>Ga0180219_1000008_pt1 | contig 562244 bp, 526 predicted proteins | sample eDN3rd30CBELigMG_FD_151338 | JGI IMG/M metagenome (GOLD analysis project Ga0180219, IMG submission 151338) | Enriched Miracle-Growth compost microbial communities from Emeryville, California, USA - eDNA 3rd pass 30_C BE-Lig MG (version 2)... ... | reverse complement strand
TCACCGGCGCCAACAAGCGTCCGCTCAAGTCGCTGTCCGACATGCTCAAGGGCAAGCAGGGCCGCTTCCGCCAGAACCTGCTCGGCAAGCGCGTCGACTATTCGGGCCGCTCGGTCATCGTGACCGGGCCGGAACTCAAGCTGCACCAGTGCGGCCTGCCCAAGAAGATGGCGCTCGAGCTGTTCAAGCCGTTCATCTACGCCCGCCTCGACGCCAAGGGTCTCTCCATGACCCTCAAGCAGGCCAAGAAGTGGGTCGAGAAGGAGCGCAAGGAGGTCTGGGACATCCTCGACGAGGTGATCCGCGAGCATCCGGTGCTGCTGAACCGCGCGCCGACGCTCCACCGCCTCGGCATCCAGGCCTTCGAGCCGGTGCTGATCGAAGGCAAGGCGATCCAGCTTCACCCGCTGGTCTGCTCGGCCTTCAACGCCGACTTCGACGGCGACCAGATGGCCGTGCACGTCCCCCTCTCGCTGGAAGCCCAGCTCGAGGCGCGCGTGCTGATGATGTCGACCAACAACATCCTCTCGCCCGCCAACGGCAAGCCGATCATCGTGCCCTCGCAGGACATGGTGCTGGGCATCTATTATCTCTCCATGGAACTGGCGGGAGAGCCGGGCGAAGGCATGGTGCTGGCGGACATGCAGGAGGTCCACCAGGCCCTCTTCGCCAAGGCCGTCACGCTGCACAGCAAGATCACCAGCCGCGTTCCGCAGACGGACGCGGATGGCAACAGCTACATGCGCCGCGTGGAGACCACGCCGGGCCGCATGCTGATCGGCGAGTGCCTGCCCAAGAGCCACAAGGTGCCCTTCGACGCCGTGAACCGCCTCCTCACCAAGAAGGATGTGGGCGACGTGATCGACGAGGTCTATCGCCACACCGGCCAGAAGGACACGGTGCTGTTCGCCGACGCCATCATGGCGCTGGGCTTCCGCCACGCGTTCCAGGCCGGCATCTCGTTCGGCAAGGACGACATGATCATTCCGGACGCCAAGGTGCCGCTGGTCGACGAGACCAAGGCGCTGGTGGCCGATTATGAGCAGCAGTATCAGGACGGCCTCATCACCCAGCAGGAGAAGTACAACAAGGTGATCGACGCCTGGAGCCGCTGCGGCGACCAGGTTGCGGCCGCCATGATGGACGAGATCCGCGCCATGCCGACCGATCCGGATACGGGCCGCCTGAAGCCGATCAACTCGATCTACATGATGAGCCACTCGGGTGCGCGCGGTTCGCCGGCGCAGATGAAGCAGCTCGCCGGCATGCGCGGCCTCATGGCCAAGCCGTCGGGCGAGATCATCGAGACGCCGATCATCTCGAACTTCAAGGAAGGTCTCACCGTCCTCGAATATTTCAACTCGACGCACGGCGCCCGCAAGGGCCTGGCCGACACCGCGCTCAAGACGGCGAACTCGGGTTACCTGACACGCCGTCTGGTCGACGTGTCGCAGGATTGCACGATCGTCGAGATCGACTGCGGCACCGATCGCGCGCTGGAGATGAAGGCCATCATCCAGGGCGGCACGACCATCGCGTCGCTCGGCGAGCGCGTGCTGGGCCGCACCACGGCCGAGGATGTGGTCGACAGCAAGGACGGCTCGGTCATCGTGCCCGAGGGCGAACTGCTCGACGAGGCGATGGTGGCCCGCATCGAGGCCATCGGCGTCCAGGCGATCAAGATCCGCTCGCCGCTGATCTGCGAGTCCAAGATGGGCGTCTGCGCCAAGTGCTACGGGCGTGATCTCGCGCGCGGCACGCCGGTGAACATCGGCGAGGCCGTGGGCGTCATCGCGGCGCAGTCGATCGGTGAGCCGGGCACCCAGCTGACGATGCGGACCTTCCACATCGGCGGCGCCGCCCAGCTCAACGAGCAGTCGAACCTGGAGGCCATCTCGGACGGCACGCTCGAACTGCGCGACATGCCCACCATCACGGACAAGAATGATCGCCGTCTGTCGCTTGCTCGCAATGGCGAGCTGGCGATCATCGACGAGGAAGGCCGCGAGCGCGCGGTCCATCGCCTGCCTTATGGCGCCGCGATCCTCTTCGCGAACGGCAGCAAGGTAAAGCAGGGCGATCGGATCGCCGAGTGGGATCCGTTCACGCAGCCGGTCATCACCGAGAAGCCGGGTGTCGTGAAGTATCAGGACCTGATCGACGGCAAGACGCTCACCGAGCAGGCCGACGAAGCGACCGGCATCACGCAGCGCGTGGTGACCGAATATCGCGCCCCGTCCCGCTCGAAGGACGATCTGCGTCCGCGCCTGACCCTGCTCGACGACGAGTCGGGCGAGGCCGGCCGTTACCTCCTGGCACCGGGCGCCACGCTCTCGGTCGAGGATGGTGCGCAGGTGCAGGCCGGCGACGTGCTGGCGCGTATCTCCCGCGAGGCAGCCAAGACGCGCGACATCACCGGTGGTCTGCCGCGCGTTGCCGAGCTGTTCGAGGCCCGCAAGCCCAAGGACAATGCGATCATCGCCAAGGTCTCGGGCCGGGTGCAGTTCCTCAAGGACTACAAGGCCAAGCGCAAGATCGCGATCCTCCCCGAGGATGGCGGCGAGCCGGTCGAGTATCTGATCCCCAAGAGCAAGGTGATCGACGTCCAGGAAGGCGACTATGTGAAGCGCGGCGACAACCTGATCGGTGGTTCGCCCGACCCGCACGACATTCTGGAAGTGCTCGGCATCGAGCCGCTCGCCGAATATCTCGTCAGCGAGATCCAGGAAGTCTATCGACTGCAGGGCGTGAAGATCAACGACAAGCACATCGAGACGATCGTTCGCCAGATGCTGCAGAAGGTCGAGATCACCGATGGCGGCGACACCACGCTGCTGGCGGGCGAACAGGTCGATCGTGACGAGATGGACGAGGTGAACGCGAAGCTGACGGCCGGGCAGCAGCCCGCGGTCGGCAAGCCGGTGCTGCTCGGCATCACCAAGGCCTCGCTGCAGACCCGCAGCTTCATCTCGGCGGCATCCTTCCAGGAGACGACCCGCGTCCTCACCGAGGCGGCCGTCCAGGGCAAGAAGGATACGCTGGTGGGCCTCAAGGAGAATGTGATCGTCGGGCGTCTGATCCCGGCGGGCACCGGCTCCTCGATGAACCGCATGCGTATCGCCGCCAACAGCCGCGATGCGGCGCTGCGGGCCGCCATGCGCGTCGCCAACGAGCAGCATCTCGTCGCGCCGCAGACCGCGGCCGAGGAACATGCGGCCGAACTGCGCGAAGGCCCCGAGGCAGCGACCGGCGACGATCCGCTGGGCAAGGTCCAGGGTGAGGACTTCACCACCGAGGATCTGGGCTGAGCCCCGGCCTCGCGCCGATCTGAAACAATCGACGTCCGGGGTGGCAATCGCCGCTCCGGACGTTTTTCTTTGCCCGCCGTCCTTTCGTCACGGGCCGCCATGCATTCTGGCGCGTAATCGCCACCATCGGGCGAACCGGCATCGGCCCAGACCAGCGCGGTTCCGGATAAAATGGCGGAACTTCAACGGCTATCGCCGCGCCCGTCCGCCGGAGCGCGGGAGGCCGCAAAGGCCGTCCCCGCAGCGCGCCATTGTGCATTTTCCGAAAAAGGGTTAATGAAAATCAACCACGGGCCCGGGGCTCAACCTGGGCGGGTCGCGTTTTTCGATGCGCTACTTGTGGGAGTCCATTATCATGAAAACGAAGCTTCTCGCTTTGGCGGCTGTTGCTGCCATGACGCTCGGCGGCCCTGCGGGCGCCGTGACCGTCCTCACCTTCGAAGGCATTCCGGATCAAACCCCGGTCGGCGACTTCTATGCGCCGGACTATATCTTCTCGCCGGCCACGCTGGCTCTCATCGATGCGGACGCTGGCGGCGGCGGCAATTTCGCCAATGAGCCCTCCCCCAGCACGGTCATGTTCTTCCTGGACGCCAACAATGCCATCCTGGACGTCACCAACGGCTTCGACACGGGCTTTTCCTTCTATTACAGCTCGTCGACCGCCGCGACCGTGACGGTCTATGATGGCGCCGGCGGCACCGGCAACATCCTTGCCCAGCTCGACCTGGTCGCGCAGGGCTTCGACAATTGCACGGGCGACCCGACCGGCGCTTTCTGCAACTGGTCGCCGATCGGCGTGACCTTCGACGGGATCGCGATGTCGATCGACTTCGGCGGCACGGCCAACCAGACCGGCTTCGACAACATCACCTTCGGGTCGGACACGCCCGGCAATCCGGTCCCCGAGCCGGCGACATGGGCGATGATGATCGCGGGCCTCGGCCTCGTCGGTGCATCCATGCGTCGCCGCCGGGTGGCCGCCAGCTTCGCCTGACCGCATCCGTCCGCCGAGCAGCAGGAGCGCCCGCCATCACAGCATGGCGGGCGCTTCCGTTGCGCGGCCCTGCGCGCCTGTCCGCGCCTTCGCATCCGCATCATGCAGAACCGCCACTCTTCGCATGAGAGGCCCGCGGTCATGCACATGATCCGGATTTCCCTTTGAAATACGATATTTGGAGGCAAAGCCGCGCTGGAGCGTCGCTCCGGAATGGGGTCACACCCTGTTCGCATGCGCACCATGAGATATAGTTAACCCAATGGTGGGGGCCGTTGAGGACGCCTGATTCGCACTCGTCCTTTCATAAGGAGGTGACTATGCGACCAGGAAAATATGCCGCTCCGATGATGGCCATGATGCTTGTCATGGCGCCTGACCGGAGCGCGGCTGTGGAGCTGCTTTCGCCCTTGCAGGCCGATGGCGCCGATTTCAACTGGGCGGCGCCCGTGCCCGGCGGCGCCCGGACAACAGGCATGGCCGGGCCGACCGGCCTCGGCGCCGCTAGCACTGGCCTGGATGCGGAAAGCGCTGCACTGCCCGGTGAAGCACCCCAATCCGATCATGTGGAAAGCATCCCCCTGAGCCTTCAGGAGATGGGCCGCAGCGTGCCCCGGCAGGATGCCGAAGCGTTCGAGGCCCTGCCCGAGGCAGCGAACCCGGAAACCGCGATCGCGAACTGGTTCTCGGACAATCTGGCGAATGTCATCCGCTGGAGCGTCATCGTCGCGGTCGCCGCGCTGGTCGGCGCGGGGCTGCGCAAGCGTTGCGGTTCGCTGTCCTTCTGATCGGCGCGTGCGCGGAGCAGCCGGCAGCGGCCTGCCCGCGCGGCGATCGGACATCATGCGCGGCGACGTGAGATCGCCGCCGGATGCGCGCGTCCAGTCAGGATCGATGGGGCCGATGCCATGTGGCATCCCCCCATCAGGGAGACGTGGTGCGCCATGATCGCCACCGGACCGATTTGTCCCGCGATGGAGCAAATCAAACGCTCATGATCCATTCGATTGATAGATCATCATTTTCCCTGAATTCGGCGACATATGGCGCTTCTACTTTGCGGTTCCCAATCCAGGCCCGATACGTTATGGTTAACGCGCGAGTTGGTCGTGCTTGCATGGAACAGTCATCGTTAAGATCAACCAGATCAAGCGAGCGTGGGTCCTGTCATGGTCATGGATGCGAAAACGCACCGGGCACCTTGTCGGGATGCATGGTCCGATCGATCATGTTTTGTGGGACCAACATCATGAAGAAATTTCTTGTCAGCAGCGTCGCGTTGCTTGCCTTCGCCACGTCGGCCTCGGCCAGCACCGTCTATCTCGATTTCGAGGGTATCGCGCCTTATCCGAACAATAACGATGTCGTCATCGGCGGCTTCTACAATGGCGGCACGTCGAGCATCGGGACGAGCGGCACCAATTACGGCGTCGAGTTCACCTCCGATGCGATCCTGCTCTGCCTGAATACGGCGGGCGTCTCCTGCTCGAACACCTCGCGCGGCGGCCAGGGCATTCCCACCTCGCAGCTCGGCGCGCTCTATTTCCCGTCCGCCAATCCGACCATGAATGTCGCGGCCGGGTTCGATACCGGCTTCTCGTTCGTCTATTCCTCGCCGTTCAGTTCCGGCACGTCCGTGAGCATTTTTTCGGGGCTCAATGGCACGGGCTCGCTCCTGGCCACCGCCGCGCTTCCGCTCACGCCGGATACAGGCTGCGATCCCGCCATCGCCGGCGGGGCGAATTATTGCCCCTTCGCCACCTATTCGCTGGCGTTCGGGGGCATTGCCCAGTCCGTGGTGTTCGGCGGCACGGCCAACCAGCAGGTGTTCGACGATTTCACCTTCGGCTCGACCATCGTTGGCGGCGGCGTTCCGGAGCCGGCGACATGGGCGATGATGATCGGCGGCTTCGCGCTCGCCGGCGCGGCCATGCGCCGCCGCAGGACCGCGACCAGCTTCGCCTGATCCGCCTGAAAACGCAGACAGGGAAAGGGCCTCGGGAAATCGGGGCCCTTTTTCTTCTGGCGCCTTCTGTGCCGGCGATCATCGCTTCCACATTTTGCGGACATGCGCGCTGCTCAAAATGGGACATTTTTTTGCGAACGCCGTCGGCCGCGCCGCGCCTCCCGCCACCCCCATCGATAGCGAACTGAATTTCCGGAATATTCCAGGTGTCGCACCCCAAGTCAGCCACAACATGCCTGGGGACGGACACAAGCTTTCGTTCGAAACGGGGTTAATTTGTGCTAAGGAAGACCGTGGAGAGCATACGGGCGCAACTTCCTCTCCATTCTTGTGGGAGAATTCCAATGTCCGTCCAGAAGCTTATTGCAAAGACTCTCGGCACCGCCGTCGTGCTGGCCGCTGCCTCGGCAGCCTCGGCCGATGTCGTGGTCCTCAATTTCGAGAATATCGCTCCCTATCCGAGCGCCAACAATGTGCTCGTCCAGGATTTCTACAATGGCGGCACGAGCAGCATCGGCACCAGCGGCACAAATTATGGCGTCAACATCAGTGACACCGGCCTGCTGATCTGCCTCAACACGCCCGGCACCTCCTGCTCGAACACCTCGCGCGGCGGCCAGGGCGATCCGAACTCGCAGCTCGGCGGCCTCTTCTTCCTGTCCGGCAGCGAGACGTTCATGAACGTGGCGGCGGGTTTCGACACCGGCTTCTCGTTCTTCTACACCGCGATCAGCCAGGGCGGCGCCATCCAGGTCTTTGACGGCCTGAACGGCACCGGCAACCTGCTCGCCACGCTCAACCTCTCGACCACCGCCAGCGCGTGTGACGGGACCTACGGCGCCTCCTTCTGCCCGTTCGTCGCCGCCGGTGTGGCGTTCAGCGGCGTCGCGAAATCCGTGTCGTTCGGCGGCGTGGCCAACCAGATCGTGTTCGACGACATCACCTTCGGCTCCATCACCCCGGGCAATCCGGGCGTTCCCGAGCCGACCACCTGGGCCATGATGATCGGCGGCCTTGCCCTCACGGGTGCCGCCCTGCGTCGTCGCCGCAAGGATGCCGCGATCGCCTGATCCGTATCGGATCGCCGGTGAGCCGGCATCCGGGGAATGTCGCCCGCCGTCCCCATGGATGGCGGGCGATTTTCGTCGGCCGGCGGCCCTTCGTCGACCGGCTATAGCGACTCGCCGCTTGCGGGGATCAGTGCCGGAAGGATCGGATCATATGTCGCACACGCTTCAGCAGCTCATGTCATTGGTGCAGCGCGCGCAGCGTCCGGCTGCCCTGGCGCTCGCCGACGACCTTCATGCCAGGGGCGAGCGCCATCCGCTGGTGCTGATGCTGGCCGCGGAAAGCCTGGAGGAGAAGCGCCGCTTCGGCCAGGCCGCCGCGCTGCTGGAGGAAGCGCTGCGGACGGCCGACGGCGAGCCGGAGCTTTGGCGCCGCTATGGCGTGGTGCTCGGCAAGCAGGGCCTCCTCCCGGAAGCGCGGACGGCTCTCGCCGAGGCCTTCGACATCGCGCCCGATCAGCCCGCCATCCGCATGGCGCTGGCCACCGCCCACTATCGGCTCGGCGAGCTGGATCCCGCCGCGGCCCATTTCGAAGCACTGGTCCGCGACAAGCCGGATTGGGCCGAGCCGCTCGGGGCACTCGCGGCGATCGCCGCGCAGCGCGGGGACGGTCCGCTCGCCGCGAATTTCGCGCGTCGCGCGCTGGACCTCGCGCCCGATCATCTGCCCGCGCGCATCGCGCAGGCCCGCGCGGCCCTGGTCTGCGGCGATGCGGCCGGGGCCGAGCAGCTGGCTGCCGGCCTGCTCGACCGGATCGAGCGCGCCGACGATCACCGCATCGCCCTGCTCGGCCTGCGCGGCGACGCCCGCGACGCGCTCGGCCAGCATGATGCGGCCTTCACGGATTATATGGCGCGCAATGCCCTGCTGGCCGCGCAGCATGGATCGGCGATGGCCGCGTCCGGCGTCGAGCGCCGGCTCGACCAGAGCCGCCGGCTGGCGGAATGGGCTGGCCAGTTCGACGCCGAGGCGTGGGCCGCATCGCGTGCGCCGGCGGAGGCCCTTGAGCGTCCCTGCGCGGGCCATCTCTTCATCGTCGGCTTCCCTCGCTCCGGGACGACGCTGCTGGAAAAGGCGCTGGCCGGGCATGACGCGATCCTGACCTTGCCCGAAATCGATTGCCTGGGCGCGACGGCCGGCCATCTGCTGGCCGATCGCGCGGCGCTGGATCGCCTCGCGCACTTGCCGGCGACGGAGATCGCGGCGCTGCGCGATCGCTATTTCACGGCTGTTTCCGGCGTGGCCGGCAGCCTGCAAGGGAAAGTGATCGTCGACAAGCTGCCTCTCCATGCCATCGCCCTGCCCCTCATCGCCCGGCTCTTCCCGGATGCGTGCATCATCCTTTCCCTGCGCGATCCGCGCGACGTGGTGCTGAGCGGCTTCCGCCGCCGCTTCCAGATGAATGCCGCCATGTTCGAGTTGCTCACCCTGCGCGGCGCGGCTGACTATTATGATGCCGTCATGACCCTCGTCGAGCGCTACCGGGCCTGTTTGCGGATCGATCCGCACCAGCTGCGCCACGAGGATATGGTCGACGATTTCGAGGGCGAAGTGAGGAAGGTGCTTGCCCTTGTCGGGCTTGGCTGGCGCGAGCCGATCCGCGACTTCGCCGGCCGCGCGGCGGCCAATGCCCGCACGCCCAGCGATTATCAGCTCAAGCGCGGCCTCAACCGTGACGGCGTTGGCAGTTGGCGGGCATATGCCGCGCAGCTCAAGCCCGTCCTGCCGATCCTCCAACGCTGGATCGACCGCTGGGGCTACGCGCCGGAATAGGCCGGCGGGTGGATGATGCGGGCGCCACAAAAAAGGCCCCGGATTTGCCGGAGCCTTTTTTCATGTCATGCCGCCCTGCCGTTGCGGAGCGCGGCCGGATCAGCCCTTCTTGCCGATCAGCCCTTCTTGAGCGTGAGGCCGCCAAAGCGCTTGTTGAAGCGCGCAACCTGGCCGCCCTGATCCAGCAGGCGCTGGTTGCCACCGGTCCAGGCCGGATGCGAGGTGGGATCGATATCGAGCGCCAGCGTGTCGCCTTCCTTGCCCCAGGTGGAGCGCGTCTGGAAGCTCGAGCCGTCGGTCATCTGGACGGTGATGAAATGATATTCGGGGTGCAGGTCTTTTTTCATGGTCATTGCTCCAGCAAGGGCCGGTTTCCGACCGGCCGGGGAGTGTCGGGAAAATGGTGGAAGGGGCTGGATTCGAACCAGCGTACGCTCTCGCGGGCAGATTTACAGTCTGCTGCCATTAACCACTCGGCCACCCTTCCAAGGCGCCTGATCCGCGCCGCTGCCATGCAGCGGACGGACTGGAGGCGCGCTCAATGGCGAATGGGGCCTTGCCTGTCAATGCCATGCTGTGGAAAAGCGCGCTCATGAAAAGAGGCCATCGCACCGGAAAGCCCAAGGGCGGATATCCACGACTCTATGGGCGCCATGCCGTGACGGCCGCGCTCGCCAATCCCGATCGCGTGATTCGCAAGATCTGGGGCACGCGGGAGACCATCAACGCGCTGGCGCTGCCGCCTGCGCTGCCGATCGTCTATTCCGACGTCGCCGATCTCGGCCGCATGGTGCCCAATGATGCGCCGCATCAGGGAATCGTCGCGGAAGTGGAGCCGCTGGAGGATATCTGGCTGGGCGACCTGATCGAGACCGGCGCAGCCGACGAGCAGGCGCGCCGGCCGATCCTGGTGCTCGACCAGGTGACCGATCCGCACAATGTCGGCGCGATCCTGCGTTCGGCCGCGGCGTTCGATGCGCTCGGCATCGTCACGCAGGACCGGCACGCGCCGCCCGAATCGGGCGTGGTCGCACGGGCGGCGGCCGGAGCGCTGGAGATGGTGCCCTGGGTGCGGGTGGTCAATCTCGCCCGCGCGCTCGATGAGATCGCCGAGGCCGGCTACTGGCGCATCGCGCTGGACGGCGAGGCGGAGACCGGCCTTGCCACGGCGCTGGAAGGCGCCAAGCGAGTCGCGCTGGTGCTCGGCGCGGAAGGCGAAGGGCTGCGGCTCAACAGCATCAACCATTGCGACATGCTCGCCAAGCTGCCGATGAGCCCGCGCATGGAAAGCCTCAATGTATCCAATGCCGCCGCCATCGCGCTCTATGCCTGCATGACGCGCTGAGCTTCAGGCGCGTCACGCCGGCGACGGCGGCCCCGCCCTCAATCCTCGGGCGCGCCTCAATCCTCGGGTGCGATGGTGACGATCATGCCTTCGATCTCGGGACCGAGCGGGATCTGGCAGGACAGGCGGCTGTTCGCCTGACGATGCTCGGAGCTGTCGAGCAGATCGTCCTCATCGCCCTTCATGCCGGGCAGCTTGTCCAGAAATGCCTCATCGACGAACACATGGCAGGTGGCGCAGGAGCAGCAGCCGCCGCAGATCGCCAGCAATTCGTCTATGCCATTGTCGCGGATCGCTTCCATGACCGTGTAGCCATTGGGCGCCTCGACATCATGACTTGTTCCATCCCGTGTCACGACCGTCAAATGCGGCATTTTTCTCTCCAAACCATCGATGGGCTCGCTATGAGGGGCGCTCAGGCAGAAATCAACCGGTCATCATTGGAACGATCCCATGCTCGACGAGAGTGCGCTGCGCTTGTCCCTGGACGCCATCGCGGCGCGTGAACCCGCGATCGCCGATGCGATCCAACGGCTGGGCTATCCGGCGTCCCGCCAGCGCGCGCCCGGCTATGAGACGCTGCTGCGCACGATCGTGGGCCAGCAGGTGAGCGTGGCGGCGGCGGCGTCCGTATGGGCCAGGCTGGAGGCGGCGGTGGGCCCGGGCTGCCCGCCCGAGACGCTGCTCGAGCGGGATTTCGACACGCTGCGCGCCTGCGGCCTCTCGCGCCAGAAGCAGGGCTATGCGCGCAGCCTCGCCGAACTGGTGACAAGCGGCGCGCTCGATCTCCACAGCCTGCCCGAGGAGGACGAGACGGCGATCGACGCGCTCGTGCGGATCAAGGGCATCGGGCGCTGGTCGGCGGAAATCTACCTGCTCTTCGCCGAGGGGCGGCCGGACATCTGGCCGGCGGGCGATCTCGCCGTGCAGATCGCCATCGGCCAGCTCATGGGCCTGCCGGCGCGGCCCAGCGAGAAGGAGACGCGCGCGCTGGCCGAGCGCTGGCGGCCGCATCGCGGCGCCATGGCGCTGATGGCCTGGCACCATTACAACACCAATGTGCTGTGAGCGGCGCGGGCGTCGGGTTGGCGATCAGCCGAGCAGCGCGTCGATCTCCTTGGCCAGCGCGACGTCCCGCAGGCTCAGCCCATTGGCGTCATGCGTGGTCAGGCGGATGTCGACGCGATTGTACACGTTCGACCATTCGGGATGGTGGTCCGCCCGCTCGGCGAGCAGGGCGACCTTGCTCATGAAGCCGAACGCCTCCACGAAATCCCTGAAGCGGACGCTGCGGCTGATGCCAGTCGCGTCATCGGTGAGGCGCCAGTCGGGCAGCGCCGCGAGCGCGGAGGCGCGCTCCTCGTCGGTCAGGCGGGCAATGCGGGGCATGGATCTCTCCTGTCGTTCGCGGCCAATGTCGGCCAGCCGGGCATGGGCGGTCAAGTCATGAGCGGCGCGAGCGTCCGGCTGGAGGCGCTCGCCTGCCTGCGCGGCGGCCGGCTGCTGTTCACGGGCGTGGACCTGGCGCTCGCGGCCGGCGGCAGCGCGCAGATCGCCGGGCCGAACGGCGCGGGCAAATCCAGCCTGCTGCGCATCGTGGCGGGGCTGCTGCGCCCGTTCGCGGGCACCGCACGCTGCACCGGCGCGATCGCGCTGGCCGACGAGCTGACCGCGCTGGACCGCGAGCGGACCGTGCGCGCCGCCCTCGCCTTCTGGGCCGGCATCGACGCGGCGCCCGCCGGGCGGATCGACGCCGCGCTCGCGGACCTCGCCATCCCGCACCTCGCCGACATTCCCGTGCGCATGCTCTCCACCGGCCAGCGCAAGCGCGCGGCGCTCGCGCGCATGCTGGTGAGCGACGTGCCGATCTGGCTGCTCGACGAGCCGGCCAACGGGCTGGACGTCGAATCGGCCGCGCTGCTCGGCCGGCTGGTGGACCGGCACCGCGCGGCCGGCGGCATCGTGCTGGCCGCTTCCCACCTGCCGCTCGCCTGGGCGCAGGATGTGACGATCCAGCTCCACCCGCCCGCGCCGCTCGCGCAGGAGGACCTGCCATGATCGGCGCGATCATCCGGCGCGACCTCGCCCGCGCGTTCAGCAGCGGCGGCATCTGGCTGCCCCTCGCCTTCCTGCTGCTCATCGCCACATTGGTGCCCTTCGCCATCGGCCCGGATGCGACGCTGCTGGCGCGCACCGGCGGCGGGCTGCTGTGGATCGCCGCGCTGCTCGCCAGCCTGCTGCCGATCGACCGGCTGATCGAGCCGGACCGCGAGAGCGGCGTGCTGGACCAGCTCGTGCTGCGCGGTGGCGGCGAAGGGACGATCCTGCTCGCGAAGGGCGTCGCCCATTGGCTGAGCTTCGGCCCGCCGCTGCTGCTCGCCGCGCTGCCCGCCGCCGCCATGCTGCGGCTGGAACCGGACGCGCTGCGGATCGTGATGACCGGCCTTGCGCTCGGCACGCCGGGACTGGCTGCCCTCGCCATCCTCGTCGCGGCGCTGACCGCCGGGCTGCGCGGCAGCGGCGCGCTCACCGGCCTGCTGGTGCTGCCGCTCGCGGTGCCGATCCTGATCTTCGGCGCGGGCGCGCTGCAGATCGGCGGGGCGGACGGCCTCAAGCTGGTCGCCGCCTGCTCGCTGATGCTGTGCGTGGTCGCGCCCATCGCCGGCGGCGCGGCGCTACGGGCCGGGCGGGACTAGGCGCAACCGTCGGCCTGCTCCACACCGTGCCGGTTTACAGCCGCTCGCAGTGCGCTATGCCTGTGCAGGCAGACAAGCCCGCAGACGGGTGCGACAGGGGGACGAGAGCATGGGCTTCTGGGGACCGCGCAAGGCGATGGAGCCGCCGACGCCGCAGCATGGGCAGATGCTGCACCGCACGCTCGGCTGGCCGCATCTGGTCGCGCTCGGCGTGGGTGCCATCGTGGGCACCGGCATATTGACGCTGACCGGCGTGGGCGCGGCGCTGGCCGGGCCGGGCGTGATCCTCTCCTTCCTCATCGCCGGGCTGGTCTGCGCGGCGGCGGCGCTCGCCTATGCCGAACTGGCGACGATGATCCCGCAATCGGGCAGCGCCTATACCTATTCCTATGTGGCGATCGGCGAGACCATCGCCTGGATCGTGGGCTGGAGCCTCATCCTGGAATATAGCGTGGTCTGCTCCACCGTCGCGGTCGGCTGGTCGGGCTATTTCGCCGGATTCATGGAGGCGAGCGGCTGGGGCCTGCCCCATGCGCTCACCGCCGGGCCGCATGCCGGGGGCGTCATCAACCTGCCGGCCATCGGCATCATCGCCGCCGTGGCTGGCCTGCTGCTGGTGGGCACGCGCGAGTCGGCCACGCTCAACGTCATCCTCGTCGCGCTGAAGCTCGGCGCGCTCGCCATGTTCGTGGCGATCACCCTGCCCGCCTTCAACCAGGAGAATTTCGTGCCGTTCATGCCGCATGGCTTCTTCAGCCATGTCGACCCGGAAGGCACCAAGCGGGGCGTGCTGGCGGCGGCCTCGATCATCTTCTTCGCCTTCTACGGCTTCGATGCGGTCTCCACCGCCGCCGAGGAAGCGCGCAATCCCGAGCGGGACATGATTATCGGTATCGTCGGCTCGATGCTGGTGTGCGTGCTCATCTACATGGCCGTGGCGGCAAGCGCGATCGGCGCGGTGCCGGTCGCCCGGTTCGCCGACTCGCCCGAGCCGCTGGCGCTGGTGCTGCGCGCGCTGGGCAGCGACATGGCGGCCAAGATCTTCGGCGCGGTGGCGGTGATCGCGCTGCCGACCGTGATCCTCGCCTTCCTCTTCGGCCAGACGCGCATCTTCTTCGTCATGGCGCGTGACGGCCTGCTGCCCGCCCGCCTCGGCCGGGTGAATCCCAAGAGCGGCGTGCCGACCTTCGTGACGATCGCCACCGCGATCATCGTGGCCGCCATCGCCGCCTTCCTGCCCCTCGCGGAAATCGCCGCGCTGGCCAATGCCGGCACGCTCTGCGCCTTCGTGGCGGTGGGCGTCTCCATGCTGCTGCTGCGCCGGCGCGATCCGGGCCGGACCCGCCCCTTCCGCGTGCCGCTGGCGCCGCTGGTGGGGCTGGTCTGCATCGCGGGCTGCGTGGCGCTGTTCATCACCCTGCCGGCGGCGACGCAAATCCGGTTCTTCGTGTGGAATGGCGCGGGACTGGCGCTGTATCTCGTGTTGCGGGCGCGGCGGCGGACGGCGGCGACCTGAAGGCCTCCCAGCCTCTCCCGGAGCGCGCCAGTCGCTCCTGAATACAGCCTCCAGTTCATGAAAGCCTGCCATGGAAACGATCGAAATCGTCGCATCGCGCTTCAGGATGAGCCTCTATCTGGCGTTGTCCCTTGCCTTTGTCGCGCTGGGTCTCTGGCTCGCCGATGACCCCACGCTGCGCTGGGCCACGGCCTTCTTCGCCCTGTGCGCCGGCGCGTGCGCCTTTCTCCTCTTGCGGCCCCAGCGCCTGACCCTGGATCAGGAGGGCTTTGCTCTCACCGGCGGCCTGGCACGATCGCCGATGAGGGTCGCCTGGCGCGATGTCGGCGAGTTCATGGTCCTGGGCGGGCCGATGATCGGGTTCAACTATCTGCCCGACGCGACCGACACGCCGCGCGGCGCGGCCCTGGCGAGCCAGATCGCGGGCGCGCAGGGCGCGCTGCCGGGCAACTGGTCGCGCCCGACACGCGCGGTCGTCGATCAACTCAATGCCTGTCGCGCCCGCGCCCTCGCCCGCAGCGATGGCTGATCGGGCACCTCAATCGCGCGACCAGCGCGCCCAGATCGCCGTCGGCAGCAGCAGCCCGCGCGCTTCCTCCCGCACCGCAAGTTCACCGCATTCGATGCTGCCCGGCAGATCCGACAGATGCGCGCGCAGCAGTTCGCCGATGGCCAGCGCCGACATGCGCACGGCATAGACGGTGAGGAACAGGAAGCGGCTGTTCTCGTCCAGCAGCGCGCGGCAATTGGCGATCAGGCCGGGCAGATCCTCCTCCAGCCGCCAGATCTCGCCGTCCGGCCCGCGGCCATATTTGGGCGGATCGAGCAGGATGCCGTCATAGCGCCGGCCGCGCCGGCCCTCACGCGCGACGAAGCGGGCGGCATCCTCCACGATCCAGCGGATCGGGTTGCCCGCCATGCCGGAGAGCGCGGCATTGTCGCGCGCCTGCGCCAGGGATTTCTTGGATGCGTCCACATGCACGCACTGCGCGCCGCTGGCGGAGAGCGCCAGCGTGCCCACCCCGGTATAGCCGAACAGGTTGAGGAACTGCGGCGCCTCCAGCCCCTTGAGCCGGGCGCGGCCCCAGTCCCACACCGGCGCCATGTCCGGGAAAAAGCCGAGATGGCGGAACGGCGTGCAATTCGCCTGGAAGCGCACCTCGCGCCAGGCAAGCGGCCAGCCTTCGCGCGGGACCGGCCTGTCGAAATGCCAGCGCCCGCCGCCATCCTCGTCCGACGCGGGGATGAAGCTTGCATCCGCATCCCAGTGCGTGCCGGCGGGCGCCCACATGGCCTGCGGCTCGGGGCGGATGAAGCGATAGCGGCCATAGCGCTCCAGCTTGCGGCCGGCGCCGGAGTCGATGAGGCCGTAATCGGGCCAGGGCTCGGCGATGAGCGTCTTGAGGTCCATCCGATACCGCTCCGTTTCTCCTTAATGGGCCGGGCCCGTCAAAGGCCATGTCGAAGCGCCATGGCGCTGTGAGCCGGCGATGGCGCGGGTTGGATCAGCCCCGCTTCACCGCCCGCTCGGCGACATAGTCCGTCACTGCCTCGAACGTCGCCGGCAGCGTGGCGAAACGCTCCTCGCGGCCGAACAGGTCGCCCGTGCGGCCCGGCAGCGAGGGGCGTACGCCCGTCGCGCGCTCGACCGCGTCGCGGAACTTGGCCGGGTGCGCCGTCGCCAGCGTGACCAGCGGCACGGCGGGATCGACATCGCTGGCGCGCGCCGCCGCCAGGCCCACGGCGCTGTGCGGATCGATGATCTGCCCCGCCGCGTCGAAGGCCCAGCGCATCGCGCCGGACATCCCGTCCGCATCGATGCGCGCGGAGGAGAAGAGCCCCGCCGCGCCCTCGCGCTGGGCGTTCGTAAGCCGCATCGCCTTGCTCTGCTCGAAGCCCGCCATCTGCGCGGCCAGCGCGATGCCGTCCCGCCCGCCAAGATCGAACAGCAGCCGCTCGAAATTGGAGGAGACCTGGATGTCCATGCTCGGCGTGGCCGTGGGCACGACGGTGCCCTGGCTGTAATCGCCCTGCGACAGCGCGCGATGCAGGATGTCGTTCACATTGGTGGCGACGATCAGCCGCTCGATGGGCAGGCCCATACGCGACGCGACATAGCCGGCGAACACATCACCGAAATTGCCGGTGGGCACCGCGAACGCCACGGGCCGCTCGGGCGCGCCGAGGCGCACGGCGGCATAGACATAATAGACCACCTGCGAGACGAGGCGCGCCCAGTTGATGCTGTTCACCGCCGAAAGATCGAACCGGGCGGCGAAATCCGCATCGTTGAACATGCGCTTCACCAGCGCCTGCGCATCGTCGAAGCTGCCCTCGATGGCGATGTTGTGGACGTTGGGCGCGAGCACGGTGGTCATCTGCCGGCGCTGCACATCCGAGACGCGGCCGGCGGGGTGGAGCATGAAGATATCCACCTTGGCGCGGCCGGCCACCGCATCGATGGCGGCCGAGCCGGTATCGCCCGAGGTCGCGCCGACGATGGTGAGATGCGTCTCGCGGCGGCTCAGGAATTTTTCGAACAGCAGGCCGAGCAGTTGCAGCGCCACATCCTTGAAGGCCAGCGTCGGCCCATGGAACAGCTCGAGCAGCCAGTGCCGGTGATCGAGCTGGACGAGCGGCGTCACGCCGGCATGGGCGAAGCGACCATAGGCCTGGGTGCACAGGTCGCGCAGCTCCTCCTCGCTCAGGCTGTCGCCGACGAAGGGGAGGATGACGCGAACCGCGGTCTCCACATAGGAGAGGCCCCGCATCGCCGCGAAATCGGCCGGCGAGAAGCGCGGCCAGCGCTCGGGCAGATAGAGGCCGCCATCGCTCGCCAGCCCGGCCAGCGTCGCGCCTTCGAAATCGAGCGCCCGCGCGCGCCCCCTGGTGCTCAGATACTGCATCGCGCGCTCTTAGCGGCGCGGGGCACGCCCTGCAACGCCGAGCGACCGCCTATATGCTATTGCCGATCCGGCGGCGCGGCCGGCCGGTCCCGCCAGCGCCGGCGCAGCGCCAGCGCATAGATGATCGCGGCGGTGGCGGCGAAGAGGAACCACTGCACCATATAGGCGCGGTGGTTGTTCGGCACCGAGGCCGGATCGGGCGGCGAGGACGGCACGAGGCCGGGCGCGGCCTCCTCCGCCACGATCATGAGGCGCAGCGGGGGGGAATGGCCGGCGAGCCGCTCGATCCACGGCTGCTTGTCCGGTTCATGCGTCGCGACGCCGCGCACCGGGCCGCCGGGCCAGGCGACCTTGAGATTGGGCTGCTGGCTCACGCCCACATCGACCAGGAAGCCGGGCCCTTCCGCGCCGGTGGCGCAGGCCGCGATATGCCGCCAGCCCGGCTGCCCGTCCCGGCTCTTGCCGCCGATCGTCTGCCACTCGACCACCCGCAGGCAATTGGCCGAGAGGCGACGGAACAGCAGCGCCTCGTCCGATGGATTCTGCGCGGGATAGGCGGTTGGCGGCAGATCGACATTGCCGCGCCAGACGGCGAGCGCGGCTTCCTTCTGCACGGCGCGATCCCGTTGCCAGAAACCGAGCCCGATCATGAGCGCGATGGCGGCCGCGACGATGAGGGTCGGGATGACCGGGATCTTGCGGGTCATGCGGGCATGTCCGGGCTCGACGGGGCATCGGCGATTCGGCCCTGGCGCGCCTGGTGGCGATATTCGAGGATGAACAGCGCGGCCTTGGAGACCCGCAGGCACAGGACCACCAGCACTGTCGTGAGCGGCACCCAGAGCAGGATATGCACCCAGAAAGGCGGATCGGCGGCAAGCTGGACGAACAGGGCCAGCGCGGTGATGAGTCCGCCGACGATCAGGATGAGGAAGGCGGCCGGACCGTCGCCGACATTGAACTGGTCGAACGACAGATTGCAGGCGCGGCAATGCCCGGCGAAACGGACCCAGCCATCGAACATCGGCGCGCTCTCGCAGCGCGGACAACGCGCGCGCACCGCCGCCTGGACCAGGGGTGTGGGAGTATCAGCCAAGCCCGTCTTCCTTTTCCCGAGGCGGCATGATGCGCAACGCGCCAGCCCCGATCAAGCGACACCGGCCGGACGCGCGAGCGACCGGCCGGATCGATGCTCCATCATGCGCCGCGCCATCTTTCCGGCTGGAAGGATGAAGCATGGGCATGGGCGGGATCGCGCGCGGCTCAGCCGCCGTGGATCGGTGCGCCCCAGCCGCCCCATACATAGATGGCGGCGAACAGGAACAGCCACACCACGTCGACGAAGTGCCAGTACCATGCGGCAGCCTCGAAGCCGAAATGCTGGCGCGGCGTGAAGTCGCCCTTGTAGGCACGGATCAGGTTCACGATCAGGAAGATGGTGCCCACGAGCACGTGGAAGCCGTGAAAGCCGGTCGCCATGTAGAAGGAGGAGCCATAGGGCGTGGTGCCGAACGCGAACGGCGCATGGGCATATTCATAGGCCTGGATGCAGCTGAACAGGATGCCGAGCAGGATGGTGCACCACAGGCCCTTCTTCAGCCCCTCGCGATCGCCATGGATCAGCGCATGATGCGCCCAGGTGACGGTCGTGCCCGAGCAGAGCAGGATCAGCGTGTTGAGCAGCGGCAGTTCGAAGGCGTTGAGCACTTCGATGCCCTTGGACGGGAACAGGCCGTCGATCGGCGGCAGCGCCGAGGGGAACAGCGAGAAATCGAAATAGGCCCAGAACCAGCCGACGAAGAACATGACTTCCGAGGCGATGAACAGGATCATGCCATAGCGCAGGTGCAGCTGCACGACGGGCGTGTGATCGCCGGCATGCGCTTCCTTGATGACGTCCGCCCACCACATATACATGGTGGCGAGCACGCCCGCGACACCCAGGAAGAAGATGATGCCGCCATGGGCGGGCATGGTATCCGGATGCAGCCAGAACACCGCACCGAGCGCCATGACGAGGGCCGACATAGCGCCCATCAGCGGCCAGAAGCTGGGTGGCAGAATATGATAATCGTGGTTCTTGGCGCCGGCCATAATTGTTCCCCGTTCCTCGTGCGCGACTGGATGCGCGGCTTCTTAGCTCTGGTTGCCCGGCTTCTCAACCGGGTAGAAAGTGTAGCTCAACGTGATTTCCTCGACGTCCTTGACGTCCGGATCGTCGTTGAACTTGTCGTCGACATAGAAGAGCACGGGCATGCGCACCTTCTGGCCCGGCTGCAGCGTCTGCTCCGTGAAGCAGAAACATTCTATCTTGGTGAAATAGCGCCCGGCCTGCTCGGGCGTCACGTTGAACACGGCGCGGCCGGTCACGGGCTTGTCCGAACGATTCTTGGCGATGAAGATCGCCATCGACTTGCCGCCGACACTCACGGGGACGGTGCGCCGCTCGGGATAGAAATCCCACGGAATGGCGTTTCCGGTATTGGAGTCGAAACGGATCGACAGCATCCGCGTCTGGCCGACAGTCTCGCCGAGCGCGGCGACATCCACGGCGCTCGCGCGCTGCGGCGTGCCGCCATAGCCGGTGACCTGGCAGAACAGGCGATAGAGCGGCACCGAGGCGAACCCCAGCCCGAGCATGCCGACGGCAGCCAGAATGGAAAGGAACGCGGTGCGGCGGACATTCGCGCGCTGGCGGCCGATGCTGGTCATGAGCCGGATATCTTGGCGACGGCGATGCAGAAGAACAGCACGACGAGCGCGCCGAGCACGAGCGCGGTGACGAGCGAACGCGAGCGCTGCCGGGCACGCACCAGCTTTTCCTCCTCGGGCGTCATGCCGCGAACATCCAGTGATCCACGACCACCGCCGCGAAGATCAGGAAGAGATAGAGCACTGAGAATTTGAACAGGCGCTTCTCCGGCCCCATCAGCGCCGGATCGACCGCCCGGTTCAGCGATACCTGCACCGCCATGGCGGCGAAGACGGCCGTGCTCGCGATCGCCACGACCGCATAGACGAGGCCGGTCAGGCCGAGGACCACCGGCGCCAGCGCGGCGGCGGCCATGACGCCCGTGTAGAACAGGATCTGGCGGCGCGTGGCGGCCTCGCCGGCGACGACGGGCAGCATCGGGATGCCGGCATTGGCATAATCCAGCCGCACGAACAGCGCGAGCGCCCAGAAATGCGGCGGCGTCCAGAAGAAGATGAGCGCGAACAGCGCGACCGGCAGCGGCGCGATGCCACCAGTGACCGCCGCCCAGCCGATCAGCGGCGGAAAGGCCCCGGCCGCGCCGCCGATCACGATATTCTGCACCGTGCGCGGCTTCAGCCAGATGGTGTAGACGAACACGTAGAACAGGATCGACACGGCGAGGATGGCGGCGGCGAACCAGTTGGTCGCCACGCCCATCAGCAGCACCGAGAAGAAGGAGAGCCCCACGCCGAAATGCAGGGCCGATTCGCGGCTCATGCGGCCGGCGGGCAATGGCCGGGCGGCGGTGCGCTTCATCTTCGCGTCGCGGTCCGCCTCATACCATTGGTTGAGCGCGCCCGCCGCCCCGGCCCCGAGCGCGATGCACAGGATCGCGGTGAAGGCGAGCACCGGCGAGATATGGCCGGGCGCGACGAGCAATCCGCACAGGCCGGTGAAGACGACCAGCGTCATCACGCGCGGCTTGGTGAGCGCGACGAAATCGCGCCAATCCGCCGGTACGAATAGGGTGTCCGCGGCGCTGTCGCCGGTCAGGAGAGGAGCATTGCTGGCCACGAGCCGTTCAGTCTCACTTGTTTCATCACGCGGTCGAGGGCGCGTGCGCGCCCCCGGCCTCTGTGTCCGATCCCCGAACCGCCCCTATAGGCCGGTATCGGGGATCGATCCAGTCACGCCGCCAACCTGTCAATCGATGACCGGCAGCGTCTCGAACTGGTGATAGGGCGGCGGGCTGGACAGGGTCCATTCCAGCGTCGTGGCGCCCTCGCCCCACGGATTGGCTTCCGCCTGCTTGCCGGCCGTGAACGCATAGATGATGTTCACGAACCAGATCAGCACACCGACGGCCATGATCTCATAGCCATGCGTGGCGATGCCGTTCCAGTAGGCCAGCGCGTCCGTATAGTCCGGCACGCGGCGCTGCATGCCGCTCATGCCCAGGAAGTGCATGGGGAAGAACAGCAGGTTCACGCCGATGAAGAACACCCAGAAGTGCAGCTGGCCGAGGAACTCCGAATACATCCGGCCGGACATTTTCGGGAACCAGTAGTAGAAGCCGGCGAAGAGCGAGAAGACCGCGCCCAGCGACAGAACATAGTGGAAGTGCGCGACCACATAATAGGTGTCGTGCAGATTGTCGTCGATGCCGCCATTGGCCAGCACCACGCCGGTCACGCCGCCCACTGTGAACAGGAAGATGAAGCCCAGCGCCCACACCATCGGCGTCTTGAAGCTCATCGAGCCACCCCACATGGTCGCGATCCAGGAGAAGATCTTGACGCCGGTGGGCACCGCGATGACCATCGTCGCGGCGGTGAAATACATCTTCACGTTCACGCTGAGGCCGGTGGTGAACATGTGGTGCGCCCACACGATGAAGCCGACCACGCCGATCGCGACCATGGCATAGGCCATGCCGAGATAGCCGAACACCGGCTTGCGGCTGAAGGTGGAAACGATCTGGCTGATGATGCCGAAGCCCGGCAGGATCATGATATACACTTCGGGGTGGCCGAAGAACCAGAACAGATGCTGGTAGAGCACCGGATCGCCACCGGCGGCGCCATCATAGAAGACAGTGCCGAAATTGCGATCGGTCAGCAGCATGGTGATGCCGGCGGCGAGCACCGGCAGGGCCAGCAGCAGCAGGAACGCCGTCACCAGCACGGACCAGACGAACAGCGGCATCTTGTGCAGCGTCATGCCCGGCGCGCGCATGTTGAAGATGGTGGTGATGAAGTTCACCGCGCCCAGGATGGAGCTTGCGCCCGCGATGTGCAGCGAGAGGATCACCATGTCGACCGCCGGCCCGGGCGAGCCGCTGGTGGAGAGCGGCGCATAGACCGTCCAGCCCGTGCCTGCACCATTGCCGGTGCCGCCGGGCACGAAGGTCGAGCCCAGGAGCAGCAGGAAGGCCGGAATGAGCAGCCAGAAGCTGATATTATTCATGCGCGGGAAGGCCATGTCCGGCGCGCCGATCATGATCGGCACGAACCAGTTGCCGAAACCGCCGATGATCGCCGGCATCACCATGAAGAATATCATGATGAGGCCGTGCGCGGTGATGAGCACGTTCCAGAGATGATAGGCCTGATCGAGCGTGGCGCCCGAGCCATCCGAATATTGCGCCCAGAGCTGGAGGAACTGGATGCCCGGCTCGCGCAGCTCGTAGCGCATGAGGCCCGAGATGCCGCCGCCGATGATCCCCGCGATGATCGCGAAGATCAGGTAGAGAGTGCCGATGTCCTTGTGGTTCGTGGACATGAACCAGCGGGCGAAGAAGCCCGGCTTGTGATCGGCGTCATGATGATCGTGCGAATGCCCGCCGACGAAATCTTCTGCTGTGGTTGTCGTCATCGTCTCTACCCTCAGGAACTGGTGGCCGGCGCCTGCGCGGGCGCGGCGGCATTATCGGCGGCGGCGGGCGCGGCAGCTTCCTCGCCGGCGACGGGCGCAGCGGCGCCCTCGCCCGGCATCGTGCCGCCCTGCGACTTCACCCATTGCGCGAAACGCTCGGGCGTGACCGCCTCGACCGCGATCGGCATGAAGCCGTGGCGTGCGCCGCAAAGCTCGGAGCAGACGCCATAATAGACGCCCGGCTTCTCGATGGTGAAGGTCTTCTCGTTGAGGCGGCCGGGAACGGCATCCTCCTTCACCCAGAAGGCGGGCACCGAGAAGCTGTGGATCACGTCCGAACCGGTGATGATGAGCTTGATCGGCACGCCGACCGGCAGCACCATGCGGTGATCGACGCCGAGCAGACGGGGCTCGCCGCGCGAAATCGCTTCCTCGGGCGGCAGCATGTTCGAGACATATTCGCCGATGCCGTTGTCCGGATATTCATAGCCCCAATACCATTGGTAGCCAGTCACCTTGACGGTCACCGCATTGGCCGGAGCGGGCTTGAACTGCGAGGCCAGCAGCTTGATGGACGGCACGGCGATCGCGACGAGGATCAGCACCGGGACGAGCGTCCAGGCGACCTCCAGCATGGTGTGATGCGAGGTGCGCGAGGGCTCCGGATTGGCGCCGCGGCGATAGCGCACCATCACCCACAGCAGCAGGCCGAGCACGAGGAGGCAGATGGCCGTGATGACCGGCATCAGCACGGCGTCGTGCATCCACAGCGCATATTCGCCGGTGGGCGTCGCCTGGTCCTGGAAGGTCATCTCGCCCGGCTTGGGCATGCCCACGCCCTGGACAGGCGCGGCATGATCGAACGCCGCCGCGGCCGGAGCCGCCGCATTGTCTGCCGGCGCCGCTGCATTGGCCGCAACCGGGACCGCCTCAGCCTGCGCGTGGGCGGCGACGGGCGCGAGCGAACTCAGCCCAATCACCATCGCCATCATGAAGCCCGTGATTCTTCTATGCATGCGGTCGACCTGCCTTCACTTTCCGGCCACGGCTTCACCATTGGAGAAACGGTGGCCCCCCTTTCATTGTCTCGGCCATATACGCAGGCAACCCCCTTGCCTCAAGCATTGATATGGACTGGCCCCAAGCATTGATATGGACTGGATTGTCGAGCGATCCGTGGCTATCTGCCCCGTTCGACACTGGGGATCGAGGATAGAAATGACCGAATCGGAAGTGCTGGCCGAGTTTAGGGCGGCCTATGCCCTGCTCCAGGGGCATTTCGTGCTCTCCTCGGGCAAGCACAGCGCCAATTATCTGCAATGCGCGCGCGTGCTCATGAATCCGGAGCGCGCCGGGCGCCTGGCCTTCGCGCTCGCGCAGAAACTGCCGCGCGAGGTGCGCAGCGCCATCGACGTGGTCGTCTCGCCGGCCATGGGCGGCGTCATCATCGGCCATGAGATGGGCCGCGCGCTCAATTGCGACGCGATGTTCCTGGAGCGGCCGCAAGGCACCTTCATGTTCCGGCGCGGCTTCGGGCTGACGCGCGGCCAGCGCGTGCTGATGGTCGAGGATGTCGTCACCACCGGCCTCTCCTCCCGCCAGGCGATGGAAGCGGTGCGCGCGGAGGGCGGCGAGGTGATCGCCGAGGCGGCGCTGGTCGATCGCTCGGCCGGCGAGGCCAATCTGGGCGTGCCTTTCTTCAATCTGGTGAGCCTCAATTTCCCGGTCTACGATCCCGATGACCTGCCCCCCGAACTGGCGGCCATTCCAGCCGTGAAGCCGGGCAGCCGGGCGTGAGCGGCCCCGCGCATCTGCGACTGGGCGTCAACATCGATCATGTCGCGACCATCCGCAATGCGCGCGGCACGACCTATCCCGACCCGGTCCGCGCGGCGCTGATCGCCCAGGCGGCCGGCGCGGACGGCATCACCGCGCATCTGCGCGAGGACCGGCGGCACATCACGGACGAGGACATCGCCCGCCTTTCCGCCGAACTCGACATCCCGTTCAATTTCGAGATGGCGGCGACGCAGGAGATGCTCGAAATCGCCCTGCGCCACCGGCCCCACGCCGTCTGCCTGGTGCCCGAGCGGCGCGAGGAGCTGACCACCGAGGGCGGGCTCAACGCCGCCGGATTGCACGATCACCTCGCCCCGATGGTCGACAGGCTGGGCGCCGCCGGCTGCCGCGTATCGCTGTTCATCGAGGCGGACCCGCGCCAGATCGAGGCCGCCGTGCGTCTCGGAGCGCCGGTGGTCGAGCTTCATACGGGACGCTATTGCGACGTGGAGGGCGCGGACCGCGCGACCGAGTTGCGCCGCATCGCGGACATGGCCGCGCTCGCCGCCAAGAACGGCATCGAGCCGCATGCCGGCCATGGCCTCACCTATGACAATGTCGGGCCGATCGCCGCGATCCCGCAGGTGGCCGAACTCAATATCGGCCATTTCCTCATCGGCGAGGCGATCTTCCTCGGCCTGCACGAGAGCGTGGCCGGGATGCGCCGGCAGATGGACGCGGCGCGGGGATGACGCCTCCGCCTCGCCCTCATCCCGGTGAAAGCCGCGGCCTCGCGGGGGTGAGGACAGCGCATGACTCCGGAGAGCCCGGCTTTCGCCGGAGTGACGCGCCGAGGCGCCTCCCATGATTATCGGCCTGGGCTCCGACCTGTGCAATATCGACCGCATCCAGGCGTCTCTCGATCGGTTCGGCGATCGGTTCGTGAACCGCGTGTTCACCGAACATGAGCGCGCCAAGGCCGATCGCCGGCCGTTCACCCGGGCCGCGACGCTGGCCAAGCGCTTCGCCGCGAAGGAAGCCTTCAGCAAGGCGGTCGGCACGGGTTTCCGCGCCGGCGTGTTCATGAAGGACATCGGCGTCGTCAATCTGCCATCGGGCGCTCCCACATTGGCACTGACCGGCGGCGCGAAGGCCCGCCTGGATGCCTTGACCCCGCCCGGGGCCAGCCTATTTGTGCATGTGACGTTGACCGACGACCATCCCTGGGCACAGGCGTTCGTCATTTTGGAGGCCCGCTTTCCGTGACCGATGAGGCCAGCATGACACCCCGCGAACCCGCCGGCGTGCCGGGCAACCCGACGCCTGCGACGGACGGCCTGCCGTTCCGGGACAAGGCCAGCGCCGGGAAGAAGGCCAAGGGCACCGACTGGTGGGGCGAGGTCAAGAGCATCGGCCTGCTGCTGCTGGCCGTGCTGGCCTTCCACAGCTTCATCGCCAAGCCCTTCTACATCCCGTCCGAATCCATGATGCCCGGCCTGCTGGTGGGCGACCGGCTGGTCGTGACCAAATATGCCTATGGCTGGTCCTACGTCTCGCCGACGATCCCCAATCCGGCTGCGATCTTCCGCAATGTCGTGCTGCGCAGCCCGGCCGAGCCATGGGGCGTCACCCTGCCCTTCATGAGCGGCCGCATCTGGGGCAAGATGCCCGAGCGCGGCGACGTGGTGATCGCCACGCCCCGGCACAGCAACGAGGATTATATCAAGCGCGTGGTCGGCCTGCCCGGCGAAACGCTGGAGGTGCGCGGCGGCGTGGTGCTTATCAACGGCGTGGCGATCCGGCAGGACGTGCTGCCGCCGATGCGCATTCCGGTGGACGCCAATTCGCCGTGCGATCCGCGCCAATATCCCGGCGCGCTCGAAATCCAGCCGGATGGCTCCGCCGTCTGCGTGCTGCCCGCCAAGCGCGAGACTCTGCCCAATGGCCGCAGCTACACGATCATCGACCTGGGACCGGACGCGATCGACTGGTACGGCCCGGTCGAGATTCCGCAGGGCCATGTCTTCCTGATGGGCGACAATCGCGATCGCAGCGCGGACAGCCGCGTCTCGCTGGAGCGGGACGGCCTGGGCGGCCCGATCCCGTGGGAAACGATCGGCGGGCGCGCGGAGTTCATCACCTTCTCGCTCAACGGCACGACGTCGCTCAATCCGCTGACATGGTTCGGCGGCTTCCGCGGCGGCCGCGCGGGCACCTCGCTCCACCCGCAGCAGGGCCCGGTTCCGGCGAAGTGAGAGGCTGAGCCGCCCTTCACACCCTTCGGGCCAGCGAGGACAGAGCGGGCGGACTGGAGGGAGAGGGGACGTGCACTTCAGCGAAAGCGACTATCACCGCTATATCGCGGCGTTCAACGCCCGCGACTATGCCCGTCTGGAAACCTTCTTCGCGGATGATTTCGCGCTCGAAAATGCCGGGTTCCGGGTCGAGGGGAAAGCCGCCTTCCGCGCCTTTTACGCCTTCTTCCATCACTATATACGCGAAACGGTGATCTTCAGGGGCTTCTATCCGGGCAAGGACGGCTTTGTCGCGAACGTCGTCATCCGCTTCGCGGGCCTCCACGATCTCACGCCGGAGGTGCTGGTGGAGAAGGGCTATCCGGGCATGACGCCGGTCCGGGCCGGCGAAACGGCCGACGTGGAATTCCTGATCCTCTACCTGCTGAATGAGGACGGACTCATCCAGCATATCAAGGGCGCCGTCTGGATACCGGAGGTGCGCGCGCAATAGCCTGCCCGAAATATGAGCATCCGGCCGTTTCACCGGGATCGCGCGAAATGCCCTATCGCACGCCGCCCTGATGCGGCGGCGGATATTCATGAAATGGTGGAGCTTGCCCATGCAGGCGGCACCGGACCGGCATCGCCCCGCAGGTGCGACGCCCGTCGATGGATCAGGTTCACTGGCCCGCGGGCGGCATCGCGTCCGGCGACAGGCCCGGAGGCAGTGCGCCCGGCGGCATATCGCCGCCATGTTCGCCGCCGCCCATCTGCTGCTGGAGCATCTGCTGGAGCTGCATCTGGCGCTGGGTTTCCATGATCTCCGCGCGGGTACGGAACTCGATCAGGTGGATCTGGAACTGGAGCGCGCTGTTCGCCGGGATCGGGCTGCCCGGAGGCGGCGTGGCGCCATAAGCGAGGTTCGCCGGCACCCAGACATTGAGCTTGCCGCCCTTCTTGAGCAGCGTCACCGCCTCGGCAAAGCCGGGCGTGAGCGTCTGCAACTCCATGGGCGTGCCGGCATTTTCCTCGAACATCGTGCCGTCCGGCAGCCAGCCCTTGTAGCCGACCAGCGCGAAATCATCGCGCGACGGACTGGCGCCCGTGCCCTGGGAGAGGATCTGATAGTGCATGCCGCTCGCGGTGCGGCCGAACTGGCGCAGGCCGGCCCAGGCCAGCACGATCGCTACGGCGGCGACCAGCAGCATGCCCAGCCAGAGGCGACGCACCGAACCACGCTGAATGGGTTGCAGGGGAACGGCCGTGACTGACATGAGTCGCCTCTCGGTGCTGGGAACGCTTCAACGATGCGGGCCACACGGAGCGGCCCGGACGGTGCGCTTAACGCGCGCCGTCGCGCTCGAGCCGCTTGCGCTCCAGCTTGCGGGCGCGACGGATGGCCGCCGCCTTCTCGCGGGCGCGCTTCTCGGACGGCTTCTCATAGTGGCGACGAAGCTTCATCTCGCGATACACGCCTTCACGCTGCAGCTTCTTCTTGAGCGCCCGCAGGGCCTGATCGACGTTATTGTCGCGCACGATGATTTGCATAAGCTCGTCAGTCTCCAATTCCGTTACTGGCCTCTGCCCGGCCGGACTCGACGGTCCGCGCCTGGCAAGGCCATAAACAACAGGCGCCGCGACGATACATCACGGCGACACGGGGCGCCCCATAACAGGGTGATGGTGCCGGATCAAGACCGCAGCGGCCTGAAAAGGGCGCTTGCGCTCATCGCGGGGTGAGGTTGCGGATGCGATCCAGCGCCGGGGGCGCCCGGTTGGGCACGGCGCCGACATAGATGCGCAGCGCATCGATGTCCGAGTCGCCTTCCGCCACCAGCGGCGCATCGGTGAAGACGGTGAAGCCGTCGCCGCCCTGCGCCATGAAATTGCTCATGGCCACGCGATAGGTCGCGCTCTCCTCGATCGGCCGGCCATCGAGCCGGATGTCGGACACGCGCGCACCGGCCGGACGGCTGGCGTCGAAGGCATAGCTGAAGCCGTGCGACACGCTCATGAGCATCCGCTCCTGCTGGCGCGCGAACTGATATTCCAGCGCCGCCCTGATCTGCGCGCCGGTCAATGCCTTGACCACCAGCAGATTGCCGAACGGCTGGGCCGCATAGAGATCGCCGAACCGCACGACGCCATCGGCGCCCGGCGTGATCGGCGCGCGCAGCCCGCCCCAGTTCATGAAGGCGATCTGCGCCCCACCCTTTTCCGGCGCGGCCATGGCGGCGAGTTGCGCGTCGGCGATGAAATTGCCCAGCGTGCTCTGGCCGGTGCCGTCGTCCTGCTTGGTCAGGGCGCCGGTCAGCGTGCCGGCCGGGGCATCGGCCACCGCCGCCGCGGCATCGCGATAGCGCGCGACGAGCCCGGCGATGCGCGCCTGGGTCCGGTCGTCGGCGGCATCCTGCGTGACGAGGATGTTCCGCGCGCTCTTGCCCACCAGCCGATGCGCCGCGAAATCATAGCGCAGGGTGATGCGCGTGAGCAGCGTGCCATATTGGCCGGCGCTGGTGACGAGGAAGGGCCGGGCCGGATCGACCGCCGCATAATCGCACACATAGGATTGATGCGTGTGGCCGGAGATCACCAGATCGAAGGCCGGGTCCAGCTTCGCCAGGATCGGGTTGAGGTCGCCGGTCAGCGCGGTGCAGTCGCCGGGCGCGCCATTGCCCGGCATGTTGCCGCCCTGATGGATGAGGATGGCGAGGATCTGCGCCCCCTGCCCGCGCAGCACCGGGACGAGCGCATTGGCCGTGGCCGCCTCATCCATGAAATGCACGCCGGCGACGGCACGCGGCGAGACGATCTGCGCGGTGCCCTCCAGCGTCAGGCCGATAAAGCCGATGCGCACGCTACGCCCGCCGATGCTGACATCCTTGACGCCATAGGCCGGAAACAAGGTGGAGCCATCCGCCTGGACGCTGTTGGCGGCGAGGAAGCGGAACCGCGCGCCGGGAAAGTCCGGCATCACCTGGCACGGCTCGAGCAGCGTATAGCGCGCGCAGCCGCCCGACTGGATGCGGCGCAGCTCGTCCTGCCCGCGATCGAACTCATGATTGCCCACCGCGTTGAAGTCGATGCCGATGTCGTTCATCACGCGGATCGTCGGCTCATCGAGGAAATGGCCCGAGATGAGCGGCGAGGCGCCGATGATGTCGCCGGCCGAGACGACCGCGCTGGCCGGATTCTCCGCGCGCAGCCGGGCAATCGCCGCCGCGACATGGACCGCGCCGCCGGCCGCCACGCGCGGCGCATCGGCGGGCGAGCCGGGCGGCGCCGTCTTCTGGTCCTCCGCCGCGATATGGCCGTGGAAATCATTGAAGGCGATGATCTGGAGCGTGCCGACCGAAGCGGCCCCATCGGCGGGCCGAGCGCCGGGATGCGCGCAGGCGCCCAGCATCGCCAGCCCCGCCAGCGTCACGCCGCGCCGCATCCAGCCACCAATCCCGCTCATGCCGTCACTCCTGCCATGTCGCGCCGCGCCATAGCAGAAAAACCCGCCGGTTGAAGGCGCGGCGGGCATGGGCGCCCGCATCCGGCTCGACATTTCCCGCACCGGCGCGCATCTTCCGGGTCCATGAGCCCCGCCACAAGCAAGGACGGGACCGCAAGGAGAGACAAGCATGGCCACCGCCATCAAGCAGGCAACCATGAGCGATGCCGAGCGCGACGCGCGCCGGGATCTGGCCGCCTGCTACCGCATCTTCGCGCATCTCGGCTGGGACGAGCTGATCTACAATCATATCTCGCTGCGCGTGCCGGGCGAGGAGAATGCCTTCCTCATCAACCCCTTCGGCCTCATGTATGAGGAAGTGACCGCTTCCAACCTCGTCAAGATCGATATCGACGGGAACAAGCTGGCGGACAGCCCCTATCCGGTCAATCGTGCCGGCTTCGTCCAGCACAGCCTGTTCCACCGGCATGTGCCGGATGCGCATTGCATCATCCACACCCACACCACCGCCGGCATGGCAATCGCCTCGACGCAGGAAGGGCTGCAGCCGACCGACTTCTATTCCAGCATGTTCGCCGGCCGGATCGCCTATCATGACTTCGAGGGCGTCACGATCCATGACGCCGAAGGGCCGCGCCTCCTCGCCGATCTGGGCGACAGGCGCATCATGATCCTGCGCAACCACGGCCTGCTGGTGATGGCGCCCACCGTGGCGGCGGCCTTCCAGACCTATTTCTTCCTGGAGCGCGCCTGCGCCATCCAGATCGCGACTCGGCAGGCCGGCACGCCGCGCGCCGTGCCGCCCGAGGTGATCGCGGTGCACCAGCGCGACGTCGGCTCCGCGACGCCGCCGGGCGGGCGCGGCGCGCCCGAATTCGCGGCGATGGTCCGTCGCCTCGACCGGATCGATCCGGGCTGGCGCGACTGATCTGGCCAGCGCGGCGCGGTCTGGCTAAAGGCGCCCTGTCAGGAGCAGCATGACCAAGTTCACCGTCAACGAACGCCCGATCCAGTATCGCATGGACCCGCAGACGCCGCTGCTCTGGGCGCTGCGCGACGCTTCCAACCTCACCGGCACCAAATATGGCTGCGGCACCGGCGACTGCGGCGCCTGCACCGTGGACATAGACGGCAAGGCGGTGCGGTCCTGCCAGATCACCATCGCGGGGACCGAGGGGCGGTTCGTCACCACCATCGAGGGCCTCTCGCCCGATCGCAGCCATCCCGTGCAGCAGGCCTGGGCGGCGCAGAACGTGCCCCAGTGCGGCTATTGCCAGTCCGGCATGATCATGTCGGCCGCCGCGCTGCTCAGGCGCAACAACAATCCGAGCGATGCCGAGATCGACGCCGCGATGACCAATATCTGCCGCTGCGGCACCTATCCGCGCATCCGCGAGGCCATCCGGCAGGCGGGCCGGATCATGCGCGGCGAGGAACGCGTGGCGGCGGCGCCCGCGCCGGGCATCGCCCCGGCGGACGCCGCCCAGCGTGTGCGCGGCCTCAGCCCCGGCGGCGGCGAGCGCACGCAGGATTGACGCGCGGCCTCCGCGACAAACCTTGCTGAGTGCTTTCGCACATGTTCAGCACTGCGACAGCAGTCATGCACTAGAGCTGACATTCGTGGCGAGAACTCGCCAGATGGATGAGGAATGTTGTGATGCGACGTTTTCTTACGCTCGGACTGATTGCCTCCACGGCACTGTCCCTCGCTCTGCCGGCCATGGCCGCGCCGGGCGACGGGCGCGGACGCGCGGCACGCCAGAATGGTGATGTGCAGATGCGCTCATCGTCCGGCGATGCGCAGCGTGGACAGCGCGCGGCGCCGCCGCCGGCCCAGCGGGCGGCTCCCGCCCCTGCCGCCCAGCGACCGGTCGAGCGCAGCGCCCCGCCGCCCTCCGCCGTGCAGAATACGCGCGTGCCGCCCTCCGCGGTCGGCAATCAACAGCGCTGGCAGCAACGCGGCCAGCAGCAGGTGCAGCAGCCGCAACAGGGCCGCCGCGAACTGCCCCGCGTCGGCACCGGCGATGCGCGCGCGACCAACTGGCCGGACCAGCGCCGGATCCAGTCCGATCAGCGCGGCAACCGCAACGATGCCACGCGCCGCCCCAACCAGCCGCCCGCGGCCGGCACGGCGCGCCCCGCCAATCCGGGCAACGCAACCGGCAATCGCTGGCAGAATGGTGGGCGCCCCGACAATGATCGCGCCCGCAACGATCGCCGCGACGACAATGGCCGCTGGCAGAATGGCGGCCGCACGGACGGCAATCGCTGGAACAACAACGACCGGCGCGGCAACGACAGCGTGCGCAACAACGATCGCGGCAGCAACTGGAACCGCAACAACTGGAACGGTCGTCGCCTGGCCGATCGCGAGCGCTGGTCCGAATATCGCCGCTGGGACAATCAGAGCTGGCGCCGGGACAATCGCTATGACTGGCAGCGCTATCGCACCGCCAATCGCAATGTCTATCATATGCCCCGCTATTATGCGCCGAGCGGCTGGAACTATGGCTACCGGCGCTTCTCGGTCGGCATTTTCCTGAGCAACATGCTCTTCGCGAACGACTACTGGATCGACGATCCCTATTATTACCGCCTGCCCCCGGCCTACGGCTATCTGCGCTGGGTCCGCTATTATGACGACGCGATGCTGGTCGACATCCGCGACGGCTATGTGGTCGACGTGATCCACAACTTCTTCTGGTGAGCGCGCCGCGCCCATCGTCACCCGCTTCCTGATCGGCCTTCAGGAACGACTGGACCGGCTCCCGTTTCGACAGGGGCCGGTCCTTTTGTCTGTCGGGCGCTCCGGCCCACCCGCATGCCCCCCCGCATCCCCCTTGTCCCATGGCGGCGAGTTTGGCAGGTATCGCCCGATGACCGAGACCTGGCCCGACGACGCCGAATTGCCCTCCACGGCCCGGGCAGAAATGGGCGAGCGCGTGCGCGCGCGGCTCAAGCGCAACCCGATGATGGCGCCGGTGCCGACCGAGCGCGCGGAAATGTTCCTGCGCCACGGCCTCGTCAGCCAGCGCGAATGCGCCGAACTCATCGGCATGATCGACCGGGGCTGCAAGCCGTCCAAGCTCTTCTCCGGCACGGCCCGGGAATATCGCACGAGCAGCAGCTGCAATCTCGATATCCACGATCCGCTCGTGCAGGCCGTGACGAAGCGGATGGATGCGCTGGTCGGCATCGAGGGCGCGTTCGGCGAACTGCTCCAGGGCCAGCGCTACGAGCCGGGCCAGCATTATCATCTCCATTGCGACTATTTCCCGGCGGCCACCCATTATTGGCCGGCGATGCGCGTCTCGGGCGGGCAGCGCTGCTGGACGGCCATGGCCTATCTGTGCGCCGTGGACGCCGGCGGCGAGACACAGTTCCCGCGGCTGGGCGTCACCATCCCGCCGCGCGCGGGCACGCTGCTCATCTGGAACAACATGATCGCGGACGGCAGCCCCAATCATGATACGCTCCACGCCGCCCTGCCGGTGCAGGCCGGCGTCAAATATGTCGTGACGCGCTGGTATCGCGAGCGCCCCTGGACCCCGCGCAACAAGCCCTGAATGGGCCGCAACACCCCGGATTCGCGCGACAAATTGCGACATTAATGACCGGAAGCTGACAGCGTCATTCCAAAATCGTTCAGCGCGCGGGGTCCAGAAAGGCTTTGTCGGACGAACCGGCGATCCACCCCCTCACGGATCGCCAGCCCGACGGACCGAAGGAGTGACTGCCATGAAAAAACTGTTGATCGCCGGCCTCGCCGCCCTGACGCTGATCCCCGCGACCGCCATGGCGCAACCGGCCCATGATGCGCGCCGTCCGCAGCCCAATGCGCATGAGCAGCGGCATGACAACCGCCAGCCCGCGCGCTGGGACCGCAGCCGGGAAGTGCGCGAGTATAACCGCGCCCATCCGTGGCGGGCGAACTTCCGCTATACGCGCTTCGCCGCCGGCCAGCGGATCCAGCCGCAATATTATAACCGCGCCTATTTCGTCGGCGATTATTCGCGGCTGCGGCTGGCCCGCCCCGGCGCCAACCAGACATGGGTGCGCCATTATGACGACGCCCTGCTGGTCAACACCCGCACCGGCCGCGTGGTCCGTGTGATGTACGGCGCTTTCCGCTGATCCATCGCAAAGCGCATGAGGAGCCCTTCCGGCAGTGTCGGAGGGGCTCTTTCGCTGTCCGGGCGATTGTCCTGCCGATGTTGCCGTGTTACGCGCGCAATACACGATCAGCAATGATCGCCCAGACATGAAAGGACCCCGCATGACCCGCGCAAAGCGCTCAGTCCCCCTCCTGGCAGCCCTGCTCCTCGCCGGCACCGCATGGACCCCCTCGCTGGCCCGCGCGCCCGCCCTCGCCACCGCCGCGCCGGCCGCGCAGACCGAGGACGAAAAGCTCTTCGCGCTGTTCGCCGCATCCGACGAAGCCAATCTGCGCCGCAATCCACTCAACGCCCTGTTCCGCGGCGACATGCGCTATGCCGATCATCTGGGCGACTATCTCTCGGACGCCTATTTCGATGCGGAGCGCGACGCCGCGAACAGCGACCTGACCGCCCTCCATGCGATCAGCCGCGACAAGCTGACCGAGCAGAACAAGATCGCCTATGACGTGTTCGAATGGCAGACCAGGGAATCGCTGGACGGCCAGCGCCCGGAAATCCTAGCGCTGACCGTGGTGCGCCCGGTCAACCATTTCAGCGGCTTCCACACCTTCTACCCCACCTTCGCATCGGGCAAGGGCGCCGCGCCGTTCGCCACGCTGCAGGATTATGAAAACAACCTCCTGCGCCACAAGGAATATATCGTCCTCACCGACCGGGCGATCGAGCGCTTCCGCCAGGGCATGGCATCGGGCGTGGTCGAGACCAAGCTGACCATCAACAATGTGATCCAGCAGCTCGACGCGCTGCTCGCCCAGAGCGTGGAGGAATCGCCCTTCTACCAGCCGGTGCTGAACTTCCCGGAGGGCATTTCGGATGCGGACAAGACGCGGCTGACCGCGGCTTATCGCGATATCATCGTCAATGGCATCAACCCGGCCGAGCAGCGGCTGCGCGACTTCCTGAAGACCGACTATCTGCCCGTGGCGCGCGATCGGGTCGGCCTCTCCAGCATGAAGGGCGGGGACGTGCTCTATACGGACATGATCCGCCAGACGACGACCCTGCCGCTCACGCCCGATTATGTGCATGAACTCGGCCTCTCCGAAGTCGCGCGCATCCGCGGCGAGATGGAGAAGGTGAAAACCGAGGTGGGCTTCACCGGCTCGTTGCAGGACTTCTTCACGCATCTGCGCGACGATCCGCAGTTCCACCCCAAGTCGCGCGACTGGATGACGCAGGAATTCTACCGCATCGGCCATGTGGTGGACGAGAAGGTCGCCAGCCAGTTCTCGACCATTCCCAAGGCGCCGCTGGAAATCCGCCCCTATCCCGAATTCCGCGAGAAGTTCGAGGCGGGCGGCAGCTATGAGCAGGGCACGCCGGACGGATCGCGCCCCGGCGTCTTCTACTTCAACGCCTATGACCTGCCCTCGCGCAGCCTGCCGGGCATGACCACGCTCTATCTGCACGAGGGATCGCCGGGCCATCATTTCCAGATCAGCCTCGCGCAGGAGAATGAGAGCCTGCCCGCCTTCATGCGCTTCGGCGGCAACACCGCCTATGTGGAAGGCTGGGCGCTCTATGCCGAGACGCTCGGCTTCGACTTCGGCCTGTTCGACGATCCCTATCAGCGCATGGGCCATTATGACGACGAGATGCTGCGCGCGATGCGGCTGGTGGTCGATAGCGGCATCCACGCCAAGGGCTGGACCCGCGATCAGGCCATCCAGTATATGCTCGACAACAGCTCGATGGGCCGCACCGACGCGACGGCCGAAGTGGAGCGCTACATCGCGATTCCCAGCCAGGCGCTCGCCTACAAGATCGGCGCGCTGACCATCCAGCGGCTGAAGGCCAAGGCGCAGGCAGCGCTGGGCGACCGGTTCGACGTGCGCGAGTTCCATGCACAGGTGCTGATGACAGGATCGCTGCCGATGACCGTGCTGGAAAAGAAGATCGACGACTGGATCGCCGCCAAGCAGGCGAGCTGAACATCCTGTCGCCGTGGCGGGCGCGCATGGCCGCGTCCGCCACGGCTCTCCCCCGGCGCCTTCGGCCTTGACCCCTCCACCCGCAGCCGGGACAAGGGGAGGCTTTTCAAGCGGGGGGACAATGGACATGAGGAATCCGACGCGCGCGCCACTGGTGTCGATCGTGGCGATGCTGAGCCTGCCGATAGCGACGAGCGCGTGCTCGCTGGCGAACGGCGAACCATCCGAACAGCAGATGCACGCGGCCGTGCAGGCGCGCTTCGCCCAGATCAACAGCAACCTGGCCGATCTGGCCGCACGCTGCCGGGCGCGGGACTTCGGCAATAATCCGATCATCGCCATGCAGTGCCTGCAGGTCTGCGTCGGCGCCGCGAACGAGACGTGCGACCTCTCCTTCGAGCTGACCGAATTCAGGAAGATCGCATGCCGCGAATCGTCCGAGCAGCCGGGCTATATCTGCGATTTCACCGCTGCGCTCGCCTCCAGCGGCCCTTTCATCCAGCAGGCGTTCGACGCCTTCATGGGCGGGGGCACCAATGGCCAGGGTCGGTTCGTCAAGACCGACGGCAAGTGGCTGTTCATGTCGCTGGCGGAGAACTGAGCGCGCATGCTGCGTCCGTTTCGGCCGCCATCGGCATGCGAAAAAGAGCGCGCCAGACCGCAGGAATAATTGCAATTCGTTCGCAATAGCATATACCGAGTCGGACCACGAACGTCCGCGAGAGACATGCCATGGCGAAAAATCTATCGAGCCTGTTCGCGTTGCGGGACCTGCGGTCCTTCCCCCTGTCGGCCATGCATGTCGTGATGGGGATGCGGCTGTGCATCCTCTATGGACAGGCCGGCCGCGACCCCCTGCCCGATCTGGCCGTGCGCCTGCGCAGCATGGATGCCGCGCGGCGCATCGAGCGGGTCGTGCGCACCGTGCAATGCGCCTGGCCCGATCATTTCCTGATCCACCGGCCCTGCAGCATGGAGCTGACGCCGGACGAGGCGGTGGTGGCCCAGCTCGCCGTCGCGGCCACGGAAGGCCATGAAGCGCGCGGCCTGCCGCTGCTCGGCGACATGCTGAAGCGCGACGTGATCGCCGAGCTGTTCCTCAATCTGGTGGGCGCCGTGGCGGCGATCCAGTCCGCGCGGTTCCAGCCGCATCGGCCGGACGCATAAAGCCCGCAGCCCTGTCGCACGATCGCCCGCGGAGACAAGCCCGCATCGACCCTCCGGTCGATCAGTCCGGCCTCGCCTCCAGCGCCCGGGCGATCAGCTTGCGGCTGTTCTCGATGCCGTAGAGCGCGATGAAGCTGCCCATGCGCGGCCCCTGCTCGGCGCCCAGCAGCGTCTCGTAGAGCGCCTTGAACCAGTCGCGCAGCTGCTCGAACCCGTAATGCGGGTCCTTGCCGATCGCATAGACGATGTTCTGGATCTCCTCGGCGCCGGCATCGGCGGGCAGCGCGGCGATCTGGCTGTCCAGCTCGCGCAGGGCGAGTGCCTCATTCTCGCCCGGCGCGCGGCGCTTGAGCGTGGAGGCGATGAAATCCCGGCTATAGGCCAGCGCGTTGCGCACCAGCCCGGCCATGCGCGGATAGGTCTCCACCGTCGCGTCCGGCGCATAATTGCGCAGATAGGCCCAGACCTGCTGCTCGGTCGCGTCAGCGCCCATCACGCCGACCAGATTGAGCAGCAGCCCATAGGTCACCGGCAGCGCATCGCCGGGCACCGCGCCGCCATGGACGTGATGGACCGGATTGCCGAGCTTCTTGGCGATGTCCTGATCCGCATAATTGGCGCGGAACTGCTCATAATCGTCCACCGCGCGCGGGATGACGCCGATGTGCAGTTGCTTGGCCGCCTTGGGATCGCGATAGATGTAGAAGGCCAGGCTCTCCTCCGAGCCATAGGTCAGCCACTGCTCGATGGAGAGGCCGTTGCCCTTCGACTTGGAGATCTTCTCTCCCTTCTCGTCGAGGAACATCTCGTAGTTGAAGCCCTCGGGCGGCACGCCGCCGAGCGCGCGGGCGATCCGCGAGCTTTGCGTGACGCTGTCGATCAGGTCCTTGCCGGCCATCTCATAATCCACGCCGAGCGCCACCCAGCGCATCGCCCAGTCGACCTTCCATTGCAGCTTGGCGCCGCCGGAGAGGATCGACTGCTCGATCGTCTCGCCTTCATCCTGGAAGCGCACGATACCGGCATCGGCATCGACCACCTCCACCGGCACCTGCAGCACGATGCCACTCTTCGCGCTGATCGGCAGCACGGGCGAATAGGTCGCCTGACGCTCCTTGCGCAGCGTCGGCAGCATGATGTCCATGATCGCCTGATAATGGCGCAGCACATTCTTCAGCGCCGCATCGAAATGCCCGCCGCGATACATGTCGGTCGACGAGACGAACTCATAATCGAACCCGTAGCGATCCAGGAACTGCCGCAGCATCGCATTGTTGTGATGCGCGAAGCTCTCATATTTGCCGAACGGATCGGGCACCTGGGTCAGCGGCTTGCCGAGATATTCCGTGAGCATGGCCTGGTTGGGCACATTGTCCGGCACCTTGCGCAGCCCGTCCATGTCATCGCTGAACGCGACCAGCCGCGTGGGCCCGCCGGTCAGTTCCTCATAGGCATGGCGGACCATGGTGGTGCGCTGCACTTCGTTGAACGTGCCGATATGCGGCAGGCCCGAGGGACCATAGCCGGTCTCGAACAGCATCGGCGCGCCCTTGCCTTGCGGATAGCGCTTCAGCAGCTTGCGCGCTTCCACATAGGGCCAGGCCTTGGAGGCCATCGCGGCCTCCCGCAGTTCCGATATTGCACTGTCGCTCATGGCGGCAGGCTCTAGCCGCAAGATGGCACGGGCAACAGCCAAAAAAACCGCGCGCGGGCCGCAAGCGTCACAGGCGCGGTTACCCGAAATTTTACCAATCCATGCGATCATGCCCGCTATCGGCCCTCCTTCCCGACGGGAAGATCGCCGAACAACGCCAGGGACAGGATGTTGACATGCAGATCGATCGACAAGGCAGACGGACCGAGGTCGAAATTCCGGTGACACTGACCACGGTGCTCGACTCGCATGACGGGATGATCGTGGACCTGAGCGAGATGGGCGCGCAGGTCAGCGGCTACGCCCTGGCTCCAGGCACGCGGTTCCACATCGAATATCGCGGGCAGACGGTCTATGCCCTGTGCCGCTGGTCCGAGGTCGACCGGATGGGCATTCAATTCTCCTATCCGCTCGTCGAAGGACCGCTGCTTGCCTGCCTGCTGGCGGCACGGGCCGAACAGGCGCCCGCGCTGGCGCCGATGTCCGCGCCCCCCGGCTATGCCGCCATGCCGATGCGCGCGACCACGCTGGCGGGCCGCACCTTCGGGCGCGCGCAACTCGCCACGGGTTTCGGCCGCCGGGCCTGCTGAACCGAACATACCGCAGCGTTCACGAACCGTTCCCCTCGCCGCCATTGCCCGCTAAGGCGATGGCGTGACCAGCCGCGCTTCGCTCCCCGCCCTGCCCCATGCCCTGCATGCCAGCCATGCCGGGATCTGGCTGGCCGATGATGATGGCGCCGTCTCCGCGCTGGGCCGTGGCGAGGGACTCGCGCGCGCGGCCGCCACGCCTTTGCTCATGGTCAATGCCCCGCTGCTCGGCGCGCGGCTGGGCGCGCCCGACATTTCCGGGCTGGACCTGCTGGAGCTGTTCGCCTTCCTGTTCCCCGCCCGCTTCGTCATCCCGACCGTCGCCGGCCTCGCCCGCGCGCTCGACCTGCCGCCGCCCGCGCAGGATAGCGATGCGGCGGCGCTCATCCCGCGCCTCGCGCGCGCCATGCTCGACCGGATCGACGATCCGGCCTGGGCGGAGCGCGAAGGCGCCTGGACGAGCCTGCGCCAGCTCGAGCGGCTGCACTGGAGCTGGGCCGGCCTGCTGCGCGATCGCATCGTCCAGCCCGCACAGGCCGAGCGCTGGCTGTTCAGCCGCCTGCCGCAATGGGAGGAAGCGCCGCCCCGCCCGCAGCCCCGCCCCGTGCTGCTGCAGGATGCCGACGTGCAGGCGCGGCTCGCCGACCTGACCGGCCATGGCGCGGAAACGCGCGAGGGCCAGCGCGATTTCGCCAATGCCGCCGCCGCCGCATTCGCCCCCCGCACGCGGGAGGACGGCCCGAACATGGTGCTCGCCGAGGCAGGCACGGGCATCGGCAAGACGCTCGGCTATCTGGCGCCCGCGACGCTCTGGGCCGAGCAGGCGGAGGGCACGGTCTGGATCTCCACCTACACCAAGGCGCTGCAACGCCAGCTCGACCGGGAAACGCGCCGCCGCTACCCGGACGAGGCCGCGTTCGGCCAGCATGTGGTGATCCGCAAGGGGCGGGAAAATTATCTCTGCCTGCTCAATCTGGAGGATGCGCTGCAAGGCGGCTTTGCCGGACGCGCGGCGGTGATGGCGCAGTTCGTGGCGCGCTGGGCGGCCTATACGCGCGATGGCGACATGGTCGGCGGCGATCTGCCCGGCTGGCTGCCCGCGCTGTTCCGCCGCGCGGGCGCGACCGCGCTGACCGACCGGCGCGGCGAGTGCATCTATGCCGGCTGCCCGCATTTCCGCACCTGCTTCATCGAGCGGGCGAGCCGGGCCAGCCAGGGCGCGGACATCGTCATCGCCAATCATGCGCTGGTGATGATCAACGCCGCGCGCGGACGCGAGACGCAGGGCGCGCCGACGCGGATCATATTCGACGAGGGCCATCATCTCTTCGATGCGGCCGACTCGACCTTCGGCGTGGCGCTGACCGGCCGCGAGGCGATCGAGCTGCGGCGCTGGGTGATGGGGCCCGAGCGCGAGCGGCGCGGGCGGCGGCGGGGCCTCGCCGCGCGCCTCTCCGACGTCGCCAGCTATGATGCCGAGGGGGCCGAGGCGATCGACGCCGCGCGCGAAGCGGCGCGCTGTCTCCCCGGCGAGGACTGGCTGCGCCGGGTGGTGGAGAGCGTGCCGGACGGCGCCGTCGAGGCGCTGCTGTGCGCAGTGCGCGACGCCGTCTACGCCCGCGCCGAGCGCGACGGCAAGGACACCGACCCCGGCTATGGGCTGGAGGTCGATCTCGCCGAAGCCGATGGCGCGCTGATCGACGCCGCCAACGATGCGGCGGCCGCGCTGGAGGGCCTGCTGCTCCCGCTGCTGCGCCTGGGCAAGCGGCTGGTCGCGGTGATCGAACTGGCGCCCGACTGGCTGGACGGGCCGGCGCGCGCGCGCATCGACGGCGCGATCTCGGCGCTCGGCTGGCGCTGCGACCTGCTGCGTGGCTGGATCGCCCTGCTGGCACGCATCGGCGGGCCGGGCGAACCCGATTTCGTGGACTGGCTCACCGTCGATCGGGCCGAGGGCCGCGAATATGATATCGGCCTGCACCGCCACTGGATCGACCCGACCCGGCCGCTCGCCCGCGTGGTTCTGCAACCGGCGCATGGCGTGCTGGTCACGTCCGCCACGCTGCGCTCGGGCGGTGACGAGCGGACAGCCGCGCAGCGCAGCGGCGGCGTGCACCTGCCGACGCCCCCGCGCTGGTTCGAGGCGACGAGCCCGTTCGATTATGCCCGCCAGTCCGAAGTGCTGATCGTCACTGATCTCAAGCGCGGCGACCTGCCGGCGCTGGCGGGCGCCTATGCGCGGCTGATCGAGGCGGCGCGGGGCGGCACGCTGGGGCTGTTCACGGCGATCCGGCGGCTGCGCTCGGTGCAGGCCCGCATCGCCGACCGGCTCGCCCGCATCGGCCTGCCGCTCTACGCCCAGCATGTCGACCCGTTCGACCCGGCGACGCTCATCGACATGTTCCGCGACGATCCGCACGCCTCGCTGCTGGGCACGGACGCGCTGCGCGACGGCATCGACGTGCCCGGCGAATCGCTGCGCCTGGTGGTGATGGAAGGCGTGCCCTGGTCCAAGCCCTCCGTGCTCCATGGGGCCCGGCGGCGCGCGAGCGGGGACGCGACCGCCTATGACGATCGGCTGGTGCGCGCGCGGCTGGCCCAGGCGTTCGGCCGGCTCATCCGCCGCGCGGACGATGCCGGCCAGTTCGTCATCCTCTCCGCCGCCATGCCGAGCCGGCTGCTCACGGCCTTCCCCGCCGGGACGCCCATCGCGCGCGTGCCGCTGGACGAAGCGATCGCGCGCGTGCGGGCACGGCTTGGTTCGCGCGCGGATTTGGGGCAGGAAGGGCGCGAGGAGTCACGAGCAGGCGAGGTGCGCGGCGAGGCATGAAGACGGTCGTCATTCTGCGACATGCGAAATCCGACTGGAGCGATGCGGCGCTGCGCGATTTCGATCGCGGGCTCAACCATCGCGGCTTTCGCGCGGCCGAGACCATGGGCCGCTGGGCCGCGCATGAAGGGATGCGCTTCGACGCCGTCCTCGCCTCCCCGGCCAAGCGCGTCGTGGAGACGCTGCGCGGCTTTACGGCGGCGCATGGCCACTGCCCCGAGCCGCAGTTCGACCTGCGCATCTATCTCGCCTCGGCCGCCTCGATCGCCGATCTGGTCGCCGGAACCGCGCCGGACGTGTCCCGGCTGCTCATCGTCGGGCATAGTCCGGGGCTGGAGGAGTTCATCCTCGAGGCGATCGGCCCGGATTGCGACCCGGCGCTGCGCGAGGCCGTGGAACAGAAATTCCCGACCGCGGCGATGGCGGTGCTGGAGTTCGACGTGGAGAATTGGGCGGACCTGACCGATGGTTTCGCCGGCCACGCCAGACTGCGCGCCTTCATGCGCCCGCGCGATCTCGATCCGGCGCTCGGCCCGGACCGGTAGAGACGCGGACAGGCCTTTATCCGCCCCGCATCATTCCCCGGCCGAATATTCCATCGTGAAGGCCGAAGTCCCGCGCGGCCTTCCTCACTCGGGCGGCTCCAGCGCATCCTGCAAATTCTGCCGGATGACCGTGAGGCGCGCGATGAGCAGGGCCAGGTCTGAGGAGCCGACCGATTCGGCGGACGCAGGGGATGGAGCGATCGGCAGGTCACCCTGCCCCACACCGCTCGGGGCGGTAGCCGACGCATCGGCCGGGGCGCGTTCCGTGGTGACGGGCGGCATCCCATCGGCAGGCGCCTCCGTCGCCCGGCGCGCCTTCCCGTCCCCGGCGAGTGCCCGCTGCGCGCCGCGCACTGTGAAGCCCTCGACATTGAGCAGCCGGTTGATCTGGCTCGCGATCGCGACGTCGCGCGGCCGATAATAGCGCCGGTTGCCCGACCGCTGGAGCGGCCGAAGCTGTGGAAACCGTGTTTCCCAATATCGGAGGATGTGCTGCGCGACACCCAGTTCCCGGGCCAGCTCCCCAATCGTCAGGAAGGCGCCGTCATCCTTGTCCATGCCGCATTGTGCACCGATCGCGCGGCTTCGGTCAATCCGGCAGAGACGTTCAGGTGCCGGCGACCCGATCGCGCAGGGACTGGCTGGGCCGGAAGGTCAGCACGCGGCGCGGCGTGATCGGCACCTCGACCCCGGTCTTCGGGTTGCGGCCGATACGTTCATTCTTGTCACGCAGCACGAACGTGCCGAAGCCGGAAATCTTCACATTCTCGCCCTGCTCAAGCGCATCGGCGACAAGATCCAGGACCTGCTCAACGATCTGCGCGGATTCGGCGCGAGACAGGCCGATCTGCCGATTGAGCCGCTCCGCGATCTCCGCACGAGTCAAAGTGTCTTCCGAGTTCATTTCGCCCCCAATACGAAACGTGGGTCGGCCATGCCCCCACATACCCGCAAATCCTTGTTTGCGGCAGATTCTCGCGCTTTGCAACGGCAAGATTGAATGGATAATGACGCATTCACCATGCCGGCTTTCACCTGGTGAAAAAGGCCGTTGCCGATCAATATCTAAGGACGCTCGCGCCCCATGTGAAACCGCCGCCCATGGCCTCCAGCACGACCAGATCGCCCGGCTTGATCCGCCCGTCCCGCACGGCCGTATCCAGCGCGAGCGGCACCGACGCCGCCGACGTGTTCGCATGCTGGTCCACAGTGACGACGACTCGCGCGGGATCGAGCCCGAGCTTGCGCGCGGTCGCATCGAGGATGCGGGCATTGGCCTGGTGCGGCACGACCCAGTCGACATCGCTCGCGGGGATGCCGGCCGCATCGAGCGCTTCCGTCATGACCTGTGCAAGATTCACGACGGCATGTCGGAAGACTTCCTGCCCCTTCATGCGCACCTTGCCGACCGTGCCGGTGGTCGAGGGTCCGCCATCCACGTTGAGCATGCCGTTATGGCGCCCATCGGCATGGAGGCGACTGCCCAATATGCCCCGCCCGGTGCGCTCGTCCGTCTCCTGCGCGCGCAGCACGACCGCGCCGGCGCCATCGCCGAACAGGACGCATGTGGCGCGATCCTCCCAGTCGAGAATGCGGCTGAACGTCTCCGAGCCGATCACCAGCGCGGTTTTTGCGGCGCCGCCGCGCAGCATATTGTCGGCGACGGTGAGCGCATAGACGAAGCCCGAGCAGACCGCCGCGATGTCGAACGCGACACAGTCCGCTATGCCGAGCGCCGCCTGCACGCTGGTCGCGCTGGCGGGAAAGGTCTGGTCCGGCGTGGCCGTGGCCAGGATGATGAGATCGACCGCCGTCGCATCGATACCGGCCGCGCCAAGCGCCGCGCGCGCGGCGTCCGTCGCCAGGCTCACCGTCGTCTCGCCCTCGCCCGCGATATAGCGGCTGCGGATACCCGTGCGCCCGACGATCCACTCGTCGGTGGTGTCGACCATCGTCTCCAGCTCGGCATTGTCGACGCGCCGGCGCGGCAGAGCCGAACCCGTGCCCAGAATGACGGAACGCAGGGTCATTTGGAGATCAGTTCCTCAGTGACGATCGGGGCGACACGGGCCATGGCCTCGGCGATGCGCGCGGTCAGGTCTTCCTCGACCAGCCGGGCCGCGACATGCACGGCATTGGCGATGCCCTTCTCGTCCGCGCCGCCATGGCTCTTCACCACGATGCCGTTGAGACCGAGGAAGACGGCGCCATTGTGATTGTTGGGATCGAGATGGACCTTGAGCAGTTGCAGCGCCGGGCGCGACAGCAAGAAGCCGGCCTTGGAGCGCAGCGAACTGGTGAAGGCGCGGCGCAGCACATCGGTGACGAAACGCGCCGTGCCTTCCGCCGTCTTGAGCGCGATATTGCCGGCAAAGCCCTCGCACACGATCACGTCCGCATCGCCCGAGCCGATGCCGTCGCCCTCGATGAAGCCATCGAACCGCAGCGGCAGGCCACTCGCGCCGCGCAGCACCGTGGCGGCGGCGCGGATGACGTCCGTGCCCTTGAGTTCCTCCGTGCCGATGTTGAGCAGGCGCACGCGCGGCGTCTCGCGATCGAGCGCGATGCGCGCATAGGCCGCGCCCATCACGGCGAATTCGACGAGATTGCGCGTATCGCACTCGGTGTTGGCGCCCAGATCGAGCATGACCACGTCATTATCACCGAGCGTGGGCAGAAATGCGGCAAGCGCGGGGCGGTCGATGCCCGGCAGCGTGCGCAGCGCGAGCTTGGACATCGCCATGAGCGCGCCGGTATTGCCGGCCGAAACGGCGGCCATGGCCTCGCCATTCTTCACCGCCTGGATGGCGAGCCCCATCGAGCTGCCGCGCGACTGGCGGAGCGCCTGACTCGGCTTGTCCGTCGCGGCCACGACCTTGTCGGTGTGGACCACATCGGCCGCGCGCGAGAGATTGGGGTGATTGGCAAGCGCGGCCTTGATCCGCGCTTCATCCCCGTAGAGCGTGAATTGCAGGCCTTCATGCCGATGACGCGCCAGGGCGACACCGGCGACCATGACGCGCACGCCTTCATCACCGCCCATCGCATCGATGGCGATCCGCGGCGTGCTCACGACATGATCCCCCTGTTTGGGCTTCAGGCGCCGATCGCGACGACTTCGCGGCCGTTATAATGTCCGCAGGCCCCGCACAGATTGTGCGGACGCTTCAGTTCGCCACAATTCGGGCATTCCTGATACGATTCGACCGGCAGACTGTCATGGCTGCGGCGCATGCCGCGCTTGGACGGCGAAGTTTTTCTTTTCGGGACAGCCATCAGGGCACCTGTTCAAACGATAAAATCAAAACGGGTTCGTCAGCCCGACAATTGATCTCCCATCGACGGTCACAAGGACCGCGACCGAGATATGGCCGGGCATTCACGAGAGTGTGCGCCTATAGCGCTTTTTCCCGGTCGCGCAACCGATTCATTGCCCATGAACCTCCACGCGCGGGGCAACCGCATCCCTGCCCGATCCCCCGCATGCCCCCCACATGAAAGGTCCCGCCCCCGCCCCGGACCGCCTCGCCCGGTCCGTTGACGCTACGGAATGGCCGCATCCATCGCCCGGCGCTGGGCACGGCGCGCTGTCATGGAGGCCAGGATCGGCGGAAAACCGCCGCAAACCCGCTTTTCTTGCGCTTGTGGAAGGGAGGGCACTCCTCTAACCCGGTGTTAACGAAGGTTAACAGCCTCGTGACATGCATTCGGAGAGCGGATGTGAATCAAGTGGGAAATCCCGAAGCGACCCAGGCACGGCCTCGCCTCGAACAGGAATGGCAATCGCTGATCGAACAGACCGCGCCGAGGGTCATCACGCTCCTGGGGGACATCCTCCAGCGCGACGAAGCGGAACTGCGGCAGCGTTACCTGGCCTATCTCGCGGAGGACAACGAGATACGGACCGTCATCGGCGATGATGTGAACCGGGACGACTATACCGAAATGTTCATCAGCGGCGTGCGGCAATTGCTCCAGCCCGCCGACGCATCCGGCAAGGTCTTCTACGCGCGGCAGGAGGAAATCGGCCTGCTGATGGCGCGAATCGGGCTGCCGCCCTATGCCGTCTCCCGCGCCATGCGCAGGCTGACTTTATGGCTGCTGCGGCATCTGGCGGAGCGCGACATCAGCCCCGCCATGCTGATCGCTTCGACCGCCTATATCATCAGCGCGATCGGCCTGGCGCTCGAAGTGCGCGAGATCAGCTATCAGACCGGCGTCACGAGCCATGCGCGGATCGAGGAGGCCTACCGGCTCTATGTGCTGGGCCAGAATCTGGCCATGGAACGCGAGCGCCAGCGCGCCTTGCTGATGGAATGGGGGCACAAGCTGCTCACGGCCTTCCATCGCAGGGCCGGACACCGGAAAGGCAATCTGCCGAGCCTGTGGTCGTCCGAATTCGGCCTGTGGCTCAACCACAAGGCGCGCATCCTGTTCGACAAGGCGCCGCGGCTGGACGTGATCCCGCAGGCCGTCGACCGGATCGACAAGGAGCTGCTGCCCGCGCTGGAGGCCGTGGACTATGGCGATCACGAGACCGTCGACATGCTGCTGCGCGACGTGGAGGACCAGCTCGGCGCGATCAAGTTCGCGCTGATCGGCATCTTCGACCTGCATCTGGAGATCGAGAAAGGCCGCGATCCCCTCACCCAGCTGCTCAACCGGCGGTTCATGCCCTCCGTGCTGATGCGCGAGATCTATCTGCAGAAGACCTCGCGCGACCATGGCTTCGCGGTGCTGCTGATCGACATCGACCATTTCAAGCGGATCAACGACAGCCATGGCCACAAGGCGGGCGATCTCGCCCTGCAGCAGGCGGCCGGCGTCATCACGAGCGGCCTGCGCCCCTCCGACTTCATCTTCCGCTATGGCGGCGAGGAAATCATGGTCGTGCTGGTCGATTGCAATGCGCAGATGGCCATGCAGACCGCCGAGCGCATCCGCGCGGACATCGCGGCGCTGCATGTGACGACGCCCGATCAGGTTGGCCTGTCCTTCACGGTCAGCATCGGCGTGGCCCCCTTCGCCGGGGAATTCGACTATGAAGCGCTGCTCTCCCGCGCAGATGCCGCCATGTATCAGGCCAAGGCGGCGGGCCGGAACCGGGTCGTCGCGGCCTGATCGGCGCGCGAGAGTGACGCCATCCGAATGAGGCAGCGCGCAGGCGCCCTGTCCTTCTGCCTTCGCGGGAGCACGATGTGGTGCGATCCCGGAGGGATAGAACCCTAATCGCGCAGGCCGGTCACCTGATCGCCGACATAGGGATTGGTCGCGCGCTCCCGCGCGAAGCTGCTCGGCTGGCCATGACCGGGCACGAAGATGGTCTCGCCGCCCAGCGGCCAGAGCTTGCGCGTGATCGAGGCGATCAGATCCTCATGATTGCCGCGCGGAAAATCCGTGCGGCCGATCGAGCCCTGGAACAGCACGTCCCCCACGATCGCGAGCTTCGATGGCGCGTGGTGGAAGACCACATGGCCGGGCGTGTGACCGGGGCAATGGATGACGTCCAGCACCAGATCGCCCACGCTCACGGTGTCGCCATCCTCCAGCCAGCGATCCGGCTCGAACGGCTGGCCGGGCAGGCCCCAGCGCTTGCCGTCATCATCGAGCCGCGCGATCCAGAAGCGGTCCTCCTCCTGCGGCCCCTCGATCGGCAGGCCGAGCTCCCTCGCGAGCACGCCGGCCTGGCCGCAATGATCGATATGGCCGTGCGTGACGAGGATCTTCTCCAGCGTCACGCCCTCCTTCTCGACCGCCTGCTTGAGGCGCGGCAGATCGCCCCCCGGATCGATGAGGGCGCCGCGCATCGTGCGCGTGCACCAGAGCAGGCTGCAATTCTGCTGCAAAGGCGTCACCGGCACCATGGCGACGCGCATCGGCGGATTTTCGGTCTGGGCGTTCATGCCCGCGATCTGGCAGCTGGCGCCGCGCCGTTCAAGGGCGGGTGGCGAGAAGTTCGTCGACCCATGCCGGCACGCACAGGCTGGCCGGACCATGGCGCGCCTCGTCGAACCAGTCGCTGCCGGCCGAAGGATCGAGATTGAGCTCCAGCGTGCGGGCGCCATGCGCGCGCGCCAGCCGCACGAAGCCGGCGGCTGGATAGACGGCGCCCGACGTGCCGATCGAGACGAACAGCGCGGCACGAGCGAGCGCCGCCTCGATCGTGTCCATCCGATAGGGAATCTCGCCGAAGAAGACGATGTCCGGCCGCAGCGCCGGCGCTCCGCAGGCCGGGCAGGACGCGCCGGGCGGCAGCGCCCCGCGCCAGTCCAGCCGATGATCGCAGGCCGCGCAAAGCGCCGAATTCAGCGCGCCATGCATATGGACCAGCGCGCCCGAGCCGGCCCGCTCGTGGAGATCATCCACATTCTGCGTCACCACCAGCACATCGCCCGGCCACTCTCGCTCCAGCCGGGCCAGCGCCAGATGCGCGGCATTGGGCGACACGCCGTCCAGCGCCGCGCGGCGCAGATCGTAGAAGCGATGGACCAGCGCGGCATCGCGCGCCAGCGCATCGGGCGTGCAGACATCCTCTATGCGGTGATTTTCCCACAGCCCGTCGGCGGCGCGAAAGGTGGCAAGGCCGCTCTCGGCGGAGATACCGGCACCGGTCAGGATGACAATCGCGCTGGAGTCTGGCATCGGCGCGATCAGACCAATTTCGGCAAGGGGACGCAAGCGCGATGACCGCGATCGGCATTTTCGGAGCGCAGGGCCGCATGGGCCAGGCCATCGCGCAGGCCGCGCACGAGGCGGGCATGGCCATAGCCGGCGGCACCGCGCGGCGGGCCGGCGGCACGATCGGCATCGGGGACGCGCCCATCATGGCCGAGCCGGAGGCGCTCGCCGACCGGGCCGACGTGCTGATCGACTTTTCCGCGCCGGCAGCGCTCGCGGCCAACCTCGCGGCCTGCGTGGCGGCCAGCAAGCCGATCGTGATCGGCACGACCGGGCTGGAAGCCGGGCATCATGCGGCGATCGACGCGGCCGCGCGGACCATCCCCATATTGCAGACCGGCAACACGTCGCTCGGCGTCAACCTGTTGGCCTCGCTGGTGCGCGAGGCGGCGGCGCGGCTGGGCGAGGACTGGGACATCGAGATCGTCGAGATGCACCATCGCCACAAGGTGGATGCCCCATCCGGCACGGCGCTGCTGCTCGGCGCCGCCGCGGCGCAGGGGCGCGGCATCGACCTCGCCACGCACAGCGCGCGCGGGCGGGACGGGATCACCGGCGCGCGCCGGCCCGGCGACATCGGCTTCGCGGCGCTGCGCGGCGGATCGGTGGCGGGGGATCATATGGTCGTGCTCGCCGGCGAGGGCGAGCGGATCGAGCTGGGCCACCGCGCCGAGAGCCGGGCGATCTTCGCGCGCGGGGCGGTGCGGGCGGCGCAATGGCTCGTCGGCAAGGCGCCGGGCCGCTACGCCATGGCCGACCTGCTCGGCCTGTGAGCGCCATGCAGCGCCAGCTCAACCGCGCGCAGATCTTCGAATTCTTCTCGCGCCTTGCCGAAAGCAACCCCGAGCCGCGCACCGAACTGGCCTATGGCAATGACTATCAGCTGCTCGTCGCCGTCGTGCTCTCCGCGCAGGCGACCGACGTGGGCGTCAACAAGGCGACGCGCGCGCTGTTCGAGACGGTGAAGACGCCAGCCCAGATGGTCGCGCTCGGCGAGGATGCGCTCAGGCAGCATATCCGCACCATCGGGCTGTTCAACACCAAGGCGAAGAATGTGATCGCGCTGTCCCATGCGCTCATCGACACGCATGGCGGGGAAGTGCCGCGTGATCGCGATGTGCTGACCACCCTGCCCGGCGTGGGACGAAAGACCGCCAATGTGGTGATGAACACCGCGTTCGGCGAGGAGACATTCGCGGTCGACACCCATATCTTCCGCGTCGCCAACCGCACCGGCCTGGCACCGGGCAAGACCGTTCTCGCCGTCGAGAAGGGCCTGGAAAAGCGTGTTCCGCAGCCGTTCCGCCGCGATGCGCATCATTGGCTGATCCTGCATGGCCGCTATATCTGCAAGGCCCGGCGGCCCGATTGCCCGCGCTGCCCGGTGAACGACATCTGCCTGTTCAGGGACAAGACCGTCACCGCCTGAATTTATCCATATAGGTTATTTATTGCTGTCCTACAGCAAGCCTTTCCTGCCTTAACGCGAGTGCGGCGATTCGACCGCGACCGTTCACAGGAAGGGCGATGGACATGGCCGACCGCTTCGACAATCAACTGGATTCCCTCTCCCAGCCCGCGCGGCTGGCTTTCGCGATCACCCCGCACGCGACCAACGAGATCGATCCGCTGCCCAAGGCGATCTATGTGGGCAGCGGCGGCAATGTGACGCTGCGCAGCATCGACGGGACGGCGGACATCGTCTTGCGGAACGTCGCGTCCGGCCAGATCATCGATGTGCGCGCACGCTACATCCGCGCATCCGGCACCACCGCCAGCGACATTGTGGGGCTCGCCTGATGCCGGGCTATGGTTCCGGCTTCGGCTTCGGGTCCGGCGCGGCCCATCGACGCCGACGCGCGCTGAGCGCCACGGGGACGCCAACCCCGACTCCGACTCCCACGCCGACGCCGACGCCGACGCCGACGCCCACGCCCACGGCATCGCTGCCCGACGCGGACGATCTCGCGCTCTGGTGGCGGCCGGAGGATATCGCGCTGGACGACGGCGGCACCCTCACCGCCTGGACGGACAGCGTCGCGGGCGCCACCATGATGCAGGGCACAGCCGCCAACCAGCCGACCTATCGCGCCGCGGCGGTGGGCGGCCGGCCGGCGATCCAGTTCAACCAGACGCACTGGCTCACGCTCGGCCGGCCGGCGGCGCTGATCGATGCGCTCAATCGCTATAACGACGCCACCGGCGTGACCTTGTTCTTCGTGCTGAATGTCGGCCCCAACCCGGCCGGCAGCGGCAATTTCCGCACCTTCTGGTCGCCCAGCAACGTCAATGACGGCGAGCGCAGCTACATCGCCTCCGCAGACTATTGCGGGCCGCGTGCGGGCCAGCGCTTCAAGCCGAGCACGGGCTTCCGCGTGATCGTGGTGCGCCGCAGCGCCATCTATTCGAACCAGCTCAACCAGGGGCATTTCTTCGACAATATGGGCGCATTCGCCAATGGCGGCTGCTCGCCCCACCCGACCGGCGACTATCAGCTCGGCGCACCGGCGAACGGCACGGCCGCGCATGGCTTCGTCGGCCACATCATGGACGTGGGCGTCTATAACAAGGCGCTCTCCAATGCGCAGATCGCCCAGCTCATCGCGTGGTTCTGCGACAAATATGCGCAACCCCTGCCGTGGGCCGGCCTCTCGCATTTCGACATTTTCGACGGGGACAGCCAGACCTATGGCGTCGGCGCGTCGACGGCGGGCAATCGGGCCGTGATCCAGCAGGCCTGGCCCAATCTGCTCATGGACATGAAGGCGCGGCCCTATGATGGCTGGATGAACCTCGCCATCGGATCGCGCACGGCGACCCAGATGACCGCGAGCGCGCCGGGCAATTATGCGGGGCTGGCCGCCGCGCTCGGCATTCCGGTGCTGGTCCACGGCTTCGAATTCTACAATCAGGCCCATGTCGACGCCGCCGGCATGCGCGGATGGGAAGCGGCGGTCCGCTCGGCCGATCCGGGCCTCATCCTCGTCACCGGCACGAGCATCGACAATGGCCGCCCTGCCGGCGCGGCCCAGCGGGACAACCGGGCCGCGTTCAATGCCGCATTGCAGGCCGGTGCCGGCCATCATCTGCTCGTGCCGCTGCACGAGGATGCGCTGGTCGGCGTGGAAGGCGCCTGCCCCGACGACCCCGGGCCTTATGGCGATTATTTCACGGACGGCACCCACACGACGAGCGCCGGCCACGCCGCCATCGCGAACATCTGGTCGCCCTATCATGACGCGGCGGTCGCCTTGCTGTGAGCGCGCCGCTCGCCACTGGCGGGCATGGCCATGGGCATTGCCCTTGCTGCCATCGCCCGATCCCGCTGCGGGGCGGCCGCCATGGCCTGACGGTCGAGAGCGAGCCCTGGCGCATCTTCTGGCGGGGCCTGCCGGTGGCGCCGGTGCGCGCGATGGAGGCCCGGTTCCTGTTCGCGCTGCTCCAGCGGGGCGAAGTGGCGACCGGATCGCTGGAAAGGCTGATCGGCGAGAACAGCTCGGCCAGGTCCATCCATGTCCAGGTCTGCCGGCTGCGCGGGCGGCTCCGCGCGGACCGCATCCCGTTCGAGATCCAGAACATCCATGGCTGGGGATACCGGCTGAAATTCACCGGAGACGCATGATGATCCATATTCATGACGACCATCCAAAGATCGGGCCACAGATCGGGCCATACGACCTTGAAGCCAATGCCAAGATCGACCGGCTGCTAGGCAAGATGGACGCGCTCATGGCGCTCCAGACCGAGCAGGCGCATCAGCTCGACGGCATCGCCGAGCGCGTCGTCAAGGTCGAGCAGGGCGTCTCCGAGACGCGCGACGTGGTGCATGCCTGGGGCGCGGCCAAGACGTCGCTCGGCTTCGTCAAATGGGCGGCCGGCATCGTGACCGCCGCGCTGGCCCTGTGGGCGGCGATCAAGGGCCTGCAGCGGCCATGAGCGACTGGCCGATCATCCAGGGACGGCCCGCGCGCGTCATCGGCGGCACGCTGGCCGGCTCGCTCATGGCCGGCGCCATCGCCCTCGCGATCCCGCTCATCGAGCGATGGGAAGGCACGCGGACCGATCCCTATCGGGACATTGTCGGCGTGTGGACCGTCTGCTCGGGCGAGACTCGGGTGGCGATGCGACGCTATACCCATGCGGAATGCAGCGCGATGCTCCGCCGCGCCGTCGAGAGCGACTATGGCGCCGCCGTGCTGCGCGCCGTGCCCGCGCTCGCGAGGCGGCCGCACCAGTTCGCCGCGTCCATCTCGCTCGCCTATAATATCGGCGCGCCCGCCTTCGCGCGCTCGACGGCCGCGCGGCGCTTCAATGCCGGCGACTGGCGCGGCGGATGCGACGCCTTCCTGATGTGGCGCTTTGCCGGCGGGAAGGAAGTCAAGGGACTGAAAAACCGGCGCGAGGACGAGCGCCGCCTGTGCCTGGCGGGGCTGTGATGCTCGCCGCGCGCCTGCGCCGCATCTGGCCGCATATGCTCATGCTCTGCGTGGTGATCGGCTGCCTGTGGTGGATCGACCGCAACGCCGCGATGCGCACCCGCGCGCAGATCGAGGCGGCGCAGGCCCGGCTGGAGAGTCGCCTGCGCGCGGACCTGCGCCAGTCGGAGCAACGCCTGGCCATGTCGATCGACGCGCTCGCCGCCGATTATGCGCGCAGCCAGGCCGCCATCGCGCGCACCCGCGCGATCATCCAGCCCATCCTCACGACGGAGATCGCCCGTGAACCGCGTCTTGCCGATCCTGCTGCCGGCCTTACTCCCGGCCTGCTCGCCGCCATCAACCGCGCCCGCGCGACTGGCGCCTGTGCCGCCACCGCTGCCGGCGGCATTCACTGCGCCCTGCCCTGGCCTGCCGGCACTGGCGGGGACGAGCATCGCTGAGCTCGCCCGGGCGGACATGGACGCGGCCCTCGCCTATGCGGATTGCGCCGCCCGCCACGCCGCCGCCGTCAACGCCTATATCGCCGCACGTGACGCGGCAGCGCACTGGAACCGCGAGCGCTAAGGCCCTTCAGAAGATGGGGAGCGAGCCGAGGGGGAGCATGGGGTCAGTTCCAGGGCCCGGCGCGCGACCTTCCGGGGAAGGAACACCATATTCAGCCCATCAGAACCGCATGGCGATGATCCATGAGCTTGTCCGAACGAGAGACAGGAAAAGAGATGGAGCCAGTGCTCTTGCGCAACATCGCTCCATCTGAACGGCGTCCGCGCCCAAACGAGTGACTCCATCCACAAAGGACAGCGCCTAGATCAGGAGCTTCCATCCCGTATAGCTCACGACGACGGCGAAGGCGGTGAGGGTCATGGCATCGGCGCGCCGCCACCAGCGCTGCGCCTGGCTGATGTCGATGCCCCAATTGTCGATGGCCTCGCCCGGATCCTCGCCGACCGAACAACATGTCCTGCAATGAGGACAGGTGATGAAATATTTGCCGATGCGCTCGGACGTATCCGCCGCCAGCGTCGGCGTGCAGATCGCCGCCGCGACGCCTTTCTCGGTGCAAACCCGACAGGCAACCAATCTGGCTTCGAACATGCCCCTTCCCCCCGGAAAACGACCACAGGCTTAATCCCGTTTTGCCGCTCGTGCGAAACGATACATCGGGATCGGAGCAAACTCATGCCATGCCGCAGTCCCACCTTCGCCGGGAAATGCGGCCTTCAAACGCATCCGCCGATGCGGGATGCCGCCGCAATGGGCATGACGGCCCGCAACGGTCGATGGTGACACGGCCCGCCGGCGCCCGATCCTCCGGCAATGCACGCAATCTTAATATCGGCAGCGCATGAGGTGCCACAACGGCACATCGCGCTTTTGCGTGGCTGTCGGTCTTGTTTCACTTCGAGGTGCACTGTAATACCGCACCTCACGAAGCCAGCCGGACATGATGGCCTGTCCGCCTGCGGCGAGGGGAGCTGCGTGCTTATGAGGTTTGGCCTGCCAATGCCATGCGCCGAAGCGTGGCCAAGCCTCCACACAGACCCTCCCGTCGACACCGAGCCGATGCGTCGCAAGCCGCGCAAGACCGTGCCATGATGCAGCCCGGCCCTATCGCGGACTGGGCGCTCCCGAACATCTTGCAACCAACCGAATATCCACGTCCAACACGCTTGTCTGGAGAATGAAGATGCCAAAGTTGAGGAGCGTCTCGCTGATTGCGCTCACGTCCCTGTCCCTCATGGCAACCGCTTGCCAGAAGAAGGCCGAGGGACAGGTCGTCGCCATCGTCAATGGCGAGGAGATCACACTGCCGGAACTCAATGCCGAGATCGCCGAGCTCAACGTGCCGGAGTCCGCCGACAAGAATCTGGTGCGCCAGCGCGTGCTCCAGCGGATGGTCGAGCGCCGCCTGCTCGTCCAGTCCGCCAAGGAGGCCGGGGTGGATCGCGATCCGCAATATCTGACGCAGGAACGCCGCATGCAGGAGCAGTTGCTGGTCAACATGTTCGGCCGCAAGGCGATGGACACGGTGCGCGTGCCCGATACGGCGGCGGTCGACAAATATATCGCGGATCATCCGAACATGTTCTCGGACCGCAAGCGCATCCGCCTCGACCAGCTCGTGTTCGACGCGCCGCAGGATCCGCGCCGGCTGGAGGCCCTGAAGGACGCGCATACGCTGTCGGACGCGGGCGCCAAGCTGACCTCGCTCGGCATCCAGTTCCAGCGTGCACAGGGTGCGCTCGATTCCGCGACCGTGCGGCCTGAAGTGCTGCAGCGCCTGCTGGCCCTGCCCGCCGGTGAGCCGTTCATCGTCCCCAATGGCGGCAAGATCGTGGTCAGTTCGATCGCCGGCATCGACGCGGTGGCGATGCCCGTCGAGCAGGCCCGACCGCTCGCGGTGCAGGCCATGCGCAACGAGGAGCTGAACAAGATCGGCGAGCAGCGGCTGAGCGAAGCCAAGGCCAAGGCCAAGATCGAATATCAGGAGGGCTTCGAGGCGCCCGCCGGCGGTGGCGAGGGCAACAGCGCCGTGCCGCCGCTCGGCAACAGCGCCGTGCCGCCGCTGGGCAATCACGCGGCCGCGATGTAAGCCAGCCTCCGGGGCATTTCCCGGCCGGGCGGACCTGCCCGACGACTCGGGGATATGCGCAAGACCTGGGGCATGATCCGAAGCAAGGGCGCTCTTTCACGGAAGGGCGCCCTTTCTCGTGCCTCCCATGCGCCGATCCTCGACACCGTGCCGCGCCCCTGTCAGGCGTCCGCGCGACACGGCACGCCAGCATGAGGCACGCGGGGCCCCTCCCTCCGGCTTCAGCCCCGACCCGGCCGGCCGGCCGGGGCAAGCTGTCAGCCTATCGTCAGGCGATAGACGAGGCAGGCCGCCGCGATGGCCATCAGGCCGCCGTCGCGGGTCCAGCGGAACGGGATGTCGCCGCGCCGGATGAGGAAATAGGCCAGATATTCCGGCAGGCGCGCCAGGGCGACGGCGATCACCGCCATGTCCATCGAGCCCAGCCACACCGCCGTCCCGATCGTCGAGAAGAACACGGTCGTGCGGATCGCGACGACGAACGACATATATTTGAACCGCTGCTGGCCGAGCGCGAAATTGCTCGAGAAGCCCAGCGGGTTGAGGATGAAGCCGACGCCGAGCAGCGAGGCGAAATGGCCCGCCTCATGGTAGCGCGGATCATACATGATCTCGAAGAACAGCGGCCCGAAGAAGACCAGCCCCAGCCCGGCGGCCAGGCAATAGAGCTCGATCGGCAGGCGGAAGCGGTAGAAGGCCTTCTGGCGCTCGGCCACCGGCTTGTCGTTGAGCGCGCGCAGGATGGAGATGCCCATCGAGGTCTGCATCCGGCTGATGATCGTCGCCAGCGAATCGGTCAGCGCGAAGGCCACGGCATAGACGCCGAGCAGATGCATGCCGAAGCCGTAGCCCATCACCAGCTTGTCGCCCGAGCTGGTGAGCACGCCGAGCCCGGAGGACAAGGCGATCCAGCGCGAATGGCTGAGGATCGCGCCGATATCCGCCCGTTTCAGCCGCAGCTTCATGCGCGGCCCGGGCAGCACCATGTTCGACCGGATCGATCGCACCAGCGCGCCGAGCGCCATGGCGATGGCGATGCCCCAGGCCGAGCGCAGCCAGAAGGTGAGGACGACGCTGAACAGGGAGGTGATGAGCCGCGAGCCTATGTCCATGCGCGTCACCGCGCCCTGGTCGAGATGCCGCTCCAGCCGGAAGATGTTGATGCTCGCAAGGCCCATGGCCGCCAATGTGCAGCCGATGAGCGCCAGCAGGCCGGGCAATAGCGGGCTCGAATAGGAGCCGCCCGGATCGATCCAGCCCTCCACCTGCGCGATATGCCATCCCCAGGCGATGGCCCACAGCACCAGCATCAGCGCGAACCCGCGCAGGACCTGGATCGTCCAGATCGATTGCAGGAAGCTCGGCTCGTCGCACCGGTCGCTGGTCAGCACCACTTGCCGCAGGCCGAGGTCCGACAGCATGAAGACCATCGTCATGATGACCGAGACCGTCGCGATCAGGCCGTATGCGCTCGGATCGAGCAGGCGGGTGATGATGAGGCTGGAGCCGAAGCGGATGAGGATCTCGCCGCCATAGCCGATGGCGATCCACGAGGCATTGCGCACGATGCGGCCCTGCAGCGATTGCGTATCCGCCTTCAGCCCGATCCTGCCCAGCAGGGCCTGCGCCCGGCCCTTGATTGTGTCGAACAGCTGGACTGCCAAGGAAGGGGCTCCGCGCAATGAGCTCATGGACCGGGCCTATGCCACGATGTGACTAAGAACAGGTTGCCCCGGGATGACGAGGCCGGCACGCGATTGACAGAAATCAGGCCGTTAGCCAATGCCCTTTGGACGACCGGTCGCCCATGGGGTGCCCGGCGCGGGCTCAAACGCTCTGGAGGCCGATCGGTGATCTTGGACTTGCTCGCCTGGGCCATCATGGCCGTGCCGGCCCTGCTGCTGGCCATATTGGCCGTCGAACTGCTGGTCGGCACCCTGGCGCCGCCTCGCCGGCTGCGGCGCGACACCGGCGCCGGCACGCCGCACAGCGCCGTCATCCTGATGCCCGCGCATGACGAGGCGGGCGGCATCGGCGCGATCATCGAGCGGCTTCGCCCCGCGCTGGACGCGCGCATCCGCCTGCTGGTGATCGCCGACAACTGCACCGACGAGACCGCCGCCGTCGCGCGCGCGGCCGGCGCGCAGGTCGTGGAGCGCCAGGACATGAGCCAGCGCGGCAAGGGCCACGCCCTCGCCTTTGGCCGCGAGCAGTTGCGTGCCGATCCGCCCGACTGCCTCGTCGTGCTCGATGCCGATTGCGAGATCGCGCCTGCGGACCTGCGGCTGCTGGTCGAGACCGCCTGCGCACGGCAGCGGCCGGTGCAGAGCCGCTATCTGCTGCGCTCCCGCCCGACCGACAGCGCCATGACGCAGATCTCCAACTTCGCCTTCCTCATCAAGAATCTGGTGCGCCAGCGCGGCGTCACGGCGCTCGGCGCGCCGACCATCCTTGGCGGCACGGGCATGGCCTTTCCCTGGCCGCTGATCGCCGACGCGCCGCTCGCCACCAGCCATCTGGTCGAGGATCTGGTGCTGGGCATCGATTTCGCCCGCAAGGGCAAGGGCCCGCTCTTCCTCGAACAGGCGACGACGTGGAGCGACCCGGCCGGCCAGCAGGATACGCTCACCCAGCGCACCCGCTGGGAGCATGGCTATGTCGATACCGCGCTGCGCCACGGCCTGCCGCTGTTCGGCGAGGGACTGGCAAGGCTGCGACCCGGCCTCGCCTGGCATGGCCTGCATCTGCTCGTGCCGCCACTGGCCCTGCTCGTGAGCCTCAGCCTTGCCGCGACCGTGCTGGCAGCCCTGCTCTGGCTGGCGGGCGCGAGCCCGATGCCGGCACTGTTGCTCGCCCTGCTGATCGCGCTCGTCGGCCTGCTGCTGGCCTGCGCCTGGGCGCGGGACGGGCGCGAGACGGTGCGGCTGGGCACGCTGGCGCGCATTCCGCTCTATCTGGCGTGGAAGCTGCCGGTCTATCTGCGGCTCGTCAAAAAGCGTGAGCAGCAATGGGTGCGCACCCGGCGAGACGGCGAATAGGCCGAGGCGCAGACCGGCGGCGCGGTCGGCGGTTACATCATGCCCGCGCCCTGCGATGTCCATCGGCGCGGAGGACCGAGCGAGGGGTGAGGCCGCGCCCGCATCCGCCCCGTGCGGCGTCCGCCGGAGCGCGGCGGCTGTTCAGCGCCAGACCATCGTCACCGCCGCCGTCGCGACGACCACGCCCGTCAGCAGCCCCAGCACGATCGCCAGCTGGCCCGCCATGGGGAAAGCGCGGCCCGGTGCGCGCCAGTCCGCCAGCGCGTCATAGGCCGAGTCCCGCACCGCGCCGCGCAGGCCGCATGCGCTGCATTCGGCAAGATAGCCCTCGTCGTCGCGCAGGAGTCGCATGGCATGGGATGAGCAGGCCGCGCAACCCGAGGCCCGCGCCACATGCTGCCGGCCGGCCGAGGCGCGCATCCGCCGGGGGGCCACCCCATCACGCGCCAGACCGATCCCCGCCGGGCCGCGCGTCCTCGCGAGGCCCCGCTCATCGCGAGCCGATGGCTCCGCCTTGCCTGCCCCGTGCAACCCCCGCTCCCCGAATATCGGTTGAAGCGGCGTCGCTAGCGCATCCGCGCGCTTGATCGACATCAACTGCCTCCATTCCGGCGCGATCCGCAGGACCGCCTCCCACGCATGACATCTGGGGAACACGGACTTTTCCGCTTGCGTCCAGTGCCTTGAGCCGTCCAAGTGCGACCGCCAGCCACCAGGATAGGCCGGGGGAGGATAAGATTGGGTGAACTGCGCGCGGCAGGACCGGGGACGGACAGCGACTTGAAGCGCGGCTGGGGCGGTTTCCTGCTCATCCTCCTCGCGCTGGTGGTCGAGGGATTCGACCTGCAGGCCGCCAATTTCGCGGCGCCCTCCATCGTGGAGGCGTTCGGCATCAGCCGCGCCGAGATCGGGCCGCTGCTGAGCGCCAGCCTGGTCGGCGTGCTGATCGGCGCGCTCACCATCGGGCCGCTGGGCGATCGCATCGGCCGCCGCACCATCCTGATCGCCTGCTGCATCGTCTATGGCGCGCTCTCGCTCGGCGCGGCGATGGCGACCAGCCTCACCCAGCTCATCGGCTTGCGCTTCCTCATCGGCATCGGCCTTGGCGCGGTGCTGCCCAACGCGCTGGCGCTGGCCGGCGAACTCGCGCCGCGCCGCCATCTGGCCCGCGCCATGGGACTGGTCGGCATCGGCATCACCTTCGGCGGCGTGGTCGCCGGTGCGGCCGCCGCGCATTTCCTGCCCATCCATGGCTGGCCGAGCCTGTTCGTGGTCGGCGGCATCCTGCCCATCGCCATCGCGCTGCTGCTCTGGATCGGCCTGCCGGAAAGCCCCGCGATCGGAACGGGCGACGCGCAGCCGGGCGAACGCGCCGGCATCCGCGCCATCGTGGCGCCGCCGCTGCGCCCGCTCACCATCGCCATCTGGTTCAGCTTCGCGCTGGTGCTGATGGTCGTCTATCTGCTCGCCGGCTGGATTCCCCTGCTCATCAAGGATCAGGGCTATTCCACCGCGACGGCATCCTGGATCGCCACCGCATCCCATGCGGGCGGAGTCGCCGGGGGCATCTTCGCCAGCCTGCTGCTCTCCCGGCGCAGCTGGTCGATCGTCGCGATCTTCGCCGCGCTGGCCGCGCTGTCACTGGGCATCATCGCCATGCGGGAGTGGAGCATCGCCGGGCTCAGCGCGCTGCTCGTGATGGTCGGCTTCTTCAGCACCGGCACGCAGAACGGCCTCAACGGCTCATGCGGCGCGACCTATCCGGCGGCGATGCGCGCCACCGGGCTCGGCTGGGCGCTGGGCATGGGCCGGGTCGGCTCGATCCTGGGGCCGCTCGCCGGATCGCTCGCCATCCTGCTCGGCCTGCACGATCCGCGCAGCTTCTTCATCCTGCCCGTCCTGCCCCTGCTCATTGCCGCCGCCCTCGCCGTCTGGCTGGCGCGGCGCACCGCCCAACCCCCTGCAACGGCACAAGGAGAGTGAGTTCATGACCAAGATGCGCAAGATCGCCACCGAGGAAGCCTGGTCGATCCCCGAGGTCGCCGCCCAGCTGCGCGAGGAAGTGCGCGGCCCGACCAGCAGCCTGGACAAGCTGCTGTGCGCCGGCATCTACGACGCCGATCCGGACGAGACCGGCTATGGCAAGATGAACTTCCTCGACGGTCTGCTGGACGTGGACGCCAAGCGCCTGCCGGAGATGGACGCGCTCGGCGTGGACATGCACTTGCTCTCGCTGACCGCGCCGGGCGTGCAGATGTTCGACGCGGACACCGCGACCGATCTCGCCGCGCTCGCCAACGACCGGCTGGCGGACATCTGCCGCAAGCGACCGGACCGGTTCGCCGGCCTCGCCAGCTTCGCGCCGCAAAGCCCGAAGCGCGCCGCCAAGGAGATGGAGCGGGCGATCAACGACCTCAAGCTCAACGGCTTCATCCTCAACAGCCACACCCATGGCGAATATCTGGACGATCCCAAATATTGGCCGGCGCTGGAAGCCGCCGAGGCGCTCGACGCCTGCATCTACATCCACCCGCGCGCCGCATCGGACCTGCTCAAGGGCCCGCTGATGGACTATGGCATGGATAGCGCCATGTGGGGCTATGGCGTCGAGGTCGTCACGCATGTGGTGCGCATGATGGCCGGCGGCGTGTTCGACCAATTCCCCAAACTCAAGATCTGCATCGGCCATATGGGCGAGGCGATCCCGTTCTGGATCTGGCGGATCAATTTCATGAACACCCGCGCCCAGGGCATCGGCCGCGCGCCGAAGACCAAGCTCAGCATCGCCGAATATTTCCAGCGCAACTTCGTCGTCACCACGAGCGGCGTCGAGGACCCGCTGGCGCTGCGCTACACGATCGACAAGATCGGCATCGACAATGTGCTGTGGGCCATCGACTATCCCTATCAGCCGATGAAGCCGGCCGTCGACTTCATGGATGCCGCGCCGGTGACGGACGAGGAGCGCCACGCCCTCTATCACGGCAATGCCGAGCGCATCTTCCACATCGCGCCGCTTTGAGGACTGAAGGGCGGGGCCGGCATAGGGCCGGCCTCGCCTTCGTCCCGATCTCCTCGCGCCCGTTCTGTTCAAAGAGAGCCGGTCGGGTCGGCCGGGCGAAGCTCATGCTCGCGACCCGGGCCGGCCCGCGATCCCCGCCGCCTCACTCGAAGAAGGCAATGCTCCGGAACTCGATGCTCTCACGCGGATGGGCGTCCGGCAGGCTCGTGTCCCAGAAGGCCGTGTGCGGCGTGCGCCAGGGTCGCGAGCGGTCGCTGTCGTGGAACTTGAACAGCAGCGCCTCGTCGCGCGTCATGTTCGAGAAATACCACCAGCGATGGTCCGGGCTGTGCCGGAAGATCGATGCGGCCATCTGCCCCTCATCGTCCATCGGCGCGAACATGGCATCGCCTTGCGGGATCTTGTCGACGATCCACAATATGTTGGGCGTGCCTTCATCGTCCCGCACGCTGCGCGCATCGCACAGGGCGAGCGGGCAATCCTGCGGCGGCGGCGAATAGGTGCGCCAGAAGCTGGAGACGATGAAGCGCCTGAAGCCCGGCCCGTCCGGCCGCGCCTTGGCATAAGCGCGCTGCGCGGCGGCGAGTTGCCGGCCCGGCTCGGTGTCGACATGCACCTCGCCCGCCGGGGGCTGGACGCCGCCGCGATGCCGGTAGGGCTGGTCCGACTGCTTCTGCCGGCTGGCCAGATCGCCCGAGGTGCGGATCATCCAGCCCATCGGCACCACCAGATCGGCGCCATAGGCATCCCGCACATAGCCGGCCACTTCGGACGGGTAGAGGCGCTCCACCGCCTCGCTATCGTTGAAATCGGTGACGGCGCTCGGCGCGTCGAGCAGCCGGAAGCCCTGCCGGTCGAAGGAGAAATGCTCACGGATCGCCCGGCCGTCGCGGATCGTCACGGGGAACGGCCCGTAGCTGCCGGTATTCACTTCCACGCCGGCAGAGACGAAGCGGCGGTTGATGTCCGGCCCCGGCAGCAGATAGCTGAGCCGGGCCTCGACCGTGCGGACGCCGTCCTCGATATCGATCTGCTCAACGGCCATGGTGCGACTCTCCTTGCGGCCATCCGCGCCAAGCCGGATCGCCTTTCGCGCGACAATATCGCGCCCGCGGCGCAGGGCAAGCCACTGCCGCGCCCGGCTTGCGCACGCCTGCCCCCGGCCCTAGATCAGTGAGCAGAGAGGAACGCAGCCGATGCACATCGAGGCCGGCCCGGACGATCATAGCTGGAGCTCGAGCGGGCTGGCCCGCCGCGAGGCGATCGACCAATGGCGCGACTGGGCGGCGAGCACCATCGCCCCCATCGACGTGACGGTGTTCGACACCGATGCCTTCGCCGCGCGCTGGAGCAGCCATGGCGTGGGCCAGCTCCGCCTGCTCCAGCTTCATGCGCCGGCCCAGCGGGTCGTCCATTGCGGCACGGACGGCAGCGCCGGACGCGCGACGCCCACCATCCAGCTCGTCTATGCCCGCGCCGGCGCGCTCAAGACCCGCATGGGCGGCAAGCGCTTCATCGTCGAGCCCGGCCAGTTCGTGCTGCTCGACAATACCCGCTTCTACCAGATGGAGATGGAGCGCCCCCACGAGGCCATCGACCTGATGATGCCGCAGGTCTGGCTGGAGAAATATCTGCCCGATCCCGACGCGCTGCTCGGCCGGCCGATCAGCGCCAGCACCGGCTGGGGGGCGCCGCTCGGCAGCCTCATCGAGACCATGGTCGCGGGGCTGGACGAAAGCCCCCTGCCCCGCCCGCTCATCGCCGAGCAGGTCGGCGCGCTGCTCACTCTCGCCACCGGTTTCCACGAACCCGCGCCGAGCCGCCATCGCGGCCAGCTGGCGCGCATGATCCTGCGCCGGATCGAGACCGACCATGCCGACCCGGAGCTGACCCCGGACGCCGTCGCCGCTGATCTGGGCATTTCGCGCCGCTATCTCCAGGCGCTGCTGGCGAGCGCGGGCACCAGCTTCGTGCAGGAGCTCAACGCCACGCGGCTGGACCGCGCCGGCGACCTCCTCACCGATCCGCGCGCCGCCCGCCTGGCGCTGGGCGAAATCGCCTTCCGCTGCGGCTTCCTCGATCCGGGCTATTTCGCCCGCCTGTTCCGCAAGCGCTTCGGCGTGACGCCGACGCGGTGGCGCGATGGCGGGGTGCGGCATTAGGCCCGCGCGCGCATAGCATCCAGACCATCGACCCGGACAATATCGCCTGCGCGTTTGTCCGCATCGCCCTGCGCGCGAATCCTTTGGTCGGGCGGCCGGATTGGTTAGGTTCCCAACCAATATAGTCCGCACAGACGCCGCAACGGCGCGCCGCGGGTCGATCAGATGAGAGGATGCACATGAGCGACAAGACAATGGGGTTCCCCTTGCCCAGCTCGTTGAAGGTGGTGCCGGGCACCGAGGCCGCACAGGCCGCCCATCCCTATTACACGCAGTTCCATGAAGGCGACGATGCGCGCTTCTGGTTCTATAATAGCATGCACTTCCCCGAGCCGATGCATCATTTCGACATGATAACGGCCGAGGCGGCCTATTGCGCGCTGGGCAGCTTCAACACCCGCGTGCATGTGCTGCCCACCACCAAGGGCATCGATCATCGCATCATCAACGGCCGGGTGTTCATCGGCGGCGTGGCCGTGACCGATCCCGCCGAGATCGAGGCGCGCGCCACCGAGTTCCAGCAGCGCGCCTTCTATTATTACGAGCATTGGGAAGAGCTTTACGACCAGTGGAAGGTCAAGATGAAGGCGCTGATCGCGGATGCGCAGGCGCTACCCGTGCCGTCCCTGCCCGATCTTGAGCCCATCGAGACGACCCACACCGGCAAGGGCATCGCCGCCAACCATGCGCTGATCGACACCTACCGGAAGACGCTCGAGGGCTATTTCCGCATGTGGCACCATCATTTCGAGTTCCTGCTGCTCGGCTATGGCGCCTATCTGACCTTCTTCGATTTCTGCAAGAAGGCCTTCCCGGAGATCAGCGACCAGGCGATCAGCCGCATGGTCGCGGGCATGGAGGCCGAGATCTTCAAGCCGGACGAGGAAGTGAAGCGCCTCGCCCGCCGCGCAGTGGAACTGGGCGTGGACGACAAGTTCCATGACAATATGGTGATCGACGACGTGCTGGCCGCGCTCGACCAGCTTGGCGGGGCCGGCAAGGAATGGCTCGCCGAGCTGGAGACCAGCCGCAACCCGTGGTTCAACGTGAATGTGGGTGACGGCTTCTACCATTATCACCGCTCATGGAATGACGATCTCTCCATGCCGTTCGCGGCGCTGCCCGGCTATATCGCCAAGGTGAAGGCCGGCCAGAATATCGAGCGGCCGATGGCGCAGCTGATCGAGGAGCGCGAGCAGCTCGTCGCGGATTATCGCGAGCTTCTGGATACGGACGAGGATCGCGCCACCTACGACCAGCTCATCACGCTGGCGCACCGCGTCTTCCCCTATGTGGAGGGGCATAAATTCTACTGCGAGCATTGGTATACCAACCTGTTCTTCAACAAGATCCGCGAATATGGCGATCTGCTCTGCGCGCACGGCTTCTTCGCCGCGCCGGCCGACGTGTTCAACCTCACCCATTATGAGCTGGAAAGCGCGATCATCGACCTGATGCTGAGCTGGTCCAGCGGCTCGGACCCGGTCGGCCCGCGCGTCTGGCCGGCGAAGATCGCCGAGCGCAAGGCGGCGATCAAGGTCTGGGCGGAGCATAGCGTGCCGCCCGCGCTGGGCATGGTGCCGGACGTGATCGACGATCCGGCGATCGTGATGCTCTGGGGCATCACCCGCGAGAGCCTGGACAGCTGGCTCAATGCGGATGCCGATGGCGACAGCAGGCAGCTCAAGGGCTTCGCCGCCTCCAGCGGCGTGGTCGAGGGCACGGCGCGCGTCGTCAAGTCGGTCGAGGAGATCAGCCGGCTCCAGCAGGGCGACATCCTGGTCTGCCAGGTGACCAACCCCACCTGGGCGCCGATCTTCCAGAAGATCGGGGCGGCCGTCTCCGACATTGGCGGATCGATGAGCCACATGGCCATCGTGGCGCGAGAATATGGCCTGCCCGCCGTGGTCGGCACCGGCACGGCGACCCAGAAGATCAAGGACGGCCAGCGCATCCGCGTGGATGGCGGGCGCGGCATCGTCGAGATTCTCGACGATGAGCCCGTGCTGGAGGAGGCGTGAGAGGCATGATGTCGTCGCGCACCACCCTCGCTCGTCGTCGCGCTGCCCGGAAGGAGACCGGCGCATGACCGCCGCCATTGCCTGGTTCGCAGATCTGCGCATCACCGACCGGCCCACCGTGGGCGGCAAGGGCGCGAGCCTTGGCGAACTCACCCATGCCGGCATCGATGTGCCGCCCGGCTTCGTCGTCACCACCCAGGCCTTCGAGCTGTTCCTGAAAGCGCTTGAGGCACGCGCCCCGGTGCGCGCGCGCATCGAGGCGGTCGACCCGGCCGATCTGGACGCGGTGACGCAGCTCTCCCGCGCCCTGCGCGCCCGCGTCGAGCAGGAGCCGCTGCCGGCGGACGTCGAGCAGGCGATCCTCGATGCGCATGGCCGGCTCGGCGCGGCCACGGTCGCGGTGCGCTCCTCGGCCACCACCGAGGATGCGGAGGATGCGAGTTTCGCCGGCCTGCAGGACACCTTCCTGTGGGTGCTGGACGCCGCCGACACGGTGCGGCGCGTGCGCGAATGCTGGGGCAGCCTCTATTCGGTCGAGTCCGTCACCTATCGCCGCAAGCATGGCCTGCCCGAGGATGGCGTCGCCATGGCGGTGGTCGTCCAGCAGATGGTCGATGCGCGCACCGCAGGCGTCATGTTCACGCGCTCGCCGACCACCGGCGACAAGTCGGTCATCACCATCGAGGGCGCATGGGGGCTGGGCAGCGCGGTCGTCTCCGGCGAAGTGACGCCCGACCGCTGGGTGATGGGCAAGATCACCGGCGAGATCAGCGTGCGCGACATATCGGACAAGCATATCCGGCAGGTGCCCGCGCCCGGCGGCGGCATCCTCGACGAGGAACTGCCGGCCGATCTGCGCACCACGCCCTGCCTCGACGATGCGGAACTGCAGGCGCTGCGCGCCGTGGGCCGACGCGTCGAGAAACATTATGGCCGCGCGCAGGATATCGAATGGGCGCTCGACAAGGACGGCGCTCTCCTGCTGCTGCAGAGCCGGCCGGAAACCGTCTGGTCCGCGAAGGACCAGAAACCCGTGGTCGCCGCGACGGCGGACCCGCTCAAACATGTGATGACGATCTTCGGAGGACGCAAATGAGTCTCACGGCCAGGGATGTCGAGGAGATCATGAAGCTGCTCGACGCCTCCACCTTCGACCGGCTGTCGCTTGAGGTCGACGGCATGAAGCTGGAGCTGGAGCGCGGCGGCGGCGCGGGCAGGCAACGCCCGGCCCGGCCTGCCGCGCCCGCCGCGACACGGCCCGCCGCCCAGACGGCGCCCGCCGCGCCCGCTCCTGCCCCGCAGGCGCGCGCCGGCACGCCGGCCGGGCTGGTCGAGGTCCGCTCTCCCCTGCTCGGCATCTATTATCGCGCGCCCAAGCCGGGCGAGCCGCCCTTCGTGGAGGTCGGCAGCCGGGTGGAGCGCGATACGGTGATCGGCATCGTCGAGGTCATGAAGCTCATGAACTCGGTGCCGGCGGGCGTCGCCGGCGAAGTGGTCGAGATCCTCGGCGGCAATGGCGAACTGGTCGAGCATGACGAGATACTGCTGCTCGTCCGCCCCGATGCGTGAGGCTGGCTTGAGCCGGCACCCTTCCCCGGCGCGGACAAGCCCATGATCCGCCGCATCCTCATCGCCAATCGCGGCGAGATCGCGGTGCGCATCATCCGCACCGCGCAGGCGCTCGGGCTGGAGACGGTGCTCGCCGTCTCGGCGGCGGACCGCGAATCGCTCGGCGCGCGCATGGCGGATCGGGCGCTGTGCATCGGCCCCGCCCGCCCGGCCGACAGCTATCTGCGCGTGGAGACCATCGTGCAGGCCGCGCTCGGATCGGGCTGCGACGCCATCCATCCCGGCTATGGCTTCCTCTCCGAGCGCGCCGCGCTGGCACGGATGTGCGAGGAGGAAGGCATCATCTTCATCGGGCCGACCGCCGCGCAGATCGAAGCGGTGGGCGACAAGCTGCGCGCCCGCGCCGAGGCCATCGCCGCCGATGTGCCGGTGGTGCCCGGCGGCCCGGTCGAGAGCCCGGCCGAGGCGCAGGCGCTCGCCGCGCAACTCGGCGCACCGCTGCTCATCAAGGCCGTGGGCGGTGGCGGCGGGCGCGGCATGAAGCTGGTCGAGCATCTGGACGACCTGCCCGCGGCGATGGACATGGCCTCGGCCGAGGCCGGCGCGGCATTCGGCGACGCGCGCGTCTATCTGGAGCGCTATGTCGCGCAGGGCCGCCATGTCGAGGTGCAGGTGCTCGGCGACGGGCAGGGCAAGGTCATCCATCTGGGCGAGCGCGATTGCTCGGTCCAGCGCCGCTACCAGAAGCTGGTCGAGGAGACGCCCGCCCCGCATTTGCCGGAGGATATCCGCGCGCAGATGCACGAGGCCGCCGTCCGCTTCGCCGCGCGGCTGGATTATCGCGGCGCGGGCACCGTGGAGTTCCTCTACGATGTCGCCCGTAACCAGTTCTATTTCCTTGAAATGAACGCCCGCATCCAGGTCGAGCATCCGGTCACGGAGATGGTCACCGGCGTCGACCTGATCGCCGAGCAGATCGCCATCGCCAACGGGGAAGGCCTGCGCCTGGCGCAAGGCGACGTCCATATCGACGGCGCCGCCATAGAGGTGCGGGTCAACGCCGAGGACCCGGCGCGCGATTTCATGCCCTCGCCCGGCACCGTCGCCACCGCGCGCTGGCCGCGGGGTGACGGCATTCGCGTGGACACCCATATCGTCGATGGCGCGCGCATCCCGCCTTTCTATGACAGCATGATCGCCAAGATCATCGCCCATGGCCCGGACAGAGCCGCCGCCCTTGCACGGCTGAAGGATGCGCTGGCGGCCGCCCATGTCGCGGGCATCGCCACCAACCTCGCCTTCCAGGCCGAAATCCTCGCCGATCCCGCGTTCGCGCGCGGCGGCGTGGATACCGGCTTCCTCGCGCGGCGCCTCGCGCCCGCCCCTCCCCCAGCGGAGACCTGACCCTTGGCCGACATCAAGCTCGTCGAAACCTCGCTGCGGGACGGCAACCAGTGCCTCTGGGCCGCGCTCGGCGTGGATACCGCCCGCACGCTCAGCGTCGCGCCGATCCTGGAGCGCGTGGGCTTCAAGGCGATCGACTTCACCACCTCCACCCATATGGGCGTGGCGGTGCGCTACAAGCAGCAGGACCCGTGGGAGCGCATCCGCCTGATGAAGCAGGCCATGCCCACCACGCCGCTGCAATTCCTCTCCACCGGCTTCCGTTTCATCGCCTGGGAGACGGCGAGCCCGGATTTCATGGCGCTCGCCTTCCGCACGCTGATGAGGAACGGCATCGGCCGCTTCGCGCTGGCCGACCCGATGAACGACGCGGACGCCAATGTGGAGGTCGCGCGGATGATCCGGCAGGATGGCGATGCCTATGTGGTGGGCGCGCTCGTCTTCACGCTCAGCCCGATCCATGACGATGCCCATTATGCGCAGGCCGCGCGCACCATGGCCGCCAGCCCGGACATAGACGCGCTCTATATCAAGGACCCCGGCGGCCTGCTGAGCCCCGCCCGCGCCCGCACGCTGATCCCCGCGATTCTGGCGGAAATCGGCGACAAGCCGCTGGAATTGCATGCGCATTGCACCATCGGGCTGGGCGAGCAGAGCTATTATGAGGCGGCCGGCCTCGGCATCGAGGCGCTGCAGGGCGCCAGCGGCGCAGCGGCGGACGGCACGTCCAACCCGCCGCTGGAGCGCATCGTCGCCAATCTGCGTGCGCTTGGCCACAGCGTCGACATCGATGACGAGGCGCTGGCGGAAGCGGGCCGCTATTTCACCGCGCTCGCCACGGCGGAGGGACTGCCCAGCGGCGCGCCGATGCCCTTCGACGCGGCCTATCTCCAGCATCAGCTCCCCGGCGGCATGGTCGGCACCATGCGCCGCCACCTCGCCGAACATCGCGTGCCGCATCTGGAAGGCGCCGTGGTGGAGGAACTGGGCCGCGTGCGCGAAGAGCTGGGCTGGCCGATCGTCATGACGCCCTTCGCCCAGATGGTGCTCACCCAGGCCGTGATGAACGTGACCGGCACGGAGCGCTACGCCGTGATCCCGGACGAGGTCATCCGCTATGCGATCGGCAAGTTCGGCCGGCCCAACCAGCCGATCGCGCCGGACGTGCTGGACCGGATCATGGCCCTGCCCCGCACCAGGGAGCTGGCGGCCGAGACCGGCATGGCGGACCTGCCGACGCTGCGCAAACGCATCGGCGCGAATCTCTCGGACGAGGAATTCCTGCTGCGCGCCACCATGCCGGCGGGCCAGGTGGACGCCATGCTCGCCGCCGGCCCGGCCCCCCGCCACTATGATCCCGCGCTGCGCCCGGCCATGGACCTCATCCGCCAGCTCATCGCCCGCACGGACATGACGCGGGTGAGCGTGGAGAAACCCGGCTTCAGGCTGGAGCTGGAAAGCTATGCGGACGCTTGAACCGGCGACGGCCAACGCCGGCCGGCCCTGACCCAGAACCATAAGGACATGCCATGACCGCCCCCTTCACCGAACCGCTGCGCGCCGCCGGCGGCTTCATGTTCGATCTCGATGGCACGCTGATCCTGAGCGACCGCAATCTGGGCGGCTATACGCTGCTGCCCGGCGCGGTCGATCTGCTGACCGAGCTGGAGGCCCGCGCCATCCCTTTCCTCGCGCTCACCAATGGCAGTGCCTATCCGGCGAGCCAGCAGGGGCCGCGCCTGCGCGCGCTCGGCCTGCCGATCCCGGACGAGCGGCTGTTCACGCCCAACAGCGTCGCCGGCATGGTGATGCGGGATCGGGGCGTCGAGCGGGTGCTGGTGCTCGGCACGGACGGCGTGGTGGACGCGCTCCATGGCGAAGGCCTCGCGACCGTGCGGCCGGGCGAGGATGGCGCGCAGAGCGCCGACGCGGTCTATGTCGCCTGGCATCCCGAGTGCGCCATGCCGGACATCCATGCCGCCTGCGAGGCAGTGCTGGGCGGCGCGGCGCTGTTCAGCGCGTCGGACGTGCCCTTCTTCGCCTCCAAGGGCGGCCGCGCGTTCGGCTATAGCTGCGCGATCGGCGGGGCCATCGCCCGCGTGACCGGGCGCGAGCCCGAAGTGACCGGCAAGCCCTCCATCCACGCCATGAACTTCGTCGCGGCCGAGCTCGGCGTGCCGACCAGCGCCGTGGTCGTCATCGGCGATGATCCCCGCGTGGAGACCGAGATGGCGCGGCTGGGGGACGCGATGGGCATCGGCGTCACCACCGGCACCACCTCGCGCGCGCAATGGGCCGCCCAGGCCCCCGAACGCCGCCCGCACCGGGTGATCGACGGCCTGGGCGAACTGCGCGGGCTGGGGCTGCTGGACTGAAGGATGGCGCTTGCCTTGCGCACACGCCGCTTTGCGCCATGATAGACCTCTTCATGTAAAGAATCGGCGACCGCGCATACCCTTCCCGCCCAGCCCGGTTGCCCCCGAGAGGAGCCGCCATGATCTTCGCCGATCCCGCCGTCGCCGCTGTCTTCGCCGACTATGAGGCCCGCGCCGCCGTCGACCGGGCCGCGCGCCCGGGCGAACTGCGGAACGGCCGGCCGATCACGCGCGACGATCTGCTGTTGCCGGTCGGGCGGGAGGCCGCCGCTTTCCTGCACGCGCTCATCCTCGCCCGGCGCCCGCGCCGCATCCTCGAACTGGGCACCAGCTATGGCTATTCCACGCTCGTCCTGGCCGATGCCGCGCGCAGCGTGGGCGCGAGCGTCGTGAGCATGGACCTGGCCGACTACAAGCAGGCCCATGCCCGCGAACAGCTGGGCCGCGCGGGTCTCGCCGATCAGGTGGAGTTCCGCCATGGCGACGCCGTCGCGCTGGTCGCGGCCGATCCGGGTCCGTTCGATTTCGCGCTGCTCGACATCTGGAAGGATGCCTATCTGCCCTGCTTCGAGGCGCTCTACCCCAAGCTCGCCGAGGCAGCGATCATCGCCGCGGACAATATGATCGATCCGCCCTCGTCGCGGCCCAGCGTGCGCGCCTACCGCGCCGCCGTACGGGCCAAAGGCGACCTGCAGACCATGCTGCTCCCGGTCGGACAGGGCATCGAGCTCAGCATCAGGTGGAGCGCGGACAATCCGGACCTGTAAGGCGGGGGCCGCCCGCCGCGCCCGCACCGCGTGATTTTGTTTCGGCCGCCCAAGCTATCCTGATTGGCGAGCATCGTGCCCGCGCCCTAGATGATGCGCGATCTTGCAGGACGATTCTCCCATGGCGGCATCGAAGATGCACTTCCCCCTGCTGCGCTCCTTCGGGACGCAGGTTCTCATCGCGATGCTGCTCGGCCTTGTGCTGGGCCTTGCCGGGCGCGCCATCGGCGTGGGGCCGGACGGGGCGCCCAACGGCCTCGTCGCCACGCTGAACCTGGCCGGATCGATCTTCATCCAGCTGCTCAAGGTGCTGGTGCCGCCGCTGGTGTTCACGGCGATCGTCGCGAGCATCGCCAATCTGCGCGAGCTGGCCGATGCCGCGCGGCTCGTCTGGCAGACCCTGCTCTGGTTCGCCATCACCGCGCTCATCGCGGTGTGCATCGGCCTGACGCTCGGCCTGCTGCTCCAGCCCGGCCTGCATAGCGACATGACCGCGGTCTCCGCCGCCCCGCCACGCTCGGTCGGCAGCTGGCTCGATTTCCTCAAGGGACTGGTTCCGCTCAACATCCTCGGCCTGGGCGTATCGACCAGCCTCCAGGACGATGGCAGCCTGTCCAGCACGCCCGGCTTCAACGTGCTGCAACTCGTGGTGATCTCCATCGCGGTCGGCGTCGCCGCGCTCAAGGCCGGCCCGGCGGCGGACCCGTTCCTCGCCTTCGTGCGCTCGCTGCTCGCCATCGTGCGCAAGCTGCTCTGGTGGGTCATCCGCCTGACGCCGATCGGCACCATCGGCCTGTTCGGCACGGCGGTCGCCCAATATGGCTGGGAGACGCTCGGCCAGCTCGGCCAGTTCGCGCTCGCCATCTATCTCGGCCTCGCGCTGGTGCTGTTCGTCGTCTATCCGGCCATCCTGCTGGCCCATGGCCTGCGCCCCCTGCGCTTCTTCGCCGGCGCATGGCCCGCCATCCAGCTCGGCTTCGTCTCGCGCTCGTCGATCGGCACGCTGCCCGTCACCGAGACAGTGACGGAAACCCGGCTGGGCGTGCCGCGCACCTATGCCGCCTTCGCCGTGCCGCTGGCCGCCACCACCAAGATGGACGGATGCGCCGCCATCTATCCCGCCGTCTCGGCCCTGTTCATCGCGCAATTCTACGGCGTGCCGCTGCATCTGGGCGATTATGCGCTCATCATCCTCGTCTCGGTGATCGGCTCGGCCGCCACGGCGGGGCTGACCGGCGCCATCGTGATGCTCACCCTCACCCTCACCACGCTCGGCCTGCCGCTAGAAGGCGCGGGCCTGCTGCTCGCCATCGATCCGATCCTGGACATGGGCCGCACCGCCGTGAACGTCGCCGGGCAGGCGCTGGTGCCCACTATCGTGGCCAAGCGGCAGGGCATCCTCGATCGGGACGTCTATGACAGCGCGCCGAGCGAGGCCGTGCTGCTCGACGGATAGGCGCCGCCCGCCGCCCTCAGCCGTGCTGCAGGTCGCAATCGATCGGCAGCGCCTGACCGGAAATGGAGCGCCCGGCCGGCGTGGTCAGGAAGAAGGCGAGATCGGCCACATGGGCGGGATCGACCACGCGCTTGAGCGACTGGGTGGTGAGGCCCGCCGCCATCTCCGCCTCGATCGAGCGGCCCGAGAGCGCGGCGCGCCCGGCGATCACCCGGTCATAGCGCTCGCCGCCCACCGCGCCGGGCAGGATGGCATTGGCGGTCACGTCATGCGCGCCCAGCTCCATCGCCAGCGTCTTGGCGAAACCGACCAGACCCCATTTGGTCGTCGCATAGGCGATGCGGTTGGGATAGCCGTAGCGCCCCGCCGCCGAGGACATGATGATGATCGTGCCCGCGCTCGCCTTGAGCAAAGGAATGGCGCGCCGCGTGACCTCGAACGTGCCGGTCAGGTTGACGTCCAGCACGCGCTGCCACTGCGCGCTCGGCAGCTCTTCGGCCGGCAGCGTCGGTCCGCCGATGCCGACATTGGCGACCAGCACGTCCAGCCCGCCCAGCGCCGGCTCGAGCGCCGCGAACAGCGCCGTCACATCGCCCTCGCGCGAGACGTCGCAGCAGAAAGTGGCGATGCCCGGCATCTCCGCCGCCGCGCTGGCCAGCCCCGCCTCGTCCATGTCGCAGACGAGCAGCTTCATGCCCCCGGCATGGAAGCGCCGCGCGATGGCGAGGCCGATCCCCGCCGCGCCGCCCGTCACCAGCGCGCGCATCACTGCCCGGCCCGCGCGGGGGCGGTGAACTGCATGTCCAGCTTCACATCGCGCCAGCGGCCATAGCGATAATAGAGCGCCGCCAGCACCAGCGACACGAAGGTGCTGATCGGGAAGCTGAACCACAGCGCATCCACGCCCATCGCCGGATAGCTGACGAAGTAGAAGCCGATGCGCACCACGAAGAGCGAGAAGGTGAGGATGAGCAGCGGCGCCAGAACCACGCCGTTGGCGCGCATGGTGCCGAACATCACCATGGCGACGCCGAAGATCATGTAGGTCCAGTTGACGATGTGCATCATATGGCGGCCGATCTCGATCGCGTCGCCGCCGCCCTCCAGGAACAGCGCGAGGATCGGCCGGTCGAACAGCGTGACGAGGCCGATCAGCACGCCGGTGAGCAGCAGGTTGATGCCGATGGCGATGCGCGTCGTCTGCTCCACCCGGTCCCACTTGCCCGCGCCGATATTCTGCGCCGCCATGGACGAGACCGCGCCGCCCACCGCCATGGCCGGCATCTGGATATAGTTCCACAGCTGCTGGGAGGCCGCGAACGCCGCCACCGTCTCGGTGCCCTCGCGATTCACGAAGCCGATGATGACGAGCGTGGAGAGCGACATGATGATCATCTGCAGCCCCATCGGCACGCCGCGCCCGGCGACCACGCGCAGCAGCTTCCAGTCCGGCTTCAGATAGCGCCACTCATGCCCGCGCAGCCGCAGCGGCAAGTCGCGCCAGTAGATATAGGCGATCATCGCCGCCAGGCTGATATAGCTGGCCAGCGCGCTGGCGAAGGCGGAGCCGGCGATGCCCATCTGCGGCGCCGGGCCCAGCCCCAGGATGAACACGGGGTTGAGGCAGATATCCAGCGTGACCGACAGGATCATGAACCAGAGCGGCGTCATCGCGTCGCCGCCGCCGCGCAGGCCCATCATGACCATGAGGAACATCAGCCCCGCCGGCAGGCCGAAAAATGTGTAGTGCAGATAGGCCTTGGCCAGCCTGAACACCTCGGGCGGGGTCGAGAGCGTCGCGAGGATATGCTCGGACCATAGATAGCCGGCGATGGCGATGAGGATGGTGAGCCCCAGGCAGAAGCCGATCGCCGAGCCGAAGGCATGGCGCGCGGTGGCCAGGTCGCCCCGGCCGAACGCCTGGCCGACCACCACATTGGCCGCCATGCCGAACCCGAAGATCACCGAGAACATCAGGAACATGATGATGTTCGCGTTCGCAGTGGCGGCCAGCGCGGCCTCCCCCAGGAAATGCGCGACCCAGATCGAGTTGATCGAGCCGTTCATGGAATGGAGGACGTTGGAGACCAGCGTGGGCAGCGTGAAGAGCACGAGCGTCGCGAAGATCGGTCCCTGCGTCAGGTCCCGACCGCCGCGAAATTCGCGCGGTTCCTCAGCGACTGTCTGGGCCGATGCGCCTTCGGGAAAACGGTCTTCGCTCATCGGCCTTGTTCATCGCCCTATTCTAGCCGCGCCAACGCAGCCGCGAGCCGCTCGGATTCGGCGACTTTCTCGGCATGGTCCGCGCGGGCTTTCTCGACCGCCTCCGGTTTCGCCTTCTCGACAAAAGCCGGATTGGCGAGGCGTCCTTCGAGCGACTTGGCTTCCTTCTGCGCGGCATGAAGGGACTTTGTCAACCGCACCCGCTCGGCCTCGATATCGATCACGCCTTCGAGCGGCAGGATGAATGTCGCCTCGTCCACCACGATCTGCGCGGCGCCGCCATCGGCCGTGCCGCCGAAGCGCCAGTCGTCGATGCGGGCCAGCCGCCGGAGCGCCGGGGCGAGCCGCTCCATCCGCGCCCGCGTCTGCGCGCCGGCCTCGTTGACGATCGCGCTCAGCCGCGCGCCCGGCGGCACGCCCAGCTCGGCACGCGCGCCCCGCACGTCGCTCACCAGACGGATCAGCCAGTCGATCTCGGCACCGGCGGCAGCATCGACCTGCGCGCCGGGCGCGGGCCATTGCGCGACGATCAGGTCATGGTCGCGCGCGCCCTGCGCATGCCACAGCTCCTCGGTGATGAACGGCATGAACGGGTGCAGCATGACGAGGATCTGGTCGATCACCCAGCCGGCCACGGCCCGGGTCTCGTCATCCACCCGCCCCTTCTCGTCGCCCGACGAGACCGGCTTGATAAGCTCCAGATACCAGTCGCAGAACTGATCCCAGACGAAATGATAGATGGCGTTGGCGGCGGCATCGAAACGCAGCTCGGCCATCGCCTTGTCCAGTTCGTCCAGCGTCGCGACGACCGCGCCGACGATCCATTTGTTGACCGGCAGCGTGGCGGCCGGCGCGGTGACGCTCTTGGAAGCGCCAATGCCGTTCGACTGGGCGAAGCGCACCGCGTTCCACAGCTTGGTGGCGAAGTTGCGATAGCCCTCGACCCGCTTCTCATCCATCTTCACGTCGCGGCCCTGGCTCTCCATGGCCGCCATGAAGAAGCGCAGCGCATCCGCGCCGAAGCGATCGATGAGGCCCAGCGGATCGACCACATTGCCCTTGGACTTGGACATCTTCTGGCCATCGGCGGCGCGCACCAGGCCATGCAGGTAGAGCCGCTTCCACGGCACATCCTTCATGAAATGAATACCTTGCATCGCCATCCTCGCATCCCAGAAGAACAGGATGTCGAAGCCGGAAATCAGCAGGTCGTTGGGATAATGTCTCGCGACCAGCGGCGCGTCCGCCGCCGGCCAGCCCAGCGTGGCGAAGGGCCAGAGCGCGGATGAGAACCAGGTGTCGAGCACGTCATCGTCGCGCCTGAGCGCGCGGTTGCCGGCCTGCGCCTGCGCCTCCGCCTCGGTCTCCGCCACGAAGATATTGCCATCCGCGTCGAACCACGCCGGAATCCGGTGGCCCCACCAGAGCTGGCGGGAGACGCACCAGGGCTGGATATTCTCCATCCAGTTGAACCAGGTCTTCTCCCACGTCTTGGGCACGATCTCGATCGCGCCGGAGCGCACCGCCTCGATGGCGGGCTGGGCCAGCGTCGCGGCGTCGACATACCATTGGTCGGTCAGCCACGGCTCGATGACCACGCCGGAGCGGTCGCCATAGGGCGTCTGGATCGTGCGATCCTCGATCCGCTCCAGCAGGCCCGCCTCCTCGATCATCGCGACCACGCGCCAACGCGCCTCGAAACGGTCGAGGCCGATCAGCTCGGCCGGCACCAGCCCGTCCGCCGTCTGGCACACCGCGCCATCGGCATCGAGCATGTTGAGCATCTCGCCCGCCGCGATGCCGGCGCGCTTGCCGACCTCGAAGTCGTTGAAATCATGGCCCGGCGTGATCTTCACCGCGCCCGATCCCAGCTCCGGATCGGCATGCTCGTCCGCCACGATGGGGATCAGCCGGCCGGTGATCGGCAGCCTGACTTGTCTGCCCACCCAGGCGCGATAGCGCTCGTCATCCGGGTTCACCGCGACGGCCATGTCCGCCAGCATCGTCTCGGGCCGCGTCGTGGCGACCGAGATCATGCCCGAGCCATCGGCCAGCGGATATTTGAAGTGCCAGAACTTGCCCTGCACCTCGCGCGTCTCGACCTCCAGGTCGGAGATGGCGGAGCGGAAATGCGGGTCCCAGTTCACCAGCCGCTTGTCGCGGTAGATAAGGCCTTCCTTATGGAGATCGACGAAGACCTTCACCACCGCGCGGGTGAAATGCGGGTCCATGGTGAACTGCTCGCGGCTCCAGTCCATCGAGCAGCCCAGCCGCCGCAGCTGGCCCGTGATGGTGCCGCCGCTCTCCGCCTTCCACTCCCACACCTTCTCGATGAACTGCTCGCGGCTGTAATTGGTGCGCTTGTCCTGCCGCGCCTCCATCTGCCGCTCGACCACCATCTGCGTGGCGATGCCGGCATGATCGGTGCCGACCACCCACAGCGCATCCTTGCCGCGCAGCCGCTCATAGCGGATCACGATATCCTGCAGCGTGTTGTCCAGCGCATGGCCGATATGCAGCGAGCCGGTCACGTTGGGCGGCGGGTTGACGATGGTGAAGGGCTGCGCATCGGGACGCGCGGGCCGGAACTGGCCGCTGGTCTCCCAATGCGCATACCATTTCGCCTCGATGGCGGCGGGATCGAAGGTTTTCGCAAGCTCGGTCATGGGCGGTGCCTTAGTGAATCTCGGCGGTGCGCGCCAGCCCGGCGGTCGGCGGCACGACAGGCCATGTCTGAAGGAACGGGGCGGAACGGCACAGGCGCGCAAGACCGCCTGGCAAGGGAGCGCTCAGAGCTGCCGGACTGAGCGCGCGGGCCGCAGCCCGGCCGTCATACTCGGCCGGTGATGCGGTCGATCTCGCGCTTGACCATGGCCTCGACCATGTCGGGCAGGCGCGCGTCCAGCCATTCCTTGAGCATCGGGCGCAGCATCTCGCGCACGAGGCCCTCGAGCGTGTTGGACGGGCCATCCTCGGGCTGGATGAGCAGTTGCGAGAGATGGATCAGGGATTCGCGGGCGGCCTTGGCCGGCGCATCGGACATGACCAGCGCCGGATCGCCGGCCGAGGCTGCGGCCGGCGGCGGGACGACGGCGGCACGCGTGCGCGCGCCACCGTTTTTCGGCTCGGCCTTCGGCTTGGCGGCCGGTGCGGGCGTGGGGGTTGGCGCGGCCATCACCGGCTCCTCTTCCTCGGCAGCGTCCTCGCCGGGCAGGGCATCGGTGAGTTCGAGCACATGATCGTCGGCCGGTTCGAGCCCGGGCTCGCCCTGCTCCACGGCCTTCCCGCCATCGGCGCCGCCATTCTCGACGCGCCGCGCCGCCGCGGATTTACGCGGCGCGCGAGGCGCCGGGCCATCCTCTTCGGCGATGATCCGTTTGATGGAAGATAGTATCTCTTCCATCGACGGTTCGTTCGGCATGGCCCCCATCCAAATTCCTGGCGATCAAGGGTTGACGTCAGTCTCTACTGTCGCGTTTTGGGGCACCGAGTCAACCGTGCGCAATGAAATCGGCGCTGGCGTCGCGTCATCGTCCCAGTCGAACCACTTGCCGCGCACGCGCTGGTAATTGGCATTGGGATCATAGACGTCGCTCGCCGCGATGCCCAGTTCGGTCGGGCTCACCTGCCCCATCGAGGCCAGCAGCGAGAAGGCCGCGACATAGGCATTGCGCTCCGCCGTCACCAGCTGCACGCGCGCCGAGAAATTCTCCTGCTCGGCATTGAGGATATCGAGGATGGTGCGCGTGCCCACGCTGTTCTCGGCCCGCACGCCACGCAGCGACAGGGCCGAGGCGTCGACCGCCACCCGGCTCGACGCGATCACCTGGTTGCTCGCCTGCCAGCTCGAATAAAGCGAGCGGGTCTGGGCGATCACGTCGCGCTCGGTCGCGGTCTCGCGCTCCATGGCGGCCTGCTCCAGCGCCTGGCTCTGGCGCACCTGCGCGGCGGGGCCACCGCCCTGGTAGAGCGGCAGGGTGATCCGCGCGCCGACCGTCACCGCCTCGCCGAACTGCTCGAAGCCGGACGAGCCGGGCGTCGAGCTGAGGTCCGTATTGTAGCTGCCGGACGAGAAGGCCGACACGCTGGGATGGCGCAGCCCGCGCGCGACGCGCACATCATAGAGCGTCGCCTCGCGCTCCTTGCGGGCGGCCGCCAGATCGGGATTGCTGGCGAGCGCCACGTCCACCGCATCCTCGGCGGCGGCGGGCAGGCCCGGCAAGGGCGGCGGCGCCTGCAGGTCGACCGGCGCGTGGCCGACAAGCTGGATATAGCGCTCGCGCGCCTCGATCAGCTGGGCTTCCGCCGTGCGCAGGTCGCCCCGCGCCAGGGCGAGGCGCGATTCGGACTGGGCCACGTCCGTCCGCGTCAGGTCGCCCACCTGGAAGCGATTGTTGGTCGCCTGCAGATTGACTTCCAGCACCTGGACATTGTTGCGGCTGAGCCCGACCACCGACTGGCCCCGGATCACATCCATATAGGCCGCGACGACCTGGCTGAATATCGTGAGCTCGGTGGAGCGCAGATCGAACTGCCCCGCATCCACGCGCGTATCGGCCGCGCGCATGCCATTGCGCACGCGCCCGCCCTGATAGAGCGGCACGGTGAGATCGAGCGCCGTGGAAAGCGTGCGGCGCGGCTGGAACTCATTATAGGGCGACTGCTGGACGGTCTCGGTATAGCTGCCCGAAGCCCGCAGGTCCGGTAGGCCGCTGGCCTTCTGGATATTGAAGGTCTCGTCCGTCGCCCGCTGGCCGGCCCGCGCCGCCGTCAGCGTCGGATTGTCGCGATAGGCTGCGGCGAGCGCGTCCTGCAGGGTTTCCGCGCGCACCGGCAAGGCCGTGCCGCACAGCATGGCCGCGATGATCGCGAGTCTCGGGGTCGCTCGTCTGAACATGAATCCGGGTCCGACCTCGATCAGAAAGTGAATGATTTTGGCTTGGCGAAACCGGGCAGGATCACGGCCTCGCTGTCACTGAAGGCGCGCGCGCCGAAGCCGCCGGCCGTCCGCACGCCGCTGCACAGCCGCGTCACGCCCCGCTCGCTGCGCGCGAATCCGGCGCGGCCGCCGATCTTGAGCTGATCGATCAGCCCCTCGCCCAGCACTTCCACCGCGCCGTCCACGAACAATATGTCATAGGGCGCGCCAGCGGCATGGCCCGCCGCGAGCGGCGCCGTCACCAGCGTGATGCCCGGCCGGTCGCCGAGCGCCGCGCGGGCGATGTCGACCAGCGCGGCCGATTCCTCCACCGCGACGACATCGCAGCCCAGCCGCGCCAGCAGCGCGGCGGCATAGCCCGTGGCGCTGCCGATCAGCAGCACGCGCTCGCCCGCCTGGGGCGCCAGCTCGACGATGAGGCGCGCCGTCGCCAGCGGCGGATTGAGCGCGCGGCCATCCGCGAGCGGCACCGCGCGATCGATATAGGCCGAGCCACGCCGCGCCGGGGGCACATGCAGCTCGCGCGGTTCGGCGAGAACGGCCTCGATCACCGCGACATCATTGACGTCATTCGTCCGCAGCTGGCTCTCGACCATCGCCCGGCGCATCGCCTTGAAATTCTGTTCGGTCATGGGGTTCCTGATGACACAACTGTATTGCCATGGCAATACACTATAGACATAGTTGCCTCTCTAGTCTTTTTGCGACGCGCAGTGAAAGTCTTTTTGCCGTCGCGAACACGCAATGCCGATTGCGTCCCCCCGCGAATTCCGCTAGCCGCCCTCCTCGCACCGCGCTCGGGGCCCGATGGCGGAGTGGTGACGCAGCGGACTGCAAATCCGTATACGCCGGTTCGATTCCGGCTCGGGCCTCCAGGCAGCCATGCCGTTGCTATCGAAGCGCCACGCCAGGGCGGGCCGCGCAAGACCGGCGATCATCGGCTCAGGCCGCTTTTACCGCTCGCGCCGCGCTGGGTCGGCCTTCGCCAATCCGCGATCTGTTCCGCACAGTCGATCCCACAGGCGGAAGTAGAGGCCGTAGTTGCAGCGATATTGCTCATGGTGGCGCTGGTGGTGCGAGGCGGTGATGAGCCAGCGCCCGGCCGGTCCGCGCACCAGCCAGCGCGGGAACATCTCCCAGCCCATATGATTGGTGACGCCCATCACCGTCATGATCGCCAGCACCATGCCCAGCGCGGCGACATGGATCGGGATCAGGAAGACGAGTGCGGGAATGACGACGGCGCCGGTCAGCGCCTCGACCGGATGAAAGCTCATGGCCGCCCAGGCCGTGGGCGGGCGGCTGGCGTGATGCACCGCATGGGCGATGCGGAACCAGCGCGGCCGGTGCAGCAGGCGGTGCGTCCAGTAGAACCAGCCATCATGCGCGGCGAGATAGAGCAGGACGGAGAGCGGCAGATACCAGAGCGGCCATGCGTGCACATCGGTGTAGATGCGGGTCCAGCCCCGGTTCTGCCAGCCCCAGGCGACCAGCCCGGCGGGCATCCCGAAGACCAGCGCCGCCCCGAGCGACCAGCGGATTTCCGCGCCGATCTGGCGATCGAGCCCGGCATGGAGGCCCGGCCGCCGCCAGCGGGTCGCCAGCGCGAAGCCGCCGCTCGACAGCAGATAGCGCAAGGCGATGATGCCGGTCATGGCCAGCATGGAGGCAAGGATGGCCAGCGCGACAGGCATGGGCCGTTTCTAGCGCATGGCCCGGCCGGATGAAATCAGATGCGCTATCTCGTGCGCTATCTTGGGGGATTTCCGCATGTGCCGGGTCGTCCGGCGTCTGGCTCACCGGGGCATGAGGCCCTCGCGCCAGAAAGCCGGCTGGCGAAACCGTCGGAGAGGGAAATGCGCGATTCGGAACTTTCCACGGTCATCATTCGTTTCCTCGCCACGCAGCAAGACTGGACGGGTTCGGATTTCGCCGCATCCGGCCAGCCTTGACCGAGGGAGGAAAGGCATGCTGATTAATGTCGTTATCGCTCTTATTGTCGTCGGCGTACTTCTATGGCTGGTGAACAGCTATATTCCGATGGACAGCAAGATCAAAAGCATCCTGAACGCGGTCGTGGTCATCGCGGTCGTGCTCTGGCTGCTCCAGGCATTCGGCGTGCTGGGCTCACTCGGCACAGTCGGCACCGTTCGCTGACCGATCGGGCGGGGCTCGATCATGCGATCGCCTCCGCCCGCCGATCGGCTTCCCCAGACGCTTCCCCAGACATCGCAACCGGCCGGTCCGCCATCGCGGGCCGGCCGTTCTTCATCAAGCCTGCCGACCCGGTTCCTGCGACTGCCGCTATCCATGAGCGCGCTGGTCAGCTACCTCTCGCGCCGTGACGGCGCAGCGACCTATTGATCTGGCAATCGCGGGCGGCGGCCTGGCCGGCGGGCTGATCGCGCTCGCGCTGCGCAAGCAGCGGCCTGACCTGCGCACGGTGCTGATCGAAGCCGCGCCCCGCCCCGGCGGCGATCATCTCTGGTCCTGCTTCTCGGGCGATGTCGCACCGGACGACCGATGGCTGATCGAGCCGCTGATCGCCCATGGCTGGAGCGGCCACAGCGTCCGCTTCCCCGGCCAGGAGCGCATATTGGACGCCGCCTATGCGAGCCTGACCGGCGAGCGGCTGGACATGGCCCTGCGCGAGACGCTCCCGCCCGGCGACCTGATGCTCGGCGTGGGCGCGCGCGGCCTCACGCCGCAATCGGTGATGCTGGCGGACGGCACGCAACTGGCCGCCCGCGCGGTGATCGACGCGCGCGGACCCGGCGCGATGGCGGCGCTGAGCCTCGGCTGGCAGAAATTCCTCGGGCTCAGCTGGCGCTGCGCCACGCCGCATGGCCTCTCCCGCCCGATCATCATGGATGCGACGGTCGACCAGAGCGAGGGTTATCGCTTCGTCTATGTACTGCCGCTCTCGGCCAGCGAACTGTTCATCGAGGACACTTATTACAGCACCGACCCGGCGCTCGACGAGGCCGTGCTGGCGGAGCGCATCGCCGCCTATGCCGCGACGCAGGGCTGGGCCGGGGACGTCGGCGACCGCCGCGAGACCGGCGTGCTGCCGATCTGCCTGGCCGGCGATTTCGAGCGTTTCTGGCGCAGCGAATCGCCCGGCGTCGCCAAGGCGGGGCTGCGCGGCGGCTTCTTCCACGCGCTCACCGGCTATTCCCTGCCGGACGCCGTGCGCGTGGCCCGCGCCGTCGCCGCCATGGCGAATCCGGACGGGCCGGCGCTGCACGATGCCCTCCATCGGCGTGCGGCGGTCCACTGGCGCGGACAGGCCTATTACCGCCTGCTCGCCACCCTCCTCTTCCGCGCCGCCGCCCCGGCGGAGCGCTGGCGCATCCTCGCGCGCTTCTATCGACTTGACCCGGCGCTGGTGGGGCGCTTTTATGCGGGCCGCTCGACCCTCATGGACAAGCTGCGCATCCTGACCGGCAAACCACCCGTGCCGATCGGCCGCGCTATTCAGGCACTCGGAACCCAGGACGCATGAAGAAAGCCGTCATCATCGGCTCGGGATTCGGTGGCCTTGCCCTGGCGCTGCGCCTGCAGTCCGCCGGCATCGCCACCACCATCGTCGAGGCGCGCGATCGCCCCGGCGGGCGGGCCTATGCCTGGCAGAAGGAGGGCTATAGCTTCGACGCCGGGCCGACCGTCATCACCGATCCCGATTGCCTCGCCCAGCTCTGGCGCCTCTCGGGCCAAGACATGGCGCAGGATGTGACGCTGCTGCCGGTCTCGCCCTTCTACCGGCTCCAATGGCCGGACGGCACCAGCTTCGACTATTCCAACGACGATGCGCGGCTCCATGCCGAGATCGCCAAGCTGAGCCCCGGCGACATCGCGGGCTACCAGAAATTCCTCGCCTACAGCGCGGACGTCTATCGCGAGGGTTATGAGCGGCTCGGCCATGTCGCCTTCCTCGATTTCAGGTCGATGCTCCGGGCCGCGCCGAGCCTCGCCCAGTATCAGGCCTGGCGCTCGGTCTATTCGATGGTCTCCAGCTTCGTGAAGAACGAGAAGCTGCGTCAGGCGCTCTCCTTCCACACGCTGCTGGTCGGCGGCAATCCGATGACGACCAGCGCCATCTATGCGCTCATCCACAAGCTGGAGATGCAGGGCGGCGTGTGGTTCCCCAAGGGCGGCACCCATGCGCTGGTGCGCGGCATGGTGACGCTTTTCGAGCGGCTGGGCGGCACGCTGCACCTTGGCGATCCGGTGACGCGGATCGAGACGGTGGGCGATCGCGCGTCCGGCGTCGTCACCCGCGCCGGGCTGCGCTTCGAGGCGGATGCCGTCGCCAGCAATGCCGATCTCATGCACAGCTATGCCGATCTGCTGGCCGACCATGCCCGCGGGCCGCGCCGGGCGCTCAAGCTCGCCCGCAAGCGCTGGAGCCCCAGCCTGTTCCTCGTGCATTTCGGCATCGAGGGCACATGGCCCGGCATTCCGCACCACATGATCCTGTTCGGCCCGCGCTACAAGGAGCTGCTGACCGACATTTTCGATCATGGCGTGCTGGCGCAGGATTTCTCGCTCTATCTGCATCACCCGACCGTGACCGATCCGGACCTTGCCCCGCCCGGCCACTCGACCTTCTATGCGCTGGCGCCCGTGCCGCATCTGGGCAAGCTGCCGGTCGACTGGTCGCAGATCGGCCCGATCCTGGAGGCGCGCATCCTCGACGAGATCGAGCGGCGGTTCATTCCCGATATCCGCGCCCGCATCCGCGTCAAATTCTCCTATGCGCCCAATGACTTCGCGCATGATCTTGCCGCCTATCATGGCAGCGCCTTCAGCCTGGAGCCGCTGCTCACCCAGAGCGCGTGGCTGCGCGCGCATAATCGCGACGATGTGATCGGCAATCTCTATTTCGTGGGCGCCGGCACGCATCCGGGCGCGGGCATCCCCGGCGTCGTCGGCTCGGCCCGCGCGACCGCCGCGCTGATGCTGGACGATCTGGGATGAGCGAGACGCAGGTTTATCCAGTAAAATCATATCCCTGATTTGAAAACCGAAGATATTATCGAAAGTCATCCTATGGCAGAATTCAATCGACTTGCGGTCTATTGCGGCTCCGCGACCCCGGCCGATCCCGTCTATATCGATACGGCGCGGGAGGTCGGCATGGCCCTCGCGCAGCGTGGCATCACCATCGTCTATGGCGGCGGCAAGGCGGGCCTGATGGGCATCGTGGCGGATGCGGCGATGGACGCGGGCGGCGAGGTGATCGGCGTCATTCCCGAGGCGCTGGTCAACACCGAGGTCGCCCATCGCGGCCTGACCGAACTGCATGTCGTGCCGGACATGCACAGCCGCAAGGCGCTGTTCACCAGCCTTTCGGACGGGTTCATCACCCTGCCCGGCGGCGTGGGCACGATGGACGAGCTGTGGGAAGCGATCAGCTGGTCGCAACTGGGCTATCATGACAAGCCGGTGGGCCTGCTCAATGTCGGCGGCTTCTACGACCAGCTCATCGCCTTCAATCGCCACATGATCGAGACCGGCTTCATCCGTCCGCCCCATGCGGGCATATTGATCGCCCGGGACAGGCTGCCCGCGCTGCTCGACACCATGGCCGCCTATCAGCCGCACGAGACGATCTTCTCGATGAAGCTGGATCGGCTCTAGGAGCATCGCGCCAAAAAGTGGGAACCGGTTTTTGGCAAAAGCGATGCGACCGCATTTCACGGTTCCATCCCTGGCTCAGGCGGACGGAATGGGCGGCGTGACTCCACATCTCCGCGCCCGGCTCGTCGCCCATGCCCGCGACAGCATCGCGCGCGGCTCCAGGAGTTTCCGCACCGCCTCGCGCCTGTTCGACCCGCGGACGCGCGAGCGGGCCTGGCTGCTCTATGCCTGGTGCCGCGCCTGCGACGATATTGCCGACGGGCAGGACCATGGCGGGGCGATGCACGCGACCGACGATCCGCAGGCCCGCCTCGCCGATATTCGCGCGCGCACGCGCCGTGCACTGGCGGGCGCGGCCGGGCTCGACGATCCGGCCTTTGCGGGGCTGGCGGTGGTCGCGGCGGAATGCGCCCTGCCCCGCCGCCATGTCGACGATCTCATCGACGGCTTCGCGCTCGATGCGGCCGGCTGGCGGCCGGCCAGCGAGGCCGATCTGATGCGCTACTGCTATCATGTCGCCGGCACGGTGGGCTGCATGATGGCCATCGTCATGGGCGCCGCGCCCGATGACGCGCCGACGCTCGACCGGGCCTGCGATCTCGGCCTGGCCTTCCAGCTCGCCAACATCGCGCGCGACATCGCGGAGGATGCCGCCGCCGGGCGCTGCTACCTCCCCGCCAACTGGCTGCGCGAGGCCGCGATCGATCCGGCCGACATGCTGGCGCAGCGCACCCGGCCCGGCCTCGCCGATCTCGCCGGCCGCCTCGGGGCGCTCGCCGCGCGCTACGAGCAGAGCGCCCGCCACGGCACCCCTGCCCTGCCCTTTCGCGCCGCATGGGCCGTGCTGGCGGCCGCGGGCATCTATGGCGGCATCGCACGGCGCGTGTCGCGCGATCCGGCCGCCGCGCTGGCACGGCGCATCCACACCAGCCGAGCGGAAAAGCTGGGCTGGCTGCTGCAAGGCGGCTGGCAAGCGGCCGCCCGGGCGCGCCTCTATCCCCCTGCCCCGCGTGGCGCGACGCTCTGGACACGGCCGGCCTAGCCGCTCGGCCCCGGCATCCTTGATCGGGATCAATGCCCGGCGCGCAAACTTGTGGTGGAAGGACCGCGCGGAGGTTCAGGATGATTCCCACGGCTCAGGACTATTATCGCGCGCGTGCCCGCGAGCACCGCCAGCTTGCCCAATATGCGGCCGCGCCCGCGCAGCGCGCCATGCACGACAGGCTAGTCGAGGCCTATTACGAGCTGGCCGACCAGCACGGACGCGCGCGGACCTCAGGCCCGGCGCTATAGCCCTACCGCGCGGGCGCCGCGCAGGCCCAGCCGGCCGGATCGTCAGGATCGCCCGCGCCCTTGAATTGCGCGGTTTGCGGCCATGGGCAGAGCGGCCGGGTCATGGCGCCGTCGCTGCGGGTGGCGGTGAGCACCGCAGGCGCCGTCCCCGTCTCGACCCATTGATCGAGCGCGCCCAGCCAGTCGACCATGTCCGGCCCCGGTCCGCCCCGGCAATGTTCGACACCGGGCAGCAGATAGGTGCGCAGGCCCGCCGCCGCACCATCCGGATCGGCGCCCTGCACGGCCGTCGCATAGTCGATCGTCCCCACCGGGCTCGGCCCCGGATCGGACTCGCCATGCCAGAGGATCAGTCGCCCGCCCCGCGCGAAGAAGCGGGCAAGGTCGGGATCGGTCGCTTCATAGGCCCGCGCGAAGGCGCTGGCGCGTGCCTCTGGCACGTCCGTCGCGGGATCGAGCCGCGCGAAATCCACCGTCCGGCCGCCGAACAGGCGTGGGGCCAGCCCCGGCATGCCGCCGCCATTGGCATTGTTGTTGCCGGTGCCGGCTACGTTGACGAAGCGGCCCCAGCCCAGCTCGCCGCCCATGGAGAGCGGGAACTGCGCCCAGCTCCCGTCCGGCACGCGCACGCCGGCATAAAGGATGCCCAGCGCGGATATCTGGCTCTCCGACAGGCAGCGCCCCGCCGCCCGCCCCGGCTTGCAGGCCAGCACGGCCGGATCGAACGGGCAGGCGCGCGGCGCGCCGATCATGCCGTCCGCCACGCCGTCGCGCACATCGCAGGCGGCCAGCACGGCATCGTTGACCAGCTTGAGCTGCGCCTCCGTGAAGCCGGCGCCCGGCGCGGCGAAGACATTGTTGCGCAGGATCGCGCTGGTCTGCACCTGCAGGCTGTAGACCGGCGCGCCCGCGACGATGCCGTCATAATCATCGGGAAAGCGCTGCGCTTCCATGAGGGCCATGCGCCCGCCGGTCGAGCAGCCCTGGAAATAGGCGCGCTCCTGCGGCCGGCCATAATAGCCGCGCACCAGCGCCTTGCCGGCGATCGTCATGCGGTTGATCGCGCGATAGGCGAAATCGGTGACGGCCTCGTCGTCGCGCGTCCAGTCCGTGTCCCACACCTCGCTCGAGGCATGGCCGCCATCGGTCTGCGCGGTGGCATAGCCCGCCTTCAGTCCGGCCGACGCCGCCAGCAGGGTCACATTGCCCGCCCAGCCGCCGCCGCCAATGCCGAGCAGCTTGCCGTTCCAGCCCGCGGGCAGGCGATAGACCACGCCGATCGACGAGCCCGGCACCGGCGCAAGCGTGGCGCTCACCTCGCAATAGGCGGGGAGCCCGGCCGCCATGTCGGCGGCGACCCAGCGAGCCCGCGCGTCCGTGCCGCCGAGCGCCGCGCCTGCCTGCGCCGCCGTGCAGCGCGCCGCCTCGTCCTGCGCCATGGCCGGAGCCGCCGCGAACAGCGCGCCGCATACGGCACCCGTCATCCAGCCGACCCTGCTCGTTCTGCCCATGCGATCCTCCCCGTTCGTGCTCGGGGTTTAACCCGGCGAAGGCGCGCGGACCAGAGGCAAGCGGGATCAGGCGGGCGCGACGCCCTCGGCCTCGATCAGCCGATCCCCGGCCAGGATACCGACGACCCGCACCCGCTTCTCGACATGATCGACCGGCACGCGATGCAATTGCAGATGATAGACCTGCCCGCGCGCGACGCGCAGCACGAAGCCCGCGCCGTCCCGCACGAGCGTGCCGGTCATGTCGATGGGGTCGCCGATCTGCGTCATGGCCCCTTTGAGCGGCCTTCCGCCCGCCAGGTCAAGGGCGGGCGGCTCCGTTCAGAAGCGATAGCCCAGGCCGTAGACGATCGCGCTGCGGTCCAGCCGGACGCGCGCGCCGATGGTCTCGTCGCGATAGTCGTAGTCGCTATAGTCGGTGTAGACATATTCGAGCTTCATGTAGAGGTTGCGCCCCACATCGGCCTGCACGCCGCCACCGACATGATAGCCATCGACATTCTCGCCGATCGCGAAATCATAGGTGGCGTCGAGCGGATCGCGATAGGTCGCGCGCACGCGACCGCTGGAGTAGCCGCCCTTCACATAGGCAAGCACGCCCGCGCCCAGCCGGGCGCCGACGCGGAGGCCCGCGGTGATATTGCGGCCGGCCTTGATGCAGGCTTCCTCGCCGCTGGTCCATGAGACGCATTCGCCGGTGGTCGCGGCATCGATGCCGGCATAGGCGCCGATCAGGAAATTGCCGAGCGGCACGTCATAGCCGATTTCGCCGCCATAGCTGAAACCATCCGAGCTGACCTTGCCGTCGTAGGAGACGTCCCCATCGGTCACCAGCGCATCGATCGCCTGATGGTCCCAGCCCAGACGCGCCTCGATGCGCGGCCCGCCCTGTGCATTGGCCGCCGTTGCCGAGACAAGGCCCAGCAGCGCGAGTGCGACAGTCTTCATCTTGCAAACTCCCCGATCGTCATGACCAATGGAGCCGCCTTGGCGCCTCCTGGTAAGAGGAGTGTTAACGGCGCGCGATCCGTTGGCCGTTCAGGGGAGCGTGGTGCCGGCCGGGCGGTCAGCCGCGCAGCAGCTTGAGCGCCCGCTCGCGCAGCCGGGCAAGGCCGGCGGCGTGGAGTTCGGGCAGGCCGCACAACATGCCGACCACGGTGGGATCGGCCTTGTTGTAGCGGATCGGCTCGCCCAGCGCGTCCGTCACCCTCGCGCCGGCCTCCTGCGCGATCAGGCTGGCGGCGGCGATGTCCCATTCCGCGCCCAGCCGCAGGCCGGCGATCAGATCGGCCTCGTTGGCCGCCACCATCGCCATGCGCAGGGCGATGGAATTGGGCTTGGGCACGATGACATAGTCCATGTCCACGCCGCGCAGATTGTCGATCGGCACGCGCGCGCCGGACAGTGTCGCGCGATGGCCCACGGCCAGGCGCGCGCCGTTGCGGAAGGCCCCGCCGCCACGCGTCGCCCACCAGCGCTCGCCCCGCGCCGGCGCGACCAGCACGGCGGCGATCACATCGCCCTGCTCGACCAGCCCGATCGAGACGCACCAGCCGGTGCGGCCGCGCACGAAGTCCCGCGTGCCGTCGATCGGATCGACCACCCAGGCAAGGCGCGCATCGCTGCGGCCCGGCGACTCCACGCTTTCCTCGGAGAGCCACGCCGCGTCCGGCAACAAGGCGCCCAGCCGCGCGCGCAGCAGCATATCGACCGCGAGGTCCGCCTCGCTCACCGGCTGGCCGGGCTGCTTCTCCCACTGGTTCGCGGCGGGCCGCCCCTCGGCCCAGTCCGCCATGGCGCGCTCACCGGCGATATCCGCGATCGCCAGCATGTCCTGGATGAGACCGTCACTCGCCGGCAATGGTCATCCCGTCGATGCGCAGGGTGGGAACATTGATGGCATAGCGGAACTGGAGGTCATTGGCCGCGATCAGCCGCGCGAACATGTCCTTGAGGTTGCCGGCGATCGTGACCTCGGTCACCGCATGGCCGACCGAGCCGTTCTCGATGAGGAAGCCCGAGGCGCCGCGGCTATAATCGCCCGTCACCGGGTTCACGCCATGGCCGATCAGTTCGGTGATGTAGAGGCCGCGCGTCACATCGGCGAGAAGGTCGCGCGGCGTCGCGGTGCCGCCCTGCAGATACACATTGGTCGCGCCCACGCCGGGCGAGCCGCCGCCACGCGTGGCATGGCCGGTCGGCGCCAGGCCGAGCTGGCGCGCCGAGGCGCTGTCCAGCATCCAGTCGACCAGCACGCCGTCCTCGACGAGCCGCGTCATGGCGGTCGGCAGGCCTTCGCCGTCGAACGGGCGCGAGCGCAGGCCGCGCACCCGCAACGGATCGTCGATGATGCTGATGCCCCCCGGCAGGACCGGCTTGCCCCGCGCGTCGAGCAGGAAGCTTGCCTTGCGCGTCACCGAGGGCCCGGCGATCGCGCCGAGCAGATGGCCGATCAGGCTGTTGCCCACGCGCGGATCGAAGATGACCGGCATGGTGCCGCTCGCCACGCGGGTGGGGTTGAGGCGGGAAACCGCGCGCGTGCCCGCACGCACCCCGATCGCGTCCGGCGTTTCCATATCCTCGATATGGCGCGCGCTGTGGCTGGCATGGTCGCGCTGCATGCTCGCCCCTTCGCCGGCGATCACGCTCGCCCAGAGCGAATGATGCGTGCCGGCATAGGCGCCCGCGAAGCCGCCGCTCGTCGCCAGCGCCATCTGTGCGCGGCCGAAGGCGGCGCCGCCGCCCTCGCTGTTGGTCACGCCGATGACGCCGCGCGCCGAATCCTCGGCCGCCAGTGCCCGCGCGCGCAGTTCGGCGGGATCGGGCTCCTCGTCGTCCTCGATGTCCAGCGACGGCAGCTTCCTGCGCATCAGCCGATCCTCGGGCGCGAGGCCGGCATAGGCGTCCTCCGGCGCCTCGCGCGCCATGGCGATGACGCGCTCGACCAGCGTCTCCAGCGTGCGCGCGGCGAGATCGGAGGAAGAGACGGTCGCCGAGCGCCGGCCGATGAACACGCGCAGGCCGACATGCTCGGATTCGGAGCGCTCCACATCCTCCAGCTCGCCCAGACGCACCGTGACGCCGGAGGAGGCGTCACAGCCATAGATCGCGTCGGCGGCGTCCGCGCCCGCCGCGCGGGCAGCGTTGACGAGCGACTGGGCGCGATCGAGGGCTTCGTTCAGGCTGAGCATAAAGGGTGCGATCCGGTGCGAGTCAGAGCGTGCGCTTTAGCCACGCCGGACGGGCGAAGCAATGCGACGACTCCCGGCGCGCGGTCGCCATCCAGGTTCCCGGCTTGCCATGGACCGCCCTCGTGCGCCACAACGCGCCGTTCCGTAAGGGCCAATGAGAATGAAAGGTATATGATGCAGTTCCATGGAGAGGTTGCGCTCGTCACCGGCGCGGGCAAGGGTTTCGGCCGGTCGATTGCCCTTGCGCTGGCGAGCGAAGGCGCGGCGGTGGCGCTCGTCGCCCGCACCGCAAGCGATGTCGAGGCCGTGGCCGGCGAGGTCCGCGCGGCGGGCGGCACCGCCCTGCCGATCGCGGCGGACGTGACGCAGGAGGGCGATGTCGCGCGCTCCATTGCGGAGGCCGAGGATGCGCTCGGGCCGATCAGCCAGTTCGTCAACAATGCCGGCTCCGGCGCGCCCTATGGCCCGGTCGGCGGCATGGACGTGGCCCGCTGGTGGCAGGCCCAGCATCTCCACCAGCTCGCGCCGATGCTCTATCTCTCGCGCCTGCTGCCGAAGATGAGCGCGGCGGGCAAGGGCCGCACCGTCATCGTCTCGGCGCGCGCCAGCCATCTCACCATGCCCTCCATGTCCGCCTATATCGCCGGCAAGACCGCGCAGCGGCGCATCGTCAACGTCGCCGCGCTGGAGATCGCGCCGGCCGGCCTCGCGATCTTCTCGATCGATCCCGGCTTCGTCATCACCGATCTGGCGCGCGAGACGCTGCATTCGCCCGATGCCGCCCGCCATCTGCCGGACATGGTGCGCAGGCTGGGCGAGATGGAGAGCCGCGATTTCAGCGCGGAGCTGGCGGCATGCGGACAGCGCGTCGTGGACCTGATGTCCGGCCGTTACGACGCGCTGTCCGGCGGCTATTTCGAGATACCGGACGATCTGGACGCCGCGCTGGCCAGCAGGGCCGAGGCGGCGGTGGCATGAGCGACCTCGCACAGGAGGTCGCCGCGCTGCGCAACGAGCTGGGCATGCTGCAGGATGCGCAGGCGATCCGCACGCTCCAGCACAGCTATGGCTACCTCATGGAGAAGGGCCTCTATCAGGAGATTGTCGACCTGTTCGCGGACGATGGCGAGCTGACCTTCTTCGGCGGCGTCTATCGCGGCAAGGAGAGCATCAAGCGCGTCTATCTCGGCCGCATCCGCACCCGCTTCACCAAGGGCCGCAACGGGCCGGTGCGCGGCCTGCTGTGCGACGTGATGCAGATGCAGGACGTGGTGACGGTCGCGCCCGACCGGCGGACCGCCAAGGCCCGCTTCCGCGCGCTGCTGATCGGCGGCACCCATGCCCGGGTCGAGGATGCGCCGCAGCTCCCCTATCAGCAATGGTGGGAGGCCGGCGTCTACGAGAATGACTATGTGCGCGAGGACGGCGTGTGGAAGTTCAAGCGGCTCGGCTATGAACTCACCTGGATGGCGGAATATGACAAGGGCTGGGCCCATGCGCCGGACATGGGCGGCTATCAGGCCGGCGCGCTCTACCCGGACGATCCCAATGGCCCGGACGCCATCGCCGACACGCGCTATCCGCCCTGGCCGGAGACCTGGCTGCTGCCCTTCCATTATCCGCACCCGGTGACGGGCGAGCCGATCGTGCCGGAAACGGCCTGAGGGAGAGACCGATATGCACAGCGAGACGGAAAAGGCGAATATCCGGCTGGTCGAACGCATCTATGAGGAGGTGCTGGGGCCGATCGACGCCGGCGCGGTCGATGGACTGTTCGATCCCCGCTATATCCAGCATAATCCCGGCATCGAGACCGGCGCCGCCGCGCTCAAGGCGATGCTCGGCCGCGCGAAGGCGAAATATCCCCATGCCGTGCATCATGTGAAACGGATGATGGCCGATGGCGATCTGGTGATGGCCCATGTCCACATCATCTTCGAGCCGGGCACGCCGGGGGTCGCGGCGGTCGACATCTTCCGCATCGAGAATGGCCGGATCGCCGAGCATTGGGATGTGAACCAGCCGGTCAGCACCAGCCCGAACAACGCCAACGGCATGTTCTAAGAGATTGTTTGAAAATGCGCCTTTGGGCGCATGGCGCATTTCAAACAGATCCTAAGCGCGCCGCGGCGAAAGAAGCGAAAAGGGGCGGCAAGGGAAACCGCCCCTTCCCCCTTATTCAGTCCACGAAGGCGCGCTCGATCACATAGTCGCCCGGCTTGGCGTTGGAGCCTTCCGTGAAGCCCAGGCCATCGAGCATCGCGGCGGTTTCCCGGATCATCGCCATCGATCCGCAGAGCATGATGCGATCCGTCTCCGGATCGAACCTGTTCGGGCCGCCCACGCCATGGAACAGCGCGCCGCTCTCGATCAGCCGGTCGATCCGCCCGGTGGTGCGGAACGGCTCGCGCGTCACGGTGGGGTGATAGTTGAACTGGAGCAGGGCCTGATCCTGCACCAGCGGATCGCCGGCGAGCTGCGCTTCCAGCTCGGCGCGATAGGCCAGGTCCGCCACTTCCCGCACCGAATGGGCGAGCACCACCTGCCCGAACCGATCATAGATATCCGGATCGCGCGCCACGCTCAGGAACGGCGCGAGGCCGGTGCCGGTGGAGAGCAGGAACAGGCGGCTGCCGCCGGTGAGCGCATCGGCCACCAGCGTGCCGGTCGGCTTGCGGCCGAGATAGAGCTGGTCGCCGGGCTGGATCGCGCACAGGCGCGAGGTCAGCGGGCCGTCGGGCACCTTGATCGACAGGAACTCCAGTTCCTCCGCATAGGCCGCGCTGGCGATGGAATAGGCGCGCAGCAGCGGCCGGTTCTCGCCCGGCAGGCCGATCATGACGAACTCGCCCGAACGGAAACGGAAGGTCGGCGGGCGCGTGATCGCAAAGCTGAACAGATGCGGCGTCCAGTGCCGCACCCAGAGCACGGTCTCGACGCTCAACGCGCCGGTCGGGGCCAGTTCGAAACCTTGATGGGTAAGATCATTCATAAGGAAACCTGTGATACTCGCTGTCTAGATCGGCCCTGCCGGGCGTGAGATTTGCATCGTCCATGCCCTGCGCGAGCGCGGAAAGTGCGATGAGCAAGGTGCCGGCGGCGTCCGCCGCGACGATCATCCCCATCGTTTCGCGCGCCGTTTCGGCCGGCGCCTGCCGCACCATCCGCAGCAGGCCGATGAGCAGCGCCTCATGCTCGCTCACCTGCGCGCAGCCGATGGCGCCAAAACGCATGGGCGCCAGCGCTTCCCGGTTCAGCACGGCCATCAGGATGTTGAAATGCGGCATGGCCGCCATCAGATGGTGCGTCTGGAACGCGCTCGCAATATCGCCGCAGGGACAGCGGCCGGTGCTGGCCGCCTTCACCCAATGGCGCATGGCCCAGAGCAGCAGGCGACCGCCGCTGTTGAGCGACCTGACCGGCTGATCGATGAAGTCATACATGGAGGCCGCCCCATCTGCTATTGCGAACTAGTCGCAAAAGCCAATGCGGTCATGCGCCATCCACGTCAAGCGCTTTGTGCGTGAAAAACCGGCGAGGCAACCCTAGTTCAGCTTTCCAGCCACCAACGTAACATATGCGACGCCACCGCCACGGATGTCGGCGGCAGGAAGCGCGCGCCCGCTTCCCCGGCAAGCGCGGCGCGGACCTCCGCGCGGCTGACCCACATGGCCTCGGCGATTTCCTGCTCGTCCAGAGTGATCTGCGTGCCCAGCGCCTGCGCCATGCAGGCAATCATGAGCTGCGAGGGAAACGGCCAGGGTTGGCTGAACAGATAATCGACCCGGCCGGTGCGGATGCCGACTTCCTCCCACAATTCGCGCCGCACGGCTTCCTCGAAACTCTCGCCCGGCTCGACGAAGCCGGCCAGCGCCGAGAAGCGCCCCGCCGGAAAGCGCGGATTGCGCGCGATCAGCACCTGATCGCCATATTCCGCGAGCATGATGACGACCGGGTCCGTGCGCGGGAAATGCTCGGCGCTGCATGTCGCGCATTGCCGCGCCCAGCCGGCCTTGGCCGGATGGGTCTGCGCGCCGCACCGGGCGCAGAACTGGTGCCGGTCATGCCAGTCGACCAGGCTGCGCGCGCCCCCATAGAGCGCGGCCTCCGCCAGGCTGAGCTGCGGAATGATCTCCCACACCTTGGGCGGGAAGCTCTGCGGCGCATCCGGCTTGGCGAGGATGAGCGAGATGAACAGCGGCGTGCCATCCTCGCGCAGGCCGAGCAGCGCATGATCGGCAAGCACCGCATCGGCCGGCACCGGCATGGTGGCGAGCGTGCCTGTCTCCGTCGGCAGCGGATCGAGCCCGTCGAGCAGCACGATCAGCGCGCGCGGGTCCGCCCAGGCGGTTTCCAGCCGATCCGGATTGACGCGCAATTGATCCGCGCGGTCGAGCGTGCCGCCCGTGAAGGTGATCGTCGGTGCGGGGATTGCGCCCGTCTGGTTCATCGCCCTTTTTCCTTTCCGGTCGCAGTCTCGGCCACCCGCGCGAACAGCGCCGGCAGGCCCGCCTCGCCGAGTCTGTCGAGCGGCCACCATTGGCCGGGGCCAAGCGCCTTGGCAATGGCGGCCGGCGACGGCGCGCCCGCGAGGATCATGCGCATCACGTCCAGTTCCAGCGCGAAATGAGTGAAGATATGCCGCACCCGGCCGGCGACTGGGGTCCAGTCACCGGGCAATGGCGGCGCCGCCTGCGCCGCTTCTTCCCCCCAGGGCCCGGTCGGCACGCCCAGCATCCCGCCCAGCAGACCCCGCTCGGGCCTGCGCACGAGCCATACCGCGCCGTCCCGCTCGACCCACCAGGCAATGCCGCGCCGCTCCGGCCGCGCCTTCCTGGCCGGCTTGACCGGGTAGCGCTCCGGCGCGCCGGTCGCGCGGGCGGCGCACATCGCCGTGAGCGGACAGGCGAGGCAGGCCGGATTGCGCGGCGTGCAGATGGTCGCCCCCAGATCCATCATCGCCTGCGCGAAATCGCCCGCGTCGCGCGCCGGCGTGATCCGTTCCGCGCGTGCTCGCAGCTCCGGCTTGGCGGCCGGCATCGCCGTCTCCACCGCGAACAGCCGCGCGACGACCCGCTCGACATTGCCGTCGACCACCACGGCGCGCTGGCCGAACGCGATCGCGGCGATTGCGGCGGCGGTGTAGGCGCCGATGCCGGGCAAGGCGCGCAGCCCTGCCTCGTCGCCCGGAAAATGCCCGCCCAGCGGACCGGCGACCTCCCGGGCGCAGGCAAGCAGATTGCGCGCCCGCGCATAATAGCCCAGCCCCGCCCAGGCGGCCATCAGCTCCTCATCCGCCGCGCCGGCCAGCGCCTCGACCGTGGGCCAGCGCGCCAGGAAGCGCTCATAATAAGGCATGACGGCGGCCACTGTGGTCTGCTGGAGCATGATCTCGCTCAGCCACACCCGATAGGGATCGGGCGACGGCGTGCCCGGCGGGCTGCGCCAGGGCAGCAGGCGGGCATGCCTGCGATAATGCGCGAGCAGGGCCGGCGCCACATCATCCTGCGCAGTGAATATTCCATCGACGGGCATGGCCCGCCTATGGCATGGACCGGGCGATGACAGAACCCACCGAAACGACGCCGGGGAAAACGCGCGCGCGCAAGCCCGCGCCGCCTCCGCAGGCCGAGCGCCCGCGCGGTGGCGCCGCGCGCGCGATCGCGGACCTGATGCCGGACATCGGCCGGGCCGCCTTCCGCAAGTTCGGTTTCATCCAGTCGAGCGTGGTGACGCGCTGGGCCGAGATCGTGGGCCAGCGCTATGCCGGGCTCACCAGCCCCGAGTCGATCCGCTTCCCGGCCGGCAAGCGATCGGGCGGCACGCTGCAACTCATCGTCGCGAGCGGCCATGCGCCCATGGTGCAGCATGTCCTGCCCGAGATCATCGAGCGGGTGAACCGCTTCTTCGGCTATGAGGCCGTGGCCCGTGTCGCCATGCGGCAGGGGATGATCGCGCAGAGCGAGCCGGCGCGCCGCCCGCCGCCGCAGATGCTCCGCCCTATTCCGCAGGAGCTTGGCGAGGGCCTGCGCGAAGTGAGCGACCCGGAGCTGCGCGCCGTGCTCGAATCGATGGCGCTGGGCCTCGCCAACCCGGCTCCGCCACCCAAGATCCGCTGACGATCAACCCCGATGAAGGTCTTGCCCATGCTGCAAGTGTTCCGCCGCTTCCTCATCTGCATCGCCCCGCTGAGCCTGCTCGCCGTGCCGGCCGTCGCGCCCGCCCAGCAGCAACAGCAACAGGCCCGCGACTGGAGCCGCACCGTCAATCCGGGCGCCAATGGCGCCTATATCCTCGGCAATCCCGATGCGCCGACCAAGCTGGTCGAATATATGAGCTACACCTGCCCGCACTGCGCGCATTTCGCGCGGGATGCGACGGCGCCGCTCAAGCAGGGCTGGATCCGGCGCGGGCTGGTCAGCATCGAATATCGCAATTTCGTGCGCGATCCGTTCGATCTGGCCGCGTCGCTGCTCGCGCGCTGCGGCGGCGCATCGAAATTCCTGGGCAATCATGAGGCGATCTTCGCCGATCATGATGCCTGGATGACCCGTGCGCAGGCCTATGCCTCCAGCCCTGAGGCGGCCAATCCGCCCGCCGACCGGATCGCCCAGCTGGCCAGCATCGCGGACAAGACCGGCCTGTTCAGGCTGCTCGCCGCGCGCGGCCTCACGCCGGCCGCCCAGCGCGCCTGCCTCGCCGACAGCCAGGCGATGGAACAGGTCCTCGCCTTCACGGCCGGCGCGCAGAATGTGCCGGGATTCAACGGCACGCCGTTCTTCACGCTCAACGGCAACAGCCTTGCCGACGTGCATGACTGGGGCGCGCTCCAGCCGCACCTGCCGGCATTGCCCGCACCCCGCAACTGAGCTAGATCAGCCGCCTAGCCCCTCCCCGTTCCCCCTCGACGAGGCCACCGATGATCCGTCAATCCCTTGCCCCACTCGCTCTCGCCCTGTTCGCCCTGTCCGGCTGCGGTTCGCAAGGGGACGGCAATTCCGGCGGCGGCAATGCCGCGGGCGCGATCGCGGGCAAGGCGGCGCCGGCCGGCACGAACTGGGCCGATACGGTGGTCGCCACGCCCGAGGGCGGCATGCGCATGGGCAACCCCGATGCGCCGATCAAGCTCATCGAATTCGGCTCCTACACATGCCCGCACTGCCGCGATTTCGGCGAACAGTCGCATGATCCGCTCGAGCGCGATTATGTGAACACCGGCAAGGTCAGCTTCGAATATCGCAATTTCGTGCGGGATCCGCTGGACATCTCGGTCGCGCTGCTCGCGCGCTGCAGCGGCCCCGAGGCCTTCTTCGCCCTGAGCAGCCAGTTCTTCGGCAATCAGGAAGCCATGATAAAGCAGGTGCAGTCCTATGGCGAGGCCGCCTATCAGCAGGCCGTCTCCGCGCCGCCGCAGCAGCGCTTCATCAAGCTGGCGGAGCTGGGCGGGCTGATCGAGTTCGCCAAGCAGCGCGGCGTGCCCGAGGACAAGGCGCGGGTGTGCCTGGCCAACATCAAGGAGGCCGAGGCGCTGGCGACCGGCGTCGACCGCGCGGTCTCGCAATATCAGATCAACGGCACGCCCTCGATCATCATGAACGGCACGCGGCTGGAGAATGTCGCGACCTGGCCGTCGCTTCAGGAGCGCCTGAAGGATGCAGGCGCCTGATTGGCCGGGCGCGGGGCCAGTCCTGACAATGGCGTGACGGCGCGGCACGGACGCGCCCGGCACGGCTGAACCATGCAGATCCGCCGCCTCAAGCTGACCGGCTTCAAGAGCTTCGTCGAGCCGACGGAGCTGCGCATCGAGCCGGGCCTTACCGGCATCGTCGGCCCCAATGGCTGCGGCAAGTCCAACCTGCTGGAAGCGATCCGCTGGGTGATGGGCGAGTCCAGCCCCAAGTCGATGCGCGGCGGAGGCATGGATGATGTGATCTTCGCCGGCACCGCCACCCGCCCGCCGCGCGACTTTGCCGAGGTGGCGCTGTTCGCTGCGCTGCCGGCCGGGACCATCCTGCCGGCCGTGGAGCTGGGCGTCGACGGCGAGCTGGACGTGGTGCGCCGCATCGAGCGCGGCGCGGGCAGTGCCTATCGCGCCAATGGGCGGGACGTGCGCGCCAGGGATGTGGCGCTGCTCTTCGCCGATGCCGCCACCGGCCCGCACAGCCCGGCGCTGGTGAGCCAGGGCAAGATCGCCGCCGTCATCGCCGCCAAGCCCGCCGAGCGCCGCGCCATGCTGGAGGAAGCGGCGGGCATCGCCGGGCTGCATGTGCGCCGCAAGGATGCCGAGCAGAAGCTGCGGGCCAGCGCCGCCAACCTCGCCCGGCTCGACGACATATTGGCCGAGATGGACGTGCGCGCCAATGCGCTGCGCCGACAGGCCCGCGCCGCCGAGCGCTATGCGCAACTCAGCGAGCAGATCAATCTGGCCGAGGGCCGCGCGCTCTTCGCCCGTCATCGCGAGGCCGCCGCCGCCGCCGATCGGGCTGCGCGCGAGGCGGCGGCCGCCGAAACCAGCGTGCGCGCCGCGCAGGAAGCCCAGCTTGGCGCCGCTGCCCATGCGCAGGCGGCGATCGACGCGCTCGCCCGCACCCGCACCGCCGCCAACAGCGCGCGCGAGGCGGCGAGCGAAGCGCGCTTCAAGCTGGAGCGCCTCACCGCCGAGCGCGACGGGATCGTGCGTCGCATCACCGAGTTGCGCGGCCAGATCGACCGCATGGCCGAGGATCAGGACCGCGAAGGCGCGCTCGCCGCAGACGCCGCCAATGCCATCGAGGCGTTGCAGGCCGAGGATGCCGAACTGGGGAAACGGCTCAAGGAGGCCAATGCCGCCCTGCCCGATCGCGCCGCCCGCCTTGCCGAGGCCGAGCGTGCCGGGCGCGATACCGAGGTCGCGCTTGCCCAGGCGCTCGCGCGGCTCGCCGGCGAGCAGGCGGAGCGGCGCGTCGCCGAGGCCGCGCTCAACGCCGCCCGCCAGAAGCTCGCCCGCGCCCGCGACGAGAGCGGCCGGATCGCCGCGACCATCGCCGCCCTGCCCGATCCCGCGCCGCTCGCCGCGCGCCAGGCCGCCGCCGAGCAGGCCCGCGCGGAGGCCATCGCGACCCAGGCGCAGGCCGATACCCGGATCGCGGCGGCATCGCAGGATCGCGAGACCCAGAGCGAGGCCGTCTCCACCCAGCAGCGCCTGCTCGCCGCCGCCCGGGCGACCGCCGCCGCGCTGGACAGCGAGGCGCAGGCGCTGGCCAAGGCGGTCGAGAGCCATGGCAAGGGCGATCGCGCCATCGATATGATCGGCGTTGCCCCCGGCTATGAACGCGCCCTCGCCGCCGCGCTGGGCGACGATCTCCAGGCCGGCCTCGGCGCGCAGGGGCCCGCCCGCTGGACCGGCGCCGCGATCCTGCCGCTCGACCCGGCGCTGCCCGATGGCTGCGAAGCACTCGCCGCCCATGTGAAGGCGCCCGACGCGCTCGCGCGCCGCCTCGCGCAGATCGGCGTCGCGGACATGGACGAGGGCCAGCCGCTCCTTGTCGGCCAGCGTCTCGTCACGCGCGATGGCCGCCTGCGCCGCTGGGACGGGCTGATCGTGGCGGAAGGCGGCGCGGATACCGCCGAGCGGCTGATCCGGCTCAATCGGCTCGACGCCATCGCCGCCGAGCGTCCCGGCGTGATCGCCGCGGTGGACGCCGCGCAGGATGCCCTCGCCACCGCCGAGACCGCCCTGCGCGATGCCGACAGCGCCGAGCGTGCCGCGCGCCAGACCGCCGCCAGCGCCGCCGATGCCCTGCGCAAGGCCGAGCGCGAGCTTGGCGAGGTCGCGACGATGATCGAGCGCTTCGCCGGCCGCCGCGCCGATCTCGACCGCCGCGCCGCCGAGCTGGCCAATGACCTCGCCATCGCACAGGCCGAGACGGACACTGCGCAGGCCGCGCATGACGCGCTGCCGCAAGGTGGCGAGACCGCGGCCGATGTCGACATGTTCCGCGCCGCCGCCGACAAGGCTCGCGCCGAAATCGGCCATGTCCAGACCGAGCAGGCGATGATCGCCCGCGCCATCGCCGCCGACGAGACCCGGCAGAAGAGCGTGCGCGGCGAGGTGTCCGGATGGCGCGCCCGCGCGGGCGACGCCGCCCGTCGCATCGCCGAGATGAAGGGCCGCGCACAGACCCTGACCGCCGATCTGGAGCAGCTCGACGGCCGGCCCGAAGCGCTGAGCGCCGAGCTTGAGAGGCTCACCGACACGGCGCGCGAGGACGCCGCCCGCGCCGAAGCCGCGCGGGCCGAGGAAGCCGGGAGCGAGAAAGCGCTCGCCACCGCCGAAAAGACCCTCGCCCTCGCCAATGAGACGCTGGCCAGCGCGCGCGAGGCCCGCGCCGGCGCGCGCGCGCGGGACGAACATGCCGTCGCGCGGAGCAAGGAAGTGGGCGCGGCCTGTGGCGAACGGTTCGGCTGTCCGCCGCCGGTGCTGCCCGGCCGGCTCGGCTTTGCCGGCGACGAGGTGGGCGAGGCGGCCGACGAGCAGGCCCGTCACGACAAGCTGGTGCTGGATCGCGAGCGGCTCGGCCCGGTCAATCTCGTCGCCGCGAGCGAACTGGCCGAGCTGGAGGAGACGCAGACGCGCAGCCGCGCCGAAAGCGAGGAGCTGACCACCGCGATCAACCAGCTGCGCGGCTCGATCGGCCATCTCAACCGCGAGGGCCGCCAGCGCCTGCTCGCCGCCTTCGAGGCGGTCAACGGCCATTTCCAGCGGCTGTTCACCACCTTGTTCGAGGGCGGCAGCGCGCATCTTGAACTGATCGAGAGCGACGATCCGCTGGAGGCCGGGCTGGAGATCATGGCCCAGCCGCCCGGCAAGCGGCTGACCACGCTCACCCTGCTCTCGGGCGGGGAACAGGCGCTGACGGCGGTGGCGCTGATCTTCGGCCTGTTCCTCACCAATCCCGCCCCCATCTGCGTGCTGGACGAAGTCGACGCGCCGCTCGACGATGCCAATATCGAGCGCTTCTGCACCCTGCTCGACCGCATGGTGCAGGACACGCAGACGCGCTACCTCATCGTCACGCACAATGCCGTCTCGATGAGCCGCATGCACCGCCTGTTCGGCGTCACCATGATCGAGCAGGGCGTCAGCCGCCTCGTCTCGGTCGACCTGCAAGGCGCCGAGCAGCTTCTCGCCGCCGAGTGAGGCCCAAGTGAGGCGCGGCGACATCGCCGGTTTCAGACAGGCTCCTCGGCGGAAACGAGCATGCGCGCGATCTGGTCTGTGGTGTGGCCGGTGAGGTTCTTCTCCACCTGCGCGATGATGCGAGGCAGCACCTGCTTGTGGAAATGCCGGCGCAGCACGCCCAATGTGCGCGGCGCCGCGACCACGACGAGGGCGCCCAGATCATTCTCGAGCGCGAGGCTGTTGAGGTGATCGGCGATGCGGGCCGCGAAGCGATCTTCGGCCTGCTGGTGATAGTCGGCCTCGGACACCGACGACTGACCGAGACCGCCGACCATGGGCCGTCGCCCGGCCATATCCGTCTTCTGGTCCGAATCCGATGGGTTGGGCTGTTCCTCGCCATATTCGACATCGAGTTGCGGGGCATCGGCCGTGCCCTTGTTGCGCAGCAAGAGCATCTTGCGGCCGTCCGCAACGAGTATGAGACAATCATGGGGCAAGCGCATGAGGGGCTCCTCTCCGGTTCATATCAATGAACCTAACGCCCCACGCTGCGCGCTGTTCCCCCCGGCTGGAGCGGGCCGTACAATGGCCAGCCCCGACTCGCGACGGGCCGGGCGCGAGCGCCCATGGAGACTGGAGGTCATCCCATGACAGCAAGGCCGGACAAGCCAGCGGACAAGACACCCGCGCCGCCGCCGATCCGCGATGCCGGCCCGGACGCCATGAAGGACAAGCCCGTGCGCCCATGGGACGAGATCGACGAAAGCTCGGACGAATCCTTCCCGGCCAGCGATCCGCCCTCCTTCAACGCGCGGCGCTAGCGTTGTCCAAATGAGATGGAAGCCGTGCGCTCGCACAGGCAGGCGCACTGCGACATCGACAACGCCCGATCAGTCCTGGTCCTCGCCCGGCAGGTCCGGCGATCCGGCGCGCGCGACATCGATCGTGGCGATCTGCCCGTCGCGCAGGCCGTAGACCACGAACACCCGCACCGCGACCGACTCGCCGGCCTTGAGCGGGGCCACCACGAAATCCGGCGCATCCACCTGCGCGGTGAAGGTGCTGGTGCAGTCCACCGCGATGCCGCAATCGTCCATGACCAGACTGTGGATGGTCAGATGCTCGCGGACCGAGCGGAACATCGTGCCGTAGAAGTCGAGAATGCCCTGCCGCCCCGCGATCGGCGGCACGGAGGGCAGGCGCAGCGTGCAATCCTCCGTATAGAAGCGCCCCGCCCGCTCCATGTCGCCGGCGCTGAACGCCGCCGCATAGGCATGATAGGCCGCGCGCCCGCCCGCATGGCCGGACAGCATCGGCGCCTTTTTCACACCCTGTTCGGCCGGCCAGGTCATCGAGCACAGCTCCTTGATGAGGCCCTGCTCATCCAGCGTGTAGGTCACGAAGAAACGCACCGTGATGATGTCGCCGGGCGACAGCGGCGCGAAGGGAAAGTCCGGGCGCGGCGCGGAGCAGACGAAGTCCATGTCGACATCCACGAACAGCCGGTCGCCCTGGTGCATGACGATGCGGGGCCGCACCACTTCGCGCACGCCGTCATGCGCCCAGCGCAGGAAGGCGAGCAGCTCCGCCCGCCCCCGGCTGACGCGCGAGGAGCTGTACATCACGCAGTCCGGCGCGAACCAGCGCTCCACCAGCGCGGCATCGTCGCCCTCGTTGAAGGCGGCGATATAATCGTCATAGTTCATGCTTACCCCTTCCCGATCAGCCATTGTCGCGCGCCAGCGCGTCGGCCCGTCGCGCGATGCACAGCAGCAGCTCGTCCAGCATGGCCAGCTGCTCGCAGCTCAGATCGACCATCAGCTGCTCGTAGAAATGCCGGCGCTGCTTCTGCATGCGTTCGTAGATCGCCATCCCCGCCGGCGTCAGCACGAGCAGGCTGCTCTTGCGATTGCGCGGATTTTCCACCCGCGTGAGATAGCCATTCTCCTCCAGCGAGCGGACTGCCCGGCTGACCTCCGCCCGGTCGACCAGCGCGGCGGTGGAAACCTCGCTCGCGCTTTTCGACCCCATCACGGCGAGATGGACGATCACACGCCATTCGGCGAGCGTGACGTCGGCCAGTTCGCGGATATGCTGGGTCGTGATGCGATCCAGCATCTTGCCGAGCATCAGCAGGCGATAGGGCACATGGCGTGCATCGAAGATGCTCCACGCCTCCTCGAGCGGGCCCGTTGCCGGGCCCCGCTCGTTCTTCTTCGGCGATGTCCGGCGTCCCCCCGTTTCGCCGTTCATCAGAGTGCGACGCTCACGGCCTTCAGCTCGGTATAGGCCTCGATGCCGGCCTTGCCGTTTTCGCGGCCCCAGCCCGATGCCTTGTAGCCGCCCAGCGGCATGGCCGGATCGACCCCGCCCGAGCCGTTGATGCGGACCGTGCCGGCCTTGAGGCGCCGCGCCAGCTTGTGCGCGGTCGAGATGTCGGACGTGAAGATCGAGGCGGAGAGGCCGAATTCGGTCTCGTTGCCGCGCCCGGCCAGCGCGTCGATATCCTCGTCGTCGCCAAAGCGCATCGCGCAGAGCACCGGGCCGAAAATCTCCTCCTTGCGCACGCGCATGTCCGGCCTGGTGTCGAGCAGCACGGTCGGCTGGACGAAATAACCCCGGTCATCGATGGTCTCGCCGCCCACGAGCACGCTCGCGCCTTCCGCGCGGCCCGCGGCGATATAGCCGGTCACGCGCTCGAGCTGCTGCGCGCTCACCAGCGGGCCGATCATCGTGCTCGCGTCCAGCGTCTGGCCGACCTTCATGCCCTTGGCCATGTTGACCACGCCTTCCAGCACCGCATCGGCCACCTTCTCGTGCACGAACAGGCGCGAGCCCGCCGCGCAGACCTGGCCGGCGTTGAAGAAGATGCCCATGGCGGCGGCGGGGATCGCCTTGGAGAGATCGGCATCGGCGAAGATATAGGTCGGCGACTTGCCGCCCAGCTCAAGCTGCACGCGCTTGAAATTGGTCTTGGAGGCCTCGATGATCGCCTTGCCGGTCACGGTCGAGCCGGTGAAGGACACCTTGTCGACATCGCGATGCGCCGCAAGCGCCGCGCCCGCCGTGCGGCCGAAACCGGAGACGATGTTGATGACGCCTTCCGGGAAGCCGGCTTCCAGCACCAGCTCGCCGAGGCGCAGCGTGCTGAGCGGCGTCTGCTCCGCGGGCTTGAGCACCACCGTGCAGCCGGCCGCGATCGCCGGGGCGAGCTTGCCCATCGCCATCACCAGCGGGAAGTTCCACGGCACGATCTGCGCGCACACGCCCACCGGCTCGCGCAGCACATAGGAGAGCCACTCGCCCGGCGCGCTGATCTCGGCGGTCTCGCCGTAGATTTTGGTCGCCCAGCCGGCATTGTAACGCAACTGGCCGGCAGCGCCGGCAACATCGATCATGCGCGAGAACTGGATGGGCCGGCCGACGTCCAGCGTCTCCAGCAGCGCCAGTTCCTCGGCATTGGCCTCGACCAGATCGGCCAGCTTGAGCAGCAATCGCGTGCGCTCGGTGGGCTTCACCTTGGACCATGCGCCTTCCAGCGCCGCGCGCGCGGCCGCGACGGCGCGATCCACATCCGCCTCGCCCGCGCTCGCCACATGGGCAATGACCTCGCCGGTCGAGGGATTGATCGTCTCGAACGTCTCGCCGGAGGCCGCCTCGACGAACCCGCCGCCGATCAGCATGCGCACCGGCCCCTTGGCGTAGCGCAGCTGGATCTGCTCGAGCAGGCCCGGATTATAGGGAGCGTTCATCGTATCGGCATCCTTTCCTGGCGGTGCTTGCGACGGCAAGACACCGAGAGTTGTTGAATCATCACGAACTCCTCAATAACAGCATGATTGTGTCCGCGCCAAGCGCTTGACGGCATCGTTTACGGGAGAGGTCGCCCTGTCTGTCGAAACTTATGATTATGTGATCGTTGGCGCGGGTTCCGCCGGCGCTGTGCTCGCCACCCGACTCACCGAGGATCCCGCCGTGCGCGTGCTGCTGCTGGAGGCAGGCGGCGGCGCGGACAACTGGCTCATCCGCATGCCTCTCGGCTTCCTGAAAGCGCTGCGGCGCCCGGAAATCACCTGGCCCTACTGGACCGAGCCCGAGCCGCACATGAACAACCGCAAGCTGATCCTGCCTCGCGGCCGGCTGCTCGGCGGCTCCTCGTCGATCAACGGCATGGTGTTCATGCGCGGCCACAGCGCGGATTTCGATCGCTGGGCGCAGATGGGCTGCAAGGGCTGGAGCTATGCGGACGTGCTCCCCTATTTCCGCAAGATGGAGAATAGCTGGCGCGGCGACTCGGACCTCCATGGCGGCAGCGGCCCGCTGAGCGTCTCGCCCAATGCGACCAAATGGCTGCTCCATGACGAGTTGATGGCCGCCGCGAAAAACGCCGGCTACCCGCTCACCGACGATATCCATGACGGCGACGAGGAAGGGGTCGGCCGGGTCGAGCTGACGATCGACCGCAATGGCCGCCGCGCCTCGACCTATGAGGCCTATCTCAAGCCCGCCATGAGCCGGCCCAACCTCACCGTGCGCATCAACGCGATGACCCAGCGCGTCGTGACCGAGGGCAAGCGCGCCACCGGCGTGGAATATCGCCATGACGGCCAGCTCAAGACCGCGCTCGCCAGCCGGGAGGTGATCCTTTCGGGCGGCAGCTATAATTCGCCGCAACTGCTCATGCTCTCCGGCATCGGCCCGGCCGGACATCTGCGCGAGATGGGCATCCCGGTCGTGCACGATCTGCCCGGCGTAGGCCAGAATCTCTCCGAGCATCCGCGCGTGCCGGTGCTGTTCGAGGCGGCGCCCGTCACCTTCGTCAACGAACTGCGCTTCGACAAGGCGACGCTGAGCGTGCTGCGCTGGTATTTCACCGGCAAGGGCCCGTTCGCGCGACAGGTGAACAGCGCCAATCCGGTGCTGCGCACGGACCCGCGCCTCGCCCAGCCGGACATCCAGCTCTGGTGCAACCCGGTGACGCTGGACGCGCATCTCTGGTTCCCCGGCATCAGGAAGGCGCCGCAGCACAAGCTGACCGCCGACGTGATCCTGCTGCACCCGGAAAGCCGCGGCAAAGTGTTCCTCAAGAGCCCCAGGGCCGAGGATCATGTCGGCATCTTCCTCAACCTGTTCAGCGCGCCGGCCGATTTCGCCACCGCCCGCGCCGGCATCCGCATCGCGCGGAACATCTATTCGACCTCGCCGCAGGCCGAGATCACCGGCGCGGAAATCTCGCCCGGCGCGCAGGCGCAGAGCGACGAGGCGCTGGACGAGCATATCCGCGAGACCGCCGGCACCACCCAGCATCCGCTCGGCACCTGCCGCATGGGCGCCGGGCCGATGGCCGTGGTCGATCCGCAACTGCGCGTCATCGGCATGGAAGGGCTGCGCGTCATCGACGCCTCGGTCATGCCGGACGAGACCGGCGGCAACATCAACGCCCCCACCATCATGATCGCCGAGCGCGCCGCGGACCTTATCAAGGGCCGCACCCTGCCCGCCGCCGAACTGCCGCCCACACAGGAGAGAAGCATATGACCCGCGAGGATTTCGAGCGCTATATCAACGCCTTCAACGAAAATCAGTTCGATGTCTTTTCAGGCTTCTATGCCGATGATGTCGATTTCCAGCTCGGCGAGCGCAAGCATATCGTCGGGCGTGAGGCGATCGCGGACTTCTATCGCGGCGTGAAGGCGCATTTCGAGGAGAAGCTGACCATCCTCGACCTCGTCCTGGCGGATGACGGCGCCTGCCTGCACGTCCATACACGGTTCGAGACCATCAAGGACTGGCCGGATTTCGACATGTGGCCCACCAGGAAAGGCGATGTGCGCGAGATCGAGAGCATCATCCTCTACAAGATCGCCGACGGCAAGTTCACCCACATCAAGTCCGCCCGCTTCAAGGAACTCTGAGTCTTGGCCAGCAGCAGCAATCCCGATTTCATCGTCATCGGCGCCGGCTCGTCCGGCGCGGTGATCGCCACGCGCCTGTCGGAAGATCCGGACGCGAAGATTCTCGTGCTGGAGGCCGGCCGTCGCGAGCGCGACATCCGCCTCTCCATGCCGATCCTCTTCCCCTTCGTGATGGCCGATCCCAAGTTCAACTGGAGCTATCTGGGCGAGCCGGAGCCGTTCGCCAACAATCGCCAGATCCGCCAGCCGCGCGGCAAGGCGCTGGGCGGCTCGTCGATGATAAACGGCATGCTCTACGCGCGCGGGCACAGCCGCGACTATGACGAGTGGCGCCAGCTCGGCAACGAGGGCTGGAGCTATGACGATGTGCTGCCCTATTTCAGGAAGTCGGAAAATCACTGGGGCCCGGCCGACCACTGGCACGGCAAGGGCGGCCCGCTCACGATCAAGCAGCAGCCCAAGGACAATGATCTCTATCGCCGCTTCATCACGGCCGTGGAGTCGCTGGGCTATGAAGAGCGCGACACCTTCCACCGGGAAGGCCAGGAAGGCTGGGGACCGCCGCCGCTCTGCATCCATGAGGGCACGCGCGCCAGCACCGCCGCGCGCTTCCTCATCCCCGCGATGAACCGCCCCAACCTCACCGTGGAGACCGGCGCGCTGGTCACGCGGATCGAGGTGGAGAATGGCCGCGCGGTGGCCGTGCATTATCGCGACAGGGAAGGCCGCGACCAGCGCGTCGCCGCCAATCAGGAGATCATCCTCTCGGGCGGCGCCTACAACTCGCCGCAGACGCTGCTGCTCTCGGGCATCGGCCCGGCGGACGAACTGGCCGAGCATGGCATCGACATGGTGCATCATCTCCCCGGCGTGGGCATGAACCTGCAGGATCACCCCTCCGTGGCGATGATCCTGCGGGCGGACCGCGACGTGACGCTGACCAACAGCCTGCGCCTGGATCGCGCCGCGCTGGCCGGCCTGCACTGGCTGTTCAACCATGGCGGCATGATCGGCGACATGCCGGTGACCGCCAACGGCTTCGTCAAGACCCGCCCCGAACTGGAGCGGCCGGACGGGCAGTGCCTGCTCCAGCCGACCATGATCGGCGCGCAGCTCTGGGCGCCGCTCTGGCGCGCGCCCAAGCCGGATGTATGCGCCCTTGCCTGCGTGCTTCTGCGGCCGGAAGGGCGCGGCTGGGTCAAGCTGCGCTCGGCGAGCGCGACGGACAAGCCGCGCATCCTCTCCAACGTGCTCTCGACCGAGAATGACCGCGCCTTCTTCCGCCGGCTCATCCCGCAGATGCGCGAGATTTTCGCGACATCGCCGCTGGCCGACGTGCTGCACGGCGAGGTTGCCCCCGGCGCGGACGTGCAGACGCCCGACGAGATCGACGCCTGGGTGCGCAATGCCTGCAACACCGCGCTGCACCCGGTCGGCACCTGCGCCATGGGCCAGGGCGACATGGCGGTGGTCGACGCCCGGCTGCGCGTGCATGGCCTGCAGGGCCTGCGCGTGGCGGACGCCGCGATCATGCCGCGCATCGTGGGCGGCAACACCAATGCGGCCTGCATCATGATCGGCGAGAAGGCGGCCGACCTCATCAAGCAGGACAATGGGCTGGCCACGGCGGCCTGATCCAGCCATCCGCGCGCGCATGGGAAAGGCCGTCGGCGATCATCGCCCGCGGCCTTTCCCGTCATGTCATGCCGGATCGATGATAACCATCTTGCCGCGCCGGGAGAGAGCGGTCGCATCTGGACGCCGCTCGCGCCCACGCATATCACTGCGCCCGGAATGATCGGCACGAGGGGTGGCGGATGCGCGCAGTCGACAGGATGAGCGCCGGGCGGACGTTCCCGTTCACGCCGCCATCCACGGAGCCGGCCGGCGCGCCATCCCGGCTGGCCGGCGCCGGTGTCCTTGTCGCCGCACTCGCCCTGCTCGCCGGCTGCGCTCGCGACGAGAAGCCGGTCGAGCCCCCGCCCCGCGCGGACGACCCCATCCCCACGGCGGGCGAGCCCTCCATCATCGCGGTGCCGGTCGACATGGATGCCGCCATCCTCACCCGCGCCATCGAGCGGGCAGTGCCGCGTCAATTATGGACGATCAACCAGCACAGGGAAGGATGCATCAAGCCCCAGCGGGTCAAGGTCTTCGGCCGGCGGCTGCGCGTGACGCCGCCCATTGGCTGCACCATCGTCGGCACCGTGACGCGCGGGCCGATCCGCCTGCGCGGCGAGGGGCAGGAGCTGGTCGCCGAGTTGCCGATCCATGCGCAGATCAGCGCGCGCGATGTGGGCGGCGTGCTCAAGGGCGAGACCGCGACCGGCGCGGCCATGGCGCAGGCGCGCATCCGGCTCCAGCTCGGCGCCGACTGGTCGCCACGCGGGACGGTGCGGCTGCGCTATAACTGGACGGAGCCGCCCGGCATCGATTTCCTCGGCCAGCGCATCATCTTCACCGATCAGGCGGACGAACGCCTGGGCCCCATCGTCCGGGCCCTCGAGCAAAGCCTGCCGGGCGAGCTGCGCCGCGTGCGGCTGCGCCAGAAGGTCGAGGGCCTGTGGCGCGACGGTTTCCGCTCGATCCTGCTCAACGAGCATAATCCGCCGGTCTGGATGCGCCTGACGCCGCGCCAGCTGATCTATGACGGCCATTCGCTGGAGCGCGGACGGCTGCGGCTCAATCTCGGCCTGGAAGCGCTCACCGAGACGTTCGTCGGGCCGCGTCCGGCGGACCCTGTCGCCACGCCGCTGCCCCCGCCGGGCCGGACCGGCAATCTCCAGCAACTGCGCTTCTTCATCCCGGTGATCGCCGACTATGCGCAACTCCAGCCGGTGATCCAGCGCGCGCTCGTCAAGCGCGCGCAGCGGCCCTTCGAGCTGACCGGCATCGGGCCGATCAAGGTCGGCTTCGAGGAGGTCATCGTCTATGGCACCACCGGCGGGCGCATCGCCGTGGGCATCACCATGACGGCGCAGCCGCAGGCGGCGAAGATCGGCGCGACGCACGGCATCGTCTGGCTGACGGCGCGCCCGGTCAACCAGCCCAATTCCGCCACCGTCGCGTTCGAGGACCTCGCCATCGACGGCAATACGGACGGCATCGGCGGCGATCTGCTCATCCGGCTGGGCCAGAGCCCCGCCATGTCCGCGCTGATCGCGGGCGCGCTGACCCAGAATTTCTCGAACGATCTCGACAAGCTGCTCGACAAGATCAAGCGCGCCATCGAGGAAAAGCGCGAGGGCGATTTCGCCATCCGCGCGCGCATCGCCACGGTCGAGACCGGCCGGATCACGGCGCATGGCGCGGGACTCTATCTGCCCGTGCGGGTCACGGGGGACGCGCATATCGACTATCGGCCGGGCACGGGCAGGCGCTGACCGGCACGACAAATCGACCCGCACGACAACTGATGATTGATTCCCCATCAATGTCGTGTTTGGGGTGGATGCCAGATGAGCGCCCGCATCAACGGGCCGGACAACGGGATGCCCCTCATGAACAGATTCGACGTCGGAGCCTTCATCGACAACACGCGCATCGGGCGGACGCAGTGCGTCGCCCTGATCGTGTGCATCCTCGTCTGCTTCATCGACGGCTTCGACATCTTCATGATCGGCAAGATCGCACCGGCGATCGCCGAGGATTTCGGCCAGTCGTCGCAGGCGCTGGCGCCGCTGTTCGTCTACCAGCAGATCGGTCTCGCCGTCGGCGCCTTCGCGGTCTCGCCCCTGGCGGACAGGTTCGGCCGGCGCACGATGCTGCTGATCTCCTGCTTCATCTTCGGCGTCATCACGCTGGTCAGCATCCACGCGCAGACGCTCGGCCAGCTTGCCATCCTGCGCGGCATCAGCGGCGTGTTCATGGCGGCGGGCCTGCCCATGGCGATGGCGATGATCTCCGAGATCACGCCCAAGCATCGCCAATCCACCTTCGTCGCCGTCGCGCTGGCCGGCTATTCGACCGGCAGCGCGGCGAGCGGCGTGGTCGCGGCCTGGCTGCTCGACGATTATGGCTGGCAGAGCGGCTTCTGGATCGGCGGGCTGGTGCCTCTGTTCTGCGTGCCCCTGCTGCTCATGTTCGTGCCCGAATCGCTCAAATTCCGCGCCGAGCGCAATCCGGCCGATCCGAGCATCGCCAGGACGCTGCGGCGGCTCGATCCCGCGATCGCGCTGCGCGGCGACGAGATGTTCGTCATCGAGGATGGCCGTGCGAAGGGCCGCAAGGCGAAGCTGACCGACGTGTTCTCCGAGGGCCGGCTATGGATGACGACGATCATCTGGGCCACTTGCGCGCTCAGCATGACCAACACCGCGCTGATGGGCGCCTGGCTGCCCACCTTCTTCCAGGAAATGGCCGGCGTCCCCATCCAGGCCTTCGCCGTGGTGGCGATGATCGCCTATCTGGGCGGCGTGGCGGGCACGCTGTGCATCGGCTGGCTGATGGACCGCTTCAAGGCCACCATGCTGATCTCGCTCTTCTATATCATGCTCGCGGTGGCGCTGGTCGCGCTCTCCTGGGTGCCGTTCCATAGCTGGATGTTCATCGTCGTGGCGATCTTGTGGAGTTTCTTCCAGACCGGCGGCCAGGGCGGCATCAACACGATGGTGACGCAGCTCTATCCGCCGCGGATGCGCAGCACGGCGCTGGGCTGGGCCGGCGGCGCCGGGCGGATCGGCGGCATCCTCGCGCCGCTGGGTGGCGCCTTCGCGCTCGCCCATCATTTTTCGCTGCAACTCACCCTCACCCTCGCGGCGACGCTGCCGATCTGCGTCGCGCTGCTGATGTTCGTGCTCGGCGTCGTGCTGCGCAGGGACGCGCACAAGGCGAGCCAGCCGGCCCCCGCCACCTGATGGTGACGGACCGCCGCGCGTGGTTCGACGCCTATCTCGCCGCCTTCAACCGCAATGATTTCGCGGGTTTCGGCGCCTATTATGCGGATGATGTGCAGTTTTTCGGCCAGGCCGCGACGCTGACCGGGCGCGATGCCGTGCTGGATTTCTACCGGGGCGTGAAGGCCCGGCTCGACGAGACGGTGGAAGTGCTCGCCTTCATCGGCGACGATCGCATGGCCGCCGCTGAAATCCGCACGACGCTGGTGGCGCGGGAGGACTGGCCGGACTTTCCCACCGGTCCGCTGGTGGCCGGCCAGCGCCGGCAGAGCATCAATTTCGCGCTCTACGATATTGCGGACGACAGGTTCACCCGCATCCGCTCGGCCCGCTTCCGCCGGCTCCTGTGACGGTTTGAGGCGGCCGCGCCCGCGCAGGCAGCAGCCCTGCTTCCACCCCATCCGGGCAGGCGCCAGGCCCCCGCCCCCTCCCGCGCGCGGGAAGGGGCGAGGCGCATGCGTCAGGCGGCCGTTTCCACGGACATGCGATACTGGCCGCTCTGCAGCGTCTCTTCGGGCACCCAGGTGCCATGGAAGGTCGAGCGCACGCGCACCGGCAGCTTGAGCAGCGCCACCGGCCCGGCGGCGAGGTTCTGCGCATCCAGCACCGCTAGGTCGCTGCGGCCCTGCGAGACGCGCGAGACGATCACCAGCAGCCAGCCATCGCCTTCCGGCGCATCGGGCGTGCGCGGCACGAACTGCGCTTCCTGCACGCTGTCGCCCTCGCCCGGATTCCAGACATCGGCCTGGCCGGTCTGGTTGTCGAAGCGGGCCATGCCGCTCGATCCGTCCTGCGACCGCGCGATCACATAGCCATAGCGATAGGGCCGGCCCTGATAGCGATCGTCCGTGCGCGGCATCTCGCACGGGATGTTCAGCAGCCGCTCGGTGGTGAAGCCGTCCTCATTGCTGGCCAGATCGAAGGTCATGCGCGTGAGGAACGGCGGCACCATCTTCGTGCGCTCGCCGGCGGGCGTCGTGAAGAAGGGGAAGCAGTTGCCGTCATAATAGCACAGGTCCAGATGCACCCTGGAGCCGTCGCGCCAGGCGTTCATCATGTGGCCGGCGCTGCCGGTCGGCCCCTTGAACCAGCGAATATCCTCGGCCTTGCCGTAGCGCGGCACGAGCGCGACATGCACCGCTTCCTCGGGGTGCCACTGATAATAGGGCCCGCCCTGCTTCACCACGTCCAGATCGGTGATGAGCGGGAAGAACGGCACGACCACCCATTCATCGGTAATGGCGAAATCATGCACGCAGGCCGCATAGGGCATGTTGAACCAGATCTCGTTCACCTTCTCGCGGTTCGGGCCGAACACGTAGAAGGCGAAGTCCGTCGTCGCATCGCCCTTCGCCTGATAGGAGAAGGTCAGCAGCTCATTGGTGATCGGGTCGACCTTGGGGTGCGCGGTCAGGCTCTCGGCGGTGATCTGCCCGTCGAAATCCACCCGGCCCAGCGTCTCCAGCGTCTCGGGATCGACCTCATAGGGAAGATCGTCTTCCTTGAGGGAATAGAGATGCCCGGCATGGAACATGGCGGTGGTGTTGGCGGTGCCCAGATGCACGTCCTTCACGCTCTCGTCGATCGTGTAGCGATTGCGATAGCGCCCGAAGAGCCCCCGCCGCGCTTCCTTCTGGCGCTTGTAGCGCTCGGTCTCGACCCACTTCACGACATAATCGACCTGATTGTCCTTGAAGCGGAACATGTGGATCTGCCCCTCGCCGTCGATGAAGATGTCATCGGTGCGGCCCGAGGGATATTGGCGATCGGCGCCCACGCGGTAGAGCGCGCCTTCCAGCCCGTCCGGCACGGCGCCGGAGATCAGCTCCAGCCCGCGCAGTTCGACATTGGCGCGCATCGGCTCGCCCCAGCCGCGATAAAGTTCGATGTCGGGAAAATGGATCGGTTCGACCATGTTGATGATCCTCCTGAAAGCCTGCCGTCTCAGACGGTCGCGATGAAATTCATGATGTGATGCTCGAGGTCGCTGTCAGGCGTCCCGATTTCGAGCACCGGCGAGAGATGATTGTGCCCGGCCAGCCAGTGCAGGTGCGGGAAGGCCTTGTTCGTGACGGCATAGCGCTCCGCGAAACTGGCGGCCTGGCGCTGGAAGTCGATGGGATCGAATTCCGAGACGGACATCAGGATCGGCGTGCTGGTCGTGATGAGCCCGGCGATGGTGGAGGCCGGCGGCCAGGCGAAGGGATCGTCGCCATAATAGGCCTGCTGGAACTGGTTGGGCTCCGCCGTCGCCAGATCGTAGATGCCCGAGATCAGCAGGGCGCCCGCGATGCTCGGCGAAAGGCGCGCGACATAGTCGGCGACATGCACCGCGCCGGCCGACTGGCCCATCACGAAGATCCGCTCGGGATCGCCGCCGAACTGCGCGACATTCTCGCGCAGCCAGTCGACCGCGCTCGCCACGTCCTCGCCGCCCGAGGGCCAGCGATGGCCCGGCGCCAGCCGGTAGGTCATGGTGACGCCGACAAAGCCCTCATCGACGGCGAAGCCGCCGATATTGTCGTAGAAAGGCGAGCCCTCCGTGGTCTTGTCGCCCATGACGAAGCCGCCGCCATGGACGAACATCAGCACCGGCGCGCCGGAGAGGCCATCCTTGCTGAAGATGTCCAGCCGATGGCGCTCGTCCGCGCCATAGCGATGGTCCCGCGTCACTCTGGCGCCGCCCGGCAGGCCGGGCTGGAGCGCGCGATAGATCTCCTGCGTGCCGCCCATCATGCCGGGCGTCAGTTCAGTGCCATAGGCCGCCAGTTGCTTGCGGATATCGGGTGTCATGCGGGCTCTCCAACCTTGAGCACGGCCTTGATGACCGTGCCCTTCTCGCTGTCGTGAAACGCCTTGTCGATCTCGTCAAACCGATAGGTCCTGATGAGCTTGTCGAAGGGGAAACGGCCCTGCCGCCAATAGTCGATGAGCATCGGCAGGAAGGTGCGCGGATTGGCGTCGCCGCCCAGGATGCCGCGCAGCTGCCGGCCGCCGGCCAGCATGGGGAACATCGCCGGCGCCCATTCCCCGCGCGGCGCGGCGACGAAGCCGGCCGTGCCGTTCATGGCAAGGCATTCCAGCGCGATGGTGTGCACCGCCGCCACGGTCGTGGTGTTGAAGCTGAAGTCCACGCCACGCCCGGTTATGCTGCGGATTTGCTGCGCAACATTCTCACTGTCCGCGCGCACGATGTCGGTCGCGCCCAGCTCCAGCGCCAGGTCCAGCCGCGCCTGATCGATGTCGACCGCGACGATGCGCCGGGCGCCGACCAGCCGCGCCGCCATCACCGCCGAGAGGCCGACGCCGCCGGTGCCGAGCACGGCGATCGTGTCGCCCGCCTTCACCTTCAGCGCCTCGATGACCGAGCCCGCACCGGTAATCACGCCGCAGCCGAGCGGCGCGATGAGCTCCAGCGGCAGGTCCTTGTCGACCTTCACCGCCGTCCGCTCCGGCACGATGCTGTGCGTCGCGAAGGAGGACTGGCCGAAGAAGTGCGAATGGACCTTCTCCGCCCCGCAGGAAAGCGCGGTCGATCCATCGAGGCGCTTGCCGCCGAAGTTCATCGGCATGGCAAGGTCGCAATAGGTCGGCCGGCCGGCCACGCAGCTCGCGCAGGTGCCGCAGCTGCTGCCCGAGAGCAGCACATGGTCACCCACCGCGAAGCCGCGCACGCCCTCGCCCAGCGCCTCGACCACGCCCGCGCCTTCATGGCCAAGCACGATCGGGTGCGGCGCATGGCGGCCGGGATGCTCGTGCAGGTCGGTATGGCAGATGCCCACCGCCGCGATGCGCACCAGCATCTCGCCGGCGCGCGGTGCTTCCAGTTCGAGCTGCTCGAGGCTCGGCGCGGCCTGATCGGCCCGGCTGACGGCCGCGGTGATCTGCATCATTTCTTCCCCGCGACCGGCGCGGCGGTGTGGCTCGGCTTCTGCTTGAGCAGGATCTCGCCCTTCCACGGCACCTGGTCGGCGGCGGTCCAGGCGTTCACATGCAGCGACTGGAAGCGCCAGACGCCTTCCTTCTTGGTCACATGGTCCTGCCGCGTGCCGATGCCGAAGATGAAGTTCGTGTGGTAGTCGGTCTGGAACTGCACGATCTGGAAGAAGCAGCGACAGTCCACCTCGCCCTCTTCCTCGCGCGGGTCCATGATGATCGTGTTCATCAGATGCTGGCGGCCATACCACCAATGCTGCCGGTCGTTCCACAGCGACTGGAGGTTGGCGAGGATCGCCTCATGGCCCTGCACCCGGCCCTGCCAGAGATGGTCGAACCACGCATCCTTGGTGAAGGTGGTCATCGCCGTCTCCGCGTCGGCCAGATCGATGCCCCATGCGTAGCGCGCATAGAGCTCCTGGATTTCGAGCCGGTCGAGCGCGCTCAGTTGCCATGCCATGTCAATTCCCTCCGTCTGTTCTCAATGTGCGCCAAGATGATGGTCGTTCTGGATGTCCGCCGGCTCGCCATGCTGGGTCAGCAGCGCCTTGCGGCGGACGTAGCGCAGGATCGCCTCCGGCCCGGTGCGCGCGCCGCCGCCCACGCCCGAGACGCCGAAGCTGTTGCTGCCCACGGTGCGGTTCTTGGCGAAGGTCAGGAAGGTGTCCTGCATGAACACCGCGCCGGCATTGATCTGCTCGCCGATGGCGAGCGCCTCCGCGTCGCTGCCCGCGATCACATTGGCGGTGAGGCCGAACTCGGTATCATTGGCGAGCGCGATGGCCTCCTCCACCGTCTCGAACGGCATGACCGGCAGGAGCGGCCCGAAGGTCTCGTCCTTCATCAGCGCCATGTCGTGATTGACGCCGGTGATGACCGTCGGGCGCATATAGAGGCCGCCGCCGATCGTCTCGACCTCGCCGCCGGTGAGCACCCTCGCGCCCTTGGCCACCGCATCCTCGATCTGCCTGGCCACCATCTGCGCCTGCGGGGCGAAGGTGAACGGGTGGAGATGACCCGCGCGCGGATCATCGCTGTTGAGGCGCACCTTCTGCGCCTTCTCGACCAGCAGCTTCACGAAGGCGTCGTGGATGCCCTGCGCCACATAGATGCGCTCCACCGAGAAGCAGACCATGCCGTTGGCGTGGACCGCGCCGCGCAGCACCGCCGTGGTGGCGCGCTCCAGATCGGCATCCTGGGTGACGATCACCGGGTCCTTGCCGCCCAGCTCCAGATAGCAGGGGATGAGCCGCTGCGCGCACTGCACCGCGATCTTGCGGCCGGTCGGCACGCTGCCGGTGAAGCAGACCAGATCGGCCGCCTCGATCATCGCCTGGCCGGTCGCGCCGTCGCCCTGCACATAATCGAACACGCCGGCCAGCTCCGGCACCTGCGCCACCGCCTCGAACAGCGGGGCGATCCAGCGCGGCGTCACTTCGGACGGCTTGATGAGCACGGCGCAGCCCGCGAACAGCGCGGGGATCGCATCGAGCAGCACCAGCATCATCGGCGCGTTCCACGGACCGATCACGCTGACCAGCGGATAGGGCACGAACTGGGTGCGCACCGAGACGCTCGGCATGGCCTTCGAGGGGCCCTCATAGCTTGCCGCATCGAGCGCGGCCTGCGCATCCTCGATCCAGCCGCCGATATTCCCCATGGTGATGAAGCCCTGGAGATAGGAGGTGTGGCAACCGCCTGTGTCCGCCGCATCGGCCTGCGCAATGGCGTCCTTGCGCCGGGCGACTTCGCCCAGGAAGCGCTGCATGACGGCGATGCGCCCGGCGAGCGGCATGGCACCCCACGCCACCTGATTGGCGCGCAGCCGCGCGGCCTTCCCGGCCACCTCCGTGGCATCGGCCACGTTCAGGTTGAAATCGATCTCGCCAGTCCGCGGGTTGCGCACCGGCAGGGTGCGCTGGTCACTGTCCGCCATATCCATCCTCTCCTGGACGCGAGGGACTCGCGTCAAATTCGTCCGACGTCGTTGTATATCGATGTTGATCGCTCAATCAATATATTAATTCACATTCCCGAGCCGTCCTTTCCGGCCGTCATTCGTCCCAGGGCAGGTTGCCCGGATAACGCAGGCGCGGCGAGTGGCGGCGGGCCGTGGCCTGGAGCAGCGCCAGCAGGTCCGCCACTTCATCGGGCGAGAGCGGCGCCATCATCAGCCTCTCCGAGCGATCGGCCGCGGGCTGGATGATGGCCGCCTGCCCGGCGCCTTCATCGGTGGTCGCATAGAGCGTCTTGCGCCGGTCGTCCGTGCAGCGGACGGCCCGCAGCAGCCCGCGCGCGGTGAGTTTCTTCAGCACGATCGCGCAGGTCGACGGATCGAGGCCGTAGATGCGCGCATAGTCCACCTGGCTCAGGCCCGGATGCAGGTGCAGGATCACCAGCGCCGAGAATTGCCGCAGCGTGATGGTCAGCGGCGCCACGCACGCCGCGAACTTCGCGTGGGACATCTGCAGCGCGCGCCGGAACAGCAGGCTGGGCGCATCCGCGAAGGGGGACATCTCCGCGTCCCAGCGCGGCGCGACGCCCTCCCCTTCCGTCCGCGCGATGCGCCCGAGCAGCCCGAGCAGCCGCGCCCGCTCCGCCGTGTCGAACCCGTCCAGCAAGTCCGCCTGCAATGCGGCAAAGGCCGCCGCGACGCCCGGCAGGCGCGCATGCCCCTGCGCGGTGAGCGTGGGCATGCTGCGCCGCCGGTCCTGCCTGTCCTGCACGCGCGTGACGAGGCCGGCCTGCTGGAGATTGTCGAGGATGACGCCGGTGGTCGATGTATCCACCCCGCAGGCCCGCGCGAGGCCGACCTGATCGCTGCCGCCGCCCGCCTGGATCGCGAGCAGCATCTCCGCCTGCGCCAGCGTCTCCCCGCCTTCCGCCGCCGCGCCATAGAGCGCGTTGGCGATCTGGTCGATCCGGTTGAGCAGAAAGCCGGGCTTGCGCAGGAAGATGGCCATCACCTCCGCGATCGGCGTCTGCCGCACCATGTTCGCTTCGCGTGGCTTCACGGCCACCTGATCGCGCGCTCCCGCCATGCACCCCTCTTGTCGTCGACAGAATCCCTGGCCGCCACTGTCGGCCAAAAGGGAAGTGGTTGGCAACGCTGAATAAGGGTTGATCCCAACCTTTAGCTCGCCTAGCTGTTGAGATATCAACAACGCGTCGGTACGGACGCTCGCAAGGAGGATGAGGACAGGCATGACCGAGGACGACTATGCGGACTATATCGCCCGCTTCAACGCCAATGATTTCGAGGGTTTCGGGCGCTATTATTGCGACGACGTAGTCTTCAACCTGGGCGAGAAACGGCAGATCATCGGCCGCGAGAACATCCTGGACTTCTATCGCGACGTGAAATCGAAAGTGCGCGAGACGCTGGACATCGTCGCCGTCGCCGCCGGTCGCGACACCCTGGCCTGCCATGTCCGCACGGAATTCTACGGCCTGGAGGACTGGCCGGACTTCATCGCGGGGCCGCTCATGAAAGGTGACGCGATCAACATCGAGAGCCTGGGCTTCTACTATCTGCGCGACGGCAAGTTCGCCCAGATCCTGGGCTCGCGCTACAAGACGCTGCCGACCATCCGCGCCGCGGGCTGACCAGACTTCCATCCACGCACATATCAAGGAGAGTGACCATCATGGCGACACCCGAGGCGCCCGCCCATCCCTTTGCCCCCAAATTCGAGTTCGCGTTCACCGTCTCGATCGATCTCTCGCCCGCCATCTATGTGCAGCCGACCAGCATGGGCGCCACGCGCGCCGCCGTGTGGGCCGCGCAGGGCACGTTCGAGGGGCCGCGCATCAAGGGCCGGGTCATCCCGATGAGCGGCGGCGACTTCCCGCTCGTCCGCCCCAATGGCGTGATCGATTTCGACGCCCGCTACATGCTGGAGGCCGACGACGGCACGCCCATCTACCTGCAGAGCCGCGGCTATCGCTGGGCCGAGGGTGACGCGATGGAGCGCATGTCGCGCAACGAGGATGTCGGGCAGGACGAATATTATATGCGCGTCTCGCCCAAGTTCGACGTGCCCGAGGGTCCGCATGCCTGGCTCGGCAAGCACATCTTCGTGGGTGTCGCCGAGAAGATCCCGAAGGCCAACCGCATCCATTATTTCATGCTGCTGTGACGGCGGCGGCACGCGTCGATCGACAGGACGACGCGTGCCACGGCCCTGCCCGCCTCCATTCCGGCATCGCGCCAGATCATCGAAAGGATATGCCATGACCACACCCCAGGTCCCCGCCCATCTCGAATTCGTCTTCGAAATGCGCGTCGAGTTCCGCCCCGAACGCTGCATGTTCGGCCCGCTGCCCGGCGGCGGCAACCAAGGCTATACGCCCTGCTCCGGCGGCACCATCTACGGCCCCCGCCTCTCCGGCAAGGTCGTGCCGGACAGCGGCGCGGACTTCGCCAAGATCCGCGGCGACCGCACCATCATCATCAATTCGCACTATATGCTCGAAGCCGATGACGGCACCAAGATCTACATCAACAACAATGGCTATCTGGTGCCGGCCCAGCCGGGCCAGGCGCGCATCGAGCATGATACGCCCCAGCCGGATTATTTCTGCTTCTCGCCCACCTTCATCGTGCCCGAGGGCCCGCATGACTGGATGAGCCGCACGCTCATCATCGGCGCGGGCAGCCGCCGCTCCAACCCGGATCATTCGATCTTCACTTATTATGCGGTGAAGCACACGCTCGGCTGAGCCCTGCCTCCCGCAAAACAGACCAATGCCGCCGGCTCTGGCACGAGCCGGCGGCATTTTCGTCGATCGCGATTGTGCCCGGCGCGCATCAGGCGATAGAATGAGCGGCATGCCGAAACGCGCCGCCAACGAACCGACCCGGAATGCGCAGGCCGCCACGGCGGCGGAGCCGAAACTGCTCTCCGGCGGCAACCCGCAGATCGCCAGGGGCGATGGCGACGCGCCGGTGCAGGCCTATATCGCCGCGATGCCGGGCTGGAAAAGCGAGGCGGGGCGCCGTCTCGACGCGCTCATCGAACGCACCGTCCCGCAGGTGCGCAAGGCGGTCAGATGGAACTCGCCCTTCTATGGCGTGGAGGGGCAAGGCTGGTTCCTCAGCCTCCATTGCTTCACCAGATATATCAAGGTCGCCTTCTTCCGCGGCGCGGCGCTGGACCCCGTTCCGCCGGTGGCCTCGAAGGACGGGAACACGCGCTATGTCCATATCCACGAGAACGAGCCGCTCGATGAGGCGCAACTGACGCACTGGATTCGTCAGGCGGCGGCGCTGCCGGGCTGGACGCCCTGAACAAGGAGAGAGTCGTCATGGGCGAACCATCGCCTTCCCAACGGATCGATGAGCGCATCGCCGCCCTGGGCGACTGGCGCGGCGCGATGCTCGCCCGCCTGCGCGCGCTCATCAAGGAGGCCCTGCCGGACGTGGTCGAGGACTGGAAATGGCGCGGCGTGCCGGTCTGGTATCAGGACGGCATGATCTGCACGGGCGAGACCTACAAGGCCGCCGTGAAGATGACCTTCGCCAAAGGCGCGGCGCTCGACGATCCCGCGCGCCTGTTCAACGCGAGCCTAGACGGCAACACGAGGCGCGCCATCGATTTCCATGAAGGCGATGCGATCGACGAACCGGCCCTGAAGGCGCTGATCCGCGCGGCCGCCGCGCTCAACAAGGGCGGCCGAGCCTAGAGGCTATCCAGAACCATGTCCTGCTCCTGCGCAGGAACAGGGATGCTTTTCACTCGGGCACGCTCCAAAGGATCGCACAGGCCCAGACCGGTTTTCCGAACGCCGGTCCTCAGCCCTCCGGGATCACCGGCACGAGCAGGTGGCTGTCATACACGCCACCCGCATGGATGATGTGCCGCCCCTTGTTGCGCAGTTCCTCATGGCGCGCGAAGGGCAGCATCGGCAGGCCATCGCGATAGATGTCCATGCCCTTCACCACCACGCGCAGCGTCTCGCCCGCACGGAACAGGGTGGAGGACGGCCAGATCTCGATATCCACCGGCACCGGCACGCCCGGCTCCAGCCGCTCTTCCATGCGGTGGCTGTGCACCGGCTGCCAGGGCGTGGAGCGCGCCTCGTCGAGCGCGCGGTGGCTGGCGCGCAGCCAGCCCAGCGCCACCGGCCCATCCTCGAAAAAGGCATAGAAGGTCATGCCGACCGGCGCGCCGTCCGCGTCCAGCTTCTGGATCGCGACGAACAGGTCCATGTCGTCCGCGCCCTGCGCCTCCACCCAGAGCCGCAGCTTCATATAGCCGGTGATCTCGGTATCGGCGTCGAAGCGGTGATCGAACACCGCCTCGCCGGCCTCGTCGAGCGGATCATAGCCGACCTGCCCCGCCACCGTCACCGGCGCGCCGGACAAGGCGCCATTGGCGGCGTCGAGCCACAGCGGCCGATAATCGGTGCGGGCGAGCGGCCATTCCCGCTCGTCGCGCGTCTGCCACGCCGCCGCGCTCTCGCGCACCTCGATCTGCACGGGCGGCCATTGCGCCACGCCGCGATCCTCGCCCTTGAGGAACTGGTCGAAGAAGGCCCGCGCCCGCTCCCGGCTCTCCGGCATGTAGAAATGCGCCCATTTCTTCTGCCCATGGGCGAGCAGCCATTTGCGCGCCGACGAAATCTGCCGGAACGCCTCGAACGTGCCGCGCGTATGCAGGCCCTGGTCCGCCCAGCTCGCCACCACGAAGGCCGGCACGTCGATCGCCGTCAGGTCGACCTCCTTGCTCTCCCAATAGGCGTCGTGCAGCGGATGCGCCTGCACATTGGCATTGGTGTCCTCATAGCGCGTCGTCGAGAAGCGCAGGTTCGCCGAGCCGCGCGGCACGAAGCCGGTCTCGCGGATGCCGCCATGATAGGCGAACTCGCGATACCAGTCGGAAAAGCCCTCCCAGGGATTGATCGCGGCCAGATGCGGCGGCTTCAGCTGCGCGACGAGATACTGGATCGCCGCGAGATAGGAGACGCCGGTCATGCCGACCTTGCCGCTGCACCAGGGCTGGACGCCGAGCCACTCGATCAGGTCGTAGCAATCCTCGCCCTCGCCGATGCCATTGTGGCGCAGCTCACCCTCGGAGAGCCAGGCGCCGCGCGGATCGGCGAAGCAGACCGCATAGCCATGCGCGCACCAATAGGCCGGGTCCGGCGCTTCGAACGCGGTGAAGCGCGACATCCAGCCGGGCTGCACGCCAGAGGGCGGCCAGAGACTGTCCGAGAGGCCATGCTTGCCATAGGGGCTCCAGCCGAGCAGCACCGGCATGGGGCCATCTGGCGCATCGGCCGGGCGATAGATGTCGACAAGGATGGTGACGCCGTCACGCAGCGTCACGTCTACATTGCGGTCGATGAGGAGGCCGTCCTCCTGCCATTGCCTGTGTGCGCGCGGCGGCAGGGGCGGCTTGTTGGGTGCGGTGGCCGGATCGACCCCGTCCTGCATGATAAGCGTGACGTCGCTGCCCTGCGCCATGACCGGCCTCCTCTATCCCAAGAAAACGCCCGGCGACCATCGTTGGGCCGCCGGGCGCATGACGTTCAGAACTTGAACCGTGCGCCGATGCGATAGGCCCGGCCCAGCACGTCATAGAGCACATTGTTCGTCGGGCCAAAGCTCGACGGCGCGTCGACCGGCGGATCCTTGTCGAACAGATTGTTGACCGCCCCGAAGATCTCGATCTTCTGGTCGCCCTGGCGCCACACCGCAACGCTGGCGTTGAGGTTCACATAGGTCCAGGCACCGATGCTGTTGTCGCTGATGCTGTTGGCCGCAAGCGGATCATAGCCGTCCTGACCGGGGCCGACGAGTTCGTTGTTGTAGTTGCCGGCCGAGATGTGACGGACCTGGATCTGGGCCGTCACCGGATCGGAGCTGTAGGTCAGATAGGCATTGATGATGTAGCGCGGCACGCCGGAAGGCAGCGACACCGGCGAACCGTTCATGCCCGCGCGATCGACCGAGCCGCTCGCCGAGTTGGTGATGAGATCGTCGACGATCGTGGCGAGGCCACGCACCGAGACCTGACCGCCCATCACGTCCATCGGCAGGGTGTAGAGCGCTTCGACGTCCCAGCCGCGCGTGACGAGGCTGCCCAGGTTGATGTTGCGGTTGATGACCTGGGTGATGTTCTCATTTTCGTCGCGCGTCACCAGGTCGCACAGGGCAGTCACGTTATTTTCGCAACCATTGACGATGACCTGCGCACCGAGCGTCGACACCGCGTTCTTGAGCTTGATGTCATAATAGTCGACCGACAGGCGCAGCCGGCCCGCCGAACCCAGATCGGGCTGGAAGACGACGCCGACCGTCCAGGTATCGGCCTCTTCCGGCACCAGCTGGTCGTTGCCGCCGAGCAGCACCTGCGAGAGCGCCTGCGTGCTGGTGCGCGGATCCTGGATCGACTGGAAGCTGGTCTGCGTCGGGCCGAACAGCTCGAACAGGTTGGGCGCGCGGATATCCCGCGAGATGGTGCCACGGAAGCGGAGCCAATCGAGCGCCGCCCAGTTCGCGCCGACCTTCCAGGTCATCACGTCGCCGCTGGTCGAATAGTCGGTGTAGCGCAGCGCGCCGTTCAGGTCCGCACCCTCGAACAGCGGGACGTTGAGCTCGCCGAAAGCCTCGAACACGCTCACCTTGCCGCTGATCGGCGAACCGGGGCCGGTGTAGAACTGCAGCGCCCGCGAGATCGGATCGGCATCGCCACGCGCGATATCCTCGCGCATTTCCACGCCCGTCGCGGCCTTGATCGGCCCGGCCCAGCCCTCGAACAGCGTGCCCTGCATGGAGACGGCCACGACATTCTGGGTGAGGCGCGTATCCTGCTCGACCGTGCCGGTCACATAGGCCGTGGCCGCGGCCGAGGGGCTGCCCTCGCCGAACGGGTTGAGCGGCACGCAGCCGGCCGCCAGAGGATTGCCCTGCAGCGTCGCGCGGCAGACGATGTTGCCGCTGTCCGGATCGACGACCGAGTCGAGCGCGAAGTTCATGCGCGGCGTGATGGTGGTGTTGTAGCCACGCTGCGAATAATCGGTGCGCCCATATTGATAATAGGCGTCCATCGTCCAGTCGCCCCACATATGGGCGTTGAGGCCGACCACCGCGCGATAGGTCTCGCGCGTCACTTCGGCGCGCTGCGCGCCGATGTCGTTCCAGATGCGACCGAACGGAATGCTGGTGAGGCCATATTCCGTCATCGTGTCGGCAACCGCTTCCGGCAGGAAGGCATTGTCCGCCTGGATGGTGAGATTGCCAAGATCGCGGCGCTGGGCGCCATAGGTGCTGCCCTTCACGCGGCCATAGGAGCCTTCCGCGAACAGCGTGACGCCGTCACCCACCTCGAACTCGGCATGGGCGAAGGCATTGAGCCGCTCGACCGGCGCCGCGATCGGGAAATTCTCGTAGAAAGCCTGGCGCGCGTCGCCGCCGCCGCTCTGGAAGATCGGCACGCCATAATAGGTGCCATAGTCATGCGCCACCATCGAACCGTCCGGGCGGAACTCCATGCCGGCGAGGCCGGAGGCGATCAGCGCCGCGTTCGGCGGCCCGGGCAGGATGGGGATGAGGCCGTTGACCGAGGAGGTGGCGGTGCGGGTATTGGGCAGGATCAGCGTGGCCGGCAGGCCGGCGCCGACGCGCGCGGTTCTCGTCGCGTCGGTATAGGGGTTGGAGACCGTGTTATAGGACAGCGCGCACCAGTCGCGCGAATAGCAGCCGTCCGAACCCTTGCTGTCGGAATATTCCACGCCCGCGATGATATGGCCGCGACCGTCCGCAAAGCCGGTGCCGGCCGCGAGCGAGAGCTGATATTCATCACCGTCGCCGGCATCGTTGATGCCATATTGCGCGGAGCCCTTGATGCCCGTCATGCGCGTGTCGAGCATGATGTTCACCACGCCGGCCACGGCATCCGAGCCATAGGCGGCCGATGCGCCGCCGGTGACGACGTCGACGCGCTGGACGAGCGAGGTCGGGATCATGTTGAGGTCGACCGCGCCGGCATTGGCGAACGAGCCGCCCTGCACCGTCGAGGGCACGACGCGGCGGCCATTGACCAGCACGAGCGTGCGGTTGGCGCCAAGGCCACGCAGGTCGGCGGTGGATGCGCCGATATTGTTGGTGAAGATCGCGTTGGTGGTCGGCGTCGCCTGCGGGCGGAAGGCCGGCAGGTCGTTCAGCACCTGCGCCACGTTGACGGCGGCCTGACGCTGGATCTGCTCGACGCCCACGACAGTGACCGGCGTCGGCTGGTCGAAACCGGAGCGGGCAATGCGCGAGCCGGTGATGACGATCGCCTCGGCTTCAGCAGGCTCATGCTCGGCTGCAAGCGCCTGATCGGCGGCATCATCCTGCGCGAAAGCGGGGGCGGCAGCCAGTGCGAGGCTGATCCCCAGCGTGACCAGGCTCGCTCCTGCTGCGATCGAGGAAACTCGCGGACGAGCGGCACGTGCGGACATACTAAACTCCTCTCCAAACGGTCAGGCCGTTGAAAACCAACATTTTGGCCGGACATAATTTTCTGGCGACACGCGGGGGGAGCGCATCGCCGGACCAAGAAACAACGAACACTGACTAACGACGCCGTATTGAGAACTCAACACATATTCCGGCCGCGGCGGGGATGCGGAGGCAAGACAGGCATCACCCTGTTGCAGAGAAGCAACGCTATTCGGACGCGCGCCGGCACCGGGCGCATGGTTCGAATCGCGCCGGGGATAGTCGCGCGACTCTCGCCATCCACGCTCGCCTCGCGCGCGGATCGGCAAGGATGCCGTAGCGGAAACGAGCGCTTGCCAGGGCGGATCGACGTTAAGATCGGCACCGCAGCGCGGGCCAGCGTGCGAGGCACCTGATCGCCGCGCCCGTTTGACGGCTCGGATGGACTGCTCTAGCCGGTTTCGGTGATGGCCCAGCACGCGACCGCGCCCCGATCCGCATTGCGCACCTTTCTTGCCGGCGAAGCGGGTGGCGGGGCCTTGCTCATCGTCGCCTCGGCGCTGGCGATCCTGCTCGTCAACATCTCTCCGGCGAGCGAGGCGGCCTATCGCCACCTGCTCCATCTGCCGCTGGGCCACGCCCTGTCCCCCAGGCTCGGGAAGATGACGCCGCATCTGTGGATCAATGACGGGCTGATGGCGGTCTTCTTCTTCGTCGTCGGGCTGGAGATCAAGCGCGAGTGGCTGGACGGGCGCCTCTCCGACTGGAGCCGGCGGCGGCTGCCGGTGATCGCGGCGGGGGCCGGGATGATCGCGCCGGCCATCGTCTTCCTCCTCGTCACGCGCGCGACACCCGCGCTGCATGCCGGCTGGGCGATCCCCGCCGCGACCGACATCGCCTTCGCCATCGGCGTGCTCGCGCTGCTCGGCCGGCGCGCGCCGCTCTCGCTCAAGCTGCTGCTCACCACCATCGCCATCGTTGACGACATGGGCGCGGTCGCCATCATCGCCATCGCCTATACCAACGACATCGGCGGCGCGGCCCTGCTGGGGGCGGCGCTCGTCTATGGCGGCATGCTGCTGCTCGACCGGCGCGGCGTGACGACGCTCTGGCCCTTCCTGCTGGCGGGCCTGCTGCTCTGGTATTTCGTGCTGCTCTCGGGCGTGCATGCCACTGTCGCCGGCGTGCTCGCCGCCACCGCGATCCCGATCCGCGCGAGCCCCGGCGCGCCGGACGCCGCCGACAGTCCGCTGCATCGGCTGGAGCATGGCCTGCATCCGTGGAGCGCCTATCTGATCGTGCCGCTTTTCGGCTTCGCCAATGCCGGGGTCGCCCTGCGCGGCGACCTGCTCGCGGCGATCAGCCAGCCCTTGCCGCTGGCCATCGCCCTCGGCCTGTTCCTGGGCAAGCAGATCGGCATCTTCGGCGCCATCCTGGCCAGCGTCCGGCTCGGTCTCGCCAGCATGCCGCGCGGCGCGACCTGGCTGCAGATCCACGGGCTGGCGCTGCTCTGCGGCATCGGCTTCACCATGAGCCTGTTCATCGCCGGACTCGCCTTCCCCGGCCACCCGGAGCTGGGCGAACAGGCGAAGTCCGGCATCCTCGCCGGCTCGATCCTCTCGGCGCTCACCGGCTTCCTCATGCTGCGTTTCGCGCCGCTGCACGCCGATCATGACGCGACCGAGCAGGCACAGGCCGCCGAGATCGACGCCGATGGGGACGTCGCGGCATGAGAGCGGGCCAGCCGCGCACCGTCGGCCTGCTCGGCGGCTCGTTCAATCCCGCCCATGGCGGCCATCGCGCCATCTCGTGCTTCGCGCGCGCCGCGCTGGGGCTGGACGAGATCTGGTGGATGGTCTCGCCGGGCAATCCGCTCAAGCCCCGGGCCGGCATGGCGCCGCTCGCCGCCCGCGTGGCCAGCGCGCAGGCGATGGCCCGCCATGCGCCGATCCGCGTCACCGCGATCGAGCGCGAACTGGGCACGCGCTACACCGTCGACACGCTGCGCGCGCTGGTGCGGCGCTACCCGCATATCCGCTTCATCTGGCTGATGGGCGAGGACAATCTGGCCCAGTTCCACCAGTGGAAAGCATGGCGCGAGATAGCCCGCACCGTGCCCATTGCCGTGATCGCCCGTCCCGGCTATACTGAGCGTGCTTTCGGCTCACCCGCCACGGCCTGGTTGCGGCGTTCCGTCCGACCCGCCAGCCAGAGGAAAAGCTGGACGACATGGAGACTGCCGGCGCTCGTGCATCTGCGCTTTCGCCCTGATCCTCGATCGGCCACCCTGCTTCGGCAGACGGCCCCCCATTGGCACCGCAGCTACGCTCATGTCACGCCGCGTGATGGCGTGACCGGTCGCCCTATCCCTACCAAGGAGTGACATTGCCCGACCCCCTCCCGCCTCGCCTCGCCCACCCCGCCAATGATTCGGCCCCGCCGCCCGGCGGCGCGGACCTCTCCGCGGACCGGCTCCACGAGATCGTGATGGCCTCGCTCGACGACGATCAGGCGCAGGACATCGTCAGCATCCCGCTCGCCGGCAAGAGCAGCATCGCGGATCATATCGTGATCGCCTCCGGGCGCTCGTCGCGTCAGGTCGCCGCGATCGCGCAGAAGCTCGCCGAGCGGATCAAGCAGACGCTGGGCCGCTCGGTCCGCATCGAGGGCCTGCCCGTCGCGGACTGGGCGCTGATCGACGCGGGCGACGTGGTCGTGCACATCTTCCGCCCGGAAGTGCGCAGCTTCTACAATCTCGAGCGGATGTGGGGCTTCACCGACGCGCCGCTCGCCGCCGGAGAGGCCTGAGCCTTCCCGGTTCCGGCGGCGTGACGGAAGGAATCGCGGGTGCTGCTGCACATCCTCGCGCGCGGGCGCATCGGGCGCTCGCCCGAGGCCGATCTGGTCGACCGCTACATGAAGCGCGTGACCTGGCCGACCCGCATCACCGAACTGCCGGACAAGGGCGGCAAGGTGCCGCCCGCGCTCCAGACCCCCGCCATCACGGTGATGCTGGACGAGACCGGCGCGCAGATGGGCTCGCTCGCCTTCGCCGAGCGCCTCGGCCGCTGGCGCGACGAGGGGATGCGCGAATGCCGCTTCCTCATCGGCGCAGCGGACGGCTTTTCGCAGGCGGAGCGGGACGAGGCCACGCTGCGCATCGCCTTCGGGGCGATGACCTGGCCGCACATGATGGCGCGCGCCATGCTCGCCGAACAGCTCTGGCGCGCCACCAGCATCCTGGCCAACCACCCCTATCATCGCGAGGGATAGCGGGCGCGCTTGTCGACGCGCCATTTTCCCTCTCTATAGGGCATGAGGGCCGGACGCTCCGGGCCGGACGGCGATGATTTTCGGGTGGGACGCACAGACAGAGCCATGACCTTCGGGCGATATGCCTTGCTGCCGGGATTGGCCCTGTTGCCCGTCGCGCTGCTCGCCCAGTCCGCCGGCGCGCCGCTGCCCGGTGCCAGCATGGCCGAGCAGCAGGCCGCGCTGGTCAATGCCCGCGCCCAGGCGGAGGATGCGCGCAAGCGCAGCGAGGCGCTGGAGGCCCGCGCCCGCCAGAGCGCCGTCGCGGCCGACCGCACGCGCGACCAGATCGCCGCCCTCGCCGCCCGCATCCAGCAGAGCGAGGCGGACCTGCGGGCCGGCCAGGCGCGCATCGCCATCATCACCCGGTTGCAGGACGAGCAGGCCCGCCGCCTCGCCGTCCGCCAGCAGCCGATCGTGCGGCTGACCGCCGCGCTCCAGCAGATCGCGCGGCGCGCGCCTGTCCTCTCGCTGGTCGAGCCCGGCTCGGTCGGCGACGCGGTCCATCGCCGCATCATACTTGCCCAGATGCTGCCGCGGATCATGGCGCGCACGCGCGACCTGCGCGCCGAGATCGCCCGCAGCGCCGATCTGCGGGCCAGCGCCGAGGCCGCCGCCGACGCGCTCGCCCGCACGCGCGACGGGCTCGCCTCGCACCAGCGCACGCTCGCCATGCTGGAGCAGCGCCAGCGCGTCGCCACCCGCGACTTGCGCCAGAGCGCCAGCCTGGAGACCGAGCGCTCGCTCGCCATGGGCGAGGAAGCGCGCGACATCGGCGAGCTCATGGAACGGATCGAGGATGCCGGCGTGATCCGCGACGCGCTGGTGGCGCTGCCCGGCCCCACGCTGCGGCCCGCGACGGCCGGGAGCGCCTTGCCGAGCGACCGCGCCACGCCCGATGGCCAGGGTGCCGCGCCGGCCTATCGCCTGCCCGTGGTCGGCGACGTCGTGACGGGCTTTGGCGAAATCTCGCCCGGCGGCGTGCGCGCGCGCGGCCTCACCATCGCCACCGCGCCGGCCGCCACCGTGGTCGCGCCGGCCGCCGGCCGTGTCGCCTTCGCCGGGCCGTTCCGGGATTATGGCCGCATCGTCATCATCGAGCATGGCGGCGGCTGGACCACGCTGATCGCCCGGCTCGGCCGGCTCTCCGCGCGCGCGGGCGACCAGCTGCGGCAGGGCGATCCGGTGGGTGCGGCAGGGCCGGGCAAGCCGCGCCTCATCGTCGAGCTGCGCCGGCAGGATCGGCCGATCGACATCGCGGCGCTGCTGCGCTGAGCCCGTTCAGCCTTGCGTAACCCGCCATGCGCACAATGTCGGGAGCTAGGCAGGCCTTGCATTCGCGCCTATAGGTTCCGGACGAAACGACTTTCATGAAAGCGACCTGATGCCGAGCGCACGCAACAAGTCCTTCCTCGTCCGCAGCGTCATCGCGCTGGGCGCCATCGCGCTCGTGCCCGCCTCCACCTCGGCGGTGACGGAGAGCGAGAGCGAGACCTACAAGCAGCTCGACCTGTTCATGGACGTCTTCCAGCGGGTGCGGGCCAGCTATGTCGAGCGGGTGGACGATGCGACCCTCATCAAGGGCGCCATCGAGGGCATGCTCTCCAGCCTCGATCCGCACAGCTCCTATCTCGACGCCAGCGACTTCGAGAATCTGCGCACCCAGACCGAGGGCAGCTATGGCGGCCTGGGCCTCTCGGTGACGGCGGACGAAGGCGTCATCAAGGTGATCGCGCCCACCGAGGACACGCCGGCCTTCCGCGCGGGCATCAAGGCGGGCGACTATATCACGCACATCAACGGCCAGCTCATCTATGGCAGCTCGCTCGACGAGGCGGTCGCCAAGATGCGCGGCGAGGCGGGCACCAACGTCACGCTCACCATTGCCCGCATGGGCCGGGACGAGCCCTTCGACGTGACCATGACCCGCGCGATCATCGATCTCCAGCCGGTCAAGTGGCGCGTGAAGGACGGCATCGGCATCATCAAGATCATCAGCTTCTCGGCCAATACCGGCGCGGACGTGCGCAGCGCGATCCGCTCGATCGGCCAGTCGCTGGGCCATCAGCCGACCGGCTATGTGCTCGATCTGCGCTCCAATCCGGGCGGCCTGCTGGACGAGGCTGTCTCGGTCTCCGACGTGTTCCTGAGCAGCGGCGAGATCGTCTCGCAGCGCGGTCGCCTGCGCGGCGACACCCGCGCTTATTATGCGCGCGCGGGCGACGATACACAGGGCCTGCCGATCATCGTGCTGATCGACGCGGGCTCGGCCTCCGCCTCGGAAATCGTGGCCGGCGCCCTGCAGGACCATCACCGCGCGCTGGTCATGGGCGAGCGCAGCTTCGGCAAGGGCAGCGTGCAGACGCTGCTGCCGCTCTCGGCCGATACGGCGCTGCGGCTGACGACGGCGCGCTATTACACGCCCTCCGGCCGATCGGTGCAGGAAGGCGGCATCGAGCCGGACGTCCTGATCCCGCAGCTTTCCGACGAGGATTATGCCAAGCGCCCGCGCTATCGCGAGAGCGACCTGCGCCGCCACCTCATCAACGAGGCCAAGCTGGACCGCTCCGAGCTGGAAGCGGACGCCAACACCGATCCCCGCTTCACCGCCACGCCCGAGGAACTGAAGGAGCAGGGAATCGAGGACTATCAGCTGCATTATGCGCTGCAGACGCTCGGCCGGCTGGGCCCGGCGCCGCAACTGGCCGACCGCGACCAGAAGCACACGGGGCAGCGCTGAAGTGACACGTCACAAAGCCCTGTCCCGCGCGCGGCTGCTCGCGCTCCTGCTGCCGGCCCTCCTGCTCGGCGGCGCGCTGCTCTCGCAATATGGCTTCGGCCTGTATCCGTGCGAGATGTGCATGTGGCAGCGCTGGCCGCATCTGGCCGCGATCGTCGCCGCGATCGTGGCGATCATGCTGCGGCGCACGCCCGCCATGAGCGCGACCTTCGTGCTGCTCGCCGCGCTGGCGGTGTTCACCAGCGGCGGCATCGGCGCCTTCCATGCCGGCGTGGAATATGGCTGGTGGCAAGGCTTCACCACCTGCTCCACCATGGGGCCGCCCCCGCCCGGCATGTCCCAGCTCGACGCGATCATGAATGCGCCGCTCACCCGCTGCGACGTGGCGCCCTGGGACCTGTTCGGCATCTCGCTGGCGGGCTTCAACGCGATCTTCTCGATCGGCGGCGCGGTGCTGATCTTCATGCTGGTGCGCAAATGGGGCCGGACATGAACGCGCCGCGCCCCGGCCGCCTCGCGCCCGACCGGCGCGCCATGCTGCGCGTCGACCAGGCCGGCGAATACGGCGCCGTGCGCATCTATGCCGGCCAGCTGGCCGTGCTGGGCGACCGTCATCCGATGAGCCGCGAGGTCGCGCACATGGCCGCGCAGGAGGAGCGCCATCGCGCGCGCTTCGATGCGATGCTGGCCGAGCGCGGCGTTCGCCCCACCCTGCTCCAGCCTTTCTGGCATGTCGCCGGCTTCGCGCTGGGTGCGGTCACGGCGGCCATGGGCCCGGAAGCCGCCATGGCCTGCACCGCCGCCATCGAGACCGAGATCGACGATCATTACGGCAAGCAGCTCGACGAACTGGGCGACACGGACGGGGAACTATCCGAGGCCATCGCGGATTTTCGTGCCGAGGAAGTCGAACATCGCGAGACGGCGATCAAGGCCGGCGCGGAGAACGCCCCTGCCTATCCGATCCTGTCCGGCATGATCCGGCTCGGGTGCCGCGCGGCCATTGCCCTGTCGACCCGGATTTAAGCCGACGTTTGAGATTTGAGAGGAAAGACCATGCGTGCCCTGCCCCTGACCCTGAGCCTCGCCGCGGCGATCCTCTCCGCGCCCGCATTGGCGCAGGGGCCGGCCGATCCCGCGCCGGCGGCCGCGGCCCCCGTCGCGGGTCCGGAGGATACCGAGAAGGTCCGGCAGGTCTTCGTCTATGGCGATGATCCCTGCCCGGAGAGCGGCAGCGACGAGATCGTGGTGTGCGCGCGCATGCCGGACAATGAGCGCTATCGCATCCCCACCGAGCTGCGCACCGATCCCAATTCGCCGGCGGTGCAAAGCTGGGTGAACCGGGCGCGCACGCTCGAATATGTCGGCCTTTCCGGCACCGACAGCTGCTCGACCATCGGCGGCGGCGGCTTCACCGGCTGTTTCCAGCAGCTTGCCCGCGTCGCGCGCGAGGAGCGCCGCACCATGCTGGGCAGCGCCACCTGGGCCGACGCCGTCGCCAAGGCCCGCGCGAAGCGGCTGGGCAATCTCGACGAGGAATCCGAGGAGATCGAGGCCCAGGCACAGGCCGACGAGGCTGCACGCCGCCAGGCCGAACAGACCCCGCCCCCGCCGCCCAACGACGGCGAGTGAGGCCGGCGGCCGGCTGAACCCGCGCGCCCGGCTCAGGGCGGATCGACATTCAGCGTCGGATTTACAGACCCACGTCATGCTGAACCTGTTTCAGCATCCATCCTGCCTTCAAGCTCAGGTCTCAAAGGGGCAATGGATGCTGAAACAAGTTCAGCATGACGGAGAATAGGAATAGCGAGCTGGCCTGCTATTCCAGAAACTTGAATGTCGATCGGTCCTACCCCCGGCGCAGGCGTGTTGAAGCGACGGCCGAGCGAATGGACCGGGCTTCGCTGGTGCGGCGCGCGATCCGGCACCGTAAACCCGAGTCATCCCGTCTTTGCGCGCGATCGGTCTGCGGCGCCTGTCCTCGCATGGACAGATGCTGATTGACTTTGTCGCGTCGGACGGCAAGCCTTGGCCCAGGGATGGAAAGGCGGCGAAGACCGGCATGATCCGTCCGTGGGAGACGATGCCATGAGTGGAGCGGTCGATTATCGCCAGTCCGACTGGGGCGCCATGCCCGGGGCATTCGCGGCGCCTGCGGATATGGGGGCGCATACCGGCGCGGATATCCTCCGCGCCCCTGTCATCGCGCCTGCGGGGCGGCTCTCCCTGACACAGCCTTTCCCGCTATCGGAAAAACGTCGTCGCGGCAGCGGCATGGTAGCCGATGCTCGCCCGATCGGCGGCAAGCAGCCCGCGCGAACCGCCCCATATTGATCTGCAGCACGGGAGAGGGAATCACGGGCATGTTGCAGAAGTTCACGACCGAAGGGATCAGCCCAAGCCGGCGGCTGCAATATTGGAACGAGATCGCCGACGAGGTGTTCAGCGGCACCTTCGTCAATGCCAGCGCGCCCCAGTTCACCGGCAAGATGTGGCACTGGAGCCTGGGCGAGCTGAACATGATCCGCACGATTTCGCAAACGGCCTCGGTCGGTCGTCCCGGGATCGATCGCGACGAGGAGTATCTGATCCTGCACCTGCAATGCAGGGGATCGAGCGTGCATCGGCAGGCCGGGATGGAAAGCCGGCTGGAGCATGGCGATTTCGCGCTGGCCTCGTCGCAACTGCCCTATTCGTTCGATCTCTCATCGCATGAAATGCTGGTGGTGGAATTTCCGCGCAACCCGCTGGAGCAGCGCCTGCCCCGGATCGACGACTATCTGTCGAGACGCATTTGCGGCGCCTCGCCGAGCGGGCGGATATTCCTCGATTTCATGCTCTCTCTCTGGCGTCAGGGCGAGTTGCTGGCGCAGGGCTCGGACTGGGATCCGGGCTTGGGCTCGGTGTTCTACGATCTTGCCGCGCAGGCCATCCGGGGCGTCGAGAGCCGGCCGGCGATGCGATCGGGCCCTGCCCTGCTGAGGCGGGCACAGGCGCTTGTCGAGGCGCGTCTGGCCGAGCCGGCCCTGCGCACGGCGGACATCGCGGCGGAACTGGGCCTGTCCATACGCACGGTGCAGCATCTGTTCGCCGCCATCGGCACCACGCCCATGGCCTATATCCTCGATCACCGGCTGGAGCGCGCCGCCAACCGCCTGATCGCGGACCCGGGCATCACGGTCACCGAAGTCGCCTTCGATCATGGCTTCAGCGATGCCGGCTATTTCACCCGCTGCTTCCGCCAGAAATTCGGCGTCCCGCCGCGCAGCTGGCGCATGGGGCAATAATGTCACAGCATGGGGGATTCGGCGGTTTTGCGCTGCAATCCCAAAAACTCTACGCGCTGGTGCAAGTCGCCTGACCAGCCGCTCCCTAATCTGTCCCTCGACGAGATCGGCCCAACGCCGACTTGAACGCGACAAGACGCATTAGGATGAGGGAGCCCGCTCGATGAAGTTCACACCCGTTTCACTGGCTGTCATCGCGACGGTCCTCGCCACCCCCGTCCATGCGCAGGAAGGCAGCGAAGAGGACTTTGGCGGCATCCGCGAAATCGTGGTCACCGCCCAGAAGCGCGCGGAGAATGTGCAGGACGTGCCGATCGCGATCAGCGCCTTCGATTCCGTGGCGTTGCAGGAGCGCGCCATCGGCAATGTCTCGGCCCTCTCCTCCATCACGCCCAACGTCACGCTGGATGCCTCGACGCCCTTCTCGGGTTCCAATGCCGTGCTGGGCGCCACGATCCGCGGCATCGGCGCCAGCGACTTCGCCTTCAACATCGATCCGGCCGTGGGCGTCTATCTGGACGGCGTCTATCTGGGCCGCTCCATCGGCGCCAACCAGGATCTGCTCGACGTGGAGCGGATCGAGGTGCTCAAGGGGCCGCAGGGCACGCTGTTCGGCCGCAACTCCGTGGGCGGCGCGATCTCGATCGTGACGCGCAACCCCGGCGACGAATTCCGCGTGACCGGCGACGTGACGCTGGGCAGCTATGAGCGCATGCAGGTGCGCGGCATGATCGAGCTGCCGCTGACCGACGGGCTGAGCTCCTCGCTGGCGTTCGGCATGCTCAACCGCAAGGGCTACCAGAAGCGCGTGCCCTATCCGGGCGACGCGGGCCTCGTGGACTCGTGGGAACTCTTCCCCGCCGCCGGCTATCAGACCGCCGATCGCCAGGGCGGCGACGACAGCTGGAACCTGCGCGGCAAGCTGCGCTGGGACAATGGCGGATCGTTCCGCGCCACGCTGACCGGCGACTATACGCGGATCGACCAGGAATCGACCGCCAGCAACGTGCTTGCCGTGCTTGACGGCAACCCCGGCGCGCTGTTCGCCAATCTCTACAATCTGTGCATCGGCTCGACGGGGACGGAGATCCAGAACAGCCCGTTCGGCGACCTGTCGGCCGTCTGCGGCGTGCGCAGCAGCAATGCCGGCTATAACAGCATCCCCGGGCTCGCCAGCCGCAATGTCGATGACAATCCGAACAACAATGTCGCGCCCTATGACGGGCGCTGGGTGAACAGCGGCGACATCGACGAGACCTGGGCGACCGGCAACAATTTCTCCAAGCTCACCCAGGGCGGCATCGCGCTCGACATGGACGTGGACCTGTCCTCGGATGTCCGCATCCGTTCGATCTCCTCCTGGCGCAAGATCGACTTCGCGGCCGGCGTGGACCTGGACAATTCGCCCCTGCCGGTCCTCCAGACCAGCTTCAACGTGAACCAGGAGCAGTGGAGCCAGGAAGTCCAGCTCACCGGCTCGCTGCTGGACAACAGCCTGAACTTCGTGGTGGGCGGCTATGTCTTCAACGAAAAGGGCGATCTGCACGATTTCGTGACCTTCGCCGGCGGCCTGCTCCAGGTCGATGGCCCCGGCCATATCGATACGACGGCCTATGCCGGGTTCGGCCAGGTCGACTGGCGCGTGAGCGACCTGATCGGCTTCACCTTCGGCGGCCGCTGGACGCGGGAAGACAAGCGTTACGACGGCGCCCAGGCCGACATCAACGGATTTGCGTACAAGTTCGGCGGCTGCACGGATGTGGATCCGGTCTCCGGCCTGCCGACGACAGCCTGCGCGAACCTGATCGGCTTCCCGATCCCGGAAGAGCCCCTGCGCTATTATCCGCGCCTGCCGAACAAGCAGGAGTTCGAGAATTTCTCGTTCAAGGCCGGCGTGCAGCTGCACCCCAGCGACGATCTGATGGTCTATGGCTCGTTCAGCCAGGGCTACAAGACCGGCGGCTGGACCACTCGGCTTTCCGCACCCGATTTCGTCGCGCCGACCTTCGGCGAGGAAAAGGCGGAGACGTGGGAAATCGGCGTGAAGTCCACGCTGCTCGATCGCCGCCTGCAGCTGAACGTGGCGGCCTTCTCCACCGGCTACAAGGGCATCCAGCTCAACTTCCAGGAAGGCGTCTCGCCGGTCGTGCAGAATGCGGGCGACGCTCGCATCAAGGGCTTCGAGATCGAGGCGCTGGCCGCCCCGACCGACAATTTCTCGATCACCGCGTCGGTCGGCTATCTGGACGCCCATTATACCGATGTGCTGCCCGGTGCGCAGGTCGCGCCGAGCGATCTCCAGCTCGGCGTGTTCGCCGGGGCCGCCCTGCCCAAGACGCCGGACTGGAAGTTCAATCTCTCTCCGCGGCTTGAGCTGCCGGTGGGCGACGGGTCGATGATCCTGCTGGGCGACTGGACCCACACCACGGGCATGCGCAACGATACCGAAGGCACGATCCTGCTGCTGCGCCCGAGCACGGATATCCTCAATGCCAGCCTGACCTATCGCCCCGGCAGCAAGAGCTGGAACCTCACCGTCGGCGGCACGAACCTGACCGATGAGCGTTACCTCATCACCGGCCAGGCCCAGATCGGCGGCGGCTTGATCTACGGCACCTACAGCCGCCCGCGTGAATGGTATGTCCGCGTCGGCTTCGAGTTCTGAGCCGACGAGGACCATGGCGGACGGGGTTCGCGCAACCCCGTTCGTCCCACATATCAGGAGATATTCGATGGCCGAAACCGCGACGACCGAGTTCTGGAAGGACATCAAGCCGATCCCGCAGGCCTTCCGGCCCGGTGCCCTGCCCGAATCCTACATGCCGAACATCGCCGAGGGCGACGAGCGCTACTGGGTGCCGATGAGCGAGACGGTGAGCTCCAAGCCCGTCTGGATCAGCCAGTCCCGCAATATGTGGGCCGATGTGCTGATGTCCAAGGCCGCCGGGCTGGTGAACCGGCATTATCATCCCCAGCCGATCTGGGCCTATACGATCAGCGGCAAATGGGGCTATCTCGAGCATAGCTGGACCGCGACGGCCGGTGATTTCATCTACGAGACGCCGGGCGAGAGCCACACGCTGGTCGCCTACGACCATCCCGAGCCCATGAAGGTGTTCTTCGTCGTCTCCGGCCCGCTGATGTGGCTGGACGAGGACGGCAAGACCATCGGCCATTATGACGTGTTCGATTATATGGCGGCCGCGCGCGAGCATTATGAGAAGGTCGGCATCGGCGCGGACTATCTCGACACATTGATGCGATGACCGGCCTCTGGCAGCCCTTTCACCGCACGCATCCGTAAAGGCCCTCTCATGAAGACACTCGACCAGTTCGACATCGCCGGGCGCTCGGCCCTCGTCACCGGCGCGGCAAGCGGCATCGGCCTCGCTTACGCCGAATGCATGGCCGAGGCCGGCGCGAAGGTGACCCTGACCGATATCGACGCGGACGGCGCGGAACGCGAGGCCGCCCGCCTGCGCGCCGAGGGCTATGAGGTGCGCTCGGCCGGATGCGATGTCGCGAAGCTGGACGACGTCGCCGCCGCGTTCGACGGGCATGTGGCGGCTTATGGCGGCTGCGACATCGTCTTCGCCAATGCCGGGCTGGACGTGGGCAATGGCTTCTGGACCCCGGACAATAGCCGCAACCCGGAGGGGCAGATCGACGTCTATGATCCGGCGCGGTGGAACAAATCCATCGGCATAAACCTTACCGGCGCGTTCCACACCGTGCGCGAGGCCGCGCGGGTGATGAAGGCGAACGAGGCCAATGGCGGCCGGCGGGGCGGCAGCATCGTCATCACATCATCCAACGCGGCGGAAGTGAATGAGGCGATCGTGGGCATTCCCTATATGGCGGCCAAGGCGGGCGTGAAGCATTTCATGCGCCATGTCGCCTATGAGCTGGCGGCCTATGGCATCCGCGTCAACGCCATCGCCCCCGGTCCGTTCGTCACCAATATCGGCGATGGCTGGGTGAAGAAGAACCCCGCCGCCAAGAAAGCGTGGGACGAGCTCGTGCCCGTGGGCCGCATGGCCGAAACCTACCAGATCAAGCCCCTGGCCCTGCTGCTCGCCTCCGACGCGGGCAGCTATATGACGGGCGCCCATGTGATGATTGACGGCGGCATGCAGCTGGGCCCGATCAAGCCGCTGAACGATTAGAGCATCGCGCCAAAAATCGGGAACCGGTTTTTGGCGGGAAGCGACGCGTCAACACATGGATAGAGCGGGTATCGTGATGCGGGTTTCACGTTGCCCCCGCCAGGCATGGCCGGGATGGGGAGTGCGCTCGTCTCCTGCCGGGCCTCTCGCCTCCTTTGGCAGATGGGATCATGGGGCACCCAGCCTGACGCAATCGCACCATCACTTATGCGCCCTCGTCCTAGCGGGCGCGGCGTGGAGGCGGATAGAGTGGCCGGACAAAGGCCGACACCGGCCCGGACAAGATGCGTAGAAGGAGAGTAGCGTGAATCCACGTCGTGGCCAGGAGCCGGCTCTGGAGCCCCTTGTCGCCGGCCTCCGTCAGGGCGGCCCGGATTTCGCCGACGATCCGGCAAAGGCCCGCGCCGATTTCGAGGCGACGCTCGCGATGGTGCCCGTCGCCGAGGATATCGACTTCACGCAGGCCGAACTGGGCGGCGTTCCCACCCTGATCGCGACCTGCCCCGGCGCGGACGCCGGCGGCGCGCTGATCTATCTCCATGGCGGGGCCTATATCGCGGGCAGCGCCGGCGGCTATCGCGCACTGGCGGCCGAGCTGGCGCGCGCGGGCGGGCTGACCGCCTACAGCGTCGACTACAGGCTGGCGCCCGAAGCCCCCTTCCCCGCCGCCATAGAGGATAGCTGCGCGGTCTATCGCGCCCTGCTGGCGCGCGGGATCGCGCCGGAGAAGATCGTGCTGGCGGGCGACAGCGCCGGTGGCGGGCTGGTCTTCTCCACCCTGATCGCGCTGCGCGACGCGGGCGATCCCCTGCCGGCCGCGGCCATCGCCCTCTCCCCCTGGGCGAACCTCGCCTGCGACGGGGAGACGGTCCGCACCAAGGCGGCGGCCGACCCGTCCCTGACGCCCGAGGGGCTGCGCGCGGGCGCCCGGCATTATCTCGCCGGCGCGGACCCGCGCGATCCGCTGGCATCCCCGGTCTTCGCCGATCTCTCCGGCCTGCCGCCGCTGCTGATCCAGGTCGGATCGGCCGAGATATTGCTGGACGACGCGCTCGCGCTGGCGGCCAGGGCGGGGGCGGACGGCAGCCCTGTGCGCCTCGATATATGGCCGGACATGCCGCATGTCTTCCTCGCCTTCGGCTTCATGCTGGAGGCCGGGCGGCTGGCCACGCAGGATGCCGGCGCGTTCATCAGGCAGGCCCTTGGCTGAACCATGAGGAGACTATGATGAGCGAGCGCAATTCCGTTCCGGCAGACCTCGATGTTCTCGTGGTCGGCGCGGGCTTTACCGGCCTCTACATGCAGTTGAAGCTGCGGGAGGCGGGCTTCGCCGCCCATGTGGTGGAGGCCGGATCGGGCGTGGGCGGCACCTGGTACTGGAACCGCTATCCCGGCGCCCGCTGCGACATTCCCAGCATCGAATATTCCTATTCCTTCTCTCCCGAGCTGGAGCGGGACTGGCGCTGGTCGGAACGCTATGCCGCCCAGCCGGAAATTCTCGCCTATCTGGAACATGTCGCGGACAGGTTCGACCTCAATCGCGACATCAGCCTGGATACCCGCGTCATCGCCGCGCGCTGGAACGCCGATGCGCGGAACTGGACGGTGGAAACCGACCGGGGCGACAAGGTGACGGCCCGCTTCGTGGTGCTCGGCACCGGCGCGCTCTCCACGCCGAAGACGCCGGACCTGCCGGGCCTCGTCAATTTCAGGGGCGAGATCCTGCACACCGCGCTCTGGAACGACAAGGCGGAGACCAGCGGCAAGCGCATCGCCGTGTTCGGCACGGGCTCCTCGGGCATCCAGGTCATTCCGCAGATGGCGAAGGCGGCGAGCCGGCTCACCATCTTCCAGCGCACGCCCAATTTCGCGGTGCCGGCCAACAACCGGGACATGACGGACGCCGACCGCGCGGCGGCCGCCGTCACGCTCGGCGAGGATCGCGAAAAGGCGCGCCATTCCCCGCTCGGCTTTTTCGGCGCCCCCTATGCCGGATCGGCCAAGGCGCAGGACGAAGCGGCGCGCGACCAGCGTTTCGAGCAGCAATGGGGCGCGGGCACCACCGGCATGCTGATGGCCTATGAGGACCTGCTGTTCGACGAGGAGTCGAACGCCTATGCCGCCGGCTTCATCCGCGACAAGATCGCCGGCATCGTGAAAGACGCGGACAAGACCCGCAAGATGAGCCCGGACTACCCCCTCGGTTCGCGCCGCATGTGCTCGGAGATCGGCTTTTACGAAACGATGGCGCGCGATGACGTGACCCTGGTCGACGTGCGCGAGGAACCCGTCGTCGAGATCACCGCCGACGAGATCGTGACCGGCAAGGCCCGCTATCCCGTCGACACCATCGTCTTCGCCACCGGCTTCGATGCCTGCGTGGGCGCGATCAAGGCCATCGACATTCGCGGGCGGGACGGCGCCTCGCTGCGGGAGGAATGGACGGCGGGGCCGCGCTGCTATCTCGGCCTTGCGGTGGCCGGCTTCCCCAACCTGTTCACCGTCACGGGCCCGGGAAGCCCATCCGTTTTATCCAATGTGGTGATTTCCATCGAGCAGCATGTCGACTGGATCGCCCGCTGCCTCTGCGATCTGCGTGAGCGGGGCGTGGATATGATCGAAGCGGATGCCGATGCCGAACAGGCCTGGATGGCGCATAGCGACGCGGTGGCGCAGACAACGCTCTTTCCGCGTGCCGACAGCTGGTACAAGGGCCGCACCCGCGACGGGCGCGAGGTGTTCATGCCCTATGTCGGCGGTGTGGGCGCCTATCGCGCGAAATGCGATGAGGTCGCCGCAGCCGGCTATGAAGGCTTCATATTGGGCGCCGGCTGACGGCGCCTGCATCCGGCACGGGCATCGCCCCGGCCGGATGCACGGGCACTCAGCCGACGGTCAGGCCGCCATCCAGCACGAGCTGGCCGCCATTCATATAGCTGCTTTCGTCCGAGAGCAGGAACGCCACGCCCTTGGCGATCTCGTCCGGCGTGCCGAGCCGCTTGACCGGAACCATCGTCGCCAGCGCTTCGGACGTGCCGCCTAGCCGGCTGGCGATGTCGCTCAGCATGCGGCTTTCGATGAAGCCGGGATGGACGGAATTGACCCGCACGCCGGCTTCCGCGCCTTCCAGCGCGGCGACGCGGGTCAGCCCCAGCACCGCATGTTTCGAAGCGATATAGCCCGCCATGCCGGTCGCACCGATGAGGCCAGCGATGGATGAGCTATTGACGATGGCGCCGCCCTTCTGCCCGATCATCACCGGCAGCACGGCCTGCAGGCCAAGGAACACGCCCGTCACATTGACCTCCAGGATGCGCCGGAACTCGGCCACCGGATAATCCGGCAGCAGCGCCTGCGGTCCTTCGATGCCCGCATTGTTGAAGAACAGGTCGATGCGCCCGAAGGCCTGCACCGCCGCCCGGGCATAGGCCTTCACATCCGCTTCGCTCGTCACGTCCGCGGCGACATAGAGCGTGGCCGGAAAGGCATCGAGAGCGGCCTTCGTCCGGCTCCAGTCCGCATCGGGATGGTCGACCGCCACGATGGTCGCGCCCCGGCCCGCGAGCAGCCTGGCGGTGGCGCCGCCAATGGCGCCCGCCGCGCCGGTGATGACGGCGATGCGACCGGCCAGCCGATCATTCTCCAGATCCGAACTCGATGGCAATGCGATTCTCCCTCTCCGGCGTGTCGTTTCAAGCCCGAGGCTATTGGCCCATGCGAGGACAGACAAGCGCCCATTGCGCGCGCCCGGCCGCTTTCATGACCGAAATTTCATGATCGGCCCATCACTCCGCAACGCGCACCGGCCTATCGCGCGCCCACGCTGATTGTCTGCATGCGCAGGCGAGCCGGGGACGTTGCCATGACCAGACCGATCTTCTTCGACCCGACCGGACGGCGCGGGCAATGGGCCCGGCGGCTGCTCGCCCTGGGCCTGCTGGCCATCGTCCTGGCCGCCATCGCCTTCGCGACCACGCTGGTCGAGGTCGCCCCCGGCAATCCGCTCGCCCTGCCTCTCCCGCATCTTGCCGCCGCGCCGTTCGCTACGGCGCCGCGCGGCCATGCCTCCGCTCGCGACTGGTTGCCGCGCTGGCTGGGCGGCCATCCCCGCAGCGCGCAGGCCGCGGCCCTCGCCATCGGCTTCTATGTGCCGGACGATGAGCGCAGCCTCGCCTCGCTGCGTCGCCATGCCGGGCAGCTCGACTGGGCGGTGCCGGCGCTGGTCAGCGTGGCCGGGCCGGACCATGCGCTCCATATCGTGGAGGACAAGGGCTTCGATCGCTTCATGGCCGGTGCGCCGCGCGCGCTGCATGTCCTGCCGATGGTGCAGAATATCGGGGGCGGGAGCTGGGATGGCGCCAATGCCGCGCGCCTGCTCGCGAACGCGGCCGCAAGCCGCCGGCTGGCCGGGCAGCTGGGCGCGCTCGTCCTGCGCCGCCACGACGCCGGGCTGGTCATGGATTTCGAGGCCCTGCCGATCGGCGCGATGGGCGATTATCTGCGCTTCCTGCGCGCTCTGCGCATGGCCCTGCCGCCCGGCGCGCAGATCGCGGTGACGGCGCCGGCCGGCGAGGACGGCTGGCCGCTGCGCCAGCTTGCCCGCATCAGCGACCGGGTGATCTTCATGGCCTATGACCAGCATTGGCAGGGCGACCAGCCCGGCCCCATCGCCGCGCAGGGCTGGTTCGTGACGCAGGTCCGCGACGCGCTGCGCCGCATCGGCCCGCAGAAGCTCGTCGTCGCGCTCGGCAGCTATGGCTATGACTGGCATGGCGACGGCACCGATGCGCTCTCGCTGGACGAAGCATGGCTCGCCGCGCATGACAGCGACGCGCGGATCGGCTTCGATCCGCAGAGCGGCAACGCCGGTTTCGCCTATGACGAAGGCAGCACGCATCACCGCATCTGGATGCTGGACGCGGCGACGAGCTGGAACGAATTGCAGGCGCTCGGCCGGCTGGGCCTCAACAGCATCGCCCTGTGGCGGCTCGGCAGCGAGGACCCCGGCTTCTGGACGGACATCGCCGCATGGCGGAGCGGTCATCGCCCGGACCTGAGCCATATCGCCAGCATGTTGAACACGGATGTCGAAGGGAGCGGCGAGATATTGCGCATCACCGCCACGCCCACGGACGGCACGCGCGCGGTCGGGTTCGATGCGCGCGGGATGATCGCGGCGGAGCGCTACAGCGCCTTGCCGACGCCCTATCAGGTGCAGCGCACCGGCGCCCGGCCCCACATGCTCGCACTCACCTTCGACGATGGGCCGGACCCGGACTGGACGCCGAAGATCCTCGACATTCTCGAACATGAGCATATGCCGGCCACATTCTTCGTCATCGGCGAGAATGCGCTGGAGCATCCGCAACTGCTCCGCCGCATCGTCGCGGACGGCGACGAGATCGGCAACCACACCTATCTCCACCCCAATCTCGCCACGGCTTCGGCCGGGGAAACCGCGCTGGAGCTGAACGCCACCCAGCGCCTCGTGCAGGCCTATACCGGCCGCAGCATGCGCCTGTTCCGCGCGCCCTATTTCGGCGATGCCGAGCCGACCACGGCGGACGAGCTGGGCCCGGCGCTGGCCGCGCAACAGGCGGGCTATACGGTCATCGGCCTGCATGTCGATCCCAATGACTGGCAGCGCCCGCAGGCCGACAAGGTCGTGCGGGAAGTCGAGCGGCAGGTCGCCAGCGTGACGCCCGAGCGGTCCGAGAATATCATCCTGCTGCATGATGGCGGCGGCGAGCGCTCGCAGACCGTCGCGGCGCTGCCGCGCATCATCCGGGACCTGCGCGCGCAGGGCTATCGCTTCGTGCCGGTCTCGCAGCTCGCCGGGCTCGATCAGGCGCAGGCGATGCCCCCGGTCAAGGCCGGCGACCTGCTCGCGGTGCGCATCGACGTGGCGATGTTCGTCATGCTCGCCGGCGCGATGACACTGCTCGGCTGGCTCTTCTACCTCGCCATTTCGCTCGGCATCGCGCGCGCCGTGCTGATGGCGGGGCTGGCCTGGTTCCAGTCGCGGCGCGGCCGGGTGGAGCCGCCCCGGTTCGCGCCGCGCGTGACGGTCATCATCCCGGCCTTCAACGAGGCGCGCGTGATCGAGGGATCGGTGCGGCGCGTGCTCGCGAGCGACTATCCCGATCTGGACGTGATCGTCGCCGACGATGGCTCCAGGGACGCGACCGGCGCGGTCGTGGCGCGTGCCTTTGGCGAGGACCCGCGCGTGCGGCTACTCAGCCTGCAGAATGGCGGCAAGGCGGCGGCGCTCAACCGCGCCCTGCTGCAGGCCGAGGGCGAGGTCATCATCGCGCTGGACGCCGATACCCAGTTCGAGCCCGACACGATCCGGCGACTGGCGCGCTGGTTCGCCGATCCCGCGATCGGCGCGGTGGCGGGCGATGCGCGGGTGGGCAACCGGGTCAATCTCGTCACCCGCTGGCAGGCGCTCGAATATATCACGGCGCAGAATCTGGAGCGGCGGGCGCTGGCCGGGTTCGATGCCATGACGGTGGTGCCCGGCGCTGTCGGCGCCTGGCGGCGGGCCGCGCTCGATATGGTGGGCGGCTATCCCGAGGATACGCTGGCCGAGGATCAGGACCTCACCATCGCCATCCAGCGGGCCGGCTGGCGCGTCACCTATGATCCGCAGGCGGTGGCGTGGACCGAGGCGCCCGAGAGCTTCAGGGCGCTGGCCAAGCAGCGCCATCGCTGGGCGTTCGGCACGCTGCAATGCCTGTGGAAACATGCCGCCATCCTGCGCGCGCGCAAGCCCGCCGGCCTGGCGCTGATCGGCCTGCCGCAGGCCTGGCTGTTCCAGATCGCCTTCGCCGCGCTCTCCCCGCTCATCGATCTCGCGCTGCTCCTCTCCATCGCCAGCACGGCGCTGCGGGTGCACGAGCATGGCTGGGCGCAGACCAGCGGCGATGTCGGCACGATGGCGCTCTACTGGATCGTCTTCACGGCCATCGACGTGCTGTGCGGCGCGGTCGCCTATCGGCTGGACGGCCGGCGGGAGCGCTATCCCGCGCTGCTGCTCGTGGCCCAGCGCTTCATCTATCGCCAGATCATGTACTGGGTCGTGCTGCGCGCCATCGCATCGGCGATCGGCGGCTGGGTGGTCGACTGGGGCAAGCTGGAACGCTCGGGCCGGGTCGCGCTGGAGACCTGACGCTCATTCGCGCGCGGTGGCGAGCGTCCTGCCGATCTTGCCGAGCAGCGCGCCGGCGAGCACCGCGCTGTCCCGGTGCAGCGGATGGCCGCCCGGCAGCGCCAACTGCTCCACATTGGGCTGGTGGAGCATCGGGCAGAGGCTGGCCGTCTCATCCCTGCCGCGCACGCACAGCATCGGCACCCAGTCCAGTTTGCGCGCGGTCGGCAGGGCCTCGGCATCCGGCGCGGTCCATTCGAACATCTCGGCGGGGGAGATGCGGAAATAGATGGTGTCGGTCGGCACCACCAGCGCGATCAGCGCGATGCCGCGCCGTTCGGCCGGAGGCAGAGCGGCAAGGCCGATATGCAGCATGTCCGCGCCATAGGACTGGCCGATCAGCACGAGCCGCCGCGCGCCCGTCACGGCGCGCGCATGACGCATCGCCTCCTCGATGAAGCCGCGCACCTCGTCGGGCCGCCGGCGCGTGCGGAAATGGACGAGCGAACTGACCCCGATGACCGGAATGCCGGCCGCCGCCAGCCGCTGCCCGACATGCGGCGCCATGCCGATCCGGAAGCCCAGATCGCCCGAGAAGATCAGCGCAGCGACATCGGGGCGCGGGTTTTCGGCCGGCATGTCGAAATAGAGCTGGCCCCCGAAGGCACCGATATAGCCGAGCCAGAGCGCCGCCGCCGCGATGCCCGCCGCAAGGCCGCCCGCGAGCCGGCGCGGCCAGCGCCGGGTGGCGGTGCGCTCCTGTCGTGCGGCGGTCGGATCGCTCATCGGCAGTTCCTTAGCATGGTCCGCCGGTTCCCCTGCATGACGATCGGGCCGCGGACGGCCCATCTCATATGACGGGCGGGCCGGGCGATCATGGCCCGTGCATGAACAAAGCTTAACGTGACCTCGGCGTGATTCTGGCCCATCCCTGCATGCGGCGGAACGGACGCCCCCTCCCCCTGGCATGCCCCCCGTTCCGCCACCTTTCAAGGAGATGATCCATGAAATATCTGCTCGTTCCCCTCCTGATCCTGGGTGCCGGCACGGTCGGTGCGACGGTCGCCAGCGCACAGGCCGCGCCGGAGAACTACCCTGCCTGCTCGAAGACGGTGCAGGACGAATGCGTCGAACACACCGCCGCGCCGGCGCATCAGGCGACCGCCGTCAAGCACGCCCGCACGAGCGTCCATCATCGCCGACATGCCCGCGCCGCGCAGGCCCAGCCGCACAATCCAGCCTGAGGGTTCACTCGTGAAGCACGGGGCGCCGGGATATCGCCCGCCTGTCCGGCTCGGCACCGGCGCCCTGCTCGGGGCGCTTGCCCTCTGCACATTGCTGATGAGCGCGATCTTCTTCGTGCACATCCGCCACGGCCGCATGGACGGAACCACCGCGCAAAACCGCGTCCTGCCCGGCCTCACGCTCGCCGCCGTCGGCCCCCATCTCGTTATCACCAGCATCCGGTCCGGCGCGCAGGCCGCCCGGCGCGGCATCCTCGTGGGCGACGAGATCGTGACGATCGACGGACGATCCTTCCGCTCGCTGGATCAGGCGCAGGCTTATCTGATAAGCTCCCGGCATGACGAGGTCGCGCTCGCCCTGCGCGAGGGCGGGCTGATCCGCCTCGTCACGCTGAACCGCGCGGGGGAATGAGATGACCCACAAGCTTCTGGTCGTCGAAGACGATGCCGCGACGGCCGCCTATATCGTCAAGGGCATGACCGAGGCCGGCTTCACCGTCGACCAGGCGCCCGATGGCCGCGAGGGCTTCTTCCTGGGCAGCAACGGCAGCTATGGCGCGATCATCCTCGACCGGATGATGCCCGCCATGGACGGGATGTCCATGCTCAAGGCCCTGCGCGCCGCCGGTATCGAGACGCCGGCCATCATCCTCTCCGCGCTCGGCACGCCCGAGGACCGGGTGGAAGGCCTCACCAGCGGCGCGGACGATTATCTGGTCAAGCCCTTCGCCTTCGCGGAACTGCTCGCCCGCACCCGCCTGCTGCTGCGCCGCGCCGGCGGCGGCAGCGCGGTCGCCACGACGCTGCGCCACCATGATCTGGAGATGGACCTGCTGGCCCGGCGCGTGAAGCGTGGCGGCCGGACGATCGAGCTGCAGCCGCGCGAGTTCCGCCTGCTCGAATATTTCCTGCGCCATGCCGATCAGGTGGTGACGCGCACCATGTTGCTGGAAGGCGTGTGGGACTATCATTTCGACCCCGGCACCAATGTGATCGACGTGCATGTGAGCCGCCTGCGCCGCAAGCTGGACGACGGATCGGACCGGCCGCTGCTGCACACGGTGCGGGGCGCGGGCTATCGCCTTGGCCTTGACGGGTAAGGATGCGCGGCACGGGCCGCTGCCCCTCGCGCGCTCGTCCATCATGCGGTTCATCGCCCTGGCCTTTCTGGGCCAGTTCCTCGTCACGGGCGGAGTGCTGCTGTTCGTCCAGCAGGCCAGCCAGCGCGCGGTCGTCGCGGCGGAGCGGGATGCGGCGCGCGAACTGCGCGACGATCTGCTCACAATCTATCGCGCGGGCGGATCGCCGGCGCTGCGGCAGGACATCATGGCACGGCTGGGCGCCGACCGGCACGCGCGCAGCGCCATCCTCCTGACCGATCGCGATGGCGCGGTGCTGGCCGGCAATCTGGGTGCCTGGCCGGCCACGGTGCCGACGCGGACGGCGTGGCAGACCATCAACCTCTATCGCATCGGCGGCGAGCGGCCCGAACCGATCGGCATCATCACCCAGCCGCTCGATGACGGCGGACGGCTGCTGACCGGCGTGGTCGTGGCGGGCAGCCTGCGCCTCACCGCCATCTATGAGGAAGCGCTGAGCATCGCCTTCCTGGTCAGTCTCGTGCTCACGCTCGCCATCGCGATCCTGCTGGGCCGCCTGCTCACCCGGCAGGTCTCCGCTATCGCCGGCACGGCCAACGACGTCGCGTCGGGCGCGCTCCATCGCCGGGTCGAGACGGATGGCAGCGGCGATGCCTTCGATCGGCTGGGCACAACCATCAATGCGATGCTGGAGCGCATCGACGCGCTGGTCAGCCAGTTGCGCCTGATGACCGACGGCCTCGCCCATGACCTCAAATCGCCGGTGACGCGGCTCGTCTCCGTCATCGAGCAGGCCAGCGCGCGCACGCAGGACGACGCGGCGCTGGAAGCGCTGGAGAGCGTGCGGCGCGAGGCCGAGACGCTGCAGGCCATGCTCTCCACCGCGCTGCTCGTCACGCGCACGGAGGCCGGCTTCGGCGTCGACATGTTGCGCGAGACGGACGTGGGCGACCTGCTGCGCGACGTTGCGGAAATATACGGCCCGCTCGCCGAGGACAGCGGCTTCGCCCTCGCCGTCGACGTGCCCGCCGGCCTGCGCCCCTTCCCGCTGCACCGTGAACTGGTCAGTCAGGCGCTCGCCAACCTCATCGAGAATGCGATCAAATATGCCGAGGGCGGCGACCGGATCGATCTTCTCGCGACATCGCAGGACGATGGCGAGGCGCTGACCATCGGCGTGGGCGACAACGGTCCCGGTATCGATCCCGCACGGCATGACGCGGCGCTCAAGCGCTTCGGCCGGCTCGATCCGGCGCGCGGCCAGCCCGGCTCGGGTCTCGGCCTCTCGCTGGTCCAGGCGGTCGCGCGGCTCCACCATGGCCGCATCGCGCTGGACGACAATGGCCCCGGCCTGCGTATATCCCTCCATCTGCAAAGGCATGGCTGAGCGGCGCGATGGACGTCTTTTTCTCCAACCCCCGCCACCGCACGATCGCGATCGCCGCGCTGGTCGTGCTGCTGACGGCGCTCGGCTTCTCCGCGCTCGCCCACCTGCTGCGCGACGTGCATCTGCATGATGTGCGCCATGCTTTCGCGCAGATCGGCGCCGGGCGCTTCATGATCGCGCTGGCGTTCACCGTGGCGAGCTATCTGGCGCTCACTCTCTATGATGTGCTGGCCCTGCGCGCGATCGGCCGGCCGCTGCCTTATGGTGTCGCCGCGCTCGCCTCCTTCACCAGCTATACGCTCAGCCACAATCTCGGCCTGGCGCTGCTCACCGGCGGCTCGGCGCGCTACCGCGTCTACAGCGCCGAGGGGCTTGCGATCGGAGATGTGGCGCGCGTCATCGCGATTGCGGGCATGACCTTCTGGGGCGGCGTGTTCGCGCTCGCCGGGGCGATGCTGGTGCTGAGCCCGGATCGCATCGCCATCGGCCCGCTCGCCTTCGCGCCGTGGTTCTGGCGCGCGGCCGGCGTGGCGCTGCTTGCCGCCATGGCCGGCCTCATCCTGTGGGCGGGCCGCGAAGGGCGCACGCTGCGTCTCTTCCGCTGGAGCCTGCCCATCCCCGGCTATCGGCTGGCCATGCTCCAGATCGGCGTGGCGGTGATCGATCTCGCCGCCGCCAGCAGCGCGCTGTTCGTGCTGGTGCCCGATGTGACGCTCGCCGCATGGCCGGTCTTCTTCATGGGCTATACGCTGGCGATCATCGCCGTGCTCATAACCCATGTGCCGGGCGGGATCGGCATCTTCGAGGCCGTGATGGTGGCCGCGCTGCCCGGCGCCGCGCAGCCCGAGCTGGTCGCCGCGCTGCTCGCCTATCGGCTGGTCTATTATCTCCTGCCGCTGCTGGTCGCCGGCTCGATCGTCGCCGCGCAGGAGGGCCGGCGCTGGCGTCGCCCGATCGGCGCCACTCTGCGCGGCATGCAGGCCGTGGCATCGGGCATCGCGCCCACCATGGTCGCGGCACTGGTGTTCCTGGGCGGCGGCGTGCTGCTGGTCTCCGGCTCGCTGCCGGCGGTGCACAGCCGCATGGCGGCGCTCACCGGGCTGCTGCCCCTGCCCTTCGTGGAAGCATCGCACCTCGCCGCCAGTCTGGTCGGCGCCATGCTGCTGGTGCTCACGCCGGGCCTCTATCGCCGCCTCGACGGCGCCTTCTGGCTCACCCGCGCGCTGCTCCTCGCCGGTGCCGCCTTCTCCCTGCTCAAGGGCCTCGATTATGAGGAAGCGAGCGTCATGCTGCTGCTGGCCGGCCTGCTGCAATGGACCCGCGCCGCCTTCTACCGCCGCACCCGCCTCACGCGGGACATCTTCTCGCCCGGCTGGCTGGCGCCTGTCGCGATCATGCTCTGCCTCTCCGTCTGGCTCGGCTTCTTCGCCTATAAGCGCGTGGATTATCGCAGCGACCTGTGGTGGCATTTCGCGGCCCATGGCGATGCCTCGCGCTTCCTGCGCGCCAGCCTTGCCGTCGCCGTGCTGCTGGGCGGGCTCGCCATCGCCCGGCTGCTGCAACCCGCCCCGTCCCGCAGCCTCGCGCGCAGCGGCAGCGCGCCGCCCGAAGGCGAAGCGATCGCCCTCGCGCAGCGCACCGACGCCTTCCTCGCCTTCACCGGGGACAAGCGCTTCCTCTGCTCGGCCTCGGGGCGCTGTTTCGTCATGTATCAGGTCCGCGGCCATAGCTGGATCGTGATGAGCGATCCGGTCGGCGATCCGGCCGAGTGGAGCGACCTGCTCTGGACCCTGCGCGAGGAAGCGGACGCCGCGCAGGGCCGGCTGCTGCTCTACCAGCTCAGCCTGCAGGCCCTGCCCATCGCCATCGACCTGGGCCTCCAGATCGTGAAATATGGCGAGGAAGCGCGGGTCGACCTCGCCCGCTTCTCGCTCGACGGGCCCGCCGCCAAGCCGCTGCGCCACGCCCTGCGCCGCGCCGAGCGCGAAGGCGCCGCCTTCGAGATCGTGCCCGCCGCCGGCGTGCCTGCCATCATGGACCGGCTGCGCGACATCTCGGACATCTGGCTCAAGGAGAAGGGCCATCGCGAGAAAGGCTTCAGCACCGGCCGCTTCGATCCCGCCTATATGGCGCGCTTCGATTGCGCCATCGTGCGGCAGGGCGAGCGGATCGTCGCTTTCGCCAATATCTGGGCCACGCAGGACAAGTCCGAACTGTCGGTCGATCTCATGCGGCATGTGCTGGACATGCCTTATGGGACGATGGACTATCTGTTCACCCGCCTGATGCAATGGGGTGCGCAACAGGGGTATCGCCGCTTCACGCTCGGCCTCGCGCCGCTCTCCGGCCTGGAAGCGCGCCGGCTGGCGCCGCTCTGGATGCGGCTGGGCTCGCTCCTCTACCGCCATGGCGAGGCGCTCTACGGCTTCGAGGGCCTGCGCAGCTACAAGGAGAAATTCAGCCCGGACTGGGAGCCCCGCTTCATCGCCGGACCGCCCGGCCTCGCGCTCGGCCGCGCGCTGATCGATCTCGAGGCGCTGGTCTCGGCGCGACGCGCAGCGAACACGCCATGACGATGCGGCTGCTCGCCCGTTGCGCGCTGGTGGCGGCCGGCCTGCTCGCCATCGCGGCGGACAGCCGGGATCGGCCGGCGACACCGGCCGCACCGCGCGCCTCCACCTATGCGTTCGCGCCCTTCGGCACGGTGCATGTGGTCGCCCCGGCCGGCGCGCCGCGTGGCGTCGTGCTGTTCCTCTCCGATTCCGATGGCGTCACCGCGAACGAGACCGCCATCGCACAGGCGCTCGGCCGGCGCGGCCTGCTCGTGGCGCTGGTCTCCACGCCCGCGCTGATGCACGCTCCGGATGCGTGGAGCCGGCGCTGCCTCAACGCCAATTACCCGCTCGTCGATCTCTCCAACGATGTGCAGCACCGCATGGGCGTGCGGGCCTATATGAAGCCCATCATCCTCGGCACCGGAGAGGGCGGCACGCTGGCCTATGCCAGCCTCTCGCAATGGGCGAACGGCTCCTATCAGGGCGTCGTCTCGGTCGGCTTCGCGCCGCAGATCGCCAGCCGCAGGCCCTGGTGCGACGCCCCCGGCTTCTCGGCCGAGCCGGCGGAGAATGGCACGGCCTGGCGGTTCGACCCCAATCCGCGGATCGCCCTGCCATGGATCGCCATGCAGGTGGCGGAGCGGGGCGCGGCGATCGGCGCCCTCGCCGCCGCCGTCCCGCATGCCCGCGCCATCCCCTTGCCGGATCGGACGCGGCAATGGCCCGAGCCGGTCGCCGATGCCGTGGCCGGCCTGCTCTCCCCGCCACCGGAACGCGCGCAGGCCGGCGCATGGCCCGTCCCGCCCATGCCGCTCACGCTCGTCCCCGCGACCGCGAACGAGGCGACCCGCGACACCATGGCGATCGTCTATTCCGGCGATGGCGGCTGGGTCGGCATCGACCGGGATGTCGCCGGAGAACTGGCGGCCGCCGGCATACCCGTCGTCGGCGTCGACAGCCTCTCCTATTTCTGGACCGCCCGCACGCCCGCCGGGGCAGGCCATGATCTCGGCCAGCTCATGGAGGCCTTCAGCCGGCATTGGCAGCGCCCCCGCATCATCCTCATCGGCTACAGCTTCGGCGCCGACGCCCTGCCCTATATGGTCGGCCAGCTTCCCCCCGCGACGCGCGCGAAGATCGAGAAGATCTCCCTCCTCGGGCTCAGCGCCACGGCCGACTTCCAGTTCCACCTGACCAGCTGGCTCGACATCAGCGCGGACAATGCGCTGCCGACCATCCCCGCCATCCTCCGGCTGCGCGGCATGACCGTGCAATGCGTGCGCGGCGAAGCGGAAGAGGACAGCGCCTGCGGGCAGATCCCCGCCGGCCTGGCCCGGCAATATCTGGTGCCCGGCGGCCATCATTTCGATCGCAACGCGGCGCTGCTGGCAAGCATCATCCTCGGCGCGCGGCCACCGGCAACCCCGGCGCATTGAGCGCGCCGCGACAGTGGATTTACCGGCAGTGGAACGGGTGGCGGATCGCCCAATCCCGATGTAGAGAAAAGCCGACCTCCCTCGGAATGCGATGGTGGCGACGACCGGAAACACCCCTGAAGAGTCATCAGGACGATAAGAGAGGACAGGATTATTCACATGCGCGTTCTTTACTCCGCCGCTTGCCTCGCAGTCGTCAGCGGCTGCTCGGCCCATGACACGGCAGCGGAAAAGCCAGGCACCGGGCTGGCCAATCCCGCATCCGAATTTTGCGCGCAGCAGGGCGGCCGCGTGGAAATCAGAGATGGCGCAGAAGGTCAGACCGGCTTTTGCCATCTGCCGGACGGCCGGGTGATCGAGGAATGGGAATATTATCGGGCCAATCAGCCTTCAGCAGAAAGCTGAACCAGCCTGAAGCCAAGGCCGCCCCGCGTCGTTCAATGCTCGAAGCGCCATCAGGCGACCACGGAAACCTGCAACTTTCTGCGGATGGAGACCCCTACGGGAGGGGTTAATAGACCCTCTTAGGGCACCATTTTTCAAGCACTTAGACGTGTCTGGTTTTTGGCTTGCATCACAGCCCTGTTGCCTATGCCAGTGGGGTTTTTGCAAAAGTGAAACAACACCGCTGGTTGATGTGTCGTGTTCCGGGTAGAAAAGCGCTATGTTGGTAATTAGAAAATCAGATGTAAGTGATGGGCCTCGCGTTATGCAAATTTGGCGGGGGGCTGTTGATGCGACGCATGACTTCCTTGAACTGAAAGATCGCGATTCCATCGAACGCGAACTATCCCGGTTTCTACCTACTGCCCCCTTATGGCTTGCTATTGATGCGGCTGGGGAAACTATAGGCTTCATGCTGTTAGATGGCTCGCACATGGAAGCATTGTTCATTGATCCGGCTCATAGGGGACAAGGCGTAGGGCGGGCATTAGTCAAACATGCGTGTTCCTTGCATCCGGCCATTTCCACAGACGTAAATGAGCAAAATATGCAAGCTGCGGGGTTCTATCTCCACCTTGGATTTACACCTACAGGACGGTCAGAATTAGATAGCCAAGGGCGACCCTATCCACTTATCCATCTGCATCGACCCCACGGCGTGTAAACCATTGTTACGCGGAAGATAAATATCTTCAACAGTGCCGCGCTCGAACAAACAGAATGGCTATTCTCGCGGATTACGCCCAGGCCTAGCGGTCAATTATTCCGCGTCCCGGCCCGGCTGATGGCGGTCTGGGCCTTGGCAATCTGCTGGGCTTCGGAACGGCGGAAGGTGTCCGGGCGGCGGCTATCAAAGGGCTGTCCCACGACATCAGCGATTTGACGGCAATGCGGGCGTCTTGACCGCCCGCTCGTTCACATTGACGCTGGGGCGAATATTGGACAGGCATCGCGCCGATGCGTCCGTCTAAATGTCTGAAAACCGCCGTTTCTGCCCAATTCCGGGACATTCGGCGGGTTATGGTGACCCCTACGGGAATCGAACCCGTGTTTCAGCCGTGAAAGGGCCGCGTCCTAACCGCTAGACGAAGGGGCCGTCTCGCCGGGCACAGATGTGACCGGCGTCAGGTCCGGCGCCTATGCCGCGCGGCGCGGCGTGAGGCAAGACCAAAAGCGCATCGGCTGGCGGGCAGATGATGGAAATGCATGCAGGGCCTGCCCGAGCGCCGCACGACCGGCATGATCCGGCGCCGGTTGGCGGCAGCGCGCATGGATAGGCCGCAGGAGCGCGCACCATGCGGGGTGGACGCGCGACGGGGCGCGGGCTCTCAGCAGCATTTCCCGCCATTCTTCCCGCCATAGCGCGCCTGCTCGCGGTTCCGGAAGAAGGCGATGCGCGTCATCGGCTCGGCATGCGGATGATGGCGCGCCATATGCTCCAGATAGCGCTCATAGGGCGGCTGGCCGACCATGAGCCGGGCCATCTCCCGCACGCGGTGATAAAGGCCGCTCATTCCGCCGGCACCGCATGCGCTGGCGTTTCGCTGGTGCTGGGTTTTGCCTCGCGCAGCGCGGCGATGCAGGTCTTTACCGTGAACAGCATCAGCGAGAGGACGACGGCGAGGAACAGGCCGCACAGCGCCGCATCGATCCGGTCGTTGAAGATGATCGCGCGCATCTCCGCCATCGACTTGGCCGGCGCCAGCACCTCGCCGCGCGCCGCCGCATCCGAGAAGCGCCGCGCATGGGCGAGGAAACCCACCGCCGGATCGCTCGACAGCAGCTTGAGCGCCCCGGCGCTCAGCGTGCAGATCAGCAGCCAGATGGTCGGGATCACCGTCACCCAGGCATAGCGCTGCTGCTTCATGCGGAAGAGCACGACGGTGGAGAGCATCAGCGCCAGCGCCGCCAGCATCTGGTTGGAGATGCCGAACACCGGCCACAGCGTGTTCACGCCGCCCAGCGGATCGGTGACGCCCTGATAGAGGAAGAAGCCCCAGCTTGCGACGCACAGGGCCGTGGCCACGAGGCCGGGCAGAAGCGAGTGATTTTCCCGGAACGAGGGAATGACGAGACCGATCAGATCCTGCAGCATGAACCGCCCTGCCCGCGTGCCGGCATCCACGGCGGTGAGGATGAACAGCGCCTCGAACAGGATGGCGAAATGATACCAGAAGGCCTTCATCGCCGGTCCACCGACGACATGGCTGAAGATCTCCGCCATCGCCACCGCCAGCGTCGGCGCGCCGCCGGTGCGCGAGATGATGCTGTGCTCGCCCACATCGCGCGCGGTCTGCGCCAGTATATCGGCCGAGACGGGAAAGCCCATGGCGGTGACGGCCGCGGCTGCGCCGGCGGGATCGGTGCCCAGCAGCGCGGCCGGGCTGTTCATGGCAAAATAGATGCCCGGATCGAGGATCGAGGCGCCGACCAGCGCCATGATCGCCACGAAGGCCTCCATCAGCATCGCGCCATAGCCGATGAACGGCGCATCCCCCTCGCTCGCGATCAGCTTGGGCGTGGTGCCGCTGGCGATGAGCGCGTGGAAGCCGGAGACCGCGCCGCACGCGATGGTGATGAACAGGAAGGGGAACAGCCCGCCCGACCAGACCGGCCCGCCCCCATGGATGAACTGGGTGAGCGGCGGCATGCGCAGCGGCGGCGCCATGATGACGATGCCGATGGCCAGCGCGGCGATGGCGCCGATCTTGAGGAAGGTCGACAGATAATCGCGCGGCGCCAGCAGCAGCCACACCGGCAACACGGACGCCACGGCGCCATAGCCGATCAGGATCCAGCAGAGCTGCTCGGGCGTGAAGGTGAACAACGGCCCCCAGAACGGCGATTCCGCGATCGTCTGGCCGAACATGATCGCGAGGATGAGGCCCACGAAGCCGAACAGCGAGACCTCGCCGATGCGGCCGGGGCGTATCCAGCGCGTATAGACACCCATGGCCAGCGCCAGCGGGATGGTGGCGGCGACGGTGAACATGCCCCATGGGCTCTCCGCCAGCGCGCGCACGACGATGAGGGCGAGCACGGCCAGGATGATGACCATGATCATGAAGGCCCCGGCGAGCGCGATCGTCCCGGCGACCGGCCCCATTTCCATGCGGACCAGTTCGCCCAGCGATCGCCCGTCGCGGCGCATGGAGATGAAGAGCACCATGAAGTCCTGCACCGCGCCGGCCAGCACCACGCCGGCGATGATCCAGAGCGTGCCGGGCAGATAGCCCATCTGCGCGGCCAGCACCGGCCCGACCAGCGGCCCCGCCCCCGCGATGGCGGCGAAGTGATGGCCGAACAGCACGCGCCGGTCGGTCGCCACATAATCGAGGCCGTCCGCGCGGTAGAGCGCCGGGGTGGCGCGGGCCGGGTCCAGCCGCATGACGTGCCGGGCGATGTAGAGCGCATAATAGCGATAGGCGACGAGGAAGGTGCTGACCGCCGCGAGGACGATCCACAGGGCGTTGATCTGCTCGCCACGCGCGCTCGCCACCACGGTCAGGCAGATCGCGCCGGTGAGCGCCACGAGAATCCATGGGATATGTTTCAACGCCGCTCTCCTTTCGCCGATCTTTGCGGCGAGCGGGCGCGATATGCAAGAATGGCGCTGCGATCCGGGCGCAGCGCGCGCGCCCTCCTACCGACCCCGCAATGCCCGCAGCCGGTTCCAGTAGAGCGGCTGCACACCGAAGGCGAGCAGAGCGCCGAGCAGGCACAGGCCCGCCGCGATGATGAAGCCATAGTCGTAGCTGCCATAGACATCGCGCGTGTAGGACATCATCACAGGCCCCAGCGCCATGCCGATCGACGTCACGCCGGACGAGATGGGCAGCACCTTGTTCATGTGGCGCGGGCCGAAACATTGCTTGGTGATGACCGCGCCGCCCGTGATGAGGCCGCCATGCGCCACGCCGCGAAAGACGCTGAACATGATCATCGTCATCACGCCCTGCACCGGGAAGGCGAGCAGGATCGATACGCCCAGCGCGAGATACCAGACGCGCAGGCCGGAGAGCGAGAAGCGATCGAAGACGAAGCCCGCGAAAATCTTGGCCGGCACGCCGAAGGCGAACACGATGGAGAGGCTGAGCGCGGCGACCGTCGGCGTCAGGCCGATATCGGAGAGATAGAGGATCGTGTTCTGCGTCATGCCATAATCGGCGACCGACACCAGGAACAGCGCGGCCAGCTTGAACCAGAACATCGGCAGGCGGAACACGTCCCTGAAGGTCAGGTCGAGCTCGGCGGCGCGCAGGTCCTCCGTCACTTTCTCCTTGTCCTCGTCGGGCGCATGGGGCGCCTCGGGCACGATGTCCGCCTCGGTCGGATTCTCGTTGGCGAAGAAGATGTAGAGCGGCAGCGCGATCAGCCAGATGCCGAGGCTCACCACGGCCATGCCCATGCGCCACCCCCAGGCCTCGATGGCGAAGCTGCCGATCAGCGGGCAGATGGCGCCGCCCGCGCTCGCCCCGGCCACCATGATGCCGATGGCGAGCCCCTGATTCTTCACGAACCAGCGCGAGACGAAGATGTTGCAGCACACGACGATCGCGCCCGAGCCGAAGCCGATGAGGATGCCGGCGGCATAATAGCTCGCCATGCCCTGGATCCACAGGAAGGACGTCATCCCCGCCGCCACGCAGACCGAGGAGATGATGACGAGCGGGCGCGATCCGAACCGGTCGATGAACGGCCCCATGATGAACAGGCCGACAATGGCCGCCACCAGATATTTATAGGTGACGAACAAGGTGGCCTGCGAGCGGGTCCAGCCGAATTCATCGACCACCGGACCATAGATGAGCGGCAGCATGGCCGTGGGCGCGCCGAACACGAAGACGAGGCAGATGAAGGCGATGGCGACCATGCCCCACCCCGGATAGACGTCCGCCCGCCCCCGCGCGGTCGAGAGCTTCCAGATCCAGGTCGACGCTGTCCGCACTGTCATGGTTCGGCTTTCCCTACATGGCGCGGGCGCCGGTTCATCGCCGGCACCCATTCTCCTACTGGTCAGAAATCATACTGGATGGTGAGGCCGATCTCCCGGGGCCGCCCGCGCGCCAGCCCAAGCGCGGACCGGGGCGCGGCCGACAGGGGCGTGATGGGCCCCGCATCCCAATAGCCGCCGCCGAAGCGCTGGGCATAGACCGAATAGGTGGCATCAAGCAGATTGTTGGCGAACACCGATATGGAGACGGGCGCGGCATCCGGCACGATCTGGATGCGGGCATTCACGATGCCATAGGCCGGCATCGTATAAGCGGAGTCGCCCGTCTGCGTCGGATGGGTCGCCTGCTTGCCGACATAGGCATAGTTGAGGTTGAACGTCGCCTCGCCGAACGGCAGCGGCGCATTAAAGGTCGCGCCGACATTGAAGGTGGGCGACGGCGCGTCCGGATAGAGGTTCGGCCCGCTATTGGCGACCGGGTCCTTCAGGTCATATTTGGTGATGCCGCCCGACGCGTCCAGCGAGAGATGGTCGGTGACGAGAAGCTGGACCTCCAGTTCGCCGCCATAGATGTCCACGTCGCCCGAATTGATCGTCTGGATGCGGAAACCGAGCGGACATGTCGCGACGCCCTCCGCCGAGCAGTTGATCTGCCGCGCCGCCTGCCGGTTGGTATATTGCATGTAGAACAGGGTCGGATTGAACCGCAGGCGGCGGTCGAACAGCGTGCTGCGCGCGCCGATCTCATAGTTGATGACCTTCTCGGGCGGGATGGGCTTGATGAAGTCGCCGCTCTGCGCGCCGCCCTCCACCCGGTCGAGGATCGCATAGCTGAACTGGCCGGCCTTGTAGGCCTTGGAGGCAGTGACATAGGCCATGACGCCATCGGCGAAATGATAGTCCAGCGTCGCGCGCCAGTCGACCTGCTCGAAATGCGCCTTGCTGCTCACGGTGGTGGATGTCGTGCCCGGCGCCGGGGTGAAGGTGTCGGAGGCCATTTCCTGCTGGAAATAGCGCTTGAGGTCATAGGCGTAGCGCAGGCCGCCGGTGAAGTTCAGCCGGTCGGTGATGTGCCAGGTGCCGCTCGCGAACAGGCCGAAGGAATGCGAGCTCTGCCGGGTGAGATTGTCGTCGCGGCGGCTCAGCCCGCCATCGTCGTCGCCACGGGCATAATCGTCGAGGTTGAATGTAGGCGAGGCCTGCTGGGCCGCGGTGGGGAACACGCTGGTGCCGATACGCGTGACGATATGATAGGGCTGCGAGGCGCGCTCGTAGAAGTAGCTGAAGCCCGTCACCAGATCCAGGGCGCCGCCGAACAGCGCCGAGTTGAGCTGCGTCTCGTGATAGAAGACCTTGGAATCGATCGCGTCCGCGCGGAACTCGGTGCCCAGGAACTGCCAGTCGCTCACGCCTTCATGCTCGAGCTTGGAGATGCCGTTGATCATCGTCAGCTTCTGCGTGTCCGACAGGTCCCATTCGATGGTCAGGTCGGCCTGATAATATTTATTGTTGTTGAACTGGTCGCAGGCCCTGTCCCAATCGGGATTGAAGTCGTCCAGCAGGCAGATGTCGGGCGCCTCATAGTCGCCCTTGACGATGCGCGGATCATTATAGGCGGCGAGCGGGGCCTGGCCGGCCTTCTTGAAGGCGTCGTTCAGCCAGTCCGCATAATTGCCCTGGATGACGCCCTCGATGCCGGGGCGCATGTCGAACTCGCCGAACACCATGGGCGTGCCGTCCGAGCGCGCATTACTGTAGAGCAGGCCGAGCGTCACATTGACGTCCGACGAGGGCTCCCAGCGCGTGACCACCCGGCCGATGAAGTCGTTGTAGCCGCCCAGCATCTGGTCGCCGCGCCGCACGAAGCCATCCTCGTTGAGGCTGGCCACCTGCGCGCGAACCGCGACCGTCTCCGACAGGGGCACATTGAGCATGCCGGTGATGTCGTGGCGGTCGAAATTGCCCGCCGTGACGCGCAGATAGCCGTTGAAATCATATTCGGGCTGCTTGGTGAAGATGCGGATCGCGCCGCCGGTGGAGTTGCGGCCGAACAGCGTGCCCTGCGGGCCGCGCAGCACCTCGATGCGGTCGACATCCACGACCCGCAGTAGCGAGCCGTTGACGCGCGGCATGTAGATGCCGTCGATATAGAGGCCGACGCCGCGCTCCCCCATCGCGCCGCCGGTGCCGCCCCCGCCCCCCGCGATGCCGCGGATCTGGAAGGTCGGGCTGTTCTCGCCGCTACCGCGTGAGGGCGCGATGTTGAGGTTCGGCGTGAAGCGGGACAGGCCCTGGAGGTCCTGAATGCCCTTGGCGGCGAGCATCTCCTCGGTCGCCGCCACGATCGACAGCGGCGTGCTCTGCAGGCTCATCGAGCGGCGCTCCGCCGTCACGATGATGTCCTGGAGCCCCCCCGTATCGCTGTCCTGGGGCGGCTCGCCCTGCTGGGCGAATGCCGGAGTCGTTGCCAGTATGGCAGCCACGCCGCTCAGTATCATCGCGCGAAAAGACGCACCTCTCCTGCCCTTGGCCATATCCTTCTCCCGTTTTTTGGGCCTTTCTCGCACGCTTTTTGCGTGTCCACCCGCGCTGGCCCTCGCCGCGGATCTTCAGGTCAAGCTAACATGTCATGTTTCTTGTATCAACGAGTTAGTTGACTAAACAAATCTCTTTCAATCCCGCAAAACCCGCCGCTAAACCGTGAGGTTGAAGACCTTGCGGGCATTGTCCTCGAAAATCCCCTTCTTCTCGGCGTCCGACAGCCAGTCGAAACCCGCGATGATTGGCGCGATATGATCCATCGTGTGGCCGGTCGCCGGGTTCATGCCGGAGCCCACGCCGGGGCATTCCGAACCGAACAGGCAGCGATCCGCGCCGACCGTCTTGATGAGCAGCTCCAGCGCGCCTTCGGTGTAGAGCACCGTATCGAAATAGAGATTGCGCAGCCGCTCGGAGAAACGCCTGGGGCTGCGCAGAGACGCCGACTCGAAACGCCCCATCTGATAGGGCATCGCGCCGCCGCCATGGCTCACCACGATCTTGAGGTCCGGAAAATCCTCGAACACCTGCGAGTTGCAGAGCGTGTAGACCGCGATCGACTCCTCGTTGATGAAGTGCAGCGTGTAGGGCGTGCGTTCCGACTGGGAGCCGGTGGCGTGGATATGCGCGGGCATGTCCAGCTCACACAATTTCTCGTAGAGCGGATACCAGTAGCGATCGCCCAGGCCCGGCGCTTCCTCGACGCCATTCTCGAACGGATCGGGGTTGAGCAGGAAGCCCTTGAAGCCCAGCGACACGGCGCGATCGATCTCGCCGAAGGTCGCCTCGATCGGCTCGCCGGCGGCCTGCGGCAGCCCCGCGACGGGGATGAAGGTCTGCGGGATGAGCTGGCACTGGCGGTGGATCAGCGTGTTCACTTCCTCGCAGAACCAGTGGACGACGCGCGCCGGCTTGGCCGATGACATCATCTGGTAAGGGCGCGGCGAGATGAGCTGCATGTCCGTGCCATGGTCGTGCAGCAGATTGACGTGGCTGTCGGGCCAGGTCTCCTTCTTGTGCGCGGCGGCGATCAGTTCCTCGTCGGTCACCTTGACCGAGCCGCGCCCGTGCGAACCGCGATGCGAGAGCAGCCCGGCCTTGTAGGCCCACAGCTCGACAGGCGCGCTGATATGGCCGTGGCAGTCGATAATCATGAGTCTCTCCGTGTCTGAAGGCTGTGATATTTGTGGAGGCGCCGGGCCTCATCGAGCCGCATGCCGCCGCGCGCGGCGGCGCGGATCGCTTCCTCGGAGGCGTGGATTTCCTCGGCGGCGTCCAGCACCGCATCCTCGTGGCCGGCGGGAATGACGAGCACGCCATCGGGATCGCCGCGCACGATGTCGCCGGGCGCCACCCGCGCGCCGCCGATAGTGACGACGCAGTCCATCTGCTCGACCTGCACCCGGTCCTTGCCGGTGCGCATCCAGTGCCCCTTGCTGAACACCGGATAGCCGAGCGAGCGGCACAGATGCACGTCGCGGCTGATCCCGTCGATCAGCGTGCCGCCCAGCGCGCGGCGATGCGCGATCTCGGTGAGGATGTCGCCCCAGATGGTCGCGTCCTCGCGCCCGCCATTGTCTATGACAACGATCCGGCCCTCCGGCACATCGTCGATATAGTCGCCCACCGTGCCGGGAGGCTGGCTCGCCGGGCCGCAGCGCATGGTGAAGGCACGGCCCGCCATGCGGAAATCGGGATCGCGGCCCTGGATGCCGGCGCACTGGCCGACGATGCCGAGCCGGTCGAGCGCATCGCTGATCGTCGCGGTCTCCAGCGCGGCGGCGCGGGCGACATTCCTGTCCTCAGTCATCGGATGACGGTCCCCTGAGCATATGCTCGTAATTGGCGCCCAGCACGCCGGACGCGCTCTCGCCCGCCTCCAGCCGGCGGATCATCTCGGCCTCGCGCGCGGCGATGCGCGTGACGGCGGCCAGCACGCGGCCGGCATCGGCTTGCGCGATGAAGATGACGGCGCTCGAATCCGCGACGACGATCATGCCGGGTTCGACGCGCATGTCGCCCACCCGGATCGGCACATCCGTCGCCGCCTCATGGACGCGGGCGCGCGCGGTGAAGGCCGTGAAGGCACGGCAGAAGATCGGGAAGCCGATCTCGCGGGCCTCGTCCACGTCGCGCACCGGCCCCTCGGCGATCACGCCGGCGATGTTCCGGATCTGCGCGCCGCGGCTCAATATGCCGCCCCAGCAGCCGGCATCCCGCCCGGTCGCCTGCTCGACGACGATGATCTCGCCCACCGCCGCCGCGTCGATCGCCGCCGCGCCCAGATGGCGGACCGGCGCACCGGGCGGCGGCGCGCCCTCGGCCAGCTTCACCGTGTGGCACCGCCCATGGATGCGCTGGCCGGGGAGCGTCGCGACAAGGCCGGTCACGCAGCCGGGCAGGCCCAGGCTGTCGAGCGCGTCCGAGAGCGCGCAGGTGTCGAACGCGCCGAGCCGGGCCGGCAGATCGTCCACGTCGACGCTCATGACCATGCGACGAAACCGTTCGCGGTGCCCGTCCCCGCCTCCGACCGGTAGCAGGGCTCATAGCCGACGATCCCGCCTTCCAGCGGCGTATCGAACAGCATGCCCGCCGCCGCGATCCAGGTCTTGAGCTCGGACGTGCCGGCCTGGAGATGCTTCTCCTCGATGGCGCACAGCGTCGCGGCGTCGCGCGCCGCCAGCGCATCCATGAACATGCGGTCGAACGCCTCGTCGATGGTGAAATGGCTCATGCCGCCCGATCCGAACACCGCCACGCGCTCCGCCCCCGGCCATGCCCTGAGCGCGCGGCCCACCGCCTGCCCCAGCTCGAAGCAGCGCCGCGCCGTCGGCTGGTTGGGCGGGAAGAAGGTGTTGATGAGGATCGGCACATGCGGGATCACCTTGTCCCGCATGATCTGGCGATAGACGAAGCCAAGGCTGTGCGGCGCGCCGCTCGACCAGTGACCGGCCGGCTCGGGCAGCTTGCGGGAGACCGCGACGTCGAAGCCATCGGGCACGATCGAACGCACGATATGATCCGCCAGACCCGCAAAGGCCGGATATTCGCGCCGCTCGGGCGGGCTGTGGCCAGCCTCCGCATCATGGATGCCCGGCGGCATGCGCGCCGCCTGCTCGGCCGTCGCCGGCTGGTCCCAGATGGTCTCGCCGGTATAGACGGTGATGGCCGGCGTCACATCCTCCAGGAACAGCTCGCGCTGGTCGTTGCCCATGATGATCGCGATGTCCGGCCGGGCCGCCGCGAAGCGATCCGCCATCTGCGCGATCGCCGCCTGGCAGCCGGCGTGGCGCTTGCGCCGCTCCTCCACGGAGGAAGCGACGTCCAGCCCTTCCTCCGCGCGCATCGCCACCAGCTCGTCGAACCCGTAGACGCCGCCCCGGAAGGGATGGCGGTTCTTGCGGTCGGCGCCCACCCGCACCGTCCAGCTCTCGGGCGCCGTCGCGAGCGTCGGCCCGTGCGACGTCCACATGCCCAGCACGATCTCGGCCATTGATCTTCCTCCCGTCAGCGCGCCCGGTTCAGGCCGTGCCCCACACGTCCGTCGCGACGTCCACGACGAGGCGCAGCTTCGCCATCTCATCCTCGATGGTCATGGTGTTGCCGCCGATGCCGCTCGAAAAGCCGCATTGGGGCGAGAGGCAGAGCTGCTCCAGCGACACGAACTTCGCCGCCTCGTCGATGCGGCGCTTCAATTCGTCCTTGCTCTCCAGCGCCTTCTTCTTGGTGGTGACGAGGCCGAGCACCACGCGCTTGTCCCTGGGCACGAAGCGCAGCGGCTCGAACCCGCCGGCACGGTCCGAATCATATTCGAGGAAATAGCCGTCGACATTGATCTCGTTGAACAGGATCTCGGCGACCGGCTCATAGCCGCCCTCGGCCACCCAGTTGCCCGCGAAATTGCCCCGGCACAGATGCATGCAGAAGCGCATGTCGGCCGGCTGGCCGGCGATCGCATCGTTGAGCAGCTTCGCATAGGTGTGCGGCAGCTCGTCCGGGTCCTCGCCGATGCCCGTGCGGATGCTCTCGCGCAGCTTGGGATCGCACAGATAGGCGAAGTTCACTTCGTCGAGCTGCAGGTAACGGCAGCCGGCATCCGCCAGATCGCTGATCTCCTCGGAATAGACCCGCGCCAGATCGGCGTAGAATTCCTTCATGTCCGGATAGGCCTGCGCGCTGATCGCCTCGCGGCCACCGCGGAAATGCATGATGCTCGGCGAGGGCAGCGTGATCTTGCCGGTCTGCTTCGTCACCGAATGCAGGAAGCGATAATCCTCCACGAAGATCGGCTCGGGCCGGGCCAGCTTGCCGACCACCTGCACCATGTGCGGGCGCCCTTCCGTCGTGCCCTGCTCATTGTGGAAGCTCATCGCGAATTTGGAGGGAACATTCTCCACATTGCTGAAGCGAAGCAGGAAATCGGTCTGCCAGGTCTGGCGATTATACTCGCCGTCCGTCACCGAGCGCAGGCCCGTCTCCTCCTGCATGCGCACCACCTCGCGGATGGAGCGCTCCTGCACCTCGCGCAGCGCCTCGGCGTCGATGCGCCCTTCCTGATGCGCCTTGCGCGCCTCGATCAGTTCGTCGGGCCGGATCAGGCTGCCGACATGGTCGGCGCGGAACGGCGGGGAAATCGTTTCAGTCACGGAACCTCCAATGTCGTCGGTCTTGAAGCGCGATGGGCCGGGCGGTCTTGAAGGACGCGCCGGCCGCGACCCGCATGGGCAGGGCGCGCGTGAAGCGGCGCATCCGCCCGGTGCATCCGGGCGCGGCGACGGGCCCGGGGACGTCGATGGCGACGCGATCGCGCGGCACGGCGTTCGAACCTCCTTCCATGTCCACCCTCTCCCGCCCGCCTGCTTGCGAGTCCTGTCGAGACATCGTTGAGTTATATGCTATAGTCAACTTGTTTGTTGTTAAAGCAATCAATATGCTCGCAACCGACAACGACAGGAGAGATGGACGAATGGCGCAGGCGGAGAAGGCAATGGCGAGCGCGGGCGAGATCTTCGTGCGGCGGCTGGCGGAAAACGGCGTGGACTATCTCTTCGCCAATGGCGGCACCGATTTCGCGCCGGTCATCGAGGGGCTGGCCCGCGCCGCCGCCGAGGGGTTCGCCGTCCCCCAGGCCGTCGTCATCCCGCATGAGACGGCGGCGGTGGGCATGGCGCATGGCTATTATCTCGCCACCGGCCGCCCGCAGGCGGTGATGGTCCACACCAATGTCGGCCTCGCCAATTGCGTGATGGGCGCCATCAACGCGGCCTCGGGCCATGTGCCGATGATCCTGGCGAGCGGCATGACGCCGGTGACCGAGCAGGGCCCGCTCGGCCACCGCAATTCGCCGATTTCCTGGGGGCAGGACATGCGCGACCAGGTGGGCATGCTGCGCAACATCGTGAAGTGGGACGGCACCCTCCTCTATCCCGAGCAGATGGCCGATTTCGTGGACCGCGCCTTTGCCGCCGCCATGTCGCACCCGCGCGGGCCGGTCTATCTCGGCCTGCCGCGCGAGGCCTTGTGCGCGACCGCGCCGCTCCCCGCCTGGCCACCGCGCAATCGCCCGGCCAGCGTCTTCCCCGATCCCGATGCGCTGGCCGAGGCCGCCCGCCTGCTCGATGCCGCCGAGCGGCCACTCATCATCATCAACCGGCTTGACGAGAACGCCGGCACCCAGGCGCTGCTGAAGGCGTTCGTCGAGCGGCACGCCATCGCGCTCGTGCAATATTGGCCGTCGCAACTGGCGCTCGCGCCGGACTCCCCCATGCATGCCGGCTTCGATCCGGGCGCGGACCTGGGCGAGGCCGATGTGGTGCTGGTGCTGGACACCACCGTGCCCTGGCTGCCGCACCGCCATGCGCCGGCCGAGGGCGCGGTCGTCATCCAGGCCGGGCCCGACCCCTATCATCTGCGCACGCCGATCCGGGGTTTCGCGGTCGACATACCGCTCACCGGCAGCACCGGCGCCGTGCTTGCCGCGCTGGACGAGGCCATGCCGGCGCGCGACCGCGGCGCGCGGTTCGCCCGCCTCGCCGCGCGGCATCAGCAGCGCCGCGATGCCGGGACGACCCGCCGGGCAGTGCCGGACGGCGTCATCACCGCGGCCTTCGCCGCGCGCGCCATCGCGCAGCTGGTCGGCACGGACGGCCGGATCGTGAGCGAGCTGGGCGCGCGGGCGGACGTCACGCCCTGCGCCGGCGACCAGTTCCATGCCAGCCCCATCTCCGGCGGCCTCGGCTGGGGCCTGCCGACCGCGCTCGGCGTCCAGCTCGCCGATCGCGAGCGGCTCGTCGTCGCGACATTGGGCGACGGCAGCTACATGTTCTCCAACCCCGTCGCCTGCCACCAGATTGCCGAGGCGCTCGACCTGCCGCTGCTCACGGTCGTGTTCAACAATGGCATCTGGAACGCCGTGCGCTCTTCCACGCTGATGCTCTACCCGGACGGGCACGCCGCGCGCGCCAACCGCATGCCGATCACCTCGCTCGAACCCGCGCCCGACTATTGCAAGGTGGCGCAGGCCTCGCGCGCCTGGACCGCGCGCGTCGAGAATGCGCATGAGTTGGCGGACACGCTGGCGCAGGCGGCGCGTGTCATCCGCGAGGAGCGGCGGCAGGCGCTGGTGGAGATCGTCGTGCAGCCGTGAGTCCGTGCGCCCCGGTGAAAGCCGGGGCCTCCCGCCATGTGGGCTTCGGCGGACTCACGCCAGAAGCGCACCACCTGCCAGGATGGACAGGCGATGGGAGAATATACAGGCAGCCGGTCAATCTTCGCATCGGATTGGCGAGTTGCGCGACCGGCATCGCACGACGGTCAGCCGCGAATTGACTCGCACCGGCGTGACCACGACGCTCTGGCGGCGCGGCTCACCGCCGAGCGCGCGGGCGATCTGGTAGCCCGACGACGACAATGATGAGGCTACCGGTTCAAACCGGAGCGCCGCCTGGCGCCCCTACCCCTTCAGATTGCTGATGACCTGCATCTCCATATAGGAGCGCGCGCCGTGGACGCCGTGTTCGCGGCCATAGCCGGAGTCCTTGAAGCCGCCGAACGGCACATCGGACTCGTTGATGCCGTGGCGGTTGATCCACACCGTCCCAGCCTCCAGCTGCCCGGCGACCTCGACGGCACGGTCCGTGTCGCGGCTCCATACCGAGGCGCCGAGGCCGAAGCGCGTGGCGTTGGCGCGGCGGACGGCATCCGCGACATCGTCGAATCGCAGCACCGGCAGGACAGGCCCGAACTGCTCCTCGCACACCAGCGCCGTGTCTTCCGAAAGGCCGCCGATCACCGTCGGCTCCACGAAGAAACCGCCGCCCTCGCGCGCCCGGCCGCCCGTCTCGACCCGCGCACCGGGCGTCGCGAGCGCATCGGCGAGCAGCGCGACCACCTTGTCATATTGCATGCGGTTCTGGATCGGCCCCATGTCGACGCCGTCCCGGTCGCCCGGCCCGACATTCAGCGCGGCGACCCGCGCTTTCAGGCGCTCCATGAAATCCGCATAGACCGGCGCGGCGACATAGACGCGCTTCACCGCCATGCAGATCTGCCCGGCATTGTAGAAGCCGCTGCGCGCGATGCCGGCCGCCGCCGCATCGAGATCGGCATCGGCCAGCACGATCGCCGGATCATTGCCGCCCAGTTCCAGCGTCACGCGCTTGAGCGTCCCGGCCGCGCTCGCCAGCACTTTCTTGCCGGTGGCGATCGATCCGGTGAAGCTGATCTTGTCGATATCCGCATGATCGGTCATCCGCGCACCCAGATCATTGCCGCCCGCCACGACATTGAAGACGCCGGCCGGGAAGACCGCCTGCGCCGCCGCCGCGACGGCCAGGGTCGAGAGCGGGGTGTAGGGCGATGGCTTCAGGACCAGCGTGTTGCCGGTGTAGAGCGCCTGCGCCACCTTGTGCATGCCGAGCGCCACGGGGAAGTTCCACGGCGCGATGCCGCCAACCACGCCGAGCGGCTTCCAGCGTATCTCCACCCGGCCGCGCGCATCGTCGCGCAGCACCTCGTCGGAGAGATCGAGTTGCGCCAGATGCTCGACATGCAGGCCGGCGATCGCCACTTCCTGGATCGCATGGGCGACCGGCTTGCCCTGCTCGCGCGACAGGAGCGGACCGATGCGCGCGGCCTCGCTCCGCAGCACCTGCGCCAGCGCATGGAGATGCGTGCGGCGCCCCTCGAAGCCCAGCGCCGCCCAGGCCGGGAAGGCCCGCCGCGCGGCGGCGACGGCCGCGTCCAGCTGCGCCCGCGAGGCATCGGGACAGCGCGCGAATGCCGCGCCCGTGGCCGGATCGACCACCTCGAACGCGCCGACGCCGGGGACCAATTCGCCATCGATCAGATGATGGGCGGCCCCCTCGACAAAATCCACGGTCAAAACATCGGAAGGTGAAGCTGACATCGATCCTGTCTCCTGAAGCCGAAAATTATATTTTCTATGGCAACAAGTTTACGGTCTCGAGTCAACCATTCTCGCTCAGCATCCGGCCAAGAAGATGATAGAGCTTCTTGGCCGTGGCGGCATCTAGGCGGACGTCCACATCCTTCTCGGCCTCCACTTCGCCGGCTTGCGCGCGCGCGGAGGACCCCGCGCCGTCCCGGCCGACCTCGAACCCCTCCTCCTCCATTTCGTCCAGCCGGTCGGAGATCAGCAGCAGGCAGGTCATGAACGTGCGCGCCTGCTGCTCGGACAGGGTGGACATCATCTCGCGGTTCAGCATGCGTCCGGCGGCATAGAGCTCGTTCTGCAACTGGGCGCCGCGCTCCGTGAGCTGCAGCATGACCGAGCGCTGGTCGCTCGGATTGTCATCCTTGCGCAGGATGCCATTCTCGGCGAGGCGCTGGATGACGCGGCTGCCGAAGCTCTTGTCGAGTCGAGCCGTTTCGCAGACCTGCTTGAACGTCGCCGTCCCCAGCTCCGACATGATGCCGATCACCCGGCACTCGACGAGCGAAAGCCCGGTCAGCTTGCGATAATAATCTTCCGAGAAGCGCTGCGAGGCATTGCCCAGCCTGTGCAGGCGGAAAGACATGAGATTGCGGAAGCTCTTGAGCGGCTCCTTCTTCGCGGTCCGGCCTCTGTTGGTCATGACGTCCCCATGTTCCCGGCGTCGCACCGGCTCCAAACGCGCATCCTTATCCCTTCACTGCTTGAAACACACATCAATTTTTTGTTGCTATAGACTATCTCTTAGTTGACTCAAGCAATGATATTGCACCAAGACATCCGACGAATGCATCGAGAGTGGACGAACGGCACATGCTGACACAGGAACAGAATGAATTGCTGACGCGGGTCGGCCCCGGCACGCCCATGGGCGAACTGCTGCGCCGCTACTGGCATCCGATCGCCGGCGTGAGCGAGCTGGACGACAAGGCCACGAAGAAGGTCCGGCTGATGGGCGAGGACCTCGTCCTCTACAAGGACCTGGGCGGCAATTTCGGGCTGGTCGACCGGCACTGCCCGCATCGCCGCGCCGACCTCTCCTATGGCTATGTCGAGCAGTGCGGCCTGCGCTGCAGCTATCATGGCTGGCTGTTCGATGCGGACGGCAGTTGCCTGGAGCAGCCCTATGAGGACACCGTCCTCCAGGGCAGCGCGCATCGCGACAAGGTGCAGGTGAAGGCCTATCCGGTGAAGGCGCTCGCCGGGCTGCTCTGGGCCTATATGGGCCCGCAGCCGGCGCCCGAACTGCCCGACTGGGAGCCGTTCAGCTGGAAGAACGGCTTCGTGCAGATCGTCATTTCCGAGCTGCCCTGCAACTGGCTGCAGGGGCAGGAGAATTCCATCGATCCCATCCATTTCGAGTGGATGCACGCCAACTGGAGCGTCAGGCTGCGCGGCAAGCAGGGCCCCTATGGCCCCAAGCATGTGAAGGTCGACTTCCGCGAGTTCGACCATGGCTTCACCTACAACCGCATTCGCGAGGATACCGACGAGACGCATCCGCTCTGGACCGTCGGCCGCGTCTGCCTCTGGCCGAACGCCATCTTCACCGGCGATCATTTCGAGTATCGCGTGCCGGTGGACGATACCACCATGCTGAGCGTCGGCTGGTTCTTCGCGCGCGTGCCGCGGGACAACGAGCCCTATGTGCAGCAGAGCATCCCGACCTGGTATGGGCCGATCCGCCACCCCGACACCGGCGACTGGATCACCAGCCATGTGATGAACCAGGATTTCGTGGCCTGGATCGGCCAGGGCGCCATCTCGGACCGCACGCAGGAGCATCTGGGCCGCTCGGACAAGGGCGTCGGCATGATCCGCCGGCAATATCAGCGCGATCTCCAGCATATCGAGCAGGGGATCGATCCCAAGGCGATCATCCGCGATCCCGCGTGCAATGTCGCCATCCCGCTGCCGGTGGTGAACCGGGACGCGGTCATCGAAGGGCTGAGCGCCGAGGACATCCGTGCCGGCAAGGAGATCCATCATTCGCGCTTCATCTTCCAATATGGCCAGCCGGCCGAGGTGCGGGAAGCGCAGGCCGCCGCCATGGGCCTGAAGATCGAGGAAAAGGGCTATGTCGACCATTGATCTCGCGGCATATAACAAGTAACTTGATATAAGTTAGACTGTTATATGCCGGATCATGGGAGATGCGCTTGGACGAGGTCCATTCCACCGACTTCGCGTATGAGGTCCGCGCCTTCGTCGCCGCCCATCTCGATCCCGTCGTGCGGGACAAGGTGCTGCGCGGCATCGCGCCGACGAAGGCCGAGCGCGTGGCATGGCACAAGGCGCTCCACGCCCGGGGCTGGATCGCGCCGCACTGGCCGGCGGCGCATGGCGGCACGGGCTGGACGGCCACGCAGACCTATCATTTCGACGAGATTCTTGCCGAGGAAGGCGCGCCGGACCTCGGCAATTTCGGTCTCACCATGCTGGGGCCCACGCTGATCCGCTACGGCACGGAGGCGCAGAAGCGCCATTATCTCCCCCGCATCCTTTCCGCGCAGGATCAATGGTGCCAGGGCTATTCGGAACCGGGCGCCGGCTCCGATCTCGCCGCGCTCGCCACCCGCGCCGAACTGGTCGACGGGCACTGGGTCATCAACGGCCAGAAGATGTGGACCACGCTCGCGCATGAATCGGACATGATCTTCTTGCTCGTGCGCACCGATCCCGATGCGCCGCGCCCGCAGGCCGGCATCTCCATGCTGCTCGTCGACATGACGCTGCCGGGCATCACCGTGCGGCCCATCCATCTGCTCAACGGCAAGCACAGCACGAACGAGGTCTTCTTCGACAATGTGCGGATCCCGGCCGGCAATATCGTCGGCGAGCCGAACCGGGGCTGGACCTATAGCCGCGTCGTGCTCGGCAACGAGCGCCTCAACATCGCCCGCGTCGGCGTCTCGAAGCGGCAATTGCGCTATCTCAAGACGATCGCGTCCCGGGAGCGGTGCGGCGACGGCCGGCTGATCGACGACCCGATCTTCCGCGCGAAGATCGCCGCGGCCGAGATCGAGCTGATGGCGATCAGGGCGATGAGCCTCTCGCTGCTGGCCCGCGCGCACGGCGGCGATGCGCCGGGCTTCGAGGCCAATCTGCTGAAGATCAAGGGTTCCGAACTGCAGCAGCGCCTCGCGGAACTGCTCGTCGAGGCGGCCGGCCCTTATGCCATGGCCTATGGCGCGGAAGCCGAGACCGTGGTGCCGGCCGACGCCTGGCCAAGGTTCAACAGCCATTTCATGACCCGCGTCGTCAGCATCTATGGCGGCTCGAACGAGATCCAGCGCAATGTGGTCGCCAAGACCATGCTGGGCCTGAAAGCGGAGCGCCGGTGATGACGGAATTTCAGGCAATGCTGCGCGACTCGCTCGATAAGGCGCTGGCCCGCCATTATGGCTTCGAGCAGCGACAGGCGCTGCGCCGCGCGCGCACCGGCTTCTCGCACGCAGCATGGCGCGCTTATGCGGATCTCGGGCTGTTCGCCCTCTCCGTTCCCGAGGAGCGGGGCGGCCTGGGCGGCAGCTTCGCCGATCTGGGCGTGGTCGCCGAAGCTCTGGGCGGGGCACTGGCGCTCGAGCCGGTGTTGCCCGGCATCGTGTTCGGCAGCCGGCTGATCGCGGACGCGGGCTCGCCGGCCCAGCGATCAGCGCTGCTCCCGGCCCTGCTCGCCGGCGAATGCAAGGCGGCGCTGGCCCATGACGAACCAACGACACGCTATCGGCTCGACCGCGTCGAAAGCCGGGCGATCCGCTCGGGCGACGGCTATCGGCTCAATGGCGGGAAATGCGTCTCGATCGGCGGCGGCGACGCGGACCTGCTGGTCGTCTCCGCGCATCTGGACGGGCATGCCGATCTCTCGCTGTTCCTCGTGCCGGCCGGCGCGCGCGGCGTGACGCGCAAGGCCTATCTCAGCTTCGAGGGCGGCGGCGTGGCGGACGTGGTGCTGGATGACGTCCAGCTCGACAAGGACGCCCTGCTCGGCCCCGCCCATGGCGGCACGGCCCTGCTCGGCGCGGCCATGGCCGAGGCGGTGGCGCTCGATTGCATGGACGCCATCGGCGCGATGCGCGCCGCCTTCGCCCTCACCCATGAGCATGTGCGGACCCGGCGGCAGTTCGGGGCGACCATCGGCAGCTTCCAGGTGGTCCAGCACCGGCTGGTGGACATGGCCACGGCGCTGGAGATGGCGGCGGCGATCGCCGGGGAAGCCCTGCGCCTCGCGACTCACATCGACCCCGCGACGCGCGACCGCGCCGTCTCGGCGGCGAAGGTGCGCGTGGCCGAATCCGCGCGCTTCATCGGCCAACAGACCGTCCAGCTCCATGGCGGCATGGGCCTGGCCGAGGAGTATCCGGCGGCCCATCATTTCGCCCGCCTCGGCATGTTCATGCAGCGCTGGGGCGACAGCGACCATCATCTGCGCCGCTTCGCCGCACTGATGGAGACCGATCCGGAGCCGCGCCGCGCCTGAACGGGCATAGCCCGCATGCGCGGCCGAGCCGGGACCGGTCTCGACCCCGAAGCTCTCTTAGCCCCGGCCCAGAAAGGGCATCGAGGATGGCAGCATGGTCATCTCGAACATGTTCACATGATCCGGCAGGTCGACCATCGCCAGCACGGCCCGGCCGGCAATCTCCGCATCGATATAGGCGGTCGGCGGCATCGGGCGCTTGGGCGTCACCAGTTCGGTCATCACGATGCCGGGATGGAAGATCGAGGATATGACCCCATGCGCCCGCCCGTCGATCGCCAGCGAGCGATTGAGGCCATCCAGCCCGAACTTGCTGGTCGCATAGGCGATCGTGTCCGGCCGGGGCACGGATGCGGACAGGCTGCCGATATGCACGATCCGCCCGCCGCCCTGCGCCTTCATGACGCGCAAGGCCTCGCGCGAGCAGAGGAAGGCGGCCGTCAGATTGACCTCGATCACCTCGCGCCAGCGCGCCAGGCCCAGCGTATCGGTGGGCGTATGGTCGGCCATGCCGGCATTGTTGACGAGGATGTCGACCCTCGCAAAGCGATCGAGCGCGGCCTGGAACAGGCGCTGCACCGCATCCTCGTCGGTCACGTCGGTGGGCACGGCATGGGCGACGCCCCCTGCCTCGCGGATGGTGGCGCACAGCGCATCGAGCCGCTCGGGCCGCCGGGCCGCGAGGATCACGCTGATGCCCGCCCGGGCGAATGCGACCGCGACGGCCGCGCCGATGCCCGAGCTGGCGCCGGTGACGATGGCGACCCTGCCGGTGACGCTGGAGCCGGCCATCAGGCGATCCTGAAGATGCGCGCGGCATTGCCGCCGGCGACCATCGCCTTCACATCCTCGGGCAAGGGCGCGGTGCGCATGAACTGCACCGCCGGCGTCGTCGGCTGATAGGGATAGTCGATCGCCCACATCACATTTTCCGGCCCCAGCACCTCGACCGAATAGCGCAGCGCCGCGTGGCTCTCCACGCCGCTCGTCGTGATCGCGAAATTGCGGCGGAAATATTCCGAGACCTTGAGCTGCACCCTGGGCGCCAGCCCCCGCGCCATCGCGGAGCGCTGGTGCATATAATCGAGGCGCCACAGCCAGAAGGGAATGCCCTCGCCCATATGGCCGAGCACGATCTTGAGCCTGGGGAAGCGATCGAACAGGCCGGAGAGGATCATCCGCACCGCATTGGTGCTGGTCTCGATGCCATAGCCCCACAGCGCGGTATCCATGCCATAATCGCCGAATGCGCCGGCCATCTGCTTCGAAGGCGCACGGGGGTGGATATAGAGCGCGAGGCCGCTGGCCTCGATCGCCTCGAACATCGGGAAGAAGAACGGATCGTCATAATAGCGATCATTGGTGTGGCTGTTGATGACGAGGCCATTGAGCTTGAGCGCGCCGGCGCAGCGCTCGATCTCCAGCGCCGCGCGCTGGGGGTCCTGCGGCGCGAAGGTGCCCAGCCCCGCGAACCGATCCGGCCGGCGCCGGACGATCTCGGCCATCCGATCATTGGCCAGCCGCGCCAGATCGGTCCCCTTGTCGGCATCGAACATCTGCACGCCCGGCGCGGTCAGCGAGAGCAGGTGCATGTCGACTCCGTTGCGGTCCATCTCCGCGATCCGCTCATGCTCCCAGTCGATCAGCCGGTCCACGATCGCGCCGCGATCCCCGTCATCGCCGTAGATGCCGCGCACCAGTTTCATGTCGAGGCTCTGGTCGTCGGTTTCGCAATGCGCGTTGAGCGCCGCCGAAATCTCGGGAAACGAGATCGCCTCCTCGGTTCCAATCAGTCGCATTCTCACTCTCCTCGGCCGTTTTGGCGATCCTGCCAGATCGTCCGAAATATCACAAGGCACTTTATATAAATGCTCTTGTCATAATATGCCGATGCGCTAGGCTGGGGCACGGAACAAGGGAAGGCGGATGATGCGGATCGAGGAAGAGAGCGAACTGGAAGCGGCTGTTCAGGCGCCGCCACGCCTCCTCTATCTCGTCCGCCGCTGGTTCGTCGCGGCGCGCGACCGGCTGGAGGAGATCACGCGCGCCCACGGCATGACCACCGGCGATTATACGATGCTTTCCTTCATCAGCCGGCTCGAGCCCTGCTCGGCCGCCGATCTCGCCCGCGCCCAGCGCATCACGCCGCAGGCCACCACGCAGCAGGTCGTCCAGCTGGAGGCCAAGATGCTCGTCTCCCGCTACGAGAACAGCGCCAATCGCCGCATCGCCCTGATCGAGCTGACCCGGCGCGGGCGCACCTGCCTGGAGGATATCGATCGCCGGGCCGCCCGGCTCGAAGCGGAACTGACCGCCGGCCTGGGGGAAGACGAGCTGGCGGTGATCCACGCATTCCTGTCCCGCCGGCCCGACCTGCGCGGCGACACCGACACGCAAGGAGAGGATAACAGACCATGACCGAGACCAGCGCAGCAGAGATCGCCGCCGGCGCCCAGACCCTGACATTGGAGATCGACGACGGCATCGCCTGGGTCGCCATCAACCGGCCCGAGAAGCGCAATGCGATGAGCCCCACGCTCAACCGCGAGATGGGCCGGCTGCTGGAGGCTCTGGAGATCCAGGACGATGTCGGCGTGGTCGTGCTCAGCGGCGCTGGCGAATCCTTCTCCGCCGGCATGGACCTCAAGGAATATTTCCGTGAGGTCGAGGGGGAATCGGCCATCGCGCAGATGCGTGTGCGCCGCGCCGCGACCGACTGGATGTGGCGCCGCCTCATGCACTATCCCAAGCCGACCATCGCCATGGTCAATGGCTGGTGCTTCGGCGGCGCGTTCACGCCGCTGGTCGCCTGCGACCTCGCCATCGCGGCGGACGAGGCGACGTTCGGTCTCTCGGAAATCAACTGGGGCATCATTCCCGCCGGCAATGTCACCCGCGCGGTCGCGCAGGTGATGCGGCACCGCGACGCGCTTTATTACATCATGACCGGCGAGCCGTTCGGCGGCGCCAAGGCCGCGGACATGGGGCTGGTCAACCGCTCCGTGCCACGCGACCAGCTCCGCGCCGAGACGGAGAAGCTCGCCCGGGTGCTGCTGGAGAAGAACCCGCACGTGCTGCGCCACGCCAAATCCGCCTTCAAATATGTGGAATCGATGGACTGGGACACGTCCGAGGCGATGCTGGGCGCCATGGCCGCGCTGGCCGGCGGGTCCGACCCGGAGAAGGGTCGCCGCTCCGGTATGTCGCAGTTCCTGGACGATAAATCCTATCGCCCCGGCCTCGAGACCTACCGCCGGGAGCGCTGAGCCGATCATGGAGAGGATCGTCAGCCGCGCGCGCCGCGCGATCGATTGCGCCTTGCGGCCAGCCTCGGTGGTCGTGGTCGGCGTGTCCGACGCGCCGGGCTCGGCGGGCCGCAACGCCATCCGCAACCTGATCGCCGGCGGCTATCAGGGCGCGGTCCACATCGTCAGCCGCGGCGGCGTCCGCGCGGAAGGGATCGAGCCGGTCCGCGCGATCGAGGACCTGCCCGCCGGCATCGATCTGGCGATTCTCGCCCTGCCCGCCTCCGCCATGCTGGAGGCGATCCGTTCCTGCGCGGCGCGGGAGATCGGCGTCGCGGTCATCTTCGCCTCCGGCTTCGCTGAGCTGGGCGCGGAGGGGCGCGCGACGCAGGACGCGATCGTGCAGGCCGCCAGCGCAGGCAATATGGCGCTGATCGGCCCCAATTGCCTGGGCTATAGCAGCCGCGTGGGCGGCCTGTCGGTCGGCTTCGGCGTCGGCTCGATCGCGGCCGCGCAACGCTCGGACGACTGCGTCGCCGTGCTGACGCAGAGCGGCGGGATGATGGCCCATGCCAGCCTGTCGCTGGGCGCGCGCAACATCCCCATCTCGCACGCGGTGTCGACGGGCAATGAGGCCATGCTCGGCATCGAGGATTTCCTCGCCGACTTCGCGCGGGACGAACCGACGCGGTCCGTCATCGTCTATGCCGAGCAGATCCGCCAGCCCGCCGCCTTCCTCGCCGGGGTGCGGGCCTGCCGGGAGCGGGGCAAGACCGTCGTGCTGCTTCACCCCGGCCGCTCCGAACGGGCGCAGGCCGCCGCCCTCTCGCACAGCGGCGCGATGGCGGGCGACCATGCCGCCATGCGCGTGCTCGTCGCCCATGCCGGCGCGGTGTTCGTGGAGACGCTGGAAGAGCTGGTCGATGTCGCCGAACTGCTGGCCCGCGCCGATGCGCCGCCGACGCGCGGGGTCGGCGTGCTGACCACATCGGGCGCCTTCTGCGGCATCGCGCTCGATTATTGCGACCGGATCGGGCTCGACGTGCCCACGCTGGAGGCCCCGACGCTGGCCACCATGCGCGCGGCCCTGCCCCCCTTCGCCCAGCCGGCCAATCCGCTCGATCTCACCACCCAGCCGCAGCGCGAGCCCGAACTGCTCGGCAAGGGCCTGCAGGCCCTGCTGGACGATCCGGGCATCGGCAGCGTGGTCATCGCCATCACGCCGGGCGGGCCGGCCCAGTCGGTCAAATATTTCGACGGTCTCCAGCCGGCGCTCGGCGGCGCGACCAAGCCGCTCGCGCTGGCCATCATGGGCGACGGCTCGGCGCTGACCGACGAATTCCTCGCCCGCGTGCGTGACAGTCGCGTGTCCTTCTCCCGCTCGCCCGAGCGCGCCCTGCGCACCATGGCGGCGATCACCGAACATGGCCGCGCCACCTCGCGGGCCATGCGCGCCCAACCGCAGGCCAGCGCCGCCGGGCCGGATGCACCGCCCGCCGTGCCGATCAGCGAATATCGCGCAAAGCAATATCTCGCCCGGCTGGGTCTCGGGCGCTTGCAAGGCGATCTGGCGCGCGACGCTTCGCAGGCCGTTCGGCTGGCCGAAGCGCTGGGCTACCCGGTCGTCCTCAAGGCGCAATCGGCGCAGTTGCTGCACAAGACCGACGCGGGCGGGCTCGCGCTCGACCTGCGGGACGAGCCGGCCATCCGGTCGGCCTGGCGGACCGTTACGGATGCCGTCTCGGCGGCGCGGCCGGGCATGGCGCTGGACGGCATGCTGGTCGAGCCGATGGCCCGGCCCGGCCTCGACCTGATCGTGGCCGCGCGGCGCGTGGGCGGCTGGGGCGTGGTCGTCATGGCCGGCCTTGGCGGCATCTGGACCGAGGCGCTGCAGGACTTCCGCCTGATGCCCGCCGGGCTGGCCGAGGACGACATCGTCGCGGAGCTGCGCCGGCTGCGCGGCGCGGCGCTGCTCACCGGAGGACGGGGCAGTCCGCCGCTGGACCTGGCGGCGGTGGCGCGGACCATCGGCCGCATCGGCCGCGCCCTGCTGGACGATCCGGCCGTCGCGGAGATCGAGATCAACCCGCTGCGCGTCTATACCGAGGGTGAAGGCGTCGCCCCGCTCGACGCGCTGATGCATGTGGCGCCGGACTGGACGGCATGAGCGACGACGCCCCGGCGCCCGATCACGCCGTGAAGTGATCGATCAGCCAGCGTGACGCCGGGCCGAGGGCACGGCTGGAGCGGTGGACGCAGAACATCGGCACGAGATGCGGTTCGTCGGGCCGGCGCATGGCGGGATAGTCGATCTTCTCCGGCTCGATCCGTTGCAGCCGGCGCGACCGCAGATCATGCTCCACCAGATGCAGCGGCATGATGCCCCAGCCCACGCCGGTGAGCAGCAGGTCGCGCTTGGCAGCGATGTCGTTCACGAACCAGAGCGATCCGTAGAAATCCTCCGGCGGCCGGCTGAGCGCGACCGGCGCGCCTTCGCCCAGGACGAGCCGGATATGGTCGTGCATCATGTCCGGGGCGATGGCGCCGGCGATCGCCGCCAGCGGATGATCCGGCGCGACCACCGGCACCAGCTCGACGGCGCCCACGCCGCGCGCGGTCAGCGGGATGGACGCGGACTGGCAGGACTCCTCGTTCACCAGCCCGATCGCGCAGACATCGTCGGCCAGGAGCTGCATCGTGCGCGCATAGGATTCGACATGGAGACGCGTGGGAATGGCGGGGAAGGCCTGGCTGAACAGGCGCAGCGCCTCGCGCACCCGCGCCATCGGGAAGATCGAATCCACCACGATGGAAATCTCGGCCTCATGCCCCTCGGCAAGGCTGATCGCCTGGCTGCGCAGTGCGACCACGCCTTCCGCGATCCGCCGCGCATTGGGCACCAGCGCCCGCCCCGCCTCGGTCAGCACCGCGCGATATTCGGTGCGGTCGAACAGGATGAGGCCGAGTTGCTCCTCCAGTCGCTTGATGGCGTAGGTCACGGCGGACTGGGCGCGGCGCAACGCCTTGGCGGCCGCGATGAAACTGCCCTGGTCGACCACCGCCAGGAAGACGATGATCTGGTCGGTCGACGGCCCTTGCATGGATAATCCGATTTCCTGAACGAGTGCTGGGAAACCCTATCAGCTTTCCGCACGCGCCGGCAACCGGCTCAGAGCCTGCTGGGAAATTCTCGAAAGGGCAGTTTTGGAGGCACCGAGACGCGCCTGTCCAAACAGTCTCTCAGGCGTTCAGGCTCTCCGCCTCGCGCGCCGGTTCGCGCGGCCCGAAGGTCCGGTCGCGATAGGCCAGCCACTTGGCGAACAGCGCATGCGCTTCCGCCCCGACCGTCTCGAGGAAGCCGGGCTTGTGCGTGCGTGCGGTGATCTCCAGCGAAAGGCCGTTGGGGTCCTTGAAGTAGAAGGACGTGATGAACTCATGATCGACCGGCCCGATGACGTCCACGCCGGCGTCTTCCAGACGCGTCTTGAAGGCCATCACATCCGCCACCGTCTCGACGCGCATCGCCAGATGCTGCATGCGCGGCGTCGGCCCCGGCTCCTCGCCCTTCCCGAAGTCGAAGAAGGCGATGTAGGAGCCGTCGCCCATTTCGAAGAAGAAATGGGCATAGTCGAACTTCATGTCGGTGCCGGGCACGCCCGTCATCTGCATGGTGTGCGCCAGCGGCAGGCCGAGCAGATCCTCGTAGAATGCGCGCGTCTCTTCCGCATCCCGGCAGGGGAAGGCGAAGTGATAGACGCCGTGAACGGCTGGTGGCTTCGTCATCTTGGCATCTCCATCCGATTGTCCGTCGCGTGTCTCAGGCCGTCTCAGGCTCGGCGAAGGCGACCCGCTCGATGCTGTGCGCCTGCAGCGCGGGCATGACCTGCGCCGCGAACCGGCGGACCTGGTTGAGATACATGGCCTGCGGCAGCGCCCCCCGGTTGAACGTGACCATCACCGTGCCCGCGCCGGCATGTTCGGCGATCTCGATGATCTTCGCGGTCACCTCCTCCGGGCTGCCCCAGGCGCCCCGGCCAAGTCGGTTGGCGTTCTCATTCCTGACGTTGGCGGCGAAATTGTCCCGCCCCGCCATCACCTGCTGGCGCACCTCGGGCCGCAGATAGGAATAGGCGTCCTTGCCGTAATAGCCCTTCATCTTCTCCCGGCCGACATAGTCGTAATTGAACAGCTGGGAGAAATAGTCGGTATAGGGCCCATATTCCTCGATCGCCTGCTCATAGCTGTCGGCGACATAGCAATCGACCTGGATGGTGATGTGTCCGGGCGTGACCTTGCGGCCATGCTCGGCCTGGATGCGGCCATAGTGGCGCAAAATGTCCTCGCGCGCCGCGCCGCCGATGCCCGGCGTGATGGTCAGGTTGTTGCGCGCCGCGAACTCGATCGATTCCTGGCTGCCCGTCACCGGCATCCACACCGGCGGGTGCGGCTGCTGCATGGGGCGCGGCCAGATGGCGAGATCCTCATAGCTGTTGAACTGGCCCTGATAGCTGAACGTCTCCTGCGTCCATGCGCCGACCATGATCTCATAGGCTTCCTCGAAGCGCGCGCGCGATTCGTTCATCGGCACGCCGAAGAAGCGATATTCACGCGCCGCGCCGCGCGCGATCCCGCAGATGATGCGCCCGTTGGAGAGGCAGTCGAGCATGGCGATCTCCTCCGCCAGCCGCAGCGGATTGTGCAGCGGCAGGAGGTTGCCGTAGATCAGCAGCCGGGCGTTGCGCGTGCGCTGCGCGGCGGAGGCGGCGAGCAGATTGGGCGAGTTCATGAGGCCATAGGGCGTTGCATGATGCTCGTTGAACGCGATGCCGTCATAGCCCAGCCGGTCCATCTCCTCCCAGGCATCGAGATGATCGGCATAGGTCCGGGCGGCGACCGCCGGGTCGCAATGGCTCCGACCGAGCAGGGGCAGATAGCCGTCGACGGCGAGATGCTGCAGATTCCTGTCATAGTGGACCAGATCGAACACGAAAATCTTCATCTGATCTCCCCTCCTTTTTACCCGTTGCGTGGTCGTGAAGATGATGTATCAGTGCGAAATAAGAGAAAAAACTGATAAAAATTAGCTTATCTTGATCTAAAAAACACATGATTAGGAGGGAAGATGAGGACGACCGGGGAGCCTGCCGACCAGATCGCCATCGCCCGTCAAGGCGTGGCCGCCATGGGACCGGTGTTCGACCTCACGGTGCTGAAGGACACCGCGCGGCTCTATGCGCCGCTGGTCCGGGACCAGGCATCCGAGGGCGTGCGCATCGCGCCGGACATCCCCTACGGCCCGCACGAGCGCCACCGGCTCGATCTCTTCCAGCCCGGGCGAGCAGATGGCGCGCCGATGCTGATCTTCATCCATGGCGGCGGCTTCGTGGGCGGCGACAAGCATGTGAATGACGATTTCTACCGCAATCTCGGGCTGTTCTTCGCCCGGCGCGGCATCATCACCATCGCCGCCAACTACCGGCTCGCCCCGCACCATGTCTGGCCCGCCGGCGCGCAGGACGTGGCCAGTCTCGTGCGCTGGGCGCGGGACAATGCGGCGCGGCTCGGCGGCGATCAGCAGGCCGTCTTCCTGTTCGGCCAGTCCGCCGGGGCGGCGCATGTGGCCGGCTATCTCTTCTCGCCGGACCTGTGGGACGAGGCGGCGGGCGGCGTGGCCGGCGGCATCCTCATGAGCGGCGTCTACCGGGCCTTCGGCGATGGCGTCGGCCCCGGCATGATCGCCTATTTCGGCGAGGATGAGGCGGCGCGGCGCGCCGACTGCCCGCTCACCCGCGCCCCGGCCAATCGCACGCCGCTGATGATCGGCGTGATGGAATATGATCCACCCGAGATCGCCGTTCACAGCTTCGAGCTGGCCGCCGCGCTCACCCGCAGCAGCGATCGCTCGCCGCTGTTCGTCCGCTATGCGGGCCATAATCACGTATCGACCGTCTACGGCATGGGCAGCGGACAGGATGAGGTGGGCGAGGACATCGCGCGCTTCATCCGCGCACGGAGCGATGCGGCATGAGCCGGGGCGCGACACTGGAGTTCGGCGTCTTCGATCATATGGATCGGGCCGGCACGCCGCTCGCCGAGCAATATGAGGACCGGTTGCGGCTGGCCGAACGCTATGACCAGCTCGGCTTCGACCGGCTGCATATCGCCGAGCATCATTCGACGCCGCTCGGCACCGCGCCATCACCAGGCATCTATCTCTCGGCCGTGGCGCAGCGCACCCGCCGGCTGCGGTTCGGGCCGCTCGTCTATCCGATCAAGCTCTACCACCCGCTGCGGCTGGCCGAAGAGATCGCCATGCTCGACCATCTCGGCAATGGCCGGTTCGAGTTCGGCGTCGGCAAGGGCGCCTCGCCGATCGAACTGTCGCTCTACGGCGTCGATCCCGCCAATATCGAGCCGCAATATGCCGAGGCGCTGGCCGTGCTCAAGCAGGCGCTGACGCAGGACCATGTCTCGTTCGAGGGGCGCTTCTACCGGTTCGAGGACGTGCCGGTGACGATGCATCCGCTGCAGCAGCCGCATCCGCCGATATGGTATGGCGTCTCGCGGCCCGATGGCGCGGCGCGGGCGGCACGCAATGGCTACAACATCGTAGGCAATCTGCCCGCCTCCGCCGCCCGCGCCGTGTCGGACGCCTATCGCGTCGCCTGGGCCGAAGCAGGTGGCCGGCCCGATGCGCTGCCGCGCATCGGCATCGGGCGCTTCCTCGTGCTGGCGGACAGCGATGCGGAGGCCAGGGCACTGGCCGAGCGCGCCTTTCCGCTCTGGCTGGAGAGCTTCTGGACGCTCTGGGACGCGCGCGGCGCCCGGCCGCCGGTGCCCATGCCCGACACGTTCGAAGGCATCGAAGCGGCGGGGATCGGCATGGCCGGCACGCCGGAGCGCGTGGCCGGGATGCTCGCCGCGCAGATCGCCGAATCCGGCGCCAATTATCTGCTCGGCCGCTTCGCCTTCGGCGACCTGCGCTTCGCGGAGGCGGCGCGATCGGTGGAGCTGTTCGCGCGGGAGGTCATGCCGGTGCTCAGGGCACATGCGGCCGCTCCCGTCGGCATTGGCTGAGGACCGGCCGGCCAAGGAGAGGCAATCGATGGACGATCCGGACCGGACCATGGCAGCGCCCGGCGGTGCCCGCACGGCACACGAAGCGCCATGGCCGCAACCGCGCCAGGCCTGGTACACGATCTTCGTGCTCGGGCTCGTCACGACCTTCGCTCAGCTCGACCTGGGCATCGTCTCGCTGCTGGTCCAGCCGATCAAGCGCGATCTGGGCATCTCCGATTTCCAGATGAGCCTCGTGCTCGGCTTCTCCTTCGCTGTCTTCTACACGCTCATCGGCCTGCCGATTTCCCGCTTCATCGATACCCACAGCCGCAAGCTGATCCTCAATCTCGGCCTCATCACCTGGAGCCTCGCCACGGCGCTGACCGGCCTTGCACAGAATTTCCATCACCTCCTGCTCGCGCGCATATTCGTGGGCGCGGGCGAGTCCGTGAACCAGCCGGCGAGCCTCTCGATCATCTCCGATCTCTTCCCGCGCGAGAAGCTGCCGCGCGCCATCGCGCTCAAGCAGATCGGCGTCGTGGTGGGCAGCGCGGCCTCGATGCTGCTCGGCGCATTCGTCATCCACATGCTGATCGACGCGGAGCCGGTGCACACGCCGTTCGGCATCATCCGGGGCTGGCAATGGGTGTTCATCTGCGTCGGCATGCCCGGCCTGCTGGTCGCGGCGCTGCTGACGCTGAGCGTGAAGGAACCCGCGCGCCGGGGCCCCGCGCCCACCCCCGGCATCGAGCGCGTGAACCTGCGGCAGACGATCCGCTACCTGCTGCTGCACGTCTCGCTGTTCGGCCCGATGTTCGTCAGCATGGCCTTCGCCAATCTGAGCGGCGAGCGCATGTGGATGCCCGCCTTCTACGAGCGCAGCTTCGGCTGGGGGCCGGCGTTCGTGGGCATGCTCCAGGGCATCGGCAGTCTGGTCGTGGTGCCGATCGGCCTGTTCATCGGCATCTGGCTCGCCGAACATTATGCGCGGCGCGGGTTCGACGATGCGCCCATGCGCGTCGTCTTCATGTCACGCCTGGTCGGCCTGCCGTTCCAGATCCTCGCGCCGCTGATGCCCGATCCCTGGCTCGTGCTGGCCTTCTCGCAGATCGGCACGGCCACCGTCGCGATGGCCGGCCCCTCGCTCAACGCGGCGTTCCAGATCATCGCGCCCAACCATATGCGCGGACAGGTGACGGCACTCTACATGTTCGTCTTCACCTTGATCGGCACTGGCATCGCCCCGTCGCTGACGGCGGGCTTCACCGATTTCGTCTTTGGCGATGAAGCCATGCTCAAATGGTCGATCGTCACCACCAACCTGCTGTTCACACCCATCGCGGTCTATATCACCTGGCTTGCGCTCAAGCCCTATGGCCGCGCGGTGGCGCGGCTCAAGGCGAGCGAACGGTAAGCCGACGGCGCCACGGGATCAGTCGCCCTTGCCCGCTCCGCCGCCATAGCCGCGTTCCATCTCCAGCAGGGCGGCCGCCCGCTCGCGCAGCAGATCGAGCACCCCGGCGACCCGGTCGATCTCCTCGGCCGGAATATCGCGGACGAGGAAGGCATTCCTGGCCACGGCAAGGTCCACCATCCTGGCATGCAACTGCTCGCCCTCGCTCGTGAAGGTAATCACGATCGAGGGACCGCCCGGCTTGCGCTTGCGCAGCAGCAGGCCGCGCTCCGCCAGCCCCTTGACCGCACGGCTGACCTGCCCGGTGTCCAGCGCGAGCAATTCGGCCAGATCGTTGAGCGAAAGCGGCGCGTGCCCGCCCACGACGGACATGATCCGCCACTCTATGCTGGAAGCGCCGAATTCCCGGCGATTGGCCAGCGTGCCGCTGCGCCGCAGGAGTTCGAGCAGGTCGATGATGCGGATCGTCAGCAGGCCGGGCAGATGCTCGTCACGATGCGGCGCATCCTCGGCCGCATGATCGCGGGGAGGCTCGGAATGTTTCAAGGGCTCAATCCTCCTGACTTGATCGCAAACTATTTTGACATTATCAAAATACCGGATAATCTGATCGAAACCTGCACGGCAACACCCTTCTTAGTGTCGTCGTGACCGGGACAAAGCAAGGTGGGAGAGAGCGGCCGCGCGGAAAGCGGCCGGCGCAGGTCTTCCATCAGGACAATATTCAATCCGGGAGAGGAAGAATGAAGAAGAGCCTTGTGATCGCCCTGTCCGTCGCGGTGTCCATGCTCGGCCTGTCCGGGCCAGCCGCGGCGCAGCAATCCCCCGCGCCGAAACCCTGGTACAAGCAGACCTTCGATCCCGCGCGCGTCCAGCCCTGTGACCGCGCCTGCCTGACCGCGATCGGCGACCAGTTCCTCGCCGCGATGGAGAAGCAGGACATGAGCGGCCTGCCGCTCGCCGAGCAGGTGTTCGTCACGGAGAATAGCGGCCGGATCGCGCTGGGCGAAGGCGTGTTGTGGCATGCCCATATCGAGCGCACGGGCTTCCACGTCACAGTCGCGGACCCGGTCAGCGGGCAGGTCGCCATGCAGCTCGTCTACAATATCGAGGGGCGCCCGGCGATGGTCGCGATCCGCCTCAAGGTGGATCGCCACATGATTACCGAGGTCGAGCAGCTCCATGATCGCAATGTCGCGCCCCAGGCGATGGAGCTGCTGACCACGCCGCGCCCGACCCTGCTGCAGGACGTCGCCCCGCGCGAGCGCGCCTCCCGCGATTTCCTGATCTATGCGGCCCATGCCTATTTCGATGCGCTGACCGGCGAGGATGGCAGCATCGCGCCGTTCGCGGACGATTGCGTGCGCCATGAGCAGGGCTATCAGACCGTCGCCAACAAGACGCCGGGACGCGGCTCGCCGAGCCCGAACCTGCCCGACACCTCGACCGAGATGGGCCGCATCTTCTCCCGGCTGAGCACCATGACCTGCGCGGAGCAGGTGGATACGGGCATCTTCGCCGGCATCAAGTCGATCTGGCCGCGCCGCATGGTCGTGGACGAGCAGAAGGGTCTGGTCGCGGTCTTCCCGCTGTTCGTGCATGATGGCACCAAGCGGCCGGTGCCGGCCGATTCCATCGGCGGATCGCGGCCGGGCATCGGCATGGTCATCAATCTGGTGACCATGGAGACGTTCGGCATCAGGGGCGGCAAGATCCACGAGGTGGAGGCCTTCCCGTTCGTCACCATTCCCTATGGGCTGGGCGACGGCTGGACCCCGGCGCCGGGCCGCTGAGCGAAGGAGCCGACATGGAGATCATGGAGGGCCGGACGGCATTCATCACCGGCGGCGCGAGCGGCATCGGCCTCGGCATGGCCAGGGCGTTCGCCGGCGCCGGCATGAACATCATCGTGGCGGACCTGCGCGCCGATCACCTCGAGCAGGCAAGGGCGGAGCTGGCGGCCGCCGGCCATGCCGGGCAAGTCCGCTTCATGACGCTCGACGTCACGGATCGCGCGGCCTATGCGGCCGCCGCCGATGAGGCCGAGCGGATGTTCGGCAAGATCCACCTGCTGTGCAACAATGCCGGCATCGGCATATTGCGCAGCATCGGCACGGCCAGCCCGGCCGACTGGGACTGGGTGGTGGACGTCAATCTCAACGCCGTCTTCACCGGCGTCCACCTGTTCCTGCCCCGCATCCGCGCGCATGGCGAGGGCGGGCATATCGTCAACACGGCCTCGATGGCCGGGATCGTCCAATATAGTTCGGCCGGCCTCTACACCGCGACCAAGTTCGCGGTGGTCGGCTTCTCCGAAGCACTGCGCGCCGAGTTGGCGCCGGAGGGCATCGGCGTCTCGGCCTTCTGCCCCGGCGGTGTGCGCAGCAACATCCGCGACTATGAAAGGACGCGCCCGGCCCGGTTCGCCGGCGCGGCGGCGCCGGCCTCCCCGCGCCCTGCCCCGCCCGCGTTCAGCGATGCCGATCGCGAGCGGCTGTCCAGCCTCACCATGTCGGCGGACGAGGCCGGCGAGATCGTGCTGCGGGGCATTCGCGACAACGCGCTCTACATCTTCACCGCGCCGGAGTTCCGCCCGGGCATCGAGGATCGCTTCGATGCGATCCTGCGCGCCATCGGCAAGGATGAGACACGCGAGAAGACAGCGCTGGACCTGATCCCGAACCTCATCGGCAGCCCGATCTACCGGGACAGCTGAGAAGCAGCCCTCACACCGTCGCCGCCAGCATCGGCGCTTCGTCGCGGCGCAGGGTCAGGACCTCGACGCCGGTCCGCGTGACCGCAACCGTGTGCTCGAACTGGGCGGAGAGCTTCCGGTCGTTGGTCACGACCGTCCATCCGTCGCGTGCCGTCGAGACCTTGCGGGTGCCCTGGTTGACCATCGGCTCGATGGTGAAGACCATGCCCTCGCGCAGTTTCATGCCCGTTCCCCGCCGCCCGAAATTGAGGATCTGCGGTTCCTCGTGCATCTCGCGGCCGATGCCATGCCCGCAATAATCCCGCACGACCGAATAGCCGTGCCGCCTGGCATGGCGCTCGATGGCGAAGCCGATGTCCCCCAGCGTCGCGCCGGGCCGCACCTGTCCTATGCCTTTCCACATCGCCTCGCGGGCGACGCGCACGAGCCGCCGCGCGGCCGGCGGGGCATTGCCGACCAGATAGGTCTTGCTCGAATCCGCGATGAAGCCGTTCTTCTCGAGCGTGATGTCGAGATTGATGATGTCGCCGTCCCGGATGATCTCGCCGGGATCGGGCACGCCGTGGCAGACGACATGGTTGATCGAGCAGTTCAGGACATAGGCGAAGCCATATTGCCCCTTGCTCGCGGGGCGCGCGGCAAGGTCCATGGTGATGAAGCGCTCGACCAGATCATTGACCTGCATCGTCGACATGCCGGCCAGTTCCTGCCCGTCCAGCATCTCGAACACGGACGCCAGCAGCTTGCCCGAGATGCGCATGAGCGCCAGTTCGTCCGGGGTCTTGACCATGTCAGGCGGCCGCCAGATCCGCGAGGGGCACGGGCGGGGCCTCAAGCTGCATCTTCACGATGTCGTTGAAGGAGAGGGTCGGATTGGCTTCCGCCAGCATGCCGATCTTCATCCAGAACTCGGCCTGCGCATTGATGGACCGGCACATCACATTGCTGGCGCGCCGGGCCTCCTCATGCAGATCCTCGTCGATTTTCACGATGCCCATGGTCGTCCTTCGCGGCCGATTGATATACGAACCATATATGATCCATATATCCATCGGTCAATCGACCATGGCGTCGGCCCGGCGCGTCAGGCGTCCTGCGAATAGATCGGGTTGCTGAGGAAAATCTCCAGATCCCTGAGCAGTTCCGGATCGTCCGGCGTGGTCGGCAGCGAGGCCAGCATCTTGTCGAACTTCTCCTCCATGCCCTTGCGGAACATGCCGTGGGTGAAGATGTAGAGCTGGTTCTCCAGCACGCCCCTGACCACCATGTCGCCCACGATTTCCGGGTCCATCCAGCGCGGGTCCGGCTCCATTCGGCGCGGCGGCGGCGGGGGCTCGTCCTTGGCGAAGCGCGCGGGGCGCGTGCGGCCGATCTTGAAGATGTTCGAGATGACCGGGCCGGGGATCAGCGCCGAGATGCCGATATTGTCCTCGGACAAATCGTAGCGCGCCATCTCGACCAGGCCGATCTGCGCCGCCTTGCCGGTCGCATAGGTGATGCCGCCCTTCATGATGGGTTGCAGCACGCCGGCCATGGAGGACGTGACGACCACATGGCCGCCCTCCCCATGCGCGATCATGCGCGGCACGAAGTTGACGAGGCCGTTGACCGTGCCGCCGATCATCACGCCGAGCGCCCAGTCCCAGTCCTTGTAGCTGGTGTCCTTCACCCGGCCGCCCGCGCCCAGGCCCGCATTGCAGCAGAGCAGGTGGAGCTTGCCCAGCCGCTGTTCGAACGTCTCGGCGGCGGCCGCGAACGCCTCCCGGTCCGACACGTCCAGCAGGATGCCCTCGACCTGATCGCGCTGGCCGCGCGCCTCGAACATCGCCAGCGCCGTGTCGATATGCTCCTGCCAGATATCCGCGATCATCACCTTCATGCCGCTGCGCACGAACGCCTGCGCCATGCCGAGCCCGATGCCGCTCGCGCCGCCGGTGATGAACGCATTCTTTCCCTTGAGGTCGGTCAAAGCCATGAAGTCACCTTTCGCCCCAGCCGGGGAACATATGATAGGGCACGCTCGCGCCGACCGCCTCGACCTGCTGGATGAGGTTGCCCTTGAGCTTGAAGGCCTCCGCGATGAGGATGCTGGAGGGGCGGCTGAACATGCCGGTCGAGATCGTCTCGCCCGATGGCGTGGTGATCTGGGGGATCGTGCCCGCATGATCGAACACGCCGAGCGCGAAGACGACGCCGCGCTCCTCGTCCACCACCAGGAACCGCCGGTGATGGATGCGCGTCACCACGCCGTAGAGGCCGGTGCGGAACTGCTCCATGCAGCCCATGCCGCCGATATCGATGCTGCCCATGCGCACCGTGCCGGGATTGTTGGTGGTATGGACGCCATTCTCCAGCCGGTCGCAATCCGGCGTGAAGGGATAGTCGGCCCGCCCGTCATTGCGCTGGAGGGAATCGAAATAGCTGTTGGCGGCGGCGACCATCTCCTGCCGGCTGCGGCGATCGGCCGGGGCGGATGCCTGCGCCCACATGTCGATGGGCTTGCGCATCCCGTCGAGCGCGGTCACGCCTTCGTCGTTCCAGGCCGGTCCGGTGCCCGAGCGATACAGGACCAGCTCGATCTCGGTGATCCGGCCGATCTCGACCTTGAGCCGCCCGCCCATCACGAACGGCCGGCCATTCTCCTTCATCGTCGCGAAGAAGCCGATCTGGCCCGTTGCCGGATCGGCGAAGACATGGCGATAGGCGCCGACATCGCTGGTCGTGCCCCACAGTCCGTCGCCCAGTGCGAGTTCCTGTCCCATCTCGGTATAGCGGATCGTGCCGGCGAGCGGCAGGCTCTGCGGGTCGTGGGTGGCGAGCGCCGTCAGGAAGCGATCGACGAGCTGCTCCATGCAGGCGCGCTCGCACGGCAGGGCGACCGGCGCCACCCCATTGGGCGGCGCGATATAGTGCGGCGAGTCCGCGACCGGCATTGCCACATCCGCCGTCGCGACCGGCGCCGCGGCGGCCATCGTGCCCCATGCTATCGCCAACGGTGCGGCGAACAATGCAATCCCGTGCCTCATCGAAACCTCTCCTTTGATGTTCTTGCGATCATGCGGCTTGCGGCTCGGCCACGTTGAGCCGCCGCACTTCCTCGCGATAGGGTCGCCAGCCAAGCCAGGTGACGATCAGCGATGCCGGCAGGAAAATGACGTGCAGCAGCAGGATCGACCAGCGCAGGTCATCCGGCGAGGTGAAGACATGATCCGTCACCAGCCCGGTCACGAGCGGCGAGATGCCCGAGCCGACGACGAAGAAGATGAACAGATACAGCGCCGTCACCTGCCCCCGTATCTGGTTGGGCGTGACGATCTGCAGCACCGCGTTGAGCGAAGGCCCGCTCATGCCCAGCGTCAGCATGCCGACGCCCGAGCAGGCGAGCGCCAGATAGGGATCGGGCATCAGCGGCATGGCGATGGCGGCGGGCATGGCGATCAGCCGGCAATAGATGACGAGCCGCATCGGCGCGTCCTCCTGCCCCCGCTTGAGCATCCCCTCGACGATGCGGGTGCCCAGATAGAGGCCGGTGAGCATCAGCGCGATCGACAGCAGGCCGGAGGTCACGCCGAATTGCGCCGGCGACCAGCCATAGGTCCGCTGGAAGAAGGCCGCGCCCCAGGCCCGGCTTCCCTGATCGAGCGAGCCCAGCGTCAGGCCGATGAACATCGGCCCGTACAGCGCGAAATTCGCCCAGAGATGCCCCATCGCCTGCCAGAAGCCGACTTTCGCCCGGTTCATGCGCAGGCCCTGCCGCGGCGGCTCCTTGACGGTCAGCATCAGCAGCGAGACGAAGACGCCCGGCAGGCCCACGGCGATGAAGACGACCTGCCAGGGCCGCAGCACGCCGACCAGCGGCAGGGCCGGATTGCCGACCGTCGCGATGATCCAGATCATCGCCCCGCCGATCAGCATGGAGAGCCCGCCGCCCGCCACCGAGCCGATCTGCACCACCGCGATCGCGCGCGGCAGCCTGTCGCGCGGGAAATAGTCCGAGATGATCGAATAGCTGGCCGGCCCGTTGATCGATTCCCCCGCGCCGACGAAGATGCGCGCGATGAACAGGTGGATGAAGCTGCCCGCCATGCCGCACAGCGCGGTGGCGATGCTCCACACGAAGATGCCGATCGAGACGATGATCGTGCGGTTCGCCCGGTCCACATAGCGGGAGAGCGGCAGGCCCATGAACGCATAGAAGATCACGAAGGCCGGGCCGAGCAGCAGCCCCGCCTCCGTGTCGGTCAGCGTGAAGTCCGTCTTGATCTGCTGGATGAGCAGGCCGATGATGCCCTGGTCGAGCAGGGCGAAGGTCGTGACCAGCGCCAATATGCCGACGGCATACCAGCCCTGCCGCTCGGGCGGAAAGCCCGCCACCTCGTCGCCGGGCGCGCCCGCGGACGGCCCCGAGCCTGGCCCCGAGCCTGGCCGTGCAGCCTCGTTCGCGGCATCGATCATCGCACTCATCAACCATCCTCCCCGGCCGCGTCCGGCCTCATATGATCGGGCCGGCCCGCCGGATCGGCGGCGCCGGCCGGCCGCCCGTCAGAAGTTCTTGCGGACCGTCACGAACACCTCGCGCGGCCGGGCGATCGTGCCGCTCAGGAAGCCGAAGCTTTCCCGCTGGTCGGTGAGCGTCGTATAGTAGAATTTGTCGAACAGGTTCGTCGCCGCCAGTGAGAGCGACCAGTCGTCGTTCGGCGCCGCATAGGTGAGCCGCGCATTGACCACCGCATAGGGGTCCTGCGTCGCGGAGCGATCGGCCCGCACGCTGTTATAATAGATGCGCGAGCGATAGCTCACGTCCACGCGCGGGGTGATCCGGCCGCCATTGGCCAGGTTCATGTCATACTGGATGCTGCCGCTGGCATTCCAGTCCGGCACGCGCTGGTTGGGGCTGTCCAGCGTCAGGCCCTGAACATTGGCGAGCAGCCGGATATATTTGAAATGCGTGTAGCCCACATTGGCCGAGAGCGTCAGGCCATCGGCGGGCCGCGTCTGCAGTTCCGCCTCGAAGCCCTTGATCCGCGCATCGCCCACATTGTCGTTGCAGAAGGGCGAGCCCGGGCAGCGCGAGGTCGCGTCGCCGCGCGTCGTGCCGATCAGATTCTCGAACTCGGTCTGGTAGACCGCGGCATTGAACCGCACGCGCCGATCGAGGAACTGGCTCTTGAAGCCGATTTCATAGGCCTTCACATTTTCCGGCTTGAGCGCGAACACCGAGGTCGGCCCGAACGGACGGGCGTTGAAACCCGCCGCGGTGAAGCCGGTCGAATAGGACGCGTAGAGATTGAGCGCATCGCTCACCTCATAGCCCACCGCCACACGCGGGTTGAACCGCGTGTCGTGATTGCTGCCCTCGAACACGAAGTTGATGACGCTCAGGCCCGAGGGCGAATAGTCGCGATCGAACGTGTAGGTCTTCTTCTCGTTGGAATAGCGCAGCCCGCCCGAGATGGTCAGCCGATCCGTGGGATGGAGGTCGATCGCGCCGAAGACGGCATAGGCATCGAGCGTGTTCTTGTCGTCGCCATAGAAATCGAGCGCGTTGGTGAAGCCCTCGGTCTGCACGCGCGAGGGATTGGTGCCCTTGGTGTTGATGTAGAAGCCGCCAAGGGTGAAGTCGATCAGCCCGTCGGCCAGCGTGCCGAGCAGGCGCACTTCCTGGCTGATCTGGCGGCTGGAGACGCCCTGGCGGACCTCCTCGACCGGCAGCGCCAGCAGGCTCTGGCCAAATACGCCCTTGCTGTTGCGATAGGCGCTGATCGAGGTCAGGTGCAGGTTTGCCCCCAGGTCCCAGTCGATGTTGAGCGAGCCGCCATAGGCCTTGAAATTGCCGTAGGGCGGGTTCTGGTAACCGACGCGGGCATTGCCGTAGCTCGCATAGCTGCTGTTCGCATAAGGCGAGACGAAGGTCTGCGCGACGGCGCTCATCAGCTCCGGCGTCGAGACGTCGAAGCCATAATAGCTCGTGCCCAGGCCCCGCAGGTAACGGGCGAGGCCATTGTCATAGGCGCGATCCCTGCCCACGCCGGCATTGCCGCCGGAAACGCCGCTCTCGGGATTGTCCAGGCTGAGGCTGGTCGCCAGGATCGCCTCGGGCGGGCTCTCGCTGTCCTGGTTCATGTAATCGGCCTGGAGCAGGATATCGAGGCCATCCACCGGCTGCCAGTAGAGCGAGCCGCGCATATTATAGCCGTCATAGCCGCCCAGCGTGCCGCGCTGGCAACTGTCGTTGACCGGGCCCTGGCCGAGCCCGCCGACATTGCCGTTGCCCATCGTCGGATTCTTGCACTTGTAGTCGAGCAGGTCCACCCAGCCGCTCTGGCCGCTGGCGCTGGCGCTGAAGCGGAAGGCGAGCTGGTCCTCGATCAGGCCGAGGTCGAACGCGCCGCGCACCTGATAGCGATCGAACGTGCCATAGGTGCCCTCGATATAGCCGGTGTTGTCGCCCTTGGGCTTCTTGGTGATGATGCGGATCGCGCCGCCCACGGAGTTGCGGCCGAACAACGTGCCTTGCGGGCCGCGCAGCACCTCGACCCGCTCCAGATCGAGCACGTCGAACACCGCGCCGAAGGTCGTCGCGAAATAGACGTCGTCGATATAGAAGCCCACGCGCGGCTCGAACGTGGCGAGGAAATCGACCTGGCCGAGGCCGCGGATATAGGCCTGGTTGGTGTTGCTGCTGTAGCCGGAATTGCCCTGCTGCATCTCGACATTGGGCACGGAGCGCGCGACGTCCGTGAGATTGCCGACGCTGCGCTGCAAAAGCTGCTCGCCGCTCACCGCAGAGATGGAGATGGGCACATCCTGCAGATTCTGCTCGCGAAACTGTGCGGTCACGACGATTTCGGCGATACGGTCATCAGGCGCGGCCTCCCGGCCTTGCGCATCGGCCGCTTGCGCATGGGCTGGCGCAAGGGGCGCGAGCATCATCGCCAGTGCCGCGAAATGACAGGCGCCGCCGAGCAGAACTGCCCTGGCATGATCCCTGGACGACTTCATAACCTCTCCTCCCTGCTCTTTATTTGATGTAAAATATATTCCTAACTTATTGATTTTATTATTATATTATAAATACGAGACGAGCCGTTCGGGCCTCATCCGCCATCATCCGCCGGGCCGTATCGGACGGCCCGCGCGCTCATCCCCAGCGCCCGCGTTCCGGGCCCATCGTCGCGAGAGCCGCCGGCATGCCGTCCCCGCCGATCGCCTGCCGCACGGCCGGTCGCGCCGCGACGCGGTCCAGCCAGTCGGAGACGGCGGCCGACGTCGCCACGCCCAGCGCGCGCGCGCGCGCCGCCTGCGGAAAGACGATGATGTCCGCGATGCCGTAATCGTCTCCCGCCAGCCAGGCATGGCCGGCCAGATCGGCCGCGATGCGATCCATGCCCTTGGCGAGCGCGGCCCGGGCCTTCGCGACATCCTCGTCCGGGAAGCCGTCCATGGCCTGCGCCCAGAGCGCCCGCCGCTCCGGCGGAAGCGCCGCGAAGCCCTGGCGCGCCTTGTCGTCAGGCGGCGTTCCCTCAAGCGCCCAGCTCAGGATCGCCAGATTCGGCGCCAGATGGGTCTCGACATATTTCCCCCATTTCTGGATCATGTAGCGGGCCTGCGGATCGGCCCCGCCCAGTGCCGGCGCAGGAAAGCGCTCGTCCAGATACAGCAGGATGAAGAAGGCCTCGGTGAGCGCGCGGCCCGCCTCGTCGCGCAGCACCGGCACCTGCCCCGCCGGGTTCAGGGCCAGCAGCTTATCGCCATGCTGCTCGAACCGGGACAGGTCGATCCCGTGCAGATCGAGGTCCAGCCCCTTCTCGGCCACACCGATGAGGACCGATGCGCAATGGCCATTGGGCCCGCCATGGTGAAGCTGGATCATGCCGCAACTCCTTCCGCCACGCCAAGCATCTCGCGCACCGCCGCGACGCGCTCGCCGATCATGCCCTTGCCCATGCGGAAGGCCGCCTGCAGGCCGGGGCGCGCATGGCAGCGGCGCAGCCAGTCCCACAGATGCGGCGTCGCTTCGGCATTCACCTCGCCGGGATGGCCGGCGGGCATGCTGTGGAAGGTCGCCATCACGTCGATATCCGCCAGCGAATAATCGGGTCCGGCCAGCCAGGGCGTCTCGCCCAGCAGAGTCTCGAAGAAACCGATGGCCACCGACACCCGGCGCACCGACTCGTCGAGATCGGCCTGCGGGGTCTTGTTGAACATGAGCTTTTCCCAGGCGGCGCGGCGCTCGGGCAGCGGGATCTTGTCGAGTTCGCGCTTGAGCTGCTCGGGATCTTCGCCCTGGAAGCGCGGCGCGGCCAGGCGATTGGAGGCCAGCATCGCCAGCGACGGCGCCACGATATTGTCCATATACCGCATCACCTGACGCATCCGCCAACGCCAATAGGGATCGGCCGGGCGCAGGCTCGGCCCCTCGAACGCGTCGTCGATATATTCCATGATCGGCGTCGACTCGGTCATGACAAAACCGTCATGCACGACGGCCGGGATCGTGCCGTCCGGATTGATCTTCAGGAAGGCCGGCCCGAAATGCTCGCGCACCCCCATGTCGATATAATGATGGGTGAAGGCGACCTGCTTTTCCTGCAGGCAGAGCAAGGGTTTCCCCGAGTTCGCATTGGGCTCCCAGGTATAGACCTCGAGCATCCTGTCCTCCTGTCTGCAGTGGCCTGCATTGTTGTCTCGAGAAACTAATTTAGTAATTTGACTGAGTCAATAAGATTGGTGACAGGCCGGGCAATCTTCATTTTTCCGGGCGTTTGATGCTGGTGGCGGCCGCCGCGATCGCGCAAACCGGCCGGCCGGCCATGCGCGCCGTATCCCGTTGTTGCGGGCAACTTCCCGCCGCCCGACCGCCCGGCCGGCTATCGCGCATATGAGCGCGCGTGCATGTTCAGGACGGCGGGCCGCGCCTCCGTCCGGCGCAGCCACGCGATGACGCCGGGCGAGAGGTCCGCGTTGCACAGGTCCGGCACGATCCGTTCCAGGCCGGCCGCCATGGAAAAGAGCTTGATGTCGGCGAGGGAGTAGGCATCGCCCAATATCCATGGCCCCGCGCCGGCCAGCCGATCCTCCATGCGCTGGATGACCCGCTGCACACGCGCCCGGGCATCTTCGAGCGCTTCGTCGCTGTAGCCTGCCTGCGATACGGTGGCCCATTTCCTGCGCACATCGGCGTTGGGCATGCGCGCGAGGATCTGGCTCATCTCGCCCTTGTCGATCTTCGACGCGAAGGGCGTTGCGCCATGCGCGCCGATCACCGTCAGGGCGGGGCAGAAATGCTCGTCGACATATTTCGTCCAGACCCGCATCTGCGCGCGGAGCCATGGCGCCTGCGGCCGGAGCGGGACGCCGGGGAAGCTGTCTTCCAGATATTCGTTGATGACGGTCGATTCTGTCACGACCAGATCGTCATGGACGAGCACGGGCACCATGCCCTCGGGGTTCACCGCCAGAAAGGCCGGATCGTGATGCTCCCAGTTCCGCGAGCTGAGGAACCGATCGTCGAAATCGAGCCCCTTCTCGATGAGGCAGAGCAATGGCGTGAGCGAATTCGCCACCGGCCCGAAATGATAGAGCGCTAGCATCGCATGTTCCCTTTGACGATTATGACCGGCCCATGCGACGCCGGCTCGAACGGCGGACAGCTCCGGAGTGACGGAGCTGTTGAATAGCCATATTTTTGACTTCGTCAATAAGCTTGCTTGAAGCAGCTCCACATCGCGGAGCGCGACCATTTGCGCGCTCGGGCGTTACCGATCAAACCGGAAGACTTATATCCCGCCATGACCCCACGCATCGTTTTCGCCGATCTCGATTCTCCGGGGATAAGCCGGCGGCGCGTGCGCGGCGGATGGGCCTATATCGATGCCGAAGGCCAGCGGATTACGGATCGTGACGAGCTGGATCGGCTGCAACGGATCGGCCTGCCACCGGCCTATGCCGATGCCTGGTTCTCGCCCAGGCCCAACGCGCATATCCTCGCCGTCGGGATCGACGACCGGGGACGCAGGCAATATCGCTACCACCCCGATTACATCACGGGCCGCGATTGCAGGAAATTCGAGCGTTGCGCGGAATTCGGCCTGACGCTTCCCCGCATCCGCAAGCGTGTCGAGAAGGATCTGGCGACGCGCAGCCTTTCCGAACAGCGCGCGCTGGCCTGTGTGGTCCGGTTGCTCGACAGTGGGCGCATCCGCATCGGCAATGAACATTATGCGCGATCGAACCGCAGTTTCGGCGCCACCACGCTGCTGCAAAGGCACGCCACGCTGCGCGGCGATCGGCTGAGCTTGCGGTTCCGTGCCAAGTCCGGAAAGCTCTGCACCTTCTGCGTCACCGATCGTGGCCTCGCCCGCTTCATCAAGCGCATGCAGGATCTGCCCGGCCAGCATCTCTTCCAATATGTCGGCGAGGATGGCGCGGTCTGGCCGATCAGTTCGAGCGATGTGAACCGCTATATTCGCGAGACGATGGACGCCGATTTTTCCGCCAAGGATTTCCGCACCTGGACGGCGAGCGCCCTCGCCTTCGAGTGGCTGCACGGACGAACCGCCGGCATGACATGCAATGATCTCTTCTCGTTCGTGGCCGAACATCTGGGCAATACGCCCGCCATCGCCCGAAAATCCTACATCCATCCCGCTCTTGTCGACATGGCCAAGACGAAGAACGCCGGCGAGGCCGCCCTTGCCCTGCCGCGCCGCACCCGCTGGCTGAGTCGTTACGAGCGCGGCCTCCTCGCCTTTCTGGATGGGCTCGATCAGGCATGACGCGGCGGAGCATCACGGAAATGGAAGCGAGCATGGAGCCTCAAATCTCTGTCGCGCAGCAGGAAGCGGCTCCACCGGATGTCCAATGCGGGAGATGTCGTGGATGATCGCTGGCGGGTAGGGCAGGAAAGCGGATTCATTAGAACTCCCCCATTCCGCCACAAAAGCCCCGCGGGCTTATCGCTGGTCCTTCGGATCCTCGATCGGGCCGCCGGGCAGGTCTTCACCGGCCGGTTCACCAGCGGGCGTCTGCCGGTCGATCTGGCGCGCAAAGGCGCGCGCGAGAGCGAGATGGCCGATACGGTCCTCGGAGCATTCGGCCCGCTTGGCCTTGGCGAGTTCCTCGCTCTGGCGGCGGCGCAGGAAGCAGAGCGCGCGCTCGGGCAGCAGGCTGGGGAATTTCATCGCCACGCGCCCGTGTGTGCATGGGCGGTCGCGCGGGTTGTTGATCTCGCGCAGTTCATCAATGGAAGACGTGGCCCGCCTGCGGACAGCATGTGTGGCGGGCGCCGGCGGGCAGCAGGTTTACGATTTCAAGAAACAATATCGAGTCCTGTATGAGTCGACGGAACCCCGTGGTTCTGCTCGCCGATAGGGATATGCGCGCTGGATCGTACGGGTCCGCCATGCGGCGCCGGTCGGGCGCCGTGCGCCCGCGACCCATCGCGGACGTCAGCGCGCGCCGTTGGGATGGCCCGCGTCAGACATGCCGCGGCCGGGCCGCCTGATCGACGCTCAGATAAGGCACTTCCCAGCCATGCGCGGCCTTGGCGCCCAGCGCGCGAAGGTGACGCTCGATCCTGCGCGCGATGTCCGCCGCTTCGCTTCTCCGCGCCGCGCGGATATGCGCATCGACCGCGGCCGAGCCGCGCATCAGCGCGATCTGATGATCGAAATAGAGTTGATTGAGATCCATGCCGGCCTCCTGTGCGCAAGCGGGAGCCCTTATGTCTCCCAGTCGCGAAACCCGTGCGAGGTCATCGGCCCACGATCCTGCGGATATGGCGAGTGACGGCCGATTTGCAAGGCCGCCACCGATGCATTGGGTTACGCAATCCCGCACGATGCCCGAGTCCAAATCAGCGCTGCAATTGCGGCACGAAGAAGGGAAAGCGCGCCTGGGGGCCCACCAGCATGTGGCTGGCAAGCTTGCGTCGCATCGTCGCGGCGCCGCCATTGGTCATGCAGACCAGCCGCGTGCCGCCATTGGGCAGCGGCTCGACGATGCTGATGCCCACATGGGCGTCCTCGCACCGGCGGACGGTGTCCGCCTCGGGCAGGTTCAGGTTCATGGTTCGGCTCATGGTTTATCCGTTCTATCTGAATGGGCGCGCAGCTTGCTCACCGGGCAGTCCGGCCTTGCGCCGGGGCCGTCCTCAATGGCCGGCAAAGCCGCAATCGGCATTGCGACCGCGCACGGCTTCATGCGCGGTCCGATCGAAAGCGGCGCTGCGCCGGATGGTCGGACATGCGATCGCCATGGCGGTTTCGCGCCGGCGCACCGGGGGTGTGCTGGAGATCATATGTTGCGTCCTGCTGGCAAGCGGGAGCAAAATCGCTTCTCTCAGGCGTCGCGAGCTTGCAGGCGAAAAGCGACGATCCCTCTTGCTACATCAATTGAGCGATTGTGGCGAGCGAATTGGCGGCCACGATTTAAAAGCAGGCTTTCTACCTTCGTGCGCAACTGCTAGCATCCATCATCGGATCGCACTGCCCCGCATGATCTGACAGAGAGACAGGAGTGCTCCCGCGCCATGAGGAGCATTATCCATGCAGGCAGATTTTCTTTCGCTTCAGGCGCTTTTTGTTGCCGGCGGCATTCTCGCGATCTGGTTTTTCTGGCGGACCAGGCCGTGGCGGGCGGGCGCGCGACGAGGGCCCCGGCGCCCGTCCCGGAACGCCAAGCCGGCGGACAATCTGATGGCGCGGAAGGCCGAGGGTCCGATCCCCTGAGCGGCGGAGCGGCCCGGTCGCGGGCCATGCGGCTTGTCCCGCCGGTCCCGGCCCACGGCGTCAGCAACGATATGGAAATGACGGTCCGGGCGCCGGATCAGCGCCCATCCCAATTGCCTCCTTGCCTCGGGGGCCCGGCGCATCCAGACGCCCGGTCCCCGATCCACCAGACCATGCCGGACAGCCCTCTCATCCTTCGCCCACCCCCTGCTGCCGCCCAAGCGACGATCGCCCTGCGTGCCCATGTCACGCTCGTGGCGGCGTGCGACTTCGCCGCGCACCACACGCTCCGCCCCGTCGTGTCCAACTGCGGCCGGGCGCAGTGGATCAACAATCGCGCAATGGCGAACCGCCTGCGCGAACTGGACCGCTTCCTCTCCATCCTCCTCGATGATGTCGCCGGCATGCTGCCCGGCATTCCGGCCGCGTCCCACCAGGATGCCGGGCAGCGCGCGCGCGCAGACAGCAGCGCCGGCAAGCTGCGCAGGATCGAGGGGATGACCGGAACGCCGAGCGAGGATCATGCACGGCTCCGCGCGATCGGCCGCATCGCCGCCAGGCTGCGTCATGACGATCGGCCGATCCACGCCTCGTCCCTGTCCGGGGACCTGCGGCTCGCGGTCGGCCGGTCCGCGTCGGCGGCCTGTTTCCAGGCCGGAAACCGGTTCAGCCTGTCCGCGGAAGCGATGTGCTCGATCTCCCTATTCTATCGCGATCTGGGCGACCGACTGGTGAAGCAAATTCGCCCTTCCCGGTAATTCTTGACTTTTTAATCAAAGCTCTCCATATTCAGGAAGCTAACGTCGCCTGCGACGGAATTTGACGCTTAATGCTGATCCTTCCTTTCTCACGCTACCAGCTCCGTCAGGACTTTCCTGAACGGATCATTCTGTTTTCGTGAAAGGAAACATCTTATGCCTATTGGCACCGTTAAATTTTTCAACGCCGACAAGGGTTATGGTTTCATCAAGCCCGACGATGGCGGCAACGACAGCTTCGTTCATATCAGCGCGGTCGAACGCGCCGGCATGGCGACGCTGCGTCAGGACCAGCGCGTGAGCTACGAGATCGAGACCGATCAGCGTGGCAAGCAGTCCGCCGTCAACCTCGAAGCGGCCTGAAGCCTTGGCCGGAGAGGATCGAACGCTTCTCTACGGCCAGAGTGAAGACTATTTCCGGATGGGCGTTTGCTCGCCCGTCCGGACCATGGCGAACGCATCCGCATCCACTGCCCGGAGGGCAGGAAAGGCGATGCCCCACCGCCACGCTCAATCCCACCGCGCTCGATCCCTTCTCGGTGATCGCGCCCGGGCCGCACAGGCCCCGGCCAGTCATGATCCCGCAAGGACGGGACTCTCTTTCGCGAGCGCATGCCCCATGCCGGGGCGACATCAGGTCGTCGCGAGCGACACCAGCGAATTTGCCACTCAAAATGACGCGCCCGACCAAGGGCGCCAAGGATATCATGCACCTCAATTCCATCGTTTCTCAAATATCGTTCTTTCCCAAGACCTTCGCCAACACCTTCGATCGCAAAGCCGATCGATCCAGGCCCCAACAACCGGCTCAACGGAGCACCACGCTGTCCACGCATGATCTGCGGCGCATCGTTGCCGAGATGATCGACTGAACCAGCGCTCCGCCTCATCTGCAAGGAACCCCGGCCATGTCCGTCAACAGCGACTTCTATCTAGCCAGGGCCGAAGAATGCGCCCGGGAAGCCCGTGAGACGCGCCTGAGCAATGTGCGCGAGCGCTGCCTGCGGGCAGAGTCGGCATGGCGCGCCATGGCCGACCGTCTGCTCCGGACCGGCGCGGACCGGTTGCGGCAAGCGGCCGAAAAAGCACAGCGCGAGCAGGACGCATGAGCAATCATTTCCGCCGCCGCGATCAGGGCCCGCGTCTTTCGCCGCGCGAGGCCGAGCGGCAGGGCCGCATTTCCGTCCATGCGCTCTCGGTGCTGGGGCGGGAGGAGGCCATCGCCTTCCTCAACACGGCGCATGAGGCGCTGGGCGGACGACCGCTCGATCTTGCCATCGGCAGCGACGAGGGCCTGAGCGCCGTGGAACAATATCTGGCCGCGCACGCCGCCCGGACATAGACCGGGGCGGCGGCGCGGACCTGCCCGGTTCAGCGCCCGGCCATAGTCTCCCGCTCGTCATCCATATCCAGGCGTCGGTCGATTTCCTCGGCCAGCAGGTCGAGCTGTTCAAAGCTCGCCAGAATATCGATCATATCGCCATTTTCGAGGGCGAGCTGGAGCCGATAGCTCCCGGCCTCAGGCACGATGGTGACGTGGGCAAGTGTGCGGGGCATGATAATCTCCATCTTGATGTTCTTGATGTTGCGCGGCGAACCGCTTCTGGTGGGTCGGACCACCCTCAATCGCGGCGGGGCGCCATGCCGACGCCACCCGTCGGCCAGCCAAGCCGGCCGGGCAGGTCGCGCTTCCTGACTGGGCTTGTGCGATCCATGAGGTGCATCCCGATCTGCAAGCGGGAGCACAATGGTCTCTCAGCCGACGGCGCTTATGAGTGAATGCCGGCGATGCCGCTTTCCTACCGCAACGCAGCAGAACAAGCGAGCACCAACTCGGCATCCGGGCGTGCCGCCATCCGCTCCCACGATCGCCCGAGCGCCCATCCCCGCGCCGCGGCATACCCGCGCACAGTCCGCCGCATTTCGTCCACGCCGCTGCAAAGGCTTAATAAAGTCGATACCTTAGAGCGTTACCACGCGATGAGGAAAGCATCCTGCGGGCGGCCCCGGCCGCTTGCACGGGCAGACAAAGTTTCGAGTCTCACGCCGCATGACAGAACGCCGCTATCTCCGCCATCTCCCCGAGGCCGTCGAGGTCGAGCAGATCCGCACGCTGTTCCACGCCTTCCTGCCGTCCGTCATCATGACCTGCGGGTTCATTGCGTCGGGCACGCTGGCGGTGCTGACGACCGGCGACCAGTGGCTGCTGCTGTTGCTGCTGCTCGGCACCATCGCATCCGTGGCGCGACTCGCCGTGGCCGGACGGCTGGCGTCGGAAGCCGACAGGCCCAGGCTTGATCTGGTCCGCGCCCGCCAGCTCCAGCGCCGCTTCGCCGCGCCCTATCTCGCCTTCGCGGCGCTGCTCGGCCTGTTCGGCCTGCGGGCGTTCATGCTGCCTTTCCCCGAGCTTCATATGCTCACCATCGCCATGCTGGTCGGCTATTGCGCCGGCGTGGCGCTCGGCATCGGCCTGCGGACATGGATCGCGGCGCCGAGCATGATCATCTCCACCGTGCCCGCCCTCGTCACCGCGCTGTTCATGCCCGATCCCTTCTACTGGATCATGAGCGGCCTCGTCGGCGCCTTCATCGCCGGCGGCACGAACAGCCTGCGTGCGCGCTACAAGCGCTCGGTGCAGGACATCAACCTGCGCCTCGCCTTCGCCAGCCTCGCGCGCGAGGACCCGCTGACCGCCCTGCCCAACCGCATCGCGCTGCACGAATGGTTCGACGAGCGCGCCTCGGGCAGCGGCAATGACGGCCTGTTCGCGGTCCATTATATCGACCTCAACGATTTCAAGCCGGTCAATGACAGCTTCGGCCACCCGGTCGGCGATGCGCTGCTCTCGCTGGTCGGCAAGCGCATCGCGCGGACCATTCGCCAGACCGACATCGCGGCGCGGCTGGGCGGCGACGAGTTCGCCGTCATCCAGCACGGCCTGGGCGATCCGGCCGAGGCCGACCAGCTGGCCACGCGCCTCGCCGAGGCGATCGCCCGGCCCTATCGCATCGGCGAGCATCTCATCACCATCTCGACCGGGCTCGGCTATGTCGTCGCCAATGGGCGGGACGAGGATCTCGATCATCTGCTCGGCCTGGCCGACAAGGCGCTCTACACCAGCAAGCGAGGCGATGGCGGCATCGTCCAATATGAGGCGGTCGAGTCCATCCAGGACCGCGCGGCCTGAACCGCGCGCCGCTGCCGATCAGGCCAGCAGCGGCTCTCCGGTCCCCGACTGATGCTCGCTCGATCGCGTTGAAATAGCCCTGCGCCAAGGCGATCAGCCACTCGCGCGAACGGCGCTGCGCGACCGGCAACACCTCCTGAAAGGCGGCGTCATCCTCCCACGCGACGCCCAGCCAGACGGCATTGCCGGTCAGCGGATCGGCCAGTCCAGCCCTGTCGGCGCGATCCGGCCGATCGCATGGACGACCGGACGGCTTGCCGGGTGCAACTGCGTCGGCGTCGACCATGGGCGTAACCCGTCGCGCCCGTCGCGCCATGCGCATCGATCAGGGGCTTCTTTCCGGTTCAGGCGGCTCGTCGCGCCGGCTGGATCAGGCCCGGCGCGCGCTCACAGCCCGGCATGGCAGACATATTTGAGGTTGAGATATTCATCGAGACCATGGCGCGACCCCTCGCGCCCGATCCCCGAGAGCTTGACCCCGCCAAAGGGCGCATAGGGCGTGGAAATGAGCCCGGTGTTGATGCCGACCATGCCGCTCTCGATGTCGCGGCTCGCACGCGCGACTGTCTCCATGCTCGACGCGCAGACATAGGATGCCAGGCCGAACGGCGTGCCGTTGGCGAGCCGGATCGCCTCGTCATAGCCCTCGAACGCGATGATGCCGGCGAGCGGGCCGAACGTCTCCTCGCGGGTCATCAGCGCATCCGGCCGCACCTGCGCGATCAGCGTGGGCGGCGCCGCCCGGTCCGCGCCCTTGCCGCCGACCAGCAGCGTGCCGCCGCCGGCCAGCGCATCGTCGATATGCTGGTTGACCTTGTCGACCGCCGCCTCGTCGATCAGCGCGCCGATGTCCACGTTCTCGTCGAGGCCGTCGCCGGTCTTCATCGCGGATATGCGGGCGTTCAGCGCCGCCACGAACGCATCATGGATGCCGCGCTGCACATAGAGCCGGTTGGCCGCCACGCAGCTTTGCCCGCCATTGCGGAACTTGGCGACCATCGCGGTCTCGACGGCGGTGTCCAGGTCGGCATCGTCGAAGATCAGCAGCGGGGCATTGCCGCCCAGCTCCAGCGACAGGCGCTTGATGGTCGGCGCGCACTGCGCCATCAGGCTCACGCCCACCTGTGTCGATCCGGTGAAGCTCAGCTTCCGCACGGTGGGCGAGGCCGTCAATATCCCGCCGATCGTCGCGGCGCTGCCCGTCACCACGCTGAAGATGCCGGCCGGCACGCCCGCTTCTTCCGCCAGTTGCGCCAGCGCAAGCGCCGCCAGCGGCGTCTGGCTGGCCGGCTTGGCGACCATGGCGCAGCCCGCCGCCAGTGCCGGTCCCATCTTGCGGGTCAGCATGGCGAGCGGAAAGTTCCATGGCGTGATCGCCGCGCACACGCCGATCGGCTCCAGCTCGACATAGAGCTTGCGGCCCGGCATCGGCGCCGGGATGATCTCGCCGATCGCCCGTGCCGCTTCCTCGGCATAGACCTCGATGAAGCCGGCGGCATAATCGACCTCGCCCAGCGCTTCCCTGATCACCTTGCCATTCTCCATGGTGATGATCCGGCCCAGGTCCGCGCGGTTCGCCTGGATCAGCTCGAACAGCCGGCGCAGCACCTGCCCGCGCTCGCGCGCCGGCCTGCGCGCCCATGCCGGGAAGGCGCGCGCGCCGGCATCGATCGCCGCATGGATCTGCGCCGCCTCCAGCGACGGCACCCGGCTCACAAGACCGCCGGTGAACGGATCCGTCACATCGATCGTCGCGCCGTTGCCGGCCGCGATCCAGCGGCCGTCCACATAGGCGGCGCCGCGCAGCAGCGCCTTGTTCTCGATGCGCGCGAGACGCTGGGTCTGGGCGGTGGACTGGTCCATGCGTGCCTCCGGCATAATGCTGGAGACACAGGTGAGCCCTTCGGCGCGTGCGATCAAGCCCCCGCCGTCAGCCGCCTCAACGGTGCGACAGGCCGCGCACGAAATCGCCGATCAGCGCGCCGAGCGTGTCGTCGCTCGTGCCGATCGCCAGCAGCGAGGAAAGATGATTGTGTCCGGGCAGCCAGTGGATGCGCGGAATGTCCCCGCGCGCACGGCCGAATGCGCCCACCAGCAATGCGGCCTGCCGGCGGAAGTCCACGCCATCATATTCCGAGACGACGATGCACAGGGGCACATTGGTGGCGATCAGCCCGGGGATCATCGAGAAATCCCGGTAGCGCTTCTGGTCGAGGCCGTAATAAGCGAGCTGATAGGCATTGGGCTGGCCCGTTGCCGGATCATAGGTGCCCGAGACCAGCACGGCGCCCGCCACGCCGGGCCCGGTGGACGCCTGGACCTCCGCCCGCGCCAGGAACGTCGCCACATGGACCGCGCCGGCCGAATGCCCCATGACCACGATCCGCGCGGGGTCGCCGCCATGGGCCGCGATCTCCGCCCGTAGCCAGGCCACGGCCCGCGCCACATCCTGCGCGCCGGACGGCCACATATGGTCGGGCGCGAGGCGGTAGTTCATCGTGACGCCGATCCACCCCTCATCCGCCGCCCAGGCGCCGATATTGTCGTAGAAAGGCAGGTTGGGCAGGCATTTGTCGCCCATCACATAGCCGCCGCCATGCACGAAGAGCAGCACCGGGGCGCCCTGCGCATCCGCCCGCCGGAAGATGTCCAGCCGGTGACGCGGATCGGGCCCATAGGCAAGGTCGCGCTCGACCAGCGCTTCGGCCGGCACTCGCTCGACGCCCATCGCCAGATGGCGCTGCGTGGTATCGATGAGATCGAAGGTCAGCTCGCACCCGAGCGACCGGATCAAATCCCTTGTTCCTGCCTGCATTGCCGCTCCCACATGGACATGCCGCATCATATCGTTCCGGCCAGTGTAGCCCGCCCCCGCAAACGGGCAAGCGCCGTAATTGCGGGACAGGCAGGCAGCCGTGACGGGGGAGCGTATTTATGGCGTGATTGGAGCGGGTGAGGGGAATCGAACCCCCGTCGTCAGCTTGGGAAGCTGCTGCTCTGCCATTGAGCTACACCCGCAAGCGGTTGATTTGACTGCGCAAACCGGAACGCTCGATGGATCTGCCTGAACATGATCCACACGCGCCGTTAGCGCGGCGACGCGATCCGGTCAATCGGGACGCCGCGTGGCGCGGTCGCGCAAGCCACCCGCCATCCATTTCGTTGACTCTGTCCCGCTTCACGCGCAATGGCCCGCTCTGCCGATGCGGGCGGATCGGCGGTTGAGGGGATGCAGGCGGTGGCCGGGGGCAAGCGACAATCCATCTATTTCGTGCTGGTCACAATCTTCATCGATGCGATGAGCTATGGCATTGCCGGGCCCGTGCTGCCGCGCCTCATCATGAATGTGGGCCAGGTGGATATCAGCCGCGCGATCCAGTTCGCCGGCTGGATGACGGCCTCCTTCGCGATGGTCCAGTTCTTCATGGGGCCGGTGATCGGCAATCTGTCGGATCGGTTCGGGCGACGGCCGGTACTGCTGCTCGCCCTTTCCGGTCTGGTCCTCAACTTCCTGCTGCTCTCCGTCGCGCACAGCCTCACGCTGCTGTTCGTCGGCCAGATGCTGGGCGGCATGTTCGGCGGCACGCTCGGCACCTGCCAGGCGGCGATCGCGGACATGACGGCCAAGGAAGACCGCGCCCATAATTTCAGCCTGGTAGGCGCCGCCTTCGGCCTCGGCTTCATCGTCGGCCCGGCGATTGGCGGGCTGCTCGGCAGCTATGGCGAGCGCGTGCCGTTCCTCGCCGCCGCGCTGCTCACCTTCGTCAGCCTGCTCTACGGCTGGTTCGTCTTCCCCGACACGCTCAGGGCCGAGCATCGCCGTGCATTCGACTGGCGCCGCGCCAATCCGCTGGGCGCGTGGAAATCGATGCGCGCCATGCAGGGCATGACCGCAGCAGTCGCCGTGGTGATGCTGTGGAACATCGCCGGCGCGGTGTATCCGCTCACCTGGCCCTATTATGGCATCGCCCGCTTCAACTGGACGAGCGGCATGATCGGCGCGTCGCTGGCCGTGGTCGGCGTCATCACCGCGCTCAGCCAGGCCTTCCTCACCCGGCGCATCGTCGCGCGCCATGGCGAGCGCAACGCCGCGACATTCGGCATGATCGGCGGCATCCTCACCTTCATCGGCTATGCGTTCGTGACCGAAAGCTGGATGGCCTTCGCCATCATGATCGGCTTCATCCCTCAGTCGATGGTCGGCCCGGCGCTCACCGCCATCCTCGCCAATCGCGCCTCCGCCAATGCGCAGGGGGAGATACAGGGCATCGCCGCCATGGCGCAGGGCATCGGCGGCGTCATCGCCCCGCTGCTCATCAACCCGACCATGGCCTATTTCACCTCGCCACAGGCGCCGTTCCAGTTCGCCGGCGCGGGCTTCGTCGTGGCGACGATCTTCGCCGTCATCGCGCTGGCCCGCCTCGCGACCCTCCCCCGCGCGCCGGCCTTGCGCGAGGCGCTCGTCCCGGGGCGATGATCGAACGCGCGACCGGATGATCGCCTGACGCGGCGATCCGCCCCGCGCCCCATACCGCTCCGGCACACGGCATGCCATGCTCGGCCCATCGCGCGGCGTGGGAGAGATATGGTTATGACAGCGGGTTCAGTCCGGCAGCACGGACGTTATCCTCCATGGCTGCTCGCCGTCCTGCTCCTGTCCACGGCGCCGGCCAGCGCGGAATATTATGACGGGCCGGCCTATGCCTTCCCGGTGACCGACATGATCAGCCCCGCGATCGCCGGCACGGCCATGGATAGCTATATCGAACGGAACAGGCGCACGCCGCGGACCGGCAACGGACGTGGCGAGGTCCCCCCGGTGCCCGCCGTCGCCAACCTTACCGTCGGCACCGATCCGGCCATTTCGCAGCGCGTGAAAAACCAGTTCCGCGACCAGCTTGTCCGCGCCAATCCGGGAAAGCAGGCGGACATCGACCGGGCGCTCGCGCGCGACTGGCTGGCCGGATATCGGGACGAGATCGCCCGGCCCAACGGACTGGACGCCGCCAATCTCGCGGACGCCGTCACGGCCTATCTGGTTGCCGCCTGGGCCATCGTCCACAAGCAGACGCAGATATCACCGCGCGCCATCGCCAGCGTGCGCGATCATGTCCGCAGCGCCATGGCCGCCAGCCCCCAGACTGCCCGCCTGGATGCACGGGCGCGGCAGGACATGGCCGAGCAGCTCATCTACCAGACCGTGCTCATCATGGCCAACCGAACCCAGATTGCGCGCACGCGCGACACCGTGCTGGCGGACGCCGCGTCACGCCAATATCGCGCCGCCGTCAAGGCCGGCGCCAAGGTCGATCTGCAGGGCCTGCGCCTGCTCGAGCGCGGCTTCACGCAGGACTGACGCCCGCCGGTCAGCGCCGGGTGCGCTCGAACAGGTCCACCAGTTCGCTGAACTTCTCCTGCTGCTCGGCCGCATCGCCCGAGGCGATGGCATTGGCGACGCAATGGGCGGCATGGTCCTTCAGCACCGCGCTTTCCGCACGGGCCAGCGCCGCCTTCACCGCCTGGAACTGCTGGAGGATGTCGATGCAGTAGCGCTCCTCCCCGAGCATGCGCTGGAGGCCGCGCACCTGACCTTCGATGCGCTTGAGCCGGTTGATCGTGCCGCTGCGGTCATGCGCCATGCGGGGCATCCTTGAAATACTCCATGGGGGTATATAATGACGGGAAGCGATGACCGATTCAAGCCCCGCGCCCCACCTCTCCCGCCGCACGCTGCTGCGCGGTGCGGGCGGCCTTGCGGCCGGCGCGCTCGCCCTGCCGGCATGGGCGCGCGGGGCCGATCTGCATGGCGCCGTCATCCGCCCCGGTTTCGACGAGGTGCGCGGCAACGACATTGCGCTCACCATCGGCGAGGGGACGCATCATGTGGCGGGGCGCACGGCCCATGCCGTCGCGGTGAACGGCAGCGTGCCCGGACCGCTGGTCCGCCTGCGCGAGGGCGAGACGGTGCGCCTCACCGTGCACAATCATCTGGCCGAGGACAGCTCGATCCACTGGCACGGCCTGCTCGTGCCGTTCCAGTATGACGGCGTGCCGGGCATCTCCTTCCCCGGCATCCGGGCGGGCGAGAGCTTCACCTACACCTTCCCGGTCCGGCAGGCGGGCACTTACTGGTGGCACAGCCACAGCAACCTGCAGGAGCAGACCGGCCATTACGGGCCGCTCGTCATCGATCCCGCCGGGCCGGACCCGATCGCGGCGGATCGCGACTATGTGCTGCTGCTGAGCGAGTTCACGCCCATGCATCCGCACGAGATCATGCGGAAGCTCAAGGTGGGCGAGGCGCATTTCAGCCGCAACCGCACGCGGTGGACGGATGACTATCCGCTCTCCGGCCCCCAGCGGCGCATGTGGGCGCGCATGCGCATGATGCCGACCGACATCGCGGACGTCTCCGCCCCCACCTACACCTATCTCGCCAATGGGCGCGGCCCCGGCGAGGGCGCCGAGTTCCTGTTCCGCCCCGGCGAGCGGGTCCGCCTGCGCGTCATCAACGGTTCGGCGATGACCTTCTTCAACCTGCGCCTGCCCGGCCTCGCCATGCATGTCGTCGCGGCGGACGGCCTGCCCGTGCGCCCGGTCGAGGTCGACGAATTGCAGATCGGCGTGGCCGAGACCTACGACCTGATCGTGGAGCCGCGCGATGCGCCGGCCTACAGCATCGTCGCCGAGGCCATGGACCGCTCCGGCATGGCGCTGGCCACGCTGGCGAGCGCGCCGGGCCTGCGCGCCGCCGTGCCGCCGCTGCGCGATCCGCCGCTGCTCACCATGGCGGATATGGGCATGAACCATGGCGGGATGGATCATGGCGGATCGGGCCAGGACGACATGGCCGGCATGGACCACGGATCGATGGACCATGCAGGCATGGCGGGCATGGCGGGCATGAGCGACCCGGCAGGCGCAGCCGCCGTCGGGCCGTCCGGGCACGACATGGGCGGCATGAAGATGCGCGACACCAGCCTGCTCCCGCCGGACGTGCGGCGCGGCCCCGGCATCGACATGGTCGCCATGGCCCCGGTGGAGAAATGGGACGACCCCGGGGTCGGCCTGCGCGACGTGGCGCATCGCACGCTGCGCTACGCCCAGCTCGTCGCGCTGGAACCGGGGCCCGATCCGCGCGTGCCCGGCCGCCTGCTGGAGGTGCATCTCACCGGCAATATGGAGCGCTATATGTGGTCGTTCGACGGCCGCGCCTTCAGCGCCGTCTCCGATCATCCGATCCGCTTCGCCTGGAACGAGCGCGTGCGCGTGCGCCTCGTCAACGATACGATGATGGCGCATCCCATCCATCTGCACGGCCATTTCTTCGAGCTGGTCAATGGCGCGCCGGCCGGCCACCAGCCGCGCAAGCACACGCTGATCGTCCAGCCCGGCGCCAGCGCGACCTTCGACCTCACCGCGAACGAGCCCGGCGACTGGGCCTTCCATTGCCATCTGCTCTACCACATGCACGCCGGCATGTTTCAGACGGTCACGGTCATGCCGCCGGAGCCCGCCGCATGATCCGCGTCCGCCGCACCGGCGCCGCCGGGCTCGCCGCGATATGCCTGATCCTCGCCGCGCCCGCATCGGCGCAGCATGAGGGCCACGCCATGCCGGCGGACGAGCCTGCGCCGACCGACCTCCATGCGTCCGACCAGCCAGCCCCCGCCACGGGCGACGCGGCCGACCCGCACGCGCATCACCGCATGGCGCCCGCCGCGCACAGCTCGCCCGACCCCCACGCCGCGCATCGCGCAGGGCAGTCCGCCACGGAGCCGGCCCGCGCGGCCGATATGCCGGCCGATCCACATGCCCATCATCGGCCGGAGCCCGATGCCGGCACGAACGACCCGCATCGCGACCATGGCGTGCTGCCGGATGCCCCCGTGCCGTCGACCGCCATGACCGGAACGGACCCGCATGCAGGACATGCCAGCGCGCACCCGGCGCCCGCCGGCGCCGATCCCCATGCCCATCATGCCGGCATGGACATGCACCCCGCGCCGACCGTTGAAACCCTGCTGCCGCCGGGCGCCGGCTCCGGTCCGCCGCGCGCTGCCGACGCCATCTGGGGCGCCGAGGCGATGCGCGCATCCCGCGATACCAATCGGCGGGAGATGGGCGCGATGCGCTGGGGCACGCTGATGGCCGATCGGCTGGAATATCGCGCGGGGGACGGTGCCGACATCGGCCTGTGGGATGTGCAGGCCAGCGTCGGCGGCGACATCGACCGGCTGTGGCTCAAGAGCGAGGGCGAGGTCGAATGGGGCCGCGCCGTCCATGACGCGGAAGCGCAGGCCCTGTGGAGCCACGCCATCGCGCCCTTCTTCGATCTCCAGCTCGGCGTGCGGCAGGATCTCGCCGGGCCGGCGCGCACCCATGCGGTGATCGGCATCCAGGGCCTCATGCCCTATCAGTTCGAACTCGACGCCGCCGCCTTCCTCTCCCACAAGGGCGACCTGACCGCGCGCATCGAGGCGGAGCTGGACCAGCGCATCACCCGGCGCCTGATCCTGCAACCCCGCGCGGAAATCGCCCTTTCCGCACAGCATATCCCCGAGCTGGGCATCGGCGCGGGGCTGGACAAGGCGACGCTCGGCCTGAGGCTGCGCTACGAGATCGTCCGCACGTTCGCGCCCTATATCGGCATCGAGCAGAGCTGGCGCGCCGGCCGCTCGGCCCGCTACGCCCGCGCCGCAGGGGACGACCCCGGCGCGACGCAGTTCGTCGTCGGGCTGCGCGTCTGGTTCTAGCGTTTACATTGCGCTCCTGCGCGGGCTCCTTCGTTCGGACGTTTCCCGAGGGCTGAACAGGGGCCTTTCCCTCCCCACAGACCACAGGCGGCGTTCAGCCGCGGCTCATCAAAAACCGCGCATGGGCGCTGATCGACAGGCGCGCGAAGCTCCCTTCCGCGCTGCCGGTCGTCGACATCCATGTCATGACAGGAAAAGATACGGGAAACGCATGATCCATTCAAAATTCGGCGCCCTGGCGATGTCGCTCGCCCTGATGTCGGCGCCCGCAATGGCCAGCTCGTTCATCACCGATCCCATCACCAATCCGTCCAGCCTCTGGGCCGGGATCGATTATTGGGGCGTGCAGGTGTCTCAATTCTCGACTGTCGACCAGACCCTGACGTTCGACATCGACGATGATTCCCGGATCGACATCTTCATTCAGGGCTCACCCAAATTCCAGTTCACCGACCTGCTCCTGAACGGGCAATCCATCGCCGGAAACTTCTCGGTGAACGGGTCCCCGACTCTTCAGGCGACCGGCTATGCCGCGGCCGGCACCGTCTCGCTGCGCTTCCTGGGCGACTATAGCTGCACGGATTGCTGGGGCGATTGGTTCGGGGGTTATGTGCAGGTCACGCAGGCGGCTATTCCGGCCAACCCCGCCGTGCCCGGCTCCCCCGCGGTGCCCGAGCCGGCCAGCTGGGCCATGATGGTCGCGGGCATGAGCATCGCCGGCGCCGCGATCCGCCGCCACCGCGCGAACGCCCGCGCCGCCTGACCGCAGGGGGACGGACGAAGCGGCCGGCCGCCTCAGGCCCGCAGCACGCCGTCCACGCAGGTGACGCACGCGCCGCCGACCGTCACCTGCCCATCGGGCCCGACCGCCACGTCGATCCGGCCGGCGCGGCCGACCTTGCGCCCTTGCGCCGCGACATAATGCGCGTCCCCGGCCGGGAGGAGCCCGTTGCGCGCGCGGAACACCGCCACGCTGCCATTGCCGCTGCCGCACACCGGGTCTTCCTCCACGCCGCAGGACGGGGCGAAGGAGCGCACCTCTATGTCCGCCCCGCGTCCGGACGGATGGCGGCCGAACAGGGAGAGGCCCGTGGCCTTCAGGCGACGCTCGAACCGGATCGAGCGCGCGAAATCCGGCTCCAGCGCGAGCAGGACCTCGGCGCTCTCAAGCTGCGCGACGATCCAGACCGCGCCCACATCGACGATGGCGGGCGCGGCACTGCGCACGACCTTGTGGCCGATGATCGCTTCCAGCTCATCCACATCCGCCGCCGCCAGCGGCGTCACCACGGCCGGCGGCAAGTCGAGGATGAGCCGCCGGGAATCGCCCTCGCCATCGATCGCGATCCTGACCAGCCCATGCGCGCATTGCTGGACGAGCACGCCGTCGCGCGGCGTCACCCGCCCGGCCTCGATCGCCGCATGGGCGCTGCCCAGCGTGGGGTGCCCGGCGAACGGCAATTCGGAACGCGGCGTGAAGATGCGCAGCCGATAATCCGCCCCCGCCTGCGTCGCGGGCAGCAGGAACGTCGTCTCGGACAGGTTGGTCCAGGCGGCGATGGCCTGCATCCGCGCATCGCTCAGCCTTTCGGCATCCAGCACGACAGCCACCGGATTGCCGCCGAACGGCACGGCGGAAAAAGCATCGACCACTTTGTATGCGCGCATGAGTTAGGGGCCCCCGGACTGGATCGCAGATGCCACTTCTGGTGGACCGGGCGTGCGCTGTCCAGCCTCGCCGGATGGCGATCCGCCCTAGATCCCGCCCTCGGTGACGGCATGTCCGCCGGCCTCCAGCGCCACGATCAGGTCGGTCATGCACCTGTCCAGCACCGCCTGATCGGTCGCGCGGACGACGAAGTTCGCGCCCACCCTGCCATCGCGGAAGAAGGGATAGCTGCCGATCTGGCACCCCTCATGCGTCTGCTCGGCCCGCCGGAGCAGGTCGGCGATCTCGCTTTCCGGCACCCAGCAGCCGATGGTGCCGGCACGCAACGGCGCGCCGCCCTCCAGCGTGCCGGTGAGTTCGGCGAGCATTCCCGCGGTGATGTGCGGCACGCCGGCCATGATGAAGAGATTGCCCAGCCGGATGCCCGGCGCGCCCGAATAGCTGTTGGGGATCAGCTCGGCGCCTTCGGGCACGCGCGCCATACGCAGCCGCGCCTCGGTGAGGCCGCCGCGCGAGGCATAATGATCCTCCAGCACCGCCCGCGCCTGCGGATGCACCACCACGCCCAGACCCAGCGCCGCCGCGATGGCGTCCACGGTGATGTCGTCATGCGTCGGGCCGATGCCGCCGGTGGTGAAGACATAGTCGTGCCCCGCCATCAAGGCGGTCAGCGCCGCGCCGATCGCGTCCATGTCGTCGGGCACGATGCGCACGTCGCGCAGGCGGATGCCCTGCACGTTCAGCCATATGCCGATCTGCGCGACATTCCTGTCCTGCGTCCGGCCGGACAGGATTTCGTCGCCGATCACCATCAGCCCTGCGGTCCAGACACGTGCGTTCATGGGTCCTGCTTAGCCGCCCGCGCCGGTATCGCCAAGGCCGGCCGTGTTTCGGCCCCGCCTTTCGACGATGGCGCCCCCTCGCCTTCCGGCATGATCCGCCCTATATATGCGGGCATGACCACTTATATGACACCGACCGCGGAAACGCTGGGTATCCGCACTTCCGCCATCAAGCTGCAGGGTCCAGAGGCATTCGAGGGCATGCGCAGGGCCGGCCGCCTCGCCGCCGAGCTGCTCGATGCGGTCGCGCCGATGATCGTGCCCGGCACGCGCACGTCAGACATAGACGACAAGGTGCGCGAGATGACGCTGGCCGGCGGCGGCGTGCCCGCGACGCTGGGCTATCATGGCTATCAATATAGCTGCTGCATCAGCCTCAATAACGTGATCTGCCACGGCATGCCGGGCGACCGCGTGCTGCGCGAGGGCGACATCCTCAACATCGACGTGACGCCGCAGGTCGATGGCTGGCACGGCGATACGAGCCGCATGTATCTGGTCGGCGATGTGCCCATCAAGGCGCGCCGGCTCGTCGACATCACTTATGACTGCCTGATGCTGGGCATCGAGCAGGCCCGCCCCGGCAAGCATCTGGGCGATATCGGCCATGCCATCCAGACCTATGCCGAGCGGCACCGCTATGGCGTGGTGCGCGATTTCTGCGGCCATGGCCTGGGCCGCGTCTTCCATGACGCGCCCGAGGTGATCCATGTCGGCCGTCCCGGCACCGGCCCGGAGCTGCGCCCCGGCATGATCTTCACCATCGAGCCGATGATCAACGCCGGCAAGCCCGGCGTGAAGATGCTCGACGATGGCTGGACCGCCGTCACGCGCGACCGCTCGCTCTCCGCGCAGTTCGAGCATTCGATCGGCATCACGGACGATGGCTGCGAGATCTTCACGCTCAGCCCCAAGGGCCTGCACAAGCCGCCTTATTGAGCGGCCGGAGGGGCGCTGACGGGCCTCATTGGCGAGCGGGATCGCCCGCCATGGCCGGCGCCCCGCACCATGCCCAAAATTTAGGCAGGCCGTCGCAAAAATGCCCGAAATCCGGGCAATATCGACAAGCCGCTCCAATGCCGCCAATGCTGCTCTGGTGATTCGCGGGCTGGCGCTGTAGCGTCCGGACGTGCGCGGTATTGCGTCTGGACATGCCGGGATGGCCGGTCGAGTCGAGGTCGTATCGGGGCTGTTCCGCCGCGCGTCACGCGAAGTTAAAGGGGTGCGTTGGTCATGAAGAAGGTCGAGGCGATCATCAAGCCGTTCAAGCTCGATGATGTGAAGGAAGCGCTGCACGAAGTCGGCGTCTCCGGCATCACCGTCACCGAGGCGAAGGGCTTCGGCCGGCAGAAGGGCCATACCGAGCTGTATCGCGGCGCCGAATATGTCGTCGACTTCCTGCCCAAGGTGAAGCTCGAGGTCGTCGTGGAGGATGGCATCGTCGATCGCGTGGTCGAGGCCATCGCCAATGCCGCGCGGACCGGCCGCATCGGCGACGGCAAGATCTTCGTCACATCGGTCGAGAAGGCCGTGCGCATCCGCACCGGCGAACTCGACGAAGCCGCCATCTAGCCCCCCGTTTCACCGCACCATTTCAGACGATAGAGGAAGGACCCTTCGCATGGCCAACAGCCCCAAGGACATTCTCAAGATGATCGAGGAGAAGGAGATCGAATGGGTCGATCTGCGCTTCACCGATCCCAAGGGCAAGTGGCACCATCTGACGATGGTGGCCTCCGTCCTGGGCGAGGACGAGCTTGAGGAAGGCCTGATGTTCGACGGTTCCTCGATCGACGGCTGGAAGGCCATCAACGAGTCCGACATGATCCTCAAGCCCGATCTGGACGCGGTCTATGTCGATCCGTTCAGCGCCACGCCGATGCTGATCCTGGTCTGCAACATCGTCGAGCCTTCCACCGGCGAGCTTTACGGCCGCGACCCGCGCTCGACCGCCGTGCGCGCCGAGGCCTATGTGGCGGCCGCCGGCTTCGGCGACACCGTCTATGTCGGCCCGGAAGCCGAGTTCTTCATGTTCGACGATGTCCGCTTCGAGACCGGCTATGACGGCTCGATGTTCAAGATCGACGATATCGAACTGCCGACCAACAGCGGCAAGGACTATGAGGCCGGCAACCTGGCCCATCGCCCCCGCGCCAAGGGCGGCTATTTCCCGGTCGCGCCGGTCGATCCCTGCGGCGACATCCGCGCCGAGATGGTCACGACCATGCTGGAGATGGGCCTGCCCTGCGACAAGCATCACCATGAGGTGGCCGCCGCGCAGCATGAGCTGGGCCTCACCTTCGGCACGCTCGTCACCACGGCCGATCGCATGCAGGTCTATAAATATGTCGTGATGATGGTCGCCCAGGCCTATGGCAAGACGGCCACCTTCATGCCCAAGCCGATCGCGCAGGACAATGGATCGGGCATGCACACCCACATGTCGATCTGGGAAAAGGGCAAGCCCACCTTCGCGGGCAATGGCTATGCCGGCCTGTCAGATACCTGCCTCTATTTCATCGGCGGCGTCATCAAGCATGCCAAGGCGCTCAACGCCTTCACCAATCCGAGCACCAACAGCTACAAGCGCCTGGTGCCCGGCTTCGAGGCCCCTGTGCTGCTCGCTTACTCGGCCCGCAACCGCTCGGCCTCCTGCCGCATCCCCTACGGCACCGGCGCCAAGGCCAAGCGCGTCGAGTTCCGCTTCCCGGACGCGATGGCCAACCCCTATCTGTGCTACGCCGCGCTGCTGATGGCAGGCCTGGACGGCATCGAGAACAAGATCCACCCCGGCGAGGCGATGGACAAGAATCTCTACGATCTGCCGCCCGAAGAGCTGAGCCAGGTGCCGACCGTATGCGGTTCGCTCCGCGAGGCGCTCAACAGCCTGGAGGCCGATCACGACTTCCTCCTGAAGGGCGACGTCTTCTCCAAGGACCAGATCGAGGCCTATATCGAGCTGAAATGGCCCGAGGTCTATCGCTGGGAGATGGCGCCCAGCCCGGTCGAGTTCGACATGTATTACAGCGCCTGATCCGCTCGGGGCGGCGCATGCTGCAAGACGGGGCGTCCGGAGCGATCCGGGCGCCCCGTTCCTTTCCGGCGCCGATATGGCATCGCGCGCGCCCATCGTCTCTTCGCCGATTTCGACGGAGACATGTTCAGGATGGCGCAGGACGCTTCCAGCGCCGAATTTCGGACAAAATCATCTTCATGGGCGGGAAAAGGGCGAAAAGGCGGGGCATCGTCATTGCGGTTTCGCCAGGCGGGACTATGTACGCAAGGCCTACAAAATTCGCAGGAGCGGACCCGTGCAATACAGCTATCCCAAGCAATATATCGGCGGCCAGTGGGTCGAGAGCGACGGCGGCAAGCGCCATGAAGTGATCAATCCGGCGACCGAGGAAGCCTGCACCGAGGTCACGCTCGGCAGCAAGGCGGACGTCGACAAGGCAGTGCAGGCGGCGCGCGCCGGGTTCGAGGCCAATTACGGCATGTCGAAGGAAGATCGCGTCGCCATGCTCGGCCGCATCCTCGCCGAATATCAAAAGCGCGTGCCCGATATCGCCAGGGCGATCAGTGTCGAGATGGGCTGCCCCATTTCCACCGCGTCCACCGCGCAGTCCGGCTCGGGCATGGGCCATCTGGCGTCCACCATCGAGGCGCTGAAGGGCTTCGAGGAAGAGGAATCCACCGGCAAGAACAAAGTCGTGTTCGAGCCGATCGGCGTCGTCGCGCTCATCACGCCGTGGAACTGGCCGATGAACCAGATCGTCGCCAAGGTCGCGCCCGCGCTCGCCGCCGGCAATGCCGTCATCCTCAAGCCCTCGGAAGAGACGCCGGCTTCCGCCGCGATCTTCGCCGAGGTGATCGATGCCGCGGGCGTCCCGGCCGGCCTGTTCAATCTCGTCCAGGGCGACGGCCCGACCGTGGGCCAGGCCCTCGCCGAGCATCCCGATGTCGATATGGTGAGCTTCACCGGCTCGACCCGCGCGGGCATCATGGTCGCCAAGGCCGCGGCGGACACAGTCAAGCGCGTCCATCAGGAACTGGGCGGCAAGTCGCCGTTCATCGTCCTGCCCGGCACCCCGCTCGACCTCGCTTTGCCCGCCGGCGCCGGCGGCGTGCTGCTCAACTCGGGCCAGAGCTGCGTCGCGCCCACCCGCTGGCTGGTGCATGAGAGCCAGTATGACGAGGCGGTCCAGAAGCTCGCCGGCCTCTTCGGCGACAAGCCCGTGGGCGATCCGCTGGCCGAGGGCGGCCATATCGGCCCGGTCGTCAACAAGAGCCAGTATGAGAAGATCAACGGCCTCATCCAGAAGGGCGTGGACGAAGGCGCGACCGTCGCGGTGGGCGGCACCGGCAAGCCGGACGGACAGGACAAGGGCTATTATGTGAAGCCGACCGTCCTGGCCAATGTGACCAACGACATGACCCCGGCGCGCGAGGAGATTTTCGGCCCGGTGATCGTCGTCATCAAATATAAGGACACGGACGAGGCGGTGAAGATCGCCAACGACACGCCCTATGGCCTTGGCGCCTACATCGCCGGCAACCCGGCCGAAGCGAGGAAGCTGGTCCCCCGCATCCGCGCCGGCAGCGTGTTCGTGAACGCAGGCGGGCTGGACTTCAACTCGCCCTTCGGCGGCTACAAACAGTCCGGCAACGGCCGCGAGTTCGGCAAGTTCGGCCTCGAGGAGTTCATGGAGAAGAAGTCGGTCATCGGCGAACTCGCCTGATCCCGCCCTTCCGAAGATATTTATCCCCTCTGCATACGTCGCGCCTGACTTAAATAAGGCGCGACGTACAAGCTGTTGCGGAACAATTGAAACTTTCAGATTCTTTACTCATTTGCGAGGAAATCTGATCAGCAGTAACAATTAAAATCCTCACTTTTTATCTTCTTGTGCGCAAGAAATGCTCTACCCTCTCCCGATGACTTCCAAAAGTGACAATTAACATCTTTAGATTTTTTTGCACGGAACTCCCATATTAATCACTATATTTCAGCATTTTAGAAATTCTATCCGTCGTCGGGGGGGGGGCCATCCGGCACCGATTGCGCCATCGATCACAAGCTGCATCGCATGGAAACGTCCAAGGGCTAATCCGGTCAAAATCCACAATGCTTCGTCCGCTTCGTTGATCGGCGGTTTGCGTCGGAACCGGACATTGACCTCGGTCGATCGGAACGACCGGCTCTGGTCGCCAGCTGCCGGTCGGTCTTGGGACAAACCCGTCGTTCGGAAAGGCGATAGCAAATGACCGGTTTCGAATGAGATAATCTTCCGGTTTGACCGTGCCGACCACGGGCCGGTCCTCGACCTTTTCCGGGAATCGCCCGTCGCCCGTGCGCGTATCGTCCTCGGTGCTGTCCGGGCGGGCATCGCCCAGCGGGCCGCGCAAGGTCCGGTTTCGCTCCTTGTCTTTCTCAGCCATGGGCCTTCTCCTTGTGTTTGCCCTTCGGCTCCCTGCCGAAAGCCTCGCGCAGTTCGTCCTTGGCCTTTTCAAGCACCTGCCGCTGGCCCTTGCCGAGATTGTCTCCCGCGCGGTTGATGTAGAAGTTGAGCATGCCCATCGCCGATTGCAGCGGCGTGCCCTTGCGGCGCTTGCTGTGTTCGGCCGAGCGCTTGAGCGATGCGGCGATCCTGGCGGGATCGTCCTGCTTGAACACGCCGTCGTCCAGATCGAGCGCGTCCGAATGCTCGGTCACGTCCTTCGACCACTTCTGGCTGGCCATGGCTCAATCCTTCCCGCTGCCAGGTTCGGCCATGCCGCGATGCAGCTGTGCCGGCACGGACTGCGGCAGCACGCCCGAGGCGGCGACCTGGAGCTTGTTCTTCCAGCCGGAGATGATCGTGTCCTTGCGGGCCATCAGCGCGTCCCAGCCGTCCTTGGCGACGTCGGCAGGGTCGGATTTCCTGTCATCCTGGCCGACCTTGGTGTCGTCCATGCCGGCACGGTGGAAGAACTCAGTCTCGACCGGGCCGGGTTCCAGCGTCGTGATCGTGATCCCGTCATGCTCCTTGAGCTCGTTGCGGATTGCGGCGGTGAAATTGTCGATGAACGCCTTGGAGCCGTTATAGACCGCCGAAAAGCTGCCCGGCATCCAGCCCGCGATCGATCCGGTCACGAGAACCTTGCCTTCGCCCTGCGCCACCATCTTGGCGAGTATCTTCTGCAACAGGTAAACGGTGCCCGTCACATTGGTGTCGATGACATGGCGCCAGTCGCTGACGGCATGATCGAGAAACGGTCCGCCAAGGCCATGCCCGGCATTCGCGCACAGCAGATCGATGCGCCGGCCACCGGCGGCTTCGAGCAGTCGATCGACGCCCTCGAGCGTCGCGAGATCGACTTCGAGCGTCCGGGCATTGGCGATCCCGACGGAGGGATCGACAAAGGGCGTGTCGGCGACGAGCAGCAGGTCATATCCGTCCGCAGCCGCCAGTCTGGCTAGCTCGGCGCCGATGCCGGTCGAGGCGCCGGTGACGATTGCGAATTTGTCGGCCATGTCGGTTTCTCCTTACGCGGCGACCCGGTCGAGACTGGGCTTCAGCACTACCTTGGTCACGTCGTTCTGATGATCGTGGAAGATCTGGTAGCCCTCGGGTGCCTTGCTCAGCGGCATGCGGTGGCTGATGAGAAAGGTCGTATCGATCTTCCCCTCCATGATCGCAGCGAGCATGCTTGCCGTGCCATGCCAGAGCGCGCATCAGGCCTTCTCCTCTTCGAATTGCTTTCGGGTGCGAGCGGCCGTGGCGATCTCGCCGGTTTCCATGAGTTGCTTGAACCGTCTGAGATCGCGCCGCGCCTGAATCGCCGGCTCGCGCTGGAACATTTTGGCGATGACCTTGCCAATGAACCCTGCCGGAGGATCATAGAGGATCGTTGCTGTGACGACGGTGCCACGATCGCCCGCGTCGCGAAAATCGATCCGGCCACTGTTGGGCACATCTGCCCCTTCGGTCGCAGCCCAGGCGATCCGCTCATTGGGGCGCTCTTCAGTGATGACGGCGTCCCACTCCACCGTCTTGCCGCCGGGTGCCTTGACCACCCAGTGGCTTCTCGCATCGTCGATGACATCGACCCGCTCGACGTTGTCCATGAAACTGGGGAGCCTCGCAAAGTCGCGCCAATAGGCGTAGAGTTCGGCTCGGGGACAGTTGATCGTTACGGAGCGGCCGACAAGACTATCGCCTTTGGCCTCAAGCAGATTCTCGGTCGCATCGACAATATTGTCGCTGCGCTTCGATGTCGTGATCGGTGCATCGTCACGCAAATTGGCCATTGCACTTCTCCTGCGAAAAGGGGGTCTTCGGCGCGCGGGGCTCAACTGCAAAACGGGTATCATGGCAGCGTCGTTCCAGCAGGACATGCAGCCTGTCACGGCCACGGCTCGGTCCGCATCAAATCCGGCGGGCCGATGAGCTTAAGTGTCGAACCGTTGGCCCGTGGTTTGTTGCCGGCGGTGGAATCTGGTATCGTGCGGACTGGCCGACGGCCCACGCACAGTCGGAGCTAAGCCGCGGACCTCTCGCGGACGCCATTGCTATTCCTTCAATGCGCCGCCGCAAGGAAGGATCGAACATGTCACCGGCAAGTCTGCTTTCCCTAACCGATCCGCACTTTTCCGCCGACACGGCGGCCTGGCTTGCGGCGATCGTCGAGGATTCGGCCGATGCCATCCTTAGCAAGACGCTGGATGGCACGATCACCAGCTGGAACGTGGGGGCCGAGCGGCTGTTCGGCTACTCGCGCGAGGAAGCCGTCGGACGGCCGATAAGCCTGATTATTCCTGAGGAACGTATACGCGAGGAGGCCGATATCGTGGCCCGTCTGCGCCTGGGCGAACGCATAGGTCGGTTCGAGACGGTCCGGTGTACACGGTATGCCGTACCGGTTCATGTCGAGGTGACGATCTCGCCGCTTCGCAGCGCCGACGGGACGATCATCGGCGCCTCCACGATCGCGCGCGATATAAGCGACCGGCTGCGCCATGCGGATGAGCAGGCCCTGCTGCTGAGCGAGATGCGGCATCGGGTCAAGAACCTGCTGTCGATCGTCCAGGGTCTGATCAGCATCGGCAGCCGCCGCGCCGATGATGTCCAGACGTTCACCGAGCAATTGACCGCCCGCATCACGTCGCTCGCTGCCGCGCAGGCGCTGGTGCTGCACAGCGAGGACAGGTCAGATGGCGCCCGCACGACCCTGGGAGATATCCTGGCGGCGGTGATGGCGCCCTATGCAGATGACGGCGTCGCCCTGACGGATTGCGAAGCGGTGGTCGGCCAGCACGCGATGACATCGCTTGCGCTGCTGTTCCACGAACTCGCCACCAATGCGGTCAAATATGGCGCGCTCTCCAATCCAGACGGGTCGCTCAGCGTCGACATCGCCACCGATGCCGCGATGGTCTCCATATTCTGGCGGGAAGATGGCGGCCAGCGACCGGAAAGCCCTCAAGCCGGGTTCGGCACGAGCCTGCTCGACGCGACGCTCAGGGGGCTTCAGGGAACGATTGCCCGAGAATGGCGCGACGGCGTCTTCGAGACCGTTCTAAAGCTTCCGCGAGAGGCCCTGGCGCGCTGAGGAGAAAGTCACTCCTATGGGAACGGTGTCGGCAGGACAGAGGTTTCTCGCCAGTCGATGGTGCCAACAGAGAGAAGGATGATGTCCTCGCAGCATAAAGCCACTCCGACGCCGGACGCCGAGACGCTGTCACCAGCATTACCTGATGACATCATCGAGATGGCGATGTCCCTGCTTGAAACCGCGAGCAAGGCGAAGATCGGGATCGCGACTGCGGAAAGCTGCACCGGCGGTTTGCTCGCTTCGTTGCTCACCGATATCGAGGGTGCCAGCAATGCGTTCGATCGCGGCTTCGTCGTCTACAGCAAGGCGGCCAAGTGCGACCTGCTCGGCCTCAGCCATCAGATGATCGACGATTGCGGCGCAGTCAGCGAGCCGGTGGCGCGGGCCATGGCCGAAGGCGCCTTGGGCCGGTCGGACGCCGGGCTGGCGATTGCGATCACCGGCTTTGCCGGCCCCGGCGAACCCGGTGACGAAGCCGGACTGGTGCACTTCGCCTGCGCCGCGCATGGGGTGGAAACGCGCCATCTCGTCCACCATTTCGGTGACATCGGGCGCGGTGCGACACGGATTGAGAGTCTGCGCGTCGCGCTCGACATGCTGGCCGATATGCTATCGGCTGTGGCGGGTCGCCCGCAGCGGGCGGCCTGAGCTCGAGTCATGGCAGCGCAGCCGCCGGACGGCATCACACAAGAGCATGAAAGCAACAGCCGGCGCGCCAACCCCTGGCCGCTCGTCCTTCTCGCCGTATTGTTGGGCGCCGGGCTGACTGGCCTGTTCGGTGGCCAGCCAGCTATCGTTCGCACTCATCGAACGATATGGTCGTCATGAGCGTGCGAACGCCGGAAACGCTCCGCAACGGCATGGCGTTCGAAACGATCGTCGAGGTCACGCCGCAACGGCCGATCGGTGATCTCGTCATTGCCGTCTCGGATGGACTGTGGCGGGAAATGACCATCAATACGATGATCCCGGCCGCAGGTGATGAAAGCCACAGGAGCGGTTTTCATCGCTTTTCCTTCGGTGAGACCAAGCCAGGCGAGACGCTCCGCTTCAAGATCGACGGCCAGATCAATCCGCCCTTGTTCGCGGGCACGAGCGGCGAGGTCGTCGCGCTTGACGGTGAGCGCAGGCTCGCCAGCGTGCCGGTCATGATCAAGGTGCTGCCCTGATGGACATCATCCTACGCGCCAGCGTGATGTTCTTCATCATGTATCTGTTGCTCCGGCTGCTGGGCAAGCGGGAGCTGAGCCAGGTCACGCCGTTCGAACTGGTGTTGCTCGTCGTGATGGGCGACCTGGTCCAACAGGGCATTACCCATAATGATCTCAGCATGACGGGCGCTGCCCTTGCCATTGGCACCATCGCCTTCTGGGCACTGGCGCTGAGCTGGGCCACCTATCTCTCCCCACGCGCCGAACGGATGCTGGAAGGCGTGCCCCGCGTGTTGGTCAAGAACGGTGAACTGATCACGGCCAATATGCGCCGCGATCGCATCACCCGCGCCGAAGTGGAAATCGAGATGCGTCTTGCGGGCATCGCTCATATTGCCGAGGTCGCCTGGGCCATTCTCGAGCCTAACGGCAAGATCAGCTTCGTCGCGAAAAAAGAAGACGAGACATTCAAGCAGGAAGATGACGACAAGACGGTGTGAAGATGTTCGCATCAGCTGTTCACGCTTCGTCGTACTGCGAGTCGTTTGCAGGGAACGGATGGCATGATCCACTCATTTTCCGGGCAGCACTCCACAGGAGGATATCATGCCCAGCGAAACCTTCACCGACGCCATTGCCTTGCTCAAGGCGGACCATCGCAAGGTCGAGGATCTGTTCGAGCAGTTCGAGAAAGCCACGTCGTCGAGCAGAAAGCAGAAGCTCGCCCATGAGATCTGCACGGAACTCAAGATCCACACGCTGATCGAGGAGGAAATCTTCTATCCCGCGTTTCGCGGGAAGATCGAGAGCGACACGCTCGATGAAGCCTATGTCGAGCACGACGGCGCCAAGGTGCTGGTGAACGACATCGAAGCCGGCAGCCCCGAGGATGATTTCTACGACGCCAAGGTCAAGGTGCTCTCCGAGGAGATCAAGCATCACGTCCATGAGGAGGAAATGCCGTCCGAAGGCATGTTCGCCCAATGCCGGAAGACAGATGTCGATCTCGTCGCTCTGCGCGACGAGATGCTAGCACGCAAGGATGAATTGATGGCGCAGGCGAAATCGGCTGGTCTACCGCTAGCCCAGCCAACCGCCCTGCATCTGATCGCCGCCTGAGGTTCGACCACGAAGGACGTGACCATGACCGCCGATCCCCGGCCGCCTTACCCAGAGCAGCAGCAGACGATGCCGGGAAGCGCCGATGCGATGGACCCGCGGCCCGATCATGGCGAGGAGAGCTATGTCGGGTCGGGCCGGCTGGCGGGAAAACGGGCGATCGTCACCGGCGGCGACAGCGGCATAGGTCGGGCGGTGGCGATCGCCTAGTTGGACTCGATTTGTTCGAGATTTCCGGGCAGAAAATGGGGATGAACCCTAAGTTCCTGGTCTATATCGATGAAGCCGGCGATCCGGGCGTAAAGCCGAAATCGACCGACGAGAGGCTTTGGACTGACTGGTTCTCGCTTTCCGCAGTCGTTGTTCGCGCCACCCGAGATTTGGAAGTTGTTGATTGGGTGGCGGACATGCGCGAGGCTATTCGCAGCCACGGAACCAAAGGTCTTCACTATAGAACGCTCAGCGAGACCAATCGCGAACGAGTGACGAGGATGCTTGGCCGGAAGCCAGTCAGGATCTTCGCGTTGGCGTCCCTCAAGGATACTATGCGCGACCATTACAATCCCGTGCTCGGCCGCGCGAACGACAAGGAATTCTACAATTGGTGCCTTCGTCTGCTGCTAGAGCGCGTGACCGAATGGTGTTTTCGCAAGTGCCTCGCTGAAAATGAGCCAGTCACGCCGGCAAAGATTATGTTCTCGGAACGCGGCGGTCACGACTACCATGAACTCCGAGCCTACCTCACCAGATTGGAGGCGCAGACGTTGGACGAAGGACCGCTTTCGATGAGGCTCCAAAGCGCTCCGTATGACAGAAGTGTTGGCGTGAGCGGACAACCACTCCGCAGTTGACTGCCAACAGCCTCCATCCAAACATCGACGCCCAACACTGCGATCAGTCGGCAGCCATTGCTCACATGGTTTTTGCACGAAACCGCAAGTTTCACACTTTGGTAAGCATGCACTTCCGCTTCTGATCATAATTAATTCGTCGAGATACCAATAATTTACGCCGAAAAAAATCCGCAAATTTCAATTGTCACAGATTCAAAATCTGAAAGACTTAATTGTAATCTGAAAATCTCTTTTGTTTCGCTACACAAGCGCCGCCCTGCCGTGCCTTCTACTCCACCGTCACGGACTTGGCGAGGTTGCGCGGCTGGTCGACGTCCGTGCCCTTGAGCACGGCGACATGATAGGCGAGCAACTGCACCGGCACGGCGTAGACGATCGGCGCGATGAGCGGATGCACCTTGGGCAAGGCGAGCGTGGCGAGGCAGCCCTCGCCGGCTTCGGCGATGCCTTCGTCATCCGAGATCAGCACCACCTTACCGCCCCGCGCCTGGACCTCCTGCATGTTGGAGACGGTCTTCTCGAACAGCGGGCCGGAGGGCGCGATGACGATGACCGGCACGGCCTCGTCGATCAGCGCGATCGGCCCGTGCTTCATCTCGCCGGCGGCATAGCCCTCGGCATGGATATAGCTGATCTCCTTGAGCTTCAGCGCGCCTTCCAGCGCCAGCGGATAGTCCGTGCCGCGCCCCAGATAGAGCACGTCGCGCGCCGGCGCGATGAGCGGCGCGAGCGCCTGGATCGCCTCGTCCTGCAGCAGCGCCTGGTTGATCGCGGCCGGCGCCTCGGCCAGTTGCTCGACGATCGCCTTCTCCTCCTCGCGCGTGATCCGCCCCTTGGCGCGGGCGAGATTGGCGGCCAGCGCGGCCATCACCGCCAACTGACAGGTGAAGGCCTTGGTCGACGCGACGCCGATCTCCGGCCCGGCATGGGTCGGCAGCAACAGGTCCACCTCGCGCGCCATGGAGCTGGTCGGCACGTTGATGATGCCCGCGGTGCTCATGCCCGCCGCCTTCATGTGGCGCAGCGCGGCGAGCGTGTCCGCCGTCTCGCCGGACTGGGAGACGACGATGCCGAGCGTGTTCGGCTGGATCACCGGGTCGCGATAGCGATATTCGGATGCGACATCGACCTCGACCGGCATGCCGGCGAACCGCTCCAGCCAATATTTGCCGATCATGCCGACATAATAGGCCGTGCCGCAGGCGACGATCACGACCCGCTCGATGCCCGCCAGATCGGCCTCCGGCACCGGCAGCGTCACCCGCTCCTGCAGCCGCTGGAGGAAGGAGCGCAGCGTCTGCGCGACCACCACCGGCTGCTCGTAGATCTCCTTGAGCATGAAGTGGCGATGATTGCCCTTGTCGATCATCGCGCCCGAAACGCCGGACAGCGTGACGGCGCGCTCGACCGGCTGGTTGTCCACGTCATAGACCTGCATGCTCTCGCGGGTGATGACCACCCAGTCACCCTCGTCCAGATAGGCGATCTTCTGCGTGAGCGGCGCCAGCGCCAGCGCGTCCGAGCCGAGATAGGTCTCATGCTCGCCATGGCCCACCACCAGCGGGGAGCCCAGCCGCGCGCCGATAAGCAGATCGGGATGCCGGCGGAACAGCAGCGCCAGCGCGAAGGCGCCCTGCAGCCGGGGCAGCACGCGCGCCACGGCATCCTGCGGGCTCGCGCCCTGCTCGACCAGTTCGCTCACCAGATGCGCGACGACTTCCGTATCGGTCTCGCTGTTGAACACGCGGCCGCGCCCGATCAGCTCCTCCCGCAGCGCCTTGAAATTCTCGATGATGCCATTGTGCACGACTGCGACCTCGTCGGTCGCATGCGGATGGGCGTTGCTGGTGGTCGGCGCGCCGTGCGTGGCCCAGCGCGTGTGGGCGATGCCGGTGGTGCCGGCGATCGGCTCGGCGGCCAGCACCCGCGCCAGGTTGACCAGCTTGCCCTCCGCCCGCCGCCGCTCGATGCGGCCGTCCACGACGGTGGCGATGCCGGCCGAATCATAGCCGCGATATTCGAGCCGCCGCAGCCCCTCGAGCAGACGGTCCCCGACCGCCTGCGTGCCGACAATGCCGATGATTCCGCACATGGATGAGCCTTCCGTCGATCAGAGAGTATAGGGAATGCGGATGCCCGGCATATTGGCCGGGAAGTCGTTGATGTTGCGTGTCACGAGGATCGCGCCGTTGACCTGCGCGGTCGCCAGCACGATCGAATCGACGAGCCGCATGCGCGAGCGGCGCCGGATATCGACCGCCGCGGCGGCGATGCGCCCGTCCAGCTCCACCACCTCGAACGGCGCGATCAGCGACTGGACATGATCGCGCGTCTCCAACGGCTCGGCGGCGAGGATTTCCATCCAGCTCATCCGGCTGATCCGGTGGCGGCGATAGCGCGCCAGCTCCGCCGCCGCCTGCGGCCGCTCGCACAGCCAGTCGACCAGGATATTGGTATCGAACACCGGATCGGCCATGGCGGATCAGTCCCTGCCCCGCTCGCCGCGCATGGTGCGCTGATAGGCCACGGCATCGCCGATATCGTCGCGATCCTTCCAGTAGCCGGACCCGCGCGCGATCCAGTCATTGCCCTTGCGGCTGCGCAGATACAGATGCACGGCCTCGCGCACTTCCGCCGCCCGCGAGCGATTGTTGCGCCGGGCGAGCGCATCGAGCTCGGCAATATCGTCATCGGGAATGTCGGCCAGGAAGCGCATGATATTTCGATATCACATCATGATATCATGTCAATGGCTTCCGTGTCGGCAGGAGCATGGCCGGCCGACGCCGGGTGCCTCAAAAGAAAAGAGGGCGGCGCGCGGCCACCCTCTTCCCTTCCCACAGTAACGCCGCCGGACACGCCGAATGGCGCATCTCCCACCGGGGCGATCGGCGAGCCGATGCAGAATGGCGCAGCCTGGACAGCGCGGCCGATCCTGCATCGCCGAGCCAGCAGCACGCTCCCGCATGCTGCCGAACACACTCTTCTTGCCACGATCCGGCTGCGACCGATTGGATGATTTCGACGTTCGCCCGCACCGGACGCAACATTCACCGCCAGAGCGCCACGCCTCGTCGCAATCCCTTCGCTGCTGCGGAATATGCTATTTCTTTTCAAGGGCCTTGCGCTTGCGCATTGCATCATGAAACCGGTCCGCCCAGCCCGGCTTGACCAGCTGTTCGGCACGCACGAGTCGCAGTTCGCCGTCCGCCACGTCACGCGACACCGCGCTGCCGGCCGCCACGATCGCGTCCCGCCCGATTCGCACCGGGGCGATCAACGCGCTGTTCGATCCGATGAAGGCGCGATCGCCGATCACCGTCTCATGCTTGAAATAGCCGTCATAATTGCAGGTAATGGTGCCCGCGCCGATATTGACGCCCTCGCCCACGCGCGCATCGCCCACATAAGAGAGGTGATTGGCCTTGGCGCCCTTGCCCAGCCGCGCATTCTTGATCTCGACGAAATTGCCGATGCGCACATTCTCGGCCAGCACCGCGCCCGGCCGCAGCCGCGCATAGGGGCCGATCGCCACGCCGGGGCCGACATGCGCGCCCTCCAGATGGCAGAAGGCATGGATGACCGCGCCTTCCTCCACCGTGACGCCGGGGCCGAAGACGACATTGGGCTCGACGGTCACGTCCCGCGCCAGCGCCGTGTCATGCGCGAAGAAGACGGTCTCCGGCGCGACCAGCGACACGCCGTCCCGCATCATCTCCGCCCGGCGCGCGGCCTGCCAGCTCGCTTCCACCGCCGCCAGCTCGGCGCGGCTGTTCACCCCGGCGACCTCGGCCGCGCCGGTCTCGACCACGGCGCTCGCCCGGCCGTCGCCGCTCGCCAGCATGACGATATCCGGCAGATAATATTCACTCGCCGCGTTGTCGTTGCGCACGCGCGCCAGCAGCGCGAACAGATCGGCCGCGCGCACGGCCATCAGGCCGCTGTTGCACAGGTCCACCGCGCGCTCGGCCGCGCTCGCATCCTTATATTCGACCATCTTCTCGATGCGCCCGTCCGGCCCGGCGACGATCCGGCCATAGGCGGCGGCATCGTCCGGCCGGAAGCCGAGCACCACGCAGGCCGGCGCATCCGCCGCATGCAGCCGCTCGATCATCGCGCGCATCGTCCCGGCGCGGACCAGCGGCACGTCGCCATAGAGGATCAGCACATCGCCTTGGAAGCCGGCCAGCGCATCGCGCGCCTGCGCCACGGCATGGCCGGTGCCCAGCTGCTCGGCCTGCACGGCGATGTCCACGCCCCTGCCGGCGACCGCCTTCTCGACCTGCGCGCGCCCCGCGCCGACGACCACCACCTGCCGCTGCGGCGCCAGCTCACCCACGCTCGCCAGCAGGTGCAGCAGCATCGGGCGGCCGGCGATCGGGTGCAACACCTTGTGCAGGCTGGATTTCATGCGCGTTCCCTGACCAGCGGCCAGGACGATCACGGCAAGCGGCTCGGGCAAGGCTCATATCCTCTTCTGCGCGGACTCTGCGAGCGGCCTTGCCATGTTTGACTTGATCGCGCCACCGCCCAGCGGGCATGGGCATGCGATGAAGACCATCAATTTCGATCTTGTCGGGTTCGATCTCGACGGCACGCTGCTCGACACCAGCGCGGACCTCACCGCCGCCGTGAACCACGCCCTCGCGACGATCGACCGCCCGCCCTTCACCGTCGAGGCGCTCAAGCCGCTGATCGGGCGCGGCGCGCGCTCCATGCTCGATCGCGGGCTGGCGCGCACCGGCGGCACCGATCCCGCGCTGGTGGATGCGCTGCTTCCGGTCGTGCTCGACTATTATGGCGCGCATATCGCCACCCGCACCGCGCCCTATCCCGGCCTGCTCGATGCGCTGGATACTCTGGCGGCGCGCGGCGTCCGGCTGGCGGTGTGCACCAACAAGCGCGAGCCTTTCGCCCGCAAGCTGCTCGACCAGCTCGGCCTCTCGCCCCGTTTCGCGGCGATCGTCGGTGGCGATACGCTGGGGCCGGACCGGCTCAAGCCCAAGCCAGACCTGCTCGTGGAAATGATCGATCGCGCGGGCGGCGGCCGCGCCATCTTCCTGGGCGATACGGACAATGACACGCGCGCCGCCCGCGCCGCCGGTATTCCCTCCATCTCCGTCAGCTTCGGCTTCGTCGCCTGCACGCCGGCGGAACTGGGCGCCGATGCGGGCATCGACCATTATGACGAGCTGGTGCCGCTGCTGGAATCCTGGAACCAGCCTCAGCCGGCCGGCCGATAGCCCTTGCGCCATTTCGTCCAGAGATGGCGCGCCAGCATGAGCGGCGGCATGCGCAGGGCGTGCCCACGCAGATAGAAGCCCAGCCGCAGGATCGCGCGATCCTCCAGCCCCCAGCCATTGCGGCACAGCAACCGCGCGAGGAACGGGCCGTCCGTCAGGTTGCCCTTGCGCCAGGCGGCGGGCACATCCGTCCCGAACAGGCGATGCGAGAGCCGCACCGCCCGCCGCACCGGTGCGCGCAGCCCGTGCCGCACGGCCCGCGCATCGAGCGTCGTCCAGAAATCCGGCGCGGCGCCATGCTCGCCGAGCAGGCAATGGATATCCCACAGGTTGCGCAGGCCGCCGGCCATATCGCCATCGGCCAGCAGATGCGCGGCGGCATGGCAGAGCATGTCGTCGATGCGCGGGACGGCCGCGCCATTGCCGAGCGGCACCGCATCCGCGATCATCGCCGCCGCGTCCGGCCGGCGCCGGGCGGTGAGTGGCAGGATCGTATGGTGGACATCGATCATCCGGTCCCGCTCGGCATGGATGAGCGGCGGCAGCTCGTGCATCCAGCGGCGATAATAAGCGTCGTCATAGGGGTCGGGCTTCACCCACTCCCAGCCCGCGCGCAGCAGCGCGGCTTCCACCCCCTCCAGCCGGTCGCGCGGCACGAGAATGTCGAGATCGCCGATCGCCCGGCCCTGCCCCGCCAGCAGGCCGGCGGCGACGAAGGCACTGCCCTTGAGCAGCACCGGCACGCAGCCGACCGGGACCAGCGCCGCCACCGCCCGATCGATCTCCCAGAGCGCCTGCCGCCGCTCGCGGATCGCATCGATCCGGGCATCGGCGAGGATGGGCGCGACGTCGGCCGGCACCGCGAGCCCCTCCAGCCGCGCACCGAGCGTGCCAAGCAGCCGTTCGGCGCGGGCGGTGGTCAGCAGCGCGGTCCATTGCGCGGCGGTGAGCCCCGCGCTGCGCTCCGGCGCGACGAGCAGCGCGACGAGCAGCCGCGCGCTCATGCGCATTCGCCCCAGAGCCGATCGAGCGCGGCCATCGCCGCATCCCATCCGGATAGTCGAGCGCGCGCGCCGGCACGCCCGTCACGAAGCGGGTCAGGGCGCGAAAGCCCGGCTCGCCGAGCGCGACATAATTGGTCGATGCCTGGGTGAGCCGCACAAAGGCCTCGCCCGGCTCGACCGGCCGCTCCGCCAATGGCAGGCCGAAGCGCGGGAACAGCAGCAGGGCGGGCATGGCGGGATCGCGCATCCGCGCGATCGCCTCGCGCCGGGGCACGAGATGGCGCAAGCTGCCTTTGGCCGTGCCTTCCAGCCTGGGTCCCAGCCGCGCGGCGGGCAGGCCGGCGGTCACGACGTCGATGGACTGGTTCTTGAGGCTCACAAGGCGCGGAAAGGGATGCACGGCGCCTGTCTCAAGATCGAGCAGCGCGAACTCGTCCCCCATCAATCGCCAGCCGCGTTCGCCGAGCTGTGCGGCCAGCGTCGATTTGCCGCTGCCCGATTCCCCGGTGAGGATGATCGCCCGCCCGTCCTTCTCCACGCTCGCGGCATGGAGCAGCAGATGCCGCCGCCAGCCGAGCGCCATCTGGAGGTTCATGCCCATCTCGGCGGCGAGCAGGCCATGGTCCAGCGCCATCGGCGCGGCCTCGGCCAGCCAATAGTCGCCGGCGATGAAGACGGACGGGCGCAGGAACCTGCGCCACGGCCGCGCGGGCTGCAATCGCACGGTGAAGTCCGGCACCTGCCGTTCCAGATCGACGGCGGGATAATCCGCATAGAGCGCGCGCAGTTGCGCGAGCGGTCCGCGCCAGGCCGAGCCGATGCGGAAGGTCGCGGGGCCGACGGCAAGGCCGATCGCATGACGCATCGCGCCGCTCAGGACGTCCCGCCCGGCTCGCGCCGCACCAGGCCAAGCGCTTCCAGCTCCGCCAGCCGGTCGCGCAGCGCGGGCAGCGCGGCATCCGCATCGTCGGCCAGGTCGAAACTCGCGCTCAGGCGCTGCCAGAGCAGGGACGGGTCGGCCGGCCCCTCGGCCAGCGCTTCGAGGATCTGGGGCATTGGCGCGGCGACCAGATGGGTCGTGCCCGAGCGGCGATGATAGAATGCGTCAATCGCGCCCAGGCTCGTGCGGACGAGGGCTTCGGGCGGCTCGGCCCGATAGATCGCATCCGGCATCGGCGGCTCGCTGCGCCCGCTCAGCGCGGGACCATCAGCGAGGCATAGCAGGTGAAGCCGCTGCGGCCATGGTTGAGGCGCCGGACATAGTTGAGATAGGCTTGGCTTTCCTCATAGCCGGTGCCGGGCAGATTGCCCCCGCGCAGGCCGCTGCGCACCTGCTCGCCGGTGAAGACGCGGCCGCCGGCAAAGGCATCCTGCGTACCGGCGGGCACCATCGTGCCGTCGGACGCGACCGCCATGCCGGCGCGGGAGGGATCGGGCACGGGAATCTGGCAATTGAGGACCGAGGTCGCGGCCTGCGCGATGCCGGGCCGCACCGTCAGCACGACCGCTCCCGCAACCGCGCCCAGCCGCAGCAATTCGCGCCGCGAGGCCGCCGGCATCGTCTCGCCGCCGTCCGGCGATTGCCGTTCCGGCCCCCCATCGCTCATCGCAGCGCCCTCTTTCACCCGTCAAAATCGTTACACAGCCTCGTCTTATTCAGCATCGCAGTCTTTGGCAAAATATTCTAGGGGCTCGCCATGGCCCGGATCGATCGCTCCATATGGATATTGTTTCTCTCCGGGACGGCCGCGACCTTTGCGGTCAGCCTGCTGACCGGGAGCTGGCACGCCGCGGCGATCACCGCGATGCTGAGCCTGTTCGCCATCGCCATGCTGTTCGATGCGCTCGAACGGCGCGTGGCGACAGTGCTCGCCAACGTGCCGCCGCCGGGCGAAGGCGGTGCCAGCGAGGACGAGCTGGAGACGCTGCTGCAGGCGCTGCCGCACCCCAGCCTCATCGTCCAGGGCGGGCGCATCGAGCGCTGCAACGAGGCCGCGCTGGCGCTGCTCGGCCGCCATATCGCCGGCCAGGACGTGCGCCTCGCGCTGCGCCACCCGGCCGCAATCGATCGGCTCGGCGGCACGGCGGCGGGCGAGGCGTCCAGCATCGAGATCGTCGGGCTGGGCACCGCCGAGCAGAGCTGGGAGCTGGTCGTCCAGCCGCTCGCGGGCGGGCGCCAGCTCGTGCTGCTATTCGACCAGAGCGGCCGCCAGGCGACCGAGCGGATGCGCGTCGACTTCGTCGCCAATGCGAGCCACGAGCTGCGCACGCCGCTCGCCGGCATTCTCGGCTTCGTGGAGACGCTGCGCGACCCCGTCGCCGGCGCGGACAGCGCGACGCGCGAGCGCTTCCTCGGCATCATGGACGGCGAGGCACGGCGCATGCAGCGGCTGGTCGACGATCTCATGTCGCTCTCGCGCATCGAGGCGGAGAAATATCGCGCGCCCGACCAGCCGGTCGCGCTGCCGCCCCTGATCGAGGAAGTGATCGCCGTCTTCCGGCAGAGCACCGGCGCGCAGGGCCGCGAGATACGGATCGATGCGCCGGCCGATCTGCCGGTCATTCGCGGGGACCGCGTGCAGCTCAGCCAGCTGCTCCACAATCTGGTCAGCAACGCCCTCAAATATGGCGCGCCCGGCACGCCCGTCATCGTCTCGACCCGCGCGCTTGCCAGCGCCATGGTGGCGCTCACCGTCACCGATCGGGGCGACGGCATCGCGCCGCTGCATCTGCCGCGCCTCACCGAGCGCTTCTATCGCGTCGACTCGAGTCGCAGCCGGGCGATGGGGGGCACGGGCCTGGGCCTCGCCATCGTGAAGCACATCGTCCAGCGCCACAGCGGCGTGCTCGATATCGACAGCAAGGTGGGCGTGGGCACCAGCGTTCGCGTCGAATTGCCGCTGTTCGAGGGCGTTCGCGGCGGTTTCGGGCAAGCGCCGGCCCTGCCGGCCGGGGGCGATGTCACAAAACCGCAATAGAATTGTCACAGTGGGGCGATGAATGCGGTTCAGGACGATCCGCACATCATGCTGAACCTGCCATCCTCGGCTCCGGGAGAATTCCAATGCGCCATGCTGTCCTCGCAGCACCCTTGCTGCTGCTCGCCGGCTGCCAGAACCAGGGCGCGGGCGCCGCGCGCGATCAGGTCCGCGCGGTCGGCTCGTCCACTGTCTATCCCTTCGCGCAGGCGGCGGTCGAGCTGTTCGCGCAGGGCAATCCGGGCCTGAAGGCGCCGATCATCGAATCGACCGGCACCGGCGCGGGCATGAAGCTGTTCTGCGCCGGCATCGGCAGCCAGTTCCCGGACATCGAGAATGCCTCGCGCCGGATCAAGAAGAGCGAGTTCGAGCAGTGCCAGGCCAATGGCGTGAAGGACGTCATCGAGATCCAGATCGGCGTCGACGGGCTGGCCCTCGCGGAATCCAACCGTGGCCCCGGCTTCAAGCTGACACCCAAGATCGTCTATGAGGCGCTCGCCGCCAATCCCTATGGCCGCGGCCCCAACACCGCGAAGACCTGGCGCGACGTCGACGCGAGCCTGCCCGCGACGCCCATCTCCGTGTTCGGTCCGCCCTCCACCTCCGGCACGCGCGATTCGCTGGCCGAGCTGATCCTCACCGTGGGCTGCGAGAGCGATCCCGCCATGAAGGCGCTCAAGGCGAGCGACGAAGGCCGCCATACCCAGCTCTGCACGCAGATCCGCGAGGATGGCGCCTATGTCGACGCGGGCGAGAACGACAATCTGATCGTCCAGAAGCTGAACGCCAATCCCGATGCGATCGGCGTGTTCGGCTTCTCCTATCTCGACGCCAATCGCGATACGCTGAAGGATGTCGCCCTCAATGGCATCGAGGCCACTTATGACACCGTCGCCAGCGGCACCTATCCGGGCGCGCGGCCGCTCTACATCTATGTGAAGAAGGCCCATCTGGCCGCCGTCCCCGGCCTCAAGCAATATGTCGAGACGTTCGGCGCCAACTGGAACCCGGACGGCGCGCTCGTCCGGCGCGGCATGGTCGCCGCGCCCGATGCCGTGCGCGCAGCCAACGCCGCCGTCATCGCCGGCATGACCCCGATGACGGGGACGGACCTCAAGTGAAGCCGGCGCGCAGCGCAGCGGGAGTGAACACATGACCGGCGTGATCGTCATGCTGACCGTCATCGTCCTGGCCGTCATCGGCTGGATCATGGCGCGGGCGCGGGCCACGCGGCTGCAGGCCACGGTGGGGCGGCTGGCGACCAACAGCCGGCCGAGCCAGCATGGCTGGTATGTCGCGCTGTGGACAGCACTGCCCGCCCTCGCCTTCCTCGCCATCTGGGCCAATGTCATGCCCGGCCTGGTGACCGGCACGGTGCTGGAGGCGCCCGCCGCCCAGGCCCTGCCCGCCGACGATTTCTCGCGCCATGCCATCCTGTCCGAGGCGCGCGCCATCGCCGTCGGCGCGCAGGCCGGCGCCTTCAATCCCCAGTCGATGACGCTGGTCGAGCCGTTCCGCGACGCGACCAACCGCTATTCCGCCATCGGCGCCGTGCTGGCCGCCATCCTCGCCTTCGCCGGCGGCGCCTATGCCTTCTCGCGCGTCAGCCCCGCCTTCACCGCGCGCAACCGGATCGAGCGGGTGGTGATGTGGGCCTTGCTGCTCGCCTCGCTCATCGCGATCATCACGACCGCCGGCATCGTCGCCTCGCTGGTTTTCGAGAGCTGGCGCTTCTTCTCGATGGTCAATCCGCTCGACTTCCTGTTCGGCCTCAAATGGAGCCCGCAATCGGCGGCGCTCGGCTATGGCAATGAGGATGCGTTCGGTGCCGTGCCGCTGTTCTGGGGCACGATCTTCATCGGCGCGATCATCGCCATGATCGTCGCCATTCCGCTCGGCCTCATGTCCGCCGTCTACCTCACCCAATATGCGAGCCCCCGGCTGCGCAAATGGATGAAGCCGATGCTGGAGGTGCTCGCCGGCGTGCCCACCGTGGTCTACGGCTATTTCGCCGCGCTCACCGTCGCGCCCGCGTTGCGCAATCTGGCGGCCGGCATCGGCATCCCCGGCGCCTCCTCGGAAAGCGCGCTGGCCGCGGGCCTCGTCATGGGCGTGATGATCATCCCCTTCGTCTCCTCCATGGCGGACGACAGCATCGCCGCCGTACCCCAGTCGATGCGCGACGGCAGCCTCGCCATGGGTGCGACCACCAGCGAGACGATCCGCAAGGTGCTGGTCCCCGCCGCGCTGCCCGGCGTCGTCGGCGGCGTGCTGCTCGCCGTCAGCCGCGCCATCGGCGAGACGATGATCGTGGTGATGGCCGCGGGCCTTGCCGCCAACCTCACGCTCAATCCCTTCGCCAGCGTGACCACCGTGACCACCCAGATGGTCCAGCTGCTCACCGGCGATCAGGAGTTCGACAGCGCAAAGACGCTCGCCGCCTTCGCGCTCGGCCTCGTGCTGTTCATCGTCACGCTGCTGCTCAACATCGTCGCGCTGCGTGTCGTGAAGAAATATCGGGAGGCTTATGAGTGAGCAGCCAAGCCCTGCCCAAGCTGGAGAGTGCCCCCATGGCTAGCCGCGCGCCGACGGACTGGACGAGCGATGCCATGCGCCGCCGCATCGCGCGCCGCTATGGCGCCGAGCGCCGCTTCAGGCTGATGGGCCTTGCCGCCATCCTGCTCTCCGGCGGGTTCCTGCTGTTCCTGCTCGTCACCATGAGCGCCAATGGCCTGCGCGGCTTCACCCGCGCCGAGATCGCGCTGCCGGTCGACTTCCAGCGCGCCGCGATCTTCGTCGATCCGCAGGCGCTCAAGATGGGCAATCCGGATCAGGTGCTGGCCAGCGCCAACCTGCCGGCCGCCATCGACCAGGCGGCGAAGGACGCATTCGGCGCGCATGGCGACCGGATGATCTCGGCCGGCGCCGTGCGGGCGGTGCGCGACGCGATCGTGGCCGATCCCTCCATCCTCACCCGCAAGGTAACGATCAAGGTGCCCGCATCGGAAGGCATCGACGTCGCGGCCAAGGGAAACGGCACGGCAGCCGACGAGGCCAATGTCGAGAAGCTGCGGCAGGCAGGTATCCTCTCGACCGGCTTCAACAGCGCGTTCCTCACCAGTAGCGACGGCACCAACCCGACGCTGGTCGGCATCTGGGGGGCGCTCAAGGGCTCGCTCCTCACCATGGGCATCACGCTGGTGCTGAGCTTCCCAATCGGTGTGGCGGCCGCCCTCTATCTGGAGGAATATGCGCCGCGCAACCGCTGGACCGACCTCATCGAGGTCTCCATCAACAATCTCGCGGCCGTGCCCTCGATCATCTTCGGCCTGCTCGGCCTCGCCATCTTCCTCAATTTCATGAACCTGCCGCGCTCCGCTCCGCTCGTCGGCGGCATGACGCTGGCGCTCATGACCATGCCGGTCATCGTCATCGCCGGGCGCAACGCGATTAAGGCCGTGCCGCCTTCCATCCGCGACGCCGCGCTGGGCATCGGCGCCTCGCCGATCCAGGTCGTGTTCCACCATGTGCTGCCCCTCGCCCTGCCCGGCATCCTCACCGGCACGATCATCGGCATGGCCCGCGCACTGGGCGAGACGGCGCCGCTGCTGATGATCGGCATGCGCGCCTTCGTCGCCTCCCCGCCGGGCGGTTTCACCGATCCCGCGACAGTGCTGCCGGTCCAGATCTTCCTGTGGTCCGACGAGGTGGGCCGCGGCTTCATCGAGAAGACCTCGGCGGCGATCATCGTGCTGCTGCTGTTCCTGCTGACCATGAACAGCGTGGCCATCTACCTGCGCAACAAGTTCGAGAAGAAGTGGTAACGAGACCCCATGGCTGACATGAACAAGGCCGCTCCCAAGATGTCCGCGCGTGACGTCAACGTCTTCTATGGCGACAAGCAGGCGATCCAGAATGTCTCGATCGACGTCCAGCTGGACGATGTGACGGCGTTCATCGGCCCGTCCGGCTGCGGCAAGTCGACCTTCCTGCGCACGCTCAACCGGATGAACGACACCGTGGCCAGCGCGCGGGTGGAAGGCCAGATCACGCTCGACGGCGAGGATATCTACGCCTCGAACATGGACGTGGTGCAACTGCGCGCGCGGGTCGGCATGGTGTTCCAGAAGCCCAATCCGTTCCCCAAGTCGATCTACGAGAATATCGCCTATGGGCCGCGCATCCACGGCCTGGCCTCCGGCAAGGCGGAGCTGGACCTGACCGTGGAGAAGTCGCTGCGCCGCGCCGGGCTCTGGGACGAAGTCAAGGACAGGCTGCACGACAGCGGCACGGCGCTCTCCGGCGGCCAGCAGCAGCGCCTGTGCATCGGCCGCGCCATCGCCGTGGAGCCCGAGGTGATCCTGATGGACGAGCCCTGCTCGGCGCTCGACCCCATCGCCACCGCCCGCATCGAGGAGCTGATCCTCGACCTGCGCGGCAATTATGCGATCGTGATCGTCACCCACAATATGCAGCAGGCCGCGCGCGTCTCCCAGCGCACGGCCTTCTTCCATCTCGGCCGCCTTGTCGAACAGGGACCGACCACCGAGATCTTCACCAATCCGCGCGAAGAGCGCACCAAGGATTACATCACCGGCCGCTACGGCTGACGGACAGGAAACGGACCATGACGGACCATACGGTCAAGGCCTTCGACGACGACATCAATGCCCTGCGCGCGCTGATCGCGGAGATGGGCGGCCTCACCGAGGACGCGATCGACAAGGCGATGAAGGCGCTCGCCACCGGCGATGTCGCACTGGCCAACATGGTGGTGGCGCAGGATGGGCGGATCGACGAGCTCGATGCCAATATCGAGCAGCTCGTCGTCCAGACCCTCGCCCTGCGCGCGCCGCTGGCGGACGATCTGCGCGAGATCGTGGCGGTGCTCAAGATTTCCGGCCTGGTCGAGCGCATGGCCGATTATGCCAAGAACATCGCCAAGCGCGTGGAGACGGTGAGCGCGCCTTCCCGCCTCGAGCCGCTCTCGCTGCTGCCCGCCATGGCGCAGATCGCCCGCGAGATGGTCAAGGACGCGCTCGATGCCTTCGCCGCGCGCGACAGCCAGCTCGCCCTCCAGGTCATCGAGCGGGACCGGGCGGTGGATGATTTCTACAATTCCATCTTCCGCACCATGGTCACGTTCATGATGGAGAACCAGAAGACCATCTCGGAAAGCGCACACATCCTGTTCATCGCCAAGAATCTGGAGCGCATCGGCGACCATGCGACCAACATCGCGGAGATGGTCCATTATGTCGCGACCGGCGCCAAGCCGCCCGAGCGCGAAAAGGCGACCAAGTTCGAAACCGGGCGGGGAGGAGCTTGACCATGACCCGTGCCAAGATGCTGCTCGTGGAAGACGATGCCGCGCTGGCGGAACTGCTCACCTGGCACTTCCAGCGCGAGGATTTCGAAATCACCCAGACGCCGGATGGCGAGGAAGCGCTGATCCTGGCGCAGGAATGCATGCCGGACATCGTGCTGCTCGACTGGATGGTTGAAAATCTCTCCGGCATCGAAGTGTGCCGGCGGATGCGCCGCATGAGCGAGACGGCGAACGTGCCCATCATCATGCTCACCGCACGCGGCGAGGAGGAGGACCGGGTGCGCGGGCTGGAGACGGGCGCGGACGATTATGTGACCAAGCCCTTCTCCCCGCGCGAGCTGATCGCCCGCGTGCAGGCCGTGCTGCGCCGCGTGCGGCCGGCCCTCGCGGGCGAAGTGCTGAGCTTCGGCGATCTGGAGATGGACACCGTCGCCCACAAGGTCCGTCGCGCGGGCGATTCGGTCGCGCTCGGCCCCACCGAATTCCGCCTGCTGCGGCACCTGCTGGAGCATCCCGGCTGGGTCTTCTCGCGCGAGCGGCTGCTGGACAGCGTGTGGGGGCAGGACAGCGACATCGAGCTGCGCACCGTGGACGTGCATATCCGCCGGCTGCGCAAGGCGATCAATGCCGGCGGCCGGCCCGACATCATCCGCACGGTGCGCTCGGCGGGCTATTCGCTGGACGCCGACGCCGCCTGAGCGGCAGCGGCCCGCACTCCGGCGCGGGCACGGGCACGGGCGCGGCTTGCTCCGCTCAGTCCTCGACGATCTTCATCAGCCGCCGCTCGACCGGCGCGAGGATGCCGGCCAGTTCCTGCCCGCGCCGCAGCACATTGCCGCCCTCGCCGATGAGCGCCCACATGCCCTGGCGATGGCGCAGGGCGGGACGTTTCTCGATGCGGAACTCGGGCCGCTCCGCCGCGCGCCGGAAGGCCGAGAAGATCGCGACGTCCCGATTGAGGTCGATCGCATAGTCCTTCCACTGGCCGGCCGAGACCATGCGGCCATACAGGTCCATGATGCGGGACAATTCGATGCGCGCGAAGGCCGTCTGCGTCGGCGCGCCCGGCTGCCCGGACGACGATCGCGGAAACGGCGTGACGTTGCTGCTCATCAGGCCATCGTGCGGGAATGGCTTTCGGTGGAGGGATCATCCCCCTCGCGGTGGCGCTCGCTCGCCAGTTCCGCGAGCCGCTTGCGCAGCATCTCGATCTCGCACTGGAGTATCTCCAGCTTCTGCGTCGCGGGATCATAGGCCTCGCTGCACGGCGTGCCATAGGGCACGAACGACTTCTGATAATCCCTGGCGTCGACCAGCGTCTGCCGCGCGGGGATGCCGATCATCACCGCGCCGGGCGGCACATCCTTGGTGACGACGGCATTGGCGCCGATCCGCGCCCGCTCGCCCACCGTCACCGGCCCCAGCACCTGCGAGCCCGAGCCGATGATGGCACCCTCGCTGATCGTGGGATGGCGCTTGCCGGCAACGCCGTTCGCCGGGTCCGTGCCGCCGAGCGTCACGCCATGATACATGGTGACATTATCGCCGATGAGGGCCGTCTCGCCGATCACCACGCCCACGCCATGGTCGATGAACAGGAATTTGCCGATCGTGGCACCGGGATGGATGTCGATCGCGGTCAGGAAGCGCGAGAAATGATTGACCAGCCGCGCCAGGAAATAGAGGCGCCAGCGGAACAGGCGATGCGCGACGCGGTGGAGGCCCAGCGCCCAGGCGCCCGGATAAAGCAGGATCTCGGCGCGTGAACGCGGCGCGGGGTCGCGCGCCTTCACCGAATCAAGATAGGCCAGCAATCCCATGCGCTCGTTCCTGTCGTCTCGCGAGAGGGTCAATCTAGTCGCTTGCCGCTCGAATTTCCAGACCATCGCCAATTTGGCCTGTCTCGGTTAAACGCCTTGCAATATGGCGACGCGCGGTTAGTTCTCGATTGATTCAATTGACAAAGGTGCTGGATGTCCGAAGCCTGGTTCGACTATCTCATGATGCTGCTGCCGTTCATCCTGGTCGGCTTCGGCGCCCAGATTGTCGATGGCGCGCTCGGCATGGCCTTTGGCGTGATCTCGAGCACGCTCCTGCTCACCATCGGCGTCCCGCCCCGTGCGGCCTCGGCCAGCGTCCATGCCGCGGAGACCTGCACCACCGCCGTCTCCGCACTCAGCCATATCTGGCACAAGAATGTCGACTGGCGGCTGTTCTGGCGGCTCATCGTGCCCGGCATCGTGGGCGGCGTTTCCGGCGCCTATGTGCTCTCGAACATCGATGGAAACGCCATCAAGCCGTGGATCCAGGTCTATCTGGTCGGCATCGGCCTGTGGCTGCTGTGGCGCGGCCTCAAATATCCCCCGCAGGCGCGCGACGCCAAATGGGTCGCGCCGCTCGGGCTGGTCGGCGGCTTCCTGGATGCATCGGGCGGCGGCGGCTGGGGACCGGTCGTCACGTCGAACCTGCTCATCCAGGGCTCCAGCCCGCGCCACACGATCGGCACGGTCAACACGGTGGAATTCTTCCTCACCCTGTCGATCAGCCTCACCTTCCTGCTGCATCTGGGCTGGGAGACCTTCACCACCGCGACCATCGGCCTGCTGGTCGGCGGAGTCATCGCCGCGCCCTTCGGCGCCTGGATCGCCCGGCACGTGCCGGCCAAGCCGCTGCTCATCATGGTCGGCGTGATCCTCACCGTCACGGCGAGCTACGGCATCTTCCGCTCACTTGCATAAATCGATAGCGGCACTTAAACTCCTCTCAGAAATCGAGAGGAGCGATCAATGTCGAGCTACATGCCTACCCTGAAACAGCTGCAATATCTTGTGGCGCTCAAGGAGCATGGCCATTTCGGGCGCGCGGCCGATGCGTGCTTCGTCACCCAGTCGACATTGTCGGCCGGCATCCGCGAGCTTGAATCGCTGGTCGGCATCACCCTGGTCGAGCGCACGCGGCGCATCGTGCGCTTCACCGCGCTCGGCGACCGGATCGTGGAAAAGGCGCATCGCGTCCTGCGCGAGGCGGAGGAACTGGCCGCGATCGCTCAGGCCTCCGGCTCGCCGCTCGCCGGCGAATTGCGCATGAGCGTCATCCCCACCATCGCCCCGTTCCTGCTGCCCAGCCTGCTGCCCCGCCTGCGCGCCGAGCGCCCGGCCCTGCAACTCTACCTGCGCGAGGAGACGAGCCACGCAGCGCTCGATTCGCTGCGCCACGGCCATGCCGATTGCGTGCTGCTCGCCCTGCCCTTCCCCTGCGGCGACGTGGAGACCGAAGTGCTGTTCGACGATCCGCTCTATGTCGCCTTCCCCAAGGACGACCCGCGCGATCCGCCCGGCGAGATCCTGCCCGAGGCGATCGACGGCAACCGGCTGCTGCTGCTCGAGGATGGGCATTGCCTCAAGAACCACGCGCTCGCGGCGTGCAACCGCGCCGAACTGCGCACCGAGGCGACCATCACCGGCACATCGCTGCATACGCTGGTGCAGATGGTCGATAACGGGCTGGGGCTCACGCTGCTGCCCGACATGGCGATCCGGGGCGGCATCCTGGCCAATACGCAGATCAATGTGCGGCCGATCCGCGGTCTCAATGCCCATCGCGACATCGCGCTCATCTGGCGGCGCAACAGCCCGCGCGAGACCGATTTCCGCCTGATGGCCGGCATCCTGCGCACCGCGGCGGCCAAGCAGCGCGAAGCCGCCTGAGCGCCCCGGCCGAAGCGGACGAACGCCGGGAACCGACCCGGCCGGCTTGGAACCGTCAGCCTTCCGGCGAGGCCCAGCGCGCCGCCCGGGCGTCATCGGCGGCCTGCGCCTCGACCCATTCGCGCGCGCCGTCACGGCCGATGGTCTGCTTCCAGAAGGGTGCGGAGACCTTCAGCCAGTCGATGAGGAAGGCACAGGCTTCGAGCGCGGGGACGCGGTGCGCGGCGGCGGTGCCGACGAACACGATGCGCTCGCCCACCGCCATCGTGCCGTGGCGGTGGATGACGGTGACGCCGAGCAGGGCCCAGCGCGCCACCGCATCCCGGGCGATCGCCTCGATCCGCCGCTCGGTCATGCCCGGATAATGATCGAGATGGAGCCCGCTCAGCCCGCCATCGTCGCGGACCAGCCCGGTGAAGCTCGCCACGCCGCCGCCCGCCAGCCGTTCCAGCGCGGCCAGTTCGGCGCCGGGGTCGAAATCGGCCTCGGTCACGGATATGCGGATCGGCACGGTCATGTCAGCCCCCGGTGACGGGCGGAAAGATCGCCAGCTCGTCCGCCTCGCCGATGGGCGTGTCGAGCGGCACGAACGCCTGGTCCAGCGCCGCGCGCAGGCGGTCGCGCGCCTGGAAGGCATAGGCATGGGCGGCGTTCCCGGCGGCGAGCCGATCGAGCAGCATGGCGATGGTCGTGCCGGCATCCGGCCGGTCGATCGCCTCCTCGTCCAGGCCGATCCGCTCGCGCACCCACGCGAAATAGAGGATTCGCAGCCCCGCCATTCAGGCCGTCATATGCTTGAGCCCGACGCGCAGATAATCCCAGCCGGTCAGCAGCGTGAGCAGCGCAGCCGCCCAGAGCGTCACCAGCCCGGCGAGCTGGACCAGCGGGAAGCCCGGCAGCCCGCCGGCAAGGATCAGCGCGCCCAGCGAGATGAACTGGAAGGCGGTCTTCCACTTGGCCATCCGCGAGACCGGCACCGAGATACGCAGCCCCGCCAGGAACTCGCGCAGGCCCGATACCGCGATCTCGCGCAGCAGGATCACCAGCGCGGCGATGATGTGGACGCCCGCGATATTCCGGTTCGCGCACAGGATGAGAATGACCGCGCCGACCATGATCTTGTCGGCGATGGGATCGAGGAACACGCCGAGCCGGGAGACAGTGCCCTGCGCCCGGGCGAGATAGCCGTCGAAATAATCGGTGATGCCCATGAGGCAATAGAGCGCGAACGCGGCCAGATAGCCGAAGGTCGCGACGGCGCCCGTCTCGCCCGGCCAGAGCAGGGCGACGAGCAGGGGCACCGCGAGAATACGCGAGAGCGTGAGGAGGTTTGGCAGGAGCATCAACACGGGAGGAAGGCCTGCCACAGCCGCGATGGTCGCACAAGAGCTTGTGCCGGCCCCGGCCGCGGGGGTTCGCCGCAGGAACGACAGGTCCGCCTTTCCTCTTTCATGATTGGCCGCTAGAAGGCGCGCAGGCGGCATGTGCCCCGCCAGGGAAAGACGAGTTCATCGGCCTATGCAGGCTTCCTTGCGACTTCTCGCACATCGACGGTTTCTGCCTCTTTTCACCACGCAGTTTCTCGGCGCCTTCAACGACAATCTGTTCAAGACAGCGATGATCTTGTTCGCCACCTATGTGGTGTTCAAGGATTCCCAGCAGGAATCGATCTTCAACGCGGTCGCGACCGGCCTGTTCATCCTGCCTTTCTTCCTGCTTTCCGCGCTCTCCGGCCAGTTGGCCGACCATATCGACAAGGCGCGGATCATCCGGCTGGTCAAGGCGGCGGAAGTCCTCATCATGCTGGTCGGCGCGGCCGGCCTGCTGGTCTGCGAACATTGGCCGATGACAGGCGTCGGCCTCATGCTGGGCGCGGTGCTGGCCATGGGCGTGCACTCGACCTTCTTCGGCCCCATCAAATATGCCATCCTGCCCCAGCATCTGCATGAGGATCAGGTGCTCGGCGGCACCGGCCTGGTGGAAGCCGGGACCTATATCGCCATTCTCGCCGGCACCATCGTCGCAGGCTGGATCAGCCCGACGGCGACGGCCGTCGCGGTGATCCTCGTCGCGGTGATCGGCTATTTTTCCGGCCGGATGGTCCCGCCGGCGCCGCGCCTCGGCCCGCCCGTGGAGCTGGATTTCAATCCGTTCCGCGCATCCTGGCGGCTGATCTCGGGCACCATGCACATCCGCCGGCTGTTCCTCGCCATCATGTCGATCAGCTTCTTCTGGATGATCGCGACGGTGCTCATCATCATCTTCCCGCCGATGGTGAAGAACGACTTCACCGCCAGCAAGGAAGTGGCGAGCCTGTTCCTTGCCATCTTCTCGATCGGCGTGGCGATCGGCTCGGTCGCCATCAACCGGTTGCTCCAGGGCCATGTCTCGGCGCGCTACGGGCCGATCTCGGTCCTCATGATGGCAGCCTTCGTCTGGTTCTTCACGATCGTCTCGCAGGGCTGGACGCAGGCGCCGGAAGGCACGCTCTACACCGTCTCGGAATTCCTCGCCGTGCCGCACAGCTGGCGCGTGCTGTTCGCGCTGTTCGGCATCGCGACCTTCGGCGGCATGTTCGTGGTGCCGCTCTACGCCTTCCTCACCACCACGGTGCGCAAGGACGAGACGGCGCGCACGGTCGCCGCCAACAATGTCGTCAATTCCGGCGCCATGGTGTTCGGCGCGCTGGTGATCCTGGCCGCGATCGGCGCGGGGCTCAGCACGCGGCACGCGCTCATGATCGTCGTGGTGATGTGCTTCTTCTCGGCGCTGCTGGCGCTCCGGCTGCAGCGGGCCTGCCGCGAGGCCGGCGCCGATCCGCGGAGCGAGCAGGCGGGCTAGAGCATCGCGCCAAAAAGTGGGAACCGGTTTTTGGCGACAAGCGATGCGACCACAAGGAGATAGAGTGGGCATCGTGATTCCGATTTCACGCTGCCCGCTCTAATGTCTATGCCCGTCAGGCGATGAAGCTGTAGGCGACGGTGAAGAAGGCCGCGAAGCTCAGCACGAAAAGCTTCCAGTCCTGATCGTCCGACCGGACCGGCCCGGGCGCTTTCTCCGGCTGCGCGGACATCGTGAAGACATGCCGTGGCAGGCTGCGCCGGAAGGGATGGCGTGCTTGTTCATGGCTGAGAACCAGTGCCCGTTTCATGCGGACATGGTTATCAAAAGGTTAATGGGGTTAACAGCGGCAAACAGGGTTAACGCGCGCCTGTATCCTTTTGGAACAGGTCCACCCCGCCGCCCGATCGCCCCGCTGCGCACGGTTCGTCGCATCGCGGACCCGCGACCGGGCGACCCGTCGCACGGATAACTCTTTATCAACCATGACATGGCCAAGGTCCGGTCAAGCCGCACATCGGGGTGCGCAGACCAATCCGGAGTTCGATGTCCATGTTCCGCCACACGAAATGGGCCATGCCGCTCATCGTCTCGCTGCTCGTTTCCGGCTGTGGCGGCGGTGGTGGTGGCGTGGCGTCGACGCCAACGCCCACGCCGAGCCCGACGCCTACTCCGACTCCAACACCCACGCCGACTCCAACACCCACGCCGACTCCAACACCCACTCCGACACCAACTCCAACTCCAACTCCAACTCCAACTCCGACGCCAACTCCGACGCCAACTCCGACTCCGACGCCGACTCCGACGCCGACGCCGACCCCCACCCCACCACCGGGGACCGGCGGCAATGTCGACCTAATGGGACCATTGGCCAGCGAGTCGTTCGTCAATGATGCGGCCAACGCATCCGGCCGTTTCTTCGCGGACGAGCGGACGGTGGAGAATGGCGCGGCCGAAGCGGGCGCCCTGACCATCGCCTATGACGCGACGAGCGGGAGCTACACGATCAGCACCGCCGGCCGCAGCGCGATCTTCGCGCCCGCCGACCTCGTCGATTCAGGCTCGGCGGATTTCATCAGCTTCGAGCATGGCGGCACGACCAGCGAGGCGCTGACCCTGACGCGCCCGGGCACCGCCGGCGCGCTCACCTATCAATATGTCGGCGGCGGTGCGTGGGAGCGCGCGACGCTGAACGGCGACCAGCTCGATTTCAGCTATGATCCCTTCACCTATGGCGTCGCGACGCCGGACAATGCGCTCGTGCGCAACGGCAATGGCATCTATGCCGTCAGCCTGGTCGGCGCGCGGGCGATGGAATTGCCTTATGCCATGGCCGGCAGCGGCGAATTGCAGGTGGATTTCCTGGGCGGCGCGCTCAGCAGCAGCGGCGTGCTGACCAGCATCGACGTCGCGACCGGCCTGATCCGCGGCATCGGCGTGTTCCATGGCTCGGCGACACTCTCCAGCACGACCAACAGCTTCTCCGGCGATTTCGGCATGGATGACGGGAAGCGCTTCACCGGCGGCTGGGAAGGCCGCTTCTACGGCCCCAATGCGGAGGAGGTCGGCGCCGTCTGGCACATGACCAGCGCGAGCGGCGAAGTGGCGGCCGGCTATCTGCTCGGCCGCGACGATCCGGACGGCACCTTCGTCAACACCTCGGTCGATCCCCTGCTGTTCAGCGAGACCTTCGCGGGCCGGTTCAGCCAGTTGAGCTTCAAGGATCTGGGCGACGGCACGTCCGGATCGGATGCGAGCCTGTTCCGCTCGAATTCCGCGCTGGGCTATGACGCGACCACCAGCCGCTTCACCTATCGGGACGCGGCGGCCGGCATCGAGACGGCGTTCGGCCCCGGCAACATCGTCGCGGGCGAGACCAGCAATGCGGTCACTGTCTATCAGGTCACCGGCAGCGGCGGCGTCACCTACAAGCTGACGCTCAACAAGCCGGGCGCCGGCAACCCCGCCATTGCGCTGAGCTATGCGAGCTTCGGCCACTGGCAGCAGCTCCAGGGCGCAAATGTGGACCGGATCGACCGCTGGTTCGCCTGGGGCGTGCGCACCAACGGCCTCCAGATCCCCACCGGGACCGGCACGTTCGAGGGCGTCATCCTCGGCACGGCGGCCAAGTTCGGCGCGGGCCCCATCTATGCGCTGAGCGGCGCGGCCAATTTCGCCATGGATTTCGGCGCGAGCAGCTTCACCGGATCGATGAACCCGATCGGCAAGAATATGGCGGACGGGTCCACGCGCGATTTCGGCACCTTCACATTCGCGCGCGGCGCGATCGACCTGGACGCCGGGCTGACCGCGGACATCGTGAACGGCGCGAACGGCTATCTCGGCTTCTTCGAGGGCGCGCTCTACGGCCCCAATGCCGCGGAAGTCGCCGGCAGCTTCGGCATGCAGACCGAGGTCACCAACGGCGCCGGCAAGCCCAGCGCCAATGCGAGCTATCTGAGCGGCGTCATCGTCGGCACGCGCACCGGCGATTGATTCCGCGCCCCGCGCCCTTAGGCTGAATGCGATGCACAACATCACCATCCGGGCGGTCGGCCTCGCGCTCGGCCTGGCGGCGCCCGTCGCCGCGAGCGCACAGCCGGCCGAGCCGCCGCCCGCTCCGGCACCATCGGGGGACGGCCGCGCGCTTTCCGGGCTGAGCGCTGCGCAGCTCTTCGACATCGCCGAACAGGCGCGCGTCGCCGGGCGCACGGCGGATGCCGAGGCGATCTACAAGGCGCTGAGCCACGATCCCGATCTCGACATACGCTCCGAGGCGCGGTTCCGCCTCGGCATGGTCCATGCCGGGCTGGGCCGCAACGCCGAGGCCGCCCTCGCCTTCCGCGCGCTGCTCGACGAGCAGCCCGGCGCCACGCGGGTGCGGCTGGAGCTCGCCCGCGTCCTCGCCGCCATGGGCGAGGAAGGCCGCGCGCGCCAGCAGCTCCGCCAGGCGCAGGCGAGCGGCCTGCCGCCGGATGTCGCGCAGGTCGTGGATCGCTATGCCGCCGCCCTGCGCTCCAACCGCGCCTTTGGCGGCAATATGGAGTTCGCCCTGGCGCCGGACAGCAACATCAACCGCGCGACCGACGCCAAGCAGCTCGACACGGTGATCGCCCCGCTCAACCTCTCGGACGATGCGCGCGAGACATCGGGCCTTGGCGTCCACCTTACCGGGCAGGTCTTCGCCCGCATCGATCTCACGCCGCGCCTCAAGCTGGTGCCGCGCGTCTCGGGCGACGGCACGTTCTACGGTGACAGCCAGTTCAACGACCTGTCCGGCAGCGCGCTGCTCGGCTTCGAGTGGCAGGCGGGCGGCGACCGGATCATGCCCTCCTTCGGCGCGACCTGGCGCTATTATGGCGGGCGGCCCTATGCCCGCACGGCCACGGCCGACATGCGCTGGACCCACCGGCTCGGCCGTCGCGCGCAATCGGATATCGGCTTCTCCTACGGCCGCGCCCATTATATCCGCAACAGCCTGCAGGACGGCAATCTGTTCAGCCTGAGCGCCAGCGTCGAGCGGGCGCTCTCCGCCCGGACCGGCGTCGGCATCTCGTTGAGCGGCCTGCGCCAGACCGCGCGTGATCCGGGCTATTCCACGGCGGCGGGCGGCGTCACGCTGCTGGCCTGGCGCGACATGGGCAAGGTCACGCTGTTCGGCAATGTGACCGCCCGCCGGCTGGAATCGGACGCGCGCCTCTTCCCCTTCACCGACCGGCGCAAGGAATGGTTCCTGCGCGGCGCGCTCGGCGCGACGTTCCGCCAGATCGAGGTGGCCGGCTTTTCCCCGGTCGTGCGCGTCGGCTATGAGCGCAACATCTCGATAGTCGGCATCTACGATTATCGGCGCGTCAGCGTGGACCTGGGCATCACCCGGGCTTTCTAAACCCGCCCCTCAGTCGATCACGGAGGGCAGCGTGTCGAAGCCGGCGGTGAGCAGATTGCCCCACTCCCGCGAAATCTGCGCGAATTCAGGGTCATTCGCCTCGATCCTGCGACGGAGACCGAACTGATAAAGGCCGAGCGGGATGATGCTGAGGTCCAGCGGCATCCCCACGGAAAGGTTCGAGCGCAGCGTCGAATCCATCGATACGCACACCGCCTTGGCGGCGTCCGAGAGCGAGGTGGTGGGCTTGATGATCCGATCGAGGATCGGCTTGCCATATTTATGCTCGCCAATCTGGAAGAACGGCGTGTCCACCGTCGCCTCGATGAAATTGCCTTCGGAATAGACCATGTAGAGACGCAGCTTGCCGCCCTTGCGCTGGCCGGCCACCAGGATGCTGGCGCCGAGCGAGACATTGCTGGCACTCATGCCGAAGCGCATCTCGGTCTGCACGGTCTTCATCGCATCGCCGACCAGATGCGCCGCGCGGTGCATCGTCTCACAGTTGAGCAGCGTCTCGATGTTCGCATCGGGATCGGCGGCCGCATTCTTCATCGCGCGCGAGAGCTTGGCCCGCACTTCCTGCGTCACCGAGAGATTGCCCGAGCAGAGCAGCGCGATCGCCCGTTCGCCCGGCTTCTCATAGGTGAAGGTCTTGCGGAACATGCCGATATTGTCGAGCCCGGCATTGGTCCGGGTGTCGGAGAGCATCACAAGACCGGCCTCGACCCGCAATGCCACGCAATAAGTCATCGTTCTTCATACCCCCTTGCCGCGCCGCCGCCGCGACTCATTGTTGAGTCTGCGCCTGCGCCGCGTCGTCCTGCGCAAGACTGGCGATCTGCACGTCATGCGACAATCTGGTTTCGGCCATCGAGAGCATCACGCCGCGAATCGGCGCGGCATCCGCGGCATCCAGGCCACAGCACAGGCGCACATGGCCCTCCGCCGGGCAATGCCCCAGCGTGCAGTCGAACGCGACCCAGCCCAGCCCGTCCACCCATGATTCCGCCCAGGCATGGGGATCATGCTCGCCATCGGGCCGTTCCGCATCGCGCAGATAGCCCACCACATAGCGCGTGGGCACCCCCAGCGCGCGCGCGGCGGCAATGAAGACATGGGTCTGGTCCTGGCAGACGCCGGCACGCTGGGCGAGCACCTCGGCCGCTGTGGTGTCCACGGTCGTGCTGTCCGCCCGCCACGGCACCGCCTCGTTGACCAGCACGCACAGCGCATGGAGGCTCGCCAGATCGCCCTGCGGACTGCGCGCCGCCTCGGCCAGCGCGCGCAGGGCTGCGTCCGGCCGGGTGAGCGGCGTCTCGCGCAGAAACAGGCGGGGCCGCACCTCGCCGGGCACCGCGCGCGTGACGCCGGCGCAATCGACGGTGGCGATACCGCCTTCCGCCACGATCGCGACCGAACCGACGCGGCCGGGCGCCCGCCAGACGCTCTCGCCGTCGCCATAGCCATTGGCGGTCAGTTGCCGCACCGGCTCGCCGTTCACGCTCACGCGCCAATCCTCGACCTGCTGGCCGTTGGTGGTGCGCGGCCAGAGCCGCAGGCGCATGAACACGCCGGCCGCCGGCTCGCCATAATCATAGCGTGTCTCGTGACGGATGCTGATCCGCATATGCCCTTCGCCCTGCCCTCTTCGCCCTTGCCCGCGTGCCTCAGCCGAAATGATAGGCCTGCGCGATCTCCTGCCCAAGCATGTTGCACTGGACGATCTTGCTCTGGACCATATCGTGCAATCCCTTGCGGAAGATTTCGCCGCTGTCGACCTCCGCCAGATCCATGACCATCGCCTCGCCGCGCAGATTGGCCGGCGTGCGCTGGCCATGCGCATTGGCGAGGCGCTGCAGCCGATAGGCGACCTGATCGAAGCAATAGAGCACGCTGCGCGGGAACTGCCGGTTGAGCATCAGGAAATCGGTGATCTGCCATGGCGAATAGGAGCCGCCGCAGACATGATGATAGGCGCGGCTGCCGGAGAGCGCATGGAGCACCGAGGTCCATTGATAATGGTCGCGATGGCCACCCACCACCTCGGTCTCGGGCAGCAGCACATAATATTTCACGTCGAGCAGCCGCAGCGTCATCTGCGCCCGCTCCAGCGCGCTGCCCACGCGCAGGAAGTCATGGCCCTCGTTGCGCAACTGGCTGCACTCGGTGGCGCCGCGGAACATCATCGCGCGGTTCTTCACCCAGTCGGTCAGTTCGGCGAAGTCCCGCCGCGCTTCGGCGACGCCATAGCTCTCCAGCTTGCGCCAGCCCTCGTTCAGGGATTCCCACATCTCCTGGGTGAGCGCGGTGCGCACCGACTTGCCGTTGGCGCGGGCGCGGGCAAGGCAGGAGCGGATCGACGCCGGATTGTCCGGATCGAGCATCAGATGCTCGATGATGTCGCTCTCGCGGATGATGCCGTCCTTGCTGAACATCTCCTCGCTCTCGGTCACGCGCACGACCGAGCGCCATTCGTCGCGCATCGTCGCGCCGGGGAGGATCGCCATGCGCTGGCCCATGGTGAGCAGCCGCGCCGTAGCCTCGGCCCGCTCCATGTAGCGCGCCATCCAGAACAGATTCTCGGCGGTCCGGCTCAGCATGGGACGCGCCTCCGGTGGGGATGTGCGGAAAAGGCATGGCTCCGGTTCATCGCAGCACCCATGTATCCTTGACCCCGCCGCCCTGGCTGGAGTTCACCACCAGCGAACCTTCGGCCAGCGCCACGCGCGTCAGGCCGCCGGGCACCAGCCGGATCGTCTGGCCGACCAGGCAATAAGGCCGGAAGTCGACATGCCGCTGGACGAGACCGGCCGGCCCCAGCGTGGGCGAGGTCGAGAGATCGAGCGTCGGCTGCGCGATGAACTCGGCCGGATTGGCGCGGATGCGCGCGGCATATGCCTCGATCTCGCCGGTGGAGGCCTGCGGGCCGATGAGCATGCCATAGCCGCCCGAGCCATGGACTTCCTTCACGACCAGCTCGGGCAGATGCGCCATGACATAGGCGAGATCGTCCGGCCGGCCGCACTGCCAGGTGGGCACATTCTGGAGGATCGCGGCCTCGCCCAGATAGAAGCGGATCATCTCCGGCACATAGACGTAGATCGCCTTGTCGTCCGCGATGCCCGCGCCCGGCGCGGAGCAGAGCGTGACGCCGCCGGCGCGATAGGCATTGAACAGGCCCGGCACGCCGAGCATGCTGTCCGCCCGGAAGGCCAGCGGATCGAGGAAATCATCGTCGATCCGGCGGTAGATGACGTCGACCCGGCGCGGGCCGGACGTCGTCTTCATATAGACCAGCCCCTCGTCGACGAAGAGATCGGCCGGCTCGACCATCTCCACGCCCATCAGATCGGCCAGATAGCTGTGCTCATAATAAGCGCTGTTGAACGAGCCGGGAGTCAGCACCACCACTTGCGGCTTGTCCGTGCAGGCCGGCGGCGCGACTTCCTGCAAGGACTGCAGGAGCTGGCTGGCATAATTGTCCACCGGCGCGATCTGCTCGCGCGCGAACAGCTCGGGGAACATGCGCGTCATGATCTCGCGATTCTCGAGCATGTAGGAGACGCCCGAGGGCGTGCGGCAATTATCCTCCAGCACCATGAAGTCGGTGAGGCCGGTGCGCACGATGTCGATGCCGACGATATGGCTGTAGACCCGGCCGGGCGGCGTGAAGCCCGCCATCTCCGGCTTGTAGGCGGAGTTCTGGTAGACGATCTGCCCCGGCACGATGCCGGCCCGGATGATCTCGCCGCGATTATAGACGTCGAGCAGGAAGGCGTTGAGCGCCGCCGCCCGCTGGCGGATGCCGGCTTCGAGCCGCTGCCACTCCAGCGCCGTGAAGATGCGTGGCAGCAGGTCGAAAGGGATGAGCCGCTCCGGGTCCCCACCCTCGCCATAGACGGCGAAGGTGATGCCGATGCGCCGGAAGATCGCCTCCGCCTCGCCCAGCCTGCGATGAAGCCCCTCGATGCCGGTCTCGTCGACCCATTGCTGGACGGCCGCGTAACAATCGCGAATGTCCCCGGTCTCGGTCAGCATCTCGGAAAAGGCCATCAGAGCGCGTCGTCCCCAACCTATTGTGCGTTGCAGCATAGTGCGCCGCCCGCTCGAAGAATCAAGACGAAAAATGCGCCGGACGCAACCGGGAAGAATGATTTCACGCTCGCGTACAATTGTTGCTGGACGCGCACGCCATTTGCGGGCATTTTGCCGGCCATGCAGAAGCTGCGGCTCATTGCTCGCCTTGAGCGACTTACGCGCCCTTAGGCGCCACCTATGCGCGTGCCGCAGGCGGCATGCAGCGCCTAAGGGCCCATTCCGAGCAATAGCCCATAGTCCTCGAACCGGGTATCACGGCGCAGCCTGACCGCCGATGCCTGGTCTATGATGAAGTATTGAACTCATGATGCTCAGCGATCCTTCCCGAAAATACCGGCCCTTCCCGCAGGTCGACCTGCCCGACCGGCAATGGCCCAGCCGCACGATCACCGCGCCGCCGCGCTGGCTCTCCACCGATCTGCGCGACGGCAACCAGGCGCTCATCGACCCCATGGACACGGAGAAGAAGACCCGCTTCTTCGACATGCTGGTGAAGGTCGGCCTCAAGGAGATCGAGGTCGGCTTTCCGTCCGCCGGCGCGACCGAGTTCGATTTCATCTCCGGCCTCGTCGGGTCGGGGCGCATTCCCGACGATGTCATCATCCAGGTGCTGACCCAGGCGCGGCGCGACCTCATCGAGCGCACGTTCGAGTGCCTGCGCGGCGCGCCCAGGGCGATCGTGCATGTCTATAACGCCGTGTCGCCCGCATGGCGCCGCATCGTGTTCAACATGGACCGCGCGCAGATCAAGCAGATCGCCATCGATGCCGCCAAGATCATCCGGGACGAGGCCGCCAGGCAGCCCGATACGGACTGGCATTTCGAATATAGTCCGGAGACCTTCTCGACCGCCGAGCTGGATTTCAGCCTGGAATGCTGCGAGGCGGTGATGGACATTCTCCAGCCCACGGCGGAGAAGCCGCTGATCCTCAACCTGCCGGCCACGGTCGAGGCGGCGACGCCCAACATCTATGCCGACCAGATCGAATGGTTCGGCCGGCATATCCGCAACCGGGAGACGGTGTGCCTCTCGCTCCATCCGCACAACGACCGGGGCACCGGCGTCGCGGCGGCGGAGCTGGGCCTGATGGCCGGCGCCGACCGCGTGGAAGGCTGCCTGTTCGGCAATGGCGAGCGCACCGGCAATTGCGACCTGGTGACGGTGGGCCTCAACATGTACACGCAGGGCGTCTCGCCCGGCCTCGACTTCTCGAACCTCGAGGACATCGTGCAGACGGTCACCTATTGCAACCAGCTGCCCGTCCATCCGCGCCATCCCTATGCGGGCGAACTGGTGTTCACCGCCTTTTCCGGCAGCCATCAGGATGCCATCAAGAAAGGCTTCGCCGCGCAGGAGACGCGCAATGACGAGCTGTGGGACGTGCCCTATCTGCCGATCGATCCGGCCGATATCGGCTGCTCCTACGAAGCGGTGATCCGGGTCAACTCGCAGTCCGGCAAGGGCGGCGTCGCCTGGGTGCTCCAGCAGGACAAGGGCCTGCGCCTGCCCAAGCGGCTCCAGGCCAGCTTCTCCAAGGTTGTGCAGGAACTGGCCGACAAGACCAGCCGCGAGCTCCATGCCAGCGACATCTGGGATGCCTTCGCGGATCATTATTGCCTCACCGGCACCCAGCCCTATCGCCTCGTCGATTATTTCGAGAGCGGTCCGGCTGGGCAGCGCGTGTTCACCGGCAAGATCGCCCACAAGGGCGAGGAGCGCAGCATCTCGGGCCGGGGCAATGGCCTCATCTCCAGCGTGCTGGCCGCCCTGCGCGAGGAACTGGGCATCGGCCTCGACGTGACCGACTATAGCGAGCATGCGATCGGCAAGGGCGGGGACGTCCACGCCGCCGCCTATGTCGAGTGCCGCACGGACGATGGCAAGACGCTGTTCGGCGTCGGGCTCGACGAGGATATCGCGACGGCGTCCGTGCAGGCCGTGCTCTCGGTCGCCAACAGGCTGGAGCGCCGTGCGGAGGCCATACAGGCCGCCTGATCCTCTCTGTCTCCCGCCGATTCCCGGTTCGGGACGGGTTGTTAATTGCGATTAACCATTTCGCATTCGCAAGCTCGTCCCAAAGCTGATGTAATACCGGAGTCGGCGGGACCGACAGAGTGGGAGAATATGACATGTTCAGGAAAACACTGGCTGTTGCCTTGACGACGGCTGCATTTTGCGTTGCCCAAGGCGCGCAGGCGACTGTTGTCGATTTCGAAGAACTGACTGCCGATGAAGTCTATGCGACTCCGCTGGTGAGCGGTGGTCTGGTCTTTGAAAATCCGGGCATCGGCACGGGCGACGAATTCTTCGCGATCGGCTTGGGCTCCAACGGCACGCTGACCCTGGCCCCGAACTATTTCGGCTCGGTCACGACTGTGTCGGCTGTCGGCGGCGCGCTTTTCACGCTGGCTTCGTTCGACTTCTCTGACGCATTCGATTTCGCCGACGATCCGGTCGAGGTCGCTTTCACCTTCAACACGACGGGTGGCGTCGTGAACCAGACGGTGGTCGCCGACTTCAACTTCGGCATGCAGACCGCAGTGTTCAACATCGCGGGCATCTCGTCCTTCTCGTTCGTGACGAGCGGCAGCTTCTTCGGTGAGAACACGATCCAGACCGACAACTGGACCTACACGCTGGATGGCACCAACCCCGCCGTTCCCGAGCCCGCCACCTGGGCGATGATGATCGGCGGCTTCGCGCTTGCCGGCGCCGCCATGCGTCGCCGCGCCGCAAAGGTGGCGTTCGCCGCCTGACCTGACGCAACTGCGTCAAGGGAGGGGCTCGTCGTGGGGGCGGGCCCCTTTTCCTTTGACCATTGCGCGCGGCCGCACGTGCGATGCCGAACGTGCGGTGGAGGTGCGCAACATGGCTCCACCCAAAACCGGACGGATGCAAGAGCAGGCAGCGTGAAACCTGAAATACGATACCCGCCCTATCTATTTGTTGACGCATCGCTTTCTGGCGCGATGCTCCAGGACCGCTCGACATTCAGCGTCGGATTTACAAACCCGCGTCATGCTGAACCCGTTTCAGCATCCATCCTGCCTTCAAGTTCAGGTCTCAAAGGGGCAATGGATGCTGAAACAAGTTCAGCATGACGGAGAATAGGAATAGCGGGGCAGCCTGCTATTCCAGAAACTTGAATGGCGATCGGCCTCTAGCCGCCGAACTGCACGCCGATCCAGAAGGTGCGGGGCGTCCCGAGGTCGATGCTGGTGCCGACCTTGCGGGTGAGCACGGTCGCGTCGAGCATATTCTCGATCCGTCCCACGATCGCCAGCCCGCTGCCCAGCGGCATGCGCGCATAGCCATCGAGCGTCACGACGCCCGGCATCCGGTCCGTCTCCAGATCATCCTCGAATTGCGGCCCGATATAGCGCGCCGTCACCGCGAGGCGGCCGTCGTTGGGTGCATGCCAGCCCAGCGCCGCGCTCGCGCTGTGGCGCGGGCTCTGGGCGGGCTGGCGGCCGTCGAGCGCCGCGGCAAGCCCGCTCGCCTCGACGAGGCTGTCATTATAGGCCCAGGAGGCCGCGACATCGAACGCGCCGATATTGGCCGAACCGCTCACTTCCACGCCCTTCGTCTCGATCGCGTCGACATTGCGGCGCTGGCGCAGATTGGTGCCGATCGTCACATTGGCGACGGCATTGTCCAGCCGGTTGTAGAAGGCCGTGACCGAGAGGTGCACGCCGGGCACGGGCCGCAGATCGAAGCCGATCTCCGCGCCTTTCAGCCGCTCGGGCGCCAGTTCGGCATTGGCCTGGGTCACGATGGGGAACACCGTGAAGCCGCGATACAGCTCGTTGATCGTCGGCAGGCGGAAGCTGGTATAGCCCGCCGCGCGCACCGCCAGCATCCCGGACGCATGCCAGAGCAGGCCCGCGCGCACGCTCGTCTCCCAGTCGTCGCGGTCCGGGAATATATTGGTCGTGAGCGCGTCCGACACGGCGTTGCGCTCGCTGGTGCGGCCGTTGCGGATGGACCAATAGTCCGCCCGCACGCCGCCTGTGAGCACGACGGGCCCCAGCGTCCAATCATCCTCGACATAGAGGCCGCTGGTCATCTGCGCCCCGCTCGCCTCGCGCCGCACCGTCACGGCGCCGGTGCCTGCGTTGAGGGCCTCCTCATACATGTCCGCATCGGCATGGCGGGTATCGGCGCCCAAGCGCAGCACATGACCGCCACCGACCGGCGGACGCAGCTCGATCTTGCCGCCCAGCCCGGTCGCGGGCGTGTTACGCTGGTTGAGCGTCGGGCGGAAGCTGGTGGAGCTGACGACGATATTGTCGAAATTGCGCAGCTGGACATAGGCCAGCGCCTCCACCTGCCACGCGCCGCGCGAGAGGTAACGCAGGCTCGCATCCTGCCCCTCGATGCCGGTGTCGGCGCCGGCGAAGCGCAGCGTGCGATCATCCCGGAAGATATTGATCCGCGCCTGGATCTCACCCTGCGTCCCGACCGGCGCGACGCCGCGCAGATTGACCGACCAGTTGCGATAGCGCGCCGGCACGTCCGCCGGGCCGCGCTGCGCCTCGGGCGTCGTCCAGAAGCCGTCACCCCGCGCGAAGGCGCCGCTGATGGACAGGAAGCCCCCGCCGACATCCGGCGAGACCGTCGCGCGCACCTGCTGGGCATTGTCGCTGCCATAGAAGCCCGAGGCGCTGAGCAGCGGCAGTTGCGCCCGGTCCGCGCTGAACAGCTCGATCGTGCCGGCGACCGTGCCCGCCCCGAAGGCGCCGGCCCCACCGCCGCGCGTGACGCGCACCGCGCCGATCGTATCGGGCGAAAGCGCATTGAACGGGATCGACCCGAAGAAGGGATCGGCCAGCGGCACGCCATCCAGCAGCACCAGCGCGCGACTCGAGGCATTGCCGCCAAGCGCCCGCAAGGTGACGCCCTGTGACGAGGGATTGGCCGAGCGGCTGTCCGACCGGCGGAACTGCTGGAAGCCCGAGACATCGGCCAGCGCATCCTCGATCGTCCCCGCCGGATTCTCCAGCAGACGCTCGCGATCGACCGTGACCGAACTGTAGGCCGGCGTGCCCGGCGGCAGATCGAGCCCCCGCCCGAGCACGATGATCGTGTCCGCGGCGTTGCCGTCATCGGCCAGTGCCGGCCATGAGGCGAGGATGGCGCCGCCGCAAAGCGACGCGATCGTGAGATTGCGAATGGTCATGCAGCGCCCATGCCCAATGCCGTGCGCCTTGGCAACGCCCGCGCACCGTCGCGGGGCGGCGCGCATCGACACCCCGCCCCGCCGATCCGGCCCATCCGGAAATTGCGAGGCGGCCTAACCGGGACCCTGATCGATCAGCGGCAAGAAACGAAATAATATTACGCCTCCTCGATCATCCCGGTAACAGGATTTCATCATAAGCTTTTGACTCGAAATTCGCTTTGGCCGATGGAGAGAGCCGTGTTGGCGCAAATGGAAATACCGGACCGAAAGGGCCTGTCCGCTGTCGTCGACCTCAGCATGGTCGATGAACAACATCGCGCGGACGTCTGGAGCGGCACGGCGCGGACGATCTTCCCCGGCCTGAGCATCAAGGATATCGAGGCGCGGCCGGCGATCGGCTCCATCCAGCACAGCCGCGTAGGGCTTGGCGGACTGTTCGCCATCTCCTCGGCGCCGGCGGAAGTCAGCTATGCGCCGCGCGGGCCCATCGAGACCGGGCAGTTCCTCAGCCTGATGCTGCAGATCGAGGGCGCCATCATCACGCAGCAGCGCCAGCGCCAGTGCGAACTCGGCCGCGGCGACATCTGCTTCATCGACGAGCGCTATCCGTTCCGGCTGGTCGGCGCGGAGCACAGCCAGTTCCTGCTGCTGCGCATGCCGCGCACCAATGTGCTGAGCAGCTTCCCGGATATCGAGCATCTCGTCGCGACCCTGATGCCCGGCCACGACCCCGGCACCGCGCTGCTCGCGCAGACGCTGCTGCATCTCCTCGGGGTCGCCCGGCATCTGCGCGACGCACAGCAAACCGCCGCGATGAATGCCATCATCCATCTGCTCGGCGCCACCTCGGGCCTCGCCACCGAGCTGGACGACATGCACTGGCGCGTGCGGAAGGCGCTCGATTTCATAGAGCTCAACCTGCCCGTCGCGGGCCTCACCGCCGAGCAGGTCGCCCAGGCGCAGCATATCGGTCGCCGCCGGCTCGATCAGCTGATGCGGGACGCGCTCGGCCTGTCGATCACCGGCCAGATCTGGAGCCGCCGTCTCCAGCGCGCGGCGGACGACCTGCGCGATCTGCGCTGGGCCAATGCGTCCATCTCGCAAGTCGCCTTCGCCAACGGTTTCGAGGACCCGGCCCATTTCGCCCGTGCCTTCAAGCGCCGGTTCGAGCTGACCCCGGGCCAGTGGCGCGCGCAGGCCCGCAGCCTGCCCCCGGCCTGACGGCACGTTGACCGGCTGCGTTCAGGGGGCCGGCCGCGTCCAGGGGGCCGGCCGTGCTCGGCGCCGCCCGGTCTCGATGGCATCGGAACCGGGCGGCGTGACGAACCGCGCCTTGCCTTATTGGTGGTGGCCCAGCGTCCAGACATAGGCCGCGACGGCCTGCACATCCGCGTCGCTCAGGTCCGAGCCGCCATTGGCGGGCATGCCGGTGGGATATTCCTTGGGCTGGACGATGCCGTCCTTGATGACATGCGCCAGCGACGCGACCGAGCCGTCGCCCCACAGCCAGTTCGGCCCGGCGAGCGAGGGGCCGAGCGTGGAGCCCTTCCCGTCCGCGCCATGGCAGCCTGCGCAGGTGCCCGAGCGTTCCTCGCCGGCATAGATGCGCTGGCCCAGCGCCACCTGCTCGGCAGTGAAGCCGGTCGGCGCGGACGGACCGCCCTGCCCGCCAGCCGGCGCGGCATCTGCGGCCGGCGCGTCATAGACGACCGGGTTGGCGGCGGCGAGCGCCGCATTGGCCGGGCCCCGATAGGTGATCCGGTAGATGCGGCCGTTCACGTCATCGGAAACATAGAGCGCCCCGTCCGCGCCGGACGCCACGCCGGTCGGGCGGTGGGTCGCCTGCCCGCGCGCCTTGCCCGGGCCCGTGAAGCCATCCGCGAACAGGATGGCCGATCCGCTCGGCGCGCCATCGGCGATCGGCTGGAAGACGATGCGATAACCGTCCTGCGGCGTGGGCGCGCGGTTCCAGGAACCGTGGAAGGCGATGAAAACGCCGCCCCGATAGGCCGTGGGGAACTGCGTGCCGGCATAATAGTCCAGCCCGGTCGGCGCGAAATGGGCCGGGTAGGTTGCGACGGGCCCCTTCTTGCCGGCGCAGCGGCCCACCGTCTTGCCGCCATCGCCGCCATATTCCGGCGCCAGCACGCGCTTGTTCTGCGCGCCGTCATAATAGCAATAGGGCCAGCCGAAATCATCGCCCTGCGCGACGAGCAGCAGCTCCTCGGCCGGGGTCTCGGCACCCTGCTCCGTGGTGTAGAGCGCGGGCCAGCTCTGCGAGAGCTGATCGCGGCCATGCTGCACGGCGAACATCCGCCCGGCGCTGTCGAAGGCGATGCCGCCGGTGTTGCGGATGCCGGTGGCATAGCGCGCGTCGGGCGAGAAATGCTGGCCTGTCGCGCTCGCGCTATATTTCCAGATGCCGCCGCGCGTGGCCAGTTCCCCGCACGGATCATTGCCGACCGAACCGGGCTGGCGGTTCTCCTTCTCGCAGGTGTTGGAGGCCGAGCCGCTGTTGATGAACAGATTGCCGTCCGCATCGATGGCGAAACCATGCATCATATGGTCGCCATCGAGCGGCAGCCGGTCGACCACCACGGTCGGCGCGGCGGAAGGCACGCGCTCGCCGGCGCGCAGCTGGTAGCGCACGATCTTGTCGTCCACCTCCACATAGAGGCCGTCGCGCCACAGCGCGATGCCGGTGCCGCCGCCGGCCGCCGCGCCGGGGGCCGGCACGGTGCCGAACCGGTCGACCTGATCGGCCTTGCCGTCACCATCCGTATCGCGCAGCGCGACGATGAACCCGCCCTCGGGCGGCGGCGTGCGGAAATAGCGGCTGTGCCAGGTGTTCACATAGACGGTGCCGTCCGCCGCCACCGCCATGTGGCGGGCATGGCCGATCTCGTCCGCGAAGATGGTCGCGCAGAAGCCGGGCGGCAGGCTGAGGCCGGCATCGTTCGGGCAGGCGGCATCGGCAGCGGCCACGGCGGGCGCGCTGGCAAAGGGCTGGCTCGCGAGCAATGCGATACCGAATGTGGCGGTCGCGCCGAGAAGCGCGATCAGGGAAAGCGGCTTGGCCATGAAGTGTCCCTCGGCTTGAAGATCAATGATGATGCTGATGCGGAATGGCGATGGGCGTCACCCGGAAAGGCAATGGCGGGCTCTTGTCGCGCAGGCTCGGATTGAAGACATAGCCGACCTCGCCCTGCACATACCAGATGGTGCCGTCCCGCACGTCCGCGCCGGTCGCGGAGGACAGGCCGTCGACCAGCGTCTCGACCGCGACGTCGTCGCCCGAGACGGTCAGGATCGCCACCCGCCCGGCGCCCTCGGCCTGCACGAAGCGCAGGCCGCCCAGCGGACGCAGGCCATCGGGCGCGGCGAAGGCGCGCGCGGTGTTGAGTATGGTGACGCCGCCCGCCGTCCCATCCGGCTGCACCGTCACGCGCGCCAGCATGTTGGACTGGAAATTGTTCACATAGAGATTGCCGTCGCCGCCAAAGGCAAGGCCGTCGAGCCCGCTGGCGCCGCCTTCGCGCGCGAGCGCGGGGTCCGCCAGCCACAATTCCAGCGCCGCTTCGCCCGGCCGCCAGCGCAGGATGTGCGATGAGGTCGTGTCCGTCACATAGACGGCGCCGTCCGCCGCCACCGCGATATCATTGCACATGGGGCGCTCGCCGGGCAGCGCAAGGCTGACCTTGCCTTCGCCCGTCGCCAGGTCGAAGCCCTTGAGCACGGAGCCGGCATCCGCGCCGGCAATCGCCAGGCCCGCGCCGGAGAGATTGGAGCTGCACGCCCAGACCATGCCATTGACCGTGTCGGCCAGCACGCCGAAGATCGAGCCGCTGCCATAGGCGCCTGGCGCGATGAACGGCGCGACTTGCCCGCTGGACAGGTCCACGCGCGAAATGCCGCCGCTCAGGCTGCCAACATAGGCCGTGCCGTCGGCGGAGATGCTCAGGCTTTCGGGGAAGGCGCGCGGGCTCGGCAGGTCGATCGGCGCCGGGTCCTGCGCGATTGCCGCTGTCGACAGGAGGCACGCAGCCCCCGCGATGATCCCCGCCATGCGCCGCATCCCGTCCATCCTCTTCCGATTGATCGCTTGCTAAGCGCTTACGCCTCCAGCCCGATCCTGTCCATCGTCCGCGCGCAGGTCCGCGCCCAAATGAAAGCGCCCGGGAATCGCTCCCCGGGCGCCTTTCCGTCCGATCCGTCTCGCCCAATCAGGCGAAATAGACGGTCTTCGTCTCCAGATAGGTCTCCAGACCCTCGATGCCGCCTTCGCGACCAAGGCCGGACTGCTTGAAGCCGCCGAACGGCATCTCGATGTCGACGATCATGCCGTTCACCGTCACCGAGCCGGCGCGATAGTCGCGCGCCACCGCGAAGCCGCGCTCGGCATCCTCGGTATAGACCGCGCCGTGCAGGCCATAGTCCGTGGCATTGGCCTTGGCGATCATGTCCCGCTCGTCCTCATAGTCGATGAACGACACGACCGGGCCGAAAATCTCCTCGCGGGCGATCGTCATACCGGGATCGACATCGGTGAACACGGTCGGCTCGACGAAGAAGCCGCGGTTGAGATCGGCCGGGCGGCCACCGCCCAGCGCGAGCTTCGCGCCCTCGGCCTTGCCCTTTCCGATATAGCCGAGCACGCGCTCGAGCTGGCGTTCCATGGCGAGCGGCCCCATGCCGGTATCCGCGGCGAAAGGATCGCCCACCTTCACCTTGGCGACGGCGCTCGTATAGGCGTCGATCACCTCGGCCTTGCGGCTCCTGGGCACCAGCACCCGGGTCAGCGAGAAGCAGACCTGCCCGGTGATCGGCATGGAATAGGGCACGAGGCTCTGCAGCACCGTGTCGATATTCGCGTCCTCCAGGATCATCGCGGCGGACTTGCCGCCCAGCTCAAGGCTCACCCGCGCCAGACGCTCGGCCGCCACGCCGGCGATATGCTTGCCCGCGGCGGTCGATCCGGTGAAGCTGATCTTGTCCACGCCCTGATGGCGGATCAGATAGTCGCCCACCTCGCGCCCGGCCGGCAGCATGTTGAACACGCCGGCCGGCAGCCCGGCCGCCTCGATGCACTCGGCAAGGATATGCGCGTCGATCGGCGTCTCGGGCGAGGGCTTGGCGACGATGGTGCAGCCCGCCGCGAGGCCGGCCGCGACCTTGTAGATCAGCAGCACGAGCGGCGCGTTCCAGGGGGTGACGCAGGCGGTGACGCCGGCCGGCTCGGACACCACGCGCACCTTGCCGCCCGACGAACGGGTGCGCTCGTCGATGAACGGATAGCTGTTGCACAGGTCCGCATAGAATTTGAACAGGCCGGGGCACTGGTAGCTGGCCTTGCCGGTGAAGCCGATCACCGCGCCGACCTGGCCCGTCCAGGCCTCGGCCAGCTCGGGCATGCGCGCCATCAGCAGCTCGGACACCTTCGCGAGATACACGCCGCGCTCGGCCGGCGCCATGCGCGGCCACGGGCCCTCGTCGAACGCCTTGCGCGCTGCCGCCACGGCGGCATCGACATCCGCCAGGCCCGGCTCGACATAGGTGAGGACGGTCTCCTCATCATGCGGCGTCACCACCGACAGCTCCGTGCTGCCGCTGCTCTTGCGCCATTCGCCATCGATGAAGAGCTGCGCCGCGCCGCGGTCCTTGATGCCCCTGATGGTCTTGCTGAACTGTTCCATGCCTGTCTCCTGAGACTCAGTCGCGTCTGCGTCGGCCCCGCACTGACGCCTCGCGCGCCCGAGCGCAAGCCCGGGACGGCACTTGCCCCGGGCCGCGCCGATCAGTCGATCACGGGCATGGCGAACAGCCGATCCACCGTCTCGCGCCGCATACGCTCGAAGGCGGCACGCGCCTCGGGCACCGGCAGCGCGGTGACGAAGGCATCCTCCATCGCGCGGTGCCGCTCCTGCACTTCCTCCAGAAATTCGGTGTGGGTGAGGATGTGGAAGCGATTTTCGCGGATCGCCTCCACCACCAGCCGGCCCATGTCCATCGGATCGACCGCGACGCGCATGGCCGCCCACAGCGCCTTGGTGAAATCGCCGAACTCGCCCTGCGGCGCCACGCCGTCATCCTCCGGTACCGGCACCAGCGCCGTCTTCACCGCGCCGGGATAGAGGCAGGAGACGCCGATGCCGAGCGACGCGAGATCGAGCCGGAGCGCCTGGGTGAAGCCGCGCACGGCGTATTTGCTGGTCGAATAGGCGCCCATGCCGGGCAGCGGCACGACCCCCGCCATCGAGGCGGTGTTGACGATATGCCCGCCCTCGCCCTGCGCCTTGATGATCGGCACGATGATCTTGGTGCCATTGACCACGCCGCCCAGATTGATGCCGATCGCCCGGTCCCATTCGTCGAAATCGGGGTCGTCGCAGCTGCCGCCGCCGCCCACGCCGGCATTGTTGCACAGCAGATGGATCTTGCCGAACACGTCCAGCGTCTCCTGCGCCGCCGCGCGCAGGCTCTCGCGATCCGCGACGTCGACCTTGATGAGATGCGTGGCGTTGTTGCCCTGGAGGATCTCACGCGCCTGGTCGAGATGGTCCTGATTATAGTCGGCGATGACGACCTTCATGCCCTCGGCCAGGAAGTTGCGCGCCATGCCGAGACCGATGCCGCTCGCCCCACCGGTAACGAAGGCGACCTTGCCGGCGAAATTCTTCATATTGCTCTCCTGTTCCGCCCGGTCGTCCGCCGGCGCGCTCGGGGGACAGGCTATCGGAGCGATCCCGCGCCGCCAAGGCCTTCGGTCGCGCAGGCGTGCGCCCCGTGAAATCCTGCACGAAGCGGGCGGGGCCGTTCAGCGCCCGGCCGCATCCGCCCGGCGCCGATAGACCATGCGATAGCGGCCGGTGCCCGTCTCCTCCCGCAGCACGAGCCGGTAATGGGCGGCCAGCTCCCGGTCGACCACGGCCGTGGTGCGCGGATTGCGCAGCGACCAGCGCGGCTCGTCGATCACCACCGCGTCCGGCGCGTTCGCCATGATCCGCTCGACCTCCGCGACCGGATCGATGCCGATCGCCCTCTCCTCCATCACGCCGTTGAGCAGGCTGGGGAACAGGAAGCGCCCCGGCAGGCAGGAGCCGCTCTCCGCATAGAGCGCCGGAAAACCGTCGAACACGAAGATGCAGTTGGGCGCCGGGCCGATGGCGGCGACCATATGGTCGATCGTCTCGCCATCGCCCTTGCCATGGATGAAGACGCCGACGAGGATCTGCCCGGCGATGGCGGCCAGCGCGGTGAGGCCGATGGCGAAGCGCCGCATCCGCTCCAGCGCGGGCGCGGCGAGGATGGCGAGCGGCGGCACCAGCGGAATGCCATAATGCGGCGAGAAGCTGCGCAGCGCGAGAATGGCGAGCGTGGCCGCGAGCGCCCAGCCCGCCACGAACTGCGCGCCCGGATCGGTCCCGCGCCGGTGGCGCCAGCCGAGGCCGGCGGCGACCAGCAGCAGCGCCAGCGTGGCCAGCAGCCCGGCGGCCTCGCCGAGCAGGTCCGCCATCGGCATGGGCGCGCGCAGGAAGATGGAGGTGATGTTCGCGAACAGCCAGGTCTCGCCCGCGCCCAGTGCGGCATAGGCGGCGAAGGCGAGCGCAGTCGGCAGCACGGCGAGCCCCGCCCACAGCAGCGCGAGGCCCGTCAGGCGGCCCAATCCCGCACCCGCGCGCCAGCCGAGCCAGAGCAGCAGAACGCCGAAATAGAGGCCCTCGCCCAGCGCCGTATATTTGATCTGCGCGGCAAGGCCCACCAGCAGCATCGCCAGTGCGCCATCGCGCGCCAGCCGGGCGCTGTCCGCCGCGCCCGTCACCTGCCGCAGCAGCAGCAGCGCCGCGCCGCACATCGGCAGGCTGGTGAAGACCGCCGCCTGACCGCCCTCGCCCTGCAGCAGGTTGAGCCACAGGATCGACAGCAAGGCCGCGACCAGCGGGCCCAGCCAGCCCGTGCACAGCCGCCGCGCCATGGCGTGGACAAGGCCTGCCGTCCCGGCGACGAACAGCGCCGCGAGCAACTGATAGGACAAGGCCTGCGCCCCGCCGACCAGCGCCGCGAACGCATAGAGCAGGAACAGGCCGATCGGCTTGCGATCCCAGATGTCCACGAAGGGCAGCGCGCCGTGCAGCATCCGCTCGCCGACCAGCCGGTAGAATTGCTCGTCGAACTCGATGACCGGATTGCCGAAGGTCTGCGCCCGCGCCAGCAAGGTCACGACCAGCAGCAGCAACGCGAGCCGCCAGCCGCGCATCCAGACCGGCGTGCCGCTCAGGCGCGGCGCCATGTGAGCAGCGCCGACACCGCGAAGTTCCACACCGAGCCGATCACCGCGCCGGCGATCCCGGCCACCCACCAGACATGGTTGCGCGCGAAGACGACCGAGCCCAGCCCCACATTGGCCAGCGCGCCGAACCCGCAGATCGCGTAGAAGATCGCAAGGCCACGCCACCAGTCGAGCCCCCTGCGCCGCCGGTCGGCGAAGGTGGTGCGATTGTTCAGCGTGTAGTTGAACAGGATGGCGGTCAGCACCGCCGCAGTCTGTGCCCAGCGGAAATCCAGCCCGAACAGATGCAGCCCCGCGCGCAGCACGGCGAGATGGACGAGCAGCCCCAGCGCGCCGACGAAGCCGAACAGCAGGAACCGCACCGGCGCATGGCGATGGATCATCCGGCGCGCGAGCAATTGCGCGAAATCGAGGATCACCGTGCCGTCCAGCTTGCTCTCGCCGGCCGTGCGGGACCGGAAGGTGTAGGCGAATTCGCGCGCGCGCAGCGGGTCCGGGCTGGCCGTCACTATGTCCAGCAGCAGCTTGAAACCGCTGGTGGAGAGCCGCGGCAGAGCGGCCTCCAGCTTATCGGCGCGGATCGCGAAGAAGCCGCTCATCGGATCGGACACCTCCACCTTGAGCAGCCGGGTCGTCGCCCAGGTCGCAAGCCGGCTGGCGCGCAGGCGCGAGGCGTTCCAGTCGCCGGTCGAGCCGCCGGCCACATAGCGCGATCCGATGGCGATATCGCAATCGCCCGCGAGCACGGCCTCGACCATCGCCGGCAGGATGGCGGGATCATGCTGGCCGTCCGCGTCGATCACCGCGAGCACGCGCGCCGGCGTCGCCATCATGCCTTCGAGCACGGCCGAGGCCAGCCCGCGCCGGCCGTAACGGCGGATCAGGCGAACATTTTCGCCACGCTCCATCAGCGCCTTCACCGCATCGGGCGTGCCGTCGCGCGACCAGTCGTCCACCACGATGATCTCATGCGGGATGGCCGCGCACGCGCGCGCGATCTCCGCGATCAGGGGGCCGATATTGGCGGCCTCGTTGAGGGTCGGGATGACCACGGCGAGCGTCGGCAATCCCGTCGCTGCCTCCATGGGCGCGGCGCTGACGGGCACGGGCGGCACTTCCAACGCGGCAAACCTCACAGTCGAGCAAAGCAGCGCTATTGCCCGCTGACCGCGCAAGACACAAGCGCAGATGAGCCGGCGGCTGAGCCACCTTGCCGTGAGCGGAGCGCGCGGCCCCGCGCCGTCCGTTCAGTAGGACCGGCCGACCAGCACCCGCTCCACGGCCGGATCGCCGGTGAAGATGCACGCGCCGCTCGCCGCCGCCGCATCCAGCGGGACATTGCGCAGCGTCAGCTTCTCGCCCTTGAGCCACTCGACGACCTTGTCGAGCGCCGGCCCGGTCGGCCTGGACCAGTTCACCTCGACCCAGCCCGGCTTGTCCCCCGCGAAGGCGGCAGCCAGCGCCGCGCGATCGCTCACGTCGCGGCGGATATTGGCGTCCAGCCGATCACGCGCCTCGCCGTGCAGCACCGTCTGGAACTCCCGCAGCATGTCCGCGACGCCGGCGACGAAGGCCTCGCGCGTCATGACCTCGCTGGCGAGCTTGCCGGCGTCATTATAGAGGCGGTCGCGGCGCAGCACGGAGACGTTGCCGCCCGCCACATCGCGCCCGCCCACCTCGACGATGATCGGCGCGCCCTTCTTGACCCAGGACCAGCGCTTGGGCGCGGCCTTGATCGGCTTGCGGTCGAACAGCACGCGCAGCGGCTCGCGGAACGCATCCACCGCGCCCAGCGTTTTGGCCAGATCCGCGCAATAGGCGATCACCGCCTCGTCCTCGGGCGTGTCGCGCAGCATGGGGACGATCACCACCTGATGCGGCGCGATCATCGGCGGGCAGCGCAGCCCGTCATCATCGCCATGCACCATGATGACGCCGCCGATCATGCGGGTGGACGTGCCCCAGCTCGTCGTGTGGCAGAGCGCCTGCTGGCCCTCCTGATTCTGATACTGGATGCCCGCGGCCCGCGCGAAGCCCGTGCCCAGATAATGCGAGGTGCCGGCCTGCAGCGCCTTGCCGTCCTGCATCATCGCCTCGATCGAATAGGTCGCGACGGCGCCGGGGAAGCGCTCATTCTCCGGCTTCTCGCCCGCGACGACCGGCATGGCCAGCTCGGTCTCGGCGAAATCGCGATACATCTCCAGCGCGCGCATGGTCTCGGCCCGCGCGTCCGCCTCGTCGGCATGGGCGGTGTGGCCCTCCTGCCAGAGGAACTCGCTGGTGCGCAGGAACATGCGGGTGCGCATCTCCCAGCGCACCACATTCGCCCACTGGTTGGTGAGCAGCGGCAGATCGCGCCAGCTCTGCACCCAGCGCGCCATCGCCTGGCCGATCACCGTCTCGGAGGTGGGGCGCACGACCAGCGGCTCCTCCAGCCTCGACTCCGGATCGGGCGTCAGCTTGCCGTCGATCGACTTCAGCCGATGATGCGTGACGACCGCCATCTCCTTGGCGAAACCGTCGACATGGTCGGCCTCCTTCTCGAAGAAGGACAAGGGGATGAACAGCGGGAAGTAGCAATTCTCCACGCCCGCAGCCTTGATGCGCGCGTCCATCAGCTTCTGGATGCGCTCCCAGATGCCATAGCCCCACGGCCGGATGACCATGCAGCCGCGCACGCCGCTCTCCTCGGCCAGATCGGCTTCGCTGATGACGGCCTGATACCAGGCGGCGAAGTCCTTGCCGCGCGTCACGGACAGGGCATGTTTGATGTTGGGAATGCTCATGGGCTCTTCGTCACGATGATGATGTGTTGCGCAGCCTTAATGCTGCGGCACAGGAATATAAAGGCGCCGACGGACGCCCCGCCCATCAGGCCGCGCGCCGATCCGGCGGATCAGCCGCCCAGCTTGTCGATCTTGGCGTTGAGCGCGGCGAGCTGGGCCTTGAGGTCGGCGACCTCGTCGGCGGACGTATCGCTCGCGCCCGGCGCCTTGGGGCCGCCGGGCTTGAAGGCATTGGCGGCCGCGTTCAGCATTTCCATGTTGCGCTTGGCCAGTTCCGCGAAGGGACCGCCGGAAAACGCGCCCTGCATGGCCTGCTGGAACTGCTGCTGGTTCTTGCGGAAGGCGTCCATGCTCGCATCGAGATATTGCGGCACCATGGACTGCATCGAATCGCCATAGAGCGAGATGAGCTGGCGCAGGAAGTTCACCGGCAGCAGATTCTCGCCCCGCTGCTCTTCCTCCATGATGATCTGCGTGAGCACATTATGGGTGATGTCCTCGCCCGACTTGGCATCCACCACGACGAAGTCCCGGCCCTCGCGCGTCATCTGCGACAGCAGCTCGAGTGTGATGTAGCTCGATGTTTCCGTGTCATACAGGCGCCGATTGGCGTATTTCTTGATGACGATGGTTCCCGATTCGCCACCCGACTTCGATCTCGCCATATCTTCCGCTCCGGCTTCCAGTTGCCGCAGCATAGCATCAATTCTTGCCGCATCGCAACATGGGCCGCGTCCGCTGCCGCTGTTTCTTTCGATGCTCTGGACGATAACGGCACAGGATGCGGACCTGCGGCGACGCGCTTTTGCCGGCCTGCGCCGCTTCCAGAGCGCGCCGCGAAGGCCCGCCTGCGCGCCGCCGGCCGAGGTGGCCCGCATCGGCCGGGCCGCCTTGCTGGCGCGAGACGGCGGCGCACAAGGCGCGGGCGATCGCGCGCCGATCATCCTCGTGCCCTCGCTCATCAATCCACCCACTGTGCTGGACCTGACCGAGCAGCGCTCCCTGCTGCGCTTTTTGCTGCGCGAAGGACATGAGGCCTATCTGCTCGACTGGGGCACGCCCGGCCCCGACGCGCGGGACAGCGACCTTGCCGATCATGTCGACTCGCTGCTGCTGCCGCTCGCGCGCACGCTGGGGCGGCCTGCCCTGCTCGTGGGCTATTGCCTGGGCGGCACGCTGACGATCGGCGCGGCGGCGCGCGGCGCGGCGCTCGGCACGCCCGTGCGCGGCGTCGCGACGATCGCCGCGCCATGGGATTTCGCGCGATATGACGATGATTTCCGCGCGCGCATCGCGGAGACCTGGGCGCGCTCCCAGGCCGGTTGCGAGCGGCTGGGCCTGGTGCCGATGGAGGTCTTCCAGACCGGCTTCTGGTCCCTCGACCCCGAGCGCACCATCGCCAAATACGCCAATTTCGGCGAGATCGAGGCCGATACGCCCGCCTATCACGGCTTCATCGCGCTGGAGGACTGGGCCAATGAAGGCGCGCCCCTCACCCTGGCCAGCGGACGCGACCTTGCGGAACGCTGCTACAAGGCCAATATCACCGGCAGCGGCCAATGGTCGATCGGTGGCACGCGGGTCGATCCGGCAAGGCTGGATTGCCCCACGCTCGCCATCGCATCGACCACGGATCGGATCGTCCCGGCAGCGGCCACGCCGCCCGCGGACGAGCGGATCGACCTCGCGCTCGGCCATGTCGGCATGATGATCGGCGGACGGGCGCAGGTCGCCTTGTGGAGAGGGTTGAGCGACTGGCTTTCGCGCCACGGCGGCTGATGCTAGACGCCCGCGCGTGAGATCATCACCGCGCGCCGATCCAGTCCGGGTCGACGCCTCCAAGCAGGGACATGCCTCATCATGACCGACATCGTCATTACCGCCGCCAAGCGCACGCCCGTCGGCAGCTTCCTGGGCAGCTTCGCCACCACGCCCGCGCAGGAACTCGGCCGGGTCGCCATCGTCGCCGCGCTCGAGCAGGCCGGCGTCGCGCCCGATGAAGTGAACGAGCTGATCTTCGGCCAGGTGCTGACCGCCGCGCAGGGCCAGAACCCCGCGCGCCAGTCCGCCGTGAAGGCCGGCATCCCGGTCGATCGCACCGCCATCACCATCAACCAGGTCTGCGGCTCGGGCCTGCGCTCGGTCGCACTCGCCGCGCAGGCGATCCAGACCGGCGACGCCGCCATCATGGTCGCGGGCGGACAGGAGAGCATGTCGCTTTCGCCGCACGCCCAGATGATGCGGGCCGGCACCAAGATGGGGCCGATCAGCCTTGTCGACACGATGGTCAATGATGGGCTGATGGACGCCTTCAACGATTATCACATGGGCATCACCGCCGAGAATCTGGCCGAGAAATACCAGATCGGCCGCGCCGAGCAGGACGCCTTCGCCGCCGCCAGCCAGAACAAGGCCGAGGCCGCGCGCGCCGCCGGCCGGTTCGTGGACGAGATCGTGCCGGTCACGGTCAAGGGCCGCAAGGGCGACACGATCGTCGATGCGGACGAATATATCCGCGCCGGCGCCACGGTCGAGGCGATGGCCGCCCTGCGCCCAGCCTTCAAGAAGGACGGCTCGGTGACGGCGGGCAATGCGAGCGGCCTCAATGACGGCGCCGCCGCGCTCGTGCTGATGACCGCGCAGGAAGCCGCCCGGCGCGGCGCGCCCGTGCTCGGCCGCATCGCGAGCTGGGCGACCTGCGGCGTCGATCCCTCCATCATGGGCATCGGCCCGGCCCCGGCCAGCCGCAAGGCGCTCGAAAAGGCGGGCTGGAGCATCGCCGACCTCGACCTTATCGAAGCCAACGAAGCCTTCGCCGCGCAGGCCCTTTCCGTGGGCAAGGAACTGGGCTGGAACCCGGACATCGTGAATGTGAACGGCGGCGCCATCGCCATCGGCCATCCGATCGGCGCATCGGGCGCGCGCATCCTCACGACGCTGCTCTACGAGCTGGCGCGCCGCGACGGCAAGAAGGGCCTCGCCACGCTGTGCATCGGCGGCGGCATGGGCATCGCCATGTGCGTGGAGCGCTGAGCGCCCGTCACTGAATGACCGGAGCCGCGATCGCCTGACTATCGGGCGGTCGCGGCCCTGTTCCGCCCGTCGCCCGGTTCAGACCCAGCGGCGCGCATAGCGGCTGCCGAGGCCGGTCAGCAGCTCATATTGCGACAGGCCGCACTGGGCCGCGGCGGTCGGCAGATCATAGTCGATCTCCAGCCAGTCCCCCTCGCCCACATCGGGCGCGGCACTCACGTCCACGATCAGCAGGTCCATCGACACGCGGCCCAGCACCGGCAGGCGCTGCCCGTCGCGCAGCACCGCGCCCCTGCCGGAGAAGCCGCGCAGATAGCCGTCCGCATAGCCGATGTTGAGCACGGCCGCCTGCATGTCCCGCGTGGCGTGGAATGTCGCGCCATAGCCCACGGACTCGCCGGCGCGCACGCGATGGCACTGCAATATCTGCGCATGCGGCCGCACCACCTGGGCAATGCCGCCCACCGCCTCGCCGCGCGGAATGCCGCCATAGAGCGCCAGCCCCGGCCGGGTCAGGTCGAACGCATAATCGCCGCCGAGCACTATGCCCGCGCTGTTCGCCAGGCTGCGCCGCCGCGCGGGAATGCGCGCGGCCACCGCGAGGAAGCGCTGGCGCTGCATCTCGTTGAGCGGATGATCCTCGTCCGCGCAGGCGAGATGGCTGAGCAGCGTCTCGATCTCCAGCCCCGCCAGCAGATCCATGTCCAGTTCGTCGATGCGCAGGCCCAGCCGGTTCATGCCGGTATCCACCATCACGTCGCAGGGCCCGCCGCCCGCCGCCTTCCAGCGCGCGATCTGCGCGGCACTGTTGAGCACGGGGCGGATCGGCGTGGAACGGGCAAAGGTCATGTCGTCCGCGCGCACGCCATGCAGCACGCTGAGCGATGCATCACCCAGATGCGGGAGCAGCTCGGCCGCCTCTGCCCAGGTCGCCACGAAGAAATCGCGGCACCCGGCGGCGTTCAGATGCCGCAGCGTCTCGACCGCGCCGAGCCCGTAGCCATTGGCCTTGATCGCGGCGCCGCACGCCGCGCCGCCACTCCGCCGCGCCAGCCATTGCCAGTTCGCCTTGAGCGCTTCGCTGTCGATGTGCAGCGCCAATGGCGCGGAAAGCGTCGGGTCCATGCCCGGGGCGTTAGCGCGCGTCCGTCCGTCCGTCGACCCCGTTGCGCCGCTTCCCCGGACCGGCTCGCTCAGAACAGCCGCGAGCCGTTGGGCACGGGCTGGTCCGGCGCGAACAGCACCACTTCGCCCTCCGCATCCGCAAAGCCCAGGGTCAATACCTCGGACATGAACCTGCCGATCTGGCGCGGCGGAAAGTTCACCACCGCCGCGACCTGCCGACCGGCAAGATCCTCCAGCGCATAATGGCGCGTGATCTGGGCGCTGCTCTTCTTCACCCCGATCGCCGGGCCGAAATCGATGCGCAGCTTGAAGGCGGGCTTGCGCGCCTCGGGAAACGGCTCCGCCTCGACGATGGTGCCGATGCGGATATCGACCTTGAGGAAATCGTCGAAGCCGATCGGATCGGCGGCGGATGCGTCGGCGCTATGGGACAAGTGCATGGCGGCTCAGTCAATCTCCAGGATCATATCGTCAAGCGCCGGCGCGGCGCGGAGGACCTCGCTCATCGGGCGACCAAATCCTTCAATTCCTGCGTGCGCACATGGGTCAGCTCCGCCTTGCATTGCGCGACCAGCATCGGCTCCATCGAACCGCCGCGGGCATAATAGCCCGCGCTCAGGCATTGCGCGTCGCGATAGCGCAGCCAGGCCCGCTGCGCGTCGAGCAGGGCCTGGAAATAGCCGGGCCGCCCATCACCCGGGCTGCCCTGCGCATCCATCTGCTTCATATGGGCGGCGGTGATCGTCCATTGCGCATTCAGCGCCGCATCGGCCGCCGTGAAGGCCCGGCCGGCGCAGATCGTCATGTCGGTCTGCGTCATGGCATTGTCGCAGTTGAGGGTTGGCGCGGTCGCGGCCGCCGCCATGATGAGGAAACCGATCATGGCGCCATGCTCCTGCCTTGCCCGAGAGTCCGGTTCACGCCTGCAGCGCGGCGAGGATCGATATGGCGAGGCGCCCCCGGCCTCACTCCGCCGCTTCCTCCAGATGCCCGTGCGGCGCGGCCTGCATCGGCGCGATGCCGAGCTTGGCGAACAGCGCGCCATCCTTGTCATCACCCGCGTTCGGCGTGGTCAGCAGCTTGTCGCCGGTGAAGATGCTGTTCGCGCCCGCCATGAAGCAGAGCGACTGGCACGCCTCGCTCATGCTCTCGCGCCCGGCCGAGAGGCGGACCATGGCGTCCGGCATGGTGACGCGCGCCACCGCAACGGTGCGCACGAACTCGATCTCGTCGATCCTGGCGAGCGGCGTGCCCTCCAGCATGTCGCCCAGCACCGTGCCTTTCACCGGCACCAGCGCGTTGATCGGCACGCTCTCCGGATGGACGGGCAGGCTGGCCAGCGCATGGATGAAACCGATGCGGTCGCCCCGCGTCTCGCCCATGCCCACGATGCCGCCGCAGCAGACATTGATGCCCGCATCGCGCACCGCTTCCAGCGTATCGAGCCGGTCCTGGAAGCTGCGCGTGGTGATGACCTCGCCATATTTCTCCGGCGCGGTGTCGATATTATGGTTGTAATAATCGAGCCCGGCCTCGGCGAGCATGTCGGCCTGCTTCGGCGTCAGCATGCCCAGCGTCATGCAGGTCTCCATGCCCATGGATCGCACGCCCTTCACCATCTCGATGAGCGCGGGCATGTCCCGATCCTTGGGGTTGCGCCACGCGGCGCCCATGCAGAAGCGGCCCGAGCCATTGTCCTTGGCCATGGCGGCCGACTGGAGCACGGCGCGCACGTCCATGAGCTTGGTCGCCGCAAGGCCGGTCTCGGCATGAACGGACTGGTTGCAATAGCCGCAATCCTCCGGGCAGCCGCCGGTCTTGATGGACAGCAGCGTGGAAAGCTGCACCTCGTTGCGCGGATGGCGCGCGCGATGGATCGTCTGCGCCTCGTAGAGCAGGTCCATGAACGGCAGGTCGAACAGCGCGGCGATCTCATCGCGTGTCCAGTCGGTGCGGGGTGTCTCGGTCACGTGCGTCATTCCTCGATGTCTTTCCTCTGCGCTAGCCAGACGGTGCGCCCGCCGCAAGCCGGGTCGCCTCCGACATGGCGCATCACGCGGCCGCGCGCCAGCATCCGGGCCGCCATCGGCTCGCCCATGCCGCAGCCAGGATCGAGCCCCGTGCCGCCCGGCGGCAGCAGCGACGGGAAGGCCACCAGCCGGTCCCGCTCGCAGAAGCGGCGGGACCGCGCGGCATCGGATCGCGCCGCGTGCGTCGCATAGAAGGCGATCGGATCGCGCCGGCGAGGCTCGGCCGTGCGCAGCGGCTCAGACCCGGTCCAGCGCCTGCGCCAGATCGGCAATGATGTCGTCGATATGCTCGATGCCCACCGAGACGCGCACGACGTCCGGGCCGGCGCCGGCCAGATCGAGCTCGGCATCGGAGAGCTGGCTGTGCGTGGTCGAGGCGGGGTGGATGATGAGCGAGCGCGTATCGCCCAGATTGGCGAGGTGGCTGAACATCTTGACCGAGGAGACCAGCTTGATGCCGGCCTCCCGCCCGCCCTTCACGCCGAAGGTGAACACCGCGCCGCCCTTGCCGCCCAGATAGCGCTGGGCGAGCGCATGATATTTGTCGTCGGGCAGGCCGGCATAGCTCACCCATGTCACCTTGGGATGCTTCTGCAGCCACTGCGCGAGCGCCAGCGCATTGCTGCAATGCCGCTCCATGCGCAGCGCCAGCGTCTCCATGCCGGTGAGCGTGAGGAAGGCGTTCATCGGCGCCAGCGCGGGGCCAAGATCGCGCAGGCCGAGCACGCGGCAGCCGATGATGAAGGAGATCGGTCCCACCGCATCGCTCAGCACCGCGCCATGATAGGAGGGGTTCGGCGTGGTGAGCGAGGGATAGTTGCCGGACGCCGCCCAGTCGAAGCTGCCCGCATCCACGATCACGCCGCCGATGCTGTTGCCATGGCCGTTGAGGAACTTGGTGAGCGAATGGACCACGATGTCCGCGCCATGCTCGATCGGGCGGCACAGCACCGGCGTCGCCATGGTGTTGTCCACGATCAGCGGCACGCCGGCATCATGCGCGACCCTGGCGATCGCCTCGATATCCTGCACCACGCCGCCCGGATTGGCGAGGCTCTCGATGAACACGCAGCGCGTCTTGTCGGTGATCGCGGCGGCGACATTGGCCGGATCGTCGGCATCGACGAAGCTCGCGTCCCACGCCATCTTGCGGAAGCTGTGGCCGATCTGGTTGAGCGAGCCGCCATAGAGCTTGCGCGCCGCGACGATGTGGCAGCCCGGCTCCATGATCGTGTGGAACGTCAGGAACTGCGCGGCATGGCCGGAGGCGACCGCGAGCGCGGCGGCTCCGCCCTCCAGCGCGGCGATCTTGCCTTCCAGCGCCCCGTTGGTGGGGTTCATGATGCGGGTGTAGATATTGCCGAATTCCTGCAGGCTGAACAGGCGCGCGGCATGGTCCGCATCGTCGAACACATAGGATGCGGTCTGGTAGATCGGGGTGATCCGCGCCTTGGTCGTCGGGTCCGGCTCGGTGCCGGCATGGACGGCCAGGGTATCGATCTGCGGTGCCATAGTCTTCACATCCTCTTCATTCTACATTCTGCAACGCCGCGGCGTGCAATGATCTCAAGCGCCTTGCGGCATCGGCATGCCATGGCCGGACAGGCGGAGCCCACCCCCCCGTTGCCCCGGGGACGTCCATGCCCGGACGCCCGGCGCCGGGATGACCCCGCCGACGATCCCCTTGATGTCCGCACGGCCCGCTTCGCGCAAGCCTCGCTGCGTTCGCAGACCAGCACCTTGTGACCGGCCGAGGCGCCGATAGCGCTCGCCTGCCGGCCATCACCTGCAACGGAGGACCATTCATCTCCCTCGGAACCGGACAGGCCGGTGCCGCCATCCACCCGCTTATACAATGGCTTGAGTTCAATATCTTCGACCGTGCGCCAAGCGGGATCGCGGCCCTTCATGGCCGGGCGGCCAACGCCTGCCAGCCATCGGGATCGGACCTGTCGGTCATGTGCCGCGAAACGCCGGCGCGCGTTTCTGGAGGAAGGCAGTGACTCCCTCGCGAAAATCATCCGTGCGGCCGGCGGCGGTCTGGTTGCGGGCCTCCAGCGCCATGGTTGCGGACAGATCATGGGTGAGCGCCGCCGCGACCTGCTTGCGGATGTGGCCGATCGCGATGGTCGGCCCGGCCGCGAGGCGACGGGCGATGGCCAGTGCCTCGTCCGGCAGCGCCTCGTCATCGACCACGCGCGCGACGAGATCGGCCTCCTTCGCCTCGTCCGCCGACATGCGCTCGCCGAGCAGCGCCATTTCCAGTGCCTTGGCCCGGCCGGCGCTTTTGGCGAGCAGCCAGGTCGCGCCGGCATCCGGCACCAGCCCGATATTGACGAAGCCAAGCTGGAGATAGGCCGAGCGGGCCATCACCACGATGTCCGCCGCAAGCGCCAGCGCCACGCCCGCGCCCACCGCCGGGCCGTTGATGCCGCTCACCACGGGAATGTCGAGCGCCGCCAGTCGCTGGAACAGCGGGTGATAATAGGCCTCCAGCGTCTCGCCCAGATCGGCGCTGACACCGCCCTCGCCCGCCAGATCGGCCCCCGAGCAGAAAGCCCGGCCGGCGCCGGTGAGCAGCACCGCGCGCGCGCCCGCCGCCACGCCCGCATCAAGCGCGTCGGCCAATGCCGCGAGCAGGCCGGTGGAGAGCGCATTCAGGCGCTCGGGCCGGTTAAGCGTGAGTGTCAGGACGCCATCGTCGAGCATGGCGAGCAGCAGGTCGCTCACCATCCGATCGCCCCGCGTTCGCGCCCAACGGCAGCACCCGCCGCCAGATACACGCTCAAGACGGCCCTCCCTGTGGCGTTCCCTTGTCGAACGGCGCGCCGGCCCGGTTTCATCACGCCAGCTCCACCGCCAGCGCCGTCGCCTCGCCACCGCCGATGCAGAGCGCGGCGACCCCGCGCTTGCCGCCGGTGCGCTCCAGCGCGGCGAGCAGCGTGGCGACGATCCGCGCGCCGGACGCGCCGATCGGGTGGCCCATGGCGGTCGCGCCGCCCTGGATGTTCACCTTGTCGTGCGGGATGCGCAGATCGTGCATGGCCGCCATGGTGACGACGGCGAACGCCTCGTTGATCTCGAACAGATCGACATCGTCCACGCTCCAGCCGGCCTTGGCGAGCACTTTCTCGATGGCGCCGATGGGCGCGATGGTGAACTCCGCGGGCAGGCGCGCATTGCCGGCCTGCGCCACGATCCGGGCGACCGGGCTGGCGCCATTGGCCCGCGCCCAGGCCTCGCCGGCCAGCACCAGCGCCGCCGCGCCATCCGAGACGGAGCTGGCATTGGCCGCCGTGATCGTGCCGTCCTTGGCGAAGGCGGGGCGCAGCGTGGGGATCTTGGCGGGATCGCCTTTCAGCGGCTGCTCATCCTTGTCCACGGTCTCGCTGCCCTTGCGCGTCGTCACTTCGACAGGCGCGATTTCCTTGTCGAACCAGCCGCTTGCCTGCGCCTTTTGCGCACGGGTGAGAGATTCGATCGCATAGCCATCCTGCGCCTCGCGAGTGAACTGATAGTCGCGCGCCGTGCCTTCCGCGAACACGCCCATCGCCTTGCCCGGCTCATAGGCGTCCTCGAGGCCGTCGAGCATCATATGATCGTAGACCACATCATGGCCGATGCGCGCGCCGGCGCGATGCTTCTTCATCAGATAGGGCGCGTTGGACATGCTCTCCATGCCGCCGGCGACCACGAGGCCGGCCGATCCCGCCGCGATCGCATCGGCCGCCATCATCGCCGCCATCATGCCGCTGCCGCACATCTTGTTGACCGTGGTCGCCTGGACATGATCGGGCAGACCCGCCCCGCGCGAAGCCTGCCGCGCCGGCGCCTGGCCGAGCCCGGCGGGCAGCACGCAGCCCATATAGCAGCGCTCGACCGCCGCCGGATCGACGCCCGCGCGCGCGACGGCGGCCTTGACCGCCGCGGCGCCGAGCTGCGTGGCGCTCGCGCCGGCAAGGCTGCCCTGGAAACTGCCCATCGGCGTGCGGGCATAGGAAAGGATGAGGACTGGCTGGGTGGTCATGATGGTCCTTCGTCTGTGAACGGCCCCGGGCACCCGCGGCGCCCGGGGCGGATCGGTCTAGCCGCGACATTGCTCCAGGCCGCTGTGCCCGCCCTGCACCACCCATTTTCCGCCGCGGCGGACATAATGGTCGGTAAAACGGCGCGTGCCGTTGAACGTCATGTCGAAGCTCTGGTTCTTCACGATATTGGTGATGATGCCGGTCAGCGTGGTCGCCTGCCCGCGCCCTTCCTGCGCCCCGCTGTCGTCATAGCCGGACAGCACGGCCTCGCTCGTCGTCGGCCCGTCCGGCGTCAGTTCTGTGAGGTTGATCCAGGTGCAGAAACTGCCCTGATTGCCATAGCCCGCCTCCGATTCGACGGTCGGGTTGTCCGCCAGTCGGCCGGTGACGCGCCAGGTGGATGGGCCGGCGCCAAAGCCATTGCCCGCCGCCGTCTGCGGCCAGCTGCCGACGAGCTTGTATGCGCCCCCGGCATGGTCGAGATAATGGACGGCGAGCCAGCCCGTCTCGACATGGGCCGCGCCTTCCTTCTCGATCGTGCCGATCAGCGCGAGCCGCCCGTCGGGCAGCGGCGCGAGTTGCGCGGGCACATAGCCCGCGATCGCGGGCAGGACGCGCGCGGCCGCCTGAACCTGCGGATCGGGCGGCGTGGCGGCGGCGGCATTGGCCGGCGCATCGAGCGCGTTGACGGCATTGCCGATCGCGGCAAGCTCATTGGCGGCGTTCTGCTTCACCGGCTGCTTGCACCCCGGCAGGAGCATGAGGCCCGCAAGGAGAGCCACGGCCGTTACGCTTCCTTGATGCAGACTTATGGTCATTGCGCCTTTGCTCCCCACAGACGAACGGAACGGGATGATCGTCCCCATGCTCCGCGAGCAAGGCTCCCGCCCGTCAGAGCAGTTCATTATCACGCTTCTTCCGCGGATTCTCCAACTGCTTGTCCCGCAGCTCGCGCAAATATAGCGCCGCCCGCAGTCGCGTGGATTGCGGCCGGCTCGCCCTGCCGACGAGGCCCGTGGACCGCGCCGCCGCGCGCTTGCGCTCAAGCCGTCCGATGATCTGCAGGCCCGACATCGAGGCTCCATTTTGCAAAGCGGCGGGAAGCCCGGAATATGGATCGCCCGGCGCTTTGTCACGCCGCGCGCCTTGCAAACTTGCGGAGTTGCGAAGTACGACTTTGCGGATTATGCGAAGCTCGAACCGGCGATCGCGCATGCGGACGACCTTTGCGGAGACTATCCACCATGGCTCGTGGCACGCGCCTGTTCGTCGGACAGAAGGTCCGCCAGCTCCGGCTGGACAGCCGCATGGACCAGAAGGCCATGGCGGCGCTGCTCGGCATCTCCGTCTCCTATCTCTCGCAGCTCGAGAATGACGACCGGCCGCTCACCGCCAAGGTGAAGGCCGCGCTCGCCGGCGCCTTCCCGCTCGACTGGTCCGCCTTCGACGAACGGCAGGAGGAGCAGTTGCTCGGCGCCTTCAACTGGGCGCTCGCCAATCCCGGCCTGGGCTCGCCCCCGCCGGACCCGGAGCGGGCCGAGCGGCTGCACCTCCATTATCCCGATTTCGCCATCCGCTATGTCGAGCTGCACCATGCCCTGCGCCAGACGCAGGATCGGCTCGCGATGATGGAGGAGGCCATCGCCGCCGACGCCGTGCCGGCCGCCCGCGCGCCATGGGAGACGGTGCGCGACTGGTTCCATGCGGCGGGCAATTATATCCACGAGCTGGATGTGGGCGCCGAGGATCTGGGCGCGCGGCTCGGCCTTGCGGACAGGCCGGGCGCGGCGGCGCTGATGGCCGCGCTGGCCGATCGGCATGGCTGCGAAACGGTGCTGAGCGAGGATGACAGCGCCATGCTCCACCGGCACGACGCGAGCGCCAACCAGCTGCGGATCAACGCCGCCCTGCCCCTGCCCAGCCGCCTCTTCCAGCTCGCCAGCCAGCTCATGCGGTTCGAACTGGGCGGGGAGATGGCGCGCATCGTGGCGGATGCGCAGCTCGGCGATCCGATCGCCGACCAGTTGCTCGGCCTCGGCCTCGCCAACTATGCCGCCGGCGCGCTGCTCATGCCTTATGCCGCCTTCCGGCAATCCGCGCGGGCGCTGCGCCATGATATCGACCCGCTCGCCCGCCAGTTCGGCGTCAGCTTCGAGCAGGCCTGCCACCGCCTCTCGACGCTCCAGCGGCCGGGCATGCGCGGCATTCCCTTCTATTTCTGCCGGGTCGACATGGCGGGCAACATCACCAAGCGGCACAGCGCCACCCGCCTGCAATTCGCCCGCTTCGGCGGCGCATGCCCGCTCTGGGGCGTGCATGAGGCGGTGGCGATCCCGGACCGGATCGCCGTGCAACTCGCCGAAATGCCGGATGGCATGCGCTATGTCTCCATGGCCAAGGGGCTGGTGAAGCCGTCGGGCAGCTATGCCCGGGCGCCGCGCCGCTATGCCGTGACGCTGGGCTGCGAGATCGAGCATGCCGCCAATTTCATCTATGCGGACGGCCTGCGCCTGACCGACGAGGCGGCCGCCACGCCGATCGGCATGTCCTGCCGGCTGTGCCCGCGCGAAGGCTGCGACCAACGCGCCTTCCCGCCGCTCGACCGGCCGATCCATATCGAGCCTGGCCAGCGCGGCATCGTGCCTTACGGGATCGGCTAGCGTTTTTCCGAACGAGTTGGCGCTCCATCCGATCGCCGACCTCTCTATCTCAAAATCGGGGAAAGGCCGGCACCGGCTGGAACATCAGAGAGGCTTGTCCGAACAGGCTGATGGCGATGAGCACGGCCCCCACCAGCGTCAGCAGCAGCCGGGGCGGGATGCGTCTGGTCAGATAGGCGCCGATCGGCGCGGCCAGCACTCCGCCGATGAGCAGGCCCGAAGCGGCCGTGGTGAAGGATGCCAGGTCCAGCACGCCGATGAAGGCGACGAGCACCGTGACGGTCACGAAGAATTCGGCCGCGTCCGCGGTGCCGATGGCCATGCGGGGCGTCATGCCCTGCGCGAGCAGGCTGCCCGTCACCACCGGCCCCCAGCCGCCGCCGCCAGACGCATCCAGAGCGCTCCCAGCGAAGCCGAGCGGGCCGACCAGCGTCATCCGCCGATAGGCCTGCGGGCGTCGGGGCGCGCGCCAGATCAGATAGACGCCGATCGCCGCCATGTAGACGAACACCACGGCGCGGGCGAGATCGGCCTTCACGATGCTCAATATCCAGACCCCGATCAGGCCGCCGACGATGCCGGGGACGACGAGCCGCGCGAACAACGGCCAGTCGACATTGCGCTGGATCGCATGGGACAGGCCGGACACTCCGCTGGTGAAGCTCTCGACCGTCCGCGTGGCGGCGGCCGCGGTGAGCGGCGGCATGCCGAGCATCAGCAGCAATGTGTTGGAAAAGACGCCGAAGCCCATGCCGAGCGCGCTGTCCACGACCTGCGCGAGGAAACCGATCAGGATGAAGGGCGCCAGATCCTCCCATGGCAGCGCGGCCAGATCGATCATCGCGGCACGCCTTTCAGGCGCGAGCGGATGGAGCGCCGGATGCGGCCGGACGGCGCGGTCAGCAGGAACAGGACCGGATAGGCCAGCGCGATCACGGACAGGAAGCCGCTGAGCATCGCTTCGGCGCCCGCCAGCCATGGCAGCACGGAGGCCCAGATGGAGACGGCCAGCACCGTGATGAGCGTCCGCTCCTGCTCGGCATCGTCAAAGGCCGTGAGACTGGTGCGCAGCCGCCCTTCGAACAGGGCGCGCAGGCTGAGGCTCGTGGGGCTTTTCTTGTCCACGAAGGCGGGCGGCATCGCGGCATGGGCCAGGCTGGTGAACCCGGCCGCCATCATGCGCAGGCCCACCGAGCTTGCGAAGCGGCGATAGCCCCGGCTCCGGTCGCTGAGCGTGCGCAGGCCCGCGCGCCCGCCAAATGCGAGTTCCGCCAGCGCATTGCTCTCCACCGGCACGGGCGCGGCGGCCGGCATCTGCTGGGTCGACACCACCCATTCGAGGATCGCGGTCGGCACGTCGAGGCCGCTGGCGCGTTCCAGACCCTGGAAGCCCGGCGCGGAATTGGCCTCGCAGATGCGATAGCCGTCCTCGTCGAACAGGATGTCGATGCCGGTCACGTCAAGCTCCAGGACATCGGCGGCCTGCACGGCCAGTTCGGCCATCTCGGGCGGCGGATTATAGGCGACGCCGACGCCGCCGAGCGAGACGTTGGACTTGAAGCCGCCGGTGAGCGAGCGCCGCTCCATCGCCGCCACGACCCGGCCGCCGACCACCAGCACGCGGACATCGCGGCCATGGCTGGCGCGGACATAATGCTGCAGCAGGAAATCGGCCTGCGCCTCGGCGCTTTCGAGCAGGCCGGCAAGATCCTCGAACTGGCTGCGGTCCTCGCATTTGAGGACGCCCGCGCCGCGCGTGCCCTTGAGCGTCTTCACGATGACGGGGAAGCCAAGCTCGCGCTCCACCAACGCGACATCGATCGGGAATTTCCCCAGGATCGTCATGGGGATGGGCAGCCCCGCCCCAATGAGGCGCTGCAGCGTGTGCAGCTTGTCCGCGACCATCTCGATCGCCGCCGGCCCGTTGACGAGCCGCACGCCGCGCCGCTCGAAATGGCGCAGCAGGGCCAGCGTGAAATAATCCGTCTCCGCCCCCGTCCGGCAGATCACGAAATCGGGGCGCCCGACCGGCTGGTCCCGATATTTCACGGCCCAGTCGTCATCCGCGCCGACGATGAGATCGAAATTATGCGGATCATGGACTTCCAGGTCGATGCCCAGTGCCGCGGCGGCTTCCTGAAAACGCAGGATTTCCGGCACTTCCGGGAGCGCAGGGTCCAACTCTCGATGAAACAGGATCCAGCCTAGCAAGAGCATCTTCCCTCTGGTTCACCGGTCTTCAGGCTATCAGTCCGGGATCGAGAAGCAATTGATTTCCTTCGGAACGGGCGCGTCCGAGGTTGGGACGAATGGATGACCGTCCACAATATAATTGCCGTTATTTGAAATAAAACAAGAAGATCTTACCTCAATGGCTCGCCTTCTTGTTTATCGTTAACCATGATATATTCCAGATCGTGGCAAATATATATCTTGAAAATCATGTGGGAGTCGATGTCATGACTATTCGGAAAACGACTGGATTATTAGCACTTACGGCTTTTGGCGGGCTGCTCGTGGCAGGCGCGACGTCGGCCAGCGCACTTACCTATATGAGCACGGTCGTCGCCTCGGGCCTCAACAATCCGCGCGGCATCGCCTTCGGTGCGGACGGCGCGCTCTATATCGCGGAAGGCGGCACGTTGAATCCGGGCGGGCCATCCACGACCACGCCCGAGGGCGGGATCGCGGAATATGGCGACAGCGGATCGATCACGCGGGTCCTGGGCGGCGTCCAGACGCGGATCGTCGAAGGGCTGCCGGCCCTCACCGCAACGCCCTCCGGCTCGGCGAGCGGCCCGCAGGACATCGCCTTCTACAATGGCGTGGGCTATGTGGTGATCGGCCTGGGCGGTCATCCCGACATACGCACGGGCGATCTGGGCGCCGCGCCCGGCGCCGCCAATCTCGCTTCGCTCTTCGCCTTCGATGTCGGCACCTTCACCAAGATCGCCGACCTCGGCACCTATGAGAAGGACTTCAACCCCACCGGCGACCAGGTCGACAGCAATCCCTTTCACCTGACCGCCGGCCCGAACGGGCTGCTCGTGACCGACGCGGGTGGCAACGACCTGCTCAACGTCACCGCCGGCGGCGCCATTTCGACCATCGCGACCTTCCCCGCCATGGGCGGTATCGACGCCGTTCCGACAGGCATCTCGGTGGGGCCGGACGGCGCCTTCTATGTCGGCCAACTCACCGGCGTGCCGTTCATTCCGGGCAGCGCCAATATCTTCCGCATCGACGCGACCGATGGAAGCTCGAGCGTCTATGCGTCCGGCTTCACCAACATCACGGATATCGCCTGGGGCGAGGACGGCAGCCTCTATGTCCTGCAGTTCGCGGATGACGGCATTTTCTCCGGCAGCCCCGGCTCGATCATCAAGATCGATACGGACGGCACGCGCAGCACCGTCCTCGGCGGGCTGACCGCGCCGACCGGCCTCGAAATCGGGCTGGACGGCGCGATCTACGTCACCAATTTCAGCCCGGTGCCCGGCATCGGCCAGGTGCTGCGCATCGTCGCGGTGCCGGAACCGGCGACATGGGCGCTGATGATCGGCGGCTTCGCCATGGCCGGCGCCGCCATGCGCCGGCGCAGGCCGGGCATGACGATCCGTCACGCCTGATCGACGGGCCAGCGGACCGGGGGACGACGATTATCGTCTCCCGGCCCGTTGTTTGCAGGACCGCGTCCCGTGCCGCATCGCGACGAGGTCAGGACATCGCCCTTTAGAAATCCACCCCGACGCGCACGCCATATTCGCGCGGCGATCCGTAGAATTCATTGCTGCCGAACTGGCCCGAGACATACGCCTTGTCGGCCAGATTGGTGCCATAGGCCTCGATCCGCCAGCCGCCCGTGCGCAGCGTCAGCAGGGCCGAGAGCAGGCCGCGCCCGGCCATGTAATCGCTGACCGGCGAATAGCCCAGATAGGTGAATTGCGGCCCGACATAGGCGTAGTTCACGCGCGGCGTGAGCGTTGCGCCGCCGCCCAGCTCGAAGCGATAGTCGGCGCCCAGGCTGTAGGTCCATTTGGGGGCATAGAGATTGGGCCGCCCGCCCGTCGTCTGCAAATAGGGCCCATAATCGAAGCAGATGGGCGGCGCGGAGGGCGTGCCCGCCGGGCATTGCGGGCCCAATGTGCCCGACGGCAGGTTGCGCGTGTTGACGAAGGTCACGCTGGCCAGCTTGGAATCGATATAGGCCACGCTGGCATCGAAGCCGAAGCCGCCGAGCCGGCCCTGAAGCTGCGCCTCCAGCCCCTTGATCTTCACCGACGAGATATTCTCCACGCCCGAGAAGCCCGTGCTCGGCTCCACGACATTGAACTGGAAGCCCTTGTAGGAATTATAGAAAGCATTGAGCTGGGTGCGGATATGGTCGCCCAGGAAGCTTGACTTCCAGCCGATCTCATAGCTCATCACCGTCTCCGGATCGAACTCGGACGATGCGGAGTTGAAGCCGCCCGGCTTGTAGCCGCGGGCAGCGAGAATATAGACGAGATTATCCTCGTCAGGCTTCCAGTTCAGCGCCGCCTTGCCCGTGAAGCGAGAATCCTTGTGCGCGCCGGAAAGGTCCGACACCGCCAGGCCGCCCGGCGGAAAACCGGGGATGCCCCTGCCGATCACGACCTCGCCCGAGCCGGTCGCCTTGTAGGTGGAGTAGCGCCCGCCAAGCTGGATCTCCAGCCCGGGCGAGAGCTCGTAATTGCCCTGCGCGAAGAAGCCGGTGGTGGTGCGCCGATTGTCCGGCGTGATGTCGGTCGGGAAGCCGCCCTGATCCTCATAGATGCGCACGGTGATGTCGTTGCGCTGGAAATAGGCGCCCAATATCCAGTCGAACGGGCCATCGGTGGGGGAGATGATATTGATCTCCTGGCTATATTGCCGTTCCCCGGCGAAATAATTCTGGCTGACGTCGCCGCCCGCCTCGATCGGCGCCTGCGAACCGTCCACATCGTAGAGATTCTTGATCCGCTTATACTGGTAGCCGGAGAGGGAGCGGATGACGATGCCGCTCGCAAGCTCCTGCCGCAGCTCCAGGCTGGCCATGAAGGCCAGATCGCGGTTGCCGGTCACATCGTCGTAGCTCAGCGTCCAGATGTCGCCCACCCGATAGGGCGCGAACGTCGTGCCCGGTATGGGGCGATAGGGGTAGCCGCCGCTATCGCGATCGTTGAACTGCACCTTGGCGATCGCCTGGAAACTGCCCGGCTGCCACATGGCGGTGACGCGACCGCCGAATTCCTCCAGCTTTCCGGCATCGCTCCGATAGGGACCGACATCATGATAATAGCTGTCATGGCTGCGGTAGAAGCCGGCCACCCGCACGCCCAGCGCATCGGCCATCGGCAGGTTCAGCGCGCCCTCGGCGGCGACATTGTTGAAATTGCCATAAGCCAGTTCGCCATAGCCGCCGAACCCCGCCGTCAGATCCGGGTTGCGCGAGTTGATGAAGATCGCCCCGCCGGTCGAGTTGCTGCCCACCAGCGTGCCCTGCGGCCCGCGCAGCACTTCCACGCTGGCCAGATCGTAGAAGCTGTTCGCCTGCACGATCGGCGGCTGGAACAGGCCATCGACATAGGTGGCGACGCCGGCGGTCACATTGGGCGAATCGCTCGCCAGGCCGATGCCGCGGATATTGACGTTCTGGATGATGCCGCCATTGCTGACCGACAGGGACGGCGTCGCCGTCTGCAGGTCGGCAAGGGTCGTCACGGCCTTCTGATCGAGCGCCGCGCTATCCAGCGCGGTCGCGGAGATCGCGACATTCTGCAACCGCTCGGTGCGGCGCTGCGCCGTCACCACGATGTCGGCCAGCCCGTCTTCCTCCTCCTGCGCCGCGACCGGAACCGCCAGCGACAGGGCCAGCGCGGCAAAAGACGCGCCCCTCAGAAATCCCTTCATTCTCGATACTCCCTTTATTCTGATTTTATCCGGTTCAGCGCGGCGTCCAGGCGGATGCGGCGGCGAGGAAGGCGGCCGTTTCCTCCGAGGCCTGCTCATCGGCGGGCGGGAAATAGCTCAGCTTGACCACGACCGTGCGCGTGGCCGGGTCCACGAACACATATTGGCCCTGCAGCCCGATCGCCGAGTAAGCGGGGGAATTGGGCATGGTCCACCACTGGAAGCCATAGCCGCCTTGCTCGCCTTCCGCCCCGGTCGGCGCGGTCGACATGTCGACCCAGTCCGGCGAGACGATCTGGTGGCCATTGGCCGCCCCCCGGTTCATCATCATGAGGCCGAAGCGCGCCCAGTCGCGCAATGTGGCGTTGAAGCCCGCACCGCTGAACTCGCGCCCCACGCCCGGCGCGCCATCCATGATGTAGAAGGCATCGCTCTCCGTGCCGAGCGGCTCCCAGAGCTGCTGCGCGGTATAGGCGGCCACGCTCATGCCCGAGACGCGCTCGACCAGCCAGCCGAGCACGGCGGTGTCGATCGTCTTGTACTGGAAGGTCGTGCCGGGGGCATGGCTGCGGCCGATGGTCCGCGCCACATCCGCGAAGCGCGCGACATTCTTGACGAGCGCGTTGATGTGGTTGGTCGCCGCGATACCGGGATTGGCGAAGTCGTAACGCTCCTCATAATCCACGCCCGAGCGCATCTGCATGATCTGGCGGATGGTCACGCCGTCATAGCCGCCCTCACCCAGCTCGGGCAGATAGCGGGTGATGGGATCGTCCAGCGACTTGATCCGCCCCTCCGCGAGCGCGCGGCCGACCAGCACGGACGTGACCGACTTGGTCATCGACCAGCCCATGAACCGGGTGCGCTCGTCGCTGTTGTTGCGATAGATTTCCGCGACGATCCGGCCGTCCTTCATCACCAGCAGCGCATTGGTGTAGCTGCGCTCCAGGAACTGCTCGGCGGAATAGGTGGCGCCCCCGAAGGAATAGCTGAAATCGAGCGCATGATCGGCACGTGGCAATGCCCAGACCGGCCCGGCACGCGGCACGCTGCGCGTCGTGAACAGCTTGTCCATGCTGCGAAACATCAGGCTGTTCACATCGCCGTCGAGCATGTGCCAGCGCAGCGTCTGCACGGCGACGGGCACCTGCGAGGGCGCGCCTGCCGCCAGCTGGGGGGGCAGTGCCTGCTGGGCCTGCGCGCTCGTGCCGCACAGGGCAAGGCCAGCCGCCAGCGCAATCACACTCAACCGGTCCAATATCATATGCATCCTCGCCTGAATCGCGCGACATGAGCGTCGCTTCGGCCGGATGTTTCGCGGAGCCGTGGGCCGGGCGCATCTCCCATTTGGGATAGATGCGCCGGGCGGGGGACTGGCCGGCGCCTCCAGAGGCGTCAGGCCGGCGTCAGGTCAATAGGCCGCGACGGAACCGCACAGCTGGCGGATCAGCTCGGCCTGCCGGCCCGACGCCGTCTTGGCCAGCACCTGCTTGAGCTGCACCCGCGCCGTGCCGAGCGATATCCCGCGCGCCGTCGCGAAATCGGCCAGTTGCGTGCCCGATCCGAGCGCGGCAGCCAGCCGGGCTTCGGCTGGCGTGAGGGAGAACAGGGCGGCGATCTCGGCGGCGTCGAGATGCGGCGCGGTCGTCGCGTGGGACAGGAAGAGCGCCACCGGCGGGTTGAGGTCATTCCAATATGGCGCGTCGCCCTCCTCGCCGACCCGAGCGATCCGCACATGAATGGGCGCGCTGCAGCTTTCCCCGATCGCCATGGTGGCAAGATGCCGCTCACCGCTCGCCACCGCCGCCGTCAGCGCCTGCAGGCGCCGGCCATCCTGATGCCCACGGCACCAGAGCTGCCCGTCCGTGATACGCAACAGGGGCGATGCAGCCAGGATTTTGGCGGCGGCGCCATTATACCATTCCACATCCAGCGTGCCGGTGGACAGGATGATGCCGGCCCGCAATTGCTCCAGCGTCGCCTCCAGCCCCCTGCCGCGTGCGCGCAACCGGTTGAACCCGGCATTCAGTCGCGCCGCCTGTTTGAGATGCGGCAGCAGCATGTGGAGGAAGCGTGCCTCCGTCTCCTCCACCTCACGTTCATCTCCCGGATGACGGTGGAGAATGAGCGTGAACCGGCGGCGATCGGCAATCGGGAAGGTCGCCCAGATGGCGTCGCCCAGCCCACTGCGTCGCAACCGGTCGCGCAGGACGGCATGCAAGGGATCGGAGGGTCCGAACAGCCGCAGGTCGCTTCCGATCTCGTCGGACGAGCCCGCCAGGATCTTGTTGTCCAGCCGTGGATTGTCCGGCCGGTTCACGCAGCGATCATGCAGGGCAGCCTGGGCAAGCGATCCGGTATCGCGCGCCGTCCACAGCTGCGCAAACCGGTCGTCGCCCCGTTCCAGCACCTGCGCCACCGCACTGCGCACCCCCAGATCCGCGCAAATCTGGTCGAGCATCGTCGTCCAGCGGCTTTCGCATTCGACCGTCCCATAGAGATCGAGCAGCATGCGATGCGTCAGGTCCACGGTCTCTTCCCCTCCCTCACCCTGTGCACGGACCTATAATGCACCAGGTTCGGGATGGGAATGCCATGGCCGGTCCTGCGCGGGCACGGCGGGGACGATGGCGGCGCGTCGAGGTTTCCCATGCGCGGAGCCGAGACGCCGCATCAAAGCACGCCCGCCCCCTCCGCCATCATCCGTGGGCCGCGGGCCCTGCCGCAACCGGTCGTGTCGCTCAGTCCGGCCTGCGATCCCAGATGCTGATCGTGCCGGCATCGCCATCGACCCGCACCCAGTCGCCGGTGCGGATATGGTCGAGCGGGTCCTGGTCGCAATCGGTCACGGTCGGCACGCGCATGACCACGGCGCCCAGCGCGGCCTTCGTGGTCATGATGTTGAAGACCAGCGCGACCGGCGCGACCTGCTTGAGCCGCGCCATGTGGAAGATGGCCGACCAGCCGGACGATCCCTTGGCGCCGGGGAACACCAGCACCTTGCCCGCGAAGCTCTGGCCCCGCAGTTCGTGCCGGCTCTCGATCACCGTGCCCGTCATCGGGTTGACGCCGCCCCAGCCGGAGATGGTCTCGCGCGTCATCAGCGCCTCGCCCTCGGCGACGCCGCCCACCACCTTGCGCCCGTGGATGACGACGCGCGGCTTGTCGATCACGCTGCTCATGCCAGCTTCCCCTTCCACTTGCCGGTACAGGCCGCATCGATGCACTCGGCCGTGGTGCCGTACCAGCCCTCAATGCCCATCATCGCGGGCAGGTAATGGACCTGCTTGGCGCTATCGAGCGCGGCGACCTTCGTGCCCGGGGGCACCGCCGCGCTGATCGCCGAGCAGGTATCGGTCATCAGATAGGCGCCCGCGTCGCGCAGGATCTTGCTATAGCCATTGGCATCGGCCGTCGCCTTCACCGCCCGGCTGGTGAACACCCACAGAGCGCTGTTCTCATGCACCTTGCGCCCCTCGATCAGGGCGGCCGCCTGGGCGATCTGCTCGATCGAATAATGCGGGCAGCCGAGCATCACATAATCGACATCCTCGCTCGTGCCGACGCTGTTCAGCATCTCGTAGATGCGCCGGCGCGCGGCCGCGTCATAGACGAACCGCTCGCCCCGCGCCGCGCCGCCGAAGGCGCGCTCGATGCTCGGCGCCTCGGGCGTGATGCCGACCATATGATACATCTCCACGCCGCCCGACGATGCCGCCGCGGCGCCGAAATGCTTGTGGCGGATGAGGCTCGCATCGCGCACGTCGCCGGTGATGACCGGGATGGTGTCCTGCACCGCATCGCCCACGAAATAGCCGAGCATGCCCCATTCGAAGATGCCGTCGACCGGCACCTCCACGTCGACATGATGCTGGCCCAGCCGGAAATCGTCGGTGTGGAAGCCCCAGTCCGGAATGCGCTTGGCAAGCATCGCCGCGCTGGTGGATTCGCGTCCCTCGCAATTGGTGCGCGCGCCGATCACGCTGTTGGCGAAGACCACCGCGCTCGATTCCATCCATGCGCAATGCTCGCCCATCACCGGCACGTTGCCGGCCAGATAGGGCGTGCAGGTCTTGAGGATCTGGATGCCATGGCTGGCCACTTCCGCCTCGTCCGAAACGAAATTGGCGTGCGCCTCCTCGCTCATGCCCTGCTCCTGCCAGAGCATCGGGTCCATGCCGCCCTGCAGGTGGCAGGAGAAGGCGTTCATGCGCGGCACGTCGACCACTTCGTCCGAATCCAGATCGAAGCGGGAGAAGACGGCGCGATAATCGCCTCCGTCCGCCGCATAATAATCCTTCACCCAGGGCGGCGCGGAGCCGGGCACGCCCGCGACATTGTTGGTCTCCACGAAGCGCTCGGCGCCCAGTGCCTCGGCATAGCGCACCAGCAATTCCATCGCCTTGCCCGTCGCCGCGCCGGACGCGCCGTCCAGCATCGCTTTCTCAGCATCCGTCAACGTCACCATCGCTCACCTCTCTCGACGATATGTTTTCATATAGGCCGTCCCCATCCGCTCAGCACAGATCATCCAGCCTGGCATGGATGCTCTCAAGCACTTCCAGCGTCACATCCAGCTTGTCCGGATCGATGTCGCCCAGCAACTCGTCCCGCAGCTCGTTGGTGATCGCCATGATGTCGCGCGTCGCCTGCCGGCCCTTCTCCGTGATCCGGTTATGGGTCACGCGCCGGTCGGCCGTGCTCTGGTAGCGCTCGATCAGGCCGTCGCGCGCCAGCGCATCCAGCATATGGACCATGGTCGGCCCCTCGACGCCGACCACCTTGGCCAGTTCACCCTGGCTCAGCTCCTCATCCGAGCAGGCCATGAGATACAGCGTCTCCCAGCGCGCCATATTCTGGCCGAGGCTCTTGACGCGATCATTGGCCAGCTTGCGCCAGCGCCGCGTGGCCACCACCAGCGCGCGGGTGATGCGGAAATGGGTCTCGTCCCGCTCGTCCGGCGCGCTCTCGCCGTAGAAGCGGCTGAGATGGCGGGCGGCCAGATCGATCGAGAAACCGCCATAATGCGCGCCGGAACGCCGGGGGCCGCGGTCCGCCGCCTCCTGCCCGATCGCCTTGGGCGCTCGCCTGTGCCGCGCTCTTGCCGAACCTTCCTCCAAGTCTCTTCCCCAGGGCTGAAATCCAATATCCCGTCCGATGCGCACCGCCTGCCTGCTTAGCATAGTCGGTTCCGCCTGCCTTATCCCATATCCGGCGCGGCCTGGCGCGGGACCGTGGCGCCGGCGGCCCGGCGCCTGACGATCATGCCGATGCCGAGCGCGCACAGCGCGAGGATGGCGGGGCAGGCCGCGAGAATGGCGAAGCTGCGCACGATAGGCAGGCCGGACGCCAGCACATAGGCGCCGATGATCGGCCCGGCGATGCCGCCGATCTTGGCGACCGAGGTTGCCCAGCCGGCGCCGTTGGCGCGGATGGCGCTGGGATAGAAGACCCCCGCGATCGACAGGATGCCGAAATGCGCGCCGCCCACGAAGCTGGTCGAGGCGACCGACAGGATCAGGAACATCGTGCTGGAGAGCGGCATGAGGCCCACGATCAGCAGGATCGGGAACGCGATCGCCGGATAGACCGCGACCGCGAACGGGCCGCGCTTGTCCGTGAAGCGCATCAGCAACAGGCCGAAGAGCGCGCCCGCCAGACCGGAGACGGAGGAGAGATAGGCGGCCGTATCGCGCGGGAAATGCAGGTCCTCATAGACGATGGGGCCCCAGTTCGCCTTGAAATAGACCGCCAGCGTGCTCGCGATATAGGCGAGCCACAGCAGCGGGGTCAGCCATTTGAGATCGCCGGTGAACAGCTTGCCGACCGTGAAATTGCTCGTATCGCGCGCCTCGTCGCTCAGGATGAAGCGATCCGATGCGCTGGCCTGGAGCGCGGGGTCCATCCTGTTCAGCGTATCGGCGATGAGCTGCGGCTTCATGCCCTTGCTGGCGAGGAAGCGCACCGATTCCGGCAGCCAGAACAGCAGCCCGATCGCGCAGATGAGCGTGCCGACGCCGCCGAACATGAACACGCCCTCCCACCCCCATTTCGGCGCGAGCCAGACGGTGACGGGGCCGGGAATGGCGGCGCCCAGGCTGTAGCCCATCATGATGATGGTCACGATGGTCGAGCGCATGGCACGCGGCACATATTCGATGTTCAGCGCCCAGGCGAGCGGCAGCATGCCGCCGATCGCGAAGCCGTCGAGGAAGCGCAGGACCAGCAGCGCCTCATAGCTGCGCGCGAAGGCCGTGGCGGCGGTGAGGATGCCGAAGGCGAAGGCCGCCCAGATGATCGTCTGCCGCCGGCCGATCCGGTCGCCGATATAGGAGAGCGCGAACCCGCCCACCATCATGCCGAACAGGCCGGCCGAGAAGACATTGCCCAGCTTCAGCGTGTCGAGGCCCAGCTCATCGCGCATATAGGGCGCGGTGAAGCTGATGAGCATCATGTCGAACCCGTCGAACACGGTGATGAGCCAGGAGAGCAGGATCAGGCGATAGTTGAACGGGCCGAGCCTGCGCCCGTCGATGAAGGCGGCAATGTCGATGGATCTGGGTATGTCCGCCACGCTCGGGCCTTTCCTGCGGAGACAGGGTGGTGCCGGGCCATGGACGGCCCGGCACGGGGGAGATCAGAAAGCGACGCGCACGCCGGCCTTGAACATGCGGCCGACCGGGTTGAACAGCACATTGTTGCCGCTGCCGTTGGCGCCCGGATAGTTGGGCGGGTCCTTGTCGAACACATTGTCGATGCCGAAATAGACGTCCATCCTGTTGTCCGCGTTCAGCGGCACATGCACCGTGCCGAGCAGGTCCAGATAGGTGCGCGAGGGCATGGCGTTGGTATTGGAGCTGTTGGACGCGCCGATCTTGTAGCCGTCCTGCTCCGCGCCGACGAAGGCCGCATTGTAGAAGCCCTTGTTGATCCAGCGCACATGGCCGGTGAGCGAGAAGCGCTCGCCGATATCCAGCGTCGCCGTGCCGTCGATCGTCCAGTCCGGGATGCCCGGAGGCGTGCCGCCGCGCAGGCCGGTCTGCCCGGCGCGCTCGGTGGGACCGACCGCATCCACGGTGATGAGGTCCTTCACATTGGAGGCCAGCACGCGCAGGTTCAGCATATTGTCGATGCCGATCGGCTGGCGATAGGCCAGCTCGATATCATAGCCGCGCGCGATCAGCTGGTTCACATTCTGGAAGGTGTCGCGGATGTTGGTGATGACCTTGTTCGCATCCCGCGTGATGAGCGAGCAGCTCTGCGCATCCCCTTCCGAGCAGCGCGTCACGATATTCTGCTGGCCGAGCGTGCTGATCGCGTCGTCGATGCTGATGTCGTAATAGTCGACCGACAGGCGGAACCGGCCGAGGAAGCCCCCGGTCGGCGCCAGCACCACGCCGACGGTGAAGGTATCGGCCTTCTCCGGGCGCAGATTGGGGTTGGAGCCGAGCGTGATCGGCACCACGGCCTGGATGCCGCCATTGCCCGTATCGGTCACGATGCCCTGGCTGTTGGTGAGCGGCCCGAACAGCTCCGAGACGTTGGGCGCGCGGATGTCGCGCGAGCGCGTCACGCGGAAGCGGACGGCGTCGACCGGCGCCCAGACGCCGCCGAACTTCCATGTCGTCACGTTGACCGTGCTGCTGTCATAGAGCGCGCTGGAGCGATTGTAATGAGTGCGGCGGACGGCGCCGCTCAGGCCCAGTTCCTGGAAGCCGGTCATGTCCGCGAGCAGCGGCACCTCGACCTCGCCATAGACTTCCGCCACGTCGATCTTGCCCGAGATGGTCGAGCCGCCGCCGGTGAAGAAGCGGCCGGCCTGCGACAGCGCGTCGGTGCTGCCGTTGACCTCGTCGCTGCGATATTCGCCGCCGATCGCCACGCCCAGCTTGCCCGCCGGCAATTCGACCAGCGAGCCGGTGACGTTCGCGGCGACCACATGCTCGGTCGTCACGTTGGTCTGGAAGGCATTGGCCGTCACATAGGCCTTGGCGGCGTCGAAGTTCGACTGGTTGGCATAGCCGAACGGATTGAGCGCCACGCAGTTGGGATCGTCATTCGTCGTGATGGCGTCCACATTGATGCGGCACACCGCCTGCCCGGCGTCATTGCGCACCGAATCCAGCGCATTCAGCATCCGCGAGGTGACGAAGCCGTTGGTCATGTCGCTGCGGAAATCATTGCGGCCATATTGATAATAGACGTCCGCCCGCCAGTTGCTGTTGATCTCATAGGCGGCCGAGGCCACGACGCGCAGCACATTGTTGCGCACATGGACGGGCGAGGAGCCGATATCCTTGAAGCCCTTGCCGAGCGTGAAGCTGGTGAGGCCGCTCTCCGCGAGGATCGTCGGGATGTCGAGCGTCGGGTCGTCCGAGCGCGGGATGAAGGCATTGTCGGCCTGGATGGTGATCGCGGTGTTGCGATAGGCCGGCGCGCGGTGATCGCCCTCGCCATGGCCGTAATTGACGCCCAGTTCGAGGGTGAGCGACGGCGTGGCTTCATAGGTCAGATAGCCCATGGCCGCCCAGCGCTCGGTCGGCGAGACGATCGGGAAGTCGAAATAGATATTCTCGCCCGGTCCGTCGCTCTCCCCGCCAAATTGATAGAGCGAGTTGACGTGCGAGCCGAACTGGAACCGGCGCGGCGTGCCGTCCGCGCCGAAGGTGATGCCGTCGATCGCGCGCAGGGAGGGCACGAAATTGCCGACATAGGCAGCGGCCGGCGGCGTGGTCACGCCATTATAGGAGGCGCTCCACGGGGTAGCGCCCAGCCGCATATTGTTGGCCGGGATGGTCGCCGTCTGCCCATCGGCCAGCGGATTGCGGCCGACATTGATATAGCCATTGGCGCACCACTCGCGCTCGGGGCAGGCCTCCACGCCGCTGCTGCGCTCATATTCGCCGCCGATGACCAGATGCAGCCGGTCGCCGAACTGCCAGCCGGCCGCCGCGCCGAACTGGCGGGTATAATTGTCGCCATAGTCGGAGAAGCCGATCTGGCCATTGGCGCGATAGCCGGTGAATTTCTTGTCGATCAGCAGGTTGACCACGCCCGAGACGGCGTCCGACCCGTAGACCGCCGACGCGCCGCCAGTGACGACCTCGGCGCGCTGGAGCAGGATCGAGGGGATCATGTTGGTGTCGACCGTGGCCTGCGTGGTGGACGGCACGAAGCGCTTGCCGTCGACCAGCGTCAGCGTGCGCACCGCGCCCAGCCCGCGCAGGTCGAGGATGCGGCCGCCGATATAGCCGGCCGCCGCCGACAGGCCCGTGGATGCCGGCGTGTTGGTCGCGCGGAAAGCGGGCAGTTCGGCGAGCGCATCGCCCACATTGGTGGCGCCGCGCTCCTGCAGGCGCTCGGCGCCCATGACCGAGACCGGCGTGGGCCGCTCGAAGCCCGAAACGATGCGAGAACCGGTGACGATGATCGCCTCGTCCTCATTCTGTCGATCTTGGGGTGCGTCATCCTGCGCGAGCGCCGGGTGGCTGCCCGCCACCAGAACCATCGCCAGGGCCGCAGCGCAGACATGCGCACGCAAATGCTGAACGGGTCGCCTCATCTCACTCTCCTGATTGTCCATTATGTTGTTAGGTAGGAATCTAACAAATCAGTCATTAGGTTGCAATCTACTTTTATTCGGAAGAGTCGGCCCGATCGGCGGCGCCTGCATCCCAGGCCAGCCGCCCGTCCACCAGCGCCAGGCCAGTCGACCGGCAGGGCGAGGTTGCCGGCGCACATCGAGTCTCCAGCCGAATCACGACGCGCGTTGCGATCCGGATCCCTGCCGGACGGATCCTGGGCGGGGACGAAGCCGTGGCCATGAAGCGGAAGCGGCGGCCAGCCGCCCGCGCCGGACCGCACGCATATTTTCTTCGCATATATGATGATTCCGGATATGGGGCCGGCTATGGAGACTGTGAACAAGTTCAGTATCGGTCGGATCGCAAGAGGAGCAGGAACATGACGGCACGTGGCCTCACGGTGGAGAAACCCAAGGCGATCGAGGGGCCCACGGTGCGCGACGCCGTGATGATGCTGCTGCGCGACCTGCGGATGACCACGCTGTTCGGCAATCCCGGCTCGACCGAGCTGCCGCTGTTCCGCGACATGCCGCAGGATTTCCGCTACGTGCTGGGCCTGCAGGAGAGCGTCGTCGTCGGCATGGCCGATGGCTTTGCGCAGATGAGCGGCAACGCCGCCTTCGTGAACCTGCACTCGTCGGCCGGCACCGGCCATGCGCTGGGCAATATCTTCACCGCCTTCCGCAACCAGACGCCGCTGGTCATCACGGCGGGCCAGCAGGCGCGCTCCATCTTCCCTTACGACCCGTTCCTCTACGCCGAGCGCGCGACGGAATTCCCCCAGCCCTTCGTCAAATGGACCTGCGAGCCCGCCCGCGCCGAGGATGTGCCGCTCGCCATCCTGCGCGCCTATCATATGGCGATGCAGGCGCCACGTGGGCCGGTCTTCGTCTCCGTGCCGATCGACGACTGGGATCGCCCCTGTGCGCCCATCGCGGTCTCGAGCGTCGCGCAGGAGACCATGGCCTCCCCCGCCCTGCTCGCCGATGCGGCGGCGGCGCTGAACGCGGCGAAGGCCCCGGTGATCGTCGCCGGCGCGGGCGTGGGCCGCGAGCATGCGCGCGGCGCGCTGGCGAAACTCGCCGAGCTGCATCAGGCGCCCGTCTGGGTGGCGCCGATGGCCGCGCGCGCGGTGTTCCCGGAGGATCATGCGCTGTTCGCCGGCTTCCTCCCCGCCTCGCGCGAGGCGATCGTGAACCAGCTTGCCGATCATGACCTGGTGCTCGTGCTGGGCGCGCCGGCCTTCACCTATCATGTCGAGGGCTTCGGCCCCTATGTGCCCGAGGGCGCGCGCCTCATCCAGATCGTCGACGATCCGGCGGTGGCCGCGCGCACGCCCGTCGGCCAGGCGATCGTGGGCAATCTCGCCGACGCGCTGGACCGGCTGATCGAAGCGGCCCGCCCGCCCGCCCGCGCCGTGCCGGCCATGCCCGCCCCGCACAGCGAGCCCGCCGGCGAGGGACCGGCCATCCTCGAAACCCACCTCATGCAGCGGCTCACCGCGCTGCGCCCCAGGGGCATCATCATGAGCGAGGAAGCGCCGAGCACGCGCGGCCCCCTGCACGATCATTTCCCGATCCGCATCGAGGACGAGTTCATGGCGACCGCCAGCGGGGGCCTGGGCTTCGGCCTGCCCGCCGCGGTCGGCGCGGCGCTGGCGCAACCGGACCGGACCGTCTTCTGCCTCGTCGGCGACGGTTCCTCCATGTATTCCATCCAGGCCCTGTGGACCGCCGCCGACATGGGGCTCGACGTGCGCTTCCTGGTCGTCAACAATGGCGGCTATGCCGCGCTCGACCAGTTCGGCGCGCTGTTCGACATCGAGGTGGTGGGCAGCAAGCTGCCCGGCCTCGACTTCGTGCAGATCGCGCAGGGCATGGGCGTGCCCGGCGCGCGTGTCGCGACGCTCGAGGCGCTGGACGATGCGATCATCGACCTGTTCGCCGGCACCGGCCCCAGGCTGCTGGAGGTCGTCGTCAAGCGGCCGGGATGACAGGGCAATTGTGCGCACATGGCGCGCATCATATAGCGACGATGAATTGAGCGATCGGAGAGACGGACATGGCCAAGACTTTCATCACCTGCGCGATCACCGGCGCCTCTCCCATGCCCAAGCATCCCAATTTCCCCTTCCGCCCCGAGCATGTCGCGCAGGAAGCGCTCGATGCGACCGATGCCGGCGCGTCGATCATCCACGTCCATGTCCGCAACGGCGAGGACGGCACGCCGAGCCAGGAAATGGACGATTACCGCAAGGTCGTCAGCCTGATCCGCGCGAAGAATACGGATGTCATCCTCAACGTCACCACCGGCCCGGGCTGCATGTGGTTCCCCCTGAGCGCCGAGGAGCCGGCCGCGCCGGACATGGCGCGCACGCTCATGTTCACCGCCGAGCGGCGCATCGAGCATATCCTCGATCTCAAGCCGGACATGTGCACGCTGGACATCTGCACGATGAACCTGTGGGGCGGCATCGCGATGAACCTGGAGATGATCGTCGGCAAGATGGGCACGATGCTGCAGGATGCCGGCGTGCTGACCGAGATCGAATGTTTCGAGGCGGGTGACTTCGTCTTCGCGGACGATCTCATGGAGAAGAATCTCATCCCCAGGCACTCGCCCTTCACCTTCGTGCTGGGCACCAAATACGGCCTGCCCGCCACGCCGGAAGCGATGATGTATTCGCGCAACCAGATCCCGCGCGGCGCGCAGTTCACCGGCTTCGGCGTCTCGCGCCACAGCTTCCCCATGGCGGCGCAATCAGTGCTGCTGGGCGGCCATATGCGTGTCGGCTTCGAGGACACCATCTATCTGCGCAAGGGCCAGCTCGCGAACAACAATGCCGAACTGGTGGACTGGGGCGCGCAGATCATCGAGAAGCTGGGCGGCGAGATCGCCACGCCGGGCGAGACGCGCGAGATGCTCGGCCTCGCCAACTGAGATGCGCTAGCGGGGGGAATAAAGGCGATGAGCAGGCCCGCCGAACCCGGCTCGGTCAAGTCGGCGACACGCACGCTCGATATCCTCGAATTCGTGGTGGGCTGCGGACGGCCCGTGGGCGCGGCCGAGATCGCCGCCGCGCTCGCCATTCCGGTGAGCAGCCTCTCCTATCTGCTCGGCACGCTGGTCGAGCGGGGCTATCTGCTGCGCAGCGGGCGCGTCCACTCGCCCGGGCCCGCCCTCGCCCGCCTGAGCCCGACAGCGGCGACGGCGGCCCTTGGCGACCGGGTCTATCCGGTCGTCCGCTCGGTCTCGCTCCAGCTCAACGAGACGGTCTCCTTCTTCGTGCGCCACGGCTATGAGATGGAAGCCATTGCCGGCGAGGTCTCCGCGCAGGCGCTGCGCTACACGATCGAGGCGGGCCGGCTGGTGCCGCTCCATGCCTTCGCGGCGGGCAAGGCGATCCTGGCCACGTTCAGCAAAAGCGAGCTGGACGAATATTTCGCCGCCACGCCGCTGCGCCGCTTCACCGACACCACCGTGACCGACGAAGCCGCCCTGCGCGCCCAGCTGGCGGAGATCGCGCGCACCGGCATGGCGCGCACCAGCGCCGAGTTCACGCCGGGCATCATCGGCGTCGGGCGGGCCGTGCTCTCGGGCGGCTCGCTGCTGGGCGCGATCAGCGTCGCCATCCCCGCCGTGCGCAGCACGCCGCTGCTCGAGGAGCGCGCCGCCCAGCTGTTGCAACGCGCGGCGGAGTCGCTGGCCGGATCATGATGAACCTGCTCGCGCCCCTGCCGCTCGCGGACGAGGAAATCTTCACGACCCTGCTCGAGCGCGCCGATGTGCGCATCGAGCGGATCGTCTCGCGCGGGCAGGTGACGCCGCCCGATGCGCCCTATGACCAGGACCATGACGAATGGGTGCTGCTGCTCACCGGCGCCGCGCGGCTCTGGACGGAGCCGGACGGCGAACGGGTGCTGGCGCCGGGCGATGCGCTGCTCATTCCCGCCCATGTCCGCCATCGCGTGACCTGGACACAGGCCGATCCGCCGACCGTCTGGCTCGCCGTGCATCTGGACGAGCGCTGACCATGGCCGAGATCGTCAATCTGCGCATGGCGCGCAAGGCGCGCGAGCGGGCGCGCGCGGACCAGCAGGCGGCGGAGAACCGCGCGAAATTCGGGCGGACCAAGGCGCAGAAGCTGAACGAGCGCGCCGAGGCCGAGCGACTGGCGCGCGAGGTCGAGGGCGCGCGACGCGAAACGGACGACAAGGCGGATCGGACGGAATAGCGGGCTGCTGCTCAATCCAGCACCAGCACGGCCTTTCCTTCCCCTTTCTCTTGCTATCCCTGCCGTCCCTTTCTCCCATCGTCCCCTTGCCGATGCCCTGACGCAGGCAACACCACGGCCCCGCCGTCACCCGCACGAAAAAAGCGGGGCCACCCATCGGCGGCCCCGCTCCTTTTCACATCATCCGATGCCGGACCGAAGGATCAGTCCTTCCGGTTGCGCCAGCTGTCCGCATAGGCGTCGCGCGCGACTTCCGAATAAGGGACGGGCGACACGGTGGCCGTGATCTGCGTCTGCACATGCGGCTCGACGGTGGGCTTGCTGGTGCCGCCATCGGGCTCGCCCCACAGCAGCTGCACCTTGGTGCCCGGCTTGGCATATTCCGGCTCCAGCATGGCGAGCGTGAGCATCTTGCCCTCGTTCGAGGAGTAGCCGATCCAGGTCGAGATACCGACCTGCTTGCCGTCCACCAGCACCGCGTCATAGGGATGCATGGAGTAGACCGCGCTCGGGAACTCCATATATTTGGCGCGCTCGTCCTTGGCGAAGTAGCTGCTCATCACGCGCAGCACTTCCTGATCGTCCAGCGCCAGCGTCACCTTCTCGCGATGCGGGCCGGCGGCCAGCTTCTCGAGCGCAGCCTTGCCGATGAAGTCATGGTCGAAATTGACGATGATGCCATAGCCCAGATCCCACGGGGTCAGGCAATAGCCCTCGAGCGTCTCGGGAACATGGCTGCCGCCGATCGAGCACAGCGCGCCATAGCTCTTCTCGCCGGCCCATTCGCGGAAGGCGCGGCTGCCCTCGCCGAACAGATAGCCGGGGAACGGCGAGGGAACCCAGCCGGATTCCAGCGTGTTGGACGAATAGGCGCGGCCACCGACCAGGCGCATGTCATGCGCCTTGCCCGCGGCGACCAGCGCGGCATGCACTGCCTCATAATCCTCCCACGGGCCATACAGCTCATAGCCCGCCTGGCCGGCCATGCCGTGACGCAGCGCGCCGACGGTCTTGCCGGCGATCGTGACGTCCGCCATGTTGAAGAACTTGAGTGCCGGCGGCTCGGCGCCCATCGCGTCGCGCAGGATCGCCATGGCATTCGGGCCCTGGAGCTGGAAGCGATAGGAAGAGCGCTTGCCGTCCGTGCGCATCGCCCAGCGCTCGTCGCGGGTCAGCGTCACATTCCAGTCGCCGGTCGCGGCATGGAACTCGGTCCACTCGATGGCGGGCGCGCGGCCGACCAGGTTGAACTTGTTCTCGGCGAGATAGAAGAGGATGACGTCGCCGATGACATAGCCCTCGGGCGTCACGGGAACCCACTGCTTGGCCTTGCCGGGCGTGAAGTTCTTGAAGCTGTTGATGCCCAGATGGTTGAGGAACTTGAACGCGTCCGGCCCTTCGACCAGCAGGTCGACCATGTGGTAGCTCTGGTTGAAGAGCACCGCGCTCTTGGCCCAGCCGGCCTGCTCGTTGCGCCAGTTGGTATATTCTGCCGGCACGCCCGGATAGACGTTGGGACCGGTCTGCTGGTTGCGCAGGAAGTCGATCACATTCCCGGCATTATCCAGCACATCCTGTAGATTTTTCGCCATCATACTCTCCTTCAGATCCAATGAGGGGTTTCGAATTGATTGGTGCGCTCAGGCCGCCTGCAGCCATCGCGCGAGCGCGGCCGTCACTGCGTCGGGCGCCTCGACCGGCGCCATGTGGCCGGCGTCGGCAAAGACCTCCAGCCGCGCGCCGGGGATGGCGGCGGCGATCTCCTCATGCTGGACGACAGGCGCCCAGCCGTCATGCGCGCCGGTCGCGACCAGCGTGGGGCAAGCGATCGTCGGCAGCAGCGCATCGACAGCGGGCCGCGCCAGCAAGGCGCGGATCTGCCGCTCATACATGTCGAGCCCCGCATCGCTGCACATCTGCCAGAGCATATCCATCAGGCCCGGCCGCACGGCATTGGGCTCCCACACCATCGGCGGCAACCAGGCGTCGATGAGCGCATCCATGCCCTGCTCCACGCCGCGCGCGAGCAGCGCGAAGCGCTTTTCCGCCTCGCCCGGCTTGGTGGGGTGCACGCCGGTGCTCAGCAGCGCCAGCCGCTCGACCCGCTCGGGCGCGCGCCGCACGACCTCCAGCGCGACGCGCCCGCCCATGGAATGACCTGCCAGCGCGAAACGCGGCGGCGCGGATGCCAGCACCTGCGCGGCCATGGCGCCGATGCTGTCCGCCTCGCCATAACCATCGATCGCTTCCACCGGCCGCAGGTCACGCAATCCCTCGACCTGCGGCGCCCAGATGCGCGCGTCGCAGATCAGGCCGGGCAGCAACAGCAGCGGCGTTGCCGAAGGATGCGAGTCGGGCATGCAGGTCCAGTTATTTCGTATATACGAAATGTTCGCCTATACGAAAATCACGCGCTTGGCCATAAAAAAGCGCCCCGCGCGATCCTGTTTCATACAGCATCGTCGCGGGGCGTGTCATTAGCGCGGACAGCGTGAAATCCGGATCACGATGCCCGCTCTATATGTGGTCGCATCGCTTGTTGCCAAAAACCGGTTCCCGTTTTTTGGCGCGATGCTCGGCGCATGGCGCTTGCGGATCAGTGGCTGGCCGGGCCGATCAGCATGAGCGCATCGAGCGCCACGCAGCCTTCGCCCTTGGGATAGAGCACCACCGGATTGAGATCCAGCTCCTGGATCGAGGGCTCGCCGCGCAGCAGCTGGCCGATCCTCGAAATGAGCGTCGCGGCCGCCTCCACGTCCAGCACGGGCGATCCGCGATAGCCGTGCAGCAGCGCCGCCTGCTTGAGCTTGCCAAGCTCGGCGACGATCCCGTCGATGGTGAGATCGGGCGAGAGCAGGCGCACATCCTGCAGGATCTCCGCCGTCACCCCGCCGAAGCCGGCGAGGATCACCGGGCCCCATTGCGGATCATTCCTGGCGCCGACGATCAGTTCGAGCCCGCGCGCGCCCATCGCCTCGATGAGCACGCCATCGAGCCGGATCGACGCATCATAGCGCGCGACATCGGCGTGCATCTTGTCCCATGCCGCGCGGATCGCATCCGCCCCGGCCAGGTTGAGCGCCACGCCGCCGGCATCGCTCTTGTGGCTGAGCGCGGCGGCCTGCGCCTTCATCACCACCGGACCGCCGATCGCCTCGGCCGCCGCGACGGCTTCGTCCACGCTCGCCGCGAACCGCCCCTTGGGGAAGGGAATGCCGAGCGGGCCGAGCAGCGCCTTGGCGCGATATTCCGGCACCACGCCCAGCTCGTCGGCCAGCGCCGGCAGCTTGAGCGGCGCGGCGTCCGAGGCCGAGAAGTCACGGGCGCCATAGGCATTGAGCCGCTTGACGGCGCGGAACGCCCGCTCCGTCGTCGGGAAGCAGGGGATGTTCTCGGCCCGCAGCGCCTCGATCAGCTCGGCCGGCACCAGCGCGCCTTCGTCGAGCCCGGCGAAGATCACCGGCTTGCCCGGCTTGCGCTCGCGCATCGCCTTGAGCACGGGCGGCAGCTTGATGCCGATCGTCGCCGGATTGGTCTGGATGATGCCCGCGACGATCGTGCCCACCCGATCATCGTCGAACAGGGCGTCCAGCACGCGATGATACATGTCCGGATCGACCAGGCCCTGCGCCGTCAGGTCGAGCGGATTGCTGACCGGCACGAAGTCCGGCAGCGCCGCGCGCAGCTGCGGGGCATTCTCGTCCGTGAGCGCCGGGAGCGGCAGGTCCAGCTCCTCGCACAGGTCGAGCGTCAGCGCCTTGAACGCGCCCGATTCGCCGAGCACCGCCGTGCCGCCGCTCGGCAGCGCCGCGCAGCGCGCCGCGATCTCGGTGATGTCCCCCAACTCCTCCAGCGTCTCCGCGACGATGACGCCAGCCCGCTCCACCTTGGCGCGCATGAGCTTGTAGTCGCCCGCCATCGCGCCGGTATGGGTCGCGGCGGATTCGCGCGCCGCGCTGCTCTTGCCGGGGTGCAGCAGCACGATCGTCTTGCCGGCCGCCCGCGCCCGGCCGACCGCCGCCAGGAAGCGCTCGGGCTGGCGGAACTGCTCGACGACCATGGCGATGATGCGGGTCTTGTCGTCCTCGATCAGGAAATCGACATAATCCTCCACGCCGCTCGCCGCCTCGTTGCCGGTCGAGACATGATAGGTCAGGTCGACCTTGCGCGCTTCCAGCATCACCGCGAGCACGGCGGCCATGGCGCCGCTCTGCGAGACGATGCCGACCCCGCCGGGGCTCGGCACCTTGATGTCGGTATCGATGAAGGTGAGCGGAATGCGGTCCACATAATTGACCGAGCCCAGGCAATTGGGGCCCTCGATCACCATGCCCGCCTCCGCCGCGATGCGGCCGAGCTCGAGCTGGTCGGCCATGCCCGCCTCGCCGCCCTCGGCGAAGCCGGCGGCGAAGATGATCGCCGCGCCGACGCGCCGGGCGGCAAGCTGGCGCACCGTCTCCACCACCGCGACGCGCGGTATGGCGAGGATGGCGCAATCCACGCCCTCCGGCAGCGCCTCGACGCTGGCGACGGCGGGCCGGCCACTGATCGTCGCGCGCTTGGGATTGACGAGATGGATGTCGCCGGGGAAATCGTGCCGGACCAGATTGGCCAGCACCACCGCGCCGAGCGCGCCGGGCGTCTCGGACGCGCCGACAATCGCGATCGACTTCGGCTTGAGCAGGCGATTGACGTCACGGGTCGCCGTGGCGGGGCTTGCGTTAGCCTCGATCGTCATTTCTTGTTCATCCCTCTCTCCAGATCCGTTGCAGGCCGGATGAACGCATCCGGCGTGTCGGGAACATGCGATACAATCATAATGCGGACATGCGCGCGCGCCCGATCCGTTTCAATCGAAGCGGATCGGGCGCGCGGCATTCATGCGGCGAAAGCTCAGCCCTCGGCCTTGCTCTTGTCGTAGTGGCCAAGGCCGGGCTTGAACGTCTTGTCGTCGAGGAACTGCTTCATCGCGACATGGCGGCCGTCCGACTTGTCGAACCAGTTGAGGCCTTCCTGCAGGCGGATCAGATAATCCTCCGCATTGTCATAGGTCATCTCGCGGGTGCGACGCACGGCGTCCTTGGTGTATTTCAGCGTCGCCCAGTTCTTCTCGACGAGCTTCTCCGCGACGGCGGTGACGCGGGCCTTGAGCTGGTCGGCCGGCAGCGACTCGTTGACGAGGCCATATTGCGCGGCCTGCGGGCCGGTCAGATTCTCGCCCATCATAGCGTGATACATGGCCTGACGCATCGGCATCAGCTCGACTGCGACCTTGGTGGCGCCGCCGCCCGGCAGGATGCCCCAGTTCACTTCCGAGAGGCCGAACTGCGCGTCATCCGAGCAGAAGGCGAGATCGCAGGCGAACAGCGGGCCATAGCCGCCGCCGAAGCACCAGCCATTGACCATGGCGATAGTCGCCTTCTGATACCAGCGCAGGCGCTCCCACCAGCCATAGGCCTCGCGCTGCGAGCGGCGCACGCCGGGCAGGCCCTCGGCCTCGGTCTCGCGGAAATATTCCTTGAGGTCCATGCCCGCCGACCAGGCCGTGCCCTCGCCGGTGAGCACCAGCACGCCGACATCGTCACGGAATTCCAGCTCGTCGAGCACGCGGAGCATCTGGCGGTTGAGCTTGGGGCTCATGCAGTTCCGCTTGGCCGGGCGATTGAAATAGACCCAGGCGATATTGTTCGCGACCTCGTAGCGGACGGTATTTTCTTCCAGTTCCTCGGTAGTGGACATATCCTCTTTCCTTCACGCTCAAATATGTTATGTCATATAACGTTTAGAGCGATCCGAGGCAAGCGAGTAAAGTGACCGGATGACCAATCGCCCCAAACCATCTGCAACGCCTCCCGAAAGGCCGGAAACCGGGGCCGCGCTCCTGCCCAGCCCGCTCGACGGCCTGCTCGGCTACCGGCTGCGCCGCGCCTCGATGGCGATGATGAACGATCTCCACGGCGTGCTCCAGCCCTACAGCCTCAGCATCGGGGAAGCATCGCTGCTGATTCTCGTCGGCGCCAATCCGGGCTGCCGCCAGAGCGATGTCGGCCGGGCGCTCGCCATCAAGCGCGCCAACCTCACGCCGCTCGTTGGCCGCATGAAGGCGCGCGGCCTCGTCGCGGACGCGCCCATCGACGGACGCTCGCTCAGCCTCACCCTCACGGCGGAGGGCGAGACGATCCAGGCGGAATTGCTCACCGGCCTGCTCGCCAGCGACCGCGCCTTCCAGAAGCGCCTCCCCCTCGACGAGGCCACGCTGATCGCGGCGCTGCAGGCGCTGGGCGGCTGATCCGCGCGATCCGCCCCCGGCGTGCCGACCCCATCGCTTTAGGCTTGGCCCGCGCCCACAAAGCTGATAGCGGGCTGCCCACGCACCCGTAGCTCAGCTGGATAGAGCGCTGCCCTCCGAAGGCGGTAGTCAAGTCTGGCGAAGGTTGAGGGCGCAGGGAAAAGGGACTGATTAAACAATGGCTTGAGCGAATGTCGGGTTCGCTCTTCAAGAGGCCGAAAAACTCGCGTAAGCATGACGTAAGCACCTCGCGAACGGTATGCACCCGTAGCTCAGCTGGATAGAGCGCCGCCCTCCGAAGGCGGAGGCCAGAGGTTCGAATCCTCTCGGGTGCGCCATTTTTCCTATAAATATCAATCCTTTACCAAATCGCTCCTTTCCAAGAGCGGTGCTTACGCAGCGAATCCACGTAAGCGCAGATGATAATTTATCTCTTTATAACAATATCTTGGGCCTGATTCTGCGTTGCTGCGATCTTACGTGAGATCGCATTCAATCTTGAGGGTTAAAGCCGGGCGGGCTGAGGGCTGGATAAGAAGTTTCTGCGCGGCGCGATTGACGGCGACCGCAATGCTGTGAGCACAAGAGTGGCCACCTGATAACGCTCCGCCGAAGTCCCGGCATTTGGGACGTTCAGATCCGGTCTGAAAACCGATCATAGGCATCGATCCGTCGAACCGGGGGATCGACCTCATACCGATAGATTTCCGTTCTCAAGAACTGAAGCTCGGCTTCGAGCTGGGCCTCGGGAACGTCAATATACCAGGCGCGCGGCTGCGGGCCGGGGTCGCCGTTCCAACGGTATCCCCGCGCTTTGAGCACGTCCTTGAGATCGAAAGGCGTATTCTCCGCCCAGATGCGCCACGAAACGGCACGGGCACCGTCCAGGAGGCGGCTGAGACCCGTAACGCCAGATCGGGGCAGCCGCATTGCCAGCAACTCAACGGTAGCAAGACAGTCGTGCATCGCGCGGTGAGGGTCGTAGAAGAAGCCCGCAGCCTGGGCGAGATAGGCGAGTTTCGTGCCCTCGAACCCCTCCGCTGCCCAATCGATCTGGCTCAGCGAGCAAGCCCACGGCTTGGTCGAGAATCCCTGGTTCGATGTCGCGGGATGGCCGATCTATTATTCTTGGCCAGTACCGCAAGGATACCAAGGTCTCGATCGAAGATTTCGCCAACATGGTGAAATCGTGGATCGATGCGCAGGGGCCGAAGTTCCGGCTGAACTTCTTCGTTGACGAAGTTGGGCAGTATATCGCCGACAACGTCAAACTGATGACGAACCTGCAGACCATCGCCGAAAGCCTGAACACGAAGTGCAAGGGACAGGCCTGGATTGTTGTCACCGCCCAGCAGGACATGGGTTCGGTCATCGGTGATCTGACGGCGCAGCAGGAGAATGACTTCTCGAAAATCCAGGCGCGCTTCGCCAACCGGATGCCGCTGAACTCCCAGGATGTGGCCGAAGTCATCCAGCGCCGCCTTCTGGCCAAGACCGAGGCCGGTCAGATCACCCTCGGCAATCTTTACGATGCTGAGGAGAACAACCTGCGCACTCTGTTCGATTTCGGCGATAATTCCTTCAAGTTCAGGAATTTTTCCGGAAAGGAGCAGTTCGTCGCGAGCTACCCGTTCCCGAACTACCAGTATGATCTGTTCCAGCGCGCGATCATGGGCCTCTCGCAGCACAACGCGTTTGAGGGCAAGCACAGCTCGGTCGGCGAACGCTCCATGCTGGGGGTGTTTCAGGAGGTGGCCAAAAAGCTGGCGGATACGCCAGTCGGGGGACTGGCGACCTTCGACCTGATGTTCGAGGGGATTCGCACTGCCCTCAAATCCTCGGTTCAGCAGTCGATCCAACTGGCCGAGAAGAACCTTGGTGATGATTTCGCCGTTCGGGTTCTGAAAGTCCTGTTCCTTGTCAAATACGCCAAGGAATTCAAACCGACTGCCCGCAACATATCGATCCTCCTGCTGTCCCGGTTCGAGGCGGACCAGACCGAGCAGCGCCGCAATATCGAGGAGGCTTTGTCGCTTCTGGAACGCCAGACGCTGATCCAGCGCAATGGTGAGGTCTACGAATTCCTCACCAATGAGGAAAAGGACGTCGAGGCCGAGATCAAGGCAATTGCCGTCGATCCCGCCGAGATTGAGCGGCAGCTCGATGAACTGGCGTTTGGGGCGATCCTCCGTCACGGCAAGATCAAGCATGCCGGCACGGGCGTGGACTATGCTTTTACCCGCAAGCTCGACGGGCACAGCCTGAACCGGGAGCATGAGCTTTCGGTGAATATCGTCTCGCCCTTCAGCGACGATTCCGACGCGCCGGATGTGGTTCGCTCGAACAGCATGGCAAGCGATGAGATGGTTGTCCTGCTGGGGCGTGATGTGCGCTTCACGCGCGATCTCGTCCTCTGGCTCCAGACCGTGAAATTTGCCCGTCAGGTCACCAGCGGCGATGCTCAGCCCGGTCGTGATCGCATCATTGCGGAAATCCGATGGGCGCTGAGGCCAGTTTCGCCTTCGTCGGCAATACCGACCATAACGTCCCGTGGATGCTGAAGAATACTGACCTGTTTGAGGCGCTGCCGCCGCAGTTCCACGACAGCGCCTTTATCGATCGATTGCACGCCTATCTCCCCGGATGGGAGGTCGGCATCATTCGAGGCGACATGTTCACGTCTGGCTATGGGTTCATCGTCGACTATCTTGCCGAAATACTGCGTCACCTGCGTGCCGAGGATTTCTCGCACCGGCCGGATCGCTACTTCACCGTTCCCGTTCAGACCCATATCCGGGACCGTGCAGCTATCAGCAAAACCATGTCGGGCCTGTTGAAACTGATTTTCCCGAATGGAGGCGAGACGGAAGCTGAGGTTGAAGAGCTTCTGCGTTTTGCGATTGAATGCCGCAAGCGGGTGAAAGACCAGCTCCTGCGGATCGACAGCACCTTTGAGAGCGTGGATTTCCATTACATCGCTTCGGATGGAGCAAAGCGCGCTGTCACCACGCTGGAGGAAGAAGAGTTTCCCCAGTTCTACCATCGGCGGTCCGCCAGCGATGTGGATGGCAGTGCGGATCAACCTGATATCGTATCGGTTTTGGCGGAGCCGGCTTCACCGGCGGCTGACTCCGCAGCGCCTGTGGTCGCCGCTGCCCCTGCTTTTGTCCCAAAGCCCGGGCACGTCGTTTTCACAGAAAACCGCAAGGGCATCAGTTTCGACAAAATCTTTGGTCCGTGGACGGATGGTGCGACGCGGATTATCATCACCGACCCCTATATCCGGAAGTTCCATCAGGCGCGCAACGTGATGGAACTGATCGAGATGCTGATCCGTCGCAAACAGCCCGAAGATCAGATCGCGGTGCACCTTGTCACGGCTCCGGACGATGGGAACATTCAGGAGCAGCGGGAATGCCTCGACGGGATCACCGAGGCCTGCACTGGCACGGGCGTTGATTTCACATGGGCCTTTGATGGGACCGGCACGATCCATGCACGCGACATCACCACGGACACCGGCTGGAAGATGGTTTTGGACCGAGGGTTGGATATTTTCCAGCCGACACCCCGCAAGATGAACGGTTTTTCACTGGGGGAACGCATGCAGGAACACCGAATGATCCGTAGCTTTTATGTGACCTATGTCGAGAACGAATGAAACTGTAGTTTACTGTCCGTCATCTTTGAACACTGGCCGATCAAACGAAAGGGGCAGCCGCCCTACAATGGCGACAGGATCGTTGCGCTTCAACTCTAGGGAGCAGATCGACGATCAGGCGCGGTAGAACTCCCGTGTCAGCGTGACCAGAGGTAAGCGGCAGACGACCATTTTGACCCCAAAAGGCGATCCCTGCGTTCTTCTTTTGGGTGAGAATAGTTAGTTCGCACTCTATCACATACCTGAATCTGGCTGTGACAGAAGCGCAAGTTATGCTCAGCCTTACATAGTGGCCCCAACCAAAGGCGGCCCGGAACAACTACTCCGTGGCGTCCTGAAGAAACTGCTCAAGTGATGCCTTTCTCGCGCATCTATCAAAGGCATAGGCAGTTTGCTTGAATTCCTTGCCGTCCAGCAGGCCTTGAATATACCCAGAGACGGTGTCGGCTGCCATGACGAGCGTGTTGTCCAGCGTATGGACATATCTACTGGTCACCGAACTGTTGGCATGACCAAGGAGCGCTGCAATTGTGATTTCGCTGAGGCCAAGGTCGTTGGCAATGCTCGCAAAACTGTGCCGAAGGACATGAGCTGTGATCGTCTCAAGTGCGGTACCAACGAAGATCTTCTTCCACTTGTTTGGAAAGGCGCCATACGCCTTGCCGCCCCGCGATCCAGGAAATACGTAATCTCCGGCAGAATCCTCGCGCTGCTTTTCCAGGAACTCCACCACCGCAAGACCAATCGGGCGGATCGACGCGCCTTCCTTTGAATCCGACAGTCGTAGGCAACTGTTCGAGAGGTCCACGTCGCTCCACCGTAGCCCAATGATCTCGCTGCGCCGGCAGCCGGTCAGAGCGATCTGCCGCACGATATCTGTCATCATAGCAAGATCGGGATCGGTTGCCGCTCGCCTCAGCATCTGCGAAACCCACAGGCTTTCGGCCATGCCCTCCTCGATGGCCGCGATCCTTCGATCGCGCAGGCCAGGATAATAGTTGCCGGTGTCGATGACGATGACGTCCTGCGGGACATCGTCGAACAATCCGGCCGGCAATTGCCCGATCGCGCCTTGCGGGATGGAGAGAATGACGATGTCGACATGCTGCGCGGCATCGCGAACCGTCACCGCGACAGCGCCCAGCCCGGACGCCAGCGCGCCGATCGTCTCAGGCCCGCGCGCGTTCGCCAGTTTGACGCTGTGGCCCGCATGGACGATTGCGCGCGCGAGACTGCGTCCCATGCGCCCCGCGCCGATAATGCCGATATTCATCATGCCACCCTTTCCCACGGAAAATGGTCCAGCGCCCGCCGGACGTCAGTCCAGATCGAAGGCCTCCTCGCGCCGCTCCGGCAGCAGGAAGAGCAGGACGAGGACGCCGACGACGGTAACGCCCAGCGGATACCAGAGATTCGCGTAGATGCTGCCTGTAGCCGCGGTGATCATGAACGCGATGGCCGGCAGGAAGCCGCCAAACCAGCCCGATCCGATATGATAGGGCAGGGAAAGGGCCGAATAGCGGATGCGCGCGGGAAAAACCTCCACCACCAGCGCCGGGATCGGAGCGTAGACCATCACCGAGAACGTCACCAGCGCCAGGATGACCGCGTAGACGAGCAGCATGTTCACCGGCGCGCCCGTCGCGTCCTCGGGATAGCCAGCGGCGGCCAGCGCGCGCGCAAGATGCTGCCGGAATGCCGCCAGGGCTGCGTCCCTGGCATCGGGCGCAACGAGGGACAGATCCGGCACGGCGAGATGCGCCTGGCCGATCGACAGGACGGTCGCCGTGCGGCCCGCTCCCTCCCGCACGTCATAGGGGATGCCGGAGCGCGACAGGAGGGTCTGCGCGGTTTCGCAGGGCGTGTCATATTCCGGCCCGCCGAGCAGGTGGAACTGCAGCACGCATTGCCGCGGCGGAACGACCAGGACGACGGGCGATGCCGCCGTGGCGCGCTCGAGCGCGGGGTTCACCGTGCGCGTGAGGAGCTGGAAGGCGGGGAACAGCGCGAGGATCGACAGGATCATGCCGGTGAGCATGATGGGCTTTCGGCCGATCCTGTCGGAGAGCCAGCTGAACAGCACATAGAGCGGCACGCTGGTGATCGTCACGAACATCAGCACGCGCGTCGCCGATGCCTCGCCAAGGCCGAGGACCTGCACGATGAAGAATTGGGTATAGAAATGCGCGGTATACCAGAGCACGCCCTGCACGGCCATCATGCCGAACAGCACCATCAGGACGAGGCGGAGATTGGCCCAGGTCATGAACGCTTCCGAAAGCGGACGCTTCGAGAGTCGCCCTTCCGCAAGCATCCGGCGGAACGCGGGCGATTCATCGAGCGAGAAGCGGATCCACAGCGACATGACGAGCAGCAGCGCGGAGAGCAGGAACGGAATGCGCCAGCCCCAGTCGGAAAAGACGTCCTCGCCCAGCCCCGTGCGGGTCATGTCGATGACGAACAGCGACAGGAACAGCGCGAAGCCGGCGGCCGACTGGATCCAGCCCACATAGAGGCCGCGCCGGCCGAGCGGCGCATGCTCGGCCGTGTAGATCACCGCGCCGCCATATTCGCCGCCATAGGCCAGTCCCTGGATCAGTCGCACGGCGATCAGCAGGATGGGCGCGATGATGCCCGCCGTCTCATAGGTCGGCAACAGGCCGATCGCGATCGTCGCGCCGCCCATCAAGGTGATGGTTATGAGGAAGGTCTGCTTGCGCCCGCTCCTGTCACCCATGCGGCCGAAGATGAGCGCGCCGAGCGGGCGCACCACAAAGCCCGCGGCGAAGGTCAGCAGCGTGAAGATGAAGGCCTGCCTCGCGTCGACCCCGGAAAAGAATTTGCGTGAGATCAGCGCGGCGAGCGACCCGAACAGGATGAAGTCATAGGCCTCGAAGATCGTGCCCGCCGACGACGCAAGCACCACGCGCACAAGGTCGCGGCGCGGCACCTGATCGCCGGCTTCGAATCGCGGCTCGCCCGCACTGGCCCCACTCACTGGGGTTTCGCGCCCTGCTGCCTGCGGAGCGGGCCGAACTGGAGGCTGTTGTCGATATTGGGGAAGACGTGGACGCGCGACTTGATGCGCCATCCGCTGCTCGTCTTCACATAGATATCCTCATAGCCGCCCTGGACTTCATTCTTGCTCGGGTCGCCGCCGATCGACATGGCGATCAGCTTGTTGCGACCATGCGCGCCCTCCGGATGCGGCTCGATGATCTGGTCCGTGATGATGTGGTTGATGCCATAGCCCAGCATGGTCTCGGGCGCGCGGCATCCGCCGGGGCCGCCACCCGCCGCGTTGGCCAGCGCCTCGCGACCTTTCGCGAACTCCCGGCCCGGCTGCCCCCAATCGTCCGAGACGGCGAAGCTGCCGTCCTCGGTGTAGAGATCCGCATAATCATAGCCGCTGTTGGTGCAATGATCGATCGCGAAGGCATAACGCGCGTTGAGTTGCTGGATATCGATATAGTCCTGCGGGGTGAGCTTGTTCTCCTGCGCGCAGAGTGGGCTCGCGGCGAACGCCAGAGCCAGGACGGATGTGACGAGATATTTCATGGGATGATCCTCTTTGCTGGCGTGCAACATTGGTTTGGATGGTGTCAGTTCGGCCGACTCGATCCCGGCGTCAGTTCGGTCCCGGCCCGCGTCTCCATGCCGGCGATCATTCGGCTGACGCTGCTGTCGCCGCCCTCCGCCGCCTCGATCGCCCTCCAGATGTCGACGCTGTGCCGCGAGATCGGCAGATCCACCTCCGCATCGCCGGCGATCCGCATCGCGATGCCGATATCCTTGACCATGAGCCCGAGCTTGAACGGATCATCGAAGGCACGATTGAAGATGCGCTGCTGGAAATGCGTGCGGCCGACCCAGGAACCACCGGTGGAGCGGTTCAGCACGTCGATCATTCGGCTCGGATCGAGGCCGGACCGCTTGCCGGCCAACAGCGCCTCCGCCGTCGCCATGAAGGTCACCGCAGTAACCAGATTGTTGAGCGATTTCATCACATGACCCGCGCTCAGCGGACCCAGATGGAAATGGCCGCTACCCATGACATCGAGCAGCGGCGCGACGCGCGCGACGTCGGCATCCGCACCGCCGACCATGAAGACAAGCTCGCCCGCCATCGCGCCGGCTTCCGCGCCGGACACGGGCGCGTCGACCATGGCGACGCCCTTTTCGGCCAGTATCGCCGCCGTCTCACGGGTGAGCCACGGCTCCGATGAGGAGGTGTCGAGCAGCAAGGCCCCCGGCGCCAGCGCCCCGGCAAGCCCGCCCGCCCCGGTCACGACCTGCTTCACGACCACGCCGTTGGGCAGCATGGTGATGACGATGTCCGCGCCCGCCGCTGCATCCGCGGGACTGGCCGAGCAATGGACGCGCGCAAACTCGGCCGCCAGAAACTGGCCGCGCGCGGCATCGATATCGAATATCCTGATATCATGGCCCGCGACGGCGAGATGCCGTGCCATTGGCAGGCCCATGACTCCCAGCCCCACGAAGCACAGTTTCGGCAAGGTCAATGCGATCTCCCTCCAGAGGTCGCCACGGTCTTCCGAAGAGTGCAAAGCGAGCGGGCAGCCGGGAGAACTCCCTATGCCGACATATCCGACCCGCTGAAAACCTCTCCGCCGCCCGAACGGGTGAACCGTCGCGATTTCTTATCGAAATCATATATTTCAGATTTAGAAAAACACGTCAACCGAACTTTTTTGTTTGATTGAAAATCCCTCGCGGTGGGCGGTGGGGACTGGAAATTTAAAGCTCGGCCTCAGCCCAGGCCTTGAGCAGGCCATCAAGCTGCTCGTCGAGTTGGGCGATATTGCCGCCATGCTCCGTCACGACGGCAAGCCGCTCGACCGTGGTCCTGTTGAAGCGGAGAACGATGTCATGAACGATGCGCTGGCCCTCTTTCGTCAGCTTGAGAAACAGGGCCCGCCGGTCATTTTCATCCGGCAGCCGCTCGACCAGGCCGAGTTCATGCAGACGATCCACCCGATAGGTGATCGCGCTGGGCCGCAGGTGCAGGGAGCGCCAGAGATCGGACGGACGCACCGGCCGGTCCTGCCTTTCCCGGCGAATGAGCATCAGCACGCTGACATCGATGTCGCTCAGTGAGAATTCATCGGCAATCTGATTATAGATACGACTGGTGATAAGATTGATCTGATACAGCTTCAACTGGACGGAGAAGGCTAGCGCATCGAGATCGGGGATATTCTCTTCCCAATGCTTGACAACCTGCTCGATGGTTCCTTCTTCCACTGCGTCAAGCTCTATCATGTAATCTGACTCCATTCAGCCTGTGGTTTCGGTCCATGGTCCGATTCTTTTGTACGGCTTCTCTGCCCATTATATTGGAGACAGGATGCATTTCTAAGCAACGAGCGAACCTTCGCGCTCAGGCATGGCGCCATAGCTCGAAAATCTGAATTATCAAAGTTCAGAACATTTCTGATCTGGCAATCTTTCCGGGAAAAGCGCGCGTTTACATCGGGCGGACCACACCCCCGATCCGCGGGGGCCGGCGATCGGCTGATCGGCGCCCCGCCGCGCTTTCCGTCCATTATTTTTAAATTGTAATTATATATTTTTCTAAATATATGACACTTCAAATAGTTTGAGAATGGCGGCCATCCCGGAGCGGTTTGGCATCGCGTGCCGAGGGAGAGATGGATGGGACGCTTGATTTCGCGCACGGCGGTGCCCGGCCTGGTCGGGCTGTTGCTTGCGACACCGGCAGGCGCCGCGGACCGCCTCACCGCCGATGACATCGCCGAAATCAAGCAGTTGACGGCCCGCTACGCCCATCTCGTCGATCATTGCGTGAATGGCGGCCATGACTATGCCGATCTCTTCGCCGAGGACGGCACGTTCGGCGTCACCGATGAATGGGACAGGGACGGCACGGTCTGGGCGCGCGGGCGCGAGGCACTGGCCCGCGCCGGCGGTGGCGGCCCGTCCGGCTGCCGGACGCCCCAGCCTGGCACACCGGGCTACGGCCTGCATCATATCGTGACGAGCGAAGTGGTCGAAGCGGCCCCCGGCGGCGCGGTCGGCCGCTCGGTGCTCATCACCATGGGCGTGGATGGCACGCCCGGCAGCATCGAATGGCAGGGCGGCTATCAGGACCGCTATGTCAGGACGGACAGGGGCTGGCGCATCCAGAGCCGCTGGCATGTCTGGCCCAACTACAAGACCTCGGTCCAGCTCGCCACGCACCCCCTGCCGGCGGCGCTGCTGCCACCCCGGCGGGACGATGCGGACGGCCAATGACCGGCCCGTCGACACCGACCGGAGGCGGCGCCTGTCTCCGCAGGAACCGCCACCAGCCGTGCCCGTCCGGCATCCGGATATATCGCCCAAATGGAGGGGAGAGGGAATGAAGATCTCGATTTCGAAGCTTGTTTCGACCGCGCTGACGACCGGCGCGGCGCTGCTGCTGGCCGCGCCCGGCCAGGCGCAGTTCGGCCCCCAGAATGTGCCGACGATGCGCGGCGATGGCCCCCCCCCCACGGCCGAGCCCTTCCGGATCGAGCGGGTCGACCCGGCGCTCGACGCAGTGATCGCCCCGGACGCGCAGCTCGTGGAAATCGCGCGGGGCTTCGGCATAAACGAGGGCGTCACCTGGGTGCCCGACGGCGATGCGGGCTATGTGCTCGTCAGCGGCCTGATCGACAATGTAGTCTACAAGGTCGCGGCCGACGGCCAGATCACATCCTTCATCGAGAAGGCCGGCTTCTCCGGGGACAATCCCTCGAACACCGGGTTCCAGACCCGGGCCGGCCGCGCGCATGTGCTGCTCATCGGGCCGAGTTGCACGGGTCTCGATTCCCAGGGCCGCATTCTCTGGTGCGCGGTCAATGACAATAATCTCATGCGCCTCGAAAGGGATGGCACGCGCACGGTCATCGCGGGGCCGGGCGCGGACGGCGACAAGCATCTGCTCGGCCCGAACGACATCACCGTCCTGCGGGACGATACCATCTACATCGCGACCAACCAGTTCGGCTTCCGCAACGCGCAAGTGCCCGATGGCTTCGCCGAAAGCGGCATCTGGCGCCTGAAGGACGGCAAGCTCAGCCTCGCCCTCTCCGCCCGCGAACTGGGCGCGGCGCCCAACGGCATCACCGTCTCGCCGGACGAGAAGCACATCTACCTCAGCGCCATGTTCAAGCTGGTCCGCTATGACATCCAGCCGGACGGCACGCTCGCCAACCGCACGCAACTGGGCGAAGGCGACGGCATCATCGACGGCATGAAGGTGGATATGCTGGGCAATATCTATTCGACCAGCGGCGCCGGCCCCGGCGTGGTGCGCATCTCCGCGCCGGACGGCAAGGTGCTTGGCTATCTCCGCCTGCCGATCGACGCCTCCGAGCCAAAGCGGCAGATCTGCGCCACCAATGTCGCTTTCGGCGGCACGGACAACAAGACGCTGTTCATCGCCGGTTGCGACGCGGTCTACAGCGTGCAGATGCGGGTCCCCGGCATAGCGCAAGGGCCGCGCCCCTAGCGCGGATCGACATTCAGCATCGGATTACAAACCCGCGTCATGCTGAACGTGTTTCAGCATCCATCCTGCCTTCAAGTTCAGGTCTCAAAGGGGCAATGGATGCTGAAACACGTTCAGCATGACGGAGCATAGGAATAGCGGGCCGGCCTGCTATTCCAGAAACTTGAATGGCGATCGGTCCTAGCGCGGGCAGCGCGAAATCAGACGCACGCTGCCCGCCCTATCCATCTGTTGTCGCATCGCTTTCTTGGTGCGATGCTCCGGGGCAGGCCCGCACGTTCCATATTCGATAAAGCCGGCTGTGTGCGCACCGCCGGCTTTTTCATGCCCTCGGCCGATCGCCAGAAGAAAAGGCCGGCGGTCCTTTGGGGACCACCGGCCAGGCAGACTGACATCGGAGAGCGATATCAGAAATTCCGTTTCAGCGTCACCGCCCATTCGCGGGGCCGGCCGGGCGCATTCCACGCAAAGCCGATAACCGGGATGAAGCTCAGATCGGCATTGGACGTATAATAGACCTTGTTGGTGAAGTTGGTCACTTCGAGCGCCACTTCCCAGTCGCGTTCCATGCTGCGCCAGGTCAGGCGGGCGTTGGCGAGCGTATACGCCGGGATGCGCGCGGTGGGGCGCGGCGTGCCGCTCGAATAGACCTCATCCGTGTAGCTCGCATCCACGCGCGGGGTCAGCGTGCCCATGTCGCCCATGTCGAATTCATATTGCGCGCCGATGCTCCACTTCCACTCCGGCGAATAGGCGCGGACGATCTGGTTGCCCGCCTGCGGATTGACGCGCGTATATTTGAAATCGAGATAGCTGATCGATCCGTCGATCAGCAGTCCCCGGACCGGCTCCGCGGTCAGTTCCGCCTCGACGCCCTTGACCTGCGCATCCCCGGCATTGGTGACCACGCCGCAGGTCGGGAAGGTGGAGATTTCCGGGCAGGTCAGCAGCGTGAACTGCACATCCTTGAGCTCACTGTAGAAGGCCGCGAGGTTCAGCCGCAGCCTGCGGTCGAACAGCATGTTCTTGAGGCCGATCTCATAGTTGGTGGTGCTTTCCGGGCCGAATGGCAGCGCCTGATCGGGCGCGAACGGGCGCGGCGTGTTGCCGCCCGAGCGATAGCCGGTGGCCACCGAGCCATAGGCCATGATGTCGGAGGTCAGCTTGTAATCCGCACTGATCGACCAGTCCCATGTGCCCTTGCTGTAGCGACCGACGACCGAATTCAGCGACTCATAGCCCGGCGCGGGCAGGCCCTCGGGCGTGTAGCGGCCATAGGCAAAGCTCTTCTTCTCATGCGTGTAGCGCACGCCGCCGACCAGGTTGAACGCATCGGTGACGTGCCACGCGACATTGGCGAAGCCGGCGACGGAATCATTCTTGATGCGGTCGTCGCTGACAAGATCATAGCTCGCCGCCTGATAGAGGAAAACCTGACGCGGACGGTAGAGACCCTTGCGATGCAGATAATAGCCGCCGAACGTATAGTCGATCGCGCCGTCGAAAGCCTTGCCGCTCAGGCGCACTTCCTGGCTGAACTGGCGGTTGTCGACATCCTGGAAGTCGAGGCCGAGCGGCAGGGGCGATCCATCGACATCGCCGGCCCAACGGGCCCGGAACGCTCGATAGGCCGTGATCGAGGTGAGCTTGAGCCCGTCGATCACCTCCCAGTCTATATTGCCTGCCACGCCCCAGCCCTTGTAGTCCTGCCGGGGTTCGGCGACGATCGTGCGTGTCTCCACGCCTTCGATCAGGCCGCCGGGCATATAGTAGCTCGCATAATTGGTATAGGGATCGGGCGCGGTGAAGCGGCTGTCGTAGGGAATCCCGTTGAGCTGGACGCGCTCGAGGATATTGTTGGTCGGCCCGAATATAGCACCGCCCAATTCCGACTGATCCCGCGTGACATCCGCCGTGAGGTTGATCTCCAGCCCGTCGTTGGGAAGGACACGCAGCGCGCCGCGCACGGCCTTGTAATCGACCCCGCTGAAGGTGCCCAGCTGGCAGTCGCTGCCGGTCGCGAAGCTGGGGAGGCCGCTGCCCGGATGCGCGCAGGCATAGTCGATGCGCTTCACATAGCCGCGCTGGCTCTTCGATACGCCGCTGATGCGCGCGAACACCTGATCGGGGACGATGGTGAAATCGCCCGACGCGCGCAGATCGATCCGGTCCCGGCTGCCATAGGTGACTTCGGCATAGCCGCCTTCGCCATCGGGCTTGCGGCTGTAGAGCTTGACCGCGCCGCCGATCGAGTTGGCGCCCGCGTTCGTGCCCTGCGGGCCGCGCAGGATCTCGACGCGCTCGAGATCGAGCAGGTCGAACACGGCGCCGACCGTGCTCGTGTAGAACACGTCGTCGATATACATGCCCACACCCGGCGAAAAAGCGGGATGAGGATCGATCTGACCACCGATGCCGCGAATGCTCGTCGCGATCGACGGGCCCCAGACACCCGACTGCGCCTTGAGCGTGACGTTCGGCGCCTGCGCGGCGACCTGATCGATGCTGCGCTGGCTCCGGCGCTCCAGCATCTCGGCACTGACCGCAGTGATCGCGATCGGCGTATCCTGCACGTTGGTGGAGCGGAACTGGGCGGTCACGACGATATCGCCAAGGCCAGAACCGTCATCGCCCTGCTCGCCCGCGTCCTGAGCCCAGGCCGGCGCAGCGCAAGCAAGCAGCGCGACGGCAAACAGCGATGCGCCACCCCCCAGATGACAAGCGCACATCCTAGACCGATGAACCATGAGAACCTCCCCTAATGATCCGTCCCCTGCTTCGGGGATCGAACGCCTCGCTGCGGATATGCAGCATCCATTGATGGCGACCTGACGTCGCCTATTCATTTCTTAATTCGAAATTTTTGTCAAAAATATTTTTTGATTATAGTTTAATATACATGCGAAATAACTGGTTTTTCAGCGACATGCTCCTGCCGACGAGCCGGCCCATAGCGTGACTGTCAGTCTTCCGCGCCCGTGAGCTTCGCCTTGAGGGCCTCGGGTGAGAACAGCTCCAGGTCCGCCAGGTCCGGCGCGAACTCGGCCCCCATCATCACGAAGAGCATCCGGCATGTCCTGCCGCTGCGGTTGACCCAGGCATGGTTGGTGCCGCGCTGGATCACCGTGTCGCCCTCCCGCAGCACGACTTCCACGCCCTCATCCAGCAGCAGGCACATCTCGCCCTCGATGACATAGGCATAGTCAATCGTCCTGGTGCGATGCATCCATGGCTCTGCATCCTCCCCACCGGGCGAACTTTCCAGAATGCGGAACCGCGTCCCGCGCTCCTTGATCGTGAAATCCAGCGCCTGCCCGGCCGGATCGGCTTCGCTTGCCGTGATCCGGGGCGGATAGTCGCTGGTCGCCCAGACGTCGCCGAGGGACATGCCCGGGCGCCCAAGCTGATGCACCCTCGCCGGACCGTCGCTGAGGACGACCGCACGACCCTGCGCATCATGGCCGGTGACGACGCGCCTGATGATCTGCGTCCCGTCGTCGCCCATCGTCACTTGCTCAATTCCGTGACGGCGCGGCGCGACTGGAACTTCCAGCGGCCATTCTCGCGAACCAGCCTGTCATCATAATGGCCGGACCGCACGACGATAGGCGCACCCTCGGCATCACCCGTCATCCACATCCAGCGGGAGTGCGCCGTGGCCGTCTCGCCATCCACGTCGATGACCATGTTTGCCATGACATGATGCGCCTTCGAGAGACCGCCGGTCGAGGTGGAGAACAGATCGTCGAGCATCTTCTTGATGCCGGCGGGCGTCCTGCTCTGCCCCACGCCGCCGCTCCATTCGCCATCGGCGGCGAACAGTTCGGAATAGGCCCTGGTGTCCCGCGCATCGAGCGCCCGGCCATATTGCAACAACAAATCCCGAATCGCTTCCTTGTCCTCCAGCAGACGCAATCTATCCTCAGCCGTCATTCTCTTACCCTGTGCAACGAGACGCTGCGGGACGGAGCCCCGCAACGCCATCAGATCAATAAACCTTCCCTTCATATATTTTAGATTTCGAAATAAACGTCAAGACAAATTTTCACTTGTTGTATAAGTTGCACATGCCTTAGATGGCCGGAAAGCCCGGCGCGTACTGCCGGAGACAGGGAGAGAGGCGCTTGACGAGCCCGACGGACAGCCTCGCCATTGGCGACGCGCCACCCACGCGCGGGGGTGAACGGACGCCGTTCGCCCGCACCGCGCTGACGATCCTCCTGATCGTCTATATCCTGAACTTCATGGACAGATGGGTCATCACCATCCTGCTCCAGCCGATCAAGGAGGAGTTGCTGCTCACCGACTGGCAGCTCGGGCTGCTCAACGGGTTCGCTTTCAGCCTCCTGTCGAGCGTGGCGGCGATCAAGCTGGCGCGCATGGCCGAAGTCCGCAATCGGGTGCGCATCCTGACGGCCTGCATCCTCTTCTGGTCGGTGCTGACGGTGCTGTGCGGCTTCGTCACCAGCTTCTGGCAGCTCATCCTGGCACGCATGGGCGTCGGGGTCGGCGAGGCCGGCGGCATGCCGGCCTCCCATTCCCTGCTTGCCGACTATTTCCCGCCCGAGCGACGCGCCCTCGCCCATTCCATATATGGGCTGGGCCTGCCGATCGGCGGCATGCTCGGCATGATGCTGGGCGGCGTCCTCGTCGATCTGGCGGGCTGGCGGTCGGCCTTCATCGTGGTCGGCCTGCCCGGCCTGCTGGTCGCCCTGCTCGTCCGGTTCTTCCTGCGCGAGCCACCACGCGGCCGCTATGACCCGCCCGCCGGGACGACGGAAGCCCCGCCGCTCCTCGAAGTCGCGGCCGGCCTCTGGCGCCGGCGCACGACGCGGCATATCCTGATCGGCCTGACGCTCGCGGTGATGCTCGGCAACACCGGCACCTCGTTCCTCGCGCCCTATCTCATCCGCCGCTTCGGCCTGAGCTATTCGCAGGTCGCCCTGCTCGTCGCCGCGACCAATTTCCTGACGGCGGCGGTCGGCATGCTGGCGGGGGGCATCCTGACCGACAGGCTCGGGCGCCGGAACCTGCGCTGGTACATGTGGATCCCGGTCTGCGGCATCCTCATCGCCATCCCGTTCAATCTGGCGGCCTATCTGCAGAGCGGCGTGCTGGCCATGGCCCTGTTCCTGATCCCGGCCGGCCTCGTGATCCCCACCTATATGGCGCCCAGCTTCGCCACGCTGCACAATCTCTCCCAGCCGCGCGCACGGGCCACCGTCACGGCGATCGCGGGCATCTGCATGGGCATGATAGGCGCCGGCCTGGGGCCACTGCTGGGCGGCATCAGCATCGATCTGGTGAGCGAGCATCTGTTCTCGGCCGCCGGCTTCGCGGACTTCGCGGCGTCCTGTCCGGGCGGGTTGCCGGGGCCGGACACCATGCCGGCCATCGCCCCCATGTGCGTGCCCATGCTTGCCCGCGCCACGCAGATCTCGCTGCTGCTGTGGGTCCCGACGATGGTCTGGCCGGCCTTCCACTTCTGGCTGGCGTCCCGCTCGATCCGGAGCGACACGCCAGCTTGAGCGGCCCGGCGGCGCCGGGTATCGATCAATCCGCCTTGTGGCCGGTCCCGCCCCCTTCGGGGTCCCATTCGAGCTTGTCGACGCCGAGCAGCGCCTTGAGGTCATCGGACAGCTTGCCGCCGATCATGATGAACATCACGCGGCAGACCTCGGGCCCACGATTGACCCAGGCGTGATTGGTCGCGCGCTGGATGAGCGTATCGCCCGGGCGCAGCACCACGGCCTCGCCATCGTCGATCAGCATGGTCATCTCACCGCTCTGGACCTGCACCACCTCGACCGACTCCGTGCGATGCATGAAAGGCGCGCGATCGCCCGAGGGCGGCATCTCCGCGATGCGGACGCGGATGCCGATGTCCGGCATGCGAAAGTCCAGCGGGCGGTCGGAAGGGTCCGGCTCGGTCGGCGGGATCGGGGTCGGCGCCTCGAAGGTCTCCCAAAGATCGTGGACGACCATGCCGCCCGCGCCGATGGGGCCGTGGCTTGACGCCGGCGCATCCGAGACGACGATCGTGCGCCCGCTCCCGTCATGCCCCATCACGACCTTGCGGATCGCGCCTATGAATCCATCCTCATTCGCCATCGCTGGTCTGTCCTCCCTATTGCGTTGCCTTGAGATCATGGGTGAGCGTGCGGCGCAGGAAGACCCATCGCCCCGCCTCGCGGATCAGCTCGTCGTCATAATGGCCGCTGAGCCGCACATAGGGCGACCCGTCGACGCTCGGCTCGACCAGCAGGAAGCGCGCATGCGCCCTCGCCCGGAGCCCCTCGACCGTGATCGTCATGTTCGTGATGTAATGCGCGCGGGCCGAGGGGGGCACATTGGCGAGCATCCGGTCGATCATCGCCTTGATCTCGCCGCGCCCCTTCGGATGGAAGGCGGGCGGCGCGATCCATTCCCCCTCGCGGGCGAACAGGGCAGCGAAGCCGGCCGAATCCCGCCCGTCGAGCGTGCGGCCATAGTCGATCAGCAATTGCTGGATCGCGAACATATCCTCCAGCTGGCGGACGCGCTGTTCGAGGCTGTCGGTCATTTGCGGGTCTCCTGCGGCAAGGCATAGGCGATCAGCGCATCGTCGGCGCCGCTGTGCATCGCGAAATGGCCGCCCGCCGCGATCACGACATATTGCCGGCCGGTCCTTGGCGAACGGAAGGTCATGGGATTGGCATGCGCGCCGGCCCGCAGCCGCTGATACCAGAGCAAGGCGCCGGTGCGGGTATCGAAGGCGCGAAACGCCCTCTCCTGCGTCGCGCCGATGAAGGTGAGGCCCGATCGGGTCAGCAACACACCGCCCATATTGGGCATCCCCATGTCGATCGGCAGGCGCGACGGGATGTCGAACGGCCCGGTGTCACGCCCCGTCCCCAGCGGCCTGCGCCAGGCCACTTTGCGGGTCGCCAGGTCGATCGCGGCGATCTCCCCGAAGGGCGGCGCGATGCAGGGCGTGCCGAGCGGAGAGGTGAAGCCTCTCACATCCGCCGCATAGGGCGTGCCGATCTGCGGATTATAGCTGTGCGAGCCCCGGGTGACGTCGCCCCCGGATGCGGCCAGCAACGCCTCATTGTCCGTCCGCGCGATCAGGCGGTTGTACATGGCGAAATGACTGACGTTGACCAGCATGAGCTTGCGATCGGGATCGACCGCGACCCCGCCCCATTCGGAGCCGCCGAGGAAGCCCGGATAGACGATCGTCGGCCGGTCCGTGCCCATGGGCGTGAACGCGCCCTCATAGCGCGCCTGCCGGAAGCGGATGCGGCACCAGAGCTGATCGAAGGGCGAGAGCCCCCACATGCCGGATTCGGTCAACCGCTGGCCCATGAAGCTCGGCATGCCGACCGGATAGGGCTGTGTCGCAGACAAGGCTTCACCCCGAACGTTGCTGGCCGGCACCGGCCTCTCCACCGTCTCGACCAGCGGCTTGCCGGTGCGCCGGTCGAGCAGGAAGAACTCGCCCCGCTTGGTGGGTTGCACCAGCGCGGGCACCGGGCCTTGCGGCGTCGGCAGCGCGAACAGGGTCGGCGGCGAGCCATTGTCATAGTCCCACACGTCGCGGTGGACCGTCTGATAGGACCAGCGGACCCGGCCCGTCTCCGCATCGAGCGCGACGGTCGAGGTGGAATAGCGGTTGGAGGCATCGGAGCGATGAGCGCTCACATAATCCGGCGTGGCGTTGCCGGTGGGCACATAGACCAGGCCCAGTTCCTCGTCCGCGGTCATGGGCGCCCAGCTATTGACCGTGCCGCGCGTGTAGCTTTCCCCTTCCGGCGGCAGGCCCGTCCGGTCGGGCCGGTCCATGTCCCAGGCCCAGGCGAGCTTGCCGGTCACGGCGTCGAAGGCGCGGATCACGCCGGAGGGCTGCAGCGTCTTGCGCCCGTCCATGACGAAACCGCCGACAATCAGCTTGCCGCGGATCACCATGGGCGGCGACGTCACCGAATATTGCCCGCCATCGTCCGGACCCGCGCCCAGATCGCCCATGCCTTCGGCCAGATCGACCTCACCCATATGGCCGAAGTCCGCGCACGGCTCGCCGGTGCGTGCGTCGACTGCGTGCATCTTCACATATTGCGTCGCGATCACGATGCGCCGGGCGCACGCCCCCTGCCCGCCGGGCACGGCATAATAGCTGACACCGCGGCAGACGCGCATGAGCGACCTGGTCGCCTCCCGGCGCGGGGTGAAGCGCCAGCGCACCGCCCCGCTATCCGGATCGAGCGCGATGATGCGGCTCTGCGTGTCACACATGTAAAGCGTGTCGCCGACCATGAGCGGCGTAGCCTCGATGGGCGACGGCGCGCCATCCGGGCGCATGCCCAGATGCGCGGTCCAGGCGACCTTGAGCTGCGCGACATTGGCCGGGCTGATGTCGGTCAGTGGCGAGAAGCGATCCGCCGCCGCATTGCGGCCGATCATGGGCCACTCGCCATCGCCCTGCCCCGGCCTCTGGCTCGCGGCATACACCGCGCCCCGCTCGGGTATGATCGACTGCCGGATGAGGAACATGGTTCCGATCGCGATCAGCAGGACCGCACTCCCGAGCAGCACTGCCCGCGCCTTCCATCCCCGCAGCAACAGCAGGCCGGCGAGGCCGGCGAACAACAGGGCCGGCCAGAGCCGGGGCACCAGCGCCCAGCCGTCCAGTCCGGCTTCCCACAAGGCCCAGATCGTGACCGGCACGGCGAGCGCCAGCAGCGCCCACGCGCCTGACCGTCGCCTGCGCCAGAGCGCGAAGGCCGCCCCGGCAAGCAGAATGCCGTAGAGCATATAGAAGAAAGAGCCGCCGAGAATGGCCAGATAAGCGCCACCGAGGATCAGCGGCGCGGCCGAGGCGGCGACGATCAGCGCCAGCAGGCGCGAGGGCCAGTTCGGCAGGAGGGGGCCGGTGAACGCAGGGGGCAAGGATGTCATGGTGGAGGTTCCGTTCAAAGGCACGGGCGCCGATCCTCGCAGGACCGGCGCCCGGCATGTCATCAGAACTGGCGCTTGACCGTGATCGCCCATTCGCGCGGCCTGCTCGGCTGGCCGCTGAGCGCGAAGCCGCTGCCGCTGAACAGGTTGTAATAATAGAATTTGTTGAACAGGTTCGTCGCGCTCAGCTCGATCTTCCAGGCCTTGTCCCCCGCCTGGAACCCGATCCGGCCGTTGAACACCGAATAGGCCGGCACAGTGAACAGGTCGGTGCGGGGCGAGGTCGTGCTCGGGCCGAAGGTCATATGGGTCTGGTAGAACCAGTCGATCCGCGGAGTGAGCGTCCCGCCCGCGACCGGAATGCCATATTCGATGCCGGCATTGGCGTTCCACTCGGGCTGGATGAGCTGGTCCGGATGGCGATAACCCGGCTCGCCCGGCGTCTTAACGCCATTCTCGAACCGATTATAGCCGACCGCGGCGTTGACCATCAGCCTGTCGACGGGCTGCGCCGTCAGTTCCGCCTCGAAGCCCTTCACCGTCGCCGGCGCGGTCTCGAAGATGAACCACTGGACGAACGGCCGATCGCCGCACTGCGCGGGCAGATCGACCGGCGTCGTGAGGCCCGTGCACTCATAACGCAGCACCGAGGTGAGGCGCTTGGAATAGTCCGAATAGAAGCCGGCGAGGTTGAGCCGCAGGCGACGGTCGAAGAACTCGCTCTTCAGGCCGATCTCATAGGAGACCATTTCCTCGGCGTCGAACGGCAGGAGCTGGATGGCCGTCGTCGGGCGCGGATTGACTCCGGGCGGGCGGAAGCCCGTCGCGGCCTGGCCGTAGACCATCAGATCGTCGGTCAGCTTGAAGTCGGCGCCCAGCTTCCAGTCGACGCGCGTCAGCTCGCCCACGACAGGATCGGGCACGACCAGCAGGCCGGGATGGTTGAACGTGTAGCTCTTGCGCGTCTTCGACCAGCGCAGGCCGCCGGTCAGGCTGAGCCGGTCGGTCGGGTGAACGACGACATGGGCGAAGGCGGACTTGTTGCTGTCCGTGACATCGTCGTTGATGGTCCAGCGGCCATAGACATAGGGATCGATGGCCCCGCGCATGGTGCCCGCGGCGTCGAAATAATAGCCGCCGAGCGTCCATTCCACCGCATTGTCGAGCGCCTTGCCGGTCAGTTGCAGTTCGAGCGAGGTCTGCTCGTGATGCAGCGGGAAATAGGCAATGGAGAAAGCCAGCGGCGACGCGTCCGGATCATGCGTATAGCTGGCGTCATAGGTCTTGTAGGCGGCGATGAACTTGGCGTGCACGTTCGCGCTGAGATTATAGTCGATCTTGCCGGCGACCGACCAGCTCTCGACACCGGCATAGTTGGGATATTCCCGTCCGGTATCGATATCGGCAAAGGTCGCATAAGTCTGGTAGCGGTTCGCGGGGACGAAACGGTCGTCATAGCGAATGCCGTATTTCGCGAAATATTCGTCATTGCGCCGCGAGACATAGCCATCCGTCGTGGACGCATTGGTCCGGATCAGCACGTCACCGGGCATTTCCATATCATTGTCGGAATATTCGGCCCAGATGTTGAATTCCAGGTCGTCGGTCGGGACGTAGCGCAGCATCGCCTTGGCCGCGAACAGCTTCTTGCCGCCCTCAGAGCCGATCTTGCAACTGTCCGTGCCCTGCACGCGTGACGGGAACGTGCCGGCCAGCTCCGGGGTGCCGTTCGCGGCCATCTGGCAGGTGAAGTCGAGCTGGTCGACATAGCCGTCGATCTTCTGCGCCAGGCCGGAGACACGCGCGAAGAGATTTTCGCTCAGCGCGAAATCATAGCTGCCCCGGATCTCGGTGCGGTTGTAGCGCCCATAGGTGATTTCCACATTGCCGCTATTGTCGCCCGTCGGCGGCTTGGAGAAGACGCGGATCGCGCCGCCCAGACTGTTCTTGCCGAACAGCGTTCCCTGCGGGCCGCGCAGCACCTCGATGCGTTCGATGTCCATGAGGTCGAAGGCCGCGCCGACCTGCGTGCCATGATAGACATCGTCGATATAGACGCCGACGCCCGGATCGAACGCATAATTATATTCGGTCTGCACGACGCCGCGCATGGCGATCGTCACGGCGCCGGCCTGCGAGGCCGAACCGGGGCGGATGAAGGCGTTGGGAATGGCCGCGCCGATTTCCTGGACATTGTCCAGACCGCGCGCCGCCAGCCCCTCGCCACTGATCGCGGTGATGGCGATCGGCGTATCCTGCAAGCGCTGGGCTGAATAGGTCGCCGTGACGACGATATCCTCGAGGCCGGCACGCTCCTCGTCTTGCGGAGGCGCCTCCTGTCCCCATGCCGACACGGCCTGGCCGGCCAATATCATCGCTGTGAGCGAAACACCGATCCTGCGGAAGCCGCGCCGCATCGGCGCGTGCGAGATCACACCCCTCATCCCCTGCCTCTCCTTTTTCTGCTCAGGCCTGCACGGCCCGGCGAGGTCATTATCTTTCATCCTAGAAAGATTCGTCAATCCGAAATTTCTATTTTAATAATTTTATTGCGTTGTAATAATCAGTCCGCCGCCCTACCGGGCCGGCAAGGGAGGAAGATGCCAGTGAACGAGCATCAGGATTTTGCCGGTCGCGCGGCCGCGCCCATGGCGCCGGACATGCAGGCGGCGCCGACGCGCTATGCGTGGATCGTCCTCGCGCTGCTGACGCTGACAAATCTGCTCAGCTTCATGGATCGCTATCTGGTCAATATCCTCGCCCAGCCCATCAAGGTGGATCTCGGCATCAGCGACGCGCAGGTCGGCCTGCTGACCGGCTTCGCGCTGTCGATCAGCTATGCGGTCGTCGGCCTGCCCCTTGCCTGGCTTTCGGAACGGCGCAATCGCGTCGCCATCATCGCGGGCTCCGTGCTGGTCTGGTCGGCGATGACGGCGCTCTGCGGCCGCGCGACCACATTCGGGCAGCTCGTGCTCTTTCGCGTCGGCGTGGGCATCGGCGAGGCTGGAGGCGTGCCGGCCAGCCACTCGCTGATAACCGACTATTTCCCGCCGCACCGGCGCGGCTTCGCGCTGGCCATCTTCACCGCCGCCATCCCGCTCGGCGCGCTCGCCGGCTCGACGGCGGGCGGCTGGATCGTCGACCATTGGGGCTGGCGCGAGGCATTCATATATCTCGGCCTGCCCGGCGTGCTGGTCGCCGCGATCTTTTCACTCGTGGTACGCGAAGTGCCGCGCGGGCGGCATGATGTCGGCTTCGCCGATGCGCCACGCCCAAGGCTGATCGACGTCGCGATCAATCTGTGGAAGGATCGGGTCACGCGGCAGGTGATCCTCGCGCTGACCGCGACATTGCTCGTCACGACGGGCGCCAGCACCTTCTTCGCGCCTTTCCTCGCCCGCAAGTTCGCGATCAATTATACGACGATCGGGCTGGTGCTGAGCGCCACCTTCCTGGGCGGCGGCATCCTCGGCAACCTGCTGGGCGGCTGGCTGGCGGATCGCCTTGGCAAGCACGATCCGCGCTGGCCGATGTGGGTGCCGGCGATCGGCATCGCGATCAGCATACCCTTCTATTTCGCCACCTATCTGCAATCGACGGTCTTCATGACCGCGCTGGTGCTCATGTTCCCCTCGATCATCGCCATGGTGTTCATGCCGCCCAGCTACGCCGTCCTCCATGGCCGCACCGATCCGCGATCGCGGCCCACCATGATCGCGATCGTCCAGCTCGTCTCCGGCCTGCTCGGCGGCGGGCTGGGGCCGTTCCTGGGCGGTCTCACCATCGATCTGGCGAGCGAGGCCTATTATCCCGGCGCCTTCGCGACCGCCTGTGTCGGCGGTGGCAGCGCCGCCGGCACGCCGATCGCGGTGCAGCTATGCGGCGACGCGCTCCTGCAAGGCACGACCACCATGCTGCTGATTACGGCCCCGCTCCTGCTGTGGCCAGTGGCGCATTACTGGCTGGCGGCCCGTGCCATCGGCGCGAGACGCTGAACGGCATGTCGCCGGCCCGAGCGCACCGTCCAACTGCGTGGCCTTGCGCATCGACCTCGCCTTGATGCTACCATCACTCCCCGAAGGAGAGTCGTGGGAGACCGGCGACCGCGGCCACTCCCGCGCCAGTGAGACGATCATGCCCTCTCTTCGCCCTGGTCCTTCATTCGCGCGGCGCAGGCTGCTCAGCGCCGATGAAGCGGCTGCGCCTGGTCTCCGCCACGCGATGCGCACTGCGGGCTTTCAACAGGTCCTGCCGTGACAAAATGCCCACCACCTGCCGGGTGACGGGGTCGATGATCGGGATACGCCCCACGCCGCTCTCGACGATCAGGTCGGCGACAACGCCGCTCGGGCTGTCTGGAAAGGCAAAGGGCTGGGAGGCATCGGACAGGGTTTCCGCGAGCGTCGCGGAGGCCGGATGGCCACTCCCCTGCCATCGCAGCGCATCGGTGCGCGAGGCGAGGCCGAGCAGGCGCCCCTGATCGTCCACGACCGGATAGCTGCGATGCAGCGCGTCCTCGCGGAAGAAGATGAGCGCATCGGCAACGGGCATGGAGCCCGGCAACGTCGCGGGATCGCGGGTCATGAGTTGCCCCGCCTGGGTCAGGTCGAGCGGATCGACGGTATATTCCTGGAGGATGTGCCGGCCCCGCCGCGCGATTTTCTCGGTCAGGATCGAGCGCCGCATCAACAGCACGCTGAGCGCATAGGCGGCCGCGGATGCCGCGATGGTCAGCGGCAATGCCGTGAAGTGGCCGGTGAGTTCGGCGGCGAACAGCGCGCCCGTGATGGGCGCGCGCATCGCCCCGCTCATGATGCCGGCCATGCCGATCATCGCCCAGAAGTCGGGGTCGCCCGGCAGGACATAGCCGATGAGACAGCCGGCCGCGCCGCCCAGGATCAGGAGCGGCGCCAGCACGCCGCCCGACGTGCCGGACCCCAGCGCCACGAGCCAGATCAGCGCCTTGACCACGAACAGGGCGACCACGACCTGCAAGGCCAGCGAGCCATCCAGCAGCGCCTGAATGCTGGCATAGCCGGGCCCCAGCACATGGGCGTCGATCAATCCGCCAAGCCCCACGGCGATGGCGCCGATCGCCGGCCACCACATCCAGTGGACGGGCAAGCGGTGGAACAGGTCCTCGATCCGGTAGAGCAATGTCGACAGCAAGGCGGCTTCGAGCCCGGTCGCAAGGCCGATCCCGAATGCCGCCGCGACCACCCAGGGCCCGCCCGGCATCGCAGCGGCGAAAGCGAACATCGGCCCGGCCCCGATCAGCAGCGGACGCCATGCCCAGGCGACGAGCACGGCGACGACGACGGGCACGAAGCTGCGCGGCTTCCATTCGAACAACAGCACTTCGATGGCCAGCAGGACAGCGGCCAGTGGCGTATTGAAGATGGCGGTCATGCCCGCAGCGGCGCCGGCGACCAGCAGCGTCTTGCGCTCCGCCGCGCTGAGATGGAAGCGTTGCGCGAACAGCGAGCCGACAGCGCCGCCTGTCATGATGATCGGCCCTTCGGCTCCGAACGGCCCGCCGCTGCCGATCGAAATGGCGGACGAGATCGGCTTCAGGATCGCGACCTTGAGCGACAGCCGGCTTTCGCCATACAGAATGGCCTCGATCGCCTCGGGGATGCCATGGCCACGAATCTTGTCCGATCCGAAACGCGCCATCAGCCCGACAAGCAGGCTGCCGACTATCGGAACAAGCAGGGTGCCGATCCCGAGCGCGGCATCGGTGATCTCCACCGGCGCGGCGGAGAGGCGGCCGAACCAGAACAGGTTCGTGGCAATCTCGATCAGCTTGAGCAGCACCCACGCCCCGCAGGCGCCGCCGGTGCCCACGACCAGCGCCATCACCGCGAGCAGGATCATGCGCCGGTCGGCACTATGATCGGCAAGGCGGTGCTGTTCCGCGGCGCGTATCGGCGTAAGGCTCATATGGTCTTTCGTGAGGTCGGGTCGCCAATTATGTCGCTATACGATATTTCTCAAGCGAGGACTTGCCCGTGAGCCGGAAATCGCTGGATGATCGCGATTATGCCGCGCTGGCCGACTTCCGTGCCGCCTTGCGCATGTTCCTGGTTTTCAGCGAGCGGCAGGCCGGCCAGCTGGGCCTGACGGCGCAGCAGCACCAGGCCCTGCTCGCGATCCGGGGCGCCAAACCGGGGACGGCGACCATCGGCTATGTCGCGGATCGGCTGATCCTCAAGCCGCACAGCGCATCCGAACTGGTCAATCGGCTGGAAGCGCTGGACCTGATCGCACGCCGGACCGCCGCGGGCGATCGCCGCGTCACGCTGATCGTCCTGACCGACCGCGCCGAGGCGCTCCTCGCCAGCCTCTCCGCCACCCATCGCGAAGAAATCCGGCGGCTCAAGCCGCTCCTGAACGAGCTTCTCGACCGGTTCGGCTGACCGCCCTCACCGCATCAGCACAAGCTCTTCCGCCATGCTCGGGTGCAGCGCCACGGTCGCGTCGAAATCCGCCTTGGTCAGCCCCGCCTTCACCGCGATGGCGGCGGCCTGCAGGATTTCCGGCGCGTCGGGCGAGATCATGTGGATGCCCACGACCTGATCGGTCGCCTCGTTGCACACCAGCTTGTAGAGGCTGCGCTCGTTGCGGTTCGCCAGCGTGTTCTTCATCGGCCGGAAGTCGGACGTGTAGACCTTCACCCGGCCGAGCTTGTTGCGCGCCTCGCTCTCCGTCATGCCCACCGCCCCGATCGGCGGATGGCTGAACACGGCCGAGGGGATGCAGCCATAATCCACCGTGCGCGGATTGTTGCCGAACACGGTATCGGCAAAGGCCTGGCCTTCGCGGATCGCCACGGGCGTGAGCTGCACCCGGTCGGTCACGTCGCCCACCGCATAGATGCTCTCGACATTGGTGCGGCTATACTCGTCGACCTTGATCGCGCCCTTCTCCAGCACCACCCCGGCCTTGTCGAGCCCGAGCCCCTCGACCTTGGGATTGCGGCCGGTGGCGAACAGCACCAGATCCGTCTCGATCGGCTCGCCATCCTTGATGAACAGCTTGAGCGAACCGTCCGCCTGCTTCTCGATCTTCTCCAGCGGCGCGTTGAAGCGGAACTGGATGCCCTTGGCCATGCTGATCTGCAGCAGCCGGTCGCGGATCTGCTCGTCATAGCCGCGCAGGATCTGGTCGCCGCGCAGCACCAGCGTCACCTGGCACGCGAATTCGTGGAAGATGCCCGCAAACTCGTTGGCGATATAGCCGCCGCCGAAAATCGCGACGCGCCTGGGCATCGCTTCCAGATGGAACACTTCGTTGGACGTAATGCCATGCTCCGCGCCGGGCACGTCCGGGATATTCGGCCAGGCGCCGACCGCGACGAGGATATATTTCGTCGTCACCAGCCTGCCGCTGGCGAGGCGCACTTTATGCGGCCCCTCGATGGTGGCGCGCTCGTGGAAGGTCGTCACCTTGTTGTTGTCGAGCGTCTGCTGGTAGAGCCCCTCCAGCCGCGAGACTTCGCCGATGACATTGTCGCGCAGGGTCGGCCAGTCGAAGGCGCAGTCCGGCACGTTCCAGCCGAAGCGCCGCGCATCCTTCAGGTCCTCGGCGAAATGCGCGCCATAGACGAGCAGCTTCTTGGGCACGCAGCCGCGGATCACGCAGGTGCCGCCGACCTTATACTCCTCCGCCACCGCGACCCGCGCGCCATGGCCGGCCGCCACGCGCGAGGCCCGCACGCCGCCCGATCCGGCGCCGATCACGAACAGGTCGAAGTCATAGTCGTCGCTCATGGGATGTCCTCGTCGGGGGATGCTCTCTTGATGCCGGGCATATGGGAGCCTCGCGGCGATGGGGCAAAGCAATTTTGCTTCTGACATTGATAGTGTCCGGCGATGGCAGCGCGCGGGCAGCGTTGAGCCACCGGGCCGGGCATGATAGCCTGCGCCATCGCTCCGGTTGTTTCCTGTGGGGGAAGGATGCCATGCGTAGCCTGACCAGATTTGTCCTGCTTGGCGGCATGGCCCTGCCGCTCGCGAGCTTCGCGCCATCGCCGGGCTTTTCGCCCGCCCTGCTCGCGGCGCTCGATCCGACCCGGATCGCGGCGGCGCTGTGCGGCGCACGACAGGCCGGCTCGACACTGGCGCGCGAACTGATCCTCGCGGCCGCCGTCGCCGCGCCGCTGGACGAGGCGCCCCCCATGCCGCTCTATGCGGACCTTGCCGGCTCGCCTTTCCCCGTCACCACGGAAAGCCCGCAGGCGCGGCGCTATTTCAGCCAGGGCCTGCTGCTTGCCTATGGCTTCAACCATGCGGGCGCGGTGCGCTCCTTCCGCGCGGCGCAGCGGCTCGAACCCGATTGCGCGATGTGCTGGTGGGGCGAGGCGATCGCGCTCGGGCCCAACATCAATGCCGCGATGGAGGAGGCCGATCGCGCCGCCGCGCTCGCCGCGCTGGCGCGCGCCATGGCGTTGCGCGCCGGAGCCTCCCCGCTCGAACAGGCCCTGATCGAGGCGGCGGCGCAGCGCTATTCGCCCGATGCCGCAGCCGACCGCGCCGCGCTGGATGCGGCCTATGCCGATGCGATGCTGGCGGTCGCGCAACGCTTCCCCGACAGCGACGACACCGCCCTGCTCGCCGCCGAGGCCGCGATGGACACGACGCCCTGGAACTATTGGGAGGCCGACAAGCGCACGCCGATCGGACGCAGCGGGGACGCCGTGCGCCTCGTGGAAGCCGTGCTTCGCCGCAATCCGGATCACCCGCAGGCGGCGCATCTCTACATCCATCTTCTGGAAGCCAGCGATCCGCAGCGGGCCGTCGCGGCCGCCGACCGGCTCGCGAACCCGGCCGCGCCCAGCGCGGGGCATCTGGTCCACATGCCGGGCCACATCTACCAGCGGGTCGGCCGCCATGCCGACGCGATCCGGACCAATATCGCCGCAGCCCGCGCCGACGAGGCGTTCATCCGCGATACGGACGACCGCAGCATCGTGCGCTACGGCTATTATCCGCATAATATCCATTTCATCGTCACCTCCGCGCAGATGGCGGGCGACATGGCGACGACCCTGCGCGAGGCAGGCCGCCTGCGATCCGTGCTCGATCCCGCCACATCGGCCTCCATCGCCTGGATCCAGACGATCGACGCGGCGCCCTGGCTGGCCATGGCGCAGTTCGCGACGGCCCGGGCGATCCTTGCCGCGCCCGCACCCGATGCCCGACTGCCCTATGCGGTGGCGATGCGGCACTATGCCCGCGCCGTCGCTTATGCCCAGCAGCGCGACACGCGGCGCTTCGATGCGGAACTGGCCGCGCTCGCCCGGCTGCGCGCGTCCGACGCCTTTGCCGGCATGATCGAACAGGGCGTGCCGGCCCCCGATCTCCTGTCCCTGGCCGAAGCCGTGGCGCGCGGCCGCTTCGCCACCGCCGCGCGGCGTTATGACGAGGCGGCCGCCTTCTATCGGCAAGCCATCGAGATCGAAGGCCGCCTCCCCTATCAGGAGCCGGCCTACTGGTCTTATCCGGTGCACCAGTCGCTCGGCGCCGCGCTGTTCCTCGCGGGGCGCCATGCCGAAGCCAGCCAGGCCTTCCGCACCGCGCTCACGCAGACGCCGAACAATGGCTGGGCGCTTTACGGCCTGGCCCGGAGCGAGGCCGCGCAGGGCCATGACGCGGAAGCCGCTGCCGCCCGGCAGGCCTTCACCAGGGCTTGGACCGGCGATCGCAACTGGCTGCGGATGGAACGGCTCTGATCCGGCGGCAAGCGGGCGCAGCGCCCAGCCTCTGCGGCGGCGCGTAGCCGCCCTGGGCTCCTACCTGCGCAGGAGCATAATGTGGCTCCATCTCAAACGGACGGGCTTTAGCCCAGCGCAATCTCGATCAGCGCCATGGTGCTCGGATCGAAGCCTTGCGCGCCGTCATGCTCGATCGACCGGGCGATCTCCTTGCCCAGCTCCACCCCGAACTGGTCGAAGCTGTTGATCTGCATGAGCAGGCCGTTGGCGAAGGTGCGGTGCTCGTAGAAGGCGATGAGCGCGCCCAGTGCGTGGGGCGTCAGGGCGTCGAGCAGGATCGTGATCGATGGCCGGTTGCCGGGATAGGCGCGCGCCGGATCGGCGGCATTCTCGCGGCCCTGCATCAGCGCGGCGCCCTGCGCGAAGCAGTTGACCAGCAGCGTCTGGTGATGGGCAGGGTCGAGCGCGTCGCCCGCCTCCGTCACCGCGACGAACTCGACCGGCACGACATGCGTGCCCTGGTGCAGGAGCTGGAACACGGCATGCTGCGCGTCCGTGCCAACGCCGCCCCAGGTGATCGCCGCGGTCGGCCCATCGACGGGCGTGCCATCCACTTTCACGGACTTGCCGTTGCTCTCCATCTCCAGCTGTTGGAGATAGGATGGCAGCAGCCGCAGCCGCTCGTCATAGGCGAACACCGCGCGGGTCTCGCAGCCTATCACGCGCGCATAATATTGATCGACGAAGGCCGCGCGCAGCGGCGCATTCTCCAGCGGCGCGCTATGGCGGAAATGACGGTCCATCGCCGCCGCGCCTTCCAGCAGCGCCTCGAAATCGTCCCACCCCAGCGCCAGCGCGGCCGGGAAGCCGATGGACGACCAGAGCGAATAGCGCCCGCCCACGCTCTCGGAAAAGCCCAGGATGCGTGTGCCGTCCACGCCCCATTCGATCGCCTTGTCCGGCGCGGCAGTGAGCGCGATGACCTGGCCATAGGGATCGTCCACGCCGCCCTGCGTCATCCAGTCGATAGCGCTCGCGGCGTTCAGCATGGTCTCGGTGGTCGTGAAGGTCTTGGAGGCGATCACCAGCAGCGTGTGGCGGGGGTCGAACCGCGCCATGGCCTCTTCCAGCGCGACGCCGTCGACATTGGAGACGATCGCCACATCGTAGCGGCCCGAATGGCGGGCGAGCGCATCGACCAGCAGATCCGGCCCGAGCGCCGAGCCGCCGATGCCGACATGGAGGATATGGCGGATCTCGCCCAGCGCGCCGGCCTCGATCGCGTCGATCAGCGTGCGCATGCGGACCTTGTGCTCGCGCGCCGCCGCGACGCTCTCCGCCCTGCCCTCGCCGCGCTCGGCGCTGTGCTCGACGGCGCGGTCTTCCGTGCGGTTGATCGCCGCGCCCGCGAACATCGCGGCGCGGCCTCCAGCGAAATCGACCGCCTGCGCCAGCGCCAGAAATGCGTCCAGGCTCGGCGCCGTCAGATGGGTCTTCGAGAAGTCGAAGCGCAGCCCGCCCAGCTCGATCACATGGGCGGCCAGCCGATCGGGATCGGCGGCGAACAGGCTGCGCAAATCGGGAATGGACAGGGCCTTGAGGCGAGTCCAGCAGGCGGCGATCTGGGAGGCGTCGGCCATGGATGGGGTCACTCCGCGAGGGGTCCGGGCGCCCCGCATAACCGCTCCGCCCGCATATTGCACGAGCGAAACCGGCATCAAAGCGCACCGGCCCGGCTTGACGTCGCCGCGCCCGGCTCGCAAAGACGACGCTGCGACCAGTCCGATCCGCAGGCACATTCAGGAAAGCCCGATAATGTCGAAAAAGTCCGAAACGGGCAGTTTTTTCTGGTTTCTCATCAAGCTGGTCGTCATCGTCGTGGCCTTCCGCAGCCTGGTCATCTCGCCCTTTTCCATCCCGTCCGAATCCATGCAGCCGCGCCTGCTGATCGGGGATTATCTGTTCGTCTCCAAATGGTCCTACGGCTATTCGCGCTACAGCTTCCCCTTCCACCCCGATCTGTTCGAGGGGCGGATCATGGGCCGCCTGCCCGAGCGCGGCGATGTCGTGGTGTTCGCCGCCCCGCGCAACACGGGCGAGGACTGGATCAAGCGCGTGATCGGCCTGCCCGGCGACCGCATCCAGATCCGCGAGGGCATCACCTATCTGAACGGCCGGCCGGTGCCCAAGCAGCGCGTCGCCGATCTGGTGATCCCCGTGACCGACAACATGATCGCGGCGGCGCGGGCCGAGCGCGCGCTCTCGCCCTGCTTCCGGCCGGATTTCGAGTTTGCCGACGCGAAGGGCAAGCGCTTCTGCCGCTACCCGCGTTTCCGCGAGACACTGCCCAGCGGCAAGAGCTATGAAGTGCTCGACCTGATCGATGGGGAAGCGGACAATACGGAGTTGTTCATCGTGCCTGAAGGCAATGTCTTCGTGATGGGAGACAATCGCGACCGCAGCGCGGACAGCCGCTTCTCGCTGGAGCGCAGCGGCGTGGGCATGCTGCCGACGGAAAATCTGGTGGGCAAGGCGATGGTCTCCTTCTTCTCCACCGATGGCTCGGCAAGCTGGCTGCTGCCCTGGACCTGGTTCACCGCGGCGCGCTTCTCCCGCGTTGGCGAGGGCTTTTGAGCACGCCCGGCCTGCGCGACTGGTTGACCGGCCTGATCGGGGCGGACCCGATCGACATGGCCCTGTACGAACAGGCGCTGACCCATGGCAGCGCGAGCGCGGTCCAGTATGAGCGGCTCGAATTTCTCGGCGACCGCGTGCTCGGGCTGGCCATGGCGCGCTGGCTCTACACGCGCTTCCCGCAGGAGAAGGAAGGCCAGCTCTCCCGGCGCTTCAACCAGCTCGTCGCCGGCGGTACCTGCGCGATCATCGCCCGCGACGTCGGCGTGCGCGCGCATATGCGCCTGGGCAAGCAGGCGCGCGACGATGGCGCGATCGAGAGCGACAATGTGCTGGGCGACGTGATGGAAGCGCTGATCGGCGCGCTGTTCCTGGAGCGCGGCATGGACGCCGCCGATGCGCTCGTCCGCCGGCTCTGGGCGCCGCTTGTCGAAGGCCAGGCCAGCGCGCCCAAGCATCCGAAGTCCGCCTTGCAGGAATGGGCCGCCGCGCATGGCCGCAAATCGCCCGACTATGTGCTGGTCGAACGCACCGGCCCCCACCACGCGCTGCGCTTCACCGTCTCGGTCACGATCCGCGGCATCGGCGAGGCGCGCGGCGAAGGCAATTCCAAGCAGGAGGCCGAAACGGCGGCGGCCACGGCGCTGCTGGAGCAGGTCGAGGGTTAGGGCGGATCGACCTGCGTCGGATTTACAAACCCGCGTCATGCTGAACTTGTTTCAGCATCCATCCTGCCTTCAAGTTCAGGTCTCAAAGGGGCAATGGATGCTGAAACAAGTTCAGCATGACGGAGAATAGGAATAGTGGGGCGGCCTGCCATTCCAGAAACTTGAATGTCGATACGGCCTGGGCGGGCGGCTTAGAGCGTCCGATGCAGCCGTGACCAGTCGTCATATCGTCATGCCTGCGCGGGCGCACGCAGTCCGGTTTCGGCGAGTTCCCACTTGAAGGCCGGCCAGTGTTCGGACAAGCCTTTCCTGCTCAGCAGCCGATACCAATGGAGTATGATATTTGACCGACCAGATGCCCCGGAACAGCCAGCGTTGCGGCGTGATCGCCGTTGTCGGCGCGCCCAATGCGGGCAAGTCCACGCTGGTCAACGCGCTGGTCGGGCAGAAGGTCGCGATCACCAGTCCCAAGGCGCAGACCACGCGCACGCGGATCATGGGCGTGGCGCTGCTGGAGGAGACGCAGCTCGTGCTCGTCGACACGCCCGGCATCTTCCAGCCCGGCCGCCGGCTCGATCGCGCGATGGTGCAGGCCGCCTGGGGCGGCGCGCAGGATGCCGATCTGGTCGCGCTGGTGGTGGATGGCCGCGCGGGCCTGGGGCCCAAGATGGACCCGATCCTCGAAGGGCTCGCCCAGCGGCCGGAAACCCGGTGGCTGATCCTCAACAAGGTGGACATCGCCGCCAAGGACAAGCTGCTCTCGCTGACCGAGAAGCTGCACGAGCGCGTGTCCTTCGCCGAGACCTTCTATGTGAGCGCCGCGACAGGCGACGGCCTGCCCGAGCTGAAGGCCGCCATGGCCGCGGCCATGCCGCAGGGGCCATGGCACTTCCCGGCCGATCAGGTCTCCGACGGAACGGACCGCGTGCTCGCCTCCGAGATCACGCGCGAGCAGCTCTACCACCAGCTCCACGAGGAGCTGCCCTACCAGACCGCCGTGGAGACGGAGAAATATAGCGAGCGCCAGGACGGATCGGTGGAAATCCACCAGCAGATCCTCGTCGCCCGGCCGACCCAGCGCGCGATCATCCTGGGCAAGGGCGGCCAGCGCCTCAAGGAGATCGGCAGCAAGGCGCGGGCGGAGCTCGCCAGCATCCTGGGCTGCAAGGTCCATCTCTACCTGCATGTGAAGGTGAAGGAAGGCTGGGACGAGGACCGGCAGGTCTGGCGCGACATCGGCATCGACTGGGTGGACTGAGGCAGACCCGATCAGGCGGCAGGACATTCCGGACAGAGTCAACTTTTCCGCCGCGCCCGCTTGACCGCGCCCGCGCAAAAAGGCAGCAGGCGGCACGTCAGCCCGGCCGGGCAATGCATAGAGGACAGGAGAGCCGCATGAGCAATCGTCGCATGGTCACTATCGCCCCGACCGGGGGCACCTCGATGAAGAGCGCCAACCCCGCCCTCCCCACCCAGCCGCAGGAAATCGCCGACGACGTCTATGCCTGCTACAAGGCCGGCGCATCCATCGCCGCGATCCACGCGCGCCGCCCGGATGACGAGGCGACCTGCAACCCGGCCATCTATCGCGACATCAACGAGCGCATCCGCGCCAAGTGCGACATCATCCTCAACAACTCCACCGGCGGCGGCAACAGCGGCGACATGCTGATCGAGCGGCCGGACGGCATGTTCGAGAACAGTTTCGAGGAGCGGCTCAAGGGCACCGAGGGCGGCGCCGAGATGTGCACCTTCGACGGCGTGACCGTGGTCGACACGATCAGCGGCAAGGACGTGCTGGTCATCACCCCGCCCTCGCGCTGCGAGACGCTGGTGAAGGCGATGGTGGACAAGGGCATCAAGCCGGAATGGGAAGTCTTCTCGCCGGACCACATCCTGCAGGACGTCACTCGCCTCATCCAGAAGGGCTATGACAAGCCGCCTTATTATATCAACATCGTGCTCAACGGGCATAACGGCTTCCAGGGCGCCATGCCCTACAGCACGGACATTCTCGACTTCATGGTCAAGTGCCTGCCGCCCGAGTCGATCTGGTGCATCTCGGGCATCGGCCCCTCGCAGCTCCCCGCCACCACGCAGGCGCTGCTGCTGGGCGGCCATGTCCGCGTCGGCCTGGAGGACAATCATTATTATTCGCGCGGCGTGAAGGCGACCAACCTCATGCTCATCGAACGCCAGATCCGCATCATGAACGAGCTGGGCTACGAGCCCATGTCCGCCGCCGAATCGCGCGAACTGCTCGGCCTGAAAGCGGTCTGAGGACGCCTCCGACCCTCCCGCATGCGGGAGGGTCGGCGACGGTCTGCGGAGGATGGCCGCCCGGATCGGCCGCCTTCGCCTTCGCGCGAATCTGGCGCTGGTGCATCGATTGAAGCATCACGCCGGCCTCGCCCATCGGCCCGGCGCTTACGCTCCCGCGAAGGCAGGAGCCCAGGGCGACACGGCACGGCTGTAGACCATGGGCACCGGCTTTCGCAGGAGCACAGGCCGGCCCCCACCGATGATCTCCGCCTCACGCCTCCGTGAGAGCCGCGACCAGGGCCTTGACCTTCTTCTGCCGCCATTGCGGCAGCGGGGCGATGAGCCAATAGCCTTTGCCGCCGCGTGCCTCGCCCACCATCTCGACCCGGCCGGCCGCAATGTCGGCGCGCGCCAGCAGTTCGGGCACGCAGGCGCGGCCGAAGCCGTTCGCCGCCGCATCGATGGCGAGGCCCGCATCGGCGACGCGCATGACCGCCTTGCCATCCTCGACCGGACAGCCCGGCCAGGCGATCGGCGCGTCGGCGCCCTTGCCCTGCGGCGCGACGACAGTGACGAAGTGCGGCGCGCCCAGCATCATGCCCTCATGCTCGCCCGCACCGTCGACCAGCCGAATGGCCAGATCCAGATTGGCCTCGGTGAAATCCAGCGCCTCGTCGGCCGCGACGAGCAGGAACTGGAGGTCCGCCTGCTCCGTCGCATAGCTGGCGAGGCGTTCGTGCAGCCATTTGGCGGTGAGATCGCGCGGGGCGGCGATGGTGAGATGCTGGGAGCTTTGCCCGGCCTGCATGGCGCGGACCGAATCCTCCAGATCGAGGAAGGCGCTGCGCAGCGCGGGCAGCCCGGCCTCGGCCTCCGGCGTGAGTTCCAGCCCGCGCGGCGTGCGGCGGAACAGCACGACGCCGAGCATATCCTCCAGCGCGCGGATCTGCTGGCCGACGGCGGCGGGGGTCACGGCCAGTTCGTCCGCCGCGCGGGTGAAGGAGAGGTGCCGCGCCGCGGCGTCGAAGACGCGCAGGCCGTTGAGCGGCAGATGGGTGCGCTTCATCCCGAGACCGCCGGCGCCTGCAAGGCGAAGCGCGGAATGCGCACTTCCAGATGGTCCCCCGCGCCTTCGAGCATCATGTAACTGCCTTCCATCCAGCCGGTCGGCGTCGTGAGCGGACAGCCGGATACATAATCATAGGCGGCGCCGGGCTGGATCACCGGATGCTCGCCGACCACGCCCTGCCCTTCCCGCCGGAACAGCGCGCCGCGCCCGTCCGCGATCGTCCAGCGCCGGGTGAGCAGTTGCACGGGCACGGACCGGCCATTCTCGATGCGGACATGATAGGCCCAGAACCATTTGCCCATATCGGGCTCCGACTGTTCCGCCAGGAACGTCACCGCGACGCGCACGGTGACGTCATGCGTCGTTTCCGCATAAGGGAAGAAGGCATTCATCATGCGGACGGTTCCTTCGGCTCGGCCTGTCCGCAGGCTACTCAAAGGCCGACCGCGGTCAATGCCTGATCCAGATCGGCAATGATGTCCTCGGGGTCTTCCAGGCCCACATTGATGCGCACCATGCCTTCCTCCACGCCCGCTTCGGCGCGCTTCGCAGGCCCCATATTATTGTGCGTGGTCGAGGCCGGGTGGCACAGCAGCGTGCGCGAATCGCCGATATTGTTGGAGATGTCGCACAGTTCCAGCGCGTTGAGCATCGCCATCGCCTGCGCGCGATCCTCCAGCATGAAGGAGAAGATCGGCCCGACGCCGCGCATCTGCTTCATCGCAAGGTCGTGCTGCGGATGGCTGGGCAGGCCCGGATGCAGCACGCCCGGCACGCGGCCTTCCACGAATCGGCCGACCTTCAGGGCGCTCTCCGACTGGCGCCGGGCGCGCACGTCCAGCGTCTCCAGCCCCTTGAGCACGATCCACGCGTTGAACGGCGAGAGCACCGGCCCGGTGTTGCGCTGGAACGGAGAGAGCGTGCCGTTGATCCATGCGTCCGATCCGCACACCGCGCCGGCGAGCACACGGCCCTGCCCGTCCATCAGCTTGGTGGCGCTGTAGGCGACCACGTCCGCGCCGAAATCCAGCGGGCGCTGCAGCACCGGCGTGGCGAAGGCATTGTCGACCACCGTGGTGATGCCATGGGCGCGGGCAAGGCCGCAGACATGCTCCAGATCGACGATGTCCAGCGTGGGATTGGCCGGCGTCTCGAAGAAGAAGACCTTGGTGTTGGGCTGGATCGCCGCGTCCCACTCCTCGTTCACGCGCGCGTCGACCACCGTGTGGGTGATGCCGAAACGGCTGAGCACATTGTCCAGGATCCAGCGGCAGGAGCCGAACGCCGCGCGGCCCGCGACCACATGGTCGCCCGCGCTCAGCATGCAGAGCAGCGCGCTGGTCATCGCCGCCATGCCGCTCGCCTGCACCTTGCACGCCTCGGCCCCTTCCATCAGCGCGATCCGCTCCTCGAGCATCTGCACCGTGGGGTTCTGGAAGCGGGAATATTGCATGCCGGTTTCTTCCCCGGCGAAGCGCGCGGCGACGGACTCGGCGCTGTCATAGCAATAGCCCGAGGTGAGGAAGATCGCCTCGCTCGTCTCGCCCTGCTCGGATCGCCATGTGCCGCCGCGCACGGCCTGGGTTGCGGGGCGCCAATGGCTTGTGATCTTGCGATCCTGTCCGGTATGCTTTTTCATGCGGCCGCTTCTAGTCGCTCCCCTTGCCGGGTCAATCCACGGGATGCGGGAACATCGAAAGCCCTGGGGGGAACATGACAGGCCGGACCGAACGCCCCTTCGCGCGCCCGGACTGGCGGGACGGGCTCGTCGCCGCCCTGTTCGGCCTGACCGCGTTCGCGCTGTTCCTGTTCCGGCTGGGCGATCCTGCGCGGATCATGTTCGACGAGCATCATTATGTGCCGGCGGTGCGCGCGCTCATGGACCTGGCCGCCCTGCCCAATGCCGAGCATCCGCCGCTCGGCAAATGGCTGATCGGCCTGGGTATCGCCCTGTTCGGTGACAATCCCTTCGGCTGGCGGGTCATGAGCGCGCTGTCCGGGGCGCTGCTGGCGGCGGCGGGCGTGATGGCGGCGCGCTGGCTGCTCGCGACTCGCGCCGCTGCCGTCATGACCGGCCTGTTGCTGCTGCTGAGCCCCATGCTGTTCATCCAGTCCCGCATCGCCATGCTGGACATCTTCATGGCGAGCCTGCTGATGCTGGCCTTCTGGGTTCTGGCGGCCGGTGCGCGCACGGGTTTCGCGGATCGCTGGCGCCTCGCCCTCGCCGGCGCGTTGCTCGGCCTCGCCACCGCCGCCAAATGGACCGCGATCCCCTTCGTGACCGCCGCGATCGCGGTCTATATCCTCGTGCGCCGGCGCACGCAGGCGCCGCGCGGGCCGCGCCTCATGGAAGGCGTGCTGTGGCTCGGGCCGTTCGCGGTGCTGGTCTATCTGGGGACCTTCCTGCCCTATCTCTTCCTGCGCCATGACGCGCTTTCGCTGGGCGGCATCATCCCCCAGCAATTCGCGATGCTGAAGCTGCAGGGCGCGGCGCTCGCCCCGCACACCTACCAGAGCGTGTGGTGGCAATGGGTGCTGAGCATCCGCCCGATCTGGTATTTCTACGAGCCGGTCGCGGGCATCCAGCGCGGCGTGCTGCTGATCGGCAATCCGGCGATCAGCTGGGGCGGGCTCGTGGCGCTGCTCGCCTGCCTCGATGCCGGGCTACGGCAAGGCGACCGCCCGCTGCTGGCGATCGTGCTGCTCTGGGCGGCGTCGCTCGCCTTCTTCATCACCATCCCCAAGCCGGTGATGTTCTATTATCATTATTTCCCGGCCTCGCTGCTGCTCTGCTTCGCCATCGCCGGCGCGCTCGACCGCTGGTTCTGGCAGCGCGGCAACCGGCTCGCGCCGGCCCTGTGCATCGGCTTCACCGCGCTGCTGTTCGTGGAATTCTATCCCATCATCTCCGCCGCGCCGCTGGGCGATCCGCAGGACTTCAACCGGTGGATGTGGCTGGACAGCTGGCGCTGAGCCGGACCGGCCTCTCGCCCGCTCACATCGGCGGCGGGGTTCCGCCGCCCAGCACCGTGGCGGCCTGGCTCATGTCCAGATTGCCGCCCGAGAGGATGACCGCGACCTTCCTGCCGCGCATCGCCTCGCGCTCCTGGAGCAGCGCGGCCATGGCGGCGGCGCCGGCACCCTCGGCGAGATTGTGGGTATCCTGCCAGAGGATGCGGATCGCCTGCGCAATCTCGTCATCGGTGACGGCCACGAAGCGCTCGGCGCGCGGGGTGAGATAGTCCAGCGCGGCCTGCACCGGCGTGCACACCGCAATGCCGTCCGCGAATGTGTGCGCCGTGGCGGTCGCGATGAGGCGGCCCTGCTCGAAGCTCTGCTTGGCGCCATCGACCGCGGCCGAGACGACGCCGACGATTTTGGTGTCCAGTCCCAGCGCATCGCGCGCGGCGATGGTGCCGCACAGGCCCGAGCCGCAGCCGACCGGCACATAGACGGTGTCGAGATCCGGCACTGCGCCCAGCAGCTCCAGCCCATAGCTCGCCACGCCGCGCACGAGCTGCTCATGATAGGCCGGCACCATGAACAGCCCATATTGCGCCGCGCGGGACATCGCCTCGGCCTTGGCATCGTCGAACGTCGCGCCATGCTCGATCAGCTCGGCACCGAAGGCGCGCATCGCGGCATTCTTCTCGCGCGCATTGCCGTGCGGCACGACGATGGTGGCGCGGAGCCCCGCCGCCCGCGCCGCGCGCACCTGCGCCTGCCCGTGATTGCCGCGCGTGGCGGTGATGATGCCCTTCACCTCGGGATGGGCGCGGCGCAGCCAGTCCATATAGGTGATCGCCCCGCGCGCCTTGAAGGCGCCGGTCGGCGTCTGGTTCTCATGCTTGATCCAGACCTCGCAGCCCAGCCGTTCGGCCAGCAGCGGCCAGGCGAACTGGGCGGTCGGCGCCATATGGGCATGGACCAGAGCGGCGGCGTTGCGCAGCGAATCGAGCGAATAAGGTTCAGTCATGGGCCGTCCCGTAGAGTGAGGGCCCTGCCCTGCCCACGCAGCACGGCAAATTTATGGCGGCGAGGAAATGGTCCGCAGACCGGCAATGTCCCGATCCGACCCATCCCCGGCCAGATGCCTTCGGACCCCGGCCGCAGCGCATGGCCGCCCTGTGCTCCTGCCTGCGCGGGAGCGCTGTCCGGTTCGAGCCGGACGACCGCTCGCCTACAAATTCAAAGCGCCGCCAGCACCGCGTCGCCCATCGCGCCGGTGGAAAGCGTGCCGCCCAGATCGGCCGTGCGCGCACCGCCCGCCAGCGCCTTCGCCACCGCCGCCTCGATCCGGTCGGCCGGTTCGCCCAGCCCCAGCGAGAAGCGCAGCATCATCGCGGCGGAGAGGATGGTCGCCAGCGGATTGGCCTTGCCCTGCCCGGCAATATCCGGCGCGCTGCCGTGGATCGGCTCGTAGAGGCCCTTGCCGTCCGCATCGAGCGAGGCCGAGGCCAGCATGCCGATGGAGCCCACGCACATGCTCGCCTGATCGGACAGGATGTCGCCGAACAGGTTGCCGGTCACGATCACGTCGAACTGGCCGGGGTTGCGCACCAGCTGCATGGCGGCATTGTCCACATACATATGGCTGAGCGCGACATCGGGATAGTCCTTCGCCACCTCGATCACCACGTCGCGCCAGAGCTGGCTGGTCTCCAGCACATTGGCCTTATCCACCGAGCAGAGCAGGCCGCGCCGCGCCTGCGCCGCCTTGAAGGCGCTGTGCGCGATGCGGCGCACCTCGGCCTCGTCATAGGACATCACATCATAGCCCTCGCGCAGGCCATCGGCGGTGGTGCGCATGCCCTTCTCGCCGAAATAGACGTCGCCATTGAGCTCGCGCACGATCAGCAGGTCGATCGCCCGCGCGATCTCCTCGCGCAGCGTGGAGGCGTCGGCCAGCTCGGGGAAGCATCTGGCGGGGCGCAGGTTGGAGAACAGCGTGAGTTCCTTGCGCAGGCCCAGGATCGCCTGCTCCGGGCGCAGGTGGCGCTCCAGCGCGTCGCAATCGGGATCGCCCACCGCGCCGAACAGGATGGCGTCGGCGCGCTTCGCCAGGTCGAGCGTCGCGGGCGGCAGCGGATGGCCGTGCGCCTTGTAGGCCGCGCCGCCGACGGCCGCTTCCTCGAAGGTCAGGCCGGGAATGGCCAGCGCATCCAGCACCCGGCGCGCCTGCGCAATGACTTCCGGGCCGATGCCGTCTCCGGGCAACAGTGCGATCAGCATGCTGGATCTCCTCGTTCGATATCGCGCTTGCCCTTAGGGAACCCGCCCGCCCTCACGCAACCGCTCTTTTGAGCCGTTCGATCAGCCGCTCGCGCGCCGCGAGGATGTCCGCGCGGCGGGGATCGAACAGATTTTGCGTGAGGAAATGGCCGGTGAGCGCGAAGCCGGCGAGAATATCCGGCCAGCCCGCCTCGCCGCCGTCGATGAGGAAGGCCGGGAGCGGCAGCAGGCGGTGCCGCCGTTCGCCCGCGCCCGCCTCCGTCACCGCCCGGCCACTGCGCGGGCTGACATAGGCGAGGCCTTCGCGCGCGCCCGTCACCGCGCATTCGGCGAGATCGAGCCCGAAGCCGAGCTCGGCCAGCAGCAGCAGTTCGTAGCGCACCAGCGCCACCGCCCAGCCACGCGCGGCGGGCGCCGCCTCGACCGCGTCCAGCACCGCGCCGCATGCGCTCCACAGCATCGGATAGGGCTGGCCCTCCGGCAGGGTGGCGGCGGTGAGCGCGCAGGTCCAGTCGATCGCGGCGGCGGGCAGCGGCTCGGCGAGCAGCGGCCCCCGGCTATGCTCCAGCTCCACGGAGAGGCTGGCGAGCTGGTCCGCCGTGCGCGCGCGGAATGTGCCGCGCACCATATTGCCGGGCATCAGCACCGGCCGCATCCGGCTGGAACGCCCGCCCTGCACATAGCCGCCGAGCAACCCCGCCTCCCACGTGAACGCCCGCACGATCGCCCCATGCTCGCCATGCGATCGCACGGCGCAGATGATGGCGGTCGCGGTGAGGCTGGTCATGGCTCCTCTTATCCGCGCCCGGCGCAAACGCGAAGCGCGGAGCGATTGACCCGGCCGACCAATGCGGCAATGGCGGCGATGGACACCCACCGACAAGGATCATCGCATGCAGCGCATCACGCGTTTCGGTTCCGCCGCCCTGCTCGCCCTCGCGCTCCCCGCCTGCGCGGAGGCGCAAAGCGCCGATCCCGCCCCGGCGCAGGACGCGGCATGGCAGAACCAGCAGACACTGGCCCTCGCCCGGCTGCGCTGGGAGGATGGCTGGCGCGTCCTGCCCGGGGGCCTGCGCTGGCGCCCGATCAGCGGCGACGGGTCAGGTCCGCACCCCACGGCCGAGGATGTGGTGACGCTCCATTATGAGGGCCGCCTCGTCGACGGCACGGTATTCGACAGCAGCTATGCGCGCGGCGAGCCCGCCACTTTTCCGCTCGGCCGCCTCATCCGGGCCTGGCAGATGGCGGTGCCGCAGATGGGCGTGGGCGACACGATCGAGATCGCGGTGCCCGCCGACCTCGGCTATGGCGCGCGCGGCAAGGGCCCCATTCCGGGCGGCGCGACCATGTTCTTCAAGATCGAGCTGCTCGGCATCGGCGGACCGGCATAGCCGGCCCGTTCAGGCCGCCGCGACGATCGGCCCGAACTTGGCCGCCGTAAGGCTCGCGCCGCCTACCAGGGCGCCGTCCACATTGGCGGTGTGGAGTATGTCGGCCGCATTGTCGCCGCTCACCGATCCGCCGTAGAGGATGCGCATGGCATTGCCCCCGGCCGCGCCCAGCGCCTCGACCAGCGTGGCGCGCAGGGCGGCGTGCATGGCGGCGATCTGCGGCGGCGTGGCGACCTTGCCGGTGCCGATCGCCCAGACGGGTTCATAGGCGATGGTGAGCCAGGCGGGGTCGGCGCCTTCCGGCAGGGAGTCGACCAGCTGCGCGCAGACCCAGTCCTGCGCGGCGTCGTCGCCCTGCTCGCGCGTCTCCAGCGTCTCGCCGATGCACAGGATGACGGCGAGGCCGTGCCTGTGCGCCGTCGCCGCCTTGGCCGCGACATCCGCACTGGTCTCATGCTGATATGCGCGCCGCTCGCTATGGCCGACCAGAGTGCCGCGCGCGCCCGCCTCGACCAGCATCGCCGCCGAGACATTGCCGGTATAGGCGCCGGATTCGGCCTGGTGGCAGTCCTGCCCGCCGATCGGCAGCCCATCGGCCACCGCGACGGCCGGGGCGATCAGCGTCGCCGGCAGGAACAGGCCGACATCGATGTCGCCGCGCCCGGCGGCCAGCTGCGCGATCGCGGCCACCTCCCCGAGTTGCGCCTTGAGGCCGTTCATCTTCCAGTTGCCCGCGATCAGCTTGCGCCGCTCCGCCATCGTCCCCATGCTCCCTGTCATGCTGCCTGCCAGCGTCCGTTCCGGACCGGATGGACGGGCCGCGCCGCTTTGTCCAGAGGCCCGGGCGGCGCAATGCCTGCTTGATGCGCCCGGCGACGCGCCCTAAAGCGACGACCAGACCCTCCCGCGCGGCAGCTTTCGGAACCCAATCGACATGCAGTTCATCAGGCGTATTATCGGCTCCAGGATCGGCGGAATACTGGCGCTGGTCTTCCTTGTCGTGATCGGCTTCGGCTTCGTGGCCGGCGACCTGACCGGCCAGCAGGGCTTCAGCTTCGGCGGCCAGTCCTCCACGGAAGTCGCGCGGATGGGCAAGCGCACGGTCACCGCGCAGGAGCTGCAGAGCCGCACGCAGATGTTCTTCGAGCGGATGCGCGAGGAGAATCCAGATCTGACGATGACGCAGTTCCTTGCCGAGGGCGGCCTGCAGCGCATCGCCGACGAACTGATCGCCAATCGCGCGCTCATCGCCTGGGCCGATGGCCATGGCATCCGCATCAGCAAGGCGCTGGTGGATGCGGAGATCGCCAGCAACCCCGCTTTCGTGGACGCCACGGGCAATTTCAGCGAGACGGTGTTCCGCCAGCTTCTCGCCCAGCGCGGCGTTTCCGAGCAGGAACTGCGCGAGGATATCCTCGGCCAGCTCGTCCAGCAGCAGGTGCTGGCGCCGGTCGGCGCGGGCGCGCGCACGCCCGAGGCCATGGTCACGCCCTATGCCGCCACGCTGATCGAGCAGCGCACGGGCGAGATGTTCGCCGTGCCATCCGCCGCCTACGCGCCGCGCACGCCGCCCGCCGATGCCGAGCTGCGCGCTTATTATACGGCGCATCCGGCCGAATTCACCGTGCCCGAGCAGCGCAAGCTGCGCTACGCGCTGGTCAATCTGAGCCGCTTCGAGGGGCAGGCCGCGCCGACCGACGCCGAGCTGCAACAGGCCTACAAGGCCAAGGCGGATAGCTATAAGACGCGCCAGACCCGCAGCTTCTCGCAGCTCATCCTCGCCACCGAGGCCGCCGCGAAGGATGCCGCCGCCAAGGCCGCGCAGGGCCAGTCCCTTGCCGATGTGGCGCGCGCGAGCGGCCTGTCCGCATCGCGCATCGAGCATGTCGACCAGGCCGCGCTGACCAGCCAGGCCAATGCGGACATCGCCCGCGCTGCCTTCGCCGCCGACGAGGGCGGGCTGGTCGGCCCGCTCCGCTCGCCGCTTGGCTGGGCGGTGATGCGCGTGGAGGATGTGCGCGAGATCGCCGGCAAGACGTTCGAGCAGGCCAGGGCCGAGCTCACCGCCGAGGTGCGCGCCACCAAGCAGCGCCAGATCTTCAGTGAATTCCTCAACACGCTCGACGGCAAGCTGGGCGAAGGCGTGAGCTTCACGGAACTGGCCCGCGCCAACCAGCTCACCATCGTCGAGACGCCGCTCCTCACCAAGGACGGCAAGGTGCTGAGCGATCCCGCCTTCACGGCGGACCCGACCATCACCGCGATGCTGCAGCAGGGCTTCGCCATGTCGGCGGACGATGACCCCCAGCTCGTGCAGGTGAAGCCGGACGAGGAAGCCGCCCTGCTCGCGGTGAGCGATGTGGTCGCCGCCGGACCGCCGCCCTTCGATCAGGTCAAGGCCGCCGTGCAGGTCGCCTGGGGCCTCTCCAAGGGCGCAGAGCAGGCCCGCAAGCTTGCCGAGCAGCTCGAACAGGCGCTGAACCGCGGCGAGCAGCCGGCGGCCGCGCTCGCCCGGCTCGGCCTCGCCGACGCGCCGCGCCAGCCGCTCGACGCGCGCCGGGGCGACATCAATCGCCAGGGCGGCGTCATTCCGCCGCCGCTCCAGGCGCTCTTCACGCTGAAGACGGGCAAGGCGAAACTCCTGCCGCTCGAGCAGAATCGCGGCTTCGCGATCGTCCGGCTGGAGCGGATCACGCCGCATGATCCGCGCGGGGACGCGAACATCCTCGCCTCCACGCGCGGCGGCCTCGCCAATGTGCTGGGCGGCGAATATGCGCGCCAGTTCGCCGGCGCCGTGCAACGTGACATCGGCGTGCAGCGCAACGCGGCGGCGATCGCGGCGGTCGAAAAGGCGCTGCTCGAAGCCAATGGCGCCGCGCCAGCGCAATAGCCGATCGGTTGACGGACATGGATGACAGGACCGCCGCCCACAGGGCCGCTCTCGCGCAGGGCCGCTCCGCCCTGGTCTGGCGCCGGCTGATCGCGGATATCGAGACGCCGGTCTCCGCCGCGCTCAAGCTGATCGAGCGCGAGCGTGGCGACTTCATCCTCGAATCGGTCGAGGGCGGCGCGGTGCGCGGGCGCTACAGTCTGATCGGCCTCGCGCCCGATCTCGTCTTCCGCGCGACCGGCACCAGCGCCGAGATCAACCGCCATTGGCGCACGGACCGCGACGCCTTCGCGCCGCTCGCCGCCGATCCGCTCGCCGCCCTGCGCGCGCTCGTCGCCGAATGCCGGGCGGAGGTGGACCCGGCCCTGCCGCCGGCGCTCGCCTGCCTGGTCGGCTATTTCGCCTATGAGACGATCGGCCTGGTCGAGACCCTGCCCCGCCCCGCCGACAACGGCCTGGGCACGCCGGACATGCTGTTCGTGCGCCCCACGGTGGTGCTGGTGTTCGATCGGCTGGCGGACGCGCTCTACATCGTCGCGCCGGTCTGGGCGGATGGCGTCGGCGATATCGACAAGGCGCTCGCCGCCGCGCAGGATCGCATCGATGCGACCGCCGCGCAGCTCGCCCGCCCGGTCGCCCTGCCGCCGGCCGCCGATATCGATCCGGCCGACATCGCGGTCAGGCCGGTCATGCCCGCCGGCCGCTATGCCGAAATGGTGCGTAAGGCGAAGGACTATATCGTCGCCGGGGACATCTTCCAGGTGGTGCTGGCGCAGCGCTTCACCACGCCCTTCACCCTGCCGCCGATCGACCTCTATCGCGCGCTGCGGCGGATCAATCCCTCGCCGTTCCTCTACCATCTCGATCTGCCCGGCTTCTCGCTCACCGGATCGAGCCCGGAGATACTGGTGCGCGTGCGCGATGGCGAAGTGACCATCCGCCCGATCGCCGGCACTCGCCCGCGCGGCCGGACCACGGCAGAGGATGCGGCCAATCGCGCCTCCCTGCTCGCCGATCCCAAGGAGCGCGCCGAGCATCTCATGCTGCTCGACCTTGGCCGCAACGATGTCGGCCGCGTCGCCAGCGCCGGCAGCGTGAGCGTGACGGACAGCTACATGGTCGAATTCTACAGCCATGTGATGCACATCGTCTCGAACGTGGTGGGCCGGCTCGATCCGTCGAAGGACGCGCTCGACGCGCTGTTCGCCGGCTTCCCCGCCGGCACCGTGTCCGGCGCGCCCAAGGTGCGCGCCTGCGAGATCATCGCCGAGCTGGAGAGCGAGACGCGCGGGCCCTATGCGGGCGGCGTCGGCTATTTCTCGCCGGACGGGAATATGGACAGCTGCATCGTCCTGCGCACCGCGCTGGTGAAGGATGGCGTGCTGCATGCCCAGGCCGGCGCCGGCATCGTCGCCGATTCCGAGCCGGCCTATGAGCAGCGCGAGTGCGAGGCGAAAGCCGGCGCCCTGTTCGCCGCCGCGCGCGAGGCCGTGGCGATCGCGCGCGAGGGACGCTTCGGCCAGTAGCGGCGCTGCCTGCGAACGCAGCCCGGTTTCGCAACGGGTAGCCCTGCGCTCGCGTGCACTAATCCTTCCGACCGGCCCCCTTGGTCCCTGCCCTGCGCTCTGTTAGGCAGGGCGCATCGCCAATCGACGCACGGACGCCATTCCCTTGGGACTTCACGAACACGGCCATGATGCGCATGCGCACGGCGAGGGCGCGGACGGCCATCGGCACGATCACGCGCATGACGACCACGTCCACGGCCCCGGCGGCCATCATCATGCGCCCGCCTCGTTCGGGCGCGCCTTCGCGATCGGCATCATCCTCAACACCGCCTTCGTCGTCATCGAGGGCGCTTATGGCCTGCTCTCCGGCTCGATGGCGCTGGTCGCCGATGCGGGGCACAATCTCTCGGACGTGCTCGGCCTGCTCATCGCCTGGGGCGCGACCATCCTCTCGGCGCGCAGCCCGAACAACCGCTTCACCTATGGCTTCAAGAGCTCGTCCATCCTCGCCGCGCTGCTCAACGCGGTGCTGCTGCTGATCGCGGTGGGCGCCATCGCGCTGGAGAGCATCCAGCGCTTCTTCGCGCCCGAGCCGATCGACAGCAATATCGTCATCCTGGTCGCCGCCATCGGCATTCTCATCAACGGCTTCACGGCGCTGCTGTTCATGCGCGGCGGGCGGGACGACATCAATATCCGCGGCGCCTTCCTGCACATGGCGGCCGATGCGCTGGTGTCGCTGGGGGTGGTGGTGGCCGGCATATTGATCGGCATCACCGGCCTGCTCTGGATCGATCCGCTGACCAGCCTCCTCATCGTGATCGTCATCACCATCGGCACCTGGGGGCTATTGCGCGACTCGGTGAAGATGAGCCTGCTCGCGGTGCCGGACCGGGTGGATCATGCCGCGGTGGACGACTGGCTGCGCGAGCAGCCGGGCGTCGCCAATGTCCACCACGTCCATATCTGGCCGCTCGGCACGACCGACACCGCCATGACCGCCCATCTCCACATGCCGGCCGGCCATCCGGGCGACGCCTTCCTGCACCGGCTGGAGGGGGAAATGAGCCGGCGCTTCCGCATCGGCCACGCGACCTTCCAGATCGAGATCGACGGCGAGGAGGATTGCGCGCCGCATTGCGGGTAGCGTGCGGGCGGCCCCGGCAATTCGAGCAGGTGCGGATTTTGCGCAGGGCGGTCCCTCAGCCCGCATCGCCCTTCGCCACGAAGGCGCCGCGCGCGCGGTCCTTGACCACCTGATCCGCCCGGAACACCGTGCCGTTCATGGTGATATACACGCCCGGCGACCCGACCTGCGCGGTGGCGAAGGCCATGCCGAGGTTGAACGGCGCGTCGCTCTCGGCAAAGCGGGCCGGGGCGAGCGCGCCGACAAGCACGATGGTGCGGTCCGCCGCGGCCGCCGCCAGCGCGGCCGCCGTCTGCGTCATGGTATCGGTGCCGTGGGTGATGACGATCCGCCGGTTGGGCGCCTGCGCGACACGCGCGGCGATCAGCGCGCGATCGGCATCGTCGAGATCGAGGCTGTCCTTGCGCAGCAGCTCGACGATCTCGACCGGGTGCGTCACCCGCGCGGTATCGAGCACGCGGCCCAGGATCGATTCGCCGATCCTGTATTCGCTCAGCGCATCGAAATAGAGCTTGTCGATCGTGCCGCCGGTGGTGAGCACGAGGATGGGATCAGATGCCATGGTCATGAAGGGGAGCATAGCGCAGAACGACCCCGCGCCGCCAGCCGTGCAAGGCCTGGTCCTTCGACGGGCCCGCGCGAAGCGATTGCGCGGCGGGCCGCCACCTCCTAGAAGCCGCCCATGATCCTCGTCATCGACAATTATGACAGCTTCACCTGGAACCTGGTCCATTATCTGATGGAGCTGGGCGCACAGGTGGAGGTTGTGCGCAACGACGCCATGTCCGCCGGCCAGGCACTCTCCACGGGCGCGGAGGCATTCCTGCTCTCGCCGGGCCCCTGCACGCCGAACGAAGCGGGCATCAGCCTCGATCTCGTCGCGGCCTGCGCGGATGCGGGTAAGCCGCTGCTCGGCGTGTGCCTGGGCCACCAGACGATCGGCCAGCATTTCGGCGGCAAGGTGGTGCGCGGCGGCCTGATGCACGGCAAGACCTCCCCGGTCAGCCATGACGGCACCGGCCTGTTCGAGGGCCTGCCCTCGCCCTTCACGGCCACGCGCTATCACTCGCTGATCGTGGAGGATATTCCGGCCGCGCTGCTGGTCAACGCCACCAGCGAGGATGGCTCGGTGATGGGCTTCCGCCATGCCAGCTTGCCGATCCACAGCGTGCAGTTCCACCCCGAGAGCATCGCCACCGAGCATGGCCATGCGATGCTGGCGAACTTCATGCGGCTGGCGGGCCTGAAGGTGGCGGAACGCGCGTGAGCGGCCGCCCCCAGTTTTTCGATCGGGACATGGACTGATGGCCGACAAGGGCATTCTCCGCCTGCGCCTGCTGCGCGATGATCCCACGCCGCCGAGCCCGGATGGCGGGGACTGGCGCTTCGGTCTGCAGGACAATCGCGATGCATTGCACGAGGGCGTGCCCCGCGAGGACGGCGTGCTGGCCTTCGATTTCGAGTTGCGCGTCGCGCTCGCATCCGATGAGAGCCAGCCGCCGGTCTTCACCGGCCCGTTCGCGTTCGGGCGGCCGCAGGACAGGTTCGTCTACCTCTCCTGGCAGCGCAGCGCCGGGCCGGGCTATGTCAATCGCATCAAGGCGCGCCTCGCCGATATCGACTGGGCGCTCGTGCAGGCCGCGCAGGAAAGCGGCGGGCGGCTGGAGGCGGACATGAGCGGGCGCAAGGCGGGTGGCGGCAAGCTGCCCGTGGCATGGCGACTCGTCGAAAGCTGAGCACGGCGCGCCGGCGCCGGAAGCCTCTCGACTTTTGCGTCCGACCCTCCCTAAGGCTCCACCCATGAACAGTCTGCCCGATCCGACCCTGCCGCTCTCCCAGGCCGACGCCGCCGCCGCCTTCGCCGCCATATTGGACGGCACCGTGCCGGACGGCGCCGTCGCCCATTTCCTCGTCGCCCTTTCCGAGCGCGGCGAGACGGCGACCGAGATCGCCGCCGCCGCACAGGAAATGCGCGCCCGGCTGATCCCCGTTGCCGCGCCGGAGGGCGCCATCGACGTGTGCGGCACCGGCGGGGACGGACATCACACGCTCAACGTCTCCACCGCCGTCAGCCTCGTCGTGGCGGCCTGCGACGTGCCGGTCGCCAAGCATGGCAATCGCGCCGCCTCCTCCAAGGCCGGTGCGGCCGATACGTTGGAAGCGCTCGGCCTCGATCTCGATCGCGCGGCCGATACGGCGGAGCAGACGCTGGCGGACCTCGGCATCTGCTTCCTCTTCGCGCAGCGGCATCACCCGGCGCTGGGCCGCATCGCGCCGATCCGCCGCGCGATCGGCCGGCGCACCATCTTCAACCTCATGGGCCCGCTCGCCAATCCCGCCGGCGTCACGCGCCAGCTCATCGGCATCGCCCGGCCGGCCTATGTGCCCATCTATGCGCAGGCGCTCGCCAGCCTGGGCGCCACGCATGCCATGGTCATCTCCGGCGACGAGGGCCTGGACGAGCTGAGTCTCGCCGGCGGCAACGACGTGGCGGAGGTGAGCGCGGACGGCATCATCGCCATGCGCCGCATCTCGGCCGCCGATGCCGGCCTGCCCAGCTACCCGATCGACGCGATCCGAGGCGGCGACCCGGCCCATAATGCCGCCGCCCTGCGCGCGCTGCTGCTGGGCGAGCCCGGCGCCTATCGGGACGCGGTGCTGCTCAACGCCGGCGTGGCGCTGATGGTGGCGGGCGCGGCCGACACGCTTGCCGAGGGCGTCCACGATGCCGGCGAGGCCATCGACAAGGGGCTGGCCAAGGCGCTGCTGGACTGCTGGATTGCATTTTAGCGGCAAGTGCCGTTAAGCGCCTTGATACGGACGCGGGACAATCCGCATCCGGCCCCGCTCCCGCTCATGTCGAGCGCTGTGACCGGGGACAGCAACAGAGGCAGGCGGCCCCGTGTCCAACAAGCTCATCGAGATCTGCGCCACCAAGCGCGAGGAAGTCATCGCCCGCAAGGCCGCCATCGGCCTGGCCGAACTGGGCGCCCGCGCTGCCGCGCAAACGCCGCCGCGCGGCTTCCGCCGGGCGCTCGATCGGGCCGCCGCGAGCGGCTATGGCCTCATCGCCGAGATCAAGAAGGCGAGCCCGTCCAAGGGCCTCATCCGCGCGGATTTCGACCCGCCGGCCCATGCCCGCGCCTATGAGGCGGGTGGCGCGGCCTGCCTCTCCGTGCTGACGGATACGCCCTATTTCCAGGGCCATGAGGATTATCTGGTCGCCGCCCGCGCCGCCTGTGCCCTGCCCGTGCTGCGCAAGGATTTCATGGTCGACCCCTGGCAGGTGATCGAGGCGCGGGCGATCGGCGCGGACGCCATCCTCGTCATCGTCGCCGCGCTGGATGACGCGCAGATGGCCGAGATCGAGGCGACCGCGCTGGAGCTGGGCATGGACGTGCTCGTGGAAGTGCATGACGCCGCCGAGCTGGAGCGCGCCATGGCGCTGCGCTCCCGCCTCATCGGCGTCAACAATCGCGACCTGCGGGACTTCACCGTCGATTTCGCGCGCACATACGAGCTGGTCGGCCAGGCGCCGGCAGGCTGCACCTTCGTCGCCGAGAGCGGCCTCACCGGGCGTGCGGACCTCGACGCGATGGCCGAACATGGCGTGCGCTGCTTCCTCATCGGCGAGGCGCTGATGCGCCAGGGCGATGTCGAGGCGGCGACGCGCACGCTGATCGGCGCATGAGCGGGCTCAGCCACATAGACGACACCGGCGCGGCGCGCATGGTGGACGTCACCGCCAAGCCCGAGACCAGCCGCATCGCCACCGCCACGGGCCATATCGCCATGAGCGAGGCCGCGCGCGCCGCCCTCGCGCAAGGCAGCGTGGCCAAGGGCGATGTCTTCGCCGCCGCGCGCATCGCCGGCATCATGGCCGCCAAGCGCACCAGCGACATCATCCCGCTCTGCCACCCCCTGCCGCTGACCGGCATCACCCTCGACCTCGCGCCGGACGAGCGCGGCGCTACCGCTACCGCCACCGTCCGCACCAGCGGCAAGACCGGAGTGGAGATGGAAGCGCTCACTGCCGTCTCGGCGGCGCTGCTGACCCTCTATGACATGCTCAAGGCGATCGATAAGCATATGAAGATCAGCGATATTCATGTCACCGCCAAGGCCGGCGGGAAATCGGGCGACTGGACGGCCTGAGCCATGCGCAGAGGCCTGTTCCGACGATGCGCAAGCGGCAGGACTGGAACGCGCCGGGGATTGCGACGGCTTGAGGACATGTCAGGAATGATGCACAAGACTCTGAAAACAAGCCATATCCTGTCCGCCGCCGGCATCTTCGCCAGCCCCGCATTGCAGTGTCCGCCGGAGCGGAAACGCGCTTCTTATGTCTCGGCCGGGCTTGGGCTGTGTCCGAGACTTGGGAATGGCTCCGGGCCCGGCGATGGGTCAGGTCCGCGGGCCCCGATGCAGCGCCATCCGGCCCGGCGTCGAGCAGGCCTCGCGACACACCCGATGCCGATCGGCAAGCCCGTGCCTGTCCGGCATGCCGGGGCCAAGACCCTGCGCATCCTCACCATGCCCGCATCCACCGCCCTGCCGCGCTCCCGGCGAAACCCCGCCCTCCCCCTCACCGCACAGGCCGTGTCATGAGCCTGCTGCCGGTCGCCGAGGCGCAGAGCCGCCTCCTCGCGCTGGGCAAGCCCACGCCTGTCCAGGCCGTGCCGCTCGCCGAGGCTGCGGGACGGTGGCTCGCCGAGCCGCTCGTCGCGCGGCGGGACCAGCCATGGCATGATCTCTCGGCCATGGACGGCTATGCGATCCGCTTTGCCGACATGCCCGGCCCCTGGCGGCTGACCGGCGCGATGGCGGCGGGCGCCATACCCGACGGCGCGTCCGTCGAACCGGGCGAGGCGATGCGGATCTTCACCGGCGCGCCCATGCCGCCCGGCGCGGACTGCGTGCTGCTGCAGGAGGATGTCGCGGCACAGGGCGATCATATCCGCCTCACCGGCGAAGGCCCGGGCGGGCAGGGACGCCATGTCCGCCGCCGCGCCAGCGACTTCGCCGAGGGCGGCGCCCTGTTGTCCGCCGGACGCCAGCTCGGCGCCCCGCAGCTTGCGCTGGCGGCTCTGGCCGGCCATGCGGCCCTGCCCGTCCACCGCGCGCCTCGCGTCGCCATCCTCTCCACGGGTGACGAGCTTGTGCCGCCCGGCGCGCCCTGCCCGCCCGGCCGCCTCCCCGCCTCCAACGGCATCATGCTGCGCGCCATGATCGAGCGGGCCGGCGGCACGGTGATCGCCGATACCCTCGTGCCGGACGATCTGGCGGCGCTCACCGCGGCACTGGGCGGCGCGGCCGGGGCGGACATCATCGTCACCTCCGGCGGCGCATCGGTGGGCGACCATGATCTCGTGCGCCCGGCGCTGGACGCGGCCGGCGGCCGGATCGACTTCTGGCGAATCGCCATGCGGCCGGGCAAGCCGCTGATCGTCGGGCAGCTCGGCCAGGCGGTGCTGCTCGGCCTGCCCGGCAATCCGGTCTCCTCGCTGGTCACGGGCGCGCTGTTCCTGCTGCCGCTGATCCGCCACATGGGCGGCGCGGCCGATCCCCTGCCCCGCCCGACGCGCGCGCGCCTCGGCCATGCCATGCCGGCGGTGGGCGGCCGCACCGACTATGTGCGCGCCACCGTCAAGGACGCAATCGCCACGCCGCTGGACTTCCAGGACAGCGCCGCGATGCGCGCCGCCGCCAGCGCCGACGCCCTCATCATCCGCCCCGCCGGCGCCCCGGCCGCGCCAGCCGGCGACCCCGTCAGCATCCTCCCATGGGCTTCTCTCGGCCTGGCAGGATAAAAGCTGCGCAACAGCGTTGACAAGCCGCCCCACGCCAGCTACCCGCGCCCACCTACCCGGCGGGACATACCCGCCCCGTGCCCAGATGGCGGAATTGGTAGACGCACCAGCTTCAGGTGCTGGCGATCGCAAGGTCGTGGAGGTTCGAGTCCTCTTCTGGGCACCAGTCAACCACTTTATCGTGTTGTTTTTACACGATAAAGTGGAGTTTCTGAAAAAGTGCTCCCACATTGATTCCCACATTTTGCGTGGGTCGTGGTGATCCTCGTCGGCCCTGTCTGGGACGCCAACCCGCCCTCGCCGAAAACATCATCTGCTCTTTGGCCGCGACATGGGACGAATCTTGACGCTGCATCGCACTGGCTGTTGCGAGGTTGCAGCGGACTTCCGACAAGCGTCAATGGCATCGCGATTTTCGCGCTGGATGTCAGCGGCCTGTACCAGTGCATTCCATGCCTCGGAGCTGTCACTTTGCATCAGCCGTGCGCCTGCATCCCAGCGTGAGGCTGCGCCCACCAGCCGCGCTGCCATGCGCTCGGGCCAGTGCCAGCTTTCCGGCGTGACACGGGCAATGGTGCCTGGGAGAAAAGACCATAGCAGGATGCCTGCCAGCAAGGCTCCGCCCGCTACTTGGTAGAGCTGCTGCCGCTGCTCGGCGGCAGTGCGCGCATGGGCGGTGACATTGCGCATTTCCTGGGCGGCGTGGTTCAAGTCGCTCCGGGCCTGAGTGATCCTGTCCTGATCACTGCGCCTCGCGGCTTCGGCTGCGGCGGCGATCCGATTGCCGATGCTGTCAGGGGTCATCTGCATCGCGGGATGACCAGCCATGCCCTTCAGGCTCTCGCTGATCGCGCCCATCCGCTTGGCCATGTCGGTCAGGGTCGCACCGTAGTCGGGAATGACAATGTCTGCACGCTCGGCGGCAAGGTGCTGCACCGCCCGGCGCATCAGGGCCAACTCGCCCTCAAGGCGGGCAAATGCCTCGGCGGCGGGATCGCCAGCGGTATCCGGGGTGGCTGGGTCGGGTTCGGGTTCGGGTTCCGGCTCAAGGTCCAGTGGCAGTTCCACGTCATCCGCATCGGTATCCATTGTGCTTCTCCTAAAGGCCCATGCCGATTGACCGGCTCCGCTCCATTGAGATGGAAGCGCCAAGATCGCGGGCCAGATCGCGACCGAGTTCTGTCTTGATGCCAAGCTCGCGGGTGCGGCTGCGCAGAAGGGATTCAACCTGAGCGTCGCGCTCCAGCCCCTTCGCCATGTCCGTCATGTGGTTGGTAAGCTTCTGCGCGCCCTTGGTGTCACCATCGCGCTGCATGGCCTGTCGTGCCTGCCCGAGCCGTTGCCAGTCGCTGACAAAGCGGTCTGCACGCTGCGCGGGATCGACGCGGATTTCGGCTTCAAGCTGCATGGCGCGGATTGCACCCTGACTGCGACCATCGGCGGCCTCGCGGGCCAGCGAGGGCTGGCGCTGCAAGGCGCTGGCGAGGTCGGCTGCGCCATGGGGCCTTATCGCATCGAGCGCCTTCCCGGCCTTCTCCAGCGCGTCGCGCTGGTGGGGCAGGACGGGCAATCCCTGTTCGCGCATTTGTCCGATGTCTGCGGCGGCACGGGCATAGCGTTCGACCGCCCGGCGCTGATCGGGAAGGCCAGCCTGATCACTCGGCAGCGCTTCGAGCCGGTTGGCCTGCGGGCGGAAACCGGCGAAGATCGACTTCGCGCGCTCCGGCAGCTGGCGGGCGATTTCCACGATACGTTCGCGGAAGGTAATGCCGCGCCGCTCGGCGAACTGCTGCTCCGGTTTGTAGTCGCCGGCCATGTCCTTGCCGCGCTCGCGGCTTAGAGTGCGGACCAGTTTCGACTGATCGGCGAAGTCGTCGCGGCCATAATGCAGGGCAAGGCCGTCACGGTGGCGGGACATCGCCACATAGGCACCGTGGCTGTCCATGCCCGGCGTCGCCAGCACATGGGCGCGGTCCACCGTCATCCCCTGCGCCTTGTGGATCGTCGCTGCATAGCCGTGATCGATGTGCGCATAATCCTTGGTGTCGAAGGCGACGCTGCGGCCATCGTCGGTGCGCACGGCCATGCGCTGCTGCGTCACCTGATCGACGGTGCCAAGGGTGCCGTTTTTGACACCAAGCCCGCGCTCGTTGCGCAGAAACATGATGCGGTCGCCGGATGCGAAGGCGCGTTCCCCGCGATCAGCTTTGATCGACACGTCCATGCCCAGTTCGCCCGCGTCGCGCATCCGCCCGCGCGCAGATTCATTCAGCTCGCGCACCTCGTCATTGGTGTGGGTAAGGATGATGCGGGTATCGCGGGGGCTGGCCTGCCGGTCGCGGTCCCAGCGCTCGATCAGCTCGCCGCGTGCCGCTTCCCGCGTCTCGGCGGCGTGCACCATGGCGCGTTCGTCATAGGCCTGAATGGCAAGTCCGGTGCGCCCGGTAGCAAGGTGACGGGTGGCGTCCTGCTGCCAGCCGTCGTGCTGGCGGCGCACTTCGCTGATTTCGACACCGCCGTGCCGTTCATGGATCGCTCGGAAGGCAGCTCCCGCTTCGATGGATTGAAGCTGCTGCGGGTCGCCGACGAGGACAACTTTCGCGCCTGCATCGGCGGCATGGGACAGCACGCGCTCCATCTGGCGCGTGCCGACCATGCCTGCCTCGTCGATGACCAGCATGTCGCGCGCGGTGAGCAATTCGCGGCCCTGGCCCCACTGATGTTCAAGGCTGGCGATTGTGCGGGAGGCGATGCCCGAACCGTGCTCCAGGCCCTCGGCGGCAATGCCGGACAGCGCCGCACCGCGAACGGTATAGCCCGCGCTCTCCCATGCCTCACGCGCCACCCCCAGCATGGCGCTCTTGCCGGTCCCGGCATAGCCGACGACAACACTGAGGCCGCGACTATCGGTGACATGCTCGAACGCTGCGCGCTGCTCGCCGGAAAGTGCAAGGCCGCGCTCCGCCCCGCGCGCCAGCGCGCCTTCCCGGCCACGATCTTCGACCCGATGCCGGTCGCGATCCGCCAGCAATTCCGATGCACGGGCAAGCCGCTGTTCGGTGTCGATCATCTGGCGCGATGTGAACCGCTCTTCGCCGTGTCCGTCCTTGCCCAGTGCGACAAGGTCGGATGATCCGTGAACCGCGCTCATCGCCAAATCGAACTGCTCTTTACTGTCGCTGTGCCGGTGCACGAACATGGCAAGGTCGCGGTTCGTGAAGGTGGCTTGGCTGTGCGTGATCGCGTCGAGCGCGACAGCGGGATTGGCGATAATCCGCTCACCATTGCGCTGCGCAACGGCGCGATGTTCCTCGATCCGCTCGGCCTCAAGCCCGCGTACTCCCATGCGCGACGCGGCGGGGCCGATCTTGTCCTGCGGTTCCAGCGCAATGCCCTGCGCCTCCAGGCTGCGGTGATCGATCCGCGCATCGATATCGAGTTCTGCCAGGCGCTGATTGACATGATCGGCCCAGCGCTCGCGCCACTGCTCCACCAACTCAGCCTTGTTCCAGTCGCGCACCTTCGCGCCGAACCCGTCTTTGCCGACTTCGCGCATGGTGAGCATGACATGCGCGTGGGGCTTGGGCTGGCCGTCCGCGCCAATATCCCAATGGACATTGAGGTCGGCGATCATGCCTTTTTCGACGAACTCGGCTTCAGTAAACTCCCGCGCCAGCTCGATGCCCTGTTCCTTGGTCAGCTCGCGCGGAATGGCGAACTCGACCTCGCGGGCAAGCTGCGCGTCCTTGCGCTTCTCGGCGGCTTCGACCGCGTTCCAGAGCTTTTCGCGGTCGGCAAATTCTTCCGGCGCGCCTTCCGGCAGCAAAACTTCGGAATGGACGACCCCGTCCTTGTTGGTGAAATCATGGTCGCGGTCTAGCCGTTCGTCGTGCAGCCGCTCGGCCCCGCGATAGGCCGCTGCCGCCACGGCACTGCGCCCGCTCGACCGGCTGATGACTTTGACGGAGAGGTGGAAGATCGCCATGACGGCAATCCATCTACGCCATGAGCGCCACGTCGGCACGACGTATAAGCGCGCCCTCCCATGATAAAATCCTGCTCGGGACTATCCAGTATCAGGCCGTCTCGACGACACTACAGCATTGGGAGAGCATCGATATTATCATCAGCGCATCACCTCTCAATGGAGAACTTCGATGCGCAAACCCCGCGACTTTGATTCGGAACTGAAGGCGCTTGCCGACAAGGCGAAGCAACTGAAGGAACGCCGCGTGCAGCAACTCGGCGAACTGGTGATCGCCACCGGGGCGGATGCGACCGACGCGGAAACGCTGGCCGGTGCGCTGCTCGTCATCGCGGAAACCAGCGAGGCCCAGAGGAAGGAGGCATGGCGCAAGCGCGGCGCGGCCTTCTTTCAGAGCAAGGCGCGCAAGCGTGGCGATGGACCTCAAAGCCAGCCGAACGGCGCTCGCCCGCTTGACGGCGGCGCGGCATCGGCTTGAGGCACGAAAGGCGCGAACCGACATGCGCGAGTGGCAGGTCAAGCGCCGCGAACGCACGCGGCAACTCATCGAATTGGGCGGCCTGGTCGTGAAGGCCGGACTGGTCGAACTCGCGGACGATGATCGCGCCACGCTCTACGGCGCGTTCCTCACCGTCGCCGCCAAGTTGCGCGGCGAGGAACGGGAACAGGCGCTGGTGCTGTGGAAGCGGAAGGGGAAGCGGGCGTTTGAAGCGGAAAGCGGTTAAGCCTTGGCATCGCTCAGCCTTAGCAATCTGTGTGCTCCGTGGCCCGCTCATTACCCGCAAGGATCAATTCGGCGAGGGAGTCGAGCTCTCGTTTCGCGGCCTCCCAGCCCGGCATCTGCTTGGTGAGCAAATCAAAGAATCTCTTGCTGTGGTTGTGTTCGACCAGATGGCAGAGTTCGTGGAGAATGACGTATTCAATGCAATGGCGGGGAGCCTTTATGAGCGCGGGGTTCAGGTAAATCATTCCGCCCGGCGAACAGCTACCCCATTGCGTTTTCATGCGCATAAGCTTGACCGGCGGACGCGCCTCGATCCAACTCAACCGGTCTGCGATTTCCGAAAATTTGTCGCGCAGATATTCGTTAGCACGCGCTTCATACCATCGACCGAGTCTCCGTCCGACGGCAGCTCTGTCGGCCACTGGCAGGGTTACCTTTAGTTTGCCGCGCAAGAGCTTAACTTCGGAAGGCTGCGCGTTGCTCTCGTGGACAATGAGCTTGTGCCGCCGCCCAAGATAGAAATGCGTTTCGCCGCTCACATATTCACGCGGTAGCGCCATTTTTCGCGCTGCGATTGCGGCGGTCCGATGCTGGAATATCCACCTTGCACGTCGCTGGGCCGCCGTTCTGATTTGGTCGGCGTCCTTATTCTCAGGTGCTTCAATTTCAACGTCACCATTGGGGTAAACGTGGATGCGGATGCGACCAGTGACGGTTGCGGTTTGTCGCACCAGGCACGATACTTCTTGATCGCCGTATCGAACAATCATGCCTTCGCGCCATTACCACGAGCAAGCCCGACACGGGTGACCTCGATGACCTTGTCGGTGATGACTTTGGCTTTGTCCAAGCCGATCAATCCGAAAAGACGCGGCAATAAGGCCTTGCGGATGGCCGCTTCAATGTTTGCTGGATTCAGCGAATTTTCCGCGATGGCGCTTTCGACGAATTTCTCCATATCCAGCGCCGCCCGGATGAACTCCTCCTGCTCATGTCCGTTTGCGACGGCGTCGCTCATCTCCAGCCGAATGATCCCGAAATAGGCACTGGCGTGGCGGTGACCTTCGAGGCCTTTGGGCAGATCGTCGACCGTCTTGGCCGCGAGCTTTTCCTCCAAATCCTTGAACAGGACATACTGCTTGTAGGGGTGATCGAACAGCGCGGAAGCCTCCGCAATGGCCCGTCTGAGAAGGTCGGAAAAAAACAGCTGCGCGTAGGGATCGTCGGCCAATTCCTGCTCGATCGTCTTGCGCACTCTGGATCGGATGATGTCGGTTTCGTTGCGGGTTTTCTCAGGGGACCAAGTCTCGGCGGGCTGCTTATTTCCAAGCTCGTTGACGATCAGAACGCCGTCCACGTTCTCCACGTCCTCGCCCACAACATAACGATCGACCAGTCTCCTGATCTGGTCCTCGTAGGCACTGTAGTCGACAGTTTCCTGTGCGTCTTGTTTTACGATCTTGCGCAGGTTGGAGAAAAATTTGAGGTCGCGCTTGTACTCCGCAATCAGTGCTTCGGTAATCGACGCGTCCTCGAAGAATGAACGCGATCCTAGCGCGATCTTGAGGCACATGCCGTAGGCTGTCAGGGCCTCGTAGAAATCCTCCCTGATCTTCTGGTTCAGGTCGATAGGTATTCCGTCGTCGCTCTCGCGGGTCTGCGGCACCAGGAGCTGCCGGTACTGCTCAATGTCCGCCCTGTTCTTGACTGGCTTAAAGATTCTCCAAAGCTCGGCGTGGAGGGAGGGCAATCTCTTATACTCAGTGCTGACATCGGCATAGAGTTCGTCAATGTCGTCGAGATCGAAACCGCCCTGCGTGCGTTCTGCCAGGTCCTGATATTCGGTGAGCGCGGTATCCAGCGCCTTCAGAATGCCCCGATAATCGATGAGCAAGCCATATTTCTTCTGCTCATGCAGCCGGTTCACGCGGGCAATGGCCTGGATCAGATTGTGCTGTTCGAGCTTCTTGTCGATGTAGAGGACAGCGTTGCGCGGCTCATCGAATCCGGTGAGCAGCTTGTCGACCACGATGAGTATGTCGGGTCGGCCCTCGGTCGAGAAATCCTCGATCACCTGGCGCTCGTAGTCCTCGGCGTCGCCTTTGACGTTTTCCTTCCACCATTGCAGCACCTCGGGCAATTCTGCCTCATCGACTTCCGAATGGCCTTCGCGCGTGTCTGGCGGGGAAATGACGATGGCGCTGCTGACCAGGCCGGTTGCATCCAGTGCCTTCTTGTAGCGGATGGCTGAGCGCTTGGAATCGGTTGCCAGCTGACCCTTCAGGCCGAGATCGAGATCCTTGAAATTCTCCTTGAAGTGGGTCGCGATATCGAGTGCGATCAGATTGATCCGATCGCCAGAGCCATAGACCGCGCCCTTGGTTCCGAACTTCTTCTTGAGATCGCCCTTCTGCTCATCGGACAGGCCAGCCGTAACCTTCTCGAACCAGTTGTCGATCGCCCGTTCGTTCACGTCGAGGATCGGCTTGCGTTCTTCGTAGAGCAGCGGCGTCACCGTGCCGTCCGAAACCGCGTCCTTCATTGTGTAGGCGTGGACAATCCGACCAAACTTGTTAGCCGTCTTGTCGTCCTTGAGGAGCGGAGTGCCGGTGAACGCAACATAGGCGGCGTTTGGCAGGGCCTTGCGCATTCGCTCGTGGTTCTCGCCGCCTTGACTGCGGTGGCCTTCATCGACCAGCACGATCATGTCAGCACTGTCGTTCCGGCATTCCGGGTGGCGCGCCGCGCTGCCGAACTTGTTGATGATCGTGAAGATGATCCGCTCGGTTCCCTGGCCGATGCGCTTTGCAAGGTCGCGGCCCGATTGCGCCTTGGCCCTCCCCGCATCCTTGGAGCCGATGTCCGAGCCGAAAGCGCCGCCGGTCAGGAAGTTGCCTGCCAGTTGCTTCTCTAAGTCGCGCCGGTCAGTCACGACGACCAGGCGGCACGCCTTAAGCTTCTCGTGCAGCAGCAGCGCCTTGCACAGCATCACCATCGTGAAGCTCTTGCCTGATCCGGTAGTGTGCCAAATTACCCCGCCTTCGCGCGCGCCATCGGGTTTGACCTGACTGATCTGGTCAAGCAGTGCGCGGATGCCGAAAAACTGCTGGTGGCGGGCGACGATCTTGTCGACCTTGCGGTCAAACAGGACGTAGGAACGCACGAATTCCAGCAGGCGCTCCGGCTTGCAAAGGCCGATCAGAAGACGGTCCTGCGCGGTCACCTCCTGCTCGTCGCTCCACAGGTGCTGGAAGTGATCCCGAACCTCGCGGACATGGTTTTTCAGGATCGCCGCGCGCGGATCGGTCTCTTTCGCCGCGTTCTTGATCTGGCGGAAGTGGTCCTCGGAAAACTCCTCCTCGCGCCATTGCGCCCAGAATTTGCGCGGGGTCCTGGTGGTTCCATAGCGGCCATCGGTCATGCCGATAGACATCAGGAGTTGGACGTAAGCGAACAGGTGCGGAATTTCCTCCTGCCCCTGGTTGCGGATCGTCTGGCTGATCCCTTCGTCGACCATCGACTTGTTGGGATTACCACTGTCAGGCCGCTTGGCTTCGATCACCAGTAGCGGGATTCCGTTGACGAAGCCGACGATGTCGGGCCGCCGCGTGTGGGTGCCCGGAATGGCGAGCACCTCCATCTCATCACTGACAACAAAGCTGTTCGCCAGCGGGTGCGACCAGTCGATGATCGGCACGGTGACGCTGTGCTTCTTGCCATCGACGAATTCGGTAACGGTGATGCCCAGCGTGATGGCGTTGTAGAGCTTCTCGTTGGCGGTGATCAGCCCTTCGTTGAGCGCGGGCGAAGTCAGCTCGCGGACAATCTGATCGATCGCGTTGGTCGAAAGCGGGTAGGTCCGCCTCTTGTAGTCGAACGTGCGCCGCCGAAGTTGCTCGACCAGCACATCGCGCAGCACCACTCCCTGATTGCCGCCACGCGCGACAAGGCAATCCTCGGGCGAGAGATACTCCCAGCCCAGCGAAACCAGTGTTGCGAGGGCCGGGATATGGGAGCTGTAGAGCTCGGCAGTGTTGGGGGTGATTCTCATGGTCACAGCTTGTCGAACACCGAACCGATCCGGGGTGCGAATAGCCGTTCATATGCCCTCAGAAGGTAGGTGTCCGTCATCCCGGCGACGTAATCACAAATGTCCCGCAAAGGATCGTCGCTGCGCTGGTATTTGCTGTAGATATCGGGCGGAAGGAAGCTCTTTGGATCAGACTTCAGGACTTCGAATACGGAGATGACCATCATCTGACCCTTGAATTCCAGATGTTGGACACTCGGGCTGAAGATCACTTCCTCGCGAATGAAATCCTTCACTGCTTCGACAAACCGCGCCACCAGCTCTGGCAGTCGAGCACGATATCGCAGCCGCGGCTCCTCGAACTCAGGCAATTCGTCAATCTCAACGCTGGTGATGACGAAATTCAAAATTCGATTGATTTGATGTTTCCGTTCGGCGCCGTCCGCAAAAATCCGTTCTACCAACCCGCTGTATACGTCGTTTCCGTACTTTCCGGCATAGTTGCTATTCAGATAGTCGAGCAGTCCCTCGCACTTCTTTGGAGTGACGTGCCGCCGAAAAGCATCTTGGTCAACGAGGCGGAGCGCCAATGCGTCTTCCATGTCATGGATGCCAAAGCTGATATCATCAGCCAGGTCCATGATGCTGCACGCAAAGGATTTGTGTCGGGCCTTTGCATGCTTACCCTCCTTCAATTCGAAGGACTGGAACGTCTCTCTGTCTGTTCCTGAGAGAGGTTGAAGCAGCCATTCGACCACATCTTTTTCGCTGTCCATGTAGCACTTTGGCGGCTTTGAAGCCTCGCGATCCAGCAGCGGGGTGCCGCTGGTCTCGGGCAGCATTCGTGGAGCTTTGGCCGGATTGGCAACATCACTAAATGCAACCGGATACTTTAGGACACCGAGCAGGGCCTCACGGCAGAGGTCGGCACCATCCGCGTCAGAGAACTTCTCCAGCTTCGAGAGGATGCGCAGCGTTTGCCCATTTCCTTCAAAGCCGCCAGCCTCACGCATGCAGTAGTTAAGCGCGACCTCTCCGCCATGACCAAATGGTGGATGTCCAAGGTCGTGGGTGCAGGCGATCGCTTGCAGCATGCTGCGTTCGGGAATGAACTTGATAGCGTCATGGTCCGGGAAGCTTTGACGAAGTTGGGCACCAAGACCACCAGCGATCTGCGCCACTTCAAGTGAGTGAGTCAGCCGCGTGCGGTAAAAATCACTATCGCCGAGATTCAGAATTTGGGTCTTGCCCTGAAGGCGGCGAAATGAGCCGGAGTGGATGACGCGCGCGTAATCAATGTCGCCGGGTGTGCGAGCGTCTTGTGGCTTCTTGGTCCAACCGGACTTGCGTTCTTGCCAGATCATTTTCACGCCCCCCAGACGTTGGCAGAGGCTGCGTCGTAGAAGGCGACCTCAAGCGGTGATTTGTGATGACGTGCAGCGGCCAGGGCGTTTGCCCTTGCCATGATCCGCTGGTTGTCCGGCGTCAATGGATCGCCGTAGATGCCCACGTACAGCTTCGGAAATCTGCCGCGAGCCAATCGGTTCAGGATATGGTCGTCATTCTCGGCCAGCGAGTGGCCGAAGATGAAAAAGCAGTGCTTCCCCTGTTTCACGTTTGCTGTCAGCTGTTTGAAGCCTTGATAGAGATAAGCATTGTGGCGAATTTTCGCCTTCTTCTTCGCGCTAGTCCCTTCCGCAACGAACAGCGGATAGGCATCAGCGGCAATCGCGGCACGGGCCTGTTCGACCAGCGGAACGCCTTTCCTGATCCAGGTGTATTTCTTCAGCTCCGCCCCGGAATCGAAGAGGTGAAGTGCGCCGTGCAGGAAGTGCACCCTGGCGTCGTGTGCCCCGGTTTCGCCCTGCCAGACAACGTAGTCGGCGTCGGGATCGTCCTCATCATTTCCGAAGCCGTCGTTCGTCGCCAAGGGGATCGGCTCATCGAACGGCATGTCATCGTGCATCAGCGTCCAGTAGAGCAGCAGGTCGTAGTTGAGCGTGAAAACCTGCCCATCGCTCGCCAGGAAATGTGACAGGAACTGACGGCACGCCCAGAACTTCTGATCGGGAATATCCGGTGGGATGTGCGGGTGGTTGCCCGCGATGGTCTGGACCAGGATCTCTTTCAGAGCTGCCGCGTGCTCCAGCATCTTTGCAATCGCGGCGGCTCCATGTGGGACATAGGCCGGCAGGATTCGTGCGGCGTTTTCCAATGCACGGATCGCCGCTTCAAAATCCTGGGTGCCTAGCGCTTCAAAGACGGCGACGACTTCCGGCACTTGGCTGAAGTCAGCTTGCGCGAACAGAGAGCCATAGTGAAAGATATCGGCCCGGCAGGCGATGCTGAAGCCGTTGCCAAGTAGCAGGTGCCGCTTTGAAAACTGGTTCGAGTCGGCAATCGCCTGAGCGAAGGTCATCAATGCCATCATGCCACCTCGCTTTCCGGGAGTTTGACCCGCCGGTTGCCGGTGAGCAGTTGCTGCATCAGCGCGGCCTTTTCCTGGCGGAGGGCGGTGAGTTGGGCTTCGTAATCCGCAATGATTGTCGAATGATCGGCTAGAAGCGAGCCAATTGCGGCCTGTTCATCAATGCTTGGGAGCGAAATCAGCATTTTGCGGAAGTTGGATTGTGAGATAACGTAGCGCTGGCCACTACCATCGCCCAGCCGATAAGCTTGCCGCTTGAAATCGTCGGTTTGAAACACAAACGCGCAAAATTTCAGGTCAAGTTTCTTCGTCGGTCGGAAGCGGACGACGTGATAGCTGTAAACAACACCTGGCATGTCCTCGACGGCAACGGCAGCCATAGCGATGTCGTCGCGAGTTTCTGAGGAGGGCGTGAAAAACACGTCTCCCTTGCGGACGTCGCAACCTTGCACCTTTGCAATGGGCGCGGAGACCCGATGGTATAGATCGGAGTCGTAGATGAACTCGCGGTTGTAGGCGTCGAGGAAATTAAGGAGGCGAACTTCGGCTTCGCCTTCGACGATGTTCTTATCGGCCCCTGCAGATGAGATTGTTCCGATATCGGCAAGAGCTACTCGTTTCCACTCGCCCGAAAAGCCGGGGAGGCGTTTTTTGGGCGGGGTGGCGCCTTGCGGGAGCAGCTGCTGCATCAGCGCCTGCTTCTGCGCACGGGCGTTGGCGATCAGTGCCTTGACCGTCTCGATGGCGCGGTCCCAAGCCCCAAGAATATTTACTATTTCCCAGCGCTCAGACGAAGTGGGAACCTTCACAAGGATGCGTTCTATATCACCGCCGCTTACGTTGGGCTGGGCGCCCCCAATTGAGTCGCCGAGGATAGCTGTTTGCACGCGCTCAGTCTGAAGGATATACCAGCAAAAATCTAAATCCCGGTTGTCGCCACTGTTGGGCTGAAACCGGCCAACCCGCTGATTTAGGTATGCTCGTTCGTCGGCACTTTTTTTGCGATATCGACCCAGCTTACCCGTGGTGGCACCGGACATTGCTATGAGAAGGTCACCATCTTTCAGCTCAAAGCGCTTTAGCCTTGCATCGTACGGATGAAGTGGTGCGTCTTCGAGTGAGACTGCCCCGCCTTGGATTGACGAGATCCGCACAACCGGTACTCCCGCCTCTCCAAAGAGTTCGCTTTTAAAGGCGTTACCGCCCTGTACCCGTACAAGTTCACCAAGCGGCTCAATGCTCCAACCCTCCGGAATCATTTCGCACCGCCTTTGCCCTTAGCGGGCTTGTCCCCCGCGAGTTTCTTCACCTTGGCGGTGGCCTCGATGAAATGCTGCTCGACCGAGCTCGGCGCGTTGATCGCGCGGCTGTGCCAGCGGTCGTATTCGGCTTCGACATGGCGTTGCGCCTGTTTGGCGGAAACCCGGCCCGCGCCATCGAGCAGCGGATGATCGCCCAGCTTGAGGAAGTCGTCCAGCTTGGCGATCCAGTCGGCCATGTGCATCGGCTTGCGGTTCTTCGCCATCGCCTCAGCAAATTCGAGGAAGGCGACGGTGATGCGGTTCAGCGTCTCCATCTCCTCATCCTGCAGATAGTTCTTGGCGATCTGTGCATCCTGCTTGGTGGGCAAGCGCCCCCGCTTCTCGCCGGGCCAGCTGGTCAGCCCCATCATCGGCTTGGCAGCATCGGCGCGGGCCAGCTTGGTTTCCGCTGCGGTCTGGCCATGGGCGGCGTGGTGCATCTTGTTCTGCACCGTCTGGAAGAACTGCTGGCTTGTTTCCGCCTTCGGATCATAGTCCACGGCAGTGGCGTAGATATCGAGCACCTTTTTGTAGAACAGCTTTTCCGACGCACGAATGTCGCGGATGCGGGCGAGCAGCTCTTCGAAATAGTCGTTGTCCGGCTCTTTCAGCCGGTCGTCGTCCATGACGAAGCCCTTGACCAGATATTCGCTCAGCGCCTCTGACGCCCAACGCCGGAATTGCATGCCCCGCAGCGAGCGCACGCGGAAGCCGACCGCGAGGATCATTTGCAGGTTGTAGAGCAAAATCTGGCGGGAAACCTTGCGTTTCCCCTCGGTTTGAACTGTCAAGTTTTCTTTGACAGTTGCCGCTTCCTCCAGCTCGCCCTCTTCCAGAATGTTCCGGACGTGAAGGCTGATGCTCTGCTTGGTGGTCTGGAACAGCTCGGCCATCTCGGCCTGGCTCAGCCAGACGCTGCCGCCGCTCGCCTGAAGGCGGATGACGGTGACGCCGTCTTCCGTCTGGTACTGGATAATCTCGCCCGCCATCAGTAGCCAAGCTCCCTGAGGTAGCCGTCCATCTTCTCTTCCAGCGCGGCGAGTTCGGCCTTCAGCTTCAGCCGCTCGGCACGGACGGCGACCAGGTCGATCTCTTCCTCTTCCTCGAACGTGTCGACGTAGCGCGGAATGTTGAGGTTGTAGTCGTTCTCGGCCAGTTCGTGAGGCGTGGCGAGATAGGCGTATTTGTCAACGCTCTCCCGCTTGCGATAGGTCTCGACGATCTTCGCCAGATGGTTTGCATCAAGCTGGTTCTGGTTCTTGCCCGCCTTGAACTCGCGGCTGGCGTCGATGAACAGCACCTTGTCGTCCGTTTTGGTCTTACGGAAAATGAGGACACAGGCCGGAATGCCGGTGCCGTAAAACAGCTTTTCCGGCAGGCCGATCACGGCTTCGAGCAGGTTTTCCTCGATCAGCTTCTGCCGGATCGTGCCCTCGCTCGATCCCCTGAACAGCACCCCATGTGGCGCAACTACCGCCATGCGCCCGGTCCTCGGCTTCATCGTCTCGATCATGTGTAGGATGAAGGCGTAGTCTCCCTTGGTCTTGGGCGGCAGCCCGCGACGGAAGCGTCCGAACCTGTCATTCTCGGCCGTATCGACGCCCCACTTGTCGAGGCTGAAGGGCGGATTGGCGACGACCACATCGAAGTGCTTCAGGCGGTCGTCGCCGTCCAGCAGCTTGGGGTTGCGGATGGTGTCGCCCCATTCGATGCGGTGATTGTCCTCGCCGTGGAGGAACATGTTCATCTTGGCGAGCGCCCAGGTGCTGCCGATCGACTCCTGCCCGAACAGCGCATACCGTTTCGACCCGCCGAACTTGGCCTGCACGCGGCGCCCGCACTTCATCAGCAGAGAGCCGGAACCGCAGGTGGGGTCACAGGCTTCCTCGCCCTCGGCCATGTCCATGATCTCGGCCATCAGTTCGGAGACTTCGGGCGGCGTGTAGAATTCGCCCGCCTTGCGGCCTGCATCGGCGGCGAAGTTCTTGATCAAGAATTCGTAGGCGTTCCCGATCACATCGAGATTGCCGATGCGCGACGGGCGCATGTTCAGCTCGGGACGGGAGAAATCCTCCAGAAGGTGGCGCAGGATGTCGTTCTTCTGCTTCTCCTCACCCAGCTTGTTGGAGTTGAAGCTGATATCCTGGAACACGTCACGGAGCTTACCGACGTTCGCCTCTTCGATGGCGTGAAGCGCCTTGTCGATCCGCTCACCGTTGCCCGGTTCGTGCCGCGCCTTGTAAAGGGTGGTGAAGTTGGCCGATTCAGGCAGAACGAACCGCTCGTTCGTCATCAGCTCCGCAATCAGCTCGGGCGTGTCGCCATACTGCTTTTTGTATTCGTCGTAGTGGTCCTGCCACACGTCTGACAGGTACTTGAGGAACAGCATGGTGAGGACATAGTCCTTGTAGACGTCAGCCGAGACCGTCCCGCGAAAGGTATCGCAAGCGGCCCACACAGCCTTGTTTACTTCGTCCTGCTTGATCTGATCGTTCATGATGCTCTCGATTCATGTCGCGTTGCCGAAGTTGCCAGCAGCCGCCTTGCAATGGCAGCCATTTCGACCATTCTATTTTCAATCAACCGATTAAGGAGCGCTCGCTCCGCCTTTGCTGCGGCGTCAAGTTCAACAATGCGTTGCTGCTCGGCCAGCGGCGGAACCATTATCGGCAACTGCTCGACAACCTCACGCTTGAGATTCAGGATGTAGGAGCCAGTAGCACCGGCGGTGAAGTGGTCCTGGGCTGGCTTCTGGTTCAACTGCCAGGCAAGGAACTCCGGCAGAATTGCTTGCCGCTTGGCCCGAATAATAAAGAAGTGGGGAGAGCAAACGACCTGCTCCTGCCGTCCCTCCATATAATATGCGATATTGCGCCCGCCTCGCGTCGAAAGGATTACGTCCCCCTCAGCGAGAAACGCCTTCGCGCTGACGCGAGGTAGCGCCACCCGCGAAAGGTTGGGCCAGTCGATGCCATTAACAGGGTCGGCGTTGCGCATCTGGATTACAGCGACCTCGCCGTCGGGGAGCTCGTCAACCTTGCCGCGAAACGGGTATCCCGCCGAGATGGTGGCAATCCGAGCCAAAAAATCAGAATGATTTGCATCAATCGCTTTCATGCGACCTATATGGCCTCCGTGGGCGCTTCTGTCAATGCATAATGTGCATCAATCGCTTTGCTGCAAAATTTGTAACCCGCTTGCCATCCTTGTTCCATCTTTGCGTGTCGATGTTTTGCGCGATTCGCGCGCAAGAAGTCGTCATACTTGGCGCGAAGTGCCGCCTCTTTCGCGCAAAATCTCGGCCCAAAAGCAAACAACAGCGTAGCTCGGAAAATTTTCCTCCGCCCACGGCACGATTACCTTGGCGTCCGTGTCTGTCTCTTACCTTCCGTAGCCGTCTCTATCCTTGGCTTTGTCTTTATAGGCGCGTGTTCGACAGGCTTCGCGGACTGCGAATTGGCCTTGCATCCGGCGGTTGGTCAAACAAATATTGCACTCAGGGGGTGTCAGAAACGACCAGCGAGTGGAAATCTGTACCATGTCCAGCACCGACAAAATCATCCGCCTGAAAACCGTTCTCGCCCGCACCGGGCTGTCCCGCTCCACCATGTATCGCAAGATCGCCGAGGGGACCTTTCCATCCCAAGTGAAGATCAGCATTCACGGGGCAGGCTGGCGCGAGTCTGCCATCAACCGCTGGATCGATGATCCGGTCTCGTATCGTAATGAAGGCGCAGCACAGTGACGGCTCCGGTCGCCGAACCCATCTGCTTAAAGGTCAACGAGGCTGCTCACATGATCGGCGTCGGGCGGACCAAGCTGTATGAGCTGATTGCGTCCGGTGACATCGAAGTTGTCAAGCTGGGCAAATCGACGCGAATAGTAACTGCCAGCCTTCACCGGCTGATTATGCGGCAGCGCGGGCCGGAGTAAGCTCGCCTGCCGCCTCGGCTGCGTCGATGCTGGCGGGAGCCTCTCCGGCCTCAAGGAATTCCGCCCAGCGCGCCATCAGATCGCGGCGCTTGTCGAAGAAGTCCGTTCGCCGATAGGCGGCTTCCACCTGATTGCTCAGCTTGTGCGCCAATGCCTTGTCGGCAACTTCCTTCGGGAAATCTGTCTTCTCCGCTGCCCAGTCCGTGAAGGACGAGCGGAAACCGTGAACCGTCGCGCCGGTGATCCCGTCGTTGCGGAGCAATTTGGTCATCGTCATGTCACTGATCGGCTTTTCGCCGTCTGCGGAGAATACAAGCCCGTCATCGCTGGTCCGCTCTTCCCACCGCTTGCGCAGCAGCGCCACGGCGGGCGGCGACAGCGGCACGACATGAGTCTCGCGCGCCTTCATGCGCTCGCCGGGGATTGTCCAAATGGCCTTGTCGAGGTCGAATTCGGTCCAAACCGCGAAGCGCGTCTCGTTAGAGCGCACAGCGTTGTAGATTGTGAAGCGCAGTGCATCTCTGCCAGTCGTAGGCGACGCTGCTGCCAATTGGGCCATAAGTGCTGGCACCTCGGCAAACGGCATTGCTTCAAGGTGCACCGCCTTCGCTGTCTGGCGCGGAAGGCCCTTTCGCACCGAACGCAGGGAGGCCTCCTCGGCCCGCCAGCCCTTGATATGGGCGAAGTCCAGGACTGCGCCTATGCGTTGCAGCAGGCGACGCGCCGTTTCCGGGATTTCCAGCCAGATCGGCGACAGCACCGTGACAACACAGGCGCTGTCCACCTGATCGACCGGCTTGGTGCCGATGTGCGGGAACACGTGGTTTTCGAAGCTGGATATCCAGTTCGCATAGCGGCGGTTCTTCCAGCCCTCCTTCAAGGCGTCGTAACAGTCGCGCGCCGCCGTTTCGAAGCTGGGTATGACTTTGCGGGCCTTGCGCCGCTCAGCCACCGGATCAGCACCAGCGCGAACTTTGCTCCGCAGCGCCACTGCCGCCTCTCGGGCTTCCACAAGGGACACGTCCAAGGCAGAGCCAAGCCCGTAATCTCTCCGCCTGCCTTTGTGCTGCATACGCAGCACCCAGGTTGCCGCACCGCTCTCCTTGACCAGCAGGCAAAGGCCACGGCCATCAACGTGACGGCCCGGTTTCGCGTTCTTCACTTTCAATGCAGTCAGCGCCATCGTTCGAGTCCCGTTCAGGGAATCTTCGGCTTCCGTTCCCACGGAAAGGCCGCCGAAAATGATCCCACATTCGTTCCCACAAATCGGTGGGATTTCAGGCAAATGTGGGCGACCGACCGCGAACACCTTACAAGCCAAATTGGCAAAATTACAGTGTGGTTAGGGATGCCTCGGCATTGCCTGAGACAGAATTTTTACGCCTCTTCTGGGCACCATATCCCCTTGAAAAACAAGGATTTTTCCGGGGGTTTGGCACAAATTGGCACACTGACCCTCTCGGGGGAAGCCATAGGCCGTTTCAAAATTGCGATGAATGGACGGGTATCACCCCGCGCTGGCGGGCTATCGGACTAGGCGAGGACGGCCGCGCCGCTGGTTGGGTGGATCGCTGCTTACGCGCGCCCACTCGCGAGCTACTTCCGGGAGCCATCTAGGACGGGCCAACGCAGCGACGCGCGGCGGCAGCTTTTCGGGACACTGTGATACCATCCGGCAAATGGTGCTTTCCGAATAGCCCAGGAACTTTGATAGCTCCCGTGGCGTCCAGAGCCTATCGTCCTCCATCGCCAGGGTTTCTCGAATGGTAATCCCGCCGCGTTCCGTTTCGCTGACTGTTCACCCCGAAAGTCATGACCATCTGCGCTGACAGCCCTTCCGCGTCGGTGAAAAGCGTAGCATTGATCGGGCAATGCGGATCGTCGATCCGAACGCGCAGATAGTCGCGAGGCGGATCGGCACGTGACTGCTGTTCCCAGGCGTCACCTATGGCTTGCCAGCCTAGCATGACCCGGAAAGCCGGATCACTGTCGGCAACCCGATTGTCATTGGGCACCAAGCGGATTTTGCGCTGGAAGGTGAGGGTCTGGATTTCACCATCCCAGCCGCCCTGCTTCGACCGCTTGAACCGGCCAATGATCCGTCGGCGCGTCATGTCCCGGCCTCGGCTTCCTTGCGCGCCTTTGCAAAGGCGCGGTCGCTGGCGAGGAAGGATTCGAGCATGGCGGGGATAATGTCGGCCACTTCAGCCTTGTCGGCATAGGCCCGGTTATACAGCGCGGCATAGTCAGCCAATGCATGGGCAAGATCGGGCGTGACGGCGATGCCGATCTTGACCGGGGTGCGGTCGGGGAGCTTGGCGAGTTTGAGCATGGGGGCGTCTCCTGTCAGCGCCCGCCCCACGGCCGGAGGACCAAATCCTTGTGCACAATGATCCTGAGCGGCCATCCGGGACGGACGGTGATGGTGGGCTGGACGTTGAGGTTCTTCGTCACGATCTGCTGGCCCGCCTGATTGGCGGACTGCTGCGTTGACTGGCTGAGCGCCCGCACAAGGTCGCTTTCGTCATTGCCGATCGACAATTCGGTGCCGACGCCGAGCAAGGTCGATAGCACCACGCCCTTGAGCAGACGCCAGGTGTGGTAATCCACCTTGTCGGACAGCCCAGCGTAGCCAGCGGCATCGGTCGCGGGCAGATTGTCGATCTGGATCGAGCTGCCATCGGGCAGGATGATCCGCTGCCACACGAGCAAGGCGCGGCTCTGCCCGAACGCCACGACACTATCGTAACTGCCGATCAGCCGCGATCCTTGCGGAATGAGCAGGGTCCGGCCCGTCACCGTGTCGAACACGGGTTCCGTCACCTGCGCCACGACCATGCCGGGCAAATCGGAGTTGAGGCCGGTGAGCAGGCTCGCGGCGATCACGCTGCCCGCCATCACCTGATGCGGCGAGGCCGGGGTCTGGAGAGTATGGGCGTTGTAGATCCCGCCCGATGCCGATTGGCCGACAAAATCCAGTTTGCGTTGCTGGTTGTTCGGGTCGCTATCAGGGTTGAGCGCGAGGCGATCGGATTGCGCGGAGTCGCTGGCGGGCGTGGCACTGGTGGCAGCCTCGGCGGTCGCGCCAGCAACCGCACTCGCTGCACGGCCTGATGATTGCACCATCACACCCGCCTCGCGGGCCTGTGCTGCCTGCGCGGCGATACGCTGACGCTCGGCTTCGGCGGCCTGTTCTTCGGGGGTTATCGTGGGCGGCATGGTCGGGTCGGCGGGGATACCGTCGTCCAGCCCCCGCTGGCGTGCAAGGATCGGCCGGCCAAGATCGCCGGGTAGTGGATCGCCCAGGACCGGAACGCCGGGCGGGACCTCCCCATAGGTGCCGGGCAGGTTCATCACCTGATCGGCGGGCGTGTGCCGCTCGGTAATCGCCCTGTCGCTCGCTTCGACCAGCCGGAGCGTCTTCGGTCCCAGCGCCATCCACGCAACGCCGGCAATAGCGAGCGAGCCGGCCGCCGCGCCGCCGATGATGACGCCGCGCTTGAACCGGACCACGCGGCGGGGCGCGGCGCGCAACGTCAGATTCTCCGGTGCCAGTTTACGGGGTGCGGTAGCCGCAGCCTGCCCGGCATCGGGCGGTGCCTCCGCTGCATCGGGATCGGCGGGCGGAATCGGTTCAAAAGGCGGTGCGGTCATTTCCGTGACCTCCCGCTGCGGCCGTCCGTGCGGCTGATCCGCACGACCTGCTGCGGCGTCTCGCCAAGGCGAAGTTCGACCGCCGCGAACAGGCGATCGACAATATAATGGTTCCCGCTCACGCGGTAGTTGACCAACTGGCTGTCGCCCAGCGGCCCGACGACGAACAGCGGCGGCGCTTCGCCCTGATCGAGCCGGGCCGGAAACTCGATATAGACCTTGGCGCCATCATCCCATGCCCGGATCGGCCGCCATGCCGGACTGTCGCCGGTGATCTCGTAGCGGAAGCGCAGATTGGTGAGCGCTATATTCTCCGCGACCGGCCGCGCCTGCTCGGCCTCCCGGTTCTGGCGGCGCAGCGCCACGAGCCGGTCCTGCGGATAGGTCCAGCTAATCGCAGCCATCGCCGTGCGGTCGGTGCTTTCGAGCGCGAGGTGATAGGCGCGGCGGTCGGTCGTGATGACCATGTTCGTCACCAATCCCGGCGCGAAGGGTTTCACCAACACATGCACGCGCGCGGACTCGCCCGCGCCGCTCGTCGTGTCACCTATGATCCAGCGGACGGTATCCCCCGCCGATACCGCCACCAGCTTTTCGCCGGGCTGCAAGGCAATGTCGCTCACCCGTTCCGGGGCGGTATAAAGGCGATACAGCGCCCCTTCGGTCCAGGGATAGACCTGCACGGCGTTGATGTAGCCCGCACTGGACGGCTCGCGCGTGGCGGCCCGGTTGGCGGCTTCGATGCGCGCGGCCGGTTCTCGCGTCTCACCTTTCACCGATGGCGGCGGCATCAGTTGACCGGGAAGCGGTAGCGGCACTGGCTGCTCGATGATCTCAACCGGCCGGGGTGGCTCTGCCTCGATTGCGGCGGGGCGGAAGTCGGCAGCATCATAGGTGATCGCAGGCGGCGGAGTCTTGCCCGCGCAGGCGGTAAGCGCCAGCGCGGAAGCGGATAGAATGAGGTTCCGAGTCATTGGCCGGGTTCTCCTTGCTGAGCGGGTTTGGCTGATGCCGCTGGCGCCTGCGCTGCTTCCTGCGGCGGAAAGGCGGGAATGGTGACGACAGGCGCCGCCGGCTGCACCGATGGTGCTGGCGAAAGCTGCTGCTGGCGCTGAGCTTGCGGCCGGGCTGGTGCGGGCTGGCCCTCCAGTTCGCGTGCCCAGTCAATCGCGTTGACGAACAGGCCGAGCGGGTTTTTGCGGAGCGCGTCGGCAGTCTTGGGCGGCCGCATCGTCACGGTGAGCATGGCCGTCCAGCGTTCGGTCTTGGCCAGGCTGCCGCGCTCGAAAATGCTCTCGGTCCATTTGACCTGAAAGCTGCTGTCGGACGCGCGGACCACGCTCGTCACCTGCACCGATACGCTGCGCTGGCCAATGCCCGCGAACGGGTCGTTGCTGCGCGCATATTCATTGAGGAAGAGCGAGGCGCGATCGGTGGCGAAGTCATAGGCGCTGAGCCAGTTCTGTTTCACCAATACCGGGTCGGTGGAGACCGAACGCACGTTCGATATGAACCGGCCGAGATGCCATGCGATCTGGCCGTCCGTGGGCTGGTAGTTCTGGATCGCGGGCGCGACGCTGCGGGCTTCGCCCAACCGGTCCACCTCGACCACATAGGGCGCAACGCGACTTTGCATCGACTGCCAGACGTTCGACCCGATCAGTACGCCGGTAAGGCCAAGGCATCCGAAGGCGACAAGCCGCCAGTTGCGGGCCTGCACGCGGGCGGAGCCGATACGCTCATCCCATAGCTGGCCGGCACGTTGATAAGGTGTTTCCGGTTCGGGCGTTCGCCCGTAACGCTGGATGGATCGCTTGAAGATCATGGAAAATTACTCCTTCTGGCTAAGGTCGGGATTGGCTGCGCCGCCCGGACGATCGCCGTCCTTGATCGTCTGCATCGCCATGTGGCGCTGATGCCGGGCGGTTTGCTGCGCGCGCAGGCTCTGCGCCCAGGCAGGCGTGGAATCGGATGCGGCGCTGGCAGAAGCAGCGGCAGGTGCGGGTGAAGTACGCCCCGCGTTCCATGCTGCCTGCTGGCCGCGTTCGGCGCTCGCACGAATGGGACTGGCGATGCGGGATGCCGCGGCTTTCATGCCCTGCGATGCAGCGCCGCCGGCGGCGGTTGCGATGCCGCCAAGGCCGGCGCCGATGCTGGCGCTGCCGGACGTTTCCTGCCCAAGCCGGTAGGACGCCTGCGCCGCCGAACCCATTGCGGTCCCGGCCTTGATCGCCCCCATGCCGCCGCGCCCGGCCGCCATCGCGCCGCGCGCACCAAGCATGGCGGCGCCGCCGGTCGCGAGAGCAGCGCCTGCGACCGTGCCGACCGCCGCACCCGCGCCAAGCTGCGGTGCGCCGGAGACAAGGCCGGACGCGATGCCGGGACCGAAGATGCCAAGCCCGAACAGGGTCAGCGCGCCCATCAGCAGGCTGAGCGCTTCGGCGATCTCCGGCTCGCTGCCCACAAGCGCGGTCAGTTCGCCGAACAGGTTCGTGCCGATGCCGATGATGACGGCGAGGACCATGACCTTGATGCCCGACGACACCACATTGCCCAGCACGCGTTCAGCGAGGAAGCTGGTCTTGTTCCACAGCGCGAACGGCACGAGCACGAAGCCGGCCAGCGCGGTCAGTTTGAACTCCAGGATCGTGATGAAAAGCTGGATGGCGAGGATGAAGAAGGCGAGCACCACCAGCAGCCAGCAGATGAGCAGCACCGCGATACTGAGGAAGTTGCCGAAGAACTCCGGGAACCCCGACATCTCCGTCACCTGATCGAGCAGCGGATGCGCGGCGGTGAAGCCGGAGCCGGCGATCGCGCCAGGGTGCATCAGATCGTCGGCCGATACGCCCCCACCGCCCGCCGTGATCCCCAGGCCTGAAAAGCTCTGGAAGATAATATCGGCCAGCGTGCTGAAATTGCCGATGATGAAGGCGAAGGCCCCGACATAGAGCGTCTTCTTGATCAGCTTGCCCAGCACATCCTGATCGTTGTCCATCGCCCACCACAGCGCGGCCAGCGTCACGTCGATGCCGATCAGGACGGTGGTGAGAAACGCGACATCGCCGGACAGCAGGCCGAACCCGCTGTCGATGTAGCTGATGAACGCTTCGAGGAAGCTGTCGATGATATTGAGGTCGGGGTTCATGGTCAGCCGCCTTGCCGTGCGCGGTCAGTCGCGCGTGTAGATGTCAGCCGAGCCGATGAAGCGCTTCGTCCGCTCGCGCGCGGCTTCCATCGCCTGCTGCTGACGGGCGCGTTCGAGGGAGTCGGCGCGATATTGCGCCGCCATCATCTGCTGGATCTGAAGCTGCTGCTTCGTGCTGAGCGCCAGAAGCTGGTTGGTGGCCTGGCTGACCTGCAAGCTGCCGGTCGCGGATTGGCTCTGCGATACCAGTTCGGACAGCAACCCGGCGTCGGCCTGCACATTTTCCGCGACCTGAGCCTGCACGCGCATGGTCTGCCGATAGCCCTGCATCGACGTCTGCAATCGCGCGCGCGCCTGCGTGATAATGTCGCTGGTGGACAGCGCGCGATCGAACTCGGCCGGGAACTGGCTGGCAAGCGCAGCGTCGGTCGATTGCAAATCGAAGGCGATGCCTTCGGCCTGGCCCATCAGCGCATCGATACGCTGCATCGAGCGGGTGATCTGGCTGAGCGACGAGAAGTCGAGGCGCTGGAGATGCTTCGCCATGTTGGTCAGCATCGACGCCTGGTTCTGAAGAGCCTGAATCTGGTTGTTGATCTGGGTAAGCGTGCGCGCGGCCGTCAGTATGTTTTGCGCGTAATTCCTTGGGTCGAACACAACCCCGCCGAACTGTGCATGGGCGGGCGCGACCGGCACGATTGCCGCGCCGGTGATGGCGGTGGCCGCAAGGCACGCGGCGAGAATACGGGATTTCATAAGGAAAACTCCTGCTGAGGGTTGATGGGATTGGCGTCGGGCAGACCCGCGCCGGGGAAATCGGGGATCAGCTCGGCAGCCCAACGCAGGCCGCGCGCTTCGAGAAAGGCGGGAAGAAAGCCGTCCGCGCCTTCACGGTGCAGCAGCCCGTCGATCAGACTTTGGGTTTCGGGGTCGGAAGCGCCGCACAGCGCCAACGTGATTTGCCCCAGCGCCAACTCGAACAGGCGGTTGCCGCGCCGCGATTGGAGATAATAATGCCGCTTCGGCGTCGCGCGGGCGATCAGCTCGATTTGGGCGTAGTTGAGGCCGAACCGCTCATAGGCGGTGCGGGCCTGCGGTTCGATCGCCCGGTCATTGGCGAGGAATATCCGCTGCGGACAGGATTCGAGGATCGCGGGCGCAATGCTGCTGTCGGCAATGTCGGCGAGGCTCTGCGTGGCGAACACCACGATGACGTTCTTTTTTCTAAGAACCTTCAGCCATTCGCGGATGCGGGCGGCGAACAGCGGGTTGTCGAGGAACACCCATGCCTCGTCGAGGATCAGCAGCGTCGGCCGCCCGTCGAACCGCTCTTCCAGCCGGTGGAAGAGATAGGTCAGCACCGGCAGCACGACGCCGGCCGTGTTCATCAGGGCTTCGGTCTCGAAGCATTGCACGTCCGATAGCGCGAGGCGGTTTTCGGCTGCGTCGAGCAGCCGCCCGAACGGCCCTTCCAGCGTATAGGGCATCAACGCGGCTTTGAGCGCATTGGACTGGAGCAATACCGATAGCCCAGTCAGCGTCCGTTCCTCCGGCGGAGCGCTGGCAAGACTGGTGAGCGCGGACCACAAAGCCTCCTTGATCTCCGGCGTCACATCGAGCCGTTCGTGCGCCAGCAGCGCCGCAATCCATTCGGCCGCCCACGCACGTTCGCCATCGTCGTCGATATGGCGAAGCGGTTGGAACGCCAGTGCATCGCTCTCGCCAAGGGCGTGATGCTCGCCGCCCATCGCAAGCACGGCGGCGCGCGCGGACAGCCCCTTGTCAAAGATGTAGACTTGGGCACCCGGATAGCGGCGGAATTGGAGCGCCAGCAGCGCCAGCAATACCGACTTGCCCGCGCCGGTCGGGCCGACGATCAGCATGTGGCCCACATCGCCGACATGTGTGCAGAGCCGGAACGGTGTCGATCCGCTGGTCTCGGCATAGAGCAAGGGCGGACCAGCAAGGTGATCGTTGCGCGCCGGTCCCGCCCATACGGCGGACAGCGGCATCAGGTGGGCTAGGTTCAGCGTATGGACCAGCGGTTGCCGGATATTGGCGTAAACATGTCCCGGCAGCGAACCCAGCCACGCCTCAACGGCGTTCACCGATTCCCGTATGCAGGTGAAGCCCAGCCCGTTGACGATCCGCTCGACGATGCGGACTTTTTCATCGGCGGCGGCCCGGTCCTCGTCGGAAACCGTGATCGTGGCGGTATAATAGCCGAACGCCACATGGTCGCCGCCCAATGCCTGCAAAGCCAGATCGGCATCGGCCACCTTGTTGTCGGCGTCGCTGTCGGTCAGCGGAACCGGCTCGTTCATCATCACTTCGCACATGAGCTGCGCGATCGACTTGCGCTTGTTGAACCATTGCCGCCTGATCTTCGTCAGCGTCTTGTTGGCCGCCGTCTTGTCGAGTGCGATAAACCGCGTCGTCCAGCGATAGGCGAAGTCCTGATGGTTGAGCGCATCGAGGATTCCAGGCCGCGTCGCGCCCGGAAATCCCATCACCGTGACGGTCCGCAAATGCCGGTCGCCAAGCATCGGTTCGATACCGCCAGACAGCGGCGTATCGACCAACAGCCCGTCAAGATACATGGGTGTGTCGGGCGGCGCGACCGGATGGCGCTTGGTGGAAACGCAGCCGTGCAGGAAGGTCAGCGTCTCGCCGTCGTCCAGCGCGCGCACCTCCGGCATGATGCCGGTGAGAAGATCCGATAGCCGCTGCGTCTCCGCGATGAAGGCGCGCAGTTCCTGCCGCCAGTCGCGGCCTTCCTGCGGAACCTCGCGCTCCAACAGCGCCCGCTCGGCCCGGCTGACTTGATCGGCGGGCGGCAAATAGCAGATGGTCAGGTGATAGCGGCTCTCGAAATGCTGGCCGCGCCGTCCGTCGAAATGTGCGCGGCGTTCCTCGTCCACAAGCCAGGACGCGGGATCGGGAAAGCTACTGACGGGATAGTCCAGCGCCTCGATACGTTCGGCGTCGAAGAACAGCGCCCATCCGGTGCCAAGGCGGCGCAGCGCATTGTTGGCGCGCGCGCAGACAGAAATCAGTTCGGCTTCGGTCGCGGATTCAAGGTCGGGACCGCGAAAGCGGAAGGTGCGCTGGAAAGAGCCGTCCTTGTTCAGCACGATGCCGGGCGCGGCCAGCGCTGCCCAGGGCAGATGATCGGCCAGCCGGTCGGCGGCGTTACGGTATTCCTTGAGGTTCAGCATGTGAGGTATCCCCGCTGGCGGAGGTGACGGGCGATCACGGACGCGAAATCCGGGTCGCGCTTGGCGGCGAACACCGCGAGGCTGTGTCCGGCGAGCCAGAGCAGCAGCCCGGCAATCCATTGCTGGAGGCCCAGTCCCATCGCGGCGGCCAGTGTGCCGTTGAGGATCGCTAGCCCTCGCGGTGCGCCGCCCAGCAGGATCGATTCGGTGAGCGCGCGGTGAAGCGGCACTTCGAAGCCATCGATATGACCGCCCGCGGCGATGGGACTGGTTCCCGGCATCAGACCAGCGCCCCGCCGCCGAACGAGAAGAACGACAGGAAGAAGCTGGACGCGGCAAACGCGATCGAAAGGCCGAACACGATCTGGATCAGCTTGCGAAAGCCGCCGCTCGTCTCACCGAAGGCCAGCGCCAGGCCGGTCGTGATAATGATAATGACGGCGACGATCTTGGCAACCGGACCCTGAACGGATTCAAGCACCTGTTGCAGTGGCTCTTCCCAGGGCATGCCCGATCCCGACGCCATCGCGGCGACGGGAAGGATCAGGGTTGCCGCTGCGGCCAACGCCAGCCGGTGCGGCAGGCGCATGTGTGTAGATGCATTGAGAATATGCATGGGTCAGTCTCCAGTGCTGATTGGAATGGTGAGGTCGGTGACGGCGTAATCGCCGTCGCTATCGAGACCGCGGACCTCGGCCACACTCTCGATCCTGCGGCCGGTTCCCCGGCCGGAGATGAACACCACCATGTCGATCGCGTCCGCGATCAGGCGGCGGGGCACGGTGACGACGCCCTCCGAAACAAGCTGTTCGATGCGGTAGAGCGCGGAACGCGCGCTATTGGCGTGGAGAGTCGCGATGCCGCCGGGGTGGCCCGTGTTCCACGCTTTCAGCATGTCGAGCGCTTCGGGGCCGCGCACCTCGCCGACGATGATCCGGTCCGGACGCAGGCGGAGGGTGGAGCGGACAAGATCGGTCATCCCGACGATGCCGGGTTTGGTCCTGAGCGCAACGGTATCGGGCGCGGCGCATTGCAGCTCGCGCGTGTCTTCGATGATGATGACGCGCTCGTCGAGCGTCGCCATCTCGTTCAAGAGCGCGTTGGCCAGCGTCGTCTTGCCCGAAGACGTGCCGCCCGCGACAAGGATGTTCTTGCGCTCGACAACCGCCATCGACAGGGCCAGCGCAGTCTCGGCCCGCATGATGCCGTCGGCCACATAATCTATGAGGCGATGGATGCGGGCTGCGGGCTTGCGGATAGAGAAGCACGGCGCGGCGGATACGGGCGGCAACAGCCCCTCGAACCGCTCGCCACCTTCGGGCAGTTCGGCGCTGACGATCGGCGCGCCGGCATGGACTTCGGCGCGAACGTGCGAAGCGACAAGCCGGATGATGCGTTCGGCTTCGGCCGCTTCCAACCGGGCGCCGGTATCGACGCGGCCTTGTCCCAGCCGGTCGAGGCGTAGCGCGCCGTCCGGGTTGACCATGATCTCGATGACAAGGGGGTCGGCCAACGCGGCCGCGATCTGCGGCCCCATTGCCGTTCGCAGCATGGCATGGCGGCGGCCCTGCGCGATCGGGTTTCTCCCAGTGCGACCGCCGCTCCAGCGCCCCTTCGGGATCGACCAAAATATCCGCGATATTCTGAACGTCGCGAACCTCGTCAGGGCCTTTGCGGACTTCGAGCAGCGGATTGTAGCGCGCCGAGCGCGGGTCGGTCGGGTTGAACAGCAGGCAATGCGAGAAGCGCGAACGCCACCCGGCCGTCAGCGTCCAGTTCTCTCCCTTGATGTCGTGAACGACCGCGCTGCCGGTCCAGGATAGCAGAGTGGGCACGACCAGACCGACGCCCTTGCCCGAACGGGTCGGCGCGAAGGCCATGACATGCTCCGGCCCGTCATGGCGCAGATAATCGGCGCGGTAGCGGCCGAGAAAGACGCCTGCGTCATGGAACAGGCCCGCCTTTGCGATCTCGGTGCGCGACGCCCAGCGCGAGGAACCATAGGTGGTGACATTGCGGTTCTGCCGAGCGCGCCAGAGCGAACCGCCGATGGCGGACGCGCAGCCGAGGAAGCCGCTCGCTCCGGCGAGCGCCCCGGCCTTGTCGAACACTTCGGGCGCATAGGCCTCGAAATGATACCACCAGCGGAACAGGTCCCAGGGCCGGTAAACCGGAACGTCGAGGATGATGATCCAGGGCAAGCCAAGCTGCGCCTGATAGCCCAGCATGGAGGCGGCCCATTGGGTTGCCGCCCACACACCAAGAATAACGATGGCGAAAACGACGAATATCTGCCCGACGAGCAGTTTGGTGGGGGTCATGATGCTGGCTCCGACTCGCGGGCCGCGACAGGCGGCGCGAACGAAGCCAAGGCTCGCTCATGTCAGTGTTCGGGCGTGATCCCCCCAGTTGTCCCGCGATGTCCTCAATCGTCCCCGTTTTCTGCGAACGGGGAGCGATTTTACGGCCGGAAGGACAGTTCGCGCGCGTTGAGCGGAAAATCCGTCTTCGCGTCATAGAGAATGATCCCGGCTGAGTCGGCGGACACATCCACCGCCAGCGTCACCGGGCGATGCGCGCCGATCTCGGACGCGATCAGCCTGCGTGCAAAGCGCCAATGGACGTCATCGGCGCATTCGGGCAGGTTGACTGTGATGCGGAAATCATAGCCCGCGATTGTGTCGCTATCGGTGGCCAGGTCGGCGCAAGGACCGATCAGTTTTATGCTGACGATCCGGCCATCAGGGGGCATGTCCGCCTCGCCATAGCCGAAGGCGGCGCGCAATATCCGGCTGATCTGCTCAATGTCCCGCTGGGCTTCGCAAGGAAGATGATCCACGCGCCTGCGAACTGCGGCGGAATCATAACCATCGTCAAGGAAGTCCTGTAGTTCGTTCATAGCGCATCTCGATCGAACAGTTGCAGTCGATAGGATCAATCGGGACGATCCGCACCGCAAAAATGGCACCGAACTCCCGCGCACTGGACGCGGGAGCCGCCGGGGCTTCACAACATGACGAAACGACATGCGCCGCCGCTTTTGGCCCGAAGGCTTGAACATATGTGGCGGCACCCCGGAAACCGAAGTTTCCGAGACGTTTGCGTTTCGTCGGGTTGTGAAGCCCGGCGCTGCCCTTTGCACAGCGCCGGACCGGGGTAGCAGGAGCGTGCCTTGCGGCCAAGGCAACTGTTCATCATGCAAATCAGAGAATACAGAATGTCGGCATTTATTGGCAAATGCCGGCATTTCATCCGGTCAGACCCGGTTACGCCAATATCCGCCGGTTGCGGAACGTCATGTGACCCAGTCTGGAACTACCTGTAGCAAGAAGGTGAGACACCTCTGAAAATCATCGCGTGCGGGGCGGAATGGTTTTCCGGACATTGTCCGCGAGCATCGGCGCGTAATAGATGGCGTGCAGGATGCCTTCGACGATATCCAACAGGGTATTCACGGTATCGGCGCTCGGCTCGAAATCCCTATGCATGGCGGCGTGCCCGGCTTCGATTAGCGTATCCTTGAACATCGCCTGCTGATTGGGAGCGACGTGCCCCGCCTCGAAGAACTTCTCGATATTCTTCTCGAACCTTCCCTGATCGCCTACCTGGTCGATCATCAGGCGCTCGACTAATGCCCGGATACCCATCGTGGCGAGACGATGCGCGCCCATCGCCAAGGCCCCATATATCTCGTCGCAAAGGCCATTATAGGATTGAAGATAGGTGTTGAACGGGAATGCCTGGCGGCGCCATTGCGGTTTCTGGCGCGCGATCGAAGGCGGAAAGAACTCGGTGTAAACCGCTGGCTGTCCATGCTCGTCCGAATCTTCGGAGAACCAGTGCCTGTGCCGTAGCCTGACGGAATCGCAACCGAGACAGCGCATCAGCGCCCAACTGTCTCCACCCTCGATATAGATGCCCCGCTGGTCGTCCAACTCTTCCTGCCACGAAGTCTTTTCCGTGTGAACGATTGCGTGGTTGTTCCATTGCAGGCATTTGTTGCAATGCACCCGCTCAATCAGGTTTGCCCCGTCGCTCATTCTTTCCCCGAATCCAATGGCGGCCATTGTCTCGACGTGTGGACCAGGGTGAGAACCCAGACGGTTTCATCCTCGATCTGATACACCAGCCGATAATTCTCATGAGGGATCAACTCGCGTGTTCCAGCGATCTTGCCCGTCCGGCCCATATGAGGAAAACCGGCAAGACGCGCCGCCGCCTCTCCGAAAAGCTCATCCATCCGCAACGCGGCACGCGGATTATCGCCGGCGATATATTCGATGATCTCGATACGGTCCTGTTCAGCTTCCGGCGTCCACCGGGCCTTCACGCCTCTGCCTCATCGGCCCTGCGGCGCAATTCTGCACGGCGGGCGGAAAAGTCGGCCTCGACTTCCTCGTTCAAACGGCCCCGGCCAGCGCGGACCGATACACGGGCGGCTTCGACCTTTCGGCGCAGAAACTCGTCATAGCCCCGCGCTTCGCGCTGACGCTGGACATATTCACGCATCAGGTCCCGCACGATCTGCGATGCAGGCCGATGGGTGGCCTCGGCTTCGGCCATGAACGCATCCCGCAAATCGGGTTCCAGCTTCATCGTGAAAACGGCATCTTTGGACATGGCCGACTCCATAAAAATTCATACTGACAAGATATATACACCCTCATTACCTTACAATGGCTGATCGCTTTCCCTCCCGAAAGCATAGTTCTTGATCCGTTCCCGGTTCGGGATACAGTTGGAATATGGGGCGGAAACCACAAAGGATCGTCGAAGCAGCTATCGTCGAGCGGATCGGCCCCGTAACGGCGCAAGAGCTGATGGCGATGATCGGGGGCGATGATCCATGTGCCGTCCGGCTCGCGCTCGACGCCGCCGCCGCTTCGGGCCAACGCTTTCCGCATCGCCTCCAGCCGCCGGACATGGGTTTCTGCAAACGGTTCCCGCGCATTGGGATCGTGGCGCAAATGAATATCGATGCTGTAGCGCCCGCCATTGGCCGCCGCGATCTCGGCAACGGTGCGATCGATGGCGCGGGCCTCGATCGGCTTGGGCGCGATCCGCACTACCGCGCCTGACGGAATGAAGTCGGTCGCCTCGCCCTTGCCTATATCGACATAGTGGCTGCGCCCGTCCGCGGCATCGACAATGAGATAATGGCGGTCGTTATGTTCGTCCGATAGGCCGCGCTCCACGACACGCCCGACGATCGGCGTCATGCTGGCCGGATCGGGAATCGCGTAATCGGTCGCCGCGCGCTCAAGACCATGTTCGGTGAAGGCGCGCTGCATGGCGCGGATAATGTCGCCGCGCTCGCCCATGCGCTTCAACGTGCCGTCCATGCCTTCGGCCAGCCGCCAGCGGCCCGGCGCGATCTCGTCGGCAAGACCAAGGCGGCCGAGCTTCTGCAGGCGGCCCGCACGAAGCGACTGATAGAAGGGGTCGCGGTCGGCGGCGTCCACGGTCCGGCTCGCATCCATGTCGCGGAGCAAACGCCGGTCGATACTGGTCAACCGCTCCTGCTCGATCTCGTGGCTCAGCCGGTCAGCGATCTCCAAGTCCGTGCGCGGCCCGAGGTCGAGCGATACCAGCTCGGCCGCGCGCTCGCGGATGCCGCTCGTCAGATACTCGCCGCCGATGACCAGATCATGCCCTTGCTCGTCCTTCCCGCGCACGACGATATGGGTGTGGGGATGGCCAGTGTTGAAATGATCGACCGCCACCCAATCGAGCTTCGTCCCCAAATCCTCTTCCATCTGCGCCATGAGGCGGCGGGTGAGCGATCGGAGGTCGTCATAGTGCTGGCCGTCCTCCGGTGAGACGATGAAGCGGAACTGGTGCCGATCGCCGTCGCACTGTTCGAGGAACGCCTTGCCATCCGCCCTGTCATGCTCGGCCGAATAGAGCCGTCCCGGTTCGCCCTCGCGGGTCACGCCGTCACGCTGGATATAGCGCAGGTGCGCGCGGGCCGCGCCCATGCTGTTCGCCTTGTTGAACTTGGCGATCCGGTATTTGACCATGACCCGGCGCTGACGAAATCCGGCGAAGCGATCACGACTGGCGAGTTGCCGCCCCGCGACCGTGCCGCGCGCGATCCGGACTCCGTTGAAGGACCGGCCCAGCCGTCGCGCGCCGCCAGCCAGCGTGCGTGCCTGGCCGGGTCCACTATGTCGACATTGGCCGGGGCGACGCGACATCATCCGTGCCGGAGGGGGCGACCGTACAGATCACGAAGTCTCGGATCGAAGCGACGCAGGCTGATCGCACCGTGGATATGATCGCGCGCGCCAATGGCGGTCGCTACTCGGTCGACCTGCATCTTCGCCACGATCCGAACGCCAGCGAGTCATTCGCGGGCAGTCATGTCCGCCGCCTGGAAGCGATGCGGCGCGCAGGCGCCGGGCCGGAGCGGCTGGCGGACGGGAGTTGGACGATATTCATGCGCAAGATTGGCTATTCGGTCGGGCTTGAGGCTACGTTGTCGCGTGTTAGCGACCTGTGTGACGTTTACATCGCTGATGGAACGGTCACGCTGCAGTCGTGGCATGACCTCGTCTCAAGTTGGAATCTGAAGAAGGACAACATCGGCGATTTTTTCGGTTCGCTGAATCTTATGAAGCGCACCAAAACGCGCCTCGACGTTCTCCCGGGCCTTGACCTATGCGCCCTGGCGCGCCGCGCCGATCCCTCGAATCGAATTCTAGCCGGTGCGCTGCTCCTCTTGCTGATGGAGTACGACGGTGAGATTTTCCTCAACGCGCTGGCGGGGGGGTTCAAGGAAGACGATTTGGTCCGACGCCTCACAACGCTCGTTCATTACAAGCGCGACGTCCTCTTCAAGATCTACCGCGCGCCGGAAATCCAGACTCAACTCGCTCGGATCGTCGGGATCGATCGTCAGGCGACAAATATCGGCGGCGCGGGCCAGGCGAAAGGGTTGAGCGCGTCCAAACGCACCGAACGCCTGGAGAACTCGATATAGGTTTTCGCGCTATCGTCGAACGCGCGCAGCGGTCGCCATGCCGGCTTGTCGCCGCTGATCGTATAGTCAAAATGCAGCTGCTCGATGGCGAGGCCCGCGGCAACGGGCGCCGCGGCTTGCGCCGCCTCGGCCTTGCGGCGCAGCGCCAGCAGTTCCTCCTGCGGATAGGTCCAGCGCATCGAGGACAAGGCGGTGTCCGCAGTGCTGATGAGCCGGACATGATAAGCGCGCCGATCGGTGGTGATGACGAGGTTCGTGAGCAGGCCAGCCGAGAAGGGCTTGACCAGCACATGGATCTGCCTGGTCTCTCCTGATCGCTCGGGTCCACATCCCGAGCTTGAATCAGGTCGCAATCAAACGATCAACCCATTCTCAAACGGCCTCTGATCCATCACGTAGACGATATCATCCGCATAGAAGCGCAGAAAAACATCATATTCACGTGCATTGAACACCGCAAAATACTCCTTGAATTCATCAACCGTTATCATCCCACCTCTCCACAAATACGACGGCATTGCACCAGACTCTATTTTTCTGTTCGTGGGTGAGGCGCTGACCGCCATGGCTCGAGCGAAGACAAAGCCGGCCTCCCCAGAATCATATCGGCCGCCTTTTCCGCAATCATCACGGCCGGCGCATTGGTGTTACCGCGAATGATCGAGGGCATGACCGAGCAATCGACGACACGCAGCCCCTCGACACCCCGAACGCGCAGTTCGGCATCCACGACAGCATCCGGGTCCGGCCCCATGGCGCATGTGCTCGTGGGGTGCGCCCCGCTCATCACGCTTGCGCGCAGCCACGCGTCGATTGCGTCGTCACTTTGCGCAGCGGCGCCCGGCGCCAGTTCCTGCGCGACATAGTCACGCAGCGGACCACTGGTGAAGAACGCCCGCGAAAACCGGATCATGGCCCGCAACCTGAGCCGATCCCGCTCTGCGGAGAGGAAGTTCAGCTCTATCTTCGGCCGGTCATGGGCGTCGGGCGATGCCAGCGACACCTGTCCCCGGCTCTCCGGGTCGAGCAGCAGCGCTCCGGCAGAAAGCACATGCCCCGCCCCCTTGCGCACGCCGGGAAACCAAGGCCGCGCCTCGTAAGAAACATGGCTGACCTGAAACTGGATGTCCGGGCGGTCTTCATCCGCGCTCGATCGCATGAAGCCTTGCACGGTCAACGGGCTTTGCGCCGGCGTGCCTTTCCCGGTCAGGCTCCAGCGCAGGATATTGAAGGCCAGCCGGTCGAGCCGCAAATCCCGCTCGAAGGTGATCGGCTGGGCCGCCGCCCAAAAATTCAACGCGATGGGATGATCCTGCAGATTGGTCCCGACACGCGCGCGGTCGACAAGCGGCTCGACCCCGGCCGCCTTCAGCACGTCCGCCGGACCGATGCCGGACAGCATCAGCAATTGGGGAGAGTTGAACGCACCGCCACACAGGATGACTTCCCGGCGCGCGCGCAAAATCCTGCGCTGGCCATCCTGTTCGAATTCCACACCGACCGCTCGGCCGTCCTCCAATATGATTCTGGTGGCAAAGGCGCCGGTCTCGATCCGCAGGTTCTGGCGCGCCTTGACGGGATCGAGATAGGCGTTGGCGGTCGAATGGCGCCGGCCTCTGCGGATATTGCAATCCGGCATGCCAAAGCCTTCGGGAGACGGGACATTGAAATCGTCAATCTCGTCATAGCCCATCTGCGCGGCGGCCCGGATCATGGCGGGATATAATTGCCGGTGTTTCTTGAGCGGCGAGACATGCAGCGGCCCGGCGCCGCCATGATACTCCCCTTCGCCCCGCCAGTTCAGTTCCGAGCGCTTGAAATAGGGCAGCACATCGTCGTAGCCCCAGCCCGGCAGCCCCATGTCGCGCCAGCTATCATAATCCGCCGCCGCGCCGCGTATATACATGCCGCCATTGATGGAACTGCACCCGCCCAGCACTTTCCCGCGTGGCAGAGGCTGGACGCGCCCGTCCATATGGCGCTCGGCAACGCTCTGCGTCCCCCAGCCGAATTGCGGCATGTCGAGCGTTTTCATCCAGACGAGCGGCATCGCGATCATCGGATGGCGATCACTGCCGCCCGCTTCGAGCAAAGCGACCTGATGGCGCGGATCCTCGCTCAGGCGCGACGCAACGACGCAGCCGGAACTGCCCGCACCCACCACGACGAAATCACATTCCTCGACCGATACTCTGTCCATCTCAATTCCTGAATCGCGCCGCGAGATGCGGGCCTGGTTCATCAAAAATGCATCGCTCGCGGCCGGGCGATCGTCCGGTCCGCAACGGGACCGGGCCGGTCAGATTTCCACGGATGGAGAAAAGGGGCATGCGCCGCGTGTGGCGACCCATGCCCAGCCCCCTTATGTCGCGACGGATCGCGCGACGTTAATCACCTTCGTCTGGGTGAATCCCTTCAATCCTTCGATACCTTGCTCGCGGCCGATGCCGGACTGTCTGGCGCCGCCGAAGGGCACATCGAAACGCAGGTCCAGATGCTTGTTGATCCAGACCGTGCCGGTGTCGATCCGCCTGGCCAGCGCGATCGCCCGGGACACATCGTTGCTCCAGATCGACCCTGCCAGGCCATATTCGCTGTCGTTCGCCCGCGCGATGAGGTCATCTTCATCCTCATAGGCGAGAACCGGAATCACCGGGCCAAACTGCTCCTCGCGCACGAGCCGGGCATCGTCGGCCAGATCGCGCACAACCGTCACCGGAATGAAGTAGCCCGGCCGGTTCAGGCGGTCGCCCCCGGCGATGATCGTCCCTTGCGTCCGTGTCTCCTCGATCAGGTCCAGCAGCTTGTCGAACTGCATCTTGTTCTGGATCGGGCCGATCGCCGCCGCCTCGTCCAGCCCATCGGACACGACGGCTTTTCTGGCCAGCGCGGCCAGCGCATTGCAAAGCTGGTCATATTTCGCGCGCGGTGCATAGATGCGCTTGGCCGCCATGCAGACCTGCCCGGCATTGAACGTCGCCGCGTTGAAAATCTGCGGGGCGACGGCGTCGATATCGACATCGTCAAGCAATATGGCAACGTCGTTCCCGCCCAGTTCCAGCGTCAGGCGCTTCAGGCTGGAGGCCGCGCCCGCCATCACCTTGCGCCCCGTCGCGGTCGAGCCGGTGAAGGTCACTTTCGCGACGTCCGGATGAGCGGACAGGAGACCGCCCAGATCATTCTGGTCGGCAATGACGTTCAGCACGCCGGCCGGCAGGATATCCGCCGCGACATGGCCAAGCAGCAATGTCGTCAGCGGCGTGGTCGGCGCGGGCTTGGCCACCACCGTGTTGCCGCTCGCAAGGCCGGCGGCCAGTTTGATCGCGAGCAGGATCATCGGGAAATTCCACGGCGTGATCGCCGCGACGACGCCGAGCGGCGCATAGCTCTCCACGATCAGCGAGCCATCTTCATCCACCAGCGTCTCGTCGGTCAGTTCCTGCGCCGCGAAATAGCGAAATGCCGCGGCCGCCCCGCCAATCTCGCCGCGCGCCTGCGCCAGCGGCTTGCCCTGCTCGCTGGTCAGGAGCCGCGCAAACTCTTCCAGCCGCGCCTCGATGCCATCGGCAAGCGCGTTGAGATAGACGGCCCGCTCCGCCCATGAGCGGTTGGCCCAACCGGGGAAGGCACGTTTGGCGGCGGCGACAGCGGCATTGAGCTGCGCTTCATCGGCCCGCGCGCAGGCGGCGAACACGGCATCCGTGGCGGGGTTGACGACATCGAGACGACTTGGTCCACCGACCAGCTGGCCGTCGATCAGAAGTTTATAGTCCATGGATTGCGGCCTTTAAAGGAGTGCGAAATAGCGGATGGTGTTGCCTGTCAGTTGCCGCGTGCCGATGCCGATCACGACCGTGCGCATCAGCCAGTCATAGGGGCCGGTTTCGACTTCGAACGTCGGTGTGACCCGCAGATAATAATCCTCGAAGGGCACGGGCGGGCCATTGTTGAACATCCAGTCCTGGATGCGCGGCAGCACATCGGGCGCGCGGCCGGCCAGATAGCCCTTATTGTGCATCAGGATCAGCGTGCCGTCGGCAGCTTCGAGCATATAGCGCGCATCGAGGCCCAGCACCTTGTCCGGGCGGAACAGCGCCCAGTCGGCACCGCTTTGCGGCACCACGCGGCCATTCAGGTGCGGGCCGGTAATCATCCCGGTATCCAGATAGGTGGCGCCCCGCCCGGCCCCGCTGGGCATATTGGGGATATTCTGGAGGTTCTTCCAGGTCAGCGCGATTTCAAAGAGGAATTCAAAGCGCGGCACATCGGGCAGTGACACATTCTCGAAATATGGCATGGTGATTATCGACTTTCTTTCAAAAGCTGACCGCGCCGCCATCGACCAGCAGGTCGATCCCGGTCACGTAGCTGGACTCCCTGGAGGCAAGGAACAGCACGGCGCCGGCCGCCTCCTCGGGTGATCCGAACCGCCCCATCGGGGAGATCGTCTCGATCATCTTGCGGAAGTCGGAGATCTCCGCCTCGCTCATGTCGCCGCGCGTGACCAGGGGCGTGTCGATGGGCCCGGGGCTGAAGCAATTCGCGCTTGACGAACTCGACACCGAAATTGCGGGCAAGTGCGCGCAGTCCGGCCTTGCTGGCTGCATAGACGCTGTTGCCCGCAATGCCTTTGCAGTGACCCATGGAGGAGGTGAGGATCACACTCGCGCCCTCCGCCAGTAGTGGCGAGGCATGTTTCACGGCAAAATACGGGCCTTTGAGATTGACCTGCATGATGCTGTCGTAAAAGGCCTCGTCGACGCTTTCGACCGGCCGGAAAGCGCCCGTGCCGGCATTGACGAACAGCACATCGATGCGCCCTTCGCGCGCGGCGATATCGTCCATCAGCGCCTGCGACGCGGCAAGATCGCCGATATCGGACTGCACGCAGCGGCCGCGCTCGCCGAGCAGCGCATCGACCTGCGCCAGCGTCTCCGGATTACGGCCGGTGACGATCAGCCGGGCGCCTTCCGCCGCGAACGCCAGCGCCGACGCGCGGCCGATCCCGCTATTGCCGCCCAACACCATAACGACCTTGTCCACGAACCGCCCCGGCCGGGAGAAATCATCAGCCATGTCAGAACATCCCGTTGCTGTTGTCGGGCTGGTCGGGAACGGGCTGCGAGGCATCCCAATGTTCCGCGATCCGGCCATCCTCGATGCGGAAGATATCGATGACGGCATTACCCGGCGTGCCCGGCTCGATCACCACATGAACATGCGCGATGACATGATCGCCATCGGCAAACATGCGCTTCACATCATGATGGGCCTCGGGCGACGTGCCCCGCGCCCAATCGAGGAAATCCTTCAGCCCCTGCGCGCCGCTGCGCGCCATCGGGCTGTGCTGGATATAGCCCGGGGTGAAATAGCGATCGACCGCGCTGGCATCGAGCGGCTCCAGCACCTCATCATAGACCTTGCGCACCAGCGCGAGATTGGCCGCCTCAAGCGCGGAGTAACCGCTCATGCGCTGGCCTCCCGGGCCGCCCTGAGGCCATCCGCTTTCGCCTCGAACAAGGCCCGCAAGCTACGTGGCTTGCGGCCGGTAAGCCGCTCGAAATCCCCGGATTCAACCGCGAAATGGCCATCGCGCACGGCGACATCGAAGCTCACCATATCGTCGGAATTCCACGGATTGCCGCTGGCCACGAAATTATCGACCGGCTCGCGCGGCACGCCGAGCGCATCGAAGATCGCATAAAGCGCCTCCGGGCTGATCTGCCGATATTCAACCGGATGGCCGAAAAATTCCGCCGCGAGCGCCGCGATATCCCGGTGCGAGATCATGTCCGGGCCGGTCAGGTCATAAGCCTTGTTTTCATGGCCCTCGCCCAGCAGCACAGCGACAGCGGCGGCCACGCAATCGTCCCGCCAGATGAACGGCATTTTGCCGTCCCCCGCCGCCGACTGCATGAGGCCGTCCTTGATGAGCGAATAGACGATCACGTCGGTGACGGCATCGGCATATTGCGCATCGCGAAGGGCCGTCCACGTCACGCCGGAATTGCGCATAAGCTCTTCGGTCGCGCGGTGATCCTTCACCGCTTCCGAGAGGTTGTTCGGATCGTTGGCCGCGATGAACGAGGTGTAGATGATGTGACCCACGCCCGCCTGCCGCGCCGCGTCGATCGCCGCGCCATGCTGGGGAATGCGCTTGCCCACGCGCGTGCCGCTGATCAGCAGCAGCCGGTCACCGCCCTGAAAGGCCGCCACCAGACTGGCCGGATCATCGAAATCCCCATGCCGGACGACACAGCCTTTCGCCGCCAGCTCAGAGAGCTTTTCAGGCGTGCGGGATACAAGAATTAGATCCCCGGCAGGGAGGGTTTCAAGCAACAGTTCGGTCGCGCGGCGTCCGAAGTTTCCGGACGCCCCGGTGATGATGATGGTCATTGGCTCATCCTGTTGAGGAAGGTCAGACGCGCGACTGGTCAAGCTCGGCGCGCGTCACCCAGGTGCCGTGAACCTGCTCGCAGCTCGTAAACGGCATGAACGCCGATGCGATCGGCCCCTTGCCGATCGCATCGGCTTCGAAAATCCAGACCTCCTGCGCGATATGGCCTTGCGCGATGATGCGATCGACCATCATCATCAGCCAGCCGCCATGCGCCGGATCGTCTGCCGGAATGTGGACAGGTTCGTTGAAGGCGATGCCCGGCCCGTCCGAGAAAGCCTCGATCGCGCCATCGGGGAAACTGACCCGCAGCAGGCAGTTGAAGACGACATCGGCCGGCCCATTTTCGAGCCTGGTGAATTTCGCCGGATCGACCGTGAGATACCAGCCGCGCCGATAGTCCTTGCCCGCGTCGGCATGGACGCTGCGGGGCATTTCGCCGAACGGGCCGATCTTCCATTCCGATATGCCCGCCTCGACATTGTCGAGATCCATCGTCCAGCGTGTCAGCCCGCCCTCCAGCGGCAGGTCGATCCCGGAATCCTGCGCGATGAAGGGAATGAGGTTGGTATTGGCCATGCATTGATCGATGTGCACCTTGCGGCCATCGGTGAAGGCGTTCATCACATGATAGCTGTGCACGCCGTCCGGCCCGCGGAACCAGACCATCTCCTCGACCTTGCCATAGCGCGGCATCACGCCGATGTAGCTGGCGCCGGCCTGATCGTGAATCCAGTGCGGTCCGCCCTGTTCCAGCCGCTCCAGATCGGCCTTGGTCGGATAGACGGTGAAGATCGCATGCTCGTCGGTGATCGCGAAATCATGCATCATCGCGCAATAGGGCGCGTCGAACCATTGCTCGGAGACCAGTTCGCCATCGGGCGAAATGATGCAATAGGCGATGGTCGGGCTGGCCAGACCATTGGCTTCATAGCCGAACAGGAACAGCTCGCCGGTGACCGGATCGATCTTGGGATGGGCCGTCAGGGTCTCCGAGCGCAATTTGCCGCCATAATTCCAGCGGCCGATGGTCTCCAACGTATCCGGGTCTATCTGGTAGGGCAGCCCGTCTTCCTTGGAGATGAACAGGCGTCCGGCATGATAATAGGGCGTTGTGTTCGCCACCGTCCGGTCCACGCCCTGGACGCTGGGGTCATCCGTGAAGGGATTGCGATACTGACCGAACAGCGCGCGACCGGCCTCCCGCTCGGCCAGAAAACGCGCCGTATGGACATAGCGGATGCCGCAACTCACCCGCCCATTGCGGAATTCGATCTTGCTGATCTGCCCATCGCGCGAGAGCACATTGTCCGTCTCGAAGCGCGGCACATAGGCGGGATCGTGACAGGCCCGAAAAAACGCGCCTTCAATTTCCTTGGGCAATTCCCCCTCGACATAGATGTCATGGGCGCTGGCCTCGATATGCGTCGGGCGATTCAAGCCCAGATAATGGACGGTCTGGGGATATTGAGGCGCGATGGTCATGTATCGCTCCCCAATTCCATTTGGACGAACTTGTCATATTCGGAAAAGTCGGCCCCGGCACCGAGCGCCGCCAGTGCCTCGCTCCACTGCCGCTGGGTGACCTGAAGCATCGGCAGGTTCAGCCCGAGATGTTCCCGCATCTTGTCCGCCGTGCCGACATCCTTCGTCATCAGCGCCAGCGCAAAGCCCTGCGCATAGCTTTTCGGCAAGACATGGTTCTTGACGACGGTTTCGCCGACCGCGCTGCGGCCCGTGGAACTGTTGATGACATCCAGCAGAACTGCCGGATCGATGCCGAACCGCTGGCCCATCGTCAGCCCCTCGCAAGTGGCCGCCAGCGTGCAGGCGGCAATGGCCATGTTGATCGCCTTGGCGGCATGGCCCGCGCCCAGCTTGCCGACCGGCGCGATCCGCGCGCCCAGTTGCGCGAAGATCGGCTGGAGTTGCTCGAACAACGCCGGATCGGTGCCGCCGACCATGAGCGTCAGCTTGCCGTCCCGCGCCAGCGGAACGCCGCCGGAGACGGGGGCATCGACCAGCCGGACGCCACGCGCCGCCAGTTCCTCGCCCAGCGCCACCGTGCCCGCGGCATCCGACGAGCTGCAATCGATCACGATCGCGCCCGGCTTGAGCGCGGCGGCGGCGTTGCCCGCCCCCAACAGCACATCCCGCACGATCTGGCCGTTCGGCAGCATGGTGATGAGCACGTCCGCATGCGCTGCCGCCTCGGACGGGCTCGCCACCCAGGCCGCGCCAAACTCGGCGGCGAGCTCCGCATTGGCATCGGCCACACGGACATCGAACCCGCTCGCGATCAACCGCTCGGCCATGGGGTGCCCCATCATGCCGAGACCGATGAAGCCGATCTTCATGCCTTGGCTTCCTCGATTTCGGCGAGCGCCGCTTCGGCCGCCCGCAGCGCCGTGAAGGATGCCGGCACGCCGCAATAGATCATCGCATGGAGCACGATTTCGCGGATCTCGTCGACTGTCAGCCCGTTGGCGAGGCCGCCCTTCACGTGCATCTTGATCTCAAGCTCCTTGCCCTGCGCAATGAGCATGGAGATGGTCGCGATGCTACGATCCCGGCGGCCCATCGCCGGCCGGTTCCACGTCTCGCCGAAGCAATAGCGCGTCATGATATCGTGGAACGGCTTGGCGAACTCGCTCGCATTCTTGACGGCAAGCTCGGCCAGCTCCGGGCCGAACATCTCGCGGCGGACCTGCATTCCCTTTTCGAACATGTCAGACATTCATCGTCTCCTAAAATATGCTGGAGCGCCGCAGCGCCGGATCACAAGATGATGGATTTGGTCTCGGTGAACGCGGTCAGGCCGGCCTCGCCCCCTTCCCGCCCGATGCCCGAGGCCTTGAAGCCGCCGAACGGCAGCGACGGATCGAACAGGAAGCCATTATGCGCCATGGTGCCGGTGCGAACCTTGCGCGCCACCCGATAAGCGCGGTCGCTGTCGGCGCAGAACACCGCACCATAGAGGCCGAATTCGCTGTCATTGGCGATGCGGATCGCTTCCGCTTCATCGCGCGCGCGCAGCACGGTAAGCACCGGGCCGAAGATCTCCTCACGCGCGATCCGCATGTCCGGGCGAACGTCGACGAACAAGGTCGGGTCGAAATACCAGCCCTTGTCCATGCCTTTGGTGCGCGTGCCACCCAGCACCAGCCGGGCGCCCTCCGCCCGCGCAATGCCGACATAATCCTCGACCCGGTCACGCTGGCGAGACATGGCCAGCGGGCCCATCCGCGCGGCAGGGTCATCCGGCGCGCCGACCGTGATCCGCGTCATTTCATCGCGGACGGCCTCTACAAGCTTGTCGTAAACGCCATCCACCGCAACGACGCGGCTGAGCGTCGTGCAGACCTGCCCGGCCGACATGGTGATGACATTGGCGAGCAGCGCGCCGGCCGCCGCGATATCGGCATCCTCCAGCACGATCGCGGCCGATTTCCCGCCCAGTTCCAGCGTGCAGCGCGCAAAACGCTCGGCACAGGCCATTCCGATCGTGCGGCCGGCAGCGACGCTGCCGGTGAAGCTCACCTTGTCGATCCCGCCATGGCGGACCAAATGATCGGACGCTGCGCGGTCTGCGCAGACAAGGTTCAGCACGCCGGCGGGCAGGCAGGCCTCTTCGGCTGCTTCCGCCAGAAGATAGGCCTCGATCGGCGTTTCCGGCGCGGGCTTCATGACGATGGTGCAACCGGCAACGAGGGCCGGCGCCACTTTGCCCGCCATGATGCCGAACGGATTGTTCCACGGCGCAATCGTCGCCACCACGCCCGCAGGCTCGCGCACGATGCGGGCGACGCCCCGCCCGTCGAACCGGGGCAATTCCTCGACCCAGTCATAGCGCTCGGCAAGGTCGGCATAATAGTCGAACCAATATTTCCCGCCGCCCGTGACCATGGGCGCCGCCGCGGCCAGCGCGCCGGTCTGGTCGACCCAGGCCCGCGCGATCGTGGGCATGCGCGCTTCAAGCGCAGCCGAAATACGGCGGAGATATTGCGCGCGCTCCTGCGGGCTCAAGCCGCTCCACGACCCGTCATCAAAGGCTTTGCGTGCGGCCAGCGCCGCCTGCTCGACGTCCTGCTCCGTCGCCTCGGCAACCGTCGCGATGACGCTCTCGGAATGGGCGGAAACGACCTCGACCTTCCGGTCCGAACAAGGTTTGCGCCATTCCCCGCCAACAAAGATGCGGTCGGGATGGCGCATCCAGTCCTGATCCCGGGCAGTCTCGCCTTGTCCAGACGCGCTCATTGTCTCAGCCACACAATATTCCTTGCTCTATCGATATTCTGGATGGCGGAATGGTCAGGCAGACGGGGCAACCTCGCTGTTGCGGTTGTCTGACAGAAGCGGGAAACGATCGACCGTCACGCGGACCGGCTTGATCCGCCTGCCATGATCGCCCCATTCGACGACCAGTTCGGTGCCCGGCTCCAGATGCGCACAGTCGATGCACCCCATGGAAATGGTTTCCCGCAGATAATAGCTGTAGATCGTGCCGGACGAGATCCCGACCTCCCGACCATCGAGGAGCACCCGGTCGGCATGTTCCAGCATGCCGTGCGCCCATGTCGGCGTGGTCGGCAGGTCCATCGTCTTATATTCCTCGCCCTGCCGGAAGAGCGAGGCATAGACGTCGATCACATCTTCGGCATTCCAGCGTAGCGTGACGGTGCGGCGCTGCTCGGGCGCAGCGGCGATGGTCTCCAGCGCTGCGCGGCCGATAAACTCATGGTTGAAACGCACCGCGCTGTCCCAGTTCACCTCGAACGGGGTGCGCGAGCGCGCGCGGAAGTCCGCAGGATCGAAACTGCCGCTGATCTGGGGGTGGAGCGCAAAATGATCGCCCCCCAGCCACTCGCGAACGCCCGGCTCACGGAACATGGGGAAGCCGAATGTCCATCCCATTTGCGGAAAGCCGCCTTCGACATGATTTACCAGATAGGTTCTCCAACCCAGCCGCTCGATGCCGATCTCGCGGTTGGCCTGATAGATGGCATCGAAGACAGCCGCGCCATCCTCGATGGGACCGCGAACCTCATAGGCGAGATTGCCGGACATGCCGATGCGGCCGACTTCGACGGTCTTGCCGGCAATCCGGGTCGTTCGATACCGCAGGAATGCAATGTCACTCAAATCCTCGCCACTCGCGCGCTGAAGCGCTTCAAGGGACTTCGGACCGGCGATTTGCGTGAGGTAGCAATCCTCCATCCAGGCCCGGACATTGAACTTGCCGCGCGAAGCCTGGAACAGAATCCACGGGACCGACGCGAAATGGCGATATTGCCCATTGTCATAGCGTTGCAAAATGCCATGCGCGGCGACCAGCCCCTCATCATTGCACATCACGGCATGGCGCATCGCGCCTTCCGGGAAGCTCTTGAGGCTGTTGGTGCACAGCTGCGCGATGAACGCATCCGCATCCGGTCCGTCGATGCACGTCACCCCGCCGGAAAGTCCGGTGTGTATATAGCAGCCGGTTTTCCACGAAAGGCTCTCGAGCTTCCAGCCGTTGAACTCCCATGGGCGCAACTGGTCGCCGACTGTGACGTAAGTCGCTGGCTCGGGATAATAGGGATAGGCGTGGGTCCGTGTGAAAGGCGTGCTCACCAAATGCCTCCCGCCCGCTGGCCGACAAGTGTTTGAACGGCCTGCGATGCGCGCGCCTCATCCACCCGAACGCCGGATCCGTGGCGGACCAACGCCATGACATCTGCAATCCAGTACATTTCGGACATCTCTGCTCTCCTTTCTTCACGCCGCCTGCTCACCCTCGAAAGGGTCGCATCGATTCTTATCGAACAGTGTAAGAGAGAGATTGGAAGATGGCAAGCCGGTCGTTCAGGCCAGCGCTCATGCGCCATGGCGACCGCGCTGCCGGCTCTCGCCTCAGGTGCCGCCGCCACCGCCTGATCCATCATGTCCTGAAGCTTGCGACGCCCCGGAGCGCTCTACTGTCGGACTGCACCATGCGTCCCGCGGCTGTCGGATGGCGCCAACGTTCAAGGCCTTGAAGTGCTCGATGCCTGCCTGACGCCGTGCGGGATCAGACAAGACATTGCTGCACTGCTGCCAAAGAACCCCAGGGCACAGCGCGTTAGCATAGCGCGATTTCACATACGGATCGGTACTGGAAACCTGAGCGGCATGCGCGCCTTCGTCATGGCGAGGGAAGAGAAAGCCGCACGTCGATAACGCGAAAGGAAGGAATGACTTTGAGGAAACTGCCCGGTAGCACCGGCAGTCTGACACTCGCTGCGGCCGCGGCGATACCCTGCGCCACCCCATCCATAGCGCAATCGGTCGAAGCGGCAGACGGTACGGATAGTGGCATCGCCGACATCGTCGTCACCGCCCAGAGACGCGCAGAATCCATCCAGAACTCCTCGCTGTCCATCAGCGTGCTCGACCCGAAGGCGTTGCAGACCGTCAGTGGCGCCAAGGATCTGGCGACCCTTGTGCCCGGCGTCCAGATTTCGAACGGCGGATCGACCATGCAAACATATGTGCGCGGGATCGGCGATTTGGCAGCAGCGCGCTCAACCAGTCCGCGGCCTCCTGCAATATCGATGGCATCTATGCCGCCGACACCTCGGCAGTGTTCGCGGGCCATCTCGGCGGCGGTCCGGTGCTGAACGTGGTGGCGTCAAATGGCAGCGATCCCGACGACAATTATGGGGTCGCCATCCGCCCGCCTGAACCGGCCGGCAGGCGTCGAGCGCCGAAACGAATCCCCGCCCGACGAGGTGGCGTGCGTCATTCATGCTTGCGATGGCCGGTCAGTGGTCCATAGGCAAGGTCCCCTCAGGAGCGTGCCGCACCTCTCATGAAATTTCCCCGACTGTTCAACTTCTCCGGCCAGGATCTCGCCATGGATCTCGGCACCGTCAATACGCTGGTCTATGTCCGCGGAGAGGGCGTGGTGCTCAATGAGCCGTCCGTCATCGCGATCGAGACGATCGCGGGTGTGCGCACCATCAAGGCGGTGGGCAACGAGGCCAAGCTGATGCTCGGCAAGACGCCGCCGGGCGTGAAGGCCATCCGCCCGCTTCGTGATGGCGTGATTACCGACATCGACATCGCCGAGCAGATGATCAAGCACTTCATGGACAAGGCGCTGGGCGGCAGAAGGCTCCTGCGCCAGAGCAACAATGTCGTGGTCGCGGTGCCCACCGGCGCGACCCAGGTCGAGCGGCGCGCCATTCGCGACGCGACGTCGAATGCGGGCGCATTCCGGGTCCGCCTGATCGACGAACCGATGGCGGCGGCGATCGGCGCGGGCCTTCCCGTGACCGAGCCGGTCGGCGCCATGGTGGTGGACATCGGCGGCGGCACGACCGAGGTGGCGATGCTTTCGCTCCAGGGCATCGCCTATAGCGGCTCGGTTCGGGTCGGCGGCGACAAGATGGACGAAGCCATCACTTTCCATATCCGCCGGAACCACAATCTGATGATCGGCGAGGTCACGGCCGAACGCGTGAAGCACGAGATCGGCAATGCGATGAGCCCCGCGAACGAGGGGGCGACCATGGGCGTCCGGGGCCTCAGCCTGCTGAACGGACGCCCCGCCGAAATCGAGGTCAGCGAAGCGCAGATTGCCGAGGCGCTGCGCGAACCTGTCGGCCAGATCGTCGCGGCGGTCATGAAAGCCCTGGAGCAGACGCCGCCGGAATTGGCCGCGGACATCATCGACGAGGGCATCACGCTGACGGGCGGCGGCGCGCTGCTGCGCGGGATCGGCCATGCCATCAGCGCGGCGACGGGCCTGCCGGTCCGCGTTGGCGACGATCCGCTGCTCTGCGTTGTATATGGTGCGGGGGCGGCCCTCGAAAATTCCGTCTATGAAGGCGTGCTGGCCTCGGCCTGATACGCAACGACCTGGCTTCGGCGCCTGGCCATATGGCTGGAGCGCATGGCCGACCCCGTTCAACACAACGCGCTGCCGGACTGCAACGACGTGATGGCGCATCGACGCAAAGCTCGAAACGCCCATGCGGGCACCGGCCTATGTGCAACAATACCCATAAAATTGCCGGGCCGCCGCCTGACGCCGACAGAATGTTGGAATCACGCGCCCAGCGGCTTTGGGCTGGCGCGCTAAACCCTTTGGGCCAACGCGCGAAACATGGTAAATCCATGATTAAGCAGTCGATGCCAGTCCTCTGGTGCAGATATGCGACCGGCATGAAGTCAAGCTCGGCCGGGTACTGACAGGGTCGCAACGAAGGAGGTGCCGAGCACCGAAACCTCCACGCGCCAGTTCGGCTGGCGTACCTGTTGCGCGGTCGGGAAATCGAGAGCGCATCGAGGGGGTGGACGAGCGGCATTTTCTGGCGCGGAATTGGTGTCGAGGCGATTTGCCAAAGACATTATTTACCGCGTAATATGTTGATATAATGGATGAATAAGTTGCCCTGTTCCGGTGCCGGGATCGTTTTCACGGGAACTTCGTAATCGCAACTGGGGCGCCATATTCATGACAGGATATCGCGCTGTCGGTGGGACAATGATGGGAGATTATGACATGAAGACATTTGTGATGGCAGGCGCGTTCGCGCTTGCGCTGGCTTGCGCCCCGGCGGCCCAGGCCACTGTTTACCATGTGGGAGATCCGAACTTTCAGATAACGAACGGCACGCCGACATCGCCCTCGATCACGGCCCTGTTCTTCGCCTCCTTCGGCTCGACCGGCCCGTTCGATGACACGTTCGAATTCACCATTCCTCAGGATGGCTGGGGCAGCGGCTCGATCTCGACGAGCTTCTCCGGCGCCGACAAGCTGGTGATCACCGACCTGATCATCAATGGCGTCTCCTATGCCCTGATCGATGGACCCAATGGCCAGTCGGTTTCGCTGGGCGGCATTCCGATCGTGAACGGCGTGCTGAACACGATCCAGGTGATCGGCACTGTGACGGGTTCCGGCCTTTATACCGGCACGGCCACCTTCACGGCGGCGGCCATTCCGGAGCCGGCTTCCTGGGCGCTGATGATCGGCGGCTTTGCCGTCATGGGCGCGGCGTTTCGCCGTCGTCCGGCGAAGGTCTCCTTCTCCTGACAAGCATCAATGAGCCGCCGGTCCAACCCGGCGGCTCGTTACGCCTTTCAGGGTCGCCCGGCCGGGCGTTGCCATTGATCCCCGGATCAAGGAGCCGATGCGACCGGGCCTGAGAAAGGCGCATTCACTCTCCCCGTTTCCCCTTATGTATTCCAGTGAACAGAGGGCGCATGGCGCTTCTTTTTTCTGGTCTCAGGGCGCGCACGGTTCGCCGCCCGGGCAGAATTCGGAAATGGAAAATTAATCCTTCTGCTGCTTAAAACTGTCCCGTGCCGGGACAGGATTCCCATGCTCGCCAAAAACCAGAAGACGCGACGGGCGGGTGGACGAATCCTCAACCGGCATGATCGTCGCGACGCGAAAGCGGCGGGCGGTGCAATAGGAATATGTCGGGGGGACGGGGGCTTTTCGTTCGCCTTTATGGAGCGGCTTGCAGGACATGCTTTCTGCAAGGCGACGCCTCGTGACCACCGGCAGGGACAAAGAACGGGTCGCTCCATGTCGCTTATGCTGCCGCACCGGCCGGCTTCCGCCGGTCATGCATTCCCCCACCCGCCCGACCCCGCACGGCCAGGGCCGATCTATTCCACGATCGTGACCATGCCCGGCGAAGGCGGCCTGGCGAGATATCTCGACGTGCGTCACGCAACCAGCGATGCGGAGCGCGACCTTGCCCGCATTCTCATCAACAAGATGTATGACTGGCGCGGCTATGGCAGCAGCCATTGCATCCCCGCCAGCGATCGGCATTCGACCTTCCTGGCGACGCTGGATGGCCAGACGGTGGGCACGATCACGCTGGCGGTGGATTCGCCCGCCGGCCTCGCGGCGGACGGCATCTTTCGCGACGAGATCAACAGCTTTCGGCGTGTGCCGGGCGCCAGCGTGTGCGAATTGACCAAGCTCGCCTTCGACACGGAGATGCCCTCCCGCAAGCTGATGGCCTCGCTCTTCCACATCGTCTTCCTCTATGGGCGGCGGCGCCATCACTGCACCGATCTGTTCATCGAGGTGAATCCACGCCATCGCCGCTTCTACGAGGCCATGCTGGGCTTCGCGCCCGTCGGCCAGCTCAAGACGAACATCAGCGTCGATGCGCCATCGCAGCTCATGTGGCTCAAGGTTGCGGACATAGCGGCACGTATCAGCGCCTTCACCGGCCGCGAGCATGATGCGGCGAGCAGCCGATCGCTCTACCCGCTGTTTCTCTCCTGCGAGGACCAGCGCGACGTGATGGCGCGCCTCTCGTCCGCACCAGGCGCCCGTGCCTTGCCGGCTTGTTTGGGCGGATAATCGAGGGAGGTTCGGTTGCGTCACCCGAGGGATCGCAGCCCTGCGCCTCATGCTCTGGTTGCGGGAGAGGTGAATGGCGGCACGCCCGCCGCTCTTCCCGAAACAGTAAGCCCCGTCGCATCTCTGCGGCGGGGCTCCCTGAGTCTCATCCGAAGATGAGGCATCATGTCCACTCGTTCTTTCGACCAAGTAGAGTCATGAAACACGCGATCGTCGCATTGGTTCCCGTTTATTTTGCGCCCATGTGCGATTTTTTTCACAGCGGCCGGGAACCGGGCAACCATCATCACTCGGCGGCGATCCCCTCCGGCTGCGGCTCCGCCGCATAGCGGTTCCCGGGGAAAGGCAGGCCGAGATGGTCGCGCAGCCGCGACGACCAATCGTCATATGCCTTTGGCGACCGGCTCACCTCAGCTCCTGCGCGGTCGAAAGGCTCATGCCTCAGATCCGGAAGCTGGCGCGGGCGTAATAGAAGCCGCCCGTCAGTCCATAGGGGGAGAAGCTGCCATATTGGCCGATGCCCTCGTTCGAAATGATGCCGATGCGCGCGGGATAGGTATCGAACAGGTTGTTCGCGCCGACCGAGAAGGTGACAGTGTCGGTCACCGAATAGCTGACGTCGATATCCACGATCCATTTCGGGTTGAAGGTCGTGTCCGTCGCCTCGGTCGGCCCGGATTCGGTATATTTGCCGTAGCGCACGCCGCGCAGGTTCGTGTTGAACCGGCCCAGCGACCAGTCCGCGCTGATCGCCAGCTTGTCCCGTGGCGTCGATACCAGCAGGTCGCGCTGGGCCTGCCGGCCGAACAGCACATAGCCCGGCCCGAGCGAGACCAGTTCGGGAGGATTGTCGATGACGTGGCGGATGGTCGTCTTGTTATAGCTATAGGCGGCGTTCAGGCGGATCGTCCCGATGTCCGCCGTGCGCAGCGTATATTCGCCGACGACATCCACGCCGCGCGTGCGGGTGTCGATCGCGTTCGTGAAATACTGGCCCGCGGACAGGTCGTTGAAGCCCTGGGTCGTGAGGATAGCCTGCACGGCGGCACCGCGCAGGAACTCCGTCTTCACGATCCGGTCGTCGATGTCGATCTGATAGGCATCGACGGTCAGCCGCAGGCCGCCGGGCGATTCATAGGTGATGCCGCCGGTGAAATTCAGGGATTTTTCCGGCTTCAGTGGCTTGGCGCCCAGCAGGATCGCCTCGGGCCGGTCGACCGGAATGAACTGGACACGCAGGATCTGCCGTGTCCCGTCCGGCAGGATCGTGCCCGTGCTCTGGGTGGTCGAGAAGCCCTGCTGCGCCAGGGAAGGCGCACGGAATCCGGTGTTCACGCCGCCGCGAATGGCCAGTCCCGGCAGAATTTCATAGCGGGTGGAGAATTTGCCGCTGACGGTGTTGCCGGAACTGTCGTCATAATGCTCGGCGCGGCCCGCTATGCCCACGAACCACTCCTTCGTGATGCTGGTGGCGAGATCGACATAGGCAGCGACATTGTTGCGATGGAGGCGAGCCACGTCGTTGGGCGATGTGCCCACGAACGAGACCACGCCGCCGGCCGGCGCCTGCCCGCCAAATGCCGCGCCGAACGCGGTGTCGTCCTTCGGGATGACATAATCGCCCTGCCGGTAGGAATCCGGCTCGCCCTCCAGGCTGCGGAACTGCTCCCAGCGATGCTCGACGCCGAAGGAGACCGCCAGCGGCTCCGCGAAACCGATATCGAAGGACCGGCTGAGATCCAGATTGTTGACCCACAGGTCCGTGATGAGCTTGCCGAGGTAGAAGCTGGTCTTGCTGGTCGGCCCGATGGACGGGTTCAACGTATTCTCCGCGCCCAGCCTGGCATGGTCCTGCCCGTAGCTGCTGCTCAGATCATAATCGAACGCGCCGATCAGGCCGCGCAGGCCGAAGGTCGCCTGAAAGTCGCGCTCATAGATGCGCCGGTAGCGATTATAGCCGTTCGGGTAGATCTGCGGCAGGGAGTCGACCCGGTTTGCCGGGGAGACGCCGCGCGCATCCTTGATGTTGCGATAGCTCAGCGTCGAGAAGCTGTAGAGCGTGAGGTTGTCGCCGAGCGGCAGTTCCGCATTGTAGCTGCCGTTGAGAATGACATCCCGGTTGGACCTGCCATAGCTGCGGGCGAGCTGGCGATCCACGGTCGCCTCGCGCGGATCGAGGTCGCCATTGGGCAGGCGCGGATAGAAGAGGCCGATGATGTCCGATCCGCGCGAGGCGGGATCATGATATTTCGCTTCCCCCGAGAAGCGGATGAAGCCGCCATCATCGCCCAGCCTCGTGCCATAGCTCACGGCCTGCTGGATCAACGCGCCGTCGCCATCATAATTCTGGCCGACCGTGGTCTCGAACGTGCCGCCCGTCGGACTGGAATCCAGGATGAGGTTGATGACGCCCGAGATCGCGTCGGAGCCATATTGGGCCGCCGCGCCATCGCGCAGCACTTCCAGCCGGCCGATGCTGCTCGTCGGGATGAGGTCGATGTCCACCGGCGTGCTGCCGCCTGCCACGCGCGAGAGATTGTTGATGATCCCGGTCGTGTGCCGGCGCTTGCCGTTGACCAGCACGAGGAGATAGTCGCCCGACAGTCCCCGGATCGTGATGGGCCGCACGCTGGCGGAGGTGCCGCCGCCGCCCTGCGCCGGCATGGTGAAGGAAGGGATGAGGCTGCCCAGCACTTCCTTGAGGCCGGTCCGCCCCGTGGCGGTGAGCTGCTCGGGGCCGATCACGTCGATCGGCACCGGGCTGTTGGCCACTGTCCGCTGGCGCGTGCCGCGCACGCCGGTGACGACGATCGCGCTCTCGCCGGATCCCTCGGCATCCGCCGCCTCGTCCGGCGCTGCGAGCGGCGCCGGCGCATCCGCATCCCCGGCATGGGCCGGCGCGCTGGCGACAAAGGCGGCGGACATCAGAAAGGCCGATTTTCTAGAGATCATTCCGGGAATCCATATGTTGCTGCGGGGCCGGCTGCGGGCACCCTGCGTCTGTTCTGAAAGCGCGCCGCGGCGCCGGGGAATTGGTCTGGGTCAGGCGACCATGCTCACTCGGCGGCGACCGCAACCGGGCGTTCCGCCGCGATCGCCTCGCGCAGGCGGGGAATGAGGTTGCGGCCATAATCGATCGCGTCTTCCAGCGGATCGAAGCCACGGATGAGGAATTTGCTGATCCCGATCGCATTATAATCCACGAGCGAGTCGACCACCTGATCGGGCGTGCCGACGAGCGAGGTCGAATTGCCGTTCGCCCCGGTCAGCCCGGCGATCTCCGTCCACAGCCGCTTGTCATGCACCCTGGCGGCACTGGCCGCGGCGCGCAGCCGGGCCGCGCCTTCTGAGGTCTTGCGAATGCCGCGATAGCCATCGTCGCGCGATGCCTGGAGCGCGCGGGCGTCCTCCAATATCTGCTCGGCACGGCTCCACGCCTCCTTTTCGGTTCGCCCCAGGATCGGGCGCAGCGACATGGAGAAGCGGATATCATCGGCGCGGCCATGCCGGGCGGCGGCGGCGCGGACCCGGCCGACGATCTCGGCCGCCTGCTCGAGCGTTTCGCCATACATGGCGTATACATCGGCATGGCGCGCGCCGGTCTGGATCGCCGCTTCCGAGGAGCCGCCGAAGAAGATCGGGATATGCGGCTTCTGCAGCGGCTTCACGCCGAGATGGTCCTCGAAGCGATAATGCGCGCCTTCATGGCTGAAGGGCGTTTCGCTGGTCCATGCCTGCTTCAGCACCTCGATATATTCGTCGGTGCGCGCATAGCGGGCGTCCTTGGAGAGATAGTCGCCGTCGCGCCGCTGCTCCGGATCCGATCCGCCGGAAATGACGTGCACCGCAAGCCGCCCGTTGCTGAGCTGGTCCAGCGTCGCAAGCTGCCGCGCGGCCACGGTGGGCACGATCACGCCCGGCCGATGCGCCAGCAGGAATTTCAGCCTGCTGGTCTGCGCCGCCGCATAGGCCGCGATCTGGAACCCATCGGGCGCACCGCTGGAATAGCCGATCAGCACCCGGTCGAAGCCGCCATATTCATGCGCCTGTGTCAGCGCGTCGACATAGCTGCGATCGATCGGTCCCGTGGTGGGCGCATGGGTCTCCGAGGCATATTGCGTGGAGATCAGGCCAAGCACCTCAACTTCGTCAATCCGGTCCGTCACGTTGGTCTCCGTCTGTGTCGCAGGAAGCGGAGCCATGGCGCGAACATCGTGCGAAAGGGCACGGCCCGCGGTCATGGCGCATCGCTGCTGGAATGCCGGGCCAATTTGCGGCATTTCTCAATCAATTCAATTGAGAATTTATATCACGCATATGCACAATGCTTAAGGGAAGGAAAATGGGGCGGTTCCGGCATCGCGCGGAGGCGCTCGTCCGGCCCCGGCGTCATCCGTCACCCGGGGTCAGGATAGGATTTGCCATTGGCGCGTTCCACGAAGTGTCGACCAGCTTCCGATCTTGTCTCGAAGCGCGAGACGCAGCCGTCCCGACTGAAAGAAGGAGAATGTCATGGCCAAGGAACCCCGGACAGAAAAGTCGAAGACCCCGAAGCAGACAACACGAGCCCGCTCGGCATCGCAGAAGGTCGAGGGCGATGGCAGCACGCTCAACACCAGCGTCGAGAGCGGTGCACGCGAAACGGTCGCCGAAGCGCTGACCAAAGCGGTCGCCGACAGCTATACGCTCTACGCCAAGACGCTCGGCGTGCATTGGAATGTGCAAGGCCCCGGCTTCTTCGGCCTGCACAAGCTGACCGACGCGCAATATAATGAACTGCACCAGGCGGCCGATGCGATCGCGGAACGGATCCGTGCGCTGGGCAAGCTCGCGCCGACCGGCAACGAAACATTCCGCGCCCTGACGGTGATCGAGAACGAAGCCCCGCACAAACCGACGCCGGACATGATCGCCGAACTGGCGCGTGACAATGAAACGGTCGCGCGGCGTATGAGCGAATTCGCGGAGCTCGCCGACGAGGCGGGCGATCTGTTCAGCCATGACATGCTTGTCGCGCGCATCGGCGTGCATGAGGAAAATGCATGGATGCTGCGGTCGAGCCTCGCTCAATAGAAGCCGGAGACCACCGGACGGGCCGGCCGTCGCCTCGCGGGCGCCGATCCGTCCGCCGTGCGCGGGTCTTTCCGCGATCGGGATCATCTCTTTATTGCGAATAGTTCGCAATTGTGCGATATGAAAGATGTCGGGGGCAAGGGGAGCGCCTGTCGAAGGAGAGTGATGCCCATGCGGACACAGCGCAACCGTTCGATGTTCACCAGCCTCCCGGCGATCGTGACGATGATGGTCCCGTCGCTGGCGCAACGCGCGACAGGCCTGTTCGCCTTCGCAACCTGTCCGCCTCCGCCGCCCGGGCGCGCGTCATGACGATCCGTGCCGCGCCCATCGAGCGCGCCAGGCCGCTCCCTGACAGTCGCGTCCTGGTGATGGCCGCCGCCCGTTGCTGGCGTGTCGCGCGCGACACCGGCGCGCCGGTCCAGCAATGCCTGCACGCGGTGCTGGCCCCTTTGCGCTGCGACATGCTCGCGCCGGTGTTCGATAGCCTGATGACGCTGTGCGAGGCCGCGCTCGGCCGCAGCATCCGCGCAGGCACGGCCGCGCCGTCCGACGACGAAGCGCTGCTGCTCGGCCTGCTCGACGGGTCGAAGCGCCGCAGCGCCTGCATCGACTGCGCCGCGGGTCCGGCGTCCGCGCTCGATTGCGCGATCTGCTCGACACGGATCATGATCGCCCTCGCAATGGGGCCGCCCTCGCGAGAAATGCCGCGATGACCCGCGCGGCGCCCGGTCCCGCCGCGTCGCTATCCTTCGATTGACCGCCCTCCATCCGGACAATGTCGGCCACCGCGACCTTGCGCCCCCGCCGCCAGCCAGCTCTGGCTGATCCATCATCCCTTGGTGGCATGATGACATCCAGATGGCCTTGCCCTGACACCGGCAAGACGCCACTTGGGGTGTTTCAGCGGTTCAGGACGGACGAATGCCCCATATCCAGCAAATGCCCTCCGCGCGGCAGATTTCCGAGATCGCCAGCTATCATGCCCATATCTATTTCGAGCCCGGAACCCGCCACGTCGCGGAAAAGCTGCGAACGGGGATTTCCGCTCGGTTCGAGGTGAGGCTGGGGCGTTGGCACGACAGGCTCGTCGGGCCGCACACCAGATCCATGTATCAGATCGCCTTCGACAAGAAGCTGTTCGATACGCTGGTACCGTGGATGATGCTCAACCATGGGGGCCTGAGCATCCTCATCCATCCCAACACGCTCAACCAGCGCCGCGATCATCTTGAGGACGCGCTCTGGATCGGCCCGCCGCTCGCCATTCTCGGCGACCGGCTGCCGACCGACGGCGCGGAGCCGAACGAAGTCGGCGAGATCAATTCCGAACCGATCGCCGGAACGACGATCTAAGACCGATCGACATTCAAGTTTCTGGAATAGCAGGCCGGCCCGCTATTCCTATTCTTCGTCATGCTGAACTTGTTTCAGCATCCATTGCCCCTTTGAGACCTGAACTTGAAGGCAGGATGGATGCTGAAACAAGTTCAGCATGACGCGGGTTTGTAAATCCGACGCTGAATGTCGATCCGCTCGAGCGATCCTGCATCGCCATCTCGCATCTGCGCAGGGAGCAGGCGGCAAGTTAACGGGAGGCCATCCACGCCGCTCCGGAAGGAGCGCGCATGCCATCGGCGCGCTCATCGCAGATATACTTAGATAACTAACAGTTTATTTGATATACAGTTAAAATAACCAACCATATAAATCGGCCGTGGGCGGACTCATCCGACCTGCGGTGAAGGTTCGGACGAACGCGCCGAAAGAAGCGCAATCCCCTCTCACTCTTCGCAGGCAAACGGATGGCGGTCCTTCCCGACCAGGATGGCACCGCGTCCAGCCCCGGCTGGCGCGGCACGAAGACCATGCGAGTCAACCACGGAGAGGAACAGCAACATGATGAAACGATCGGGACTCAAGGCATATCCACCGGGAGCGCTCCTGGGAACGTCAGCACTCGCGCTGGCGCTGACCTGTGCGGCACAGGGCGCGCACGCCCAGGCACAACCGGCCGATGCAGCCGAGGCGACAAACGACATCGTGGTGACCGGATCACGCATCGCGCGGCGCGACTATCAGGCCAACAGCCCGATCGTGACGGCCAATGAAGAGCTGCTCCAGCAGACGTCGAATATCGGGCTCGAACAGAATCTCAACAAGCTGCCCCAGTTCACGCCGGCCCAGGCGCCCACTCAGGGCGGTGACATCCAGGCGACGTCGACCAGCACGCCGGGCGCCGCGACGGTGTCCCTGCGCGGCATCGGCGCCAACCGCAATCTCGTCCTGATCGACGGGCGCCGCGCGACCCCGGCCAACGCAACGATGGTGGTGGACCTCAACACCATACCGCAGGCGGCGATCGAGCGGGTCGAGATCATCACCGGCGGCGCATCGGCCACCTATGGCGCGGACGCTGTCGGCGGCGTGCTCAACCTGATCCTGAAGAAGAATTTCCAGGGCCTGGACGTCAACGCCCAGATGGGCATCTCCGAACGGGGCGATGCGCAGGAATATCGCATCAGCGCCTTCATGGGCACCAACTTCTCGGACGGTCGCGGCAATATCACGATCGGGCTGGAGCGCGCCAACCGCGATGACGCCCTGCGCCGCGATCGCGACTGGCAGCGGCGTTTCTGGGCCGATCCCAACCGGTCCAGCGGCACGGCGTTCTTCACCGATTTCCCGACCTTCGTGCCCGCCGGGAACAATCCGGGCCAGGCGGTGGTCAACGCTCTCTTCGCAGGCCGGCCAGCGGGCACGAGCTATGCTAACGGCGCCAATTATTATTTCAACGCTTCAGGCAACGGCACCGGGCTCGACAACCGGGTGTTCGGCGGCATCGACGCGCGCACCATCCCGGGCGCCTATCGCTTCGAAGGCGCGCTGGACGGCACCAAGTTCAAGCAGGTCGCCACCGGGCAGATCTACCAGAATGCCGTCGACGAATATCTCGTCCTCCCGCTCGAGCGCTGGAACGTCTATGCGCGCGGCCATTATGAGATCAACGACTGGCTGACCGCATTCACCCAGGCCTATTTCAACAAATCGACCAGCACCACGCGGACGCAGGGCCCCTCGATCGTGAATGGCTGGGGCTCGCTCATCCCCTTCGACGACCGCGCGATCCCGGGCGATTTGCGCGCACTGCTGGAGAGCCGGACCGACCCGACCGCCGACTATCAGCTGAACCTGACCATTCCCGGCCTGTTCCGCACCGTGCATTCGGACGTCTATACCTTCCAGATGCTGGCCGGCCTGCAGGGCAAGATACCGGGCACCGACTGGACCTGGGAAGCCTATGGCTCGCATGGCGAGACCTCCACCAATACGCGGCTTTCCGGCGCGCTCTCGCTGCAGCGCTGGCGGACCATCATCGCCGCGCCGAACTGGGGCGCGGGCTTCGTGGGCAGCGGCAACCAGGAACAGGGCGGCTTCGGCGCGGCGCAGGCGACCTGCACGAGCGGCCTCAACCCGTTCGACACCGTGCCGATCAGCCAGGATTGCATGGATGCGATCTCGGCCGACATCAAGAATCGGTCGATCATGGTCCAGTCCATCTGGGAAGGCACGGCGCAGGGCGGCCTCTTCGACCTGCCCGCGGGCCAGGTGCGCGCGGCGGTCGGCCTCGACTATCGGCACACCCGCTTCGAGTTCCAGAACGATACGCTGACGACGCAGGGCACCTCCTTCCTCGATCAGGCAATCGGCATCTATCCAAGCGGCAACTCCCGGGGCGCGATCGGCGTCACCGAATTCTACGGGGAGCTTCTGGTGCCCTTGCTGGCGGACATTCCGGCGATCCGGAAGCTGGAGCTGGAGCTGGGCGCGCGCTATTCCGACTATACGACGACCGGCGGCAGCTGGACCTACAAGCTGCTGGGCAATTGGGAAGTCACGCGCTTCCTGCGCATCCGCGGCGGCTATAACCGGGCCGAGCGCACGCCGAACATCGCGGAGCTCTTCCAGGCGCGCCAGCAGATCTTCTCGAGCGCACCGGCCGGCGACCTGTGCTCGACCAACAATCTGCAGCCCTTCTCGGCGGGCACGGGCAATAGCACCAACCGGGCGGCGGTGCGCGCCTTGTGCGAGCAGATCATGAACCGCAACGGCCCGAGCGGCCAGACCTCGATCAACTTCTACGAGAATGCGAGCAATCAGGTCGCCGGTTCGCAGACCGTCTTCCTGTCGAGCCAGGGCAATCCGAACCTGACGCCGGAAGTGGCGAAGACCTGGACCGTCGGCGCCGTGATCGATGCGCCGTTCCAGTCGCCATGGCTGCGGAACCTGCGCATCTCGGTGGATTATTACAACATCAAGGTGGAGAATGCGATCGGCCTGCAGACCGCGGACATCATCCAGCGGCAATGTTTCGACACGGCCTTCAACCCCACGCTCGATCCGAATGCGCCGGCCTGCCAGTCCGTGATCCGCAACAACAATATCGGCACGATCGGCGACCTGCGCGGCACATATCTCAATTCCGGCCGGTTCCGCGTGAAGGGCATCGACGCGCAGCTCGACTGGAGCATCGATATGCAGGATGCCGGCATCGGCCTGCCCGGCCGGTTCAACGTCAACACCGTGCTCAACTATCTCGACAGCGTGAAGTCGTCGGTGCTCCCGGTGCTCCCGCTGGTCGAATATGCGGGGACCTATGGCCCGACCTCGGGCGAGAACGGGCTCAGCTCGACCTCCTATCGCTGGCGCACGTTCAGCACGTTCTCATGGTCGAACGAGGGCCTGAATATCGGGCTGCAATGGCAGCATCTGCCCGGCATCAAGTCCCTCACCTATGCACGCAACCCGGAGACGACCGTGGTGGGCGCGCCGGCCTATGACCTGTTCAACCTGTTCGGGTCCATCGCGGTGACGGACAATGCGGTGCTGCGCTTCGGTGTCGACAATCTGTTCGACAAGGACCCGCCCGTCTATGAATATAACACATCGCCGCCGGCCGGGCAGTTGATCGGCGGCGCCATCGGCGCGCCGGGCGGCACGCAGGCGCCTTTCTTCGACGTGGTCGGACGGCGCTATTATATGGGTCTCAAGGTCCGCCTCTGATCCGGGGCGGCAGCTGACGAGCAAAGGGAGGTCGCGCGGCAACGTGCGGCCTCCCGTTCGTCCGACCGGCCGGGCTCAGTCGTCGCGCCCGGTCTCCAGCACATTGCGCACGCGGCGCAGCAGGGTGAGCAGTTGCGCGACCTCATCGGCCGAGAGCGCATCGCGGATCGGCTGTTCGACGGTGCGCGCCACGCGTCGCACCTCGTCATGCAGCGCGATCCCCGCCTCGGTGAGCGAGAGTTCATGGCGGCGGCGATCTACCGGCGAGCGCTGGCGCAGGATGAAGCCGCGCGTCTCCAGATCGTCGAGGATCGGCACGACGGCGGACTTGTCCAGCGCGACCTCACGCGCCAGGTCGCTCTGCGAGCAGCCCTGGTTCGCCCGGATGAGCACCACCATGCTGAAGGCCGCGGGCGACAGGCCGAACGGCGTGAACGCCTCGACGACGCGGTTGGCCAGCAGATTGCGCACGACACGGACGGTAGGCCCGATATGGCCGGAGAGCATGCCCAGCTCCAGCCCGGCTATGCCCGCGTCCAACGCCGCCTCGGATACCCCCGACCCGCTCGATCCCTTCCCTGCCATGCCTGTTCCTTAGCCCAATCCTCTCGTTATGAAAGGGGTTATTTACAACTATTGACAAATATACCTATCTAACCCAGTCTCGAAACAGGAATGGAGAGGGTCCAGTGCAGATCAGACAATTGCATCCCGTTTTCGCCGCCGAACTCATCGGCGCGGACCTGACCGTCGAACCCGACCGGAAACTCGTGGATGTCGTCGAGGAGGCCATGGCGACCCATGGCATCCTCGTCGTGCGGGATTGCCGGATCAGCGACGCGCAGCAGATCCGTTTCGCCCGCGCCTTCGGGCCGCTGGAGATCCCCAGCCGGGGCGGCAACACCCGCCCGCCCGAGGGCAAGCGCAAGATGGCGCGCGAGCTGTTCTTCGCCGGCAATCTGGACCGCGACGGGAACATCATCCCCTATGCATCGGAAGCGCGCAAAGTGGCCAAGGGCGCCGAGCGTTTCCATACCGACAGCAGCTTCCACGCCATGCCCACCAAATGGTCCATGCTGCTGGGCCATGAGACGCCCCCGCCCGAGGTGGGCGGCGACACCTGGTTCGTGGATGCGCGCGCCGCCTATGACGACCTCCCGCCGGAGATGAAGGCGCGCATCGAGTCGTTGGTCGGCATCCATGATTTCTGGGAGGGGCGCAGGAAGGCCGGCCTCAAGGGCGAGATCACCGAGGCACAGCGGCGCACCATGCCTTTCCCGCCGGTCGAGCATGCGCTGGTCCGCACCATGCCCTATGGGCGCAAGACGCTGTTCATCGGCGGCCATGCCGCGACCATCAAAGGCATGAGCGCCGAGGCGGGCCATGCGCTGATCGAGAAGCTCTATGCGCATGCCGCCCGGGAGAAATATATCTATCGCCACAAATGGCGTCAGTGGGACCTGGTGATCTGGGACAATCGCTGCACCATGCATGCCGCCACCCCCCTCTTCAGCGACGATTATAAGCGCGACATGCGGCGGGCCACGATCAACGAGAGCGGGCCGGAATGGTCGGCGCTCGAGGCGATGACGGCCGCCGCCTGAACGCGAAGGAACGACACCGGCGATGACCGATGGCCTCGCCGGACCATGAAAGCGCCCCGACGAGAGGGCGCGGACGACCATGACAGAGAGGACGAGCCGGCATATGGAGACAGTCGACGGCAAGGTCGCATTCGTGACCGGCGGCGCCAGCGGCATCGGCCTTGGCATCGTGCGGGCGCTGATCGAGCGTGGCGCGAAAGTGGCGGTCGGCGATATTCGCGACGATCATCTCGCGGCCCTGAGGACGATGGCGGCGCAGGCCGGCTGGGGTGAGGACCGCATCTGGTCGGCTCGGCTCGACATCACCGATCGCCCCGGTTTCGCCGCCGTGCTGGAACAGGCGCAGGCGCGGCTCGGCCCGCTCTCCATCCTGGTCAACAATGCCGGCGTCGGCATTGCCGGCCCCATCGTGGAGGCCGCCCATGCCGACTGGGACTGGGGGATTTCCGTCAATCTGACCGGCGTCACCAACGGCATCGTGGCGGGCCTGCCGCTGATCCTGGCGCATGGGCAGGGCGGGCATATCGTCAACACAGCCTCGCTCGGCGCGCTGATGCCGGCACGGCCCACGCGCGGCATCTATGCCGCCACCAAGGCGGCGGTCGTCGCCCTGTCCGAGCATCTGCGGCTCGATCTTGCCGATACGGGCGTGGGGGTCTCGGTGCTCCTGCCCGGCCCGACAAAATCCAACATCGCGCAGAGCGGCAAGGTCCGGCCGGCGCATCTGCGGGAAGGGAGCGCCTTCGCGCGGCTGGAAGCGCAGCCGCGCGGCGCGGGGGCACCACCGAACATCGTGTGGATGGACCCGCTGATCGCAGGCCGCATGACAGTGGAGGCGATCCTGGCGGACCGGCTCTATATCGTCACGCATCCCGAATATATGAACGCGGTCAAGGCGCGTCACGCGGCGATCGAGGATGCGATCGCCGCGACGATCGTACCGGCTTGACCATGTACCGGCGAAGCGACGCCGGGCGGGTAGGCGTGAGGAGAGCGAGCGGAATGTGGCTGCGCATCCTGTGCTGCACGATCGTGATGTCGCTGGTCGGCGCGTCGGCGCCCGCGGCCGATCCCGGCGTCGTGACGAGCCATGGCTTCGCGGTGTTCGGCGCGCTCAAATATCCCGCCGGCTTCACTCACCTCGATTACACCAATCCCGATGCGCCCAAGGGCGGCACGTTCCGCAGCGCCCGGCCCGCCACCTATGACAGCCTCAACATCTATTCGCTGCTCGGCGTGCCGGTGCTCCAGCTCTACCTCACCTATGACAAGCTGATGGAGCGCAGCCTCGACGAGCCGGCCTCGCAATATGGCGTGCTGGCCGAGACGATCAGCTATCCCGGGGACTTGAGCTGGGTGGAATTCAGGCTGCGTCCGCAGGCCCGCTTCTGGGACGGCAAGCCGGTCCGGCCGGAAGACGTGATCTTCACCATCAATGCCCTGAAGACCTCCAAAACCATCAGCCCCAATTATCAGCGCATCGCCTCCGCCATCGAGAAGGTGGAAAAGACCGGCCCGCTCAGCGTGCGCATGACGCTCACCCAGAAGCACAACGGCACGCTGGTCGCGGCCGTCGCCGACATCTCCGTGCTGCCCGAGCATTTCTACCGGACCCATGATCTGGGAAAATCCTCGCTCGTGCCGCAACTGGCGAGCGGCCCCTATCGGGTCGGCAAGTTCAGCCCCGGCCGGTGGATAGAGATGGTCCGCGTGAAGGATTATTGGGGCGCCGATCTGCCGATGCGCAAGGGCCGGATGAACTATGACGTCATCCGCTATGATTTCTATCGCGACGCGACCGTGCTGGCCGAGACTTTCTATGCCGGCAACAGCGATCTGCAGCAGGAGGTGGATGGCTCCAAATGGAATTATTATGACAGGATGCCCGCCTTCCGGCGTGGCGACATCAAGCGCATCGAAATCCCCTATGAGAATGGCGCCTTCTATTCCGGCCTGTTCCTCAACACCCGCCGCCCCCTGCTGCGGGACCGGCGCGCGCGCGAGGCGATCGTGCGGGCGTTCGACTATGAATGGGTCAACCGCGTGCTGCTGCACGATCTTCCGGCGCGTCTCACCAGCTTCCATGACAATAGCGAATTCGCCGCCCATGGCGCGCTGACGCCCGGCGAGCATGCGATCCTCGATCCCTTCCGGGCGCGCCTGCCCGCCGGGCTCTTCACCCAGCCCACGCCCCTGCCCGTGGGCGGCGACCGGGCGCATCAGCGCGCCAACCTGATCGCGGCGCAGCGCCTCCTCCGGCAGGCCGGCTTTCACTATCGGGACATGCAGCTCATCGATCCGGCGACCGATGCGCAGGCGCGCCTGCAGATCCTCATCAGCAACGCGCGGCAGGAGCGCATGCTCGCCGGCTTCGTGGCGAATCTGCGGCGGCTGGGCTTTGCCGCCGACATCCGCCTCGTCGATCTCTCCCAGTTCCGCGAGAAGCAGCGCCGGTTCGACTTCGACATCGCCTATCCGCCGCTGCGCTTCCCGCCATTCGTCGTCCCCGGCGTGGAAATGACGGACTGGTGGGGCAGCGCCGCCGCGGACCGGGAAGGCAGCGCCAACGCCTCCGGGGTCAGGAACCCGGCCGTCGATGCCGCGCTCGCCTCGCTCGTCAACGCCACCGAGCGCACCGGCGCCGTGGACGCGATGCGCGCGCTCGATCGCGTGCTGATGTGGGACTATGTCGCCATCCCGCTCCAGCATCTCTTTCCGGCGCGCATGGGCATGATGCCGGTGACCTATTGGGACAAGTTCGGACGACCGCCGGTGGAGCCCACCTATAACTGGCCGTCCTCGACGCTGGAGCATTGGTGGATCGACCCCGCGAAGGAGGCGCGCATCCGGGCGCATCTGGGGCAGCGCGGATGATCGGCATCTGGGGCTATACGCTGCGCCGCCTGCTGCTGATGCTGCCCACGCTGATCGGCATCGTCACGGTGAGCTTCATCATCATCCAGTTCGTGCCCGGCGGCCCGATCGACCAGATCGCCGCGCGCTTCTCGGGCGCGGACGCCGGCGCCACCGCTTCCTTCGGCGGCGCCAGCACCACGCCGGACATGGCGGCGGGATCGAGCGAGCTGACACCGGAAATGGTGGCCGAACTGGAGAAGCTCTACGGTTTCGACAAGCCGGTCCATGAGCGATATTTCAAGATGCTCAAGGATTTCGCGCGGTTCGATCTGGGCACCAGCTACTTCAAGGAGCAGCCGGTCATCGATCTCATCATCGCCAAGCTGCCGGTCTCCATCTCGCTGGGCCTCTGGACGACGCTCATCACCTATCTCGTCTCCATCCCGCTCGGCATCCGCAAGGCGGTGCGCGCGGGCACGCCCTTCGACAACTGGACGAGCGCGCTCATCATCATGGGCTATGCGATCCCCAGCTTCCTCTTCGCGGTGCTGCTCGTGGTGGTGTTCGCCGGCGGCAACATCTTCAGCTGGTTCCCCGCCCGCGGCCTCACCTCCGATGACTGGGAGGCACTCTCCACCTTCGGCAAGGTGAAGGATTATTTCTGGCACATCGCCCTGCCGGTAACGGCGATGGCGATCGGCAGCTTCGCCAGCCTGACCATCCTCACCAAGAATTCGGTGATGGACGAGATTTCCAAACAATATGTCACGACCGCGCGCGCCAAGGGCCTCACCGAGAATCGCGTGCTCTACGGCCATGTCTTCCGCAACGCGATGCTCATCATCGTCGCGGGCCTGCCCCATGCCTTCATCAGCGTGCTGTTCGCCTCGTCGCTGCTGATCGAGGTGATCTTCTCGCTCGACGGGCTCGGCCTGCTGAGCTTCGAGGCGGCGATCAACCGCGACTATCCGGTGATGCTGGGCGCGCTCTTCGTCTTCTCGCTGCTCGGGCTGCTGGCCAATCTGCTCGGCGACATTCTCTATGTGATGGTCGACCCGCGCATCGACTTCGAGAAGCGGGACGTGTGATGGACATGGCGAGCGACATCGCGGACGGCAGCCAGAAGGCCCGGCGTCCCCTGCTGGCCATCTCCCCGCTCACGCGGCGGCGCTGGCATAATTTCAAGGCGCACCGGCGCGGCTACTGGAGCCTGTGGATCTTCCTCATCCTCTACGGCCTTTCGCTCTGCGCCGAGTTCATCGCCAACGACAAGCCGCTGCTCGCCGGCTATCGCGGCGCGATCTACATGCCGGTGGTGCGCGCCTATCCAGAGACGGACTTTGGCGGCGTGCTGGCGACCGAGGCGGATTATCACGACCCCACCGTGCAGGCGCTGATCCGCAAGGGCGACGGCTGGATGATCTGGCCGCTCATCCCCTGGGCGCATGCCACGATCGATTATGACATCCCCACCACCGCGCCCGCGCCGCCGAGCGCCCGGCACTGGCTGGGCACGGACGATCAGGCCAGGGATGTGCTGGCGGGGCTGATCTACGGCTTCCGCATCTCCGTGACCTTCGGGCTGCTGCTCACCCTGTTCAGCTCGGCCATCGGCATCGTCGCGGGCGCGGTGCAGGGCTATTTCGGCGGGTTGACGGACCTGCTCATGCAGCGCGTCATCGAGATCATGCAGAGCCTGCCGCTGCTCTATCTGCTCATCATCATCTCCAGCATGTTCCAGCCCGGCTTCTTCTCGCTGCTGGGCGTGCTGCTCCTGTTCAGCTGGATGGCGCTGGTGCGGGTGGTGCGCGCCGAGTTCCTGCGCGCGCGCAATCTCGATTATGTGCGGGCCGCCCGCGCGCTGGGCCTGCGCAACACGAAGATCATGTTCAAGCATGTGCTGCCCAATGCCATGGTGGCGGTGCTCGCCTTCCTGCCCTTAGTCCTCAGCCAGTCGATCGCGACGCTGGCCGCGCTGGACTTTCTCGGCTTCGGCCTGCCGCGCGGCTCCTCGTCGCTGGGCGAGATATTGAGCCAGGCGCGCAACAATCTGAACGCCCCCTGGCTCGGCATCTCCGCCTTCCTCACCATGGCCGTGATGCTCTCGCTGCTCATCTTCATCGGCGAAGCGGTGCGCGATGCCTTCGACCCGAGGAAATCCAGATGACGGACGCGCCCCTGCTCGATGTCAGCGATCTCGCCGTCTCCTTCCGCTCGGAAGGCCGGATCGTCGAGGCGGTGCGCGGCCTGTCCTTCTCGCTGAACAGGGGGGAGACGCTTTCGCTGGTCGGCGAATCCGGCTCGGGCAAGAGCACGGCGGCCATGGCGATCATGCGGCTGCTGCCCTACCCCACCGCCTTCCACCCCCATGGCTCGATCCGGCTCGACGGCGAGGAGCTGATCGATGCGGACGAGGCGCGCATGGCGAAGGTGCGCGGCTGCCGCGTCGCCCTGGTGCCGCAGGAACCGCTGACCGCGCTCAATCCCCTGCACATGATCGACCGGCAGATCATCGAATCGATCCGGCTCCACCAGCCGCGCATCTCCCGGGCCGACGCCGTCGCCCGCGCGATCGAGCTGATGACCCTGGTTGGCCTGCGCAATGCCGAGACCCGCCTGCGCGCCTATCCCCACCAGCTTTCCGGCGGCCAGCGCCAGCGCATCATGATCGCCATGGCGCTCGCCAACGAGCCGGACCTGCTCATCGCCGACGAGCCGACCACCGCGCTCGACGTGACCGTGCAGGCGCAGGTGCTGGACCTGCTCCAGAGCCTGCAGAAGCGCCTCGGCATGGCCATGCTGCTCATCACCCATGATCTGGGCATCGTGCGCAAGATGGCGGAGCGGGTCTGCGTGATGACGGACGGGCGCATCGTGGAAGCCGGGCGAACAGCCGACATCTTCGACGATCCCGCCCACGCCTACACCAGGCGGCTGCTCGACGCCGAGCCGCGCGGCCGGCCGAACCCCGTCGCGCCGGACCAGCCCTGCATGATGGGCGCCGACCAGCTCAAGGTGCATTTCCCGATCAAGGGATGGACCGGCCGGCCCAAGGACTGGGTGAAGGCCGTCGATGGCGTTTGCGTCACCATCGCGCGGGGCACGACGCTCGGCGTGGTGGGCGAATCGGGGTCCGGCAAGAGCACCATGGGCCTCGCCATGCTGCGCCTCATCCGCAGCCGGGGCGAGATCCGCTTCGATTCCGAGCCGATCAGCGACCTGCGGACCAAGGCGCTCCGGCCCTATCGCCACCGCATGCAGATCGTCTTTCAGGATCCATTCGCCTCGCTCAGCCCGCGCCTCACCATCTGCCAGATCATCGAGGAAGGGCTGATCAGCTACCGGCCTGATCTCGATCCGGCCGGGCGGCGCGAGGCGGTGCGCGCGATGCTGGAGGAAGTGGGGCTGCGCGGCGAGATACTGGATCGCTATCCGCATGAATTTTCCGGCGGCCAGCGCCAGCGCATCGCCATTGCGCGCGCGATCATCCTCAAGCCCGACTTCGTGGTGCTCGATGAGCCGACATCGGCGCTGGACATGTCCGTGCAGGGCCAGATCGTCGACCTGCTGCGCGATCTTCAGGCCGCCCACGGGCTCACCTATCTGTTCATCAGCCATGACCTCAAGGTCGTGCGCGCGCTCGCGCATGACATTCTCGTCATGAAGGATGGCCAGGTTGTGGAGCATGGCCCGGCCGACCGGCTCTTCGAGCGGCCGGCCAGCGACTATACCCGCGCGCTGATCCATGCCGCCTTCAGCCTGTCGGCCCGCAAGACCTCCGCTCCCGGCATGCCGGGCCTGCCGGCCGACGCGAGCGCCATGGCGGCCCTCCCCGACTGACGCTCCACGATGGCGCCGCATTTGAATGGCGATTGCTCATGCAGCGCAAGGAAGTCGCGGGAATGAAAGACTGTAGCCCCAGGACCGGTCAACATTCAGCGTCGGATTTATAAACCCACGTCATGCTGAACTTGTTTCAGCATCTATCCTGCCTTCAAGTTCAGGTCTCAAAGGGGCAATGGATGCTGAAACAAGTTCAGCATGACGGCCAATGGGAATAGCGGGGCGGCCTGCTATTCCAGAAACTTGAATGGCGATCGGTCCTAGTCTGAAATGGGCGGGCTCCCGTTCGATCCCGGCGTCCGGTCGACCCGATCAGCCCCCGGCACCAGCCAGATCAGGCCGTCGCGGCCCAGGCGACCTTGCTCTTGTTCGGCATGGCAAGCGCGGCCGCCACGCCCGGCCGCGCCTTCATCCGCTCGATCCAGCCGAGAATGCGCGGCGTGCGGTGCTCGTTCACCAGATCGGCATGGGAGCGCGGCAGGCTGGCGCCCATGGCGAACATGGCGATGTCCGCGAGCGAGAAGGCGTCGCCCACCAGCCAGTCATGCCCGTCCAGCGCGCGATCCATCCGGTCGGCCGTGTCCTGCAGCTGATATTGCCACGTCTCGATATCATGCTGCGCGAAGCCGCCCGTCGCCGCGAGCCGCCACTTGTCGCGCTTTTCCTTGAGGGGGATCTGTTCGAGCCGCTTCTCGAACTCGCCGGGCGGCAGGCTGGCGACGAGGCCCGGAATGAGTCGGTGCCACGCCAGGAAGCTCAGCGCCGGGCGGAACACCTCGTCGACATATTTGGTCCAGATCCGCATCTGGCCGACCAGGAAGGGATCGGCGGGCTTGAGCGGCGGACCGTCGAACACATCGTCGATATATTCGTTGATGACCGTGGATTCGGTCAGCACCCGCCCGTCATGCAGCAAGGCGGGCACCTGCCCGGCGGGATTGATCTTCAGATAATCCGGGTGATGCTGCTCGAATGCCTTGAGGTCGATATAGTGGCTGACGAAGGGCACGCCCTTCTCATGGATGGCCTGCAAGACCTTGAGGCTGTTGGAGCCGGGTTCGGCATGGAAAAGCTCGACCTGCATCATTCTCTCTCCTTGTGATGGTGCGCTGGCTCAGGCTCCGGCAATGCTCATTTCATGATCCCTGTCGGTCATGATCGCGCGTTCCGCGAGCGCCGGCACGACCGGCCGCCCATCGGGCACATTGAGCCAGAGCCGCAACAGCAGCCGCTTTTTCGTCTCGCTGTCCTGGAAGGCAGTGCGCGAATGCAGGTTCGTCCAGTTGTGCCAGAACAGCTGCTCGCCCGGCTCCAGCGTGAACGACGCCGCCAGGCTCTCATCCTGCGTGAGGCGATTGAAGAGGTCCATGGCCTCCTGAAGCGCGGGCGGCACCGCGACGCCCATGTCCCGCGCGGCCCAGAGCAGGAATATGGAGTGGTAATAGCAGCTCCACCGGCCATTCATCTGGCTGAAGATCGGCACTTTCCCGCTCGATCGCGTCCGTGTGACCGGTGAGACGTGCCAGAAGCCTTCATAGAGCGCGGGCAACAGGTCCGGCCGCTCGCGCGCGATGCGGTTGTGGATGGCGAGGCCCGATACCAGACCGGACACGCCGCCGCTCTGCGGCGCGGAATAGGCCGCGAGCGACATGATCTCATGGAAATCGGTGTGCGGGCGCAGTTCCACATCCGTCGTATAGCCGCGCGTCGATCCCTCCTCGCGGCGGACATGGCCGATCCGGTCGCCCCTGGAGCTCTGCACCGCGCCCTGCCCCAGATGCGTGCCGAGCCCCCAGTGGATGCGCGTGAACAGGTCGAGATCGACGCTGTCCATCGGCAGCCCGGAGAGGATGATCGCGCCATAGCCGTCCAGAAGCTGCGCCTTGGCGGCCCGCATGAGGTCATCGATCAGCGGATGCGAGAAATCCGCGCGCGTGATCGCATCGGGCGCCCTGTCCCGCGTGCGGTCGACCAGCGCCCGCAGCGCATCCACCTGCGCGGCGGACAGCCGGTGCGTGAACGCCTCGCGCCCGCCGATGCGCGCGGCTTCCCAGGCGCTCGGATGATCGATCAGGTCTGGAAGGGCTTCAGCCATTGCCCTGGGCCTCACAGCCTGGAGAGTTGCGGAGATCGCCGCTCGGCACGTCCACGCCCGCGCGCTTCATGATGTCCGCGATCGCTTCGCTCGCCTTCATTCCTTCTCCTTTCCGCTCTTTTCCACGGCGTCATGGCCCTTCAACGATGACATGATCGCACGCTTTCACGCTGCGCATGCCCGAGCACGGACGACACGGGCAGATGCCCACCGGGTGCCACGCAAGGCCTTCTAGCGCAAAATAGTTATATTCATAAACCATTTTCGCACTTTTTTTGACGACGCCCGAAGCGATGCTTCCGCATCCTCGGTGCCGGCGCGCCACGGTGGTGGAATCGAGCAAAACTGCGGCGGACAACCGCCCGGAGGCCGCCCTTCACGCGCCGCTACAGCGCCGGCGCCTCCAGCGATCCGGCAGTCCGGTCAGGTCGATCTTCGGATGGTGCGATCGTCGCTACATCCGGTGAGGGCAGGACATGTCCGCCTGCCCTTCATGGTCAGGCCTTCGCGTCGTCGCCGTAGAACAGCTCGCCGATGCGGATTTCCTCCCGCCCCTGCGAGACGCGATGGGCGTTGGTGTCGCGCAGCGAGAAGACGCAGCCGCAATATTCCTGCTGGTAGAAGCGCTCACGCTTGCTGATTTCGATCATCCGCGCGCCGCCGCCCTGCTTGCGCCAGTTGAACGTCCAATATTTGATGCCCGGATAATGGGCCGCCGCGCGCTCACCGCAATCATTGATCTGCGTCATGTTCTTCCAGCGCGAGATGCCGAGCGACGATGTGATGACAGGGAAGCCATTCTCGTGCGCATAGAGGGCCGTGCGCTCGAAGCGCATGTCGAAGCACATGGTGCAGCGGGCGCCGCGCTCCGGCTCATTCTCCATGCCCTTGGCGCGCTTGAACCAGTTCACCGTATCATAGTCGGCGTCCACGAAGGGGATGCCATGCTGCTGCGCGAAACGGATATTCTCGTCCTTGCGCAGGATATATTCTTCCTTGGGGTGGATGTTCGGATTGTAGAAGAAGATGGTGTAATCGATGCCACTCGCGGTCATCGCTTCCATCACTTCGCCTGAGCAGGGCGCGCAGCAGCTGTGCAGCAGCACTTTCGTCTCGCCGTCGGGCGGGGTGAGGATCGGGCGCTCATAGTCGAGACTGTTCGGATCGGTCATGGCGCGCGCCCTTAGCAGACAGACGTCTGCTCGTCACTATTGCGGGATGCCCTCGGGAACGATCGTCCTGACGATCGAGGCATCGAGCGCTTCATAATCATGCAGGCCGATCATGTCGTAGAGCTCGGCGCGGGTCTGCATCCGGTCGACCATGTTGTGCGCGCCGCCGTCCCGCGCGATCGCGGCGTAGAGATCGGCCTGCGCCTTGTTGGCCACGCGCAGGGACGAGACCGGCCAGATGACCATCTTGTAGCCCATCGCCTCGAACTCGCTCGCCGTGAAGAACGGCGTCTTGCCGAATTCGGTCATGTTGGCGAGCAGCGGCACGCCCGGCATTTTGGCCGCGAACGCCTCGAACATCTCGCGCGTGTTGAGCGCCTCGGGAAAGATCGCGTCGGCTCCCGCCGAGACGTAGAGCTTCGCGCGATCGACCGCTGCGTCGAACCCCTCCACGCCGGCCGCATCGGTCCGCGCGATGATGACGATGTCGCGGCTGGCCTTCTTCGCCGCCGCGACCTTGGCCGCCATGTCGTGCGCGTCGGCCAGCTTCTTGCCGTTCAGATGGCCGCATTTCTTGGGCAGGATCTGGTCCTCGAGATGGACCGCGCCGGCGCCGGCCTCCTCGAAGGTGCGGACCATGTGCATGACGTTCAGGGCTTCGCCATAGCCGGTGTCGCCGTCCACCAGCAGCGGCAGGCCGGACGCACGAACGATCTGGCGGATGAAGAACGCCACTTCGTCCACGGTGATGATGCCGAGGTCGGGCAAGCCCATCGAGGCGGTCATCGCCGCGCCGGAGAGATACAGGCCGTCGAACCCGGCCTTCCTCGCCTGGAGCGCGGCCTGGCCGTTATGCGCACCGGGCAGCTGGTAGATGCCCGGACGGGCGAGTGCGGCGCGGAAGCGTTTGCCGGCAGGTTCGGCGGGCAGTTCGTCGGCAACGAGATAAGGCACGTTCGATACTCCTTCAGGCCACCACGTCCTCGCCGCGTTCGGCGAGCGGTACCCATGCCAGATCTTCCGGACCGACATAATTGGCCGACGGGCGGATGATCTTGTTGTCCTGGCGCTGCTCGATGACATGCGCCACCCAGCCCGAGGTCCGCGCGATCACGAACAGCGGCGTGAACATCGCGGTCGGGACGCCCATGAGATTGTATGACACGGCCGAGAACCAGTCGAGATTGGGAAACATCGTCTTGGCATCCCACATCACGCTCTCGATCCGATCCGCCACCGCGAACTGGCGCTGCGCACCGGCTTCATCGGCCAATGCCTTCGCGACGCGCTTGATGACGACATTGCGGGGATCGGAAACGGTATAGACCGGATGACCGAAGCCGATGATGACTTCCTTCGCCTCCAGCCGGCGGCGGATGTCCGCTTCGGCCTCGTCGGGCGTGGCGTAGCGCTTCTGGATCTCATAGGCGACTTCGTTGGCGCCGCCATGTTTGGGCCCGCGCAGCGCGCCGATCGCGCCGGTGATGCACGAATAGACATCCGAGCCCGTGCCGGCGATTACGCGTGCGGCGAATGTCGAGGCGTTGAACTCATGCTCGGCATAGAGGATCAGCGAGGTGTGCATGGCGCGCACGAAACTGTCCGATGGCGCCCGGCCATGGAGCAGGTGGAGGAAGTGACCGCCGATGCTGTCATCATCGGTCTCGACCTCGATCCGCCGGCCATGATGCGCGAAATGATACCAGTAGAGCAGGATCGATCCCAGCGACGCCATCAGCCGATCGGCGATGTCGCGCGCGTCGGGCAGATTATGGTCGTGGGTCTCCGGCAGCACGCAGCCCAGCGCCGAGACGCCCGAGCGCATCACGTCCATCGGATGCGCGGCGGCCGGGATGGCTTCCAGCGCATCCGTCACCGCGCGCGGCAGGCCGCGCAGCGCCTTGAGCTTTTTCCGGTAAGCCGCCAGTTCGGTCGCGGTCGGCAAAGTTCCATGCACGAGCAGGTGGGCAATCTCCTCGAATTCGCTGGTCTCGGCGAAATCGAGAATGTCATAGCCGCGATAATGCAGGTCGTTGCCGGTGCGGCCGACAGTGCAAAGCGCGGTATTGCCGGCCGTGACGCCCGAAAGCGCCACAGACTTCTTGGGCTTGAAATTTGCTGCCGCCATCGATCCCTCCTTCAGAAGATGCCGGCGGGAGCCGCGGCCCCGAGCTTGTCGGCGGACACGGTGAAGTTGAGCTGCCGGACCTCATCGGCCGACAGGCTCGCCAGCCGATCGACCAGCGCGAGGAAGCGGTCCTGCTCGGCGGGCGCGACGATGCCCTCGGCCAGCGTGCGGAACTTCTCGACATATTGCGGCCGCGCGAACGGCCGTGCGCCCAGCGGATGCGCGTCGGCGATGGCGAGTTCGTCCCGGATGACGGTGCCGTCCTCCAGCGTGACGATCACCTCGCCGCCGAACGCCTTGTCGCTGCCCTTGGCATGGTAGCGCTCGGTCCAGACCGGGTCCTCGACCGTTGTGATCTTGTGCCACAGCGCGACGGTGTCGGGACGCTGCGCGCGCTCGGGCGCATAGCTCTTCACATGGTGCCAGCCGCCGTCCTGCAAGGCGACGGCGAAGATATACATGATCGAATGGTCGAGCGTCTCGCGGCTCGCCCGGGGGTCCATCTTCTGCGGATCGTTGGCGCCGGTCCCGATCACATAATGGGTGTGATGGCTGGTGCGGATCAGGATGTCCTTCACCCTGGAGAGGTCGCCGATCTTCGGGCCCATGCGCCGCGCCAGGTCGATCAGCGCCTGGCTCTGATATTCGGCCGAATATTCCTTGGTGTAGGTGTCGAGGATCGCACGCTTGGGCTCGCCCGGCTCGGGCAGCGGCACCTGATAGACATGGCCCGGGCCGGAGAGCAGCCAGGCGATGAAGCCGTCCTCGCCCTCATAGGCCGGTGACGGCGCGCCCTCGCCCCGCATCGCCCGATCCACCGCTTCGATCGCCAGCTTGCCGGCGAAGGCCGGGGCATAGGCCTTCCAGGTCGAGATCTCGCCCTTGCGCGACTGGCGCGTGGTGGTCGTGGTGTGCAGCGCCTGCTGGATCGCCTGATAGGTGATCTCGGTCGACAGGCCGAGCAGCGCGCCGATGCCGCCCGCTGCGCTCGGCCCCAGATGCGCGATATGGTCGATCTTGTGCTCGTGGAGGCAGATGCCCTTCACCAGATCGACCTGGATTTCATAGCCTGCGGCCAGGCCGCGCACCAGCGCCGCGCCGTCCTTGCCCAGCGCCTGCGCGACCGCGAGGACCGGCGGGATATTGTCGCCGGGGTGGCTGTAGTCCGCGGCGAGGAACGTGTCGTGGAAATCGAGCTCGCGCACCGCCACGCCGTTCGCCCAGGCCGCCCATTCGGGGCTCACGGCAGTGTCTCCCGACAGGCCGAAGATCGGCGCGCCCGCATTGTGGCTGCCCGGGCCGACGAGGTGGCCCAGCGCCTGCGCGCGCGCCGAACGGATCGGGCCGCGCGCGATCGAAGCGGCGGCGACCGCCGCATTGTCGATGATCCGGTTGCCGATCATCTCGACCACCTCGGCCTCGATCGCGACCGGATCGGTGGCGACGGCGGCGAGCTTCCATGCAAGCTGGTCTTCTCGCGCCAGCGGTTCGGCGGACTTGTAGGTGCGGACGTCATGGATCTTCATGCGCGGGGATCTTTCTCGCTGGTCGGGACGGAAAAGGTGAATCGGGCCGAAGCGGCGGTGCGTTTCCGGCCGGCGACATCCTGCTCACGGACGCACCGCGCCGCGTGGGTCATATAGTCGACCATGGACGGGATGGCTATCCTGCCCTCGCCGCCGCCGGGCGCGCGGCCGACATGCGAAACTGCGCTTTTCACGGTCCGGCCGAGCGGATCGGCCCCTTGAATTTGCGCGCTTGCAGGCATATTCGCACAATATGCAATCCCGATCTCTTTTGGAAGGTCTGAAAGAGTGGAGTGATGCGAAGCCAGACCCGCAAATCTGGGAATTTTGCGAAGATCGGATGAGCCATGCGCAAAGCCTATATGGGCGTGCGGCTGCGGCGGCTGCGGGAAGAGCGCAGCCTGAAGCAGGTTGAGCTCGCCCAGGCGCTTGGCATCTCGCCAAGCTATCTGAACCAGATCGAGCAGAACCAGCGGCCGCTCACGGTCCCCATCCTGCTCAGGCTCAACGCGGCGTTCGGGATCGACGTCCAGCCCTTCGCGGAGGACGAGGAAGCCCGGCTCATCACCGACATGCGCGATGCGATCGCCGATGGCGGAGAGGCCATCTCGGTCGCCGAATTGCGCGAGCTGGCGGCGAACATGCCGGCGGTCGGCCGGACCCTGGTGGCGCTGCACCGGCGATATCGCGAGGCGGTCGAGCGCGGGGACGCCATGACCGCGGAACTGGGCGATGAATGGAGGGCCGGCGCCCGCATACGCCAGCCGTTCGAGCAGGTCCGCGATTTCTTCTATGCGCGCCACAATCATGTGGACCTGCTCGATGAAGCGGCCGAGCGGATCTACCGCGATGCCGGCCTGTCGCCGAGGACGGTCCATGCCGGCCTGGCCGCCTGGCTGAAACAGGCGCACGCCGTCGAGGTGACGGCACAGGATGCCGGCGCGGTTCAGCGCCGCTTCGATCCCGCGACCCGCACGCTGCACATGTCCGCCAATCTCACACCGGGGCAGCAGGCGTTCCAGATGGCGACGCAGCTCGCCTTCCTGACGGTGGATGACGCGATCAGCCGCCTGGCGGACGATGCCCTTCTGACCGACGACGAAGCGCGGCGGCTGGCGCGCATCGGCCTCGCCAATTATTTCGCCGGTGCGCTGCTGTTGCCTTATGGCGATTTCCTCGCCGCCGCACAGGCCGAGCGCTATGATATCGAGCGGCTGAGCCTGCGCTACGGCGTGGGCTTCGAGACGGTCTGCCATCGCCTCTCGACCCTGCAGCGCCCCGGCGCGCGGGGCGTGCCGTTCTTCTTCGTGCGGGTCGACCGTGCCGGCAATATCTCCAAGCGCCAGTCGGCCACCGATTTCCATTTCTCCCGGGTGGGCGGAAGCTGCCCGTTGTGGAACGTCTATGAAGCGTTCGCGCGGCCCGGCCGGGTCCTGCGCCAGATCGCGCAGATGCCCGATGGCCGGTCCTATCTCTGGATCGCGCGCACCGTGACGCGGCCCGGCGGCGCATTCGGCAAGCCCGGCAAGGTGTTCGCCGTCGGCCTGGGATGCGACATCCGCCATGCCGGACAACTTGTCTACTCACGCGGGCTCGATCTCGGCGACCCTTCCGCCGCCACGCCGATCGGCGTCGGCTGCAAGGTCTGCGAGCGCCTGAACTGCCCGCAGCGCGCCTTTCCGCCGATCGGCCGGCCGCTCACGATCGACGAGAATGTCGCGGCGCATGTGCCCTATCCGGTTGCCTGATCGGGCACTGAAGGGGGATCGATGGGGAGCCTGTGCTCGCCACCGGCGCGGTCGATGACCGTGATCCCCTTCACCACGTCCTAGCGCGACAGGCCGCGGGACAGGCACTGCCCATCCCGCATGACCGTTTTGCTGGTCGAGGCGGCGCGCGTTGCACGCCGCCCTCGCCATGCAGGCCTGTATCTCAGGCCAGTTCGACGGCGTTGACGACATGGGCCTGCGTATATTCGTGCAGCCCCGCCTCACCCAGTTCGCCGCCGAGCCCCGACTGCTTGACACCGCGGAACGGGATAAGCGGATCGATCGCCAGATGCTGGTTGACCCACACGGTGCCGGCATTGATCCGCATGGCCACCGCCGTCGCCCGCTCGACATCCTTGCCCCAGACGGTGCCGCCAAGACCGAATTCGGACGCATTGGCCCGATCGATCACATCATCCAGATCGTCATATTGGAGGACCGGCAGCACCGGGCCGAACTGCTCCTCGCGCACGAGCGGCGCATCCTCCGGCAGATCGCGCACGATGGTCGGCGGAATGAAATAGCCATCCCGGTCGAGCGGTTCGCCGCCGGCAATCACGGTGCCACGCGCGCGGGCATCGTCGATCAGCGCGCGCACCTTGTCGAACTGCATCTTGTTCTGGATCGGCCCGACCGTCGTGCCCTGCTTCGATCCGTCATCGACGATCGCCTCATTGGCGAGCCGCGCGATCTCCTCGCAGAAATCCTCATACATGCCGCTCGGCACATAGGCGCGCTTGACGGCCACGCAGATCTGCCCGGCATTGCTCATCGCGCCGGCATAGACCTTGGCGGCGGCCAGCTTGGGATCGACATCGTCCAGCACGATCGCCGCGTCGTTGCCGCCAAGCTCCAGCGTCACTCGCTTCACCATCGCGGCGGCCGAGGCCATCACCTTCTTGCCGGTGGCGGTCGATCCGGTGAAGGCGATCTTGGCCACATCCGGGTGCGCGGTGAGTACCCCGCCCAGATCATTCTGGTCGCAGATCATGTTGACCACGCCGGCCGGGAGGATCGCCGCGCACAGCTCGCCGAACAGCAGCGTCGTCAGGGGCGTCGTCGGCGCCGGCTTGACGACCATGGTGTTGCCGCAGATCAGCGCCGGGCCCAGCTTGTTCATCAGCAGGATGAGCGGGAAGTTCCACGGCGTGATCGCCGCGACGACGCCCAGCGGCGTGCGGTGCTCGATGACGTCCTTGCCGCCGGAATCGCGCAGCATGGTCGGCTCGATCCGCATCTGGCTGAAAGCGCGCAGGATGAACGTGCAGCCGATCACTTCGCCCATCGCCTGATCGAGCGGCTTGCCCTGCTCGGTGGTGAGCAGGCTCGCGAATTCGCCCGCGCGCGCTTCCAGCGCGGCGGCGATGGCTTCCAGCCTGGCGGCGCGATCCTCGATCGGCGTTTTCGACCATGCGGGAAAAGCCGCCTTCGCCGCGGCGACCGCACGATCGAGCAACGCCTCGTCCGCCTTGGGGCATTGCGCAAACGCCTTGCCTGTCGCCGGATTGATCACATCGAAGCTGGCGGCACCCGCCGTCAGGTCGCCGTCCACGAGAAGCTTGAAATCATGCTGCATCTGTCTGTCCCTAGCTGGCATTTTCCAGGACCGGGCTCTCCACCCGACGATCCTGGGCGCGCATCATGCGCTGGAAGATGGTGATGGCTTTATCCGCGCTGGCCGGAACCGGGCGGGCCGTGGGTCTGTATCGATGATGCGCTGCTGCGCTTCGATCATCACCTTCTCCTCAAGAAATGCCTGTCGGGCAACCCCGATCATGAATTCGGCGACATCCTCGCCGCCGAATCCAGCGCCCGGTCCCCGGCTGAAATAAGAGCGACCTGACCCTGGCCGCCGCTACCCGGGCGCATCCCGCTTCGCTGCGGCGTCATCCGGCGAAAGGATGTGCTCGCGCCGTATCCCCAGCCCCAGCAATCGCGCCGGCAGGGCCTGCAACGGCGGAAACAGCTGCAGAAGACGGACGAGCGCCGGCACCTTCGGCGCACGGCTGCGCAACGCCGCGCCGATGACGGTGCGATGGACGGCCCGTTGCATGGCCTGGACGACCTTCACCGGCAACATGCGCCGCTTCTGCACCCGCTCCAGAAGCGGGTCCGGGTTCGCCCCCCGGGCGAGCGGCATCGCAAGCATATTGGCGGCGGCCATCGCATCCTGAATGGCCAGATTGATGCCGACGCCGCCGACCGGCGACATCGCATGCGCGGCATCGCCGATCGCGAGCAGGCCGGGCCTGTGCCAGCGGGTGAGCCGGTCGAGCGAGACGGACAGCAGCTTCACATCCTCCCATCCGCCGAGCGCCCCGACATTGGATGCCAGGGCCGGGGCGGCCGCAGCCACATCCGCGCGAAAACGGTCGATGCCCGCTGCCTGCACGGCCTGCGCCGCGCCCTTGGCGATTACGCGGGCGCACTGGAAATAATCGCCACGATCGATCGTCACGATCATCTCGCCGCGATCGACATAGCCCTGCGTGCGGTTATCCGGCGTCCGGTCCTTCGGCACCCGGAACCACAGCACGTCGATCGGCGCGCCGAGGTCCTCGCGCGGCAGGTCGCCCGCCTGGCGCAGGATCGATCCCCGGCCGTCCGCCGCGATCACCAGCGCCGCCCTGATCGTCTCGCCATCCGCGAGCCGCACGCCATCGATCCTGCCATCGCGTTCGATCAGGCCGATGACCTGCGCCTCCATCCGCAGCGCGAACGCGGGATAGCACCGCGCCTGCTCGGCGACGAAATCGAGGAAGTCCCATTGCGGCATCATGGCGATGAACCGCGCCTTCCCCGGCAGGCGGCGGAAATCGGCGATCTGGCAGGTCCTGCCCGCGATGACGGCGCTTATAGTGGGCGCCTTGTCATGCGGACGCGCCAGCAGCGCATCGAGCAGGCCGAGCTCGTCGAACAGGTCGAGCGTCGAGGGATGGACCGTATCCCCCCTGAAATCGCGCAGGAAGTCGGCATGCTTCTCGAGCACGATCGTGCGCACGCCCGCGCGCGCGAACAGCAGCCCCGCCATCATGCCCGCAGGACCGCCGCCCGCGACGACGACCGGAAGATCATGCTCCTCTGCCACGGGACCGGTTTAGCATCCCGGCCCTTCCCGTCCATCGTCGCTTTGCGCCGGGGCGTTATTCGCCCGCCGCAGCCGGCCCCGTCTCCAGCGCGCCGCCGCCGAGCGCCACATAGAGCGTCACCAGATTGTCCAGCTCACCCCGGCGAAGCTGGATGAGCGCCTGCTCGGCCGTGAACAGGTTGCGCTCGGCATCGAGCACTTCCAGATAGTTGGCGACGCCTTCGCGATAGCGGGTGCGGGCAAGATGGGCGATCTGGCGCTGGGCCTCCGTCGCGCGGATCTGGGCGGCGACCTGCTCGGCCAGCCAGCGGCGCCCGGCGAGCGCGTCGGCCACCTCGCGGAACGCCTGCTGGACCGTGCGCTCATAGGTCGCGACGGCGATGTCCTCGCGCGCCTCGGCCACGGTCAGATTGCCCTTGAGGCGGCCATGGTTGAAGATCGGCAGGTTGATGCTCGGGCCGAAGCTCCAGCTGAATCCATCGTCGCCGAACAGATTGTCGAGCGATGTCGATGCGAAGCCGAGGCTGCCGGTGAGCGAGATGCTGGGGAAGAAGGCAGCCCGCGCGGCGCCGATATTGGCGCGGGAGGCGCGCAACTGCTCCTCGGCGGCGAGGATGTCCGGCCGCGTGACCAACAGGTCCGATGGCAGGCCGGCCGCCAGCGCCGTGTCGCTTTTCTGCGCGGCGAGCGGCAGCGCGTCCGGCAGATCGAGTGCGATGGGACCGCCGGTCAGCACGGCGAGGAAATTCTCGCTCTGCGCCTTGGCGAGATGGAGCGACGCCAGTTCGGTCTCCGCCTGGGTCAGGAGCGATTCCGCCTGGCGGAAATCGAGAGCGGAGGTGACGCCCGCATCGAGACGGCGCTGGGCGATCCGCACGCCCTCCTGCCGGCTGCGCACGGTCGCCTGCGCGAGGGCGATCCGCTCATCGGCCTCGCGCAGCGCGAAATAGGTCGAGGCGACATCGCGGATGAGCGTGAGGCGGAACGCGCGCTGGGCCTGGATCGTCGCGAGATATTGGGACCGGGCGGCCTCCGAGAGGTTCTTCACCCGCCCCCAGAAATCGAGCTCGAAGCCGGTGACGCCCACGCCGACATTATAGCGCGAGGCGATGGTCGTCCCCGCGCCCGGAATCCCCGTCGCGGCGCCGGGGGTGCGACTGCGCGTGGCGTCGGCGGTCGCGCCCAGCGTGGGCAGGCGATCGGCATCCTGGATGCGGTAGAGGCCGCGCGCTTCCTCGATCTGGGCGACGGCGACGGCGAGATCGCGATTATGCGCCAGCGCGGCCGCTACGAGCTGCTGCAGCTGCCGGTCGGCGAAGAAATCCCGCCAGCCCAGGTCCACCGCCCGCTGGCCGAGCGTGACATCGCCGGCATAGGTGGCGGGGAAGTCGGACGCGGTCGGGAGATCGGGCCGCACATGGGTCGGCGCCATCTGGCAGCCCGCGAGCAGGCCGGCGACAGTGAGAACGAGCGCCTTACGCATGGCTGGACTCCGGATCGTCATGATGCCGCTCCTCGCCGGGCGCGGGCGGCCGCTTCTTGCTGAGCCAGCGGCGGACCGACAGGTAGAAGACGGGAATGAAGAAAATGCCGAGCAATGTCGCGGCGAGCATCCCGCCGACGACCCCGGTGCCGACCGCGATGCGGCTGGCCGCGCCGGCACCGCTGGCGATGAACAGCGGGACCATGCCGCCGATGAAGGCCAGCGAGGTCATGATGATCGGGCGCAGCCGCAGCTTCACCGCTTCCATCGTCGCCTCCAATGGCGTCTTTCCTTCCGCCTCCTGCTCGATCGCGAACTCGACGATCAGGATCGCGTTCTTGGCGGCAAGCCCGATGATCGTGATGAGACCCACATTGAAATAGACGTCCGCCGAGAGGCCCCGCATCATCGTGAACAGGATCGACCCGAGCACGCCCAGCGGCACGACGAGCAGCACGGAGACGGGGATCGCCCAGCTCTCATACAGCGCGGCGAGCAGCAGGAAGACCACCACGAAGGACAGGCCGAGCAGCAGGCCGATCTGGCCGCCCGACTGCTTCTCCTCATAGGAGATGCCGGTCCATTCATAGGCGAAGCCTTCCGGCAGGGCGGAGGCCAGCCGCTCCATCTCGGTCATCGCCTCGCCGGTCGAGCGGCCGGGCGCGGCCATGCCGGAGATGGTCGTGGCGGGGTAGCCATTATAGCGCTGGAGCTGCTGCGGGCCGGACGTCCATTCGACCTGCGTGAAGGAGCCGAACGGCACCATCTCGCCCGCCGCGTTGCGGACCTTGAGCGCGAGCACGTCGGCCGGCGTCATCCGGTAGGGCGCATCGGCCTGCAGCAGCACGCGCAGGATGCGTCCGTCATAGGTGAAGTCGTTGGCATAGGCGCTGCCGAAGGCGATCGCGAGCGTGCCGTCGACATCCCCGATGGAGAGGCCGAGCGCGCGCGCCTTGATCCGGTCGATCACCACGCGCAGCTGGGGCGCATCCTCCTGCCCTTCCGGGCGGACGCCGGCCAGCAGCGGGCTCTGCGCCGCCGCGCCGAGCAACTGGTTGCGGGCCGCGAGCAGCGCGGCGGCGCCCTTGCCGCCGACATCCTCCAGCTTGAAGGTGAAGCCGCTGGCCGTGCCCAGTTCCTGGATGGCGGGCGGATTCAGCGCGAAGACCAGCGCCTCCTTGATGCCCGCGAATGTTCCCATCGCCTTGTTGACGAGGCTGGTGGAGCTGTTTTCCGCGCCTGCCCGCTCCTTCCATGGCTTGAGCGTCGTGAAGGCGAGCGCGTTCGCCTGCCCCTGCCCGAAGAAGCTGAAGCCGCGCACCATGAAGACATTCTCGACCGTGCTCTCATTGGCGTAGAAGGCCTGGACCTGCCGAATGGCTTCTTCCGTCCGGGCGCGCGTCGCGCCGGGCGGGGCCTGGATGGCCGTTATCACGGTGCCCTGGTCCTCGACCGGCAGGAAGCCGCCCGGCAAGCGGGTGAACAGGATCAGGGTGAGGCCGACCAGCGCGATGAAAACCGCCATCCACCGCAGCGGCGCGGACAGCATCCTGCCCACCGCGCCCTGATAGCGCCCCGTGGTCCGCTCGAACCATGCGTTGAAGCGCCCGAAGAAACGCCCCGTATGGCGGGTGAACCAGTTGTCGTCGCGCTGGTCCTCCGGGACATGGGGCTTGAGGAACGCCGCGCACAGCGCCGGCGTCAGCGTCAACGCCAGCAGCGCGGAGAAGCCGATGGACACGATCAGCGTGACGGAGAATTGCCGATAGATCGCGCCGGTCGAGCCGGGGAAGAAGGCCATCGGCACGAACACCGCCATCAGCACGAGCGTGATGCCGACAATGGCCGAGGTGATCTGGCCCATCGCCTTCACGGTCGCATGATAGGGCGAGAGATGCTCCTCCACCATGATCCGCTCGACATTCTCGATGACCACGATCGCGTCGTCGACCAGAATGCCGATGGCAAGCACCATGGCGAACAATGAGAGCACGTTGATCGAGAAGCCGAACAGCCACAGGCCGAGGCAGGCGCCGGCCAGCGCGATCGGCACGACGATGGTGGGGATGAGCGTCGCGCGCCAGTTCTGCAGGAAGAGGAACATGACGAGGAAGACGAGTATCATCGCCTCGATCAGGGTCTGCACGACCGCCGAAATCGACGCATTGATGAACGGTGTGGTGTCGTAGGGTATCGTCCAGCTGACGTCCTGCGGGAAGGATGTCGCGAGTTGCGCCATCCGTGCGCGGACACCGTCCGCCGTCGCCAGCGCATTGGCGCCCGGCGTCATCTGGATCGCGATGCCGGCGACCGATTTGCCGTTCAGCTCGGTATCGAAGAGATAGGTCTGGGAGCCGAGCTCGACCCGCGCGACATCGCCCAATGTCACGGCCGAGCCGTCCGGGTTCGCGCGCAGGATGATCTTGGCGAACTGCTCCGGGGTGGTGAAGCGGCTCTGGGTCAGCACCGTGGCGTTCAGCTCGGTCTTGCCCGCGATCGGCAGATCGCCGAGCTGGCCGCCGGGGCTCTGGCTGTTCTGCTCCTGCACGGCGGCCAGCGCCTCGGCTGCGGACAGGCGATAATTGGCGAGTTTCTGCGGATCGAGCCAGACGCGCATGGCGTAGGGCGCGGCGAAGACCTGCACATTGCCGACGCCTTCGATACGCCGCAACTCGTCGACGATCCGCGCATTGGCAAAATTGCCCAGCTCGGCCGTCGCCGTGGCGCCGGTCCTGGATTCGATCGCCACGAGCATGAGGAAGCCGGCATTGGCTTCCTGCACGGGGATGCCCTGACGCCGGACTTCCTCGGGCAGGCGCTGCTCGACCAGCTTCAGCCGGTTCTGCACGTCCATCTGCGCCTTGTCGATATCGGTGCCGGTCTCGAAGGTGACGGAGATCGACGCCGAGCCGTTCGAATTGCTCGTCGAGGACATGTAGAGCAGGCCTTCGACGCCGTTCAGCTCCTGCTCGATCACCTGGGTGACATTCTGCTCCAGCGTCTGCGCATCCGCGCCCGGATAGGTCGCGTTGATGGTGAGGGACGGCGGCGCGACGGTCGGATATTGCTCGATCGGCAAGGCCCGGAGCGTCAACGCGCCGGCCAGCAGGATGCACAATGCCATGACCCAGGCGAAGATCGGCCGGTCGATGAAGAAGCGGGGGCCCATGATGGAAGGTCCTTAGCGCGCTGAGGGCTGTTGCGGGGCGGCAGGCCGGTTCGCCGCGCCGGCACCGGCGATCCGGACGGGCTGGCCGGGCTGCACCTTCTGAAGGCCCGAGACGATCACGCGGTCGCCCGGCTTCAGTCCGTCGAGGACGATCCAGTTGGCGCCCTGCAGATCGCCGAGGCGGATCTGGCGCGCCTCGACCTTGTTCTCCGCGCCGACGACCAGAACGGTGCCGCCCTGCGCGCCCACGGTCACGCTGCGCTGCGGAACCATGATGCCGTTGGCCTTGGTCCCGGCCTGGATGTGCGCGCGGACGAACTGGCCCGGCAGGAGCAGGCGGCTGGGGTTCGGAAATTCGGCGCGCAACGCCGCCGTGCCGGTCGATTCATCAATGGCCAGATCGAGGAAATCGATATGCCCCGTCTGCGCGTAGCGTGTGCCGTCCTCCAGTTCGAGCTGCACGGTCACGCGGTCCAGTGCGGGCATCTGGAGACGGCCGGACGTGATGTCCCGCCGCACCGCGAGGAGATCCGAACTCGATTGCGAGAAATTGACATAGATGCGGTCGATCTGCTCGATCGTCGTCAGCAAAGTCCCGCCCGAGGCGCTGACAAGAGCCCCCTCGGTGACCTGCGCGCGCCCGGCCTGACCCGATATCGGCGCCGTGACCGAAGCATAGCTGAGGCTGAGGCGGGCATTCTCCAGCTGTGCGCTGGCCTGGGCGACGTCGGCCTGCGCGGTCCGCAGCCGCGCCACGGCGGCGTCATATTCCTGCTTGCTGATCGCCTGATCGACGAGCAGCGGGCGGTAGCGGTCGATATCCTGCTGGGCGTTGGCGGCAGCGGCCTGCGCGCGCGCCAATGTGGCCGCCACGGCGTTCATCTGGGCACGCAACTCGCGCGGATCGATCGCGAACAGGCCCTGGCCCACGCGGACATCGGTGCCTTCCTCATAGAGGCGGCGCTGCACGATGCCATCGACACGCGCGCGCACTTCCGCCGTTCGCACCGCCTGCACGCGGCCGGGCAGCGTGATGACATTGGCCACCGGCTGGGCGCGGATGGTGACGACCTCCACCTCGGGCGGCGGCGCTGCCGGCGGCGCTTCGCTCGAACATCCGGCCAGCGCCAGGGCCAGGCCCAGTATCGCGCCGACCGATCCCCCCGCTATCCTGAAACGATGCATATATGTGAATCCCATGATAGTCGCAGTGATGCTTGCGCCGGCCGCGTAGTGTATCGTACATTACAGGTCAACGTCGAATATATGACCGGAGAGAGACTGCTTAATGACGACCGGAGTCAACCCGCGGCGGAACGTCCGCCGGCAGGCCATATTGAACGCTGCCGAAGCGCTGTTCCTCGAACAGGGCTTCGAACGGGTCAGCGTCAACGCGATCGTCCGGCGCTCGGGCGGCTCGCTCGCGACCTTCTATGATATGTTCGGCAACAAGCATGGCCTGCTCCGCGCGGTCGTCGATCAGGCGATCGACGAGGAACTCAGGGGCATCGAGGATGTCGACAGCGAGGGCGCGCCGCCCGCCGAGACCCTGCGCAAGCTCGCCCTGCGCTATTACGCATTCGCCACCATGCCCCGCATGCTGGCCCTGATGCGGCTCGTGATTGGCCAGAGTCTCGCCGATCCGGCGTTCGGCAATCAGTTCAACGATGATCTGGAGTGGCGCTTCTCGAAGCTGCTCGAGGAAACATTCACCCGGTGGACGGCCGAGGGCAAGGCCCGGATCGACGCCCCGCGAGAGGCCGCCGACCTGTATTTCGCGATGGTGATGTGCAACGTGGCTTTCCACGCCATGTTCGGCATTGCCCCGCCGCCGACCGATGTCGACGCGATCGAGCGGCGGCTCGCGCCATTCATCAGCCATTATGGGATCGCGTCATGACGGCGGGCCGCTCGGGCCCGCCACCTGCGCGATGATCTCGAACGAGCGGAGCCGCTTTTCCGGATCGAACATGTCGGAGACGACCATCAGCTCATCGGCCTGCGTGCGCGCGATGAGGTCGCGCATGCCGGCCCGCACCGTCTGCGCGCCGCCGATGATGCTGCACCCCAGCATGCGCGCGGCCTGCGCCTTTTCGTGCGGCGACCAATAGGTCTCGATATCGTCGATCGGCGGTTGCGTCAGGCTGCGCGCGCCGCGGAATATGTCGGCGAAGGACATTTGCTGCGAGGTCGCCAGCCGTCGCGCCGCGGCGTCGGTCTCCGCCGCGATGGTGTTGACGCCCACCAGCGCATAAGGCGTGGCCAGTTGCGGCGAGGGCTTGAACCGTTCGCGATAGACCCGCAGCGCCATATCCAGCGCATCCGGCGCGAAGTGTGAGGCGAAGCCATAGGGCAGCCCCAGTTCCGCCGCCAGTTGCGCGCCGAACAGGCTGGAGCCCAGGATCCAGAGCGGAACCTGCGTGCCGGAGCCGGGCACCGCCTCGATCCGCTCGCCGGGCCGCACCGGGCCGAGATAGGCTTGCAGTTCCAGCACGTCGCGCGGGAAATATTCGGCATTGGCGGGGTCGCGCCGGAGCGCGCGCAAGGTCAGTTGATCGGTGCCCGGCGCCCGCCCCAGGCCCAGATCGATGCGGCCGGGAAACAGCGTCTCGAGCGTGCCGAACTGCTCGGCGATCACATAGGGCGCATGATTGGGCAGCATGATGCCGCCGGCGCCGACCCGGATCCGTTTCGTGCCCGCCGCGATATGCTGGATGACCAGCGCGGTCGCCGCCGTGGTGACGGCCGGCATGTTGTGATGCTCGGCCACCCACAGTCGCTCATAGCCCCAGGCCTCGGCATGGACGGCAAGCGCGCGCGCCTCGTCCAGCGCGGCCCGGCGGTCCGAGCCCTGCCGCACGCGCCCGAGTTCGAGAATGGAAAGCTTGACCATATGTGACTTTCTGCTGGGCCTTGATCCGGATGCGGCATCAATCGGCCGCGGCGGCATCGCCGACGGCGCGGCGGGGCAGGCTCAGCTCGAATGTCGCGCCGACATCCACCTCATTGTCGATGCGGACCGTGCCGCCATGGGCGGCCATGATCGCCTCGACCACGCTGAGCCCAAGGCCGCTGCCGCCACTGCTGCGCGAGCGCGATTCCTCCCCGCGCTCGAACAGGGTGAAGGCGCGGCTGACGAACTCGGACGGGATGCCCGGCCCTTCGTCCCTGACCCGCAGGATGCCGGACTCGCGGGTCGAGCGTATCTGCACGACCACGCGGCCCTTGCCCGCATAGCGCCGGGCATTGTCGAGCAGCGCGATCAACGCCTGGCGGATGCGCTGGGCGTCGCCCGGCACCAGACAGGTGCTGGCGTCGAGTTCGAGCGTCATGCCGGCATCCGCGAAGTCCGGCTGCATCACCGCCACGACCGAGGCCGCTTCCGCGCCCAGATCGACCGTCGTGATACGCAATTCGAGCCGGTCCGCGGCGGCAAGGCTGATGGTGCGCAGATCGTCGGCGGTGCGGGCCAGCCCTTCCACCTGCCCGATCAGCGCACGGAAGGCCGCATCATTCGGGGTGAACACGCCATCGATAAAGCCCTGCAGCCGTCCCCTGACGATGGTCAGCGGCGTGCGCAGCTCATGCGCGATGGCCAGGTTCAGGATCCGCGCCTCCTTGATCCCCTCGTCGATGCGCCGCGCCATCTCGTTGAAATCATGGACGAGCTGGGCCGTTTCCTCGAAGGCGCAATCCTCCGGCAGTTCCTGGGGCGTGAAGGTGCGGTTTTCCGCCAGACGCCGCGCCGCGCCCGCCACGGCCTCCACCGGCCGGGCGATGCGGCGGGCCAGGCGGTCGCCCGCACAGGCCGCGCCGCCCAGGCCGATGATGCCGAACAGCGTCATCGCCACGCCCTCGCCGGTGGATATGCGCCAATCCTGATGACCGGACAGGATATCGGGAAAGACATGCGCCATCACGATCTGGAGCAGGATGAGCCCGCCGATCATCACGACCAGCGCCAGCGCCGTGACGCGGACCATCGCCAGCGCGATCCGGCGGCGCAGGCCGGGCAGCGGCGTCATGCGAGCGGCGCCAGCCGGTAGCCCACGCCCCGGACATTCTCGAGGAAGCCGGGCGCCCCGGCGGCATCCAGCTTGCGGCGAAGATTGCTGATGTGGCTGTCGATCGTGCGCTCCAGCGCGTCACTGTCCGGCATGCAGGCGTCGAGCAGCTCGGCACGGCCGAACGCGCGCTGCGGCGCGCGCGCCATATGGGCGAGCAGGCGGAATTCGGTGAGGGTGAGGTCGAGGATGCGGGCCGCGCCGCCGCGCCCCTCCACCCGCGCCACATAGGCCCCCGGATCGACGGTGATCGCGCCGACATGGAGCGGGCGATCGGCCCCCGCCCCCTGCGTGCGGCGCAGCACGGCGCGCACCCGCGCCACCACTTCCTGCGGGTTGAACGGCTTGACCACATAGTCATCGGTGCCCAGGCGCAGCGCGAGCAGCTTGTCGATATCCTCCTCCAGCGCCGTCACCATGATGACCGGGGTCTCGCCGCGGCGGCGCAATTCGCTGAGCACCTCATAGCCGTCGAGCAGCGGCATCTTGATATCGAGCAGGACGAGATCGGGCCGCAGCGCCAGATGCAGATCGAGCGCCACGCGCCCGTTGGCGGCGCGCACCGTGCGAAAGCCGTCCCGCGCCAGATAAGCGTCGAGAATGTCGGCGATCTCCGCTTCGTCCTCCGCGATGAGTATCAAGGGTTCCATGGATATTCCTCGGCCGCGAGCTTATGTCTCGTGCCGGGGAAGTCCAATCGCAAGTGCAAGCCTTGGCCAAGCCTGCACGCGATCTCCACATATTGTCCACCAAATGTCTCTTGAGGCGCGGGCTCGCCACTGAAGGAAGGAAGAAACGTCGTGCGTCTCAGTCGATATACAGTGCTGGCCCTGTGCATCGTCGCCGCGATCGGCCTGCTGGCCGCCCTGGCCTGGCGGCCCGGCCTGTGGCCGCTGGCGCTGCTCGCGGGCGCGCTGGCATTACTCGGCCTGTTCGACCTGGCGCAGACCCGCCACTCCGTGCGCCGCAACTATCCGGTGATCGGCAATGTCCGCTGGCTGATCGAGTGGATCCGCCCGGAGCTGCGCCAATATCTGATCGAGAGCGACGAGGAGCAGACCCCCTTCTCGCGCAGCCAGCGATCGCTGGTCTATGCCCGCGCCAAGGATGAGAGCAGCGAGCGGGCGTTCGGCACGCTGCTCGACGTCTATCGGGACGGCTATGAGTTCATCAGCCCCTCGATCCGCCCCGTGCCGGTGGCGGATGCCGCGACCTATCGGGTCCAGATCGGCGGGGACCAGTGCGCGCAGCCCTATTCCGCATCGCTCTTCAACATCTCCGCGATGAGCTTCGGCTCGCTCAGCGCCAACGCGATCCGGGCGCTCAATCGCGGCGCGCGGATGGGCGACTTCTATCAGGATAGCGGCGAGGGCGGGATCAGCGCCTATCACCGCGAACATGGCGGCGATCTGGTGTGGGAGATCGGCAGCGGCTATTTCGGCTGCCGCACGGCGGAGGGCGACTTCGACCCGGAGCGTTTCGCCGCGCAGGCCACCGCGCCGCAGGTCCGGATGATCGAGATCAAGCTGAGCCAGGGCGCCAAGCCCGGCCATGGCGGCATCCTGCCCGGCGCCAAGGTGACGCCCGAGATCGCCGCCGTGCGCGGCGTCCCCGTGGGGGAGGACTGCATCTCCCCCTCCGCCCACACCGCATTCGCCACGCCGATCGAGATGATGCTGTTCATCGACGGGCTGCGCGCGCTCTCGGGCGGCAAGCCGGTCGGCTTCAAGCTGTGCATCGGCCATCCCTGGGAATTCATGGCGATCGTCAAGGCGATGATCGAGACCGGCATCCGCCCCGATTTCATCGTGGTGGACGGCGCGGAGGGCGGCACTGGCGCCGCGCCGCTGGAATTCGCCAATCATCTCGGCCTGCCGTTGCGCGAGGGGCTGCTGTTCGTCCACAACACGCTGGTCGGCGCGGGGCTGCGCCAGCACATCCGCATCGGCGCGGCGGGCAAGGTGGTCAGCGCCTTCGACATCGCCAGCCTGCTCGCGATCGGCGCGGACTGGACCAACGCCGCGCGCGGCTTCATGTTCGCGGTCGGCTGCATCCAGTCGCTCAGTTGCAACACCAATCGCTGCCCGGCCGGCGTGGCGACGCAGGACCCGCTGCGCCAGCGGGCGCTGGTGGTGCCCGACAAGGCCGAGCGGGTGCACCGCTTCCACCGCAACACCATGCATGCGCTGGCCGAGATGCTCGCCGCCGCCGGGATCGAGTGCCCCGGCGATCTGGCGCCCCATCACCTCGCCCGCCGCGTCAGCGAGACGGAAATCCGGCTCTTTTCGCAGATGCACGTCTTCCTCGAACCGGGCGAATTGCTGGCCGGCGCCCGGAACCGGGATTTCTACGGCTTCGCCTGGGAGATGGCCGATGCGCGCAGTTTCCAGCCGGCGCGTGCTCTCGGGACAGGCAGCCGGATGATCGCTCCATATCGCGTCGATCGTCTCTCCACATAGTCTCCACGGTCACCGCCTAGGTCCTTTTCGCACACCGCAAGGTGCCAGGAAAAGGAACAAGACGTCATGAAGTCCCCCATTCTCACCGCCGCCGCCGCACTGCTTGCGGGCGGAGTGATCGCCGCTGTCCCCGCCCAGGCCGAACCGTTCAACGGTCCCTCGGTCGGCGTGCAGGCCGGCTGGAACCAGAACAAGATCGGCGCGCTGGACGGTGACCTCGGCGTCGTGGACGTGGATCGCAAGCGGGATTCGTTCATCGGCGGGGTCTATGCCGGCTATGACTACAAGCTGGGCTCCAATGTCGTGATCGGCGCGGAAGCCGCCTTCAACATCGCCGCCAAGGACAGGGTCCTGACCCACGGCGCCACTGTCGATACCATCTTCAATCCGCGCCACGCCTTCGATCTGAGCGCGCGCCTGGGCTATATGGTGGACGATAATTCGCTGATCTACGTGCGCGGCGGCTATGACAATCTCCTCGCGCGCACCACGCTGATCGGCGCCGAAGGCACGCTGAGCAGCAAGGAAAGCTATGATGGCTGGCTGGTCGGCGGCGGCGTCCAGCGCGCGCTCGGCGACAATCTCTCGACCCGCCTCGAATATCGCTACAGCGACCTGGGCGGCGGCGCGAGCAAGTTCGATCGCCATCAGCTGCTGCTCGGCGTCGCCTACCACTTCTGACGGTATCGGGGCGGGCCGGCAAAGGCTGGTCCGCCCCGTGCCGCCATCGCCGGGATGCTGGTCCCCCTCCCCCACCCGCATCCCGGCGACATGAGCGAACGGGCTTGGCTCGTCCGTCCGATAGCATTACATGCACATCAAATGATTCGTTATGTATATAACGGGCGATTTTGAGAGCAGGAGAGGCTATCGATGTCGCAACCCGGTTTCCCCACCATCATGGGCGCGCCCGTCGCCCCGGACCCCACAACCTATCTGACCTTCGGCGATCGCTTGATTCCCTGGGAATATGATGGCTGGGACGTCGAGAGCCTCTCCTGGAAGACCGGCTGTTACATCCACTCCGGCCTCTCCAACTATCAGCTCCACTTCGAGGGAGCCGACGCACTGGACTTCTTCAAGTCCATCGCGACCAACAGCTTCGAAAAATTCTCGATCGGCGCGATGAAGCATGCCGTGATGTGCACGGACGATGGCCTCATCGCCCAGCACGCCATCCTGCAGCGCAATGGCGAGACCTTGTTCAAGCTGTTCGCGGCGGGGCTGCCCTGGGCGACTTATCTGGCGTCCAGAAGCGGGCTCGACGTCAAGGTCGAGCCAGTGGGCGCGTTCCTCCATCAGGTCGCCGGGCCGACATCGCTGGCGACGCTGGAGCGCGCGGCGGGCGAATCCCTGAGCGACATCGCCTTCCTGCGCTTCCGCATGGCCAGCATCGCCGGCCATCGCGTCGAGATCGCCCGGATCGGCATGTCCGGCAATCTCGCCTATGAAGTGCGCGGGCCGATCGAGCAGGGGCCGGACGTCTATAACGCCATCCTCGCGGCCGGGCGGGATTTCAACATCCGGCGCCTGGGCTGGCGCACCTATTTCGTGAACCATGTCGAAGGCGGCTTCCCGCAAACCGGCTGGACCTTCTTCAACGCGTCGATCATGGATGCGGACTTCCGCGCGCTGGTCGGCAAGCGTGGCGAGCCCCGGCTCACCGGCAGTGTCGACCCGGCAAATCTGCGCGCGCGCTTGCGCACCCCGGCCGAGGTGGGCTGGGAGCATACCGTGCGCCTGGACCATGACTTCAAGGGCCGCGCGGCGATCGAGGCCGAGCTTGCCGATCCGCGCCGCACCATCGTCACGCTGCGCTGGGAGCCCGAGGATGTGCTCGATATCCACGCCTCCCTCATGCAGCCGGGCGAGCCTTACAAGATCATCGACATGCCCACGACGCCGTCCTGGCAGCATGGCTTCTTCGCCCATGCGGACCATGTGCTGCGCGACGGCAAGCCGGTCGGCTATTCCTCCGGCACGATCTACAGCTATTATTTCCGGGAGATGCTCTCGGTCGCGACCATCGACCGGGACTGCGCCGAGATCGGCACGGACGTGGTCGTCCAGTGGGGCGACCATGGCAAGCGGATCAAGAATGTCCGCGCGCGGGTCGAGCGCTATCCCTATCTCAGCGAAGGCCGCAACGACCAGGTGGATGCCGGGACGCTCGGGTCGGCGGGACAGGGCTGACGCGCGCCGCTGTTTGGCCGCATGAGATCGTGGATCAGTGCTCCTGCTCTCGCAGGGGCACAATCTGCTCCATCCGACGTGGAAAAGCTCCGGCGCGAGATGTCGTCGGCACTGGCGATTCGCCCGACCTCATGCTGGCAGCCGAATAATCCATTGACGAATCAACTGAATCTGGGATGCTGGCATCCATAAGCGCGCGCATCCGAGCCGCGACGAGAATGAGAAAGAGGGGACTGTCATGAGCGAGACCTGCTGGCCCGATGGCGTGCCCGCGATCATGCCGAACGCCGATCGCGGTGAGATCACCGAGCTTTACGCCCGTTATGCCTGGGGGCTGGATCTGGCCGACGAGGAGCTTCTGCTCTCGACCTTCGCGAAGGACGGCGCGTTCGACCATCTCTGGCAAGGCGTCGCGACCGGCCATGAGGCCATCCTCCAGAGCATGGACGAGTTGTGGAACCGCCGGCAACATTGGTGGTTCGGCCGCCAGCACCTGTTCAACCATTTCATCATGGACCCGCGACCAGAAGGCGCGCGCGTGCGCTGCTTCTTCCAGATCATCCAGTTCAACGTCGAATATAAGAATAATTTCGTGTTCGGCATCGGCACGCGGGATGACCGGCTGGTCCGGCAGGACGGGCGCTGGGTCTTCCATCGCCTCCATGTCAACGCCTGGACCGCGGCCGATCAGGTGCCCTGGAAAGGCGATTTCGCCATCGACAGCCGGCCGGCCAACCCCTCCCCGCCCGCCGATCGCCGGCCCTTCCTCGAACAGGCGAAGGACGCATGGTGATGGCTTCGACAGCGACAGGCCGGCGCGCCATATGATCCGCGCCGCGCGCCCCGGCCTGCCGCGCTCCGGCGCCGCCCGGCATGGCGAGGTGCCGGCATGACCGTCTTCAAGGTGCAGGAGGTCATCGACGCGCAGCCCATCCGGCCGATCCATCTGCGGATCCTGGCCATATGCGTGTTCATCATGTTCATCGACGGGCTGGACATCTTCCTGGTCGGCAAGATCGCGCCGGCCATCGTCCAGGACATGGGCGAGACGTCCGCCGCGATGACGCTGGTCTTCCTCTTCCAGCAGATCGGGCTGGCCGTGGGCGCGTTTACCGCGACACCGCTCGCGGACCGGTTCGGGCGCCGCCGGCTCCTGATCCTGTGTTCCTGCGTGTTCGGCGTGCTGACCTTCCTCACCGGATTCGCGACCACCATCTGGCAGCTCGCTTTGTTGCGCGGCGCCTCCGGCCTGTTCCTCTCGGGCGGATTGCCGATCGCGGTGTCGCTGCTCTCGGAACTGACGCCGCAGCGGCGCCGGGGCACGTTCATCGCCATTTCCTTCGCGGGCTACAGCCTGGGCGGCGCGGCCGGCGGCGCCATCGCCGCGTGGGTGATCGACATCCATGGCTGGCAAAGCGGCTTCTGGATCGGCGGCGTCCTCCCGCTGCTCAGCATTCCGCTGATGATCTTTTGCCTGCCCGAATCCCTGCCTTTCCTCGTCCTGCGCAATCCACGCGATCCGCGCATTCCCGCGACGATCCGGCGGCTCGTGCCGGACGTGAGGCTGACGGGCGACGAAATCTTCCAGACCAGCGCCGGCGCCGCGACCCTCCAGCAAACCCGCCTGCTGGACATTTTTCGCGCCGGGCGGGCGCGCAACACCACCATCCTGTGGATCGCCTGCGTGCTGTCCATGGGCAATATCGCGCTCATGGCGGCCTGGCTCCCGACCTTCTTCCACGACATGGCCGGCATCCCCATCCAGCGCTTCGCCGTCTTCGCGATGATCGCATTCCTGGGCGGGCTGGCCGGCACCTTCATGATGGGCTGGCTGCTCGACCGCATCCGCGCATCCCGGCTGATCCCGGCCTTCTACCTGATGCTGGGCGGCGTCATCATGCTGCTGGGCATCATCCCGTTCGAGGCGCGGCTGTTCGTCGTCGTGCTGATGGCGTTCAACTTCTTCCAGACGGGCGGGCAGACCGGGCTCAACACCATGATGACCAAGGTCTACCCGACCAGCATGCGCGCCACCGGGCTGGGCTGGGCGGGCGGCGCGGGACGCATCGGCGGCATCCTCCTGCCCGTGATGGGCGGGCTCGCGGTGAGCGCGCATCTGTCCCTGCAGCAGACAATGGCCATTATCGGCGTCATGCCGGTCATCGTGGCCTGCGCGGTGCTGTTCCTGCGCGATCCATCCACCGGCGCCGACGCGCCCGACCAGCAGTCATCGGCATGATCGGATCTGCGGACAGCGCGCCCCGCCGGTCAGCCAGCCTCGCCGCCGAGCGGACCGCCGCCCGCCTCGACCGCCAAAACACCCTCATGCTCCTGCTCGTAGCGCTCCACGCGGGTCGCCAGATGCAGCATGAGATCGTCGAACAACTGGCGCTGTCCGTCGTCCAGCCCCTCCAGCACATAGGCGTAGAAAGCGCGGCGCTCGATACCGATGCGCCGGGCGATGGCAATGCCCTCGATCGACAGGGAAAGCTGCTTCTTCGCGCGGCTGGCCGGATGGGTGGCCTTCACCACGAGGCCGCGCGCCTCGAGGCTGCGGACGGCGCGGCTGACCTCCGCGCGATCGACCTGCGCGGCATCCGCCAGTTCCGTCACCGTGGACATCTCGAGCCGATGCAGATTGGCCAGCACGCGCCACTCCGCCAGCGAAATCTCGCCGTCCTGCGTCAACTGGCGACTGATCGAGCGGTCCATCATCTTCGCGACCATGAGGAGCCGGAAGGGCACATGGTTCATCCCATATTGATCCCAGAAACGGCGCAGCCGCTGGCTGGGTACTGCAACGGGTTTCACCATCTTCGACATCGCATGCTCCTCGATTCCCGCGCTTGTGCCATCCCGATTTGAACTTGCAACCAGTAAATCTGTTGATTAATCAATCGATAGTTGAGAGATCAATAATTGAGTCGGAATACCGACGGACCGTTAACAGGAGAGGATGAACCATATGAAAAGGCACGATATCACCCATCGGCCAGGCGCTTTTCGAGGCGCTCAGGGCTGTTTGAGCATCCTGGCGCTCTCCATCGGCATGCTGGCGGCGCAAGCCGGCCATGCCCAGGTCACGGCTGACGCGAGCGCGGACGAGCAGGTCGCCGATACGGCCCGGGGCAATGCCGACGCGGACGCGATCATCGTCACGGGCACACGGATCCAGGCATCGGGCTTCAACGCCCCGACCCCCGTGACCGTGCTCGGCGCCGAGCAGATCGCGCGGCAGGGCGTCACCAACGTCGCCACGATCCTGAACGAGATCCCGGCCTTCCGCGCGCAAAGCTCGCCCGCCACGACCGCGATCTTCATGAGCAATCTGGGCGCATCCACGGCCGACCTGCGCGGCCTGGGCGGCAATCGCACGCTGGTGCTGATCGACGGCCGCCGCGTCGTCGCATCGACCGTTGCCGGCGGCTCGTTCACGCCGGCCAATACCGTCGACCTCAATCTGGTGCCGACCTCCCTGCTCGCCCGCGCGGAAGTGGTGACGGGCGGCGCATCGGCCGCCTATGGATCGGACGCCGTCGCCGGCGTGACCAACCTCATCCTCAACCGGAGCCTGCGCGGCATCCGCGCCTCGACCCAATATGGCGTGACCGATCGCGGCGACAATCGCGAATTCCAGGTGTCACTGGCCGGCGGCGTCGAGCTCGGCCGGATCACCGCGATCCTCGGCATGGAATATGTGAACAACCAGGGCACCGGCGATTGCTACACGCGCGACTGGTGCGCCGAAAACTACAACACCGTCAGCAACCCCTTCGTGTCGGGCAGCACCACGACCCGCGTCATCGCCGGGCAACCCGCCACGCTGATCCTGCCCAACTCGCGCACCGCCACGGCATCGCTCAACGGGCTGGTGGTGAGCGGCCCCCTGCGCGGCACCGAGTTCCGGCCCGACGGCACGACCTTCATGCACGACTATGGCATCTATGGCTCCGGCCTGTTCCAGAGCGGCGGCGGTGATGCGGTGCAGCCCTTCTATCAGTTCTACCCGCTCTCCGCGCCGAGCGAGCGCGCCAACATCTTCGGCAATATCGACTTCCAGGCGACCGACGACCTGCGTTTCTTCGTCCAGGGATCGTTCGGTTTCGTGAAGGGCGAAGTCGCCGGCGCGGCGCGGCGCGACGTTTCGCCGGCCGGGTCCTACCAGATCCAGATCGACAATGCCTTCCTCCCCGCCTCCGTCGTGGAGCAGATGGTCGCCGCCAATGTCACCTCCCTGCCGTTCGGGCGCATGTGGAACGATATCGGCCCGCAGATCGGCAGCGTGACGCGCGAAACCGCGCGGATCGTGACGGGCTTCGAATGGCAGTTCGGCAACCGGCTGACGCTGGACGGCTATTATCAATATGGCCAGACGGACTATTCGCAGCGCGGCTACAATACGACGGTGAACTCGCGCATGGGGTTCGCCATCGATTCTGTCGATCAGGGCCTGGCCACCGGCGGCGCGGCCAATGGCAACATCGTTTGCCGGGCGACCATCCCGGGCCTTCCCTCCTATCGCGCCGCCGCCGCGGGCTGCGTGCCGCTCAACCCCTTCGGCCTGGGCGCATCCACCGCCGAAGCGCGTGACTATGTCACGGCCACCGCGATGCAGGACACGACGCTCAAGCAGCATGTCGCCGCGCTCACCCTGCGCGGGGACATTATCGAGCTGTGGGCCGGGCCGCTCGCCTTCGCCGTCGGCGGCGAATATCGCGAGGATTCGGTGAGCAGCATGGTCGACGCGATCTCGGCCGCCAACGATTTCCACACCAGTCCGGGCGGCGGCATCACCGGCGGCAAGCGCAGCCTCAACGTGAAGGAAGGCTTCATCGAACTGGCGCTGCCGCTGGCACGCGACCTGCCCTTCGTGCGCAGCCTCGGCCTCAACGGCGCGCTGCGCATAACCGACTACAGCAACAGCGGCGAGGTCGAGACCTGGAAGGTCGGCGCGGACTGGGAGCCCACGGAGTTCCTGCGCCTGCGCGGCACGCGCTCGCGGGACATCCGCGCGCCCAACCTGTTCGAGCTCTACGGCGCCTCGCAAAGCTCGTTCCAGACCGTCGACGACCCCGCCAATGGCGGTGCCCGTGGCCTCTACCCGACGCTGTTGAGCGGCAATGCCGCGCTCGTCCCGGAAGTCGCGGACACCTGGACGGCCGGGGCCGTCGTGACCGCCCGCATGGGCAGCGCCGGCACGCTGCGCCTCTCGGCCGACTGGTTCGACATCTCGCTCGATGGCGCGATCAGCACGCTGGGCGCGCAGATCATCGTGACCCGCTGTTATCAGAGCCAAGGCCAGTCGGACCTGTGCCAGTTCGTCACGCGCAATGATGCGGGGCAGCTGGTCCAGATCGTCAACCCCAATCTCAACCTCAACCGCCTGATTACGCGGGGATGGGATTTCGAGGCCGACTACAGCCTGCCGCTCGGCAGTGGCCGGCTGGGCATGCGCGCGCTCGCGACGCTGGTGAACGATCTCATCACCGTCGACACCGCCGGGGTGGCGATCGACCGGGCGGGCCAGAACGGCTCGGGCGTGTCGCAGCCCTCGGGCCTGCCGCGCTACACGATCAACGGCTCGATCAGCTATGATGGCGATCCCTTCTCCGTGCAGGTGCAGGTCCGGCACATTGCGGAGGGGCGCTATCAGATCACGAATATCGGCCCGGACGAGGATGGTTACAGCCCGCTGCTGCCCAACAGCATCAGCAACAACAAGGTGCCGGCGGTGACCTATGTGAACCTGAACGCGCAGTTCAGGCTGAACGATCATGTCGAGCTGTTCGGCGTGGTCAACAATCTGTTCGACAAGGATCCGCCGAACCAGCTGCCCTCCAGCTTCGGGCCGACCAATTCGGTTCTTTACGATGTGCTGGGCCGCGCCTTCCGCTTCGGCATCCGCGCCAGCCTCTGACCGATCATGGCGGCGACGGCGGGCTGATGCTCGTCGTCGCCGTCCTTCCTTGCGGCCCCTGCCCGCTTCAACGTCGAGTGATCCCCATGGACTTCCCCCGGACATCGAATTTCAGCGGCTTCTTCGCGCCTTCCGGCGTCGAGGCCGATGTCGCGCGACTGGAGGTCGTCCAGGGCGCGGTGCCGCCCGAGCTGGACGGCGCCTTCTATCGCGTCGCGCCGGACCCGCAATTTCCGCCGCTGGCCGGGGACGATATCTGGTTCAACGGCGATGGCATGGTCAGCATGTTCCGGTTCCGCGACGGCGCCGTCTCGCTCAGGCAGCGCTGGGCGCGGACCGAGAAGTTCATGCTCGAGCGGGAGGCGGGTCGCGCGCTGTTCGGCATGTACCGCAATCCCCTGACCGACGATGCGGCGGTGCATGGCCGCATTCGCTCGACCGCCAACACCAATGTCGTCCTCCATGGCGGCATTGCTCGCCCTCAAGGAAGACAGCCCGCCGACCGCGCTCGACCCGGTCACGCTCGAAACGACCGACGCGGTCTATGATTTCGACGGCGCGCTGGGCAGCCAGACCTTCACGGCGCATCCCAAGATCGATCCGAAGACCGGCGACATGCTCGCCTTCGGCTATGCCGCGCGCGGCCTGCTGACGCGCGACATGGCCTTCTACACCATCGATCCGGCCGGCCGGATCACGCGCGAGGTCTGGTTCGAGATTCCCTATTATTGCATGATGCACGATTTCGGCATCACGGAAGATTATGTCGTCTTCCATGTCGTGCCGATCACGTCCGACTGGCAGCGGCTCGAACGGCGCCAGCCGCATTTCGGCTTCGATCGCAACCGGCCGATCCATCTGGGCGTGCTTCCGCGCGACGGCACCGCGCAGGATATTCGCTGGTTCTCGGCGCCCAACTGCTTCGCCAGCCATATCGTCAATGCGTTCAATGTCGGGTCGAAAGTGCATTTCGACACGCCGACCGCGCCCGGCAACATGTTCCCCTTCTTCCCGGACTATGAAGGCGCGCCGTTCGATCCGCAGGCCGCGCAATCGCGCGTGACCCGCTGGACGGTCGACATGCTGGGCAACAGCGACGAGATCGAGATGACGCAGCTCAGCGAGGTCGTCGGCGAGTTTCCGCGCATCGACGATCGCCGCGCCGGCCTCCCCTATCGCTACGGCTATCTGCTCGTGCAGGATCTGGACAAGCCGGTCGATCTGCCCGGCGGACGGTCCGCCACCGGCCTGATGATGAACACGCTCGCCCGCATCGATCTGGAGACCGGCGAACATGACGACTTCTGGGTCGGCCCGGTTTCCTCGCTACAGGAACCCGCGTTCATCCCGCGCCCCGGCTCCACGGAGGAAGGCGACGGCTATCTGGTGACGATCGAGAACCGGCTGGGAGAGATGGCCTCGCGCCTGCTGGTCCTGGATGCGCGGGCCCTTGCCGGCGGACCGGTCGCGACGCTGCAACTGCCGTTCCGCCTGCGCCCCGGCCTGCATGGCAACTGGTATGGCGCGGACAAGATCGGCCTTTGACCCCGGCTGCCGCCGACCTCACGGCTCCTGCGCCATCCCCATCGCCAGCGCCGCCAGATCGTCCCCCAGCCGGGCCTGATGCCCACGGCCGACACGGGAGAACAGCCGGGCTTCGATCGGCCGCACCAGATCCTGCGCCGCCCGCAGCGTCCGCGCGCCGGCATCCGTCAGGGCAAGCCGCTCCATGCGGCGGCGTCCCGATCCATCATGGGTCGTGCAGCCGCGCCCGTGCAGGGCCTTGAGGAGCTGGAACAGGCGCTTGGCATCGAGACCCAGCATGTCCTGAATGTCCGCGGCGGTCATGGGGCGCGCGGACCCGATCAGGCTCAGGACCAGCCATTGCTCGGGGCTCATGTCCAGCGGCTGCAAGCCGCGCGCCAGCTCGAGACGCATGCGCAGCTCGATCCATTTGAGGAGCAGGATCGACGATCCTTCGGTGTCCGCCAGCACGTCCGCGAACTCGACGGGCAAGGCCCGGTCGCTCGGGAAGTCGGCCATGGTCTGGAAGTCGAGGTCCTGCGTCGCGATCGGCCATTGGTCGCTTTCCGTCAGTTCCCCGAACAGCGGCATCGTCGAGCTCGGGCCGGTGACGCGCTCGCGCAGCAGGCGGACGAGCAGATGCCGCATCTCGTCGACCTCGGCTTCCGCCAGCCCGCCCAGCGTCGAAAGCTCGGCCCTCATAAGCGACGGGCCAGCCTTGTGCATGACGCCCCAGCCGGCCGTCGTGACCCGGTAGGCGCGCCTGCGCGATCCGCCATTTGGGACGATCTCGATCAGGCCGGCATTGACCAGGATTTTCAGGAGGAAGCCGGCATTGGAGGAATCGAAGCCGCCAAATCGCGCCAGTTCCGCCTCGGTGATGCCGGGATGCGCGAAGATGAGGATCAGGAAGGTGAACTGGCGGATGGTCACGCCCACGGACGTCATCGCGCCGCTCGCGAAGGCATCCATCACCTGCAACGCGCGGCGCAGCAGCACGGAGAGGCCGATCCCGCCATCATCCTCCCGCGCCCGCGCTTCCTCCCGCGCGAGATCCCAGGCCGGCGCCGGAATGTCCGTCTTTGCGACCCTCTCCAGCAGCGCGAGGAACCGCGCCCTGCCCGGGCCGAGCGGTGCGAGCATATCGTCGGCGACGGTCCGGGCCGCGCGCCGGGCGTCGTCGAGCGCCTGGCGACCGCTGTCCGAGATGGAGACACGCTTGCGGCGCTTGTCCCTCTCGTCCGTGACCTGCGCCACAAGTCCGTCGCGATCCAGATTGCGCACGATGAGATTGATGGTGGAGGTATCCACCCCGGACGCGCGGGCAAGCTCCGCCTGGGACAGGACGCCATGGCGCACCAGAATATCGAGGCACTGCATCTGCGCGATCGTCACGGTGCGCGCGGCCGGCTGCGCCGCATAGAGCAGGGTGAACAATTGCTCCGCCCGCCGGATCAGGAATGGCAGGCGCGAATAGAGGTAGATCAAAGCCCGGCGGTTGACGGGCACCGGCTTGGCCATGCGACGAAGGGCCTCTCCTGGGAGCGTGGACAACGCGGCGCCGGGCCTGCAAAATCCCCCGTCCCGGCATGCGGCCTGTCCGCCATCCGCACCGCCATGTCAAACATTGGCGTGACGGCCGCCGGCACGGCCTCGCCCCACCGCGTCCGGATCGACCGGCGGCTTCAGACGGAAACCGCCTTCGACGCCATGCCGGCATCGCCGAAAATCCGCAGATAGCGAGCGATCTCCGCCGGATCGCCGGTGGCCTTGGCCGGATTGTCGGACAGCTTGACCGCCGGCCGGCCATTGGCGCTCGTCACCTTGGCGACCAGCGAGATCGGCTCCAGGGCCGTGCCGCCGGCGGGGTCGCAGCCGCGGAAATCATTGGTCAGGTTGGTGCCCCAGCCGAAGCTCATGCGCACCCGGCCATGGAAGTGGCGATAGGTCTCCTCGATCGTATCGACATCCATGCCGTCCGAAAAGATCAGCAGCTTGTCGGACGGATCGCGCCCATGCGCCTGCCACCATGCGATGATCTGCTCACCCGCGGGGATCGGCGGGGCGCTGTCCGGGCGGAAGCCGGTCCAGTCGGCCAGCCAGTCGGGGGCGTCGCGCAGGAAGGCGGCCGTGCCGAACGCGTCGGGCAGCGCGATGAGCAGATTGCCGTCATAGCGGTCCCGCCATTCCTCCAGCACGCGATAGGGCGCGGCGGCCACGCCGGCGTCATCGGGCGCCAGCGCCGCGAGCACCATGGGCAGCTCATGCGCGTTGGTGCCGATCGCCTCCAGATCATTGTCCATCGCCAGCAGCACGTTGGAGGTGCCGATGAAGCGCGTGCCCAGCCCTTCCTTCAAGGCCTCCACACACCAGCGCTGCCACAGGAAGCTATGCCGCCGCCGCGTGCCGAAGTCCGAGATCGCGAGGTCCGGCAAGGCCGCGAGCCGCTCCACCTTCTCCCACAGCTTCGCCTTGGCGCGCGCGTAGAGAATATCCAGTTCGAACCGGCCCCTGTCCTTCAGCGCGGCGCGCGAGCGCAGTTCGTTGACGATGGCGAGCGCCGGGATCTCCCACATCATGCTGTGCGTCCAGGGCCCGGCGAAGCTGAGCTCGAACTGCCCGTCGACCGCGCGCAGATCATAGTCCGGCAGCTGGAAATCGGCGAGCCAGGCGATGAAGTCGGGCGCGAACATGCGCGCGCGGCCATAGAAGCTGTTGCCCGCCAGCCAGATCAGCTCCTTCCTGGAGAAGCGCAGCGTGCGCGCATGGTCGAGCTGGTCGCGCAGGTCCTGCTCGTCGATCATATCGGCCAGACGCACCGTGCCGGAGCGGTTGATGAGGGAAAAGGTCGCCTGCACGTCGCCATGCAGGTCGCGGATCATCTGCAGCATCAGCAGCTTGTAGAAATCGGTGTCGAGCAGGCTGCGCACGATCGGATCGAGGCGCCAGCCATGATCGTAGGTTCGTGTCGCGATATCGGTGACGGGCACGGTGCCTCCCTGGCGGGGCATGGACGATACGCGGACAATAAGCGCCGGCGCGGGTCAAAAGCCAGCCGGGATATCCTCGCGGCAGAAGCGCGCAAACGGACGAGAGCGCGCTTCTGCATGGATCAACCGCATCCGATGCGGCAGGATGATCGATTGCTCGTTCAGGGCTTCTTGGCCTCATAGCCGATCGGCTTGGGCGTCCGGAAATCATTGGCCGTGGGCGGATCGCTGGAGGGGAAGGATTCGTCCGATGCCTGATCCAGCGCGTCCCAGTCGCTGCCGTCCTCGTCGCGGATATGCTCGGGCCCGGCATCGCGCGTCTGGTCGAAGGCCCCGGGATACGCGCCTTCCCCCGCAAAAGCCGCGGCCGGCGCGTGCAATCGCGCATCGGCGCGCTTGCGATATTCGGCCCAGACATAAAGGCCACCGATCGCCAGCGTCGCGGCGCCGGCGAGCAGGCCGAATGTCGGGGCGCTTGTCTGGGAAGGAAAGATGCTCATCGATTGTCTCCGTGGCTCAATCATCATGCAGCAAGCCTGATTTCGAACGCCCAGGCTGTCAGTGACAAAACTTGCGACGGGAGCGATTGTTCCGCGCCGCCTCGCAAGAAGATGGCGCCCGGGTCGCGGTCAGGGCGCGCTGCGCGGCGCCGCCGCTTCGGCCAGGACGAGCAGGAAATCGCCGCCCGCGTCGGTCCAGTGCGAAACCGGGGTCCAGCCCCCCGCCTGCAACAGGAGATGCGCCTGATCGGGCGTGTATTTATGGCTGTTCTCGGTGTGGATCGTCTCGCCCTCGCGCATGGCGAAGGGCCGGCCGGAAATCGTGAAGCGGATGTCCGCGTCCGCCCGCAGATGCATCTCGATGCGGCTCCACGCCGCATTCCAGCGCGCGACATGGCGGAAGCGGCCGATCGGAATATCCGCGCCCAGCTCGCGATTGATCCGCTCGAGCAGGTTGAGGTTGAAGCGCGCGGTGACGCCTTGCGCGTCATCATAGGCCGCCAGCAGCCGCTCGACAGTCTTCGCCCGATCGAAGCCGATCAGCAATTGCGCGCCCTCGCCCAGCGTCCCGCGCATCGAGCGCAGCAGGTCGACGGCCGTGCCGGGCACCAGATTGCCGATCGTCGAGCCGGGGAAGAAGCCGAGCATGTCGCGGCCCCGCACAGCGACGGGCAGGGGGACGGGCTTCATGAAATCCCCCTCCACCGGCATGATCGGCAAATCCGGGAAGCCGGTGGCCAGCGCCTCGCAGGAGAGCCGGAGGAAATCGCCGGAAATATCAATCGGCACATAAGCGGCCGCCCCGATCTCGCGCAGCAGCAGGGGCGTCTTCACCGAGCTGCCCGACCCGAACTCCACGACCACGCGCCCGTCGCCGACCAGCTCGGCAATGGCGGGCCCGTAGGTTGCGAGCAGGCCCGTTTCGGTGCGGGTCGGATAATATTCCGGCAAGCCGGTGATCCGCTCGAACAATTCCGAGCCGGCCAGGTCATAGAACCAGCGGGCCGGGATTGCCTTTTGCGGCGCGGCCAGCCCGTTCAGCACATCGGCGCGGAAGGCGAGATCGACGCCATCCTCATCATAGTCGGCAAGCTTGAGATCGGCGTGGACAGCCATGGTTACAGATCCTTCGCAAGGCGCAGACCGGTGAACTGCCAACGCTGATGGGGGTAGAAGAAATTGCGATAGGTGGCGCGGACATGCCCGCGCGGTGTCGCGCAGCTTCCGCCCTTGAGGACGAACTGCCCGCTCATGAACTTGCCATTATATTCGCCGACCGCGCCGGGCGCGGCGCGAAAGCCGGGATAGGGGCGATAGGCGGAGCCGGTCCATTGCCACACATTGCCGAAGAGCGGCGCCAATCCATCCACTGGCTCGACGGCGCGCGGCGCGACCGGCCCGGCCTCGTCGAGCTGCACGCCCGCCAGCGGATCGGCATTGCGCGCGAAGGTCTCCCATTCCTGCTCGGTCGGCAGGCGAGCCCCCGCCCAGGCGGCGAAAGCGTCCGCCTCATAGGCGCTGATATGCGTGACCGGCGCGCGCGGATCGACCGGGCGCCAGCCGGCAAGCGTGAACTGCTCCCAGCCATCATCGTCGCCACGACGCCAGTAGAGCGGATGGGCGACACTTTCCCGGTTGACCCAGGCCCAGCCGTCCGACAGCCAGAGCGACGCCGTGGCATAGCCGCCATCCTCGATGAAGCGGCGCCACTCGCCATTGGTCACCAACTGGCCGGCAAGCGCGTGCGGGGTCAGGAAATGGCGATGCACCGGCTGCTCATTGTCGAAGGCGAAGCCATCCTCCGCCGCGCCGATCTCCACGAGCCCGGTGCGGCCCTCGTGCCAGACCGTCGGCATGTCCTGCGCCGTTCCCGGTGCCATGGCGGCATCCCCCGGCGGCCAGACAGCCGGGCCCAGCGGATTGCATGAGAAAAGATGCTTGATGTCCGTCAGCAGCAATTCCTGATGCTGCTGCTCGTGATGGAGGCCCAGCTCGATCAGCTCGCCGCAGGTCTCGGCGAGCAGCGGCATGGCCGCCAGCAGCGCGTCGTCCACGAAGGCCCGATAGGCCAGCACCTGCTCCAGCGTCGGCCGGGTGAGCAAGCCACGCTGCGGCCGGGCATGGCGCGCGCCCTCCGCCTCATAATAGCTGTTGAACAGGAACGGCCAGCGCGCCTCGAACAGGCGATAATCCGGCAGGTGATCGCGCAGCACGAACGTCTCGAAGAACCAGGTGACATGGGCGAGATGCCATTTGGCGGGGGACGCGTCGGCCATCGATTGCGCGGTCGCGTCCGCATCCGAGAGCGGGGCGACCAGCGCGCGGCTGAGCGCGCGAACCTGCTCGTAGCGCCGGGCCAGCATGTCTGGAGACGGTCCAGCCTGGCGCTGGAAGGGATGGGATGTGACGTTCAGGGTTCTAGCCCTCCCTCGCTTCGAACCGGCCGGTCGTGATCCCGAGCGGCAACTTCCAATACGCGCGGCGGCGGATTTGGTTACCGCCGCTCGTCCCGCTTTCCCCTACCGGTCAGCGCGTCGCCAGCACATGCGTCGCAAGCGCCGGGCAGTCGAGCGGGCCGGTTGCCGCGACGGGCGGCCCCTTCTTGTCAACAAGCCCGAGCGCGCTGCCGATCGACTTCGCGACCGCGCCGAAAATCCCGCCGCCCTTCTTCTCGCCGATTTCGGACAGGCGCACCGCCGGATTCGACAAGGTGCCGCCGATCGTGATCGGGTCGACGAGCGGCAGGCCGCTCGGATCGCGCGCCCTCCCGCCGATGGTGAGGGCGATCTGCTCGCCATCGAGATTGATCGTGCCGGTGCCCTGGCTGCGCGAGATGGCCGTATCGATGATGAACGGCGCGGCCCGCAACTGGCCGCCGCGCGCATCGAAACCGAGAATGACGCAATTCAGCGGGATGGTCTCGCTCCTGTCGCCCAGGGCCGCGCCGATCGCCTTGCCCATGTCCTGAGCCAGGATGGCGGCCGCGGTCCGGACGATCCGTCCGTTGGCCGCCGCAAGCCCGACATGCCCGTCCGCCCGGCGCAGCGCCTCGCGAATGGTGTCCCCTCGCCCGGTGAGGACGATGCGCGCGCGGAACGGGGCATCGACCTTGTCGGGCGCGCCGACCAGCGGGCCAAGCTGTCCATCGGTGAAGGTCAGGTCCATATCGAGCCGGGGCGACGCGCCCTCGCGATGATCCACGACCATGCGGCCGGTCATGACGCCCGAGGCCAGGCCTGCCTCGACCTGCTCGACGGTCAGCAGCTTGTGATCGAGCTTGATGACGCCCTTGAGGGAGCGGAACGCGGACTCGTTACGGAACAGGAGCCGCCGCGCCACGAAGCGGATCTCGCCATCGGTCGGGCCGACCTTGGAGAGATTGATGCGCGTGTTGGGCAGCACGCGCTTGCCGATCCGCGCGGTGAGCGCCGCTGCTTCCGCCCGCCCCTGCGCGTCCGCCAGATCATCGAAGTCGAACTGGGAGAAAATGAGATCGGCATCGATCTTCGAGCGTCCATCGCGCTTCAATATCGTCGCCTTGCCGGCGAACCGGGAACGACCGACGCGGCCGCCGAGCCGATCGACGAACCAGTCCTGCCCCGCGTGGCGCGCCTTCGCCTCCAGATCGATCGGCTGCGAGCCGAACAGGCCGGCCTGGATGATGTCGTCGAGATATTTCAGCGAGGGCGCCCGGGCCCGCAGATCGAGCGTCATCGCGCGAAAATTGAGCGCGCCCCTGCTGGAGCCTTTCGCCCTCAGGTCGAGCAACGGAGACTTGAAGGCCAGCGCAAAGGGATAGGCGCGGTCGGCTGCGAAATCGATGACGGGCGCGCCTGTCATTTCCACCGTCGCAGCGGCGTCGTGGAAATGCCCCTCTGCGGCTATTTTCAGGCCGGATTGACGGTCCGACACAAGCGTCCCGGCGAGGCGCAGATGCCGCTTGTCGTCGCGCAGCGTGAAGCGTGCGTCGGCGATCGTCAGGTCGGAGAGCCGCAGGCCATCCCCGCCCCCCTTGCTCCGCCCCCGCCAGTTCGAGCGTCCGGTTGCGTCCCGCACCAGGGCGACGGCGAGGCCGCGTGCCTCGATGGCCGTGGGCCGCAATCCCTGGCCGACAAGGGCCCGCAGCAACGGCACCCGCAGCCGCACCTGCTGGACGCGCGCCAGATCGCCCGGTCCGGCCCAGCGCGGCTGGGCGATGCGCACGTCCCGCACCACGATCGTGGGCGAGAAGGAGAAGAACGGCTCACGCGCCATGGCGCCGATCGTGACGGGCGCGCCGACAGCGTCCGCCATCCGCCGTTCGATCCGGGGCTTCGCCCAGCCGACCGGGAAGACGGCCACGAGAATGAGCGCGAGGGCGATCAGCAGCAGCGCCCCGCCGACGAGGCGCCGCACCATGATGGGGCCTCGCCACCACGGCACCCCCGGCTGTTCATGGTCGCTTGCGGGTTCGGTTACAGGATGATCGGGCTCCACCCCCGGCAAACGCGGGCAAGCCAGCGGAGTTCCGCCCGCGCAGCATCCCGCGATCGAATTCGCGGGCATGGCCCGACTCCGGGCATTCCCGGGCCCGACGAGGGACGCGCGCGATCGGCAGGCCAGCGACGCCGATCGGTGTCCGGCCCCCATCTATATCAACATGTTGGCCTCAAAATACAGGCGCGCCATTATTGATATTGATTCTCATAAGCATTTCTATATTGCGCGACCTCCGCTTGGAAAAGGAGGACTCAATGCCCGGTCATCGTCAAATATGGGTATCAACGATGGCCGCGGGCGCCGCCATTGCGCTGCATCCGGCCACGCTGCGCGCGCAGGAGAATGGCCTGCCGAGCGATGCGCAAGAGACACGCGGCGACATCATCGTGACCGGGCTGCGCGAGGATGCCGGGCAGAACAAGGTCACGGCCAGCGGCGCGCTCGGCGCCAGGACGCTGCTGGATACGCCCTATTCGATCACGGTCGTGGGCGCGGAGGACATCGCCAGGCGGCAGGCAACGACGATCGCCCAGATCTTCATCGACGATCCGTCGGTCTTCTCGTTCGCGACGGCCGGGACGACGAACTGGTGGGGCACGCAGATTCGCGGCCTCGGCGTGCGGAACTATTATATCGATGACGTGCCGCTGATGCTCTACTGGGGCGGCGACTATCCGCTCGAAGCCGTGGAATCGGTCGAGGCGCTCAAGGGCCTCTCCGGCTTCATGTACGGCTTCGGCGCGCCGGGCGGGACGATCAGCTATCGCACCAAGCGGCCCACGGCCGAACCGCTGCTCACCACCGAGATCGGCTACCGCACCAGCAGCGATGTCTTCGCCCATCTCGATGCGGGCGGCCCGCTGACGCAGGACGGGCGGCTGGGCTATCGCCTCAACATCGCCGGGGAGACGGGCACGACCTATAATGAGGCGCGCAACAATCGCTGGCTGGCCTCGGCCGCGCTCGAATATGCCATCACGCCCGACCTCAAATGGTATGCGACCGGCACCTATGAGGACAGCAAGCTGGAGGCCGAGCCGTTCCAGATCTACTGGTATGCCTATCAGGACGCCGAACTCCCCCGGCCGACCTATGATTATGACAAGCTGAACGTCGACAACAGCTATTACATGTCCCACACGCTCTCGACCGCCACCGGCCTGGACTGGCAGGTCGCGCCGGGCTGGTCCGCCAAGCTGACCTATGGCTACAACAGCAAGCTGCACCACTCGAACAAGATGTTCGCCACCATCCTCAACGAGGCGGGCGACTATGTGGGCAATGCCTATAATTTCGCCTGGCTGGACAAGAGCCATTTCACGCAGGCGATGGTGCAGGGCGAATTCACGACCGGACCGGTGCGGCACGCCATCGTCGCGGGCGCGTCGCTCATCGCGAGCAACAGCTATGCGAGCAATGAATTCTACTGGTCCGAGGATTTCACCGGCAATATCTACGAGGACCAGGACTTTCTGGTCACGCGCACGCCCGACTACAGCCTGTCGGACGATCCCAGCCGCGAGCGGCAGCATGCGCTGTTCCTGAGCGACACGCTCTATCTGGGCGACCATGTGCAGGCCATCGTCGGCGCGCGCTATACCCGCTACAAGCTGCTGGCGACCCTCGCCGATCCGGCGGGCGGATACCGCACCTCCGCTCTCTCGCCGACCTTCGCCCTCGTCCTGAAGCCGGCGCCCTGGGCCTCGATCTACGGCAGCTATGTGGAATCGCTGGAGCCGGGCAGCCGGGTCGACGGCCAATATGCCAATGCCGGCGAGATCCTCAAGGCAACCGTCAGCAGGCAATATGAGATCGGCGCCAAGGTGGAACATGCCGGCCTCAGCCTGACCGGCGCGGCCTTCCGCATCGCGCGCGTGAACACGGCCGAGCGCTTCGTCGCGGGCGAGGACCAGCCCTATCTGCGGCAGGATGGCGAGACGCTCTACAAGGGCGTGGAACTCATCGCGAGCTACCGGGTGGACGAGGACCTGAAGATCGGTGCCGGCGTCGTCCATCTCGACCCGACCCTGCGGAACCTGTCCGAGGGTGCGGACGGCACGCCGTCCCCCTATGTCGGCCACGTCCCGGCCGAGGCGGCCAAATGGCAAGTGACGGCGAATGCGGAATATCATGTCGCGGCGGTGCCGGGCCTGAGCATGCACGCCAATGTCCGCCATTTCGGCAAGGCGCCGACCGGCGACGAGAATATCCTCTACATTCCCGGCCGGACGCTGGCCAACGCCGGCCTGCAATATGAGACGCTGATCGCCGGGCGGAAAGTGACGTTCACGGGCAATGTGAACAATCTCTTCAACAGGAAATATTGGGGCCTCAGCAATATCGGCGAGGGGATCAACGGATCGTTGAGCGCCCGGATCAGCTGGTGAAGGCCGTGGCGACGCCCCTGGACAAGCCCGGCTCCGGCGGGACTGCGCGCAAGGCCGGCGGTCCCTGGCGGCGCGGGGCCGACATGGCGCTGCGCGTCATCGCCGCGGTGCCGGTCGGCTATGCGGTGGCGAGCCTGTGGGCCATGGCGCTCGCCCGCATCATCCCGGCGGCGGCAGCGGAGGCGACGATCATCGCGTCGCTGGTCGCCTTCATCCTGTGCGCGGCCGCCGCGATGTGGGCGTTCGCCGCGCGCAGCGGCTGGCGCGCCCTCTGGACGCTCCTGCTCGCCGGCATGCCGGCCGGCGCGACGGCTTGGCTTTCGATCATGATGGGCGGGCGGCTATGAGCAAGAGCTTCCGGCAATCGCAGACCTTCCTCCACACATGGTCCGGCCTGCTGCTGTTCGTCATCTTCAGCGCCGGCACCATCGCCTTCTGGCGCGAGGATCTCAATCGCTGGATGCGGCCCGAGCTCGACCGGATCGAGCAACCCCATGCCGTGCTGGCCGGCGCGCAGCATTTCCTGGAGAGGAAAGCGCCGGATGCGCAAAGCTGGTTCATCACCATGCCCACGCGGCACAGCGCGGGCGCGCAGATCTTCTGGCAGCCCCGCCCGGAAGACGACGCCGCGCCACGGCGCCGGCGCGGCCGCGATACCCAGGCGCTGATCGGCGCCGACGGCCAGCCGGTGATCGCACGCGACACGCGCGGCGGGGACTTCTTCTACCGCTTCCATTTCGACCTTCACTATATGCCGGTGATCTGGGCGCGGTGGCTGGTCAGCTTCGGCGCCATGATGATGCTGGTCGCGATCCTCACGGGGATCGTCGCGCACAAGAAGATCTTCAAGGACTTCTTCACGCTGCGGCGCGGCAAGGGCCAGCGCTCCTGGCTGGACGGGCACAATGCGACGGCTGTGCTGGCGCTGCCCTTCCACCTCATGATTACCTATACCGGCCTGGTGACGCTGATGGCGATGCTGATGCCCTGGGCCGTGGTCGCCAACTATACCGAACCGGGAAAGTTCTACGAGACGCTCTTCGCCGGAGCCCCGCCGTCCGAGCGGACCGGCGTGCAGGCCCCGATGGCAAGGCTGACGACCATCGCGCATGACGCGGAAACGCGACTGGGCGCGCCGATCGGCTATATCAATGTGAGCGAACCGGGCGACCGGGCCGCACGGATCGAGGTCAGCCAGTCATCCTCGTCCATGCTCTCCGCCCGGACCCCGCGCCTCGTCTATGACGGGTCCAGCGGCAAGCTGGTCTGGCAGGCGCCCGCTCCCGGCGCGGCCGCGGTGACGGCGGGCGCCATGATCGGGCTGCACGCGGGCCGCTTTGCCGGCGACACGCTGCGCTGGATCTACTTCCTGTGCGGCATCGCGGGCACGGTCATGATCGGCAGCGGGCTGGTGATGTGGACGGTGAAGCGGCGCGGGAAATTGCCGGACCCGGCACGGCCGCATTTCGGTTTCCGACTGGTCGAGCGCCTCAATGTCGCGGTCGTGGCGGGCTTTCCGGCGAGCGTCGCGAGCCTGTTCTGGGCGAACCGCCTGCTGCCGATCGGTCTGGACGGGCGGGCGCAATGGGAAGTGCACAGTCTGTTCATCGCATGGGGAGCGGCCTGCGTGCTGGCGATCGTCCTGCGCCCGGCGCTGGCGTGGACCGCGCTGCTGGGCCTGACCGGCGCGATGTTCGCGGCGCTGCCGCTCTACAATATGGCGATGACGCAGCGCGGCCTGCCCGCCACGCTTGTCGATGGCGATCATGTCCTCCTGGCCGCCGATCTCACATTCCTCGCCTTCGGCCTCGCCTTTCTCGCGCTGGCGCGGCGGGTCGCGACCCATCGCCCGGCCACGCGGCCACGCCGGCAGCGGGCCCAAGGGACGGTGCAGGTCATGGCGCCGGCCGAATGACCCTCGCAGCCTTCCTCTGCGCGCTGGCCGCGCTGGCGCTGTTCGGCCTCTCCAATGACGGGCATCACCAGCAGCGATTGTCCGCCCGCATCACGCCGCGCCGGCAGGCCCGGATGCGCACAGCCGCATGGGCGGGCACAGCCATGGCCTTCCCGTTCGCGATTCTTGCCGGCGGCTGGGTCTTCGGCCCGATCCTGTGGTGCGGCCTGCTGATGCTGAGCGCCGGCGTCGTCTTCCTGCTGCTGAACCTGCTGCCGACCGGGGTCCGCAGGCGCAGGTGACGCGGCCGCTCAGCGCTCGTCCAGTTCGTTCCTGCGCAGAAAAAGCGCGAGCTGATCGGCCACTTGCGCATTGTTGAGATCCGCGAAGGGGATATGCGTGTTGCCGTGCAGGCCGGCGGCCGGCAGCATCAATATCTCGGCATGGCCGCCATGGGCGTTCACGATCTCCACGAACTGCCGGCTCAGCGCGACATTGCGCGCCCAGAATGTCGTCTGCGTATTGTCGCCCCAGACAAGCTGGATGGGGATGCGGGTAAGCCGCATGAACGTCTCGAGCGGCACATGGGTCGGCCCGAAGCCGGTCTCCTCGCCCTGCGGCCCCTCCCCTTCGGGAAAGACGAAGGCGGCCGGTTCATAGGCGACGATGCCCTTCACATTGTCGCTCCGCAGCGCCGCGAGCATGGCGCGCCAGCCGCCGGCGGAGTTGGTCAGCAGTACGCTGGGGCCGATCCGGTCGATCGCCTGCGCGGCCGCTTCGGCCTCCAGATGGGCGTTCCCGGCGATGTCGAACTCGTCATAGCGCGCCGACATGGCCTGATCGAGCGCCGCCGGGTCCGCCTTGGGGAACTGGACGCCGGGGAACCATTCGCCGGGCTTCGGGCCGAAGCGCCATGAGATCCAGTTGCGCTGGTCCTGCCCGATCACCGGCGTGTAGCTATAGCCTTCGCAGCCCATATTGGCGCGGCCGACGCGCGGACCGTCCCACAGATAGACGGGGTAGCCGCGCCGCAGCAGGAGGCTCTGATAGCCCTCCCCGCCATCCCAGCGCTGCTGCCACACATGCACGCTGGAGCTGTGCCAGAGGAACAGCGCGGTCTTCCGCGCATGGGGCGGGATCTGATATTCGACGAAGCCATGGTCGCAATGCAGCGTGCCTTGCGTGGCATCGCCGATCACCTTGCCGCCGGCCTGGAAACTGCCCTGCCGCTCGATCAGGATCGGCCCCGGCGCCGCGCCGGCGTCATCCGCGGCACGGGCCGGGGCGAGCGCCGCCACCGACAGGAGAGCGGTCAATGCCAATGCGCGCACCGCGCCGACAGGGTTCGGATATGGCGCCAATCGCATCGCTCTCTCCCACGGACTTATCTCGGCTGCAGCGCCGCCACGCCGCCCTCAGGCCCCGGCGCAGGCCCGCTCGATGATCTTCACCAGATCGGTCAGCGTCTCGCAGACCGGGGTCGGCACGCCCAGCCGCGCCCCTTCCCGCGCGATAGCGCCGTTGATCATGTCGATTTCCGTCTGCCGGCCATGCTCGCGATCCTGCAGCATCGAGGCCTTGTGATGCGCATGCTCGCGCAGCGCCGCGCCGACCGTGGCGGCGATCCTGTCGCGATCGATGACGATGCCGCCGGCTTGCGCCACGGCCACCGCTTCATCCACCACCCGCAGCGCGACGCGCCGGCCATGGTCATTGTCCACGCCCGCATTGGGCACCTGGCAGATCATGCCCACGGCGTTCAGCGCGGCGTTGAAGGCGACCTTCTCCCAGACCGCCGCATTGATGTCCCCCGCGACATGCGCGGCGAAGCCCGCCTTCTCCAGCAGCGCGGCGACCGGCGGCGCGAGTTCGTGCGCGACGTCCGTCATGCCGCCCAGGTCGAGATGGCCGAAGCCATGGGTCAGCACCGACGCCGGGCCGGCAAGATCGGCCGGCACATGCGCCGTGCCCATCAGCACCCGGTCCGCGCCGAAACCGGCGGCGAGCAGATCGGCATTGCCGATGCCGTTCTGCAGGGTGAGCGCGATCGGCCGGGCAGCCGCCAGATGCGCGACCGATCGGATGGCGGCGGCGCTGTGCGTGCCCTTGGTGAAGAGCAGCAGCAGATCGACCGGCCCGGCCAGGTCCGCCGCCTGCACCGCATCGACGGCGAGGGTCCGCGCGCCCTTGTCGTCGGTCAGCGTGATGCCGTCCCGCGCCATGACCGCGAGCCGGGCCTGATCGACATCGACCAGCGTGACATGCGCGCCTTGCTCGGCCAGCCGCGCCGCGAACAGGCAGCCCATGGCGCCCGCGCCCACGATCGCCACATTGGGCGTGGAGGAAATCGTCATATTCGCGCCCCTATATGCCGTAGACATCGAGCATCGTGGGCACGACGTCGTTCATCAGCCGGATGATCTTCCGCGAGATCTTCCATTCGCCGTCCTGCTCGCGCAGTTCATGTTCGTAGCGGCCGAAATAGGCGTGGTCGCGCCGGGTCCGCACATCCTGCACATGCACGATGAACGAGGAATCGACCCGGACCGCCTGCGCGTCGACGGGCTCGACCAGCACATTGCCGATCATGTGCGCGACGCGCGGCATCACTGCCGAGGCCACCGAGAAGCCGGAGCGGATGCGCTGCACGCGATCCTCCAGATTGCGGCGTCCGCGATAGAAGATCAGCGACAGCTCGGCGTCCGGGTCCTCGGTCTGGGTGCCATCGTCCCGCCAGGCCGGCATCCAGAACAGGCAGTCCGGCGTGTAGAGCGCCAGCCACGGGTCGAAATCCAGCCGGTCGAGCAGCAGCGCCTCGCGGTAGAGGATGGCCGCCGCTCCGGCATCGGTCAGCGCGGCGGTCATGCCAGCACCTGCGCCATGCGCTGCGCCCAGGCGCGGTAATAGCTGCCGAACAGGCTCTCGTCGCACAGTTGCGCATCGGCCACCACGCTGCGCGCGGGCCTGAGCTCGATCATGTCGGCATATTCGTTGCCGCCCTCCACGGAGGCGGCCAGGCCGCGCGCATGGCCCTGCAGCCAGGGCCGCTCCTGCTCGGCCATGCCAAGCTGCGCTTCCTCGTAGCAGACCGTGTCGTCGGGCGTGGCCATGCCGGTCGGGTTGAAGAAATCCTCATATTGGCGGATGCGGAACGCCCGCGCCTGCGCGCTCTCGCCGCGCGGCGCGATGCACCAGGTCTGCATCTCGGTCATGCCGGGCCCGATCGGCCGGATGACGCGCATCTGGCTGGAGGCGTTCTCGGCGATCTGCAGATTGGGGAAGACGGTGAGGTTGCGCATGTTGAACATCCAGTTGCGCTTGGCCACGCCATGCGCCTGCGCCAGCGCCTCCGCGCGCTCGAACTCGGGCAGGGCGGCGGAGACCGGCATAACGCCCCAGTTGAGCACATGGCCATGGTCGAAGCTCATCGTGCCGCCGGTGACGCCGCTCGCATCCTCCTGCCAGAAGTCCGCCGCGCCGATCGACGACTGGACGACCTCGGCGCTTTCCTCGCGCGCGCGCTGGTCCAGGATGCGGATATAGCTGGGGTGGGTCGAGGTGAAATGATACTGGTCCGAGCAGTTTTCGAGCTGCATCTTCCAGTTCGCGGCATAGGTGAAGACAACCCGGCCCGGCACCAGCTCCACACCCTCGGGGCTCTTGTCGACGACGAGGTCCAGCAGCTTGCGCGTTTCGCCCAGATGCTCCTCCAGGGTCGGCACGTCCGGATTGAGGCTCGCGAACAGGAAACCGCGATAGTCGCCGAACCGCGCGACGGTGGCGAGATCGTGATTTTCCTCGTCGAAGCCGGCGCCATAGCAGCCGCTCTTCTGCCATTTGATATTCTTGTTCACGCCCGTGCTGTCGAAGGTCCAGCTATGATAGGGGCAGACATGCCGGCGGGCATTGCCGCACAGCTTCTGCACCAGCCGCACGCCCTTGTGCGGGCAGACATTCACCAGGCAGCGCAGCACCCCTTCCCCGTCCCGGCTGACGATGATCGGCACCCGGCCGATGAAGCTGGTGAAATAATCGTGCGGATTCTCCGCCTGCGTCGCCAGCCCGACGAAGACCCAGCCGCCCTCGAACACATGCTTCATTTCGAGATCGAACAGCGCGGGATCGCGAAACAGCGCGCGGTTGACGCGGAACACGCCGTCCTGCGGACGATCATCGACAAGATCGCGAAGAGCGAAGGGTTTCATGCTTGCAGCCTCATGCTTGTATCGTCGAACCTCAACTTCTTTGACCTGATCCTCATGGTCCGTTGCAAATGCGTATCGCGGAGGGCGGATCGTCAGGGACGGTCCACACCCGCCGCCTTCGCCCGTCACATGCTGATGTCGACCGGATAATGGATCAGCGTGGGCGGAACCTGCGCGAAATTGGGGACATCGCCGGCCACGGCCTGCCCCTCGGGCGAGCCCATCGCCGCGCCCATTGCGGCGCCATCGCTGAACTCGGCCTCGAAGATGCAGAAATAGGGCGCATCCCCGCCCACGCCCTGCACGTCGAAACTGTAGCGCAGCGCCTGCAGACCGGGCAGCTTGCGACAGAGCGGGATATGGGTTTCCAGATAATAGGCCTTGAACGCGGCGGCATCGGGCTGGGGCGGATACAGGACGACGATCTTGTGCATGGCTCGATTCCTCGCTTTCCTCGGCAACGGGCGCCATCGACCATGCGAGATGCAAGCCATGCCGGATCGCGTCCGCGCGGTCCGTTGCATGCCTTCATCCACCGCGCGGCCCATGGGCGCTGGACGCGAAACAGCCCCGGCAAGGCGGCTCCGCCCGGATGGCTGTTCACCATCCAGTCCAAATAGTTTAACGTGATAAATAATTCGGGGCAAGCGGGATTTTGGCGCGCCCGCGCTGGCCATTTCCGCCCGGTCGCCGCCCTATTCGACGCCCTTGATGGCCACCGCCAGCGCGCGCAGCTCATCGAGCAGCGCCTCGAGTCGTTCATCCCCGAACCGCTCGGCATAGGCGCGCATGACGTGCATCACATGATCCGAAATCTCATCCACCACCGCGCGCCCCTCCGGCGACAGGACGACAAGCGTGCGCCGGCGATCATTCGCATCCACTTCACGCAGGATGAGCTTGCGCTCCTCCAGTTCCTTCAGGATCCGCGTCACGCTCGGCGCATGCAGCAGGCCGACCTCGGCAAGGCCGGTCGCATCCGTCGCCCCGCGATCGTTGATGACGCGCATGACCCGCCATTGCGGTTCGGTGATCCGATATTCCCGCAGCTTGGGCCGCATCGGCGCGATGACGGCTTCCTTGGAACCGAGCATGACCGCGGCGATCGATTGCTCGAACGGCGGGAGCTTCCGGTTCGGGTTCATGTCGGCCATCTGCCCGGGCTTCCCCTCTGATCTGCAACGGCCAAGGGTGCCGCTCTGGTTAAGACTGCCGTCCGCGAGGCGAACGGACCGGTTTGCGCCAGGATATATGAATCGGTCTGTCACGCCACCATCTTTCGTGACGGCGCTCGGCAGCGCAGCACGCACAAAAAATCCCGCAGCGCCGGCTGCCTGGCGCTGCGGGTTCGGGAGGATGGAGCCGGTCGGCCCTAGAGCGGGCAGCGTGAAATCTGGATCACGATACCCGCTCTATCCATGTGTTGACGCATCGCTTTTGCCAGAAACCGGTTCCCGCTTTCTGGCGCGATGCCCTAGAAGCGGCGTCGCAACGTCAGGGCGAATTCGCGCGGCGGGGCCATGCGGGTCTGAGCGTTGAGCGTGCCCAGCAGGACCTGATAGTGATAATATTTGTCCGCCAGATTGGTCACGGACAATGTGGCGGACCAGTCGCGATCCGGTGACTCATAGGCGATCTGCGCATTCCACAGCGAATAGGCGCCGATGATGAAGACGTCACGCGGCGCCTGCAGATGCGGCTGCGGCTCATAATCCTGCTGCGACTGCCAGTTCCAGTCCAGCCGCGGCGTGAACGTGCCGACCGACGTCTCGATATCATAGGAGATATTGGCGTGCATGTTCCACATCGGCTGGCGGTGATTGCCGGGATACATATAGCCCACCTGCCCCGGCGTCTTGATGCCGGAGGTGAACTTGTTGAAGCCGCCGGTCCAGTCGATCCGCAAGCCGTCGATCGGCAGCGCGGTCACTTCCCATTCGAAGCCCTTCACCTTGGCCGGGATGCCGAGATACTGGAAATACTGGAGGTTGCCGGTATTCGGCGCAAATTGCTGGCAGTCGGCCGGGGACGGATACCAAATGGCCGTGGCGCCGGGCTGGCCGGTGCATTCATAGCCCTGCACCGAGGTGGCGAGCGACTTGTAGTCGATATAGAAGACGTTCAGGTTGGTCCGCAGGTGGCGGTCCAGCAGTTCGGCCTTCACGCCGGCATCATAGGAGACCAGGTCTTCCCCCGGCGTGGGCGCGAGTTGCCGCGCATTGTTGACGATCGTCGTGAGGCCCGGCGGACGCGAGCCGGTGCCCACATTCGCATAGATCATGATGTCGTCGCTGATCTTGTAGTCGGTCGAGAGCAGCCAGTCCCACCGTCCCTGATGCGAGGTGACGGGATCGATGATGGTCACGCCCGCCGCCGGATTGTTGATGCTGATCGCGATATTGCCGTCCGTGTAGCGCGCGCCGCCCGAGATCCGCCACTGGTCGGTGATGTTGTAATCCAGATGGACGAAGGCCGACTGGTTGTTGTTGGTGCCCCGGACGGCGGAGTCCTGCGCGTTGGTGAGGAAGTAGATATTGTTGTTCTGGTAGCCGGTGAACCGCATCAGGAAGCCGCCGAGCACCCAGTTCAGCTTGTTGTCCAGCAGCTTGCCGTCGAACCGCAGTTCGCCGGTCCAGTTATGGTCCTCATTCTCGAAATGCGAGGTCACATAGCCCAGCGGCGACTGGTCGCCATTCTGGGTGAAGGCATTGGCATAATCCGTATAGCCGCCGATCGCCGTCATATGGACATTGTCGGTCAGCTCGACGCTCAGCTTCGCGGAAAGCTGGGTGTGATGCGCGCTCTTGCCACGGTCGAAACAATAGCCGGAGGGCAGCACATTGCCGGTCGGCAGGCCGTTCGAGGTCAGCGTCGGCAGGTTCGGGCGGCAGTTGGTGGCGAAGTTCGCGTAGCCGCCATTATACTGGGTCGCCTGGAAGCGGTTGTCCAGCTGGATGCCGAACGCGTCGCGCACCGCCTTGTTGTAGTTCTCGACGAGCGCGTTGCCCGTGTTGGGATTGGGGTTGGGCTGGTAGAATAGCGAGAGTTCCGGCGTTTCCTCCATATCCTCCTCGCGGTGCCGGGCCGTCACGATGAGATCGACGGTATCGGTCGGCTGCCAGCGCAGCTTGACCTGCCCGACAGCCGTGGTGCCGCCGCCCATATGGCCGATGACGCAATCCTTGCCCGGCGAGCTGGGGTCCGCGAGCGGCAGGCTCCCGGCCAGTTCGGGCGTGCCGTTGGCGCGCATCTGGCAGGTGAAGTCGAGGCGATCGAAAAAGCCGTCCTGCCGCTCGAAATGGCCGAAGGCCCGCAGCGACAGGGTGGGCGTCAGGCCGAGATCGATGACGCCGGCAATGCCCAGCTTCTTGCGGACGCCGACGGTCAGGTCCACATAGCCGGAATTGTCGCCCTGCGGGTCCTTGGTGAAGAGCTTCACCGAGCCGCCGATGCTGGCATTGCCCGACAGCGTGCTTTGCGGGCCGCGATTGACCTCGATGCGCTCGACATCGGTGAAATCCAGTTCCGAGCCAGCCGTGGTCGGGTGGTAGATGTCGTCAGTATAGATGGCGATGGCGGGCGGAACCGCGATGCTGGACGATTCGCCCTGGATGACGCCGCGCATGCGGATCTTGGGGGTGCCGGCCGACTGCGAGTCACCGGGGATCGTCAGCAGGTTCGGCACGACCGCGCCGAGCGTGCCGATATTGGTGACGTTGGCGGCCGCCAGCTGCTCGCTGGTCTGCGCCGTGATCGCGATCGGCGTGTCCTGGATGTTCTCGCTGACGAAACGGGCCGTGACGACGATATCCTCGATGCCGCCGTCGCGCGATTGCGCATCGGCGGCCTGCGGCGCCGCCTCCTGCGCCATCGCCGGCTGGGCAAGGGCCGTCAGCGCGGCAAGGCAACTGCCGGCCAGCAGGCGCCGCCCGGCGCTTGCGGAAAAACCGAATCCTCCCATGGGGGCCATCTTCATTCTCCTCTCCGTGCTTGTCCGGCATCTGGTGCGCTCCAACCGGTTGCGCCCGTGCCGTCTATGTCCTGCGGCGACACCGCAAAACATAACATGATAAGTATATCTCCGGAATGACCGTGTCAACGCATGATCGTGCCGCGCCAAGCCGCCAGATCGACCGAGCCGGTCAGCCGGCCATGAACCGCCGCGTCCCTGCCATGCGAAATTCTCTCCGACTCAGATGGGAATGCGTCATCGCCGATCGATTCTTTCCCACAAAATCGCTGAACAGACGCGGGCCGTCGTTCATAATTATCTTCGCCATGTAAAATTCCATCGCCACCATCGCCGGTGACGATAGGCCGTCATGGCAGGCGGGCATTCCCGCTCGCCGCATGCCGCAACAGGCCAGGTCCATCAGCGTCCGCCCAAAATCCATATATTTAACGCATTCATATCATGCCGGTTCATGGAGTCGGTGGCAGGCGGTCGCCCGGCCGATCACAGGTCCGCGAACGCATTGACTCCGACCCCATGGAAATATACTTATCATGTTATGTTTTATGATCCTGCCCCGCGACGGGCGGGACGCAGGCATCTGGTGGAGAGGAATTGCTGCATGTACGACAAGTCAGATCCCCGTTCCCGGCTCGCGCCGCAGAAGAACGAATCCGGCTCCACCGCGACGCCGGCGAGCTACGGCCTCTATTATCAGGACGATCCGGTCGAGGACGACGCCAACGGCCGGGCCTGGTACACGCGCGGCCAGGACCTGCTCGTCAACTATATCGAGGCGAAGCCGGGCGCGACCTTCTCGCGCACCGGGCAGACCGACGAATATATGATCGTCCTGCCCGACGACGACACGCCCTATGAAGCCACTGCTGGCGGCGAGACCGTGCGGGGCGATGGCCATCAGCTCATCATCGTGCCGCCGGGCGACAGCCGGATCAGCCTGCCCCGGGGCGGCCGCCTCGTCCGGCTGTTCTCCACGCAATCCGCCGACCTCAACGCGAAGTGCGCCAATGCGGCGACCTATGCCGTGCCGGACCCGGCGATCCCGCCCTTCCAGCCCTGGCCCGCGCCGCCTGCCGGCTTCAAGCTGCGCGTCTATGATCTGTGGAAGGAGCGTCAGCCCGGCAAGATCGGGCCGATCTGGCGCTGCACCACGATCATGCTCAACTTCCCGCCACCGGGCGGCGGCCCGCGCGACATCACCAAGATGTCGCCGCACAGCCACAATGATTTCGATCAATGCTCGCTCGTCATGGCGGGCGCCTTCCGACACAATATGCGCTGGCCCTGGGGCCTCGACAAGAATGACTGGCGCCCGGACGAAGACCCGGTGGTCGGGTCTCCCTCCGCCACCATCATCCCGGCTCGGGTGATCCACTCCTCGGAGAGCATGGCGCCGCCGCCGGGCGGCAACCGCATGGCCGATATCTTCGCGCCGCCACGGCTCGACTTCTCGCTGCAGGAGGGGTGGGTCCAGAATGCGGACGAATATCCACTGCCGGCCTTCGAGGAAGAGCCCGCCTGACCGAACGCCGCAGGAGAGACGCATGCGAACCGACACCCCGCGAATGGGCCCGCTGAGCGACGAGGAACTGGACGCCGAGCAGGAGGAGATCATCGCGCCGTTCCGCAAGGTCGGCGCGGATTTCGGCGTTTCGCGCGCCTTCGTGCGCCATCCCCGCGCGCTCGCGGCGTTCCGCACATGGGCTACCTATGTGATGATCGACAAGAACCCGCTGCCCGAGCGGGAGCGCGAGATCATGGCGCTGCGCACGGCGTGGCGCATCAAGGCCGGCTATGTCTGGTCGCGCCACATCTCCTATGCGCACAAGGCCGGGCTGGCCGATGCCGAGATCGAGGCGCTCAAGCGGCCGGTCGAAGCGCGTGACTGGAGCGAGGCGGATGCCGCGCTGATCGCCGCCGCCGACGCGCTGGTCGCCGATTTCCATGTGCCGGACGACATCTGGGCCCGGCTTTCCGCGCATTTCGACGATCGGCAATGTATGGACGCGATTTTCGTCGTCGGCCATTTCTGCATGCTGGGCATGTTCCTCAACACCGCCGGCGTGCCCATCGATGCGGACGTGCCGCTCGATCCCGAACTGGACATGCGGCCGAACGTCGCCGGGTGACTGGCCGGGGGGCTGCTCGCACCGCCCACCCCAACCAAGTCCCTTATCCGCGCCGGAGCGCCGCCCTGGTCGTGCCCGACGGCATATCGTTGAAGCCGGGATTGAGCGACGTGCCCGGCGGCACCAGCGCGTCGATCCGGTCCAGCGTCTCGGCCGGGAGTTTGAGCGTGGCGGCCGGCAGCAGGCTTTCGAGCTGCTCCATCGTGCGCGGGCCGATGATCGCGGCGGTGACGGCGGGATGCTGGATGACGAAGGCCACCGCCATCTGCGCAAGCGTGACGCCAAGCTCCTCCGCCAGCCCTGCAAGCTCGACGACGAGGGCGAGCTTGCGGCGGATCCACTCCACATGCGGATCGAAACTGCCACGCATCATCTTGCCGAAATAGGCGATGCGATTATCGCCCTCCAGATCCTGCGGCCCGCGATAGCGGCCGGAGAGGAAGCCGCCATCGAGCGGGCTGAAGGTGATGACGCCCATGCCATGGCGCTGGCAGGCCGGCAGCACGAACCGCTCGATATCGCGCGCGAAGATCGAATAGCCCGGCTGGTCGCAGCGGAACGGCAGCAGGCCCCGCTTTTCCGCCGTCCACTTGCTCTCCACGATGCGATCGGCCGGGAAGCTGGAGCATCCGAACGTGCGGATCTTGCCCTGGCGGACCAGTTCGGTGAGCGTGAACAGCACCTCCTCGATCTCCGTATCATCATCCCAGCGGTGCATCTGGTAGAGATCGATATAGTCGGTGCCGAGCCGGCGCAGGCTGTCCTCGACGGCCCGGACGATCCACCGCCGCGAGCCGCCGCGCATATTGGGATCGTCGCCCATGGAGGCATAGAATTTCGTGGCGATGACGAGCGAATCCCGCCGATCCCGGATCGCCTTGCCGACGATCGCCTCGGATTCGCCGCGCGAATAGCCGTCGGCCGTGTCGATGAAGTTGATGCCGCCGTCGATGGCGCGGTGGATGACGCGCACGCAATCGTCATGATCGCGATTGCCGATCGCGCCGAACATCATCGCGCCCAGGCAAAGCGGGCTGACCTTCATCCCCGTGGCGCCCAATATGCGCATGTCCATATGCTTCTCCTTGTTTCCTGTCCGCCGGTCAGGCCCGGCCATCGGCGGCGGCAAGGCCGATCAGCTGGAATTTCGGCGCGATATAGGGGATGTCGCCATAGGCGGCGCGGCGCGTGAAGCGCCAGCCATCCGCCGTACGCCGCAGCCGGTCGTCATAATGGCCCAGATGCAGGATCACCGGCGCGTCGCCCTCGCTGCGCACGATATGCTGCCACTTGGCGCTGGCCCTGGCACTATCCCCATCGATGTCGATCACCATGTCCGTGGTGAGGTGGTAGGTGCGCCGCGCCTCGCTCTCCCATGGCTTGCAATATTGGGCGAGCAGGTCCGCGATCGCGGCGGGACCGACCGCCCGGCCCACGACGCCGCTCCATTCGCCATCCTGCGTGAACAGCGCGCCATAGCCCGCCAGGTCGCGCGCATCGAGCCGGTTGGACAGCTCGATCGCCACATGGGTGATGGCCTGCCGGTCCTCGACAAGCCGCAGCCTCTGTTCGATCGTCGCTTCGGTCATCGCATCCTCCATCATCGGTGCTCAGCGCCTGAGCATGAAACCTTCATAGCCGGCCCGCGCGACGGCCGCGCATCTCTCGCGAAACTCGGTCAGGCCGCCCAGCCAGAGCAGGAAGCGCCGCGGCTTGCCCGGCACGTTCGAGCCGAACTGCCACGAATCCGCCTGCTCGAAGATCGAGCCCCTGATCCGCGCCTGCGTGTCGTCCACCCAGGCCTCCTCGGCTTCCCCGGTCGGCTCGATCGCGCTGATCCCCTGCGCCTCGCAATAGGCGATGGCATCCGCGATCCACTCGACATCATGCTCGATGGACACCGGCACATTGGTCGACAGGGCGGGATTGCACGGCCCGCTCACCGCCAGCAGGTTCGGGAAACCGGCAAAGCTCATACCCAGATAGGCGCGCGGTCCGTCCGCCAGCCGGTCGGCGAGGCGCACGCCCCCGCGCCCGCGAATGTCCATCGCCCGGAAGGGGCCCGTCACGGCATCATAGCCGGTCGCGAAGACGATGATGTCGAGCGGATAGTCGCGCGCACCGGCACGAATACCGGTGGGCGTGACCGCCGCGATGGGGTTCTGCTTCACGTCCACCACGTCCACATGCGGCAGGTTGAACGTCTCATAATAGCGCGTGTCGAGCGCGATGCGCTTGGCGCCAAGCGGATAGCCCTTCGGCTCCAATATCGCCGCCTTCGCCGGGTCGGTGACGATCTGCCGCACTTTCTCGCGGAAGAAATTCTCGGCGAACTCGGCGGAGGCGGGGTTGCTGTAGACATCCTTGAACACCTGCACGACCCGCAGGCCGCCACGCGCCCAGGAGTCCTCGTAGAGCCGGCGCGCTTCCGCCGCATCCACATCGCTGAATTCGAGCGTCGGCGGATCATAGGGCTGGCCGCCGCGATGCGCCCTGGCCTTGCGCCATATCTCCGCATAATTCGCCTTGATCTCCTCGACCTCCTGCGCGCTCAGCGGGGCATTGCGGGCCGGCATGATGAAGGCTGGCGTGCGCTGGAAGACGGTCAGCGCGGCGGCCTGCTCGGCGATGACGGGGATGGCCTGGATACCGGTCGAGCCGGTGCCGATCACGCCCACGCGCTTGCCGGCAAGGTCCACGCCCTCCCGCGGCCAGTGCCCGCTATGATGGACCTCGCCCCGGAAATCCTCGATGCCGGGGATGGCGGGGAGATTGGACGCCGTGGTGGTGAGGCCGCCGATCGCGGTCACGAGATAGCGCGCCGTCATGCGGTCCCCGGCGGCGGTCTCGACCGTCCAGCGCAGGGTCTGCTCGTCATAGGCGGCGGCGGTCACGCGGCTGTCGAACCGCATGTCGGCGCGCAGGTCGAGCCGGTCGGCCACGAAATTGAGGTAGCGCTCGATCTCCGGCTGGCCGGGGAAGCGCTCGCTCCAGGTCCATTCCTGCAAGATCTCCTGCGAGAAGGAATAGCAGTAGAAATAGCTCTCCGAATCGCAGCGCGCACCCGGATAGCGGTTCCAGTACCAGGCTCCGCCCACGCCACTGCCCGCCTCCAGCAGCCGGCAGCGCAGGCCCAGCCCGCGCAGCCGGTGGAGCATGTAGAGGCCCGCGAACCCCGCGCCGATGACGACGGCATCAAATTCTTCGGTGGCTTGGGTCATTGGCGCCCCTCCCGGGCACATGCTGGGTTCCGTGAGGCCCCGGCCCGCCCATCGGTCCGACGGCGGATTCGCGGGGCGCGAGGCTTGCGATCCGACTAGCTCGCTGGTGGCAGGCCGACGAGGAAGGCCGGGTTCCTGCGGAACAGCAGATCCAGTTCCGCCTCGCTGAATCCCGCCTCGCGCAGCACGCGAATGGAGAGCGCCAGCGCGTCGCCATGATTGTGGAAGCCGGTCAGGCCGCTGTCGCTCGCGACGAAACAATGCTCCGGCCCGAGCGTGCGGATCATCTGGATGAACTGGTCCTTCGTCCGCCCCAGCAGCTCGGACGCCACGACCTCGACATAGCCGCCCAGCGCCACCGCCTGCTTGAGCTGGTCGATCGTCGGATCGGTGAACATCGGCCCCATGTCCGGGTGCGTGACGATGACGCGCTCGATGCCGCGCCGCTTCGCCTCCGTCATGATCTGCAGCATTTCCCCGGCCGTGACATGGCCGGTGCCCAGGGTGAGGCCATAATGCTTGATGAGGTCCAGCACATCGAGCACCTGCGGCAGCAGCACACCGTCGCGCGAGACCATCACATAGGGCCGGTTCTGCCCGAGCACCCGCACTTCATGCTCGGCATCGTGCGTGGGCATCCAGACGATGCGGGCATAGCGCCCCTCGACCTCGGCGAAATAGCGCACCGCCTGCGGATTGATCCCGCCCTCGGGCACGTTGAGCGCCAGTCCGCCGAACACTTCGAGCCCCGGCACGTCGCCATATTTGCGGACCAGCCAGGCGAGCCCGGCGGATTCGGACCAGTGGTTCTTGAGCACCATCCCGCGCATGCCGCGTTCGTGCATCATCTTCGCGATCTCGAACGCGTCCCACTGGCGATCGAAGCTGTCCGGGCCGAAATGCGCGTGCAGGTCGATCGCGCCGGTCAGGATGGGGTCGGTCAGATGCTGGTCGACCGAGGGCGCCGGATGGCGGCCGCGATAGGCTTCCCAGGCATCCCGGTCGCTATTCTCGGACGGGTAGACGATCGAGGAGGGCTGCGGCGTCCAGCTGACCGCCGGCCGGGGCTGCGGCGCCTCGTCCGCCTGGGCCGGCGCGCCCGCCACCCCGGCGATCAGCGCAAGGCCGCACAGGCCGTTCATCCATTTCCTCAAGGCCATGGTCCTCTCCCCGGATCTTGTTGCATTGCCCGGCCCGCCCGCGCGACATGGCGTCCATGCGCGCGGGACGAGGCCGAAAGGGTCGCCCTCCCCGGCCGAGCGGTCGGGGACGGCGCGGCGACGATCAGGCCGGCTCGGCCGGCGCCGCGTCGAGCATGATCGTCTTGGTCTCCAGATAGTGCATCAGCCCCTGCGAGCCGCCCTCGCGGCCGAGGCCCGACTGCTTGTAGCCGCCGAACGGCAGGCTGAAATCGGTGCGCATGCCGTTCTGGCCGACATTGCCCGTGCGCACGCGGCGTGCCACGCGCCAGGCCTGGTCGGAATCATGGGTCAGCACCGAACCGTTGAGGCCATAGCTGGACTCATTGGCGATGCGGATCGCATCATCGACATCGTCGCAGGGGATGAGGCTCAGCACCGGGCCGAAAATCTCCTCCTGCGCGATGCTCATGTCGTTGCGGACATTGGCGAACAGCGTGGGCTCGATGAAATAGCCGCGATTGAGGTTCGCCGGCCGGCCGCCGCCGGTGACGAGCGCCGCGCCTTCCTTCTGGCCGGCATCGATATAGCCCTCGACCCGTTCAAGCTGGCGCTTCATCGCCAGCGGGCCCATCTGCGCCTCGGCATCGTCGGAATGGCCGATGCGGATCTTGCGCATTTCCACCGCGATGGCATCGGCCATTTCGTCATGGCGGTGGCGCGGCACGATCGCGCGGGTCAACATGGCGCAGACCTGCCCGCTGACCATCGAGATCGCGCCCGAGAGTATCCGCGCCGCATCCTGCGCCGAATAATCGTCGAGGATGATCGCCGCCGACTTGCCGCCCAGCTCCAGCGTGCAGCGCGCGATGCGCGATCCGCAGACCTCGGCAATGCGCTTGCCCGCCCCCGTCGATCCGGTGAAGCTCACCTTGTCCACGCCGGGATTGTTGACGAGATGGTCCGCCGCCTCGCGATGGCCCGGCACCAGATTGATGACGCCGGCGGGAAGCTCGGCCTCCTCGGCGCATTCCGCGAGGATATAGGCCTCCAGCGGCGTTTCGGGCGAGGGCTTCATGATGACCGTGCAGCCGGCGAGCAGCGACGGGCCGAGCTTGGCGGCCATAATCATGTAGGGCACGTTCCACGGCGCGATCGCGGCGACCACGCCGACCGGCTCATGGACGACATAGGCGGCCGCGGCGGCGGCGCTCTCCACCTGAGTGATGAACGGGAACCTCCCGCCGAGATCGACCGCGTCCTGCAGGTTCTGCGTGCCGCGCCCGACCAGATAGGGCGCCATGGTGGCGAGGCCGCCCATCTGCAGCGACCACGCCGCCGCCAGTTCCGGCTCGCGCCGCCGGAGCGCCTCGACGAACCGGCGCATCGCCGCGACCCGGCCGGCCGGCGACATCCATGACCATGGCCCGGTGTCGAACGCCTTGCGGGCGGCGGCGACGGCGCGATCCATGTCGGTCTCGTCCGCCTCGGCCACGCGGGCCACGACCTGTTCGGTGTCGGGCGAGACGATCTCGATCTGGCGCCCGGAGTGCGGCTCGACCCAGGCGCCGCCAATGAACAGCCGGTCGGGATGGCGCAGGACGGGCGCGCTCATGCGATCCTCTCCACGGAACGGAGAATCAGGGCCTTGCTCATGCTTTCTCTCCTCAATTCGGCGCGGATGGCCGCGTCATTGCTTCTTCATTCTCATGCGCCTGCCGCCGGCGCGCCGCCGATCAGCGGACCTCCATGTCCGCAAAGTCGGGACGCAGCAGGAAATCGCGCACTTCGTAACCGGTGAACGGTATCTGCGAGGCGGTGCGGCCATGCTTGGTCCACCAATAATTATGCGCGCGCGGATCGGCCCAGATCTTGGTGGCGTTGAGCTTGTCGACCAGCCGGTTGTAGCGCCAATAGGCGTCTTCCTTCACGTCGATCGACCGCTTGTCGTCGAGGATGAGCCGCTCCATGCACTGCATCGCGTAGAGCGTGGTCATCTCGTGGAACTGCGCCACCGGCAGGCCGCCATTGGTGTTGGGCCCGTAGAGCGACCACAGATTGGGGAAGCCGGGCATCATGCAGCCCAGATAGGCGCGCGCGCCATCCTCCGCCCAGAGCTGCTCGATCGTCTTGCCGTCCCGCCCGGTGATGGTCATCGGATACAGGAAGTCGTTGGCGCGGAAGCCCGTGGCATAGACGATGATGTCGACATCATGCTGCGTGCCGTCATTCGCCTCGATGCCGGTGTGGTTGATCCGCCTGATGCCGCTCGTCACCAGCGTGACATTGTCGCGCTGGATCGCATCGAGGATGGAATAATCGGCGTCCACCGCCACCGGCCGGGCCGACCATGGCGGATGGTTGGGCGTCATGATCTCGACCAGCCTCGGATCGTCGAGCTTGCTCTTCAGGAAATCGATGGTCCGCTCGCGCGCGGCCTTGTTGGGCGCGCTGCAGGTGTGGGGATCATCGAAATCCGGATCGATATCGAAGACCTTGGCGAAGTCCGGCCCCGCGCCGTAGAAACTGCGGAAGCGCATGAAATTGGTGTGGAAAGGCAGGTTCCGGTCGAGCCAGAGCAGTTGCGGCGGGGATTGCGAGAGATAGCCCGGCACCGCGAGCAGCCATTGCGGCGTGCGCTGGAACACCGTGACATGCCCCTGCGCCAGCGCGAGTTCCGGCACGAGCTGATAGCCGGTGCAGCCGGTGCCGACCACGGCGATGCGCTTGCCGCGCCACTCCTCCTGCTCGGGCCAGCGGGCCGTGTGCCAGGACTTGCCCTGGAAGGTCTCCATGCCCTCGATCTCGGGGATGTTCGGCCGGTTGAGGAAGCCCACGCCGGTGATCACCGCATTGGAGCGCAGCGTCCGCTCGCCATCCGGCCCGGCGACCTCGATCTCCCACATCGCGCTGCCCTCGTCCCACCGCAGCGCGCGCACCTCGGTCTCGAAGAGGATGTCGTCGCGCAGGTCGAACCGATCGGCCACCCAGTCATAATATTTCTGGTTCTCGGCATGCGTGCCATAGGCATAGGGATAGGGGAAATCGACGCCGAACAGGTTCATATAGGATCGGCTGGGCGTATCGACACGCGCGCCGGGATAGCGATTCTCGTACCAGGTGCCGCCCACATTCGGGTTCTTCTCGATCATGCGGTAGCGGATGCCCGCGCGCCTGAGCTGCGCGGCGGCATTGAGCCCGCCCATGCCCGCGCCGATGATCGTCACGCTGAAGGCCTCGAGCCGCTCGGGATCGGGGTCCGCCTGCCATGTCAGCGCGCGCGCCCAAGGCTCCAGCGCGGTCTCCTCGATCATCAGGTCGACGGCCTTGTCCGGGATCTCGGCACCGACGATCAGCGCCAGGCTCTCGGGCAGGCGGTCGCGCGGCCCGTAATCGATCGGACCGGCGCCGGCATCGCGATAGGCCTTGAGGAAATCGGCCGCCTTGCGCCGCACCATGGCGATATCCGCATCGCTCGCCGGCGCAGTCGTCTCGACCCGGCCGACGCGGACGGACCTGAGCCCCATCGCCCGCAATTCGGGGTCTGCGGTCAGTTGATAGAGCAGGCCACGCAGCACCATCGGATCAGCATAGGTGACCGCGTCCTCGATCACCTCGTCACGCGCGGCGAGCAGTTCGGGCCGCTCGGGTCGCACGCCTGCCTCAATCGTCGCCATTCTCGACCATCCTGATTCCTCTCCGGCATTCAAGACGGTCCACTTAACATGATAAGTAGTTTGGCGGCAATAGCCTTTCTCCCCACCGCCGTTCCCCGCCGCGCCGTCAGCCGGTGAAGATTGCTACTGGACGCCCTTGATCGCGGCCGAAAGCGCCCGCAGATCGGTGGAAAGCCGCTCCATCCGCTCGTCGCCGAACCGGCTCGCATATTCCCGCAAGATGCGCACCATGACGCGCGAGGTCACCTTGACGATGTCGCGCCCCTCGGGCGAGAGCGAGATGAGGCTGCGTCGCCGGTCGTGCGCGTCCGGCTCGCGCACGATCAGCTTGCGCTCCTCCAGATCCTTGAGGATGCGCGTGACGCTCGGCGCGTGCAGCAGGCAGACATCGGCGATGCCCGTGGCGTCGGTCGGGGCCCGGTCATTGACCACGCGCAGCACCCGCCATTGCGGCTCGGTGATGTTATATTCGCGCAGGATCGGCCGCAGCGGGGCGATGACCGCTTCCTTCGCCTCGATCAATATCGCGCCGATCGTCTGCTCGAATGGCGGAAGCTTGCGGATCCCGCCGGTCCGCGCGCTCTGCACTGCCTTGTCTTCGCTCATGTTTCGTCCACGGCTCCCCGTTCTGTTGCGAAAATCGGCGCCAGCTGCCCGCCGCCCGCATCGTCCGGCCATAGAGGCGCGGCGCGACGATGCCAATGTCCGTCTCCTCTGCCGCGCGGCGGGCGTGCCCGATCGCAGGCCCGATCCGGTGCGGATCGTCATGCTCCGATCGCCCGAGGAGGCTTCGGGCCGCATCCGGATGCGACGTGCCGCGAGCGGGATCATGGCAAAATTTCATGCCTGCCGCCCTAACCCCTTGCCCGGAAGCCCATCCATTATTATTAACGTGTGAAGTTTATCTGAAACCAGAGCCCCCGCGATCCGGAACCGACCGGCGGCGCGGGGCCGGTAAAGCCCATATGGGAGGGGGAAGAATGTCCAGGACGAGCGACAGCGGACTTTGCCGGGCCTCTCGATGAACGATTTCGATTATATCGTGATCGGCTCCGGCTCCGCGGGGTCGATCGTCGCGGCACGGCTGAGCGAGGACCCCGCCGTCTCCGTCCTGCTGCTGGAGGCGGGTCGCCGCGACAATCATCCCTTCATGGCCATGCCCCTCGCCTTTCCCAAGGTGGCGAACAGCCGCGCCTTCGTGTGGCCCTATGAAACCGAGCCGGAGCCGGGCCTGGACGATCGCCGGCTGCCGATCTGGCGCGGCAAGACGCTGGGCGGCTGCTCCTCGATCAACGCGATGATAAACGTGCGCGGCAATCGCAACGATTACGACATGTGGGCGCGCAAGGGGCTGGAAGGCTGGAGCTATCGCGACGTGCTGCCCTATTTCAGGAAGCTGGAGACGAGCTGGCGCGGCGCGAGCGGTTTCCATGGCGGCGAGGGGCCGGTGGACAATGTGCCGGTCGACCGGCCGGAATGCCTGTTCCCGCATCTCGAACGCGCGGCGATCAATGCCGGCCTTGCGGTCTGCTCGGACCAGAATGGCGCCGGGCAGGACGGCATCAGCCGCGTGGAGCTCACCACCCGTAGAGGCCGCCGGGCCAGCACGTCGCGGGCCTATCTCCATCCCGCGATGAAGAGCCGCCGCAACCTGACGGTGCTGACCCGCGCCCAGACGACGCGCATCCTGTTCGAGGGCAAGCGCGCCGTGGGAGTGGACTATCTGCACGCGGGCAAGCCAAGGCGTGCAAGGATCAATCGTGAGGTCATCGTCTCCGCCGGCACCTATGCCTCGCCCCAGTTGCTGATGCTCTCGGGCATCGGCCCGGCCGATCAGCTGCGCGCGCTCGGCATCGAGGTGGTGCAGGATCTGCCGGGCGTCGGCGAAAATCTGCAGGAGCATCCCAATCTCCTGAACATCTACCGCACGCGGGGCAGCCTCGGCCTCACCCGCTATCTGCGCCTGGACCGGGCGACGCTGGCCGTGATGCGCTGGGCGCTGATGGGCGAAGGCCCCTTCGCCACGGCGGGCACCATGGCCAACATCTTCCTGCGGACCCGGCCCGAACTCGATACGCCGGACGTGCAGATCATCGCCATGCCGGTGCACCAGCATGCGGAATTGTGGTTCCCCGGCCTCACGAAGGCGCCCATCTTCGCCTTCACCGCGCGCGTCGGCATCCTGCATGCCCGCTCGCGCGGCTGGGTGCGGCTGCGCTCGGCCGATCCGCTCGACCTGCCGCGCATCCGCTTCAACATGTTCGCCGAGCAGGCGGACATGGACGCCATGATCAACGCCGTGCGGCTCAGCCGCAACCTGTTCGACCAGTCGCCGATGCGCGAGCTGATCGCCGAGGAACTGACGCCCGGCGCGAGCCTCCATACCGATGCCGAACTCGCCCAGGCGATCCGCCAGCAGGCCGAGCATCGCCACCACGCCGTCGGCACCTGCCGGATGGGCGTGGACGAACATGCGGTGGTGGATGCGCAACTGCGCGTCATCGGCATCGAGAATCTGCGCGTCGCCGACGCCTCGGTGATGCCGAACGACCCCTCCGGCAACACCAATGTGCCCACGATGATGATCGGCGAGAAGGCGGCTGACCTCATCAAGGGACAGGCATTGCCGCCCGAAGACGCGTGATCGGCCGCGCCTGCGCCGCGGCGCAGGCACCATGCCGCGGCTTTGCTTCATTGACTCGGCACCGGCACCAATATACTTATCATGTTATCTTTTATGCCGGCCGACCAACGGCCGCATCGGGCGGAGAGGCGCTGCTGCATGTATGACAAATCGGACCCTCGCTCCGCGCTCCCGCCCAAGGCGGAGTCCCCGTCCGGCACGACCGGCACGCCGGCCAGCCACGGCCTCTATTATCGCGACGATCCGGTCGACGAGGATGACAATGGCCGCTCCTGGTACACGCGCAGCCAGACCCTGATCGTCAACTATATCGAGGCGCGGCCCGGCGCGACATTCACGCGCGCGGGGCAGATCGACGAATATATGATCGTCCTGCCCGACGAGGACACGCCCTATGAGATCGCGGCCAATGGCGAGACGGCCGGCGGCGCGGGCCATCAGCTCATCATCGTGCCGCCCGGCGACAGCGAGATCCGCCTGCCAAAGGGCGGCCGGGTGATCCGCCTGTTCTCGACCCAGACGCCCGCGCTGAACGCGAAATGCGCGAACGAAGCCGTCTATGCGCAGGCCGATCCGTCGACGCCGCCCTTCCAGCCATGGCCCGATCCGCCCGGCGGTTTCAGGCTGCGCGTCTATGATCTGTGGAAGACGCGCCCGCCCGGCGCCTTCGGCCCGATCTGGCGCTGCACCACGATCATGCTGAACTTCCCGCCCAAGGCGCAGCGCAAGCGCGATCCACGGCGCATGTCCCCGCACAGCCATGAGGATTTCGACCAGTGCTCGCTGCTGCTGGAGGGCGAGACCATCCACCATCTGCGCTGGCCATGGGGGCTCGACAAATATGCGTGGCGCGAAGACCGGCATGACCATGTCGAGGCGCCGTCCTGCACCATGATCCCGGCGCAGGTCGTGCATACGTCCGAGAGCCAGGTCATCGGCAACCGCATGGCCGATATCTTCGCCCCGCCGCGCCTCGATTTTTCACTGCTGGACGGCTGGGTGCAGAATGCCGACGAATATCCCCTGCCACAAGGCGCTATGGCACAGACCGCCTGACCGCGCCCGTCCCGCCCACTGATCGAAGGACATCGCAACGCCATGACCGCCGCCACACCCCGCCCGGACCCGCGCGATTTCCGCAAGCGGCTCATCGCCCGCGAGCCGCTGATCGGCACCTTCATGAAGTTCCCCGGCCCGCACGCGACCGAGATTATCGGCCAGATCGGCTATGACTTCGTGATGCTGGACGAGGAGCATGCGCCCTGGACGCGCGACCAGCTCGGCATGGGCTTCCTCGCCGCGCGCGCCTTCGGCACCGCCGGGCTGGTGCGGGTGGCGCGGCCGGATGCCGCCAGCATCCTCTCCGCGCTGGACGACGGCGCGATCGGCGTGATGGTGCCGCATGTCAGCTCGGTCGAAAAGGCGCGCGATGTCGCTTCCTGGGCGCGCTACAAGGGCGGCACGCGCGGCTCGGGCGTGGGGCGCGGCGGGGATTATGGCGGACTCGTCGGCCCCGGCGGCATCGATGGCTATTATGCGCTGGCCGATTCCATCACCACCGTGATCGCGATGATCGAGGATGCCGAGGCGATCGAGCGGATCGACGAGATCACGGCGGTCGAGGGGATCGACGCCTTCTTCCTCGGGCGCGGCGACCTGGCCCTCTCGCTGAGCAATGCGCAGGGCGCCCGGCCGACCGTGGACGAAGCAGTGCGCATCATCGCGCAGTCTGTCATCCGCAGCGGCAAGGCCCTGTGCGCGGTCACGCCCAATCTGGCCTCCGACGACGCAAGGGCGATGGTCGATCTCGGCGTGACGGCGCTGCTGACGGGCAACGACCAGTATTTCATGCGCATCGGCGCGGCGGCGCAACTCGCCAATTTCCAGAAGCTGATGAAGGACGGCGCGGCCGGATAGCCACCGATGCCCATGCCCCACTGGCCCCTGTCCCGGCGCGGCCTGCTCGCCGGCATCGCCGCCGCAGCCACCGTCAGCACCGGCCCCGCAAGGGCCATCGCGCAGGATGTTCGACCCGGAGAAGACAGCGTGACCACCCTGACCGACACCCCGCCCGAACCGATGTTCGACACGCATGCCCACATCATCTCGGGCGATCCGGCCGCCTATCCGCCCAGCGAGGCCGGCCGTGCCCGGCCGATCGAGGCCTATCGCGCGGAAGACCTGCTGGCGGACATGACCGCGACCGGCGTCACCGCCGCCTGCGCGGTGCAGCGCTTCCATCATTATGGCAACGACAACAGCTATGGCCTTGATTCCGCGCGCGCCCATCCCGATCGGCTGCTGCCCGTCATCATGATCGACGCGCTGGCGCCCGATGCGCCGGCGACGCTGCGCGCTCTCGCGGAACGCCAGCCCATCGGCGGACTGCGCTTCGCCAATCCGACCCGGCAGCTCCTCGATACGAGCTGGATGATGGCGCCGCCGGTCATGAAGCTGTGGGAAGTCGCCGCCGAGCTTGCGCTGCCCGTGGCGATCATCTTCTTCGAAAGCCAGCTCGCCTATAATCTGCCCGCGCTCGGCTTCGTGGCGGAGATGTTCCCGACGCTCCCGATCGTCATCGATCATCTGGGCGTGCCCTGCGGACCGACCGGCTATCTGCGCTTCCTGAACGACGGCAAGCCGATGCCCAGCCCCGGCCCGCCCGACTATGCGATCCCGCAGGCGCTCAAGGACCTGCGCCGGCTGCGCAATATCCATTTCAAGCTGACCGGCATCAATCTGGAATATCTCGATCATTATCAGGTCGATACCGCCGCGTTCATGCGCCGCTTCACCGACGAGTTCGGATCGTCCCGGATCATGTGCGGCACCGATATCGGGCAGACGAAAGGCCCTTATGCGCGCATAGTGACGGCGCTGCGCCAGTCGCTGGCCCAGCTCGACGATACGGAACGCGCCGACATCCTCTTCAACACGGCCGACACCCTCTATGGGGCGAAGCGCGCCCGCCAGGGCATCGCGCCGAAAAGCGATGCGGCAACAAATATATAGGGCGGCCGGACGCCCGAATCACAGGAGACTATCATGGACTATCGCTATCTGGGGCGCAGCGCCCTCAAGGTCTCGCCGCTCTGCCTGGGGACGATGATGTTCGGCGCGGCGACGGACGAGCCGACCTCCAGGCGGATCATCGACAAGGCGCGCGCGCAGGGCGTGAATTTCCTCGACACCGCCGATGTCTATAATGGCGGCCGGTCCGAAGAGGTGGTCGGCCGGTCGATCCGCGACGATCGCGATCATTGGGTGGTGGCGACCAAGTTCGGCCAGCCGCGCGGCACCGGGCCCAATCATGGCGGCCAGTCGCGCAAGTGGATCGTCGAGTCGGTCGAGGCGAGCCTGCGCCGGCTGGGCACCGACTATATCGACATCGTCTATTTCCATAAGGCGGACGTGAACGCGCCGCTGGAGGAAGGGCTGCGCGCGATCCAGGACCTGACCGCGCAGGGCAAGCTGCGCTATTATGGCGTCTCCAACTTCAAGGGCTGGCGCATCGCGCAGATCTGCGCCGCCGCCGACGCCCTGGGCATGGACCGGCCGGTGGTGAGCCAGCCGCTCTACAATATGGTCGATCGGCTCTGCGAGGTGGAGCAACTCCCCGCCGCCGGCCATCATGGCGTGGGCGTGGTGCCCTACAGCCCGCTCGCGCGCGGCGTGCTCAGCGGCAAATATGCGAAGGACGCGCCGCCGCCGGCGGGTTCGCGCGTCGCGCGCGGCGATGCGCGCATCCAGCAGACCGAGTGGCGCGCGGAATCGGTCGACATCGCCCAGGCGGTCGCGGCCCATGCCGCCGCGCGCGGCATGAGCACGATCAGCTTCGCGCTGGCTTGGGTGCTGCACAATCGTTTCGTCAGCGCCACCATCGCCGGTCCGCGCACGGAGGAGCAGTGGGACGGCTATCTGCCCGCGCTCGAGGCACGGCTGACGGCCGAGGACGAAGCCTTTGTCGACAGCCTCGTGCCGCCCGGCCACGCCTCCACCCCCGGCTATACCGACCCGGCCTATCCCATCGAGGGCCGGCAGGTCCGCGCGCAGGGCTGAACGCCCGACACGGGCCCCATATCGATCAGGCCAGCCATCGGGAGAGTGGCATGACACCGGAACAGACAGTCATCGAGACGCAGATCCTCTACGGGCGTCTCGTCGACTATTGGTATCGGGTGGATCATCATGGCGGCGTCGGCGTGTCCGACATGTATATGCCCGACGGCGTGTTCCGGGGCAGCCTCAAACCGCTCGTCGGCCGGGCCGCGATCCAGCAATTCTACGATTGGCGGCTGGAGCGCGGCCCCCGCACGGCGCGCCATGTCGTGACCAATTTCCGCGCCGAATTCCAGGATGCGGACCATGCCACCAGCATGTGCATCATGCTGCTCTACGCGGCGGACGGGGAGCCCGTGCTGCCCTCCGCCGCGCCGATCCTCATCAGCGACATGATCGACACATGGGTCCGGGATGCGGACGGCACATGGCTGGTCGCCGACCGTAACTTCGTGTCGATCTTCGTCGATCGGGAAGCGGTGACGAGTTCGGCGATGGCCAAGTCCATGTCCACCAGCCCCTTCGCCGACCGATAGAGGCGCGCCGGCGTCAGTCCCCGGCCTCGATCCGCGCGCGATAGGCGCGCCCATAGGGCCGTATCGCCAGCCAGATCAGGAACGCGTCGAGCGGCGCGAGGACGGCGCGGAAGCCGACCAGCACATAGCGCAGATCCTCCTCCGAGCCCGCCACATAGTCGGTGAGCAGCGCGATCAGCAGCGGGCCGAACGCACCGCCTATCGCCGCGATCATGAACAGATACAGCGCATTGATCTGCCCGCGCATCGCATTGGGGGTCGAGAGCTGCAACGCGCTGTTGTAACCCGCGCCGCCCATCGCGCCGATCGCCCCGCCGAGCGCGCCCACGCCCAGCGCCAGCCAGGCCGTGGGCATCAGGGGCCCGGCGATCAGGAACGGGATGGAGAGGAAATTGGCGAGGAACAGCATGCGGATATTGGCGTCGTCGCGCCGCTTGCCCAGCCGTTCGGCCAGCCAGGCGCCGGCGAACAGGCCGGTCAGCGCGCTCACCATGTTCACCATGCCCAGCAGCGGGCCGGCAATGGCGGGCCCCCAGCCATAGGTGCGCTCGTAGAAGGCCGGTATCCAGGCGACCGTCCCAAAGGTCTGCAGGGAATTGATGAGGATGCCGATCAGCAGCGGCAGGTGCATGGCCCGGTTGGCGACGATGAAGCCGACCACCTCGCGCAGCGGATAGCCTTTCGGCCGGTGGCCGCGCCGGCGCTGCGGCTCGGGCACGGTGAGCATGATGACCGCGGCGACCAGCAGGCCGGGCAGGCCCAGGATCATGAACACGATCTGCCAGTTGCGGATCACGCCGATGCCCGGCACGTGGATCGGCTCGACCCCGGCAAAGGCGCCGAGCAGCATGCCGCCGGCCGCCAGCGCGATGGCGCCGCCGCCCATGAAGCCGGCATTGTAGATCGCATAGGCGCGCGGCAGCTTGTCGCGCGGGATCACGTCCGCGATCATCGAGAGCGAAGCCGGGCTGCTCGCCGATTCCGCGCCGCCGATCACGGCGCGGCTGAAGAAGAGCTGCCAGAAATTCTGCGCAAGGCCGCACATCGCCGTCGCGCCGCTCCACACCGCGAGGCTGCCGGCCACCACGGACCGGCGAAAACCGCGATCGGCCACGCGAGCCATGGGCGGGCCGACGATGACGTAGAAGAATGTGAAGGCGAGCCCGATCAGCAGGCTCACCTGCGTGTCGGACAGGTCCAGGTCCCGCTTCATCGGCTGGACCATCAGCGAGATCACGTTGCGATCGACCTGGGCGAGCATCACCACGATCGCCATCATCACGACCGTGTACCAGCCGTTACGGGCGGCGTCCCCGGCGCCCGCGCCCTGCTCCACGGGCGCATCGATCGCCACGCTCTCTGTCCGTTCGGTCACCGCTTCCATCCCCTCCGGACCCTTATGCGCGGCCCGTCCCCGCTAACCCGGCGGAGGCCGCCCGACGCTTGCCTAGAGTCTAGTATAGTTAGACGGCACCGGCCCGCTCCCCCTCCCGGCCACCCACATGGTATCCTGGTCGGGTGGCCGGGAGGGGGAGCGGGCCGGTGCCGATTCCACGTCAGTGGAAAAGACTCTAGTCTTCCATGCCGAGCAGGCGCAGCGGATTGAGCGAGATCATCTTGCGGATATCCTCGTCCGGATAGCCCAGGTCGAGGCAGACCTTGATGACGTTGCGGAAACCGACGACCGGATGGTCGATGCCCTTCTGGCCGAGATCGGAAGCGAGGATCGTGCGATCGACCGTGCCGGCCTTGATAAGCTCGTCCAGATCCTCGGGCGGGAGCGGGTCGCGCTTGCTGACCTTCACGAACATGCACAGCGAATGCTCGATATAGGCGTCATATTCCTCCACCAGATGGCGGATGTCGGCATGGGTCGCCTCGAGGATGAAGCTGGGATGATTGACCAGCAGCCGCTTCACGCCGCGCTTCTTGGCTTCCTCGAAGACCTTGAGGATCTCCGAGATATGCAGGTGCCCGCCCGAGAGGATGACATCATGCTCGGCGATCATGTCGAGGATGACCTTCACCTCGTCCTTCACCGCGCCATTCTCGTCGATCGGCGTGAGCGGATCGAACGGGATCATCTTCTTGATGGTGTGCGGGAAGCCCGCCTTGATGCCATAGGGCGAATCGATGTGGTTCTTCGACGAGAAGGTCGGCATCCACACCAGCTTGGCGCCCAGCGCGATGCCGGCATCCACCGCATGCTTGTTGAACCCGCCATTGGCATTGTTGAGCGGCACGCCGGAGAACAGCGCCACGCCCAGATGCCCGTGCGTTTCGTTCAGCAGCGCCGTGATCGGCGTGGCGGAATAATAATGGTCCTTGATGAGCATCGCCTTGAAGCCGGCGTCGGCGGCTTCCTGCAGCGCCTCGACATGATTGAAGTCGCGCGCCATCACGGACGGGCCGGAGTGGCAATGCAGATCGACCGCGCCTTCCATGATGCGTGAGATGCGGTCTTCCAGCGTCTGGTCGATAATATCGGGCTTCATCACACTCGCCATGTTCGTTTCTCCATATCCGGGCGCGGCACGACGCCGCGGCTATTCTCTATTCGTGGGCCGGCAAGGGGGCGCCGGCGCCTATTCTCCTTCCTCGAGCCGGGCGCGATAGGCCCGCCCATAGGGCGCGATCGCCATCCAGATCAGCAGCGCGTCGAGCGGCCCGAGCAGCAGCCGGAAGCCGACCAGCACGTAACGGAGCGAGGCCTCGGACTGCGCGACGAAATCGGTGAGCAGCGCCACCAGCAGCGGCCCCATCCCGCCGCCGACCGCCGCGATGGTGAACAGATACAGCGCGTTGGTCTGGGCCCGCATCTCGTTGGGCGTGGAAAGCTGGAGCGCGGCATTATAGGCCGGCCCGCCCATCCCCGCGAGCACGCCGCCCACCGCGCTCAGCGCGAGCGCCAGCCAGGGGCTCGGCATCAGCGGCGCCGCCGCGACGAACGGCAGCGAGAGGATCTGCGCCAGGAACAGCACGCGCAAATTCGCATCGTCATGGCGCGTCCCCAGCCATTCGGCGGCGCGCGCGCCTATGAACAGGCCGGTCAGCGAACTGCCCAGCGTGACCGTGCCGAGCAGCGGGCCGGTCACTTCCGGCCCCCAGCCATAGGTGCGCTGGTAGAAGGCCGGTCCCCACGCCATCATCCCGAAGCTCTGGATCGACATGATGAGCACGCCGATCAGCAGCGGCCCGTGCATCGCGCGGTTGACCCACAGGAAGCCGAACACCTCGCGCAGCGGATAGCCGCCCGGCCGGTGCCCGCCCTTGCGGCGCGGCTCCGGCACGGTGAGCATGATGAGCGCGGCGACCAGCAGGCCGGGCAGGCCCAGGATCATGAACACCAGATGCCAGTTGTGGATGGCGCCGAGCCCCGGCACATGGATCGGCGGCACATACTCCAGCAGGCCGAGCAGCAGGCCGCCGAGCACGAGGGAGAGGGCCATGCCGCCCATCACGCCGGAATTGTAGATGGCGAAGGCGCGCGGCACGCGATCGCGCGGCACGAGGTCCGCGATCATCGAGAGCGATGCCGGGCTGCTGCCGGACTCCGCCCCGCCGACCACCGCGCGGGCGAAGAAGAACCCCCAGAAGCTCTGCGCAAGACCGCACAGCGCCGTGCCCACGCTCCAGATCGCGAGGCTGCCCGCGATCACCGTCTTGCGCACGCCCCGGTCCGCGATGCGGGAAATGGGCGGGCCCACCATTGCGTAGAAGAATGTGAAGGCGAAGCCGATCAGGAGGCTCACCTGCGTATCGGTGAGCCCGAGGTCGCGCTTCATCGGCTCGACGACGAGCGAGATGACGCCCCGGTCGATCTGCGCCAGCATCGCGACGAGCGAGAGGATGCAGACGGTATACCAGTTGCGCCGGCTGTCCCGGTCCGGCGCCCTGGCGGGCTCCGCAGGCGCCTCTATCGCCAGGCTGGCATGGGGTCCGGTCAAATGCTCGTCCTCTCCGATCCGGTTCAGCCGCTGATCCGATCAGCGTCCGCACGACCGATTGATGCGCGCGCGGCGGCCCGGCATGCCCGCCCGATCACGCCGGACGGGCCGGCGCCATCGTCTGGCTGGGGAAAAGCGGATCGCTCCCGATGCACCAATGTCTCCATATCTCTCTTCGCATCTCTGGCCGCCATGGCGGCGACCGGCGCGTTTCACATGCTCGCGGCCGATGCCATAAAACATAACATGATAAGTATATGCGTCGGCCGGACCTGTCAACGCGCTTGGGCGCCTCCGGTGGAAAGGCGCCCTGCCGCCCATCAGGCCGCGACGGGATTTTCCCGGGGCGATTCCCCGCTGATCTCGTTGAAGATCTTGCGATGGGTGAAGCGCCAGCCATCGGCCGTGCGGACGAGATCGTCCTCATAATAGCCATAGGCCGCGACATAGGGCCAGCGCTGGAGATTGTCGTTGTTGAGGTCGAACCAATAGGCCCAGGCCTTTGCCCGATCGCCCTTGATGTCGAACACGCGGTTACCGACGAAATGGCGCAGCCGGGCCGGCTTCCTCGGTCCGGCCGCCTCTGCGAGCCGGTCGTAGAACTGGCCGATGCGCACGCAGGCCGCGCGGATCGCCTCGCGCCCCTGCGCCTGGCCCTCCGGCCATTCCAATATCCCATCCTCGGTGAACAACCCGCCATACAGGTCGGGATCGTGCCAATCGAGCGCGAACATATATTGGCTCTGCATCTCGCCGATGACCATCTTGTCGATGGCCAACTGCACGAGCGCGGGGTCCGGTTGCGTCGTCATCTGCCTCTCCATATTTGCCGCGCGCCCGATTGCGGGCGCTCCGGTTGCCTTGTTTTCCCGCGCCGGTCAGCCGGTCACGCGCCTGATGAAGCGGCCGACCTCGGCCGTCACCTGCTCATGCTCGGGCGCCTCGCCCCGGCCGAACGCACCATGGGGCATCGCTTCCCAGACATGCAGTTCCGCATCGATCCCGGCCGCGCGCAGCTTGCGGTGCATGAGCACGGCGTTGGACAGGAACAGGTCCCGCGTGCCGCTCTGCACCAGCGTGGGCGGAAAGCCCTTCGCGAAGTCCGCGAACAGCGGCGAGACATAGGGGTCCGTCAGGTCGTGCCCGCCCGCATAGAGAAGATTGCACTCGGGCAGGCCGTGCTTGAGGATCACGTCGAGATCGCGATTGGTGTTGAAGCTGTCGCCGGATTCGGTGAGGTCGACCTCGGGCGTCAGCAGCACCGCGCCCGCCGGCATCGGCAGGCCCCAGTCGCGGATCATCAGCATTGCCGCCGCCGCGATATTGCCGCCGGCCGATCCGCCGCCGATGACGATGCGCGACGGGTCGATCGTCTCGATCAGCGCGCGATAGACCGCGACGCATTCCTCGGGCGCGGCGGGAAACGGATGATCGGGCGGCATGCGATAATCGACGGAGACGACGCGCATGCCGAACGCGGCGGCATAGCGCGCGCCCAGCACCTTCGCGAAGGCCCCGCCGCCGATGACGAAGGCGCCGCCATGCACGAAGAGATAGACCGGGCCGTCCGCCGCCACGCCGTCATGCGGCTGGCAATCATGGCACAGCACATCGGCGATGCGCCGCGTCTCGATGCGCGCCGCGACTTTCGCGAGGATGGGCGGCGCCAGATCGTCCCACATCAGGTCGGCGGCCGCGATACGCTCGCGCCACGCCGCCTTGTCCTGCGGCGCGGGCCAGCTCATCGCCGGCATCGCGGCACCGTCCGACAGGAAGGCCTGCGCCGCCGGGCTGATCGTGGTGGGCGGGGGAATGTCCCGCGCGGTCAGGTGGACGGGCGTAAGGGCGGCATCCTGTTCGGCCATCGACTGCTCCTGCTCCTTGCGGGCCATGCGCCACGGCGCGTGCCCGCTCTTCTCCGGACCGCCCCCGGCATGTTTCCGATGGCGGCCCTAAGAAGTAAACATGTTAATCTTATCGTGGCAACCCCTTCCAGCCGGAGGGCCGTCTGTCAATGCCGGATTCCCCGCGCCCGCCCGCGCGGATCACACGCGGATCAATCGTCGATGTCGATCCGGGGCCGCCCGGCCTCTTCCTCGATGAGCCTCGCCGCGATGATGAAGCAGACCGCGGCAGCGGTCGTGCAGACGGCCACGAGCAGCAGCGAATAGCGGATGGCCTGATCGCCCAGCGCGGGATGCATCACATCGTTGAGGAAGCCGATCACCACCGGCCCGAGCAACTGGCCCAGCAGGCCGGTCGAGAACACCACGATCGCGATCGCCACCGAGCGCATGCGCGGCTGGGCGATGTTCATCACCGCCGCATACATCGGCCCCTGATAGGCGACGGCGAGCGTCGCGGTGATGACGAGGCCGGACATCCAGACGAGCGGAATGTCGCTCAGCAGGAACATGAGCTGGCCGGGCACGAACAGCAGGCAGCAGGCGGCCGGCGTCCAGATGCGCCAGCGCGGATCGCGCCGGCCCAGCCGCTCGGCGACGAACCCCGCGCCCACGATGCCGAGCGCGCCCAGCACGCCGCGCGCGGGGCCGACGATGCCGCCGATCTCGCTGATGCTCAGGCCATGCACGCGGACCAGGAAGGCGGTGCCCCATGTGCCCGCGCCAGTCAGCGCGCCGCCCATGAACGCCGCGCCGATCATCATCACCACGAATGCGCGCGAGCGGGAGAGGACTTTCAGGGCCTTGAGCATCGAGACCTTGGCGAGAGTCAGCGCCGCGCTCTCCCCGCTATTTTCGTCGGCATGGCGCCGCGGTTCCTTGACCGTGAACAGGAAGAGGAACGCCAGCACCACGCCGGCTATGCCCGCGACATGATAGACGGCGCGCCAGCCATAGAGATCGGCGATGATCGCCATCACCGGCATCAGCACCAGATTGTCGAGCGCGCTCGCGCTGGTGAAGATGGAGAGCGCCATCGGCCGCTTCGCCTTGGAGACGAGATCCGCGATCATGGACTGGGAGGGGGCCAGGCTGGCCGATTCCCCCGCGCCCATCAGCATGCGGGTGATGGCGAGCTGCCAGCCATTCACCACCTGCCCGGTCATCGCGGTCATGAGGCTCCAGAAGGCAAAGCCCGCCGCGATGATATTGCGCCGGTTGCTGCGATCGGCCAGGCTGGCGACGGGAATCGCGAAGATCGAATAGACCAGCACGAAGGCGATGCCGGAAATGGCGCCCAGCGCCGTGTCGCTCATGTGCAGATCCTGCTTGATGAGCGGGATCGTCAGACCGAGCAGCGACCGATCGAGATAGTTGAACATCGAGATGAGCGTGAGGAAGCCCAGCGAATAGCCCACCTGCGGGGTGATGCGATCCGGCGGGCCGCCATCACCGGCCATGTCCCGGCGCGGCGGCGAAGCTGTGACGGGCTCGGGCAAATCGGGATCTCCTGACTATTCTCGTCTGTTTTCCGCCATTTTCGCTTCACCGGATGAGTCCATCCGGCTGGAAAATGCGCCGGCCGCGCAACATGGCGGCGACTGCTTGCCAGCGAAACCTTAGCTTGACAAGCGTTCACCTTCGAATGACAAGGATGCTCGTCGAAAAGTCTATAATGGAAGTGAGTCTGCGCATGGCCGTCTACAACCAAATCATCGATCACCCCGGCGCCTGGACCAGCGCTTCCATCGGCGGCCGCGAAGGCCTCACCGTCGCGCTGACGCAGGACCATTTCGAGGCCTTCGACGATCTGCTGGCCCGCACGGCGGACAAGCCGGCCGACGAAGTGACCCGCGCGGATTTCGACCATCCGGTGATCGCCACCTTCATGGATGGCGTGCGCGCGCGGATCATGGACGGGCACGGCGCCGCGATCCTCTCCGGGCTCGACCTCGGGCGCTATGGCCATGAGGCGTTCCGCCGCATCTATTGGGGCCTGGGCACGCATCTGGGCAACGGCGTGGTGCAGAGCTACCGGCGCGACCGCATCGGCCTCGTCCAGAAGGAAGAGGATAATCCGACCGGCCGCGGCTACCTCATGGACACCGAGCTGCGCTCGCATACCGATTTCCACGAGCTGCTGTCGCTCGCCTGCGTCCGCAAGGCGGAACAGGGCGGCCTGAGCGGCATCGTCAGCAGCCTCGCCATCCACAATGCGATCTTCGAGACGCGGCCGGAGCTGCTGGAGCCGCTCTATGAGGGCTTCTTCCACGAATCCGCCGGCGGCCAGCTCTCCCCCGGCAAAGTGCCGATCTATGGCTGCGTCGACGGCAAGGTGAGCTGCTATTATCACATCCCCTTCATCCTCAACGCTGCGCGTATCATGGGCGTGGAGGTGCCGGCCGCGCTGCGCGAGGCGATGAACCACATGAACGAGCAGGCCATGCGGGAGGACATCCGCGCGGACTTCATGCTCGAGCCGGGCGAGATGCTGTTCTGGCACAATTTCACCGCGCTGCATTCGCGCACCGCGTTCACGGACACGCCGCAGAACAAGCGGCTGCTCATGCGGCTGTGGCTCAACGTGCCCGACGGCCGGCCGCTGCCTCCCGAATTCCACGAGCGCGCGCGCTACATGGACGAGGTCCATGAAAAGGGCGAAACCGCGATCGACTATGCCAAGGAACCCGCCTGACCGCCACGTCGCCGCCGCCGCCACATCAGCGCCCATATCGGCTCCGGCCATATCAGGGCTGGTGTTGGCGTGACTTTTGCGCGACTGTCGCCTGCCCGGACACGCGGCAGCGCGCGCCTTCCCCATCCAGGTGACGATCTCACAAGCCATGCCGATCAAGAAGATGGATTTCGACGCGACCGACGTCAGTGACCCGCTGGTCGAATCGCCCGCCTTCCTCCAGTCGCCCAGCCCGGACGTGGAGCAGGACGCCGTCGCGCACAGCCGGTTCATCTTCGTCCGCCGCCTGCTGCAGGTCTCGCGGCTCTGGCGCACGGCCCTGTCCGATGCGCTGCGGCCGACCAGCGATGTGCAATCCGGCTGGCAGACGCTGTTCTGGCTCTCGCTGATCGGCCAGACATCGACCCAGCGCGAGCTGGCCGAGCGGGTCGGCATCAAGGAATCCACCCTGGCGCGCGCGCTCGACGCGCTGGAGAAGCAGGGCCTCGTGCGCCGGGACGTGGTGGCGAACAACCGCCGCGCCAAGACGATCACGCTCACGCCCGCGGCCGGACCGGTGCTGGCGAGCATCAACGACCGCGCCATGGCGCTGCGCGAGGACATATTGAAGGATGTCGACCCCGACGACATCGCCGCCTGCCTGCGCGTGCTCTCCGCGGTGCGCGACACGCTGATGCAGCATCGCAAGGCCTGACAGAGACCGGCGGACGCCCATGGCGCAGCCGGCGAGAGTCGGACCGCTTTAGATGGAACTGGCTTGTGGCCCTGCGCAGGCAGGAGCACTGTTTCTATCTCATTCGGACCAACCCGCCAGATAGCGGACGGCGGCCAGCGCGGCGGCGGCACCCTCGCCCATCGCCGTGGCGATGAGCCCGCCCGAACCGGCGCGTATGTCGCCCGCCGCGAACAGGCCGGGGCAACCGCTCTGCAGATCGGCGCCGGTGACGATCCTGCCGTCCTCGTCCAGATCGAGAAGGTCGGCCACGCAGGCGCTGTTCGGCGTCTGGCCGGCATAGATGAAGACGGCAGCGGTCATCATGGTCGCGCCATCGCTCAGCCGCGCGGCGGTCACTTCGGCATCGCCCTCGATCGCCGTGACGGTCCGGTCGGCAAGGATGCGGACATTGTCGCGCGCGCGCACCTGATCGACCACGCCCGGCCGGGCCGTCGGCGCGGCGCCCGGATGCACCAGCGTGACGCTTGCCGCATGGTTGGCGAGCTGCCGCGCTTCGTCGAAGGCCGAATCCCCGCCGCCGACCACGATCACGTCCCGCCCCCGGAAGAACATGCCGTCGCAGGATGCGCAATGCGAGACGCCGCGCCCGAGCAGTGCGTCCTCGCCCGGCACGCCGAGCGCGCGCCGGCGCGATCCCGCCGCCATCACGATCGCCCGCGCCCGCACGACCCCGGCGGCGCCGGTGACGACGAAACCGCCCGCCCCCCGCTCCACGCGCTCGATCGTGTCGAACAGGAAGGCGGCGCCCGCCTGCTCGGCCTGCTGCTGCAACTGCGGACCGAGATCATAGCCGGCAATGCCCTGCGGATGGCCCGGCGCATTGTCGATCTGGTCGACCGTCGCGATCTGGCCGCCCGGCGCCAGATGCTCGGCCACCATCGTGCGCAGCCCGCGCTCCGCCGCCGTCGCGGCCGCCGTCAATCCCGCGACGCCCGCGCCGATCACCAGCAGGTCGATATCATCGCCCATCATCCGCGCCTCAGCGCCAGTCGTCGATGGAGACCGTCGCCCGGTAGCCCGCGCCCATGATCTGCCAATAGCCGTTGCTCTCGCCGCCCACGACGACGACATTGATATCCTGTTCCTTGAACATGGGAATCAGTTCGTCCGGCGCGGCCTTGAGCCTGGTGGCGAGCGGTTCCACGCCCAGCGTGGCATTGGGATAGATATAGTTCTGCACGAGCTGCATGTCCCAGTAGCGCGCCGCCGGCATCTGCGCCGTCTCATAGGCGAAGCGGATGAGCTTGGCCTTGGTGTCGAACCCGCCCCGATCGATGAACTGGCGCGCGGTGATCGGATCGAGCAGGAAGGTCGGCGGACCCACCGTATCGGTGGCGACCAGCATGTCGCGCACATGCTCGCGCCAGAACGTCTCGCGCAGGCCCAGGTTGAAGCTGGTCGAGCGGCAGCCATGGAAGATGCTGACCGTGCTGTCCTCCCGGTCATAGCCCTTCTGCACATGCAGCGGCTCCCAGGGCGAGCGCTCCTCATTCTCGGCGAAGGTGAGATTGTTGTAGCTGTAGCCATTGCCCAGCGAGCCCATGAAGGTCTCGCCCGGCACGGAGCCGCCCTGCAGATTCTGCGAGAGCAGGCCATAGGCGCGGCCGATGGTGGCGTTGGCGTGATTATAGGGGCCCATCGCGCCGATGCCGCTGTTCATGCCGATCTGGTGGCGGATCGGCCCGTTGACGACGACCATCGCCGCGCCCGAGCTGGACGTGCTGCTGCGCGCGGTCACGCCGGAGGACGCGAGCGCCAGCACGACCGGGAAATATTCGGGCTTGCAGCCGGCCATCACCGCATTCACCGCGACCTTCTCCACGGTGAATTCCCACAGGCCGCGATTGGCGGTGGGTTGCAGGCGGCCGACGATCTCGTCCGGCGCGCGGCGCGTCTGCGCCAGCATCGCCGCCACTCGCTCCTGCGTCGGCAGGACGATGGGCAGCTTGTCCGTCCAGTCATTGGCGAGGAACAGCGCGTGCAGCGCATCCTCCCCGGCCGGATCGAGCAGGCGCGGCGTGCGCGCGAACTGGGCGGGCTGGTCCGAGGTCGCGAGGCCGACCGTCAGCGCCTCGATCACCTCGCGCATGAACAGCACGCCCGTCACAGGGTCATTGCCATACACATAGGCGCGCAGCTCCTCGGCGCTCTTGCCCATGACCGGCTGCGGCACGAACGCGCGCGGCGCGGCGGCAAGGCCGGCCATGCGCACGGTGGAGCGTACCACGGCGGCGAACTTGTCCGTATGCAGGGAGACGGTGGGCAGGCCATAGTCCGTCTCCAGCGTGACGGCATGCTTGGCCACGGCCGGCGCGCAGGTGCTGCAATGGCCGACGCCGAAGATCACGGCATCCGCCTCGTCGCGCGCGCGCGCCCACAGCTCCGGATCGTCGCGGCCATAATAGCCGGACATCGGCACCAGTTGCGTGCGCACGCCCGGCATCGTCTCGGCGAACCAGAGCTGGACCTGTTCGAGCAGCCGCGTCGAATCGTCGAACCGGCTGTCGATGAGGAAGATGGTCTTGCCGTCGAGCCCGTCCAGCCGCTGCGCCGGCGCCTTGCGGGTGAGCAGCGGCGGATAGCCGACCGGATTGTGCACGACGATCTGCGGCTGCCCGGTCGTGCGTTCAAATGCGGTCGCGACAGTCATTTCACTCTCCGATATTGCTGGCCGATATCACTGGCCGATATTGCTGGCTGATGCTGCATGATGGCGGACCGGGCGAGACGCCGTAACGCACGCCGGCCGACCCGGGCGACTGCTCGCACGCGGCCATCGCCCGCCGGCAGCATATCGGCCGCAAAATTGATTTGCAATACTAATTATATGCAATACGATGTATCTAATCATGGGCGCTGCATAGGGGCTCCCGCTGGCGCGCCTGCGATGATAGCCATGGCGGCTGAATGGATCGAGAGGAAGACATAGATGGCAGCCAGGCGGATCGCGAAGGACCGGGCGATGGAGACGATCGGCGGCGACGCCAAGGCGCGGCCCGACGAGGCGTTCGCCCATTATGCCCGCTGGTATGAGGAAGGGTCCATGGAGGATCTGCGCTTCCAGCTCACCAGCCGCCTGCGCGAGTCCATGCGCGTGATGCGCGTGATGCTGGAAGAGGAGCTGCGCGCCGAGGGACTCACCCGCGCGCTGTGGGAAGCGCTGTTCGTCATCGTCCTCTCGGGCGGCGACAGCACCCAGAAATCGCTCGCCAGGCGCCTGCGGATCGAAGGCGCCACGCTGGTCCGGCTGCTCGACAAGCTGGAAGAGGATGCGCTGATCCAGCGCGTGCAGGGCGTGACCGACCGCCGCTCCAAGACGATCGAGCCGACCAGGGCCGGCCTCGCGCTCGTCCGCCGACTGGTCAAGCGCACCGACGCGATGCGCGCGCGGTATCTGGAGGGCTGGTCGCAGGCCGATCTGGAAGCCGGCATCGCCCTGCTCTCACGCCTCGCGGGGCCGTCTTCCGCCAGCGAAGGCTGATCGGCGCCGCGCAAGAAACATCCGCGCCGGAATAGTTGTCAATATAATTAGCTGTGCTATGTAATGATCTGCGCAGCCGGGATTCGCCGGTCGCGCGGCAGGCCCGGAAACATCCGGCAGCCAGGGAGGGATGACCTGATGACAGGCGCGACAGCAGGGCCCGACACAGCCCCTGCCCAATCCAACGATGTCGGATCGGCCGGGCATGACTGGCCCAGCCCGCGCTCCGCCTGGTACGCCGTCTGCCTGATCTCGCTCATCTCCGTGCTCTCCAACATAGACCGCGGAATCATCTCGCTGCTGGTCCAGCCGATCAAGCGCGACCTCCATGTCAGCGATACCGAGATGGGCATCCTGATCGGCTTCGCCTTCTCCTTCTTCTACATGATCGTCGGCCTGCCGATGTCGCGCGTCACCGATGTCGGCAATCGCAAGCTCATCCTCACCATCGGCCTCAGCATCTGGAGCTGCGCGACCACGCTCACCGCGCTCGCCTACAGCTATGCCACGCTGTTCATCGCGCGCGGCGTGGTGGGCGCGGGCGAGTCGGTCAAGGGGCCGACCTCCATGTCGATGATCTCGGACATCGTGCCGCGCAGGAAGCTGCCGCGCGCCATGTCGATCTATTCCATGGGCATCGCCGGCGGCATGGCGGCCTCGATGATCATCGGCGGGGTGATCCTCGAACTGGTCAAGGACATCACGCCCCTGCACGTCCCCGGCTTCGGCCTGCTGCGGGACTGGCAGTTCGTGTTCCTGAGCTGCGGCGTGCCGGGGCTCATCGTCGCCGCGATCTTCTTCTTCACGGTCAAGGAGCCGAGCCGCAAGGGCCGGCGGGTCAAGGGCTCGGTGCCGCTGCGCGAGGTTGCCGGCTTCGTCTGGACGAACAAGCGCATCTATATTCCGCTGCTGCTCAGCCTGGCGATCGGCGCGATCGAGGCGTTCGGGCTGATGGCCTGGCGCGTCGCCTTCTTCGAGCGCACGCATGGCTGGACGCCCAACCAGGTCGGGCCGCTGCTCGGCATCGCGGCCCTGCTCACCACGCCGATCGGCCTGTTCATCGGCACGATGATCGCCGAGCGGCTCGACCGGCGCCGCATTCCGGACGCGATGATCCGCCTGTGCCTCTACTCCAACTTCATCACCGTGCCGGCGGCGCTGGCGATGCCGCTGATGCCCACCCCCTGGCTGTCCTTCGCGCTCATCATCGCCGGCGGCGTGGGCAATGCGATCGGCTCGCCGGGCCAGAATTCCGCCATCCAGATCATCACGCCCAACGAGATGCGGGCCCAGCTCAGCGCGCTCTACCTGTTCACGATCAGTGTCGTCGGCGCCGGCTTCGGTCCGTTGTTCGTCGCGCTCATCACGGACTATGTGTTCACCGACGAAAGCATGCTGCGCTACGCTATGGCGCTCACCACCGCCGTGCTCGGGCCCATCGGGCTCGCCCTGACATGGCTCGCCATGCGTCCCTATGGCGCGGCGGTGTCCAGGATCCTCGACCAGGAAGACGCCGCCGCCGCGGCAGCCGAACCGGCCTGAACCGGCGCACGACTGTTGCCTGCAAGACACGTCATTTGCAAACATTGCATATCATATGGTTTTAACTTGAAGTAGTTTCAGCAAGCATCTATCCGCCACGGGCCTTCAGGGCCGAACGAGAACAGCAGCGCCCGGGCGCTGCACATGGGAGAAGGAGAACAGGCTATGGCTTTCGGGCTTCGCATTCACGGCTATCATGGCAGCACCGGTTTGAGCCGTTTCGCGCTGGCGGCCGCGCTGGCCGCGCTCTGCCCCGCCAACGCGCTCGCGCAGGACGATGCCGGCGACGCAGTCGCGGCTGAAAACCCGTCCGACGAGGCGATCATCATCACCGGCTCGCGCATCGCGCGGCAGGGCTTCAGCGCCCCGACCCCGCTCACCGTCGTCGGGCAGGACAGCATCCAGGCCCGGGGCGACACCAATATCGCCGAGGTGCTCAACGAGCTGCCGGCGTTCCGCGCCAGCCAGACGCCGGAAAACAGCTTCGTCACCATCACCGGCAATATCGGCGCGCGCACGCTCGACCTGCGCGGCCTGGCGCCGCAGCGCACGCTGGTGCTGGTCAACGGCCGGCGGTTCATCCCCTCCTCGCCGCAGGGCACGGTCGACCTCAACCTGATCCCCACCATGCTGATCCAGCGGGCCGAGGTCGTCACTGGCGGCGCATCGGCGGCCTATGGCTCGGATGCGGTCGCGGGCGTGGTCAACCTGATCCTCGACACCAAGCTCACCGGCCTGCGCGCACAGGCGCAATATGGCATATCGCAGGAAGGCGAGGACGAGAACTACCAGCTCGGCCTGGCCGGCGGCACGTCCTTCGCGGACGGGCGCGGCCATGTCGTCGCCGGGTTCGAATTCTCGGACAACCGGGGCATGGGCGGCTGCTACAGCATCGACTGGTGCGCGCTCGAATATTCCAACGTCACCAACAATGACTGGGTCCGGCCGACCGCGGCGAATCCGCACCCCAACAATGCGCTGCCCAATCGCGTCACCCTGCCTCACAAGCACCCCACGCTCATCACGCCGGGCCTCATCAACACGCCGGGCGCCGGCGGCAGCCCGCTGCTGCGCGGCACCTATTTCCGGCCGGACGGCACGCCCGTCATCAACGGCTGGGACTATGGCCAGTGGCCCTCCACCTTCGCGCAGGTCGGCGGCGACGGGCATCTCGACGATCCGTTCACCTCGGCGCATCTCATGAAAGGCCCCGTGCAGCGCTGGGCCGCCTTCCTCCATGGCGAATATGCGCTGACGGACGACGTCAAGGCCTTCACCGAGCTCTCCTATGGCACTGTGCGCGGCTGGCAGAACGGCGCGCAGTTCCGCGAGACGAACGTCACGATCCGCCGCGACAATCCCTTCCTCCCGGCCGAGATCCTCGCATTGATGGGTCCCGAGCAGGCGTCGATCGGCCTCGCGCGCGACGGTGACGATTTCGGCGTCGCGAAATATCGCGGCGAGAACAAGACGTTCCGCGGCGTGCTGGGCGTGGAAGGCAATCTGGGCGGCAGCTGGAAGTGGGACGCCTATTATCAATATGGCCACAACCAATATGACCAGCAGATGGCCAACAACCGCATCAACGCGAACTGGACCAAGGCGGTCGACGCCGTACGCAACGATGCGGGCAACATCGTCTGCCGCGTGAATGCGGATGCGAACCCGGCCAATGACGATGCGGCCTGCGTGCCCGTCAACCTGTTCGGCGAAAACCAGTGGGACCCGGCGGCCAAGGCCTATATGTATGGCACCGGCTGGCAGACCGCGACGATCCAACAGCATGTGGCGGCCGCCAATCTGCAGGGCAGCCCGTTCGACACCTGGGCTGGCGCGGTGTCGCTGGCCGGCGGTGTCGAATATCGCCGCGACAGCATCGATGGCGATGCGGACGCCATCTCGCTCGCCAATGGCTGGTATGTCGGCAATGGCAGCGCCGTCTCGGGCGAGGTGTCGGTGCGCGAAGGCTATCTGGAAACCATCGTGCCGCTCGCGGTCGATGCGCCCTTCGCCAAGAGCCTGGAGCTGAACGCGGCGGTGCGCTACACCGACTACAGCACCAGCGGCGGCGTCACGACCTGGAAGGTCGGCGCGACCTGGGACCTCAACGACTGGTTCCGCCTGCGCGGCACCCGCTCGCGCGACATCCGCGCGCCCAACCTGCTGGAGCTGTTCGGATCGACCACCTCGGCTTCATCGCGCGTGGTCGACGAGACCGGCGTGCAGTGGCTGCCGCGCGTCTTCACCGGCGGCAACGACCAGCTTCGCCCGGAAACCGCGGACACCTGGACGATCGGTGCCGTGTTCAGCCCGAAATGGGGCGCGCTCAACGGCCTGCGCCTGTCAGTCGACTATTATGACATCCAGATCGACGATGCGATCAGCCAGGTCGGCGGCCAGACGATCGTGGACCGCTGCTTCGCGGACAGGAGCTCGAGCTTCTGCGATCTCGTCACCTTCGGCACGACCAACACGGCCGAGATCGTCGAGGTGCGCAATCCCTGGCTCAACCTCAACACGCTGATCGTGCGCGGCATCGACATCGAGGGCGATTATCGCCTGCGCCTCGCCGACGCGCAGAGCCTGAGCTTCCGCGTGCTCGCCTCCTATGTGAAGGACTATATCACCGTCGACTCCGTGGGTGCCATCGACCGTGCGGGCCAGACCGGCGTGCAGACCGGCGCCCTGCCCGGCATGCCGCGCTGGACCGTCAACGGCACGATCAGCTATGACAGCGGACCGTTCAACTTCAACATGCAGGGCCGCTATATCGGCGCTGGCATCATGGACGTGACGCTCGTCGGCCCGACCGATGCCGGCTACAGCACCGATCTGCCCAACAGCATCAGCGACAACCATATCGAGGCGATGTTCTATCTGGACGTCGGCGCGAGCTACACGTTCGAGCTGGCCGACGAGCGCAAGCTGCAGATTTTCGGCGCGATCAAGAACCTCACCAATCCGAGCCCGCCGGTCAATGTCTACAGCGGATCGGGCACCAACCCCTTCCTGTTCGACATGGTCGGCCGCCGCTTCACCATCGGCGCGCGCGTGTCGCTCTGACGATCGGTCATCCTCTCCAGGGACCAAGGCAGGCGCCGGGAAGAGCGATCTTCCCGGCGCCTTTCCTTTGCGGCGGCCGCGCGGGCGCCCGGCCTGCCCCGTCCGGGCCACGGCGCGGTTGTCTTGCGCGCGCGGCTGGGGCAAGGGAGACGCGGGACGCGCCAGTGCGCGGCCACGGAATCAGGGAATAACGGGAACCCGCGATGAGTGTTCAGGACAAGCCGGTTGTGTTGTTTGGCGGCGGCGGCTTTCTGGGCCGCCAGGTGGCGCAGGAGCTGCTCTCGCGCGGCTTCCGCATCCGCATCGCGCAGCGCGACATACGCGCCACGCAGGCCATCCGCTCGCTCGGCAATATGGGCCAGACCCAGTTCCTGTCGATCGACATCACCCGGCCGGACCAGGTCGCGGCCGCGCTCGCCGGCGCCGGCGCGGCGGTCAATCTCGTCGGCCTGCTCAGGGGCGACATGCAGGCCATCCATGTCACCGGCGCGGAGACGATCGCCAGGGCGGCGAGCGCCGCCGGGCTCGAGGCGCTCGTCCATGTCTCCGCCATCGGCGCGGACCCGGACAGCAACTCGGCCTATGGCCGCACCAAGGGCGAGGGCGAGATCGCCGTGCGGGCGGCCTTTCCCCGCGCGACCATCCTGCGCCCCTCGATCCTGTTCGGCAATGACGACGGGTTCACCAATCGCTTCGCGCAGCTCATCGTCGTGGGATCGGCCGTGCCGCTGCTGCGCGCCGTGCCGCTGATCCGCGGCGAGACGCGCTTCCAGCCGATCGACGCGGGCGACGTCGCCCGTGTCGTCGCGACGGCGGTGGGCGACCATGACCGCTTTGGCGGCGAAACCTACGAGCTGGGCGGGCCGGACGTGCTGACGCTGGCGCAGATCAATGCGTGGATCGCCGAGCATACCGGCCGCAAGGTGAATTTCCTGCCGATCCCGGACGGCATTGCCAGCGCCATGGCGACGCTGACCGGCTGGGCGCCCTGCGCGCCGATCACGCGGGACCAGTTCCGCATGCTGCTGAAGGACAATGTGGTGGCGCCCGATGCGAAGGGCATCGCGCCGTTCGGCATCACGCCCACGCCGATGGCCGCGCGCGCCCCGGCCTGGCTCTCCCAGTATCGCAAGCTGGGTCGTTTCGGCCGACCGGCCGCCAGCTGATCCACTCGCGGCCGGCCCCGGCCCCCTCTCCCCGACAGGATGCCCGCCATGGACAGCCATCTCCTGACCGTCATCCTGCTCGGCATCGTCGAGGGATTGACGGAGTTCCTGCCCGTCTCCTCGACGGGCCACCTCATCCTCGCGAGCGAATTGCTCGGCTATGATTCATCCCAATGGGCGACGTTCAACGTCATCATCCAGCTCGGCGCGATCCTCGCGGTCGTCGTGCTCTACTGGCGCACATTCTGGACTGTCGCGCTGGGCCTGTTCGGCAACGACACGGGCAGCTGGCGCTTCCTGATCAACCTGCTGCTCGCCTTCATGCCCTCGGCCGTGCTGGGCCTGGCGCTGCACAGCTATATCGAGACGCTGCTCGGCGCGCCCAAGGTGGTGGCGGTGGCGCTGGTGCTGGGCGGCATCGCGATCCTGCTGGTCGAACGGCTGATCGGCACGTTCCGCTATCATGGCGTGTCGAACATCCCGGCCGTGCGCGCCATCGGCATCGGCATCATCCAGTGCCTGGCGATGATCCCCGGCGTCAGCCGCTCCGGCGCGACGATCATGGGCGCGCTGGCGCTGGGCGTGGACCGCCGGACCGCCGCCGAATTCTCCTTCTTCCTCGCCATCCCCACCATGCTCGGCGCCACCACGCTGGAGACATACAAGAACCGCGAGGCACTGATGAGCGCATCGGTCAACTGGGGCGATATCGCCATCGGCTTCGCTGTGTCCTTCGTCGTCGCGATCCTGGTCATCAAATGGTTCGTGGGCCTCGTCTCGCGGCGCGGGTTCGCGCCCTTCGCCTGGTATCGAATCATCGCGGGAATCGCCGCATTCATATGGCTGACCGCAAGATAAGGCCGAACCGGACCTATTTAATGTCGTAAAGCCCCTTCATGCGAACGGTTATCACTTTATCGACAAAATATGAGGCAATATAGCTGCCATATAACGCGCCAGGCGCGTGACTCCGCATTTTTTTGACGTTATCGGCCCGCTTGCTGAAACAAGGAGCATGTGATGGCCGAAAATCCTATGCTGAAGTTCGTCGCACGGACGCAGTCCTATCCGGACAAGCGCGCCGCAGACGAGCGCGCGCATGATTTTCACGAGATTTCGCATGGGTTCGCCACGGACGGCGCGGGGGAACAGGCCGCGCGCTGCTCGCAATGCGGCGTGCCCTATTGCTCGGTCCACTGCCCGCTGCACAATCACATCCCGGACTGGCTGCGCCTGACCGCCGAAGGGCGCCTGCGCGAGGCCTATGAGCTCTCCAACCTCACCTCGACCATGCCGGAGATCTGTGGCCGCATCTGCCCGCAGGACCGGCTGTGCGAGGGCAATTGCGTCATCGAATTCTCCGGCCACGGCGCCGTCACCATCGGCTCGGTGGAGAAGTTCATCACCGACACCGCATGGGAAGAAGGCTGGGTGGAGCCCGTCATCGTCGGCGAGGCGACCGGCCAGTCGGTCGGCATCATCGGCGCCGGACCCGGCGGCCTCACCGCGGCCGAGTATCTCCGCGCGGCCGGCCATGACGTGCATGTCTACGATCGCTACGATCGCGCCGGCGGCCTGCTGACCTACGGCATCCCCGGCTTCAAGCTGGAGAAGCCGATCGTCACGCGCCGGGTGGAGCGGCTGGAGGCGGCGGGCATCCACTTCCATCTCGGCTTCGAGGTCGGCCGCGATGCCACCCTCGCGCAATTGCGCCAGCGCCACGACGCAGTGCTGATCGCCACCGGCGTCTACAAGGCGCGCGACATGAAGATGCCGGGCGTCGGCGCGCCGGGCGTCGTCAAGGCGCTGGATTTCCTCACCGCCTCCAACCGCGCCGGTTTCGGCGACCATGTCCCCGCGCATGAGGATGGCACGCTGCTCGCCACCGGCAAGGATGTCGTCGTGGTCGGGGGCGGCGACACCGCCATGGATTGCGTGCGCACCGCCATCCGCCAGGGTGCGCGCAGCGTGCGCTGCCTCTACCGGCGCGACCGCGAGAATATGCCCGGCTCCCAGCGCGAAGTGCAGAATGCGGAGGAAGAGGGCGTCGAGTTCGTCTGGCTCACCGCCCCCGTCGCCTTCGAGGGCACGGACCAGGTCGCCGGCGTCAAGCTCATCCGCATGCGGCTGGGCCAGCCGGACGCCTCGGGCCGCCGCGCGCCCGAGCCCGAGCCGGGCAGCGAGGCGAGCATCCCGGCCGATCTCGTCATCAAGGCGCTCGGCTTCGATCCGGAGGATCTGCCGGTGATGTTCGGCGAGCCCGATCTGGCGGTCACCCGCTGGGGCACGCTGCGCGTCGACCATCGCCGCATGATGACCAGCATCGACGGCGTGTTCGCCGCCGGCGACATCGTGCGCGGCGCGAGCCTCGTCGTCTGGGCCATCCGCGATGGCCGCGACGTGGCGGATCACATGCAGGCCTATCTGCGCGAGAAGGTCGCGACCGGCCGACGGGAGATCGCGGCATGAGCGGCACGCCCCAAGCGCGGGTCGAGCGGAACCGGCCCGACAAAATCTTCGCCTGTGCGACGGCAACGATGAAGCCCGTCGCCACGCAAGCCAATCTGAGAATGGACTAAGCCATGACCGCATCCCGCGAAACCGAACGCGAACGCCTGGCCCGCGAGGGCATGTATCGCCCCGAACTCGAGAGCGACGCCTGCGGTGTCGGCCTCATCGCCGCGACGGACGGCAAGCCCTCGCGCCGGGTGGTGGCCAGCGCCATCGATGCGCTGAAGGCGGTGTGGCACCGCGGCGCGGTGGACGCGGACGGCAAGACCGGCGACGGCGCGGGCATCCATGTCGATCTGCCGGCGCGCTTCTTCGACGACGCCATCTCCGCCTCGGGCCACAAGCCCCTGCCCAATCGCCTCGCCGTGGGCATGGTGTTCCTGCCGCGCACGGATCTCAGCGCGCAGGAAAGCTGCCGCATGATCGTCGAATCCGAGATCATCGAGGCCGGCTATAATATCTATGGCTGGCGGCAGGTGCCGGTCGACGTCTCCGTCATCGGCGAGAAGGCGCAGCGCACCCGTCCGGAAATCGAGCAGATCCTCATCGCCGGCCCGCTGCCCGAGGCGCAGGATGTCGCCGAGTTCGAGCGCGATCTCTATCTCGTGCGTCGCCGCATCGAGAAGAAGGTGGTCGAGGCGCAGATCAACGATTTCTACGTCTGCTCGCTCTCCTGCCAGTCGATCGTCTACAAGGGGCTGTTCCTCGCCGAGAGCCTGTCCGTCTTCTATCCGGACCTGACCGACGAGCGGTTCGAGAGCCGGGTGGCGATCTTCCACCAGCGCTATTCCACCAACACATTCCCGCAATGGTGGCTCGCCCAGCCGTTCCGCAGCCTCGCCCATAATGGCGAGATCAACACGATCCGCGGCAACAAGAACTGGATGAAGAGCCACGAGATCAAGATGGCGGCGCTGGCGTTCGGCGAGCAGTCGGGCGACATCAAGCCGGTGATCCCGGCCGGCGCATCGGACACCGCCGCTCTGGATGCGGTGTTCGAGACGCTGTGCCGCGCCGGCCGCGACGCGCCGACCGCCAAGCTGATGCTGGTGCCCGAGGCCTGGCAGCATGGCGACGAGGTGCCCGAGGCGCATCAGCAGATGTATGAATATCTGGCCTCGGTCATGGAGCCGTGGGACGGCCCGGCCGCCCTGGCCATGACGGACGGCCGCTGGGCGGTGGCGGGCATGGACCGCAATGCCCTGCGCCCGCTGCGCTACACGCTGACCTCCGACAATCTGCTCATCGTCGGCTCGGAGACCGGCATGGTCGTCGTGCCGGAGAGCACGATCGTCAAGAAGGGGCGCCTGGGCCCCGGCCAGATGATCGCGGTCGATCTCGATGCCGGCCGGCTGTTCGACGATCGGGCGATCAAGGACCGCATCGCCTCCGAGCGCCCCTATGCCGATTATGTGCAGGGCTTCCGCTCGGCTGCCGACCTGCCGCCCGCCGGCGCGGATGCGCGCCCCGGCTGGAGCCGCGCCGAGCTCACCCGCCGGCAGATCGCGGCCAATCTGACCATGGAGGATATGGAACTGATCCTCAGCCCCATGGCGGAGGACGGCAAGGAAGCCATCGGATCGATGGGCGACGATGCGCCGCTGGCCGTCATCACGGACAAGCCGCGCACGATCAGCCATTTCTTCCGGCAGAATTTCAGCCAGGTCACCAATCCGCCGATCGATTCCCTGCGCGAACGGCATGTGATGAGCCTGATGACGCGCTTCTCGAACCTCGCCAACATCCTGGAGGAGGGATCGCAGAACAGCGACGTGCTGGTGCTGGATTCGCCCGTGCTGCTCTGCGACGACTGGTCGCGCCTCAAGAAATATTTCGGCAAGGTCGTCGCCGAGATCGACTGCACCTTCTCGGCGGATGGCCCGTCCGACGCCCTGCGCGCCGCCATCGGCCGCATCCGCGACGAGGCGGAAATCGCGGTGCGCGCGGGCCAGACCGAATTGTTCCTCTCCGACGAGAATGTGGGGCCGGACCGGATCGGCATCGCCATGGTGCTCGCCGCCGCCGCCGTGCACACTCATCTGGTGCGTAAGGGCCTGCGCTCCTACGCATCGATCAACGTGCGCACCGCCGAGTGCCTGGACCCGCATTATTTCGCGGTGCTGATCGGCGTGGGCGCGACCACGGTGAACGCCTATCTCGCCGAGGCCTGCATCGCCGACCGGCATGGGCGTGGCCTGCTCGGCGAGCGCAGCCTGGACGCATGCCTCGAAAACTATCGCAAGGCCGTCAATGAAGGCCTGCTCAAGATCATGAGCAAGATGGGCATCGCGGTCATCTCCTCCTATCGCGGCGGCTATAATTTCGAGGCGGTCGGCCTGAGCCGCGCGATCGTCAACGACCTGTTCCCGAGCATGCCCTCCAAGATCTCCGGCGAAGGCTATGCCTCGCTGCAGTTCAATGCGCTGGAGCGGCACAAGTCGGCCTATGACAAGGCGGTGGTCAACCTGCCGGTCGGCGGTTTCTACCGTCATCGCGCCGGCGGCGACACCCACGCCTATACCGCCCAGCTCATGCACCTGCTGCAGACGGCGGTCGCGACGGACAGCTACTCGACCTATCTGCAATTCTCGCGCGGCGTGCAGGAATTGCCCCCGGTCTATCTGCGCGACCTGGTCGAGTTCGTCCATCCGGAGCGGGCCGTGCCGATCGACAGCGTCGAGGCGATCACCGAGATCCGCAAGCGCTTCATCACGCCGGGCATGTCGCTGGGCGCGCTCTCGCCCGAGGCGCATGAGACGCTCGCCATCGCCATGAACCGCATCGGCGCCAAGGCCGTCTCCGGCGAGGGTGGCGAGGATCGCGCGCGCTTCAGGCCCTATGAGAATGGCGACAACGCCAATTCGAGCATCAAGCAGATCGCTTCGGGCCGGTTCGGCGTCCATGCCGAATATCTGGGCGCCTGCGACGAGATCGAGATCAAGGTCGCGCAGGGCGCCAAGCCCGGCGAGGGCGGCCAGCTCCCCGGCTTCAAGGTGACCGAGTTCATCGCGAAGCTGCGCCACTCGACGCCCGGCGTGACGCTCATCTCGCCCCCGCCCCATCACGACATCTACTCGATCGAGGACCTGGCGCAGCTCATCTACGACCTCAAGCAGATCAACCCGCGCGCGCGGGTCTGCGTCAAGCTGGTCGCGCAGGCCGGCATCGGCACCGTGGCGGCCGGCGTCGCCAAGGCGCATGCGGACGTCATCCTCATCTCCGGCAATGTCGGCGGCACCGGCGCCTCGCCCTTCACCAGCATCAAGTTCGCGGGGCTGCCGTGGGAGATGGGGCTGGCCGAGGCCAATCAGGTGCTCACGCTCAACGGCCTGCGCCACCGCGTGAAGCTGCGCACGGACGGCGGCCTCAAGACCGGCCGCGATGTCGTCATCGCCGCCATATTGGGCGCCGAGGAGTTCGGCATCGGCACGCTTTCGCTCGTCGCGATGGGCTGCATCATGGTGCGCCAGTGCCATAGCAACACCTGCCCGGTGGGCGTGTGCGTGCAGGACGAGCGGCTGCGCGCCAAGTTCACCGGCACACCGGAGAAGGTCATCAACCTGATGACCTTCATCGCCGAGGAAGTGCGCGAGATCCTGGCGCGGCTGGGCTGCCGCAGCCTGGACGAAGTGATCGGCCGCACCGAGTTCCTCAAGCAGGTGAGCCGGGGCGCCGAGCATCTCGACGATCTCGACCTCAACCCGATCCTCGCCAAGGTGGACGCGGACGACGACAAGCGCCGCTTCAACCTGCCGACCTGGCGCAACGAAGTGCCCGACAGCCTGGACGCCCAGATGATCGCGGACGCCAGGGCCGTGTTCGAGCGTGGCGAGAAGATGCAGCTCACCTACACGGTGCGCAACACGCACCGCGCCGTGGGCACGCGCTTCTCCGCGCTGGTGACGGAGAAGTTCGGCATGTCCGCCCTGGCCGACGGGCATGTCCATGTCCGCCTGCGCGGCACGGCCGGCCAGTCGCTCGGCGCGTTCCTGTGCAAGGGCATCACGCTGGAAGTGTTCGGCGACGCCAACGACTATGTCGGCAAGGGCCTTTCGGGCGGCATCGTCGCGGTGCGGCCGATGGTCTCCAGCGCGCTGGCCAGCCAGGACAATACGATCATCGGCAACACCGTCCTCTATGGCGCGACGGCCGGCAAGCTGTTCGCCGCCGGCCAGGCGGGCGAGCGCTTTGCCGTGCGCAACTCGGGCGCGCAGGTCGTCATCGAGGGCTGCGGGGCCAATGGCCTCGAATATATGACCGGCGGCATCGCCGTGATCCTGGGCCAGGTCGGCGCCAATTTCGGCGCGGGCATGACCGGGGGCATGGCGTTCGTCTATGACGAGACGCGCAGCTTCATCGCCCGGGCCAATCCCGAAAGCATCGTGTGGCAGCGGCTGGAAAGCGCCCATTGGGAAGGCGTGCTCAAGGCGCTGATCGAGGAGCATGTCGCGCGCACGGACAGCAGCTGGGCAAGCGCCATCCTGCATGGCTGGGACCGCACGCGTCATCATTTCTGGCAGGTCTGCCCGCGCGAGATGCTCGACCGGCTGGAGGCGCCGCTCTCCGGCCTGACGGACGTGGTGGCCGCGGAATGACACCCGCGCAGGGCCGGCCCGCGTGCCGGCCCTGCGCATCCTGCCCAGGCCACAGGCGGGCGTCCCGTATCGAGACGGCCGGCTCGATGCGCAGGCCAGTTAGCGGAGGCAAACTGCCTTAATTTCTGTTAATGATTTCGCGGGGCGCGACTCAAGCGTGCCGTGGGAGGCTGGTTTGTCACGTTCGAAGCTGTTGAGCGCCGTCGCGGGTGCCTTGTTCCTGATGCTCGCTCCGTCGAGCGCGATGGCCGACGGGCCGATCACCGGCGCGCCCTATCCGCCGGGCAAGCCCGTCGACGTGCCGGCGCCGTCCGTGGCGCTGCTGTTCGCGATGGGCGCTGCCGGCGTCATGTGGGGCCGCCATCTCGGCAACAAGCGCGACAAATCCTGACCGCTACATGTCCGCCCTGACGGGACGGGGAGCAAAAGAGGGATCATGGACCGCCATCCGGCGGTCCTTTTTTTGGCGGCTGCACGGCCTGGAGAGCGGCGCTCGTCCCATTCCCATGAAGGGGAAGGCCGCCGGCGCCACACCAGCCGCGACCTTTTCCGATCCGGGAGCTTGTCCATTGTCCGGATGGCCCCGGTGCTCCTGCTTCCGCGGGAACATTGATTTCCACGCCAGGGCCAGCGGGCGATGCCTACGGCCCGGGCATCGACAGATCGGAGACCGGGCCGGTGCCCGGCTGGACCTTGGGCAGCGGTGCGGAGACCGTCGCGGTCGGGGGAGGTTTCATGTCCGGCGTCGGGGCGTCGGGCAGCGGCAGCAGCACCTTGTCCTCGGAATGATAAGGCGGCAGCGGCGCCAATATGCCGTCATCGAGCGCGACCATATCATTATGGAGGCCCGCGTCGCAGCCCTCGCAGCTATAGCCCCGTGGCGCGAGATCGCGCGGGACGGCGACCCTGTCCTCCACCTTGCCGGCCGGGAACGTGCCCAGATCGACCGCGGCGACACTGGCATTGCCCGCGCCCGCCCGTTCCGGCGCACCGGCCACGAACGAGCCGAGCGACACACCCGCTCCGCCACCGACCAAAGCGATGGCTCCGATCACCAGCATTCGGCGCGCGACAGGCTTCATGCCGCCAGTCTAGCAGGAGTGTGGCGATGAAAACAGCCTTCGCCTGATTCGCCACGCCGCATGCCACGGGCCTTGCGTCGCCGGCCCACCTAACTATGGACAGGCACCATGTGGCACCTCCATCAATTCCCCCTCTGTCCTTTCTCCCGCAAGGTGCGCTTCCTGATGGCGGAGAAGGGCATCGTCTATGATCTGGTGCGCGAATCGCCCTGGGCGGCGAGCGACGCGTTTCTGGACCTCAATCCGTCCGGCATGACGCCAGCTCTCAAATCCTCCGATGGCGCGGTCAGGCTCGCCGACAGCCAGGCGATCTGCGAATATTTCGAGGAAACGGTCGAGCAGTTCGCGCTCATCTCCGGCTCCGCGGCGGCGCGTGCGGAAATCCGGCGGCTGACCGCATGGTTCGACCAGATCGTCTATCGCGATGTCGTCGCGCCGCTGCTCAACGAGCGCATGATCAAGCGAATCGTCACGCGCGCCTCGCCCGATGCCGGCGCCCTGCGCGAGGCGATGCGCCGCGCCAACACCCATATGGATTATATGGACTGGCTGCTCGATCATCATAGCTGGATGGCCGGCGGCACGATGAGCCTCGCCGACATCGCCGCCGCCGCGCACATCTCCGTCGCGGACTATCTGGGCGGGATCGACTGGGAAGGGCACAAGCCGACCAAGCGCTGGTATGCCGGCATCAAGTCGCGCCCGTCCTTCCGGCCGCTGCTGGCGGAGCGGATGGATGTCGTCACGCCACCCAAATATTACGACCAGCCGGATTTCTGAAGCCGGCGCGAGACGCTCCAGCGCCTCGCCCTCATTTCATTCGTCGGCTTCATTCGCGATATAGACGCGATTGCGGCCATGCTGCTTGGCGAGATAGAGCGCCCGGTCGGCCGCCGTCAGTGACTCGCGCGGCTCGGCATAGGCGAAGACGTCCGCGATCCCGGCCGAGAATGTGACCTGCTCCATCCGCTCGCCCGTCTTGCGGTCCACCAGATTGCGCTCGGCCAGATCGGCGCGGGCATCATCCACGATCTTCGCCGCTTCCGCGACGGTAAGCCCGCGAAACAGCATCACGAACTCCTCGCCGCCATGGCGCGCGACATGGCATTTATCGCCCGAGATCCTGGCCAGCAGCCCCCCCACGAACTTGAGGACGCGGTCGCCCGCATCATGGCCATGGCTGTCGTTGATGACCTTGAAATGATCGATATCGCAAAAGGCGATGCTCAGCGGCTCGCCATCGCCCTGCGCGATCCGGCTTTCGTCGCGCAGCGTGTTCTCGAAGCTGCGCCGGTTGGGCAGGCCGGTGAGATGATCCTGCTCCGCCGCCTTGCGCGCGGTTTCGAGATTCTTCTGGAGCAGGCGCGTCTGCTTCTGGCCGTCGCGCATCCGCCCCTCGACCTCGCGGGTCTTCTCGATCATCGCACGGGTGAGCGAGACGAGATTGGCGATGGTCTCGCCGCCCGGGCCGCCCTCGGTGAGTTCGGCGGCCTGCTCCTGGAGCGCGACGCCGAAATTCTTGGCCGACATGCTCGACTGGTCGGCGATGCCGGTGAGCGCATCGAGATTGGCCTCGACCTTCGCGAGCATCTCGGCCAGCGTGTCGGGTGTCAGCTCCTCGGCGCGCTGCTCGGCGATGAGATGCTCGGCCATGCCGTTGGTCAGCCGCCCCTTGTCGAGCAGGATGGCCCGCACCGCCTTCTCGATGGCGAGGTCGTTGCCGGTGATATAGTCGAGCGCCAGCCCGAAATTGAGCGGCGTCAGATCGAGATCATGCGCGAACAGGAACTGGCCGATATCGTCATACAGCGCGCGGCGGCGCTCGACCTCGCGGCGCTGCCGGCCGGTGGTGCCGTCCCGGCCCGGCGTCAGCGCGACATCCGTCGCCTCCGACTGGCCGTCGCCCATTCCCAATAGCCGGCCGAGTTTGGCGAGGCGTCCGCCCAAACCCTCCGATGAAACCTGCGTGGCCGTCATAGACCTCATCTCCTGCGAACCACATCGTCTAGTCATCTGTGGTAAACAAAGCTTTGACGATCCCTCCGAAATGGCGCGAGATGCGCGGCAAGGCTTTGCGCCACCGCTCATCAGGCGTTCAGAAAGGGGATGCGAGAGGACAGGCTCGCCCCGGCCGCCCATCCCCGAGCGGTCGCGCGCCCGCCGCCACGGCGGCCCAGGAGATCATCCCTGCGACACTCTGCGACAAGTTTGCGTGTGACCCCCGTGCCCTTCGGACATAGACTGACATCATGACCATGACCCCTGCCGGCCGCACCTTGCTCGCGGTAGCCCTCTCCGCAGCCCTGTTCCTGCCCCCGCCGCTCGCCGCGCAGACGGTCGCGCCGCTCGCCGCGCCACCGGCGGCCGCGCCCGTCCAGCCCGCGCCTGCCGCGCCGGCCCCGCGCCCCTGGCTATACGAGACCAGCGACGTGCCGATGGACACGGCCTGGCATTTCGGTGTGCTGGACAATGGCCTGCGCTACGCGATCCGCCATAATGAAGTGCCGTCCGGCCAGGTCTCCATCCGGGTGCGGGTCGATGTCGGCTCACTGATGGAGGAGCCCGCCCAGGCCGGCTTCGCCCATTTCATCGAGCATCTGTCCTTCCGCGGATCGCGCGAAGTGCCCGACGGGGAATCCAAGCGCATCTGGCAGCGGCTGGGCGCATCCTTCGGCAGCGACAGCAATGCCCAGACGACGCCCACCGGCACCACCTATGCGCTCGACCTGCCGCGCGCGGACCCCGCCGGCGTGGACGAGAGCCTGCGCATTCTCGCCGGCATGATCGAGGCGCCGAACATCGTGCAGGCGGCCGTCGACGCCGAACGCGCCGTCGTGATGGCCGAGCGCCGCGAGAATCTGAGCCCCGGCATGCGGGTGGGCGAGGAAGTGCGGACCTTCTACTTCGCCGGCCAGCGCCTGGCGGATCATGGCCCGATCGGCACCGAGGCCTCGCTGCGCAGCGCCACGCCCGAGGCGCTGAGCGCGTTCCACGATCGCTGGTATCGGCCCGACCGCACCGTCATCGCCATTTCCGGCGACATGGACGTCGCCCAGCTCGAAACGATGGTGCGCACGCATTTCAGCGGCTGGAAGGCCGAGGGCAAGGCGCCGCCCCTGCCCGATTTCGGCCGGCCGGACGGCCGCCAGCCGGCCACCAAGGTGATCGTGGAAGCGAGCGCGCCCTATACGGTGGGCCTCGCCTATCTGCGCCCCTGGGAGTTCAACGAGGATACCGTCGCGTTCAACGAGGCGCGGCTGGCGGACCTGCTCGCGCTGCAACTCATCAACCGCCGGCTGGAATCCGCCGCGATCGACGGCAACAGCTTCCTGCAGGCCGACGTCTCGCTGGACAACAGCTCGCGCTCGGCCAACGCCACCTATGTGACCGTCGTGCCGCTCGGCGCGGACTGGGAGAAGGCGCTGCGCGACGTGCGCGCGATCATCGAGGATGCGCGCCGCACGCCGCCGAGCCAGGCCGATATCGATCGCGAATTCGCGGCGATGCAGGTCGTCTATGGCGCGCAGGTCGCCAGTGCCGCGGTCGAGACCAGCTCCACCCAGGTCGAGAGCCTGGTCGGCGCGGTCGATATTCGCGAGACGGTGGTCAGCCCGCAGGTGCAGCTCGACATCCTGCAGTCCGCGCGGCGGCTGATGACGCCGGCCAGCCTGCTCGCCTCGACCAAGCGCCTGTTCTCGGGCGACGCGACGCGCGCGCTGCTGAGCATCAAGGCCAGCCAGCCCGGCGCCGCCGCGCGGCTCGCCGCCGCCCTGCGCGCGCCGGTCGCCCCGGCCGCCAATGCCCGTCTCAACGAGGCGCCCGTCACGATGGCGGACCTGCCGCAATTGCCGGCCGCCGGCACCGTCGTGTCGCGCCAGCCGATCGGCCGCCTGCCGATCGAGCAGGTGGATTTCTCCAACGGCGTCAAGCTGCTGCTCATGGCCAATGACGCCGAGCCGGGCCGGGTGCGGATCAATGTCCGCTTCGGCCATGGCCGCCAGAGCTTCTCGCCGCGCACCGACAATGCGCTGTGGGCCGCGTCGTTCGCGCTGATGGCCAGCGGCATCGGCGACCTGGGCATGCGCGAGTTGACCGAGCTGACCAACGGCCGCCAGATCGGCCTCAATTTCGGCATCGAGGACGATGCCTTCACCTTCAACGCGGTCAGCAGCCCGCAGGATTATCAGGACCAGCTCCGCATCTTCGCCACCAAGCTGGCCTTCCCGCGCTGGGACGAGGCGCCGCTGCGCCGTGCGATCGCGGCGGTCGAGGCCTCCTATGATCCGGTGCCGAGCACGCCGGCCGAGGCGTTTTCGCGCAATCTGGAATGGCTGATGCACGATCGCGACGAGCGGTTCGCGCCGGCCACGCCGTCCGACCGGGCGATCCTCACGCTCGATTCCTTCCGCGCGCTGTGGGAGCCGCTGCTCGCGGCCGGGCCGATCGAGGTCCAGATCTTCGGCGATGTGCAGGCCGATGCGGCCATCCAGACCGTCGCCGCGACCTTCGGCGCGCTGCCCGTGCGGCTCGATCTGCCGCCCGAGGCCGCCGATACCGCGCTGCGCTTCCCCGCCCCCGTCTCTTCGCCCATCCTGCTCAGCCATGACGGGCCGGCCGAACAGGCGGCCGCGGTCATCGCCTGGCCGACCGGCGGCGGCGTGGAGCGGATCCGCGAGAGCCGACAGCTGGAGATGCTGGCCCAGATCGTCACGGATCGCCTGTTCGAGCGGCTGCGCTCGATCGACGGCGCGGCCTATTCGCCGTCCGCCTCGAGCAATTGGCCAGAAGCATCGCAAAGCGGCGGCTATTTCTCGGTGGAGGCCCAGCTGAGCCCCGACAAGATCCCGTATTTCTTCCAGTATATCAACGAGATCGTCACGGACCTCGCACATAATCCGGTGAGCCAGGATGAACTGGACCGGCAGGTGGAGCCGTTCCGCCAGCTGCTCAACCGTGCCGTGGTCAGCAATGCCTTCTGGATGCAGCAGCTTGAAGGCTATACCAGCGATCCGCGCCGCCTGGTGATGACCGCCACGCTCGCGCGCGACCTGCTCAGCGTCACCCCAGCCGAGCTGCAGGCGCTCGCCGCGCGCTATCTCGTGCCGCAGACGAGCTGGTCGGCCGTGTCGCTGGCGCGCGGCATGCCCATGCCGCTCGTCTCCAAGGATGAGATCGCCGCGCGCGCGGCCGAGGCCATGCCGCCCGCTCCCCCGTCAGACGCGGACGCAGCGGCGGGCGGGCCGGCGCCCGCGACGCATTGAGCACTTGCGCCCGGCGGTCGGACGGACCACATGACAGATGAACGCGCGGCCTCCCGAGGGTGGCCGCCGCCCCATCCGCAGCGAGTGCGCTCATGTTGATCGAAACCGAACAGACCCCCAATCCCGCGACGCTCAAATTCCTGCCCGGCCGGGCCGTGATGACCGCCGGCACGCGGGATTTCGCCAGCCCGGAGGAGGCGGAAGCCTCGCCCCTCGCCGAGGCATTGTTCGGCCTGGGCGATGTGACCGGGGTGTTCTTCGGCCGGGACTTCATATCCGTCACCGCCGCGCCGGGTGTCGCCTGGAGCGATTTGCGGACCGATGTCATCTCGATCCTGCTCGATCATTTCGCGGCGGACATGCCGCTGTTCCGCGCCGGCAGCGCACGCGACATCCATGTGCCCGCCGAGGGCGCGGAGGCGATGCTGCCCGGCGACGACCCGGAGGATGCGGACGTGATCGCCCAGATCCGCGAGCTGATCGATACGCGCGTGCGCCCCGCCGTCGCCAATGACGGCGGCGACATCATCTATCGCGGCTTCGACAAGGGCACGGTGTTCCTGCAGATGCAGGGCGCCTGCTCGGGCTGCCCCTCCTCGACCATGACGCTCAAGAACGGCATCGAACAGTTGCTCAAACATTATGTCCCGGAAGTCTCAGACGTCCGCGCGGTCTGAAGGGTGACACGGCCATGGCGGGGGCGATGACGGCGCAGGTCCATCCGGCGCGGCGGCCGGGCGCATGAGCGAACGCGTTCTGGTGCTCGACTGCGCGACACCTGCCCTGTCCCTGGCCCTGTTCGAGGGCGATGCCTGCCTCGCCGCCCGGCACGAGACGATCGGCCGCGGCCATGCCGAAGCCTTGCTGCCCGCCATCGCGGCCCTGCCCGAGGGTGGGCGCTGCGATCGCATCCTGGTCGATGTCGGCCCCGGCAGCTTCACCGGCGTGCGCGTCGGGATCGCCGCCGCGAACGCGCTCGGCTTCGCATGGTCGGTGCCGGTCGAGGGCTATGGCTGCCTCGATCTGGTCGGCGCGATGGCACGCGCGCAACTGGATCTGGCCGGTCCGGTCGCGGTGGTCATGATCGGCGGCCATGGCGAGCTGTTCTGGGCCCTGTGCGAGCCGGGCGCGGTGGCGCAGGTCCACTCCACGCCCGTCGCCAAGCTGGCCGCAGAGCTCGCTGCCGACATCGTCGTCGGCTCCGGCGCGGCGCAGCTCATTGCCGCGCGCGGCCATGGCGAGGCGCATGATCTGCTGCCCGACGCCCGCTGCCTCCCCCTGCTCGCGCCTGCCCAGCGCGGCCAGCCGGCGCGCCCGGTCTATGGCCGGGGCGCCGATGCGCGGCCGATGGCGCAGCCTGTCCCCGTCCGGACGGAAACGGCCTGATGGGCATGCCCGGCATCCGCGTCATGCAGGCGCCCGACCCGCAGGACCTGGCCGACGCCATGGCCGTGATGACCGCCGCCTTCCCGCCGGAATATGGCGAGGCCTGGTCGGCATCCCAGCTCGGCTCGATGATGCAGCTGCCCGGCTCCATGCTGGCGGTGGCGCGCATCGACACCCGGCCGGTCGGCTTTGCCCTCATGCGCAGCATCGTGGGCGAGGCGGAACTGCTGCTGCTCGCCGTCCATCCCGACGATCGCGGGCGCGGCCATGGCAGCCGCCTGCTCGATCGCTGCATGTCGGAGGCCGAGCGGACCGGCGCGCGGACAATGTTTCTGGAAGTCCGCTCCGGTAATCCGGCGATACAACTCTACAGCCGCGCCGGCTTCCTGCAATATAATGTCCGCAAGAACTATTATATGGGCAACAATGGCCAATGCCATGACGCATTAAGCTTCAAGATCATCATGGCACATGATTGAAAAGCACGTCGTTGCGATATTGCCATTTCCCGGAAAGCCGACTAGGGAGCGAAAGTCCCTACTGAGCGGGTAGCAGCAGGGTCCATGAACAATATAAAGCAGAAGGACTTGACTATGTCGGACGCGAACGATGAAGTGATCGTCACCTTAACCTCGGATATTGTGGCGGCCCATGTGTCGAACAATAGCGTCGCGGTGTCGGATCTCCCTGTCCTCATCCAGAATGTCTATAATGCGCTTGCCGGCCTCCGCCAGGAAGCCGCGCCGGTCCAGCCGAAGCCGGAACCTGCCGTGTCGATCCGCGCATCGATCAAGCCCGACTATATCGTGTGCCTGGAAGACGGCAAGAAACTCAAGATGTTGAAGCGCCACCTGATGACGCACTATCAGATGACGCCGGACGACTATCGCGCCAAGTGGGGCCTGCCCGCCGATTATCCGATGGTCGCCCCCAATTATGCGGAGCAGCGCCGCACCCTGGCCAAGAAGATCGGCCTGGGCACCTCGCGTCGTCGCACGCGCAAGTAAGGCTGGCCAGCAATCGAGGCGCCGTTGCGGAGCACCGCGCGGCGCCTTCGCCCCTTTAATAAGCCATATACCCAATTTGCGGCTTCCAGCCGCCGTATTTTCAGCTACATGTGGGACATGAGCCGGACAATCGACATTGAGGCGCTGTGTGCGGAACGCGGCCTGCGGATCACTGAACAGCGGCGCGTGATCGCCCGCGTTCTCTCCGAGAGCGAGGATCATCCGGACGTCGAGAAGCTGCACGAGCGCGCATCCTCGATCGATCCCAATATCTCGATCGCGACCGTCTATCGCACGGTGCGCCTGTTCGAGGAGGCCGGCATCCTGGAGCGGCACGATTTCGGCGACGGCCGCGCCCGCTACGAGCCCGCGCCCGAAGCGCATCACGACCATCTGATCGACGTCGAGACCGGCAAGGTCGTCGAGTTCGTCGATCCCGAGCTCGAGCAGCTTCAGCGCCAGATCGCCGAGAAGCTCGGCTATCGCCTCGTCGACCATCGCATGGAGCTCTACGGGGTCGCGCTCGATCGCAAGAGCTGAATGGAGACGCTGCGCGCCGCCGGGCGTCTCGTCCTGCTCCTGATCTTCACGCTGCGCTGTGTGCTGCCCCATCTCGTCGCGCGCCGCCGCGGGATTTCGCCATGGCCGCGACGCTTCCTGCGCGGCGCCGCGCAGCGGGCCGGATTCGATATCAGGATCGTCGGGCAACCGCTTGAAGCCGATGTCTTTTTCGTCGCGAACCATATCAGCTGGATCGACATATTGGCGCTCGGCGGCGCGAGCGGCTGCACCTTCATTTCCAAGGACAGCGTCGGCAAGACCCCCATTGTCGGCTGGCTCGCCGCGCAGAACCGGACCATCTACGTCGCCCGCGAGAAGCGCGGCGCGGTCTCCGGCCAGATCGAGACCGTGCGCGCCGCCATGGCCGCCCACCAGCCCGTCGCGCTTTTCCCCGAAGGCACGACCGGGGACGGCGCGACGCTCCTGCCTTTCAAGCCCGCCCTGTTCGCCGTCCTGCTGCCCCCGCCCCGCGCGGTGCGCATCCAGCCGGTCATGATCGACTATGGCGCGGCCACGCCGGACATAGCCTGGCGGGATGGCGAATCCGGCCTCGCCAACGCTCGCCGCATCCTGGGCGCTCGGGGCCGCAGGACGGTCACGCTCCGCTTCCTCGACCCGTTCGATCCGGGCGACCATCCCGACCGCAAGACGCTCGCCGCCGAATCCCGCGCGCGCATCGCGGCGGCCTGGGCGCGGCGGCGGGCCGGCGCGGTGGACTGATCGGCCATGGTCCGTCCATGTCCCGCCCACTTCCGTGTCCGGCCCATCCCCTGTATAGGCCCGCGCCATGAGCAATGACGCACCCAAGCAGCCGCCCCGGACGTTCCATGTCAAATCCTATGGCTGCCAGATGAATGTCTATGATGGCGAGCGCATGGGCGAGCTGCTCGCCGCGCAGGGCATGGCCCCGGCGGCCGAAGGGCTGGACGCCGATCTGGTCGTGCTGAACACCTGCCACATCCGCGAAAAAGCGGTGGACAAGGTCTATTCCGAGATTGGCCGCCTGCGCCGCGAGGACGGTTCGCGCCCGATGATCGCGGTGGCCGGCTGCGTCGCGCAGGCAGAGGGCGCGGAGATCACGCGCCGCACCCGCGCGGTGGACATCGTGGTCGGTCCGCAGGCCTATCATCGCCTGCCCGGCCTCATCGACGACAGTCTGGCCGGCCGCGAGGCGGTGGATACCGACATGCCGGCGCACTCGAAGTTCGAGGCCCTGCCCGATCGCCCCCGCCGCGCCAGCCCCACCGCGTTCCTCACCGTGCAGGAGGGCTGCGACAAATTCTGCACCTATTGCGTGGTGCCCTATACGCGCGGCGCCGAGGTCAGCCGGCCGTGGAGCGCTATCGTCGAGGAAGCGCGCAAGCTGGTCGACACCGGCGTGCGCGAGATCACTCTGCTCGGGCAGAACGTCAATGCCTGGACCGGCGAGGACGAGGCCGGCCGGATGCAGGGGCTGGACGGCCTTGCCCGCGCGCTGGACCGCATCCCCGGCCTCGCGCGCATCCGCTACACGACCAGCCACCCCAACGACATGACGCAGGGGCTCATGGATGCCCATGCCGAGCTGCCCTCGCTGATGCCGTTCCTGCATCTGCCGGTGCAGTCCGGCAGCGACCGCATCCTCAGGGCGATGAACCGCAGCCACAGCCGCGATTCCTATCTGCGCATCATCGAGCGCGTGCGCGCCGCCCGGCCGGACATCGCCCTCTCGGGCGACTTCATCGTCGGCTTCCCCGGCGAGACCGAGGCCGAGTTCGAGGAGACGCTGAGCATCGTGCGCGAAACCGCCTATGCGCAATGCTACAGCTTCAAATATTCGTCGCGCCCCGGCACGCCGGCCGCCGGCATGGACGGCCAGATCGCGCCCGAGGTGATGACCGAACGGCTCGCCCGGCTGCAGGATGCCATCAATGCCGATCAGCTTGCCTTCAACCAGGCGAGCGTGGGCAAGCGCGTCGAGATCCTGTTGGAGCGCAAGGGCCGGCATCCCGGACAGCTCGTCGGCAAGTCGCCCTGGCTCCAGTCCGTCCATGTCGAGGCGGCGGATGCGCGGATCGGCGACCTCATCACGGTCGACATCGTCAGCGCCGGGCCGAACAGCCTCGCCGGCATCGTGCCCGCCCGCGCGGCCGCCTGACGCCGCACGGGCGGCCAGCGGCGACCGCACCTTCCCGACGAGGAGCGGTCCGTTCCAGACAGGACCCTGTCGTGCGCCTGCGCCGGCAGGGGCACGGCCGCTATTTCGTGCCGACAGACCCCGACGCAACCGGACAGATCGCGCCGCCCGGCGCCGATCGCACCTGTCCCGTTCATCCCGTTTCGAGACAAGTCACTCAATCGTAACCAATTCTTAACCAGTCTGACCCCGAATCAGAGCACGGCCCCACCAGCACTAGCCGAGGGGTCCACATGTCCAGACTGATCGTTGCCGCGAGCACGCTCGCATTCGCCGTCGCCGCCATGCCGGCATCCGCCACCACCACGCTCGAAGTCGTCTCCGGCCCGACCGGCCAGCGCGCCGTCACGCTGCCCTATGTCGGCCTGGCCGGGCAGAGCTTCACGGCGTTCGATACGGATCTGAGAGCCGTCGGCTTCCAGTGGGAAGCGCTCAATCCCGATCATGCCAACCTGCCGATCACCCTGTCGCTGCTCGCCGGCACCACGCTCTCGGGCAACGCACTGTTCACCACCAGCTTCACGCTGCCCACCAGCATCGACGATCTCACCGCGACCTGGTTCGACGTGGACGTGACCGGCTGGCAGGTGACGACCGGCGAGAGCTACACGCTCGTCCTCTCCACCGGCAACAGCTACCGCAACGCCATCGTCCTCGGCCCGGAGGTCAACATCTACACCGGCGCCGTGCTGGGCGGGGACGCCTATGCCGGCGGCACCGCGCTGTTCCAGAACGCGCCCTATAGCGGCTTTTGCGAAACATCGGGCCTGTGCGACCTCAATTTCCGCGTCACCGCCGCCACGCCGCAGGTCGCCGTGCCCGAGCCGCAGAGCTGGGCGCTCATGACGCTCGGCTTCGGCCTGCTCGGCGGCGCGCTGCGTGCCGGCAAGCGCCGCACCGCCATCCGCTTCGCCTGACCATCACCATCCTGCCCCTATCGAGGATCAAGACCATGAAGCTCATCATTGCGCTCATCGCCGCAACCGCCATCGTTCCGGCCGCCGCATCGGCCGCGAGCAGCCCGCTCACGCCCTATGTGCTGACCGACACCAGCTATCTGCAGGATTTCGACTCGCTGGCCGCCAGCGGCACCAGCAACGTGCTGCCCGCCGGCTTCCAAATCGTCGAACTGGGTGACGGCGGCGCCGCCGATGGCGTCTATGCCGCCGGCACCGGCAGTTCCAACGCCGGCAATGCATACAGCTTCGGCGCGTCCGGTTCGAGCGACCGCGCGCTGGGCAGCCTCGCCAGCGGCGGCGTGTCGACCATCTATCTGGGCGGCCTGTTCACCAACGGCCTCGGCGCGACGATCACCCAGCTCGACTTCGCCCTCACCGGCGAGCAATGGCGCGCGGGCACATCGAGCGATGACGGCCTGTTCTTCGAATATTCGCTCGACGCGACCGCGCTGGACAATGGCAGCTGGACGGCGCTCAGCGCGCTCGACGTGCTGCCGCTCATCCTCTCGGGCAACACCGCGCTGAACGGCAATGCCAACAGCACGGCGCTGAGCGCGGCGCTGACCGGCCTTGCCATCGGCGCCGGCGAGAGCTTCGCCTTCCGCTGGGCGGACTATAATTCGAGCGCCAACGACCATGGCCTGGCGATCGACAATCTGTCGATCGGCGCGACGCTGGCCCAGTCCCCCGCCGTGCCCGAGCCCGCCACCTGGGCGATGCTGACGCTCGGCTTCGGCCTGCTCGGCGGCACGCTGCGCGCCGGCAAGCGCAAGGCCCGCATCGTCTTCGCCTGAGCATCCCTGCCTCGACGATACATCCCTCGCCGGTCCGTAGCCGTGCGGGCGGGGGATGCCCTCGCACAACCCATCACCACCAGACCATCCCTGAAAGAGAGACCATCATGAAAACCCGTCATATCGCCGCGACCCTCTCGGCCGCGCTCACCGCGCTCGCCCTGCTTCCCGCCACGGCGCAGGCCACCGTGATCGACTTCAACGAACTGAAGAAGCCGAGCGGCGAGACCTATATCTACGGCCCCTACACCGACCCCACCGGCGAATATCAGTTGACCGCCGATCGCTGCGCGAACACCGGCACCTGCTTCATCACCACCGTGAACAACGGCCGCCGGAACATCGATTTCGATGCGGGCAAGACCGGCCTGACCAACTTCCTGGGCTCCGCCGTGACCACCCTGTCGCGCCTGGACGGCGAGGCTTTCACGCTCGGCACCATCGATTTCGCGTCCCCCTACGGCAACCAGTCCGGCTACGGCCCGACCGAGATCGGCCTGCTCTTCACGCTCGACTTTGCCGATGGCCGTGATTCGCTGAGCCAGACGATCCTCATCCCCAACACGGCCGGCGAATGGCTGACCAGGACCAGCCTGGACTTCTCCAGCTATGGCGCGCTCACCGCGTTCAGCTGGAAGCCGACCACCAACAGCAGCGGCTTTATCCAGTTCGACAATATCAATGCCGACCTGGCCGTCTCCGCCGCCGTTCCCGAGCCCGCCACCTGGGCGATGCTCGTGCTCGGCTTCGGCGTCGTCGGCGGCACGCTGCGCGCCGGCAAGCGCAAGGCCCGCGTCAATTTCGCCTGAGATTCTCCCCGCTCGGCGAAACGCCCTCGCTTGCCGCCGTCCACCGGCGGGCAAGCGGGGGTGTCCCGCGATGGCGCGGCGGGCATGATGGCGGCGCAAATGGCCCGCCACTCAAATGAGGCTTGCGGCCCCCTGCCTCCCTCTGGCATGAGGATCGCGATGACAGCATCCCTCATCGCGCCCCGCGCCGAGAACCGCCCTCGTGGCTAAGCGTCATGCCCAGGCGCAGCCCGGCGAGAAGGCCCGGCTCGAACTCATGTTCGAAAAGCCCTATCTGCTCGGCGCGCTGTTCGGCGAATATGACCAGAATCTGGTGGCCATCGAAAATCGACTCGGCGTCTATATCGCCGCGCGCGGCAACAAGCTGCAGATCGAGGGCGAGGCGGAAGCCGCCGCCCGCGCGCGCGATGTGCTGCAGGGGCTCTACAACCGCCTCACCGTCGGCCAGCAGATCGATGCCGGGGCGGTGGAGGCCGTGATCGCCATGTCGGCCGAGCCGACGCTGGACGGCATCATCCGGCACGACGTGTCCGAACCGCCCAAGATGATGATCCGCACGCGCAAGAAGACGATCGTCCCGCGCTCGGCCAATCAGAGCCTCTATATGGAGGCGCTGGCCCGCAACGAGCTGATCTTCGCGCTCGGTCCGGCCGGCACGGGCAAGACCTATCTGGCCGTGGCGCAGGCGGTGAGCCAGCTCATCACCGGATCGGTCGATCGCCTCATCCTCTCCCGCCCCGCCGTGGAGGCGGGCGAGCGGCTGGGCTTCCTGCCCGGCGACATGAAGGAGAAGGTCGACCCCTATCTGCGCCCGCTCTACGACGCGCTCTACGATACGCTGCCGGCCGAGCAGGTCGAGCGGCGCATCGCCAGCGGCGAGATCGAGATCGCGCCGCTGGCCTTCATGCGCGGGCGCACGCTGGCCAATGCCTTCATCATCCTGGACGAGGCGCAGAACACCACCATCGCCCAGATGAAGATGTTCCTCACCCGCTTCGGCGAGGGGAGCCGCATGGTGATCTGCGGCGACCCCAAGCAGGTCGACCTGCCGCAGCCGGGCGCCTCGGGCCTGGCGGACGCAGTCGAGCGGCTGGAAGGGATCGAGGGCATCGCCGTCACTCGCTTCACCACGGCGGACGTGGTGCGCCACCCGATCGTCGGGCGGATCGTGGCGGCATATGAAGGGCCCAATGCTTGACGTGCTGACCGACGCCGGGCCGCACTGGCCCGCGGAGACGGACTGGACGGCGCTGGCCGACCGGGCCGTGCGCGCGGCGCTGGCGCAGACGGCGCATGGCGATCTGGTCGAGAGCCCGGCGGCGGTGGAACTGTCCGTCAAGCTCGCCGATGACGAGGAAGTGCGCCAGCTCAACGCCGCCTATCGCGGCAAGGACAAGCCGACCAACGTGCTCTCCTTCCCCATGGTCCAGGCCGATCTCATCGAGACGATCGACATTGGCGACGATGGCGAGGTGCTGCTCGGCGACATCATCCTCGCGCATGAGACCTGCGCCCGCGAGGCGGATTTGCGCGGCGTTTCGCTTGTCGACCATGCCACCCATCTCATCGTCCATGGCACGCTGCACGTCGTCGGGCACGATCATGAGAATGACGCCGAGGCCGAGGCGATGGAAGCGCTCGAGATACGCGCTCTTGCAACGCTGGGCATCGCTGATCCATATGGGGACCGGGACGGCCACTTCGCCGGGCCCATCGACGAAACAGGGACTTGATCGAAACGATGCCCGATGCAGCCGCGCCCGCCTCCGCGAAAGAGGGCGCCAAAGAGAGCGACAGTAGCAGCGAAGGCCCGCGAATATGGCGGGGCCTGCGCGCCCTGCTGTTCGGAGACGAAAGCGGAACCAGCCTGCGCCAGGAGCTTGAGCAGGCGATCACCAAGCATGACGAGCAGGCGCCCGAGCCGCCGGCCGAGGGCGATCTCGCGCCGATCGAGCGGCAGATGCTGCGCAACATGCTGCATTTCAGCGAACATACGGTCGACGATGTCGCCGTGCCGCGCGCGGACATCATCGCCATCGCGCAGGATGCCAGCTTCGCCGAGCTGATGGCGCTGTTCGTCGCGGCGGGCCACAGCCGCATCCCGGTCTATGAAGGCACGCTCGACAGGATCACCGGCATGATCCACATCCGCGACGCCTTCGCCATCCTGGCCCGCGACGAGCCGCATCCCGAAACGCTGGAGGGCCTGATCCGCCAGCCGCTCTACGTGCCCCAGAGCATGGGCGTACTGGACCTGCTGGCCGAGATGCGCGCCAAGCGCACTCATCTCGCGATCGTGCTGGACGAATATTCCGGCACGGACGGCCTGCTCACCATCGAGGATCTGGTCGAGGAGATCGTCGGCGAGATCGAGGATGAGCATGACGACGAGCCCGAGGACATGCTCGTGCCGCTCGACGGCGGCCAGTGGGATGCGGACGCGCGCGCCGAGCTGAAGAATGTCGCCCAGCTCGTCGATCCCCGGCTCGCGGAAGTGGAATCGGATGTCGACACGCTCGGCGGCCTCGCCTTCGTGATCGCAGGCAAGGTGCCGGCGGTCGGCGAATGCCTGACCCACGAGCCGAGCGGCTGGCGGATCGAGATATTGGAAGCCGATCCCCGGCATGTGAAGCGCATCCGTCTGCACCCGCCCCGGCACGCGGCGGAGGATGAGGCCTGAAGCGCGAGTCCGGCGCGAAGCGCGGCGGACGCGGGCCGATCAGCCGGCCGTCAGAGGCCTGTCCTGATCGAAGCGGAACAGCCTGTGCTCCCGCGCCGGCTGGAGCGGAACATCGGCCGGGCGCCGGGATGCCGCCTGGGCGGGAGGTTTCGGGGCAGACGCATCGGCCGGTTCGATGATATCGAGGTCCGCGATCAGGCCGGCGAGCCAGCGGGCATCGTCCGCCGCCCGGTGCCGGTTCAGGCGGTGGCGATCCGCGCTGGCGACGGCAGCCTGGAGCCGCTCCGGATCGACAGCATGAAAGCGCGGCAGCGCGGCCAGGCTGGTCACAGCCAGATGGTCCGCCTCGCCCGCCGCATCGAACAGGGTCCGCGACCAATAATCGTCCAGCACGCTGTCCGCGACGAGCAGGCCCCCGGCCACGGCCTCGCGCAACTGCGCCGCCACGCTTGCGGCATCGAGGCCCTCGCGCTGCAACCGGTCGGGCGTCAGCCCGTGGAGCGCCTGGGCATCGTCGCTCCATTGCCAGTCGCGCCACTGCGCATGCGGGCGGATGAGCCATGAGCGGCTCCAGCCATCAGGCGCGGCAATGCCGACCTCGATCGGGAAGGAGCGGCCGAAACGGGGCAGGCAGGACGCCTCGAAATCGATGGCGATGAAGGACATGAGCGCGCGGTTTCCCCCTCTGCTGGCCGGAGAGCGCCGCCGCGCCTGTCCGCGCGATCCGTCGATCCTCCCCACCATGGGAGGACGATCGGAATCGCCGCCGGTTCCCACCATGACGGCACCGGCGCGCTTTTCCTTACCCGGCGTTCATGACGATGCGCGCGGCCGGGCGCTCTCGTCAGGAGCCGGTGAAGCGGCGCACGAACTGCGCCGCCGCCTGCGCGCTGCAAATCAGGGCACGCACCTGGCGGACATTCTCGCCGAGCGGAACGGAGAGCGAAAGTTCGATGGCATCATCATCGTCGTCATCGGCGGAGGCATGGTCGGCCGGCGACCATGAGAGGACGAGTTGCTCATCGCTGACAGTCATGTCCCAGTCGCCCCGCCCGACCTGAACGGCGGCGAGAATGAGCGCGATCGGAACGCCGGCCTTGAGCGCGCGGATCATCCCATTGTCATGACGGCGGCTCATCATGCCCACGCTCCGCTCTCCTCCCGGAAACCCCGTTTCCGCAGCATGTCGGCGCAAATCTGACTGAGCGGTGAACGAGGGGCCCGCGCGCTGCGCGGCATCGGCCGGGGTCCTGCCTCAGAGCGGCAGCAGCGCCGCGACGACGCGGCGTTCCTCCTGCCGCAGCACGCCCCACGTCCGCGCCGCCGCACGGCTGTCCATCGCCTCCACGCCGATGCCGCGCGCCTCCAGCGCCCGCACGAAGGCGCGGGGCGGCTGGACGAGCCGGCGCCCGGTGCCGAGCAACAGGAACTCCGGGGGCGGATCGAGATCCAGCAGGCCGCCAAGCGAGGCGATATCGATCGCGGCGACGTCCGCCGGCGCGTTCCAATCCGTCACGCCGGTCGGGTCGATCAGCAGTCCGCCGGGGAAGACATGCTCCCCCACGCGGAACCCGCGCCCGACGAACCCGGTAATGACCGGCCCGTTGAAGATCTCCTCGCGGCGCAGGTCCATGGCGGCAGGCCCTCCGCCGCCTCAGCCTTCGCGCGGACCGATGCGCTCCGCATTCGCCGCGATGCCCTTGGCCGGCTTGCGATCCAGCAGATTGGGCTTGAGGCCCAGCGTGATGAGCAGCGAGGAGGAGACATAGACGGACGAATAGGTGCCGACCACGATGCCCAGCATCATCGCTGCGGTGAAGCCACGCAGCACATGGCCGCCGAACAGCAGCAGCGCACCCAGCGCGAGCAGGATGGTGACCGAGGTCATCACCGTGCGCGGCAGGGTCTCGTTGACGGAGAGGTCGATGAGTTCCTTCATCTCCATCTTGCGATATTTGCGCATATTCTCGCGGATACGGTCATCGATCACCATCTTGTCGTTGATCGAATAGCCGATGATCGTGAGCACGGCGGCGACGATGTTGAGATCGAACACCAGTTGCGTGACCGCGAAGAAGCCGATGGTCATGATGACGTCATGGATGATCGCGACCGCGGTGGAGACGCCGAACTGCCATTCGTAGCGGAACCATGAGAAGATCGCGATGCCGATGATGGCGAGCAGCACCGCCAGGATGCCGTTCTGGATCAACTCGCCCGAGACCTTGCCGGACACTGTCGAATAGTTGCTGAAGGTCGCGCCGGGGAACTCCTTGGCGAGCGCCGACTTCACCTTTTCCACGACCAGATTGGTCGCGGCCGGATCGCTGGATTCAGGCAGCGGCAGGCGGATGGAGACGGTGTTCTTGTCGCCGAACTGCTGGAGCGTCGTCTCGCCCAGGTTCAGCCCGTTGACGGTCTTGCGCACTTCATCGAGCGGCGGCGGGCTGGCGAACTTCTCCTCGATCGACACGCCGCCGACAAAGTCCACGCCGAGATTGAGGCCATGCTTCGCCGTGAAGCCGATGCCCGCCACGGTGAGCAGCGCGGTCACGATGAAGGCGATGTGCCGGATGCGCACGAAGCCGATATTCGTATTGTCCGGGACGATCCGCAGCGGGCCCATCTTGATCCGCGTCGGCCGCTTGCGCCGCAGCCAGGTGGTGGCGAGCAGGCGGGTGAAGGTGACGGCGGTGAACACGCTGGTCGCGATGCCGATCAGCAGCACGATCGCGAAGCCCTTGATCGGCCCCGAGCCCAGCACGAGCATGATGCCGCCGGCAATGGCGTGCGTCACGTTCGCCTCGAAGATGGTGCGGCTCGCTTCCTTGTAGCCGAACTCGATCGACTGGGCCACGCCGCGCCCGCGCCGCACTTCTTCCCGGATGCGCTCATAGATGAGCACGTTGGCGTCGACCGCGGTGCCGATGGTCAGCACGAAGCCGGCGATACCGGGCAGCGTCAGGGTCGCGTTGAGCATGCCCATCACGCCGAGGATGACCAGCACGTTGATGGTCACCGCGAGATTGGCGTAGAGACCCCAGCGCCCATAGGCCGCGAACATGAACAGCGCGACGAGGACGACGGCAAGGATCGAGGCGGTGATGCCCGCCTTGATGGAATCGGCGCCCAGCTCCGGACTCACGGTCGATTCCTGCACCACCTTGAGCGCCACGGGCAGCTTGCCCGAACGCAGCGCGATGGCGAGCTGGTTGGCGCTCGCGACGGTGAAGTTGCCGCTGATCTGCGCCGAGCCGCCCAGGATCGGCTCGTTGATGTTCGGCGCGGAGAGCACCTTGCCGTCGAGCAGCATGGCGAACGGCTTGTTGACATTCTGCTGCGTGGTGCGGGCGAACTTGTTCGAGCCCGACCCGTTGAAGCGGATATTGACGACCGGCGCATTGCCCTGCTGGGAATAGCCCTGCTGCGCGTCGATCAGCTCGTCGCCCGAGACCATGACCTGCCGCTTCACCGCGATGACCGGCTGGCCCATCGGATTATCGGGATAAGGCACCAGTTCGCTGCCGATCGGCGCGATGCCGCGCGCGATGTCGGCCGGGTTGGCCGTGGTGTCGACCAGCTTGAATTCCAGCTTGGCGGTCTGGCCGAGCAGGTCCTTGAGTTCGGTCGGGTCCTGCAGGCCGGGCACCTGGACGACGATGCGATTGGCGCCCTGGCGGATGACGGTCGGCTCGCGCGTGCCCATCTCGTCGATGCGCTTGCGGATCACTTCCGTCGCCACCTGCATGGCACTGTCCGTGGAGCTGACGAGGCCCGCATCGGTCGGCGTGACGACGATGGTGTTGCCATCGCGCACCTCGACCGTGAAGTCGCGCTGCCCGGTCATGCCGGCACCCTGCGTCAGCGGCCGGATGCGCTCGACGGCGGCGTCGACCTGGCTGGGCTCGCGCACCATGAAGCTCAGGCGATTGTCCCGCGTGGAGATGTCGCCGATGGCGATCCGCTGGGCGCCGCTGCGCAGCTCCGTGCGGACCTGCTCTTCCATGTTGGCGACGCGCTGCTTGGCGATGTCCGCCGTTTCCGCCTCGAGCAGGATGTAGCTGCCGCCCGAAAGGTCGAGACCCAGATTGACGCGCGCCTTGAAGACGGACGGCAACTGGTCCGTCACGCGCTCGGGCAGGAAGCTGGGGACCGCGTAGAGGCAGCCGACCAGCAGCGTCAGGACAATCGCCCAGACCTTCCAGCGGGGGAAATCCAGCATCGGCCGCTCAGTCGTTCGCGGGCTTGGCGGTCATCGGGTCGATGACGTCGCTCAGCGTCGACTTGACGGCCTTGACCTTCATGTTCGGGCCGATCTCGACGTCGACATAGACGTCGTCCACCCGCACGACCTTGCCGACGAGCCCGCCCCCGGTCACCACTTGGTCGCCCTTCTTCACAGCGGCCAGCTTCGCGCGATGCTTCTTCATCTGCGTCTGCTGCGGCCGGATGAGCAGGAAATAGAAGACCGCGAAGATCAGGATCAGCGGCATGAAGTTGACGAACGCGGCCATACCGGAGGAACCGGTGGAACCGGCCGGGGCCGCCGCGGCGAGAGCGAGGTTTGTGAGCATTGCGATCCTTGAGCAGCGCAACTGGCGTGGTGGGAACGGATCGACCGCGCGGAAGGCACGGCCAACCGGCCAATTCAAGGCCGCGCGGCTAGCATATCCCCTCCCCGCAGGCAACCGCGATCGGCCCGCCCTGCCCGCTCGCTCCGATTCGGTGTCCGCGCCGGCCGCGATTCGTCCCTCCACCTCGGGTCCGGCGGACAAAAAAAGGGGTGACAGACCCGGCCCGCTCTTGTCACATAGATATATGGAGCAGGAGATCATCAGTCGGCTTACCGACCGCCAGCGCGCTTGCCTCAAGCTCGTCGCGCTGGGCTTCACCTCCAAGCAGATCGGCCGGCAGCTCGGCATTTCCCACTCCACCGTCGACAATCATGTCCTCGCCGCCACGCAGCTCCTCGGCGTCACCGACCGGCGCGAGGCGGGGCGCCTGCTCGCGGGCCATGGGCAGGGACTGCCTAGGCAGGCAAAAAGCCTTTCCGGCGCCGAAAATTCGGACATGTTGGAGGGGCTGGAGGCCTTGTCGCCGCCGGCACCGACAAGTCTGAAACTGCTGCCACCGATCGGCGGCGAGGCGAACATGCAGGGCCTGGGTCAGAAGATGATCCAGATCCTGACCATCGCCTTTCTCTCGACGGTGGCGGTCCTTTCGATGGCCCTGCTGGTGTCTGGCGCGTTCAGGACGTTCAGCTGACCCAATCAGCCTGTTGACCGGGATGCGCCTGCGTGCGCCGAGGAGGACCCATGTTCACGATCAAAGAAACCACCGGCCTTGTGGTGGCCGAGGACACCAAGACGACGATCGCGGCGATCGACCGCGCCATTCTGGCCAAGACGCGCCTTGCCGGCTCGATCATAGAGGCCAGCGAGCAGAGCCAGCTGCCGATCGCGCAGAGCCAGAAACTGCTCGAGGGCATGTCGCGCGGCTTCGAGCATCTCGTGGCCGGCCGGGCGGACATGCTCGCCGTGGTCCGCCAGCTCACCGCCATCAAGAATGGCAGCTCGCTCGATGTGGTCGATTTCGGCTGCCCCGACGGGCTCAATGCACGCGCGCCTTCACCGGCCCGGGCGCAGGTCGCCCGCGCCGAGCCTGCCATGCTGGTCGACTGATACCGGCCAGACCACGGAGACGGGCATGAAACCGCGTAAAGGGGGCGACGGGAAAAGGAGGCCGCGATGCTGATCGCGATGCTGTTCTGGATCCTGTGTCTGGCGGGCTGCATCTATGCAGTGGTCCTGGGCGACTGGGAAGGCAAAGTCGTCACGGCCATCATTCTCGTCTCCACCGTGGCGACGGTGGCATCCAACCGCCTGCTCGACGTGCACTGGCACAGCACGAACCACATGATGCTGATCGTCGATCTGGCGACATTCCTTGCGCTGTTCATGGTCGCCGCGCGCAGCCGGCGCTGGTGGCCGGTCTGGTTCGCCGCGTTCCAGCTCAACACCGTGGCCGCCCATGTCGCCACCATGATAAGCCCGACATTCAACGCCCTGACCTATCGCGGCTATGAAGGGCTGTGGGCCATTCCCTGCCTGCTGGTCATGGTGTTCGGCATCTATCGCGACCGGGAACGAGACCAGCAGGAGCGCGGCCGTGGCCTTGCATGATCCGGGGCATGATCCCAGCCCGCTGCGCGGCGCCGCCTCGCCCCTGCCCGAGTCGATCCGGCGCGGCGTCGCCCAGATGCCGGAGCGCACGCCGGGCACCGCCCGCCGCCCTGCGCCGGACATTTTCTCGACCGCTCGCATCTACACGACATTCCGCATCACGCTGGCCACGCATTTCCCGGAGGATCTGGGCGATCAGGGCTTCGACCTGCTGGTCGATATCCTGATGTATGAGTGGCTGGCGCGGCGCGTGGGGACTCTGCACAACATGCCCTTCGGGATCGCACGGACGGCAGCCGAGTCCCCACGCATCGCGGCGGTGCACGGCGCCGGCCTCATCACGCTGCAGCCCGATCCGGACCGGGACGACCTGCTGGTCGTCACCCTCACCCCCGGCGCACGGGCCCGCCTCAACCAGTTCTTCGACCAGATGGCGCACTATATATCCGCCCTGTAGCCCGCCCGACGGCGGCCCGACCGACAGCCCGGCCGACAGGCGCATCACCGTCTTGCAACTTGCCGCCGATGCGCTTAGGAGGCGCCCTCCGGTCGGGACGTAGCGCAGCCTGGTAGCGCATCACACTGGGGGTGTGGGGGTCGGAGGTTCGAATCCTCTCGTCCCGACCAAATTTACTAGCTTTTACAAGCACTTAGCGGGCAGCGAAAGCTGCCCGTTTCCGTAGGCGCGCGCCGTGTAAGAGGTTTGTAAGAGTGCGGGGTGAATCGTCCTGCTCATAGCAGCGCCCCACACCGCTAGGTGCAGGGCGCTGGCAGCGTCAGGCGGGAGGAAACCCGTCCCCGCTGCTACGGCCTCGTCTTGAGCTGGAAACCTCCAAATGCCAATATAAGGCTAAGGGGAATCGAAAATGAGTGGATGCTTATCAGATATACTGACTGGCCTAGGACTGCTCCTTACGCTGATGGGCGCGATCTGGACTGCAAAATCAGTTATATTGAAGCCGGAAGAGGCCGCCCACATCGGTGTCGCGCGGTATAGCTCAGGAAATCTCGATGAGGATATCAAGCTCCCGTCCGTACAAAACTTGCTCGCATCCTCGCGAGGCGCAAGGAATGGGCTGCTGCTGATAACACTTGGAACCCTTTTACAATTGGTTCCCGTTGGAGTCCGCCTTGTGATAGGCTGACAGTATAGCGGCGGGATGCCGCTGAGCTTGCCGCTCGCGCCATGCTACCATCCACGCGGGTTCACCGTCAGCCCGCATATGCCTGCCCCCATGTCCCGTCCGTCTCCCAGCGGCGCAGGCACGCCACAAGGTCAACCATGTCGTCAGCAGCCAGCGCCCCGCTCTCCACCCCCGGTAGAACCTCGCGCTCAACCCATGCGTCAAACGATCCAAACCAGATCGCGATGAGCGACGGCTTCGGCTTCCCTGCATCCTCCAACCGCGCCAACCGCTTCTGCAATGCCCGGACGCCCGCCATGTGGTTATCGCAGTCCCAGCCGCTCGCGCATGTCAAACGGCAGGTCGGGCGCACCGGCACGGACCGGCAGCGGCACAGGCGCAGGTGCAGGTGCGACAGGTTCAGTTTCGGCAATGACCACAGGGGCTGACACCGGCACCGAACCGCAACCCATGCGCGCCAGCATGGCACGGATGCGCGGTCCAGCTTCAAGGGCATGGGCGAACCAGAAGGCAGTGATTGCCTGCTCCTCCATCATCGCAGCGAAGTGACGGGGTGTCAGCGCAGCGCGAATCTCCGCCTGCTGCTCCCGCTCCATGCGGCGGCGCTCCGCCAGCGAAATGTCAGCTTTCATATGTCACCTTGAGTTGGCGCAGGACGTGGAACATGTCGGCGCGGATTTCCGGGTCGTCGCAGTCCCGCATGACCTCGCAGCATGTGGTCACAACAGCCCGCCGCATCTCGCCGCGCTCCTGATCGTTCATGTTCTGAATGGCAGCGCGCATGGGGTCGAACCTGCCCGTGAGCAGAATGTCGCGGTGATTGAGCGGCACGACATAAATGGGCTTGGCGAACTGGTCCGCCATGCTGACCGCCCAATCCACCGCTGCCTGATAGTTGCTGACTGGCTCGTAGCCCAAGCTACGCGGGTGCCACACGCCGGGTTCGTCACCGGGTCCAAGCAGAGAGATGCTGACGAACACGTCATCCGGTTCGGGCTGCTCTGTGATGACCACATTGCGGGTTGTCTGAATTCTCATGCCGGTCCCCTATGGATGGGATTTTCGGTGTTGCCGGTCGCTTCCGGCCTTTTTGCAAACGATGCATATTTTGCCATTTGCGCGTTCACCCTTGCTTCTCCTCAAGGGCGGCGATCCTGACTTCCAGCTCCTCGCTGGCGCGCACATCCGCGAGCGACTTGATGCTGTCGATAATGAGCCGCCCTTCCGCGCCGACCTGCCGACGATGATGGCGGCGATGGACCGGCTGGGCGGCCCGGACTTCTACAATAATTATCCCGTCGGCTGGGCCTGGGCGATGAACACGCCGTTCCAGTGGACCAAGCAGGTC